>Ga0302311_10000001_pt1 | contig 447260 bp, 443 predicted proteins | sample III_Palsa_N1_3_FD_200449 | JGI IMG/M metagenome (GOLD analysis project Ga0302311, IMG submission 200449) | Peat permafrost microbial communities from Stordalen Mire near Abisko, Sweden - III_Palsa_N1_3 | ecosystem: Environmental > Terrestrial > Soil > Palsa > Peat permafrost | place: Sweden...
TATCCAGCGTATGCTGCCGCCGTCATGTGGCGTCAGCCCGTCGCAAGAGCCCACATCGTCCGACGCATCGAACGATGCGATGGGTCCGGTCATCTATGTGGTCGACGATGACAGCCGTGTTCGCGACGGCATCCGCAGCGTGCTGGAGGACGACGGCCATGCGGTGGAGGACTTCGCCGATGGCGAGGCCTTCCTCGCCGCCTACCGGCCCGGACGCCAGGCCTGCCTCCTGATCGACGCCTATCTGCCCGGCATGAGCGGCCTGGACCTGTTGCGTAGCCTTCGCCGGGCCGGGAACGCCCTGCCGGCGATCATGATCACCGGCAGAAGCGACGTGGCGATCGCGGTGGAGGCCATGAAGGCGGGCGCCTCGGACTTCATCGAAAAGCCCGTCAGCGGCGGCGAACTCCTGGCTGGTGTGCGACGGTCGCTGGAGCAGGCGCGGGATTCAAGCCAGTTGGTCGCCTGGCGCCGGGATGCGGCGGCCCACGTGGCGGCCCTCACACCGCGCCAGCGCGAGGTCATGGACATGGTCCTGGCCGGCCATCCCAGCAAGAACATCGCCGCGGATCTCGGAGTCAGTCAGCGCACGGTGGAAAACCATCGCGCGGCGATCATGGAGCGGACCGGCGCCAAGTCCCTGCCGGCCCTGGCGCGCATGGCCTTGGCGGCGGCGCCCAATGGCGCCGACAGCGAAATACCGTAGCAGTCGCGCTTCAGCTGGGCCGCCCTCGTCAGGTCCGACGTTGGCAGGCGCGCGCCCGGACTAGGTGATTTCCGAGTCTGCCCTACCAATTCCGCCGGTCGTAACCTGCAATTGTCGACGCAAGAGAAGCCGGTCATCCGCTCACGCGGCCCGGCTGTCTCGGAGCGGCGATCCACAGCCGGGGCGACGCCATGACCATCTCAAGCCATATCGAGCAAACCCCGATTTTCGATCAGGACGACTTGATCGCCCTGATTCCGAACATGCGCGCGTTTGCGCGCTCGTTGTGCCGGAATGTCACCGAAGCGGATGACCTCACCCAGGACGCCCTGGCCAGCGCCTGGCGCGGGCGCGAACGCTACGTGCAGGGCTCCAACCTCAAGGCCTGGGTGTTCATGATCATCCGCAACCAGTTCTATTCCGACAAACGTCGATCCTGGCGGGTCTCGCAACTCGACCCGCAGGTGGCCGAGGAAACCCTGGTGGCGGTGACCAACGCCACCTCCGCCCTCGAGCTGGACGATGTGCGCCGCGCCATGCAGGAGTTGCCCGACGAACAGCGGGAAGCGCTGACCTTGGTGGCGGTGGCGGGTTTGTCCTATATCGAAACGGCGATGATCTGCGCCTGCCCCGCAGGCACGATCAAGAGCCGGGTCAGCCGCGCGCGTGACAGGTTGACCGAGTTGTTGGCCACGGGCGACCTGACCGCCGAGCGACGCGCGCCCGGCCTGGCCATGGCCGCCATCGTCGCCAGCGCGGAACACATTCAGCACAGGGTAGCGGCCTGACGCCGCCGGCCTCTCTCATGCCGCCGGCGTGACGTCCTGGGCGATTGGGCTGCCAGCGCCGTTGGCGCGGCGCGGCTTGCCGTCCTTCTCAAGCAACTCAAGGAACGGCTTGATGATGTCGATCGGCATCGGGAAAATGATGGTCGAGTTCTGCTCGGCGCCGATCTCGGTCAGGGTTTGCAGGTAGCGCAGCTGCATGGCGGCTGGGATGCTGGAGAGGACCTTGGCGGCGTTGGTCAGGGTCTGCGAAGCCTGGAACTCGGCTTCGGCGTGGATGATCTTGGCGCGACGATCGCGCTCGGCCTCGGCCTGTTTGGCGATGGCGCGCACCATGTTTTCCGTCAGCTCGACGGTTCGGATCTCGACGTTGCTGACCTTGATGCCCCAGATTTCGGTCTGGGTGTCCAGGATGGCCTGGAGATCGGCGCTAAGCTTCTTTCGCTCTGACAGCATCTCGTCCAACTCGTGCTGCCCTAGCACCGCGCGCAGGGTAGTCTGGGCCAGCATATTGGTCGCGGGAAGGTAGTCCTGGACCTCGATGATGGCGCGTTCCGGATCGACGACCCGGAAATAGAGCACCGCATCGACCTTCATCGAAACGTTGTCGTGGGAAATGACGTCCTGGGTCGGAATCTCGACCACCTGGATGCGCAGGTCGACGCGCACCATCTCCTGGATGAAGGGAATGAGGAGCACCAGGCCCGGGCCTTTGACGCCCTGAAACTTGCCCAGGGTGAAGACCACCGCGCGTTCGTATTGGCGCAGGATCTTGATCGCCGCCACCAGCACGCCGCCAAGGACGAACAAGGCGATCGGCAGCACATAGGCCGCATAGAGGGGCATGGTGTCGCATCCTTCGGAAAGGTTTGCCGGACTTCGTCCGGACGGTGGAACCGCAAAGGTGGAACGGTTCGCGCGCGGCAAAGTTCGGTCGCGGCAAAGGCGGCGCGCGGCGGCGCTGTGGGTCCGACGGCGGGCCGCCTCCGGCGGGCGCGCCCGGGCATCAGTAATAGATTTAACTATTACTTGCATTCATGATTAGATTATATGTGTGCGAGTATTGATTTTACCGATTAGGGTTCCCGGTCAATATTTACGCCCGACGCGGGACCGATGGAACTTCCCATATGATCACCCGTTTTAAGCTATCACGAGGGGCTTAAACTGGAATTGGATACCGATATGCACGTCTCGAAATCCACCCTCCTAAAGGGCGTGATGATAGCGGCGATGTCCGCCGGAGCGCTTGTAGCGTCCGTCGCAGCTGCGGCCCCGAACAGTTATGTGGTCTGCAATCGCTACGATGAATGCTGGAAGGTGCACGAAAAATACACTCGCTATCCGGCCGACGAGCGGATCATCTTCCGTGACAGCGCCTGGTACGACGCGCACCAGCATGACACCCAGGTGCATTGGCTGAACGATCCGGCCAATGACGCTGGATATTACGACAGGGAGGGCACGTGGCGCCCGTTCGAGGACGCCCCGGCCCCTCATCCCTGATCGACCTTAGCGGCGCCACAGATCGTCAGTCGCCGCATCATCCGAGTCTTTGCAACGACCCCAGGCGCCTTCGCGCCTGGGGTCGTCATAGATTCAGGGACGGTGTGCCAAAGCGTGCGAGCGCCATGGAGCTTGGCGAGCCTGCTGCCCAAGTCGCGGCGCATGGACGATTTCGTCGACGGCGACGATCGCTGACTACGGCGACCCTGCGAGACGCCGGGCGATTCGGAAACTACTCAGCGCGCCGCGCGACCTTCAGCGCTCGCGCGCACCCTTCCCCGCCCAGGCTGAACGCCGCATTGACCGCCAGGAGAACGGCGACCGTGGCCATCCCGGCATAGTCGCCAAGCACGAGCAGAAGCACGAACATGGCTTCGAGCATCCACGGAATGGGCGCCCAGACCGCGCCCCGCACCGTGGGCCAACGGCGGGCCTCGTCGAGCGCTAAGCGTTGCATGGTGTCCTCCAGATCCGCCTCGGGAGAGACGCCAGGGGAGAACGGTTGGCGCGCCATAAGGTTCGGGTGCGAAGGTGTGCGGCGACTCGCGGCGGCCGCCGGGATCCGTTGGCGAGTTGAACTCCGCCGAAACGCGCTCTTCGTCAGTGAACGATCAGATAGGTGGAATTGATATAGTAGGTCGTCAGCAAGGCGTGGCCGCCATCGATTCGCCAGACGAAGGTCTCGACCACCGAGGCGTTGTCGTATTTTGCGGGATAGCGCAGCGTCACATAGTGACCCGAAGTGGTCGGATTGTCGGACCAGCCCTTCACGGCTCCCGATTGAAAGGCGCCCAGCTTGCGGTGAACGGCGGCGAAAAGCTGCACCATGTCCGCCTGGGTTGAGGCCTTCTTCATCTCCGGCCCCGAGTCCGCATAGATGGCGGCGAACTGCTGCGCGTTCAGCATCTGATGGAAGGTCGCAACGCCGGCCTGGGCCAGCGGGAGGTCATTGCCGGTCGAGCAAGCCGATACCAGACTCAACAGGGCCGCCGCCGCGAGCCGCCTCCACATCGCTCGACGCACCTGTTTTCCCCAGCCCCCGGAGACGTGAGATTGGCACGCCGCGGTCGGTGTCCGCAACGCACGGACGGTCTCGCCGGGATCGGCGAGACCTTGTCCGCCCTGCCTAAGCCCAGACGGCCGCTCCCATTGACCCAACAAGGACTCCGGGCGGCGTCGGGCGGCCCGCGCCGGTCAGGCCCGTATGAAGGCCAGCAGATCGGCGTTGATCACGTCCGCATGGGTGGTCGGCATGCCGTGTGGGAAGCCGGGGTACGTCTTCAGCGTGCTGTTTCTGAGCAGCTTAGCCGAGAGCGGCCCGGCGTCGGCGAAGGGTACGATCTGGTCGTCCTCGCCGTGCATCACCAGGGTGGGGACCTCGATCGCCTTCAGGTCCTCGGTAAAATCGGTTTCCGAGAAGGCCTTGATGCAGTCGTAGTGCGCCTTGGCTCCGCCCATCATGCCCTGGCGCCACCAATTGCGGCGGACGCCCTCGGAGATCTGCGCGCCGGGCCGGTTGTAGCCGTAGAACGGCAGGGTGATGTCGATGTAGAACTGGGCGCGGTTGAACGCTGTGTTCTTGCGAATGTCGTCGAACACCTCGATCGGCGTCCCGCCGGGATTGGCCGCGCTCTTCACCATTACCGGAGGAACCGCGCTGATAAGGACCGCCTTGGCGACTCGTCCGGCCCCATGCCGAGCTACGTAGCGGGCGACCTCGCCACCACCGGTCGAATGGCCGAGATGCACCGCCTCCCGCAGGTCGAGCGCCAGGGCGAGTTCGGCGACGTCGGCGGCATAGGTGTCCATCTCATTGCCGGTTGGGGTCTGGGTCGATCGACCGTGGCCGCGGCGGTCGTGCGCGATCACCCGATAGCCGCGCTCGAGGAAGAACATCATCTGCGTGTCCCAGTCGTCCGCGCTCAGCGGCCAACCGTGATGGAACATGATCGGCTGGGCGTCCTTCGCCCCCCAGTCCTTGAAGAAAATCTCTGTCCCGTCCTGGGTCGTTACAAACGTCATGGTCTTGGTTCCTTGCTCACCAGGTGAAGGGATCGTGGCATTTCGGGCGTCCGCCGTGAACGGCGAAACCAGCGGAGCCGCGTCTGCATGGTGGTCAACCCCCCGCCGGCGGGGGCCTGATCATATCGCGGGAATAGGCGAGCCCGATGCCGTAGCCGCCGCCGTTGGCCTCTACGATCGCCCGTGCGCCGTCGTAAGTGGCGTGGCGCGTCCAGTCGCGCTGGAGCTCCAGCAACACCTGGAGCCAGCTGGTCACCTGCGCACCCTTGGCCGCCATCCGCCTTATAGCCAGCTCATGGCCGTATTCGCTGGCCCCGCCGCAGGCGTCGCCGATGACGAAAACTTCGAAACCATCAGCGAGGGCCGAGAGTACGAGAAAGCTGACGCAGCCCTCCGTCAGAAGGCCGGAGACGAGAAGGCGGCGGCGGCCGGTGTTCTGGATGGCCTCTCGCGCGGCGTCGTCCTCCCAGATATTCATGCTGCGCCGCTCGATCGGCACGACGCCCGGCAGCGCCGCCTGCAGCGCCGGCATCAGGGGGCCGCTGTAGACCTTGCTTGCGGACGTCGAGGCGATCACCGGCAGATTGAACACGGCCGCCGTACGCGCGAGCGAGATGCTGTTGTTCAGCAGCGCCTGCCGGTCCATCGACTGAACGGCGAACGCCAGCCCAGCCTGTTGGTCGGCGAACACGACCGCGCATTCGTTCGGCGAGATCAGGTCGCGCGGCGCGTCCATCAACAGCCTCCTCCCGCGAAGCCGCTATGCTAAAGGTAAGTGAGCATCGGCGCTTGATGAGGCTTGCGGCGATTTGGACGCTCCTGCCGTGAAGCGACAGGCGCGCTTCCGCCGAGGGACCATTTCAGCGTCGCCGTTCCCGCCGCCAGACCCCTGGGCTGACCCCCATGGCCCTGGTGAACACGCGCGTGAGGTGGCTCTGATCCGCGAAGCCGCAGGTCTGGGCGATCTCGCTGATCGGCGCCTCGCTGGAGGCCAGCAGCTTCTGAGCTCGCTCCACTCGCTTCTTGATCAGCCAGCGATGCGGCGGGGCGCCGGTCCCCTGCTTGAAGGCGCGCGCGAAGTGGCTCACCGACAGGCCGCAGATGTCCGCCAGTTCCGCAAGGCTCGGATCGTTGGCCAGGTCGTCCAGGATCCTTTCCTTGGCACGGCGTTCCTGCAGAGGCGTCAGCGCGCCGCGGCGCGGCGGGGGATGGGGCGGCAGTCCACCATAGGTCTGGGCGATATGCAGGCGCATGGCTTCGAAGACGTGATCCGCGAACAGCCGGTTGACCTCGTTCGGCGCCGACAGGCTCGGCATCAGGGACGCCGCCAGATGCATCATCACCTCGTCGCGACAATCCCGCGTCTGATCCAGGTGGATGTTGTCGACGATGGAGATGCGGTGCGCCTGTTCCAGCTCCCTGAAGGCGGTCTTGGGAAGCCAGAGATGAAAGCTGTCGAGCGGATTGGGGACCTGCGCGACCCATTTGCGGCTGAAATCATAGAAAGAGAATGAGCCCGGCGGACAGGGTTCACGCACCAGATGCTCGCCGTCACGCCACAGATTGCTTTTGGCGACGAGCTCGGGAAACGTCACCACGAAACACAGCGGGTCTCCCGCCGGGTCGAGCTCGATCATTTCTGGATCGGCCCAAGGCCGGGTGATCCGGCTGTATTGCAGCGGCACGCCGCCGGGGCGGGCCAGCACAGCGCCCCTGGTCACCAGGGATCTCGCCGACAAGCCCTCCCCAGCGGCGTCCGGATGCGATTCCGCGATCGACATGTCGCCCCCCTGCTCGCCTAGGCGGCGTCCACGAGCACGATCTCGGCGTCTTCGAGCGCTCGGATGCGGAGTGTTTCGACTTGGCTGATCGCCGCGCCGTCGCGCGGGCCGACACGCACGCCTTCAATGTCCACCGCGCCGACCGCCGGAACCAGGTAGCCGCGCCGGTCCGCGCCCAGCGGATAGTCGACCGTCTGGCCGGCTTTCAGCGTCGCTCCTAGCACCCGCGCGTCGGCGCGGATCGCCAGGGCTTCGGTGTCGGCGTTGTCGCCCGAGGCCAAGGTCACCAGGCGACCCGACCGGTCTCCCTTGGGGAACGGCCGAGCGCCCCAGCTCGGCGCCTGACCGCGGCTGGTCGGCATGATCCAGATCTGGAAGATCTGGGTGGCGTCGGGCTCGCGGTTGTATTCGCTGTGGGTGATGCCGGTCCCGGCCGACATCACCTGCACGTCGCCCGCTTCGGTGCGCCCCTCGTTGCCGAGGTTGTCCCGGTGGGTGATCGCGCCTTTTCGGACATAGGTGATGATCTCCATGTCGGCGTGGGGATGGGGCGGAAAGCCGGTGTTCGGCGCGATGGTGTCGTCGTTCCAGACGCGCAGATCGCCCCAGTTCATCCGGTCGGGGTCGTAGTAGCTGGCGAATGAAAAGTGATGCTTGGCGTTCAGCCAGCCGTGGTCGGCGCCGCCGAGGCTGTCGAAAGGACGGAGTTCGATCATCTTAGGTCTCCGAAACTGTGAAGGTTCGCTTGACCCGAGAGGTAGCCCCGCATCATCATAAAGATAATCGATACGATAGAAAAACACCGTTTCCAAAAGCGCCATGACAACCCTGCCGGACCTTGAGGCCTGGGCCATCTTCGCCAAGGTGGCCGAAACCGGTTCGTTCACACGCGCCGCCGACGAACTGCACCTCTCGAAGCCCAAGGTGTCGAAGGCCGTCACCCGCCTGGAAGCGCGTCTCGGGACGGCGTTGCTGCACCGAACCTCGCGCCGCCTCTCTCTCACCCAAACCGGCGAGAGCGCGCTCGAGCGCGCCAAGCGCATCCTGGCCGAAGGCGTGGCCGTGGAGGCGGACGCCTCGGCTCAGGCGGCGACGCCGCGCGGGATGGTGCGCATGGCCGCGCCGATGTCGTTCGGGGTGGCGCATGTGGCGCCGACCCTGCCGGCCTTCCTGAAACTCTATCCGGATGTCGGCATAGACCTGCACCTGAGCGACGAGCAGGTGGACCTGGTTGGCGGCGGGTTCGATCTGGCGCTGCGGATCGCCAGCCTCGCCGATTCCACCTTGAGGTCTCGGCGCCTATGCACCGTGCGACGCCCGCTGGTGGCTTCGCCCGACTACTTCGAGCGGCGCGGTCTTCCCACCCACCCTCGCGATCTCGAGGGGCACACCGCCCTCATCTACACCAACATGCCCTCGCCCGAGGTGTGGCGCTTCCACCACCCCCAGGAAGGCGAATACCTGATCCCCGTGCATGGGAACCTGCGCGCCAACAATGCGGAGGCCTTCACGGCCGCCTTGCTGCAGGGCGCGGGGATCGCCCTCCAACCCGAGTTCATTGTCTGGCGCGATCTTGCCGAGGGTCGGCTGGTCGAGGCGTTGCCGGACTGGCAGGTCACGGAGATCGCGCTCAATCTGGTGACGCCGCCCAACGCTCTTCGCCCCGCGCGCGTCGCCGTGCTGATTGATCACCTGGCGCGACGACTGACCGCCGAACCGTGGGCGAGGGGCGGGTCTGGCGGCAGTGAACGTCCCAAAGCGGAATGAGTGGTAAGATGCGGGAATGAGCGACCCGCCCGACGCCGCAGCCGAGACGCCGATCCAGCGCGCGCTGCGGCTCAAGCGGGCTGCCACCGACGCCAGGCCCAGGCCGCCGCGCGGCGGAAACTTCCAGCGCCAGCAGGCTGCCGCTCTCGCCTCGGGAAAGTCGAAACCCTGGATGAAGCGCTGAGAGCGCCAGGCCCGGTCGGCAATGCGCCACAAGCGGTCATTGGCCTAGCTCTCCGTTCAGGCGCGCCGGGGCATTAGCCCAACGAACGGCGAACGCCGGACGTGCGGTGGGCGCGCGCCGCTCGCGACCGAGGCGTCCACTGCACAGGATTTGCACCGAAGTCGTTTGGCTTTTGCATCGCGTCCGCCTCTTCGCTTGATCCGCAGGCTCCATGGCTAAGCCCTCAATTCTTGTTGGGGGCTTCCATGACAGCACATCGGCCCGGACGGCTGAGTTTCTCGGTCAAGCCTCCGATCGCGATCGCGCTCGTTGCATTGGCCGACACGTTCTTTTTTGGGGGTCACCTCGGCTCGACCGTGGGCGTTTTCGCCATGACGCTGGTTGTAGCCATCGTGTTGGTGCACGCTGGTGTGCGGCGCGATCCAAGGGCGCGCGCCGCCGTCACCCTGGCCGCTGTGACAGCCGTGGTACTGTTCTATGCGCCGAGTATCCAGGGGTGGTTACTCTACTGGACGGCGCTCTCCGTGGCCGTGCTGTCGCCGCGCGCAAGGGCTGGTCTGGACACCTTGGCGTGGTCGAGGCTGCTGGGCCACCAGGCGTTGGTTGGGATGAGCGGGCCGATCCGCGACGGTCTTCGCTTGCGGGGACGCCTGGGCCTTCCGCACGGCGCCGCCCTCCGCTTCCTGGCGATTGTCGCGATACCGGCCATCGGCGGCGCGGTCTTCATCAGCCTGTTCGCGTCCGCCAATCCGATCATCGACCAAGTGGTGAGCGGAATTCGCCTGCCCGATTTCAACATCCCTCATGTGCTCTTCTGGCTTGTTTGCCTGGTGGGCGTCTGGTCATTCCTCAGGCCGCGGTTCCTGCGCCATGGGAAGGTGAGACCGGCGAAATCGAGCGATCGGCCGATCCCGGGGATCAGCGTCGCTTCGGTCGGTCTCTCGCTGGGCGTATTCAACGCGCTCTTCGCGCTTCAGAATGGCCTCGACATCGCCTTCCTGTGGAGTGGCGCCGCCCTGCCGAAGGGTGTGACTCTGGCCGAGTACGCCCATCGCGGCGCCTACCCGCTGATTGCGACGGCATTGCTCGCCGGCGTCTTTGTTCTGGTCGCCCTTCGCCCTGGCTCGGCGACCGCGCGCCAGCCGTGGCTCCGGGGGCTTGTGGTCCTGTGGGTGGTGCAGAACGTCTTCCTCGTCGCCTCGAGCATTCTGCGGACCCTCAACTACGTCGAGGCCTATTCGCTGACCCGCCTGCGCATTGCCGCCCTGTTGTGGATGGGTCTTGTGGCGGTCGGGCTGACGTTGATCTGTTGGCGACTGCTGCGCGGCAAGACCTCCGGCTGGTTGATCAACGCCAACGTTCTAGCGGCCGGACTGGTGTTCGTGAGCTGCAGCGTCGTGGACCTCGGCGGCGTCGCGGCGCAATGGAATGTCGATCATGCACGCGAAGTTGGCGGCGATGGGCCGCCGCTTGACCTTTGCTACCTGACCGGTCTGAGCGACTCATCGATCGTCGTGCCGTTGAGCGACCTCGAGCGCCGCCCGCTTTCACCGACTTTTCGCGACCGCGTGTCCTGGGTGCGCTCAGTTGCATTACAGGACCTGAACGCCCGCCAGGCTCAGTGGCGCAGCTGGACGTGGCGTGATGAGCGCCGGTTCGAGCGCGCGAGGTCACTCTATCCGGCCCAGCTGTCGGCATCGGCAATCTCCGTTGGAGTGCGAAACTGCGACGGGCGTCAGGAGATGCCGCCGCAGGCCGCTCCGGTCCCGTTGACGCTGAGGCCGCCAAGCTGAACATGGCCGCCATGAGCCAGACCATCCTCGTCGTCGATGACGACCCACACATCCGTCAGCTCCTGGTCTTCGCACTCGGCAAAGCCGGGTTCGGCGCCCGCGAGGCGGAGGATGGCGAGGCCGCCCTGGCCTCCATCGCCCTGGCGGAGCCCGACCTCGTCGTGCTCGACATCAATCTGCCGCGCATGAACGGCCTGGACGTGTGCCGCCGGGTGCGCGCCGAGAGCGAATTGCCCATCCTGTTCCTGTCGTCGCGCGACGAAGAGATCGACCGCGTGCTGGGAATCGAGCTCGGCGCCGATGACTACGTCGTCAAACCGTTCAGCCCTCGCGAAGTGGTGGCCCGGGTGACCGCGATCCTGCGCCGCACCTCGGCGGCGCCGGCCTCCACGGCCCCTGGGCCGTTGATCCAGCGGGGCAAATTGAGCCTGGATCCAGAGGCGTGGAGCGCGATCTGGGACGGGACCGAAATCGGACTCACCGTCACGGAGTTCAGCATTTTGCGAACCCTGGCCGCTTCGCCGTCGAGGGTCTTCACACGCGACGCCATCATCGACCGCCTGCGGGGTCCCGGTTTCGCGGTTACTGACCGCACCATCGACAGCCATATTCGCAACTTGCGCGGCAAGTTCGCGGGACTCGGCGGGCACGACGTCATCGAGACCCGAGCCGGTGTAGGCTATCGCCTCGGTCCGTGCCTCGGCGCCGACGCGTGATCACGCGCGCCAAGGATTTCATCAAGCGGCATTGGCCGGCCCTAAGACTGCGGGAAATCCTGTTGGCGGTGCTGCTGTTCGCCGCGGCCATGCCTGCGATCGAAGCCGTCTGGCTAAGGGGTTATGAGAATACGCTCGTGCGGCAGAGCGAGGCCGAGCTTATCGCCCAGGGGGCAGCGCTGACCGCGAGCGCAGGCGCGATCTGGCCCGGAAGCGAGCAGCCAACCGTCCAGGCCGGGGTCCATGATCCGGGCTACTATCGACCGGAACCCAGCACGATCGATCTGAACTCCACGCCTGTCCTGGCTGAGCGTCCGACGCCGAAGCCCTCCGCCCACGCCTCCGACCCCGCGGCCGTTGAGACCGCGCGGCGCATGGGGCCGATCATCGACCAGACCGTCCGCACCACGCTCGCCGCGGTCGTAATGGTGGATCGCCAGGGTGTCGTGGTTCGCGGGGACGGGTTGGGCGGCGATCTTTCGACCTTGCCCGAAATCCGGTCGGCCCTGAATGGCAAGTCGCAAACCGTACTGCGGCGAAACGGAGCCTATCATCCTCGCTATTCCATGGAATGGCTCAGTCGGGCTTCGGCCCTGCGCCTGCACTACGCCCGGCCGATCCTCGTCAACGGTAATGTCGTCGGGGCGATGCTCTTCTCGCGCTCGCCGCGCGCCCTGTTCCGAGGCCTCTACGATGACCTCGGCAAGATCACGTTGGGCGCGGCCATCATTGTCGGCCTGCTGTTCGGCTTGGCCGGCCTGGTCTCACGGGGCATAACGCGGCCGATTGAAGCCTTGAGCGCCGCCACGCGTGCGGTGGCGGCGGGCGGTGGCTCCATCCCCGAAACGCCGCCCACAGCCGCCGTCGAGATCCGCGGCCTCTATGAAGATTTTCGGCGCATGGGGGACGTCATTACGCGTCGCTCGCGCTACCTTCGCGACTTCGCCGCGTCGGTGAGCCACGAATTCAAGACACCGCTGGCCGGTATCGGTGGGGCGGTCGAGATTCTGCAGGATCACTACGCGACCATGAGCACGGAAGAGCGCGGCGCCTTCCTGTCGAACATTGCCACTGACGTCGACCGCCTTTCCCACCTCGTCGCCCGCCTGCTCGACCTCGCGCGCGCGGATATGACGCGCCCCGACGCTGAAGCCTCTGTGAAGCTGTATAACCCGGCCCGACGTATCGCGGATGCCTTGAGCGATCGGGACTTCCGGGTTCTTCAGGACGTACCGACGGACCTGCCGAGCGTTGCCCTTCCGGAGACCACGGTGGAGGCCGTGCTGACGACCCTGGTGGAGAACAGCCGTCAGGCTGGCGCGTGTAAGGTTGGGATCACTGGCCTGGCTAGCGACGGCTTTATCCGATTGACCATTGCCGATGATGGCCCGGGCGTTGCCGCAGCCGATCGTGACCGCCTGTTTGAGCCTTTTTTCACTACCCGGCGCGCGAAGGGAGGGACGGGCCTCGGCCTGTCGATCGCTAGGTCCCTGATCGAGGCTCACGGCGGCGCGATCGTCATGGCCGAGTCGACCACGGGAGCGGTGTTCGAGGTGTCGCTTCCAAGAGCAGCGCGCAGTCCGCAACTGTTGTAGCGGGCTGCACCAAATCTCCACATCGTCTCGACGCCGCCTGCGGCGGAGCGGTCCAGATTGCGGCTTCGTCAGAGCCGGAGGGCCTGGAATGGAGCGGGGTGTCAACCTACGGCGAGGCTATGCCGTCCAAATTCAACCCCGACCAGCGGGATGCAACTGGATGGTGACGGACTGCAATGGCCGGACGGCGAAAGGGCAAGCCTCCGATCCGGGCAGCGCTCACCGGTGTTGCGACTTTACGATCGCGACCCTCAAAGCATTGCAGCGGGTAGGCCAGCGGCGATTCTGAGGGGCGATCCGAGCACGGTCGGCTATCCCAGTCGGCTCTGTGCCCCAAAGCAGACCTTTCCAACGACCGCCCAGAGTCAGCTCCGGTCATCGGCTGTGCTCAGGAAGCGGGCGTTCGGCTCGCGTGGCGCCAAAAGTCCCAAAATCTCGCGCGGGCTTAAGCGCCGGGTTTTGACCACGAGCGCGACGTGACTGGCGCGCGCGGGCTGAGGGCAAGGCTGATCGCCGCCAGCACGGGCGGTACGACGAAACACCACACGCTGACCTGGGAATAGAGCAGCGCCGCGCCGGCGCAGCCGAGGGCGAAAGCCCCGACGGCGAGGCCCATCTTCCTGAGACGTGCGGTCATGATGGCTCGGTCCGCGGTCTCGCCACGCCAGAGATCGGCAAGATCCAGCATGATCTGGGTGGTGTTGCCGGTCATCAGGGTGCTGGGCGGCGCAGCGCCCAGGTGGACGCGGTGAACGGCGTTCTGGATGGCCATGGCGGTGACGAGCGTCATGCCGGTGAGCAGCGCCTGCCAGCTGTCGCCGTTGTGAAACGGGCCCAGCCAGATCGCCAAGGCGCCGCCCACGGTGAGAAGGCCGAGCTTCACGGTCAGCAGGAGGCGCAGAGGCGCGCGCCCTCGGGCGCGCAGCTCGGAGGCGACGAGCCGGGCGGCAATGATGGCAACGCAGAACGTCGGCAGCGCCATGAGCTTGGAAATCGCGCCGGTGGTTCCGAGCACCAGCGTCGCGCCAAGGGTGACGAAGTTGCCGGTGACGTGGGCGGTAAAAAGGCCCTGCAGCGCGAGGAACCCGGCCGTGTCGACATAGCCGGCCAACGCGCTCATCACCACCGGAAGCGCCGGCCGGAAGGGCGCGACGGCGTCGCTCACGGAGTTATGCCAAGCTGCTGGTCCACGGTGAGCCTATCCCAGTAGATGCGGACTTCCCGGATCCTATGGTCGGGGTTGTAGACCAGATACATCACCCCCGGATGGTCGAAGGAGCGGCCGTTGCCCGGAGTCGTCTTGCCGGTGCCGGGATCGGTGAACGGCCCGCTCCAGGTCCCGGTGACGCGCTCGAAGGTCGCGGCCTTCCGACCGTCGATCAGCGCGTCTTCCACTGCGATGTGAAAGTCGGGATAGGCGCGGAAGATCATCGAGAAAAAGTTGCGCAGGCCGGCATGGTCGAGCGGCTTGGGATTTTCCGGCTGATAGATGACGACGTCCTGGGAGAAGAGCGCGGTCACCTTGTCGATGTCGTGGCTGTTCCACGCCTCGGACCACCGCTGGATATCGGCCTTGCCGATCGGCTCCGCCCCGGCCGGCTGAGCGGCGAACGCCGCGAGCGCGACGGTGGCGGCCAGTGTCAGTTTCATGGAAGGTCTCCCTGTTGAACGCGGTGCGCCTCACCATCCGTATTTGAGCTCGACGCCCAGGTAGTCGCCGTCATGTGCGCCCGCCTGGCGGATGACCTCGGCGACCGCGAAATGCACGGCCTCGATCGCCGCAGTGTAGTGTTCCGAAATGGCCCAATCGACGCGGATCTGACCGTAGGTCCCCGTGTAGCTTCCCGGGCGGCCAGCCGTGTTCGCCACGGGAATGTTGGGCTGGGTGTAGACGGCGTCGGCCGTGGTCTCGCGCCACTGTCCGGCCGCGGCCAGCATCAGCTTCAGCTTGCGGGTCGGATGCAGCGTCAGCGACGGTTTGATGTGGACGAAGTTGACATAGCCCGTGTAGCCGGCGAGCGTCACATAATAGCCGTTTGGAAACAGCGGGTTGAAGGTTCCGAGCCGATGGTCGGCCCCGTTGCGATTCCCGGACGCGGCGTCGATCTGCAACCCCAACCGTGGCGTTAGCGCGACTTGGCTGAAGGTGTAGCCACCGAGCGAGCCGAACGCCCAGGCTTCGATGGCGTCAGGGCCGATCCGGCCTGTCTGATTCATGCCCTCGATGTCCCAGTCGAACCCGGACCTTGCGCCCGAAAAGTGGGCGTCGATGATCTCCCGGTGTTCGTTTCCCGTGACGGTCAGGTAGCGCGCCTGATCCTGCGTGAAGCGGGAGAGGTAGACGGCAAACTGTGTCCCTTGCCAGAGACGTCGCTCGACCCGCACGCCGCCGTAGGTCAGGCGGGCGCTGCTGTAGTCGTCGAAGGCGCGCAGGTCGCGGTCCTGAACCGGCTGGCTGTAAAAGGCGATGAACTTCCAGTCGCCGCGCTCATAGTCGGCCCAGGCGGCGTCATAGGACTGGCGCACGTTCGGCCCATCGCGCGCGGAGATGAACCGCTGCAGATCGAAGGCGAACTGCTGGCGCCCGAAACGAAGCTTCAGCGTCCCGCCGCCCACCGGCTCGGTCAGGGTTATGAACGCCTGCTCGAGGTCGAAGCGATCCTGGTCGACCGGGGTGAGATGGGTCTTTCCCGGTGCGAAATCGCTCTGCAGCTGAGTGAAGACCTGGAGCTGATCGGCCACGTGAAGGTCGGCGTCGACCTCCATGCGGCTGATGACATAGTCCTCGGGATGGGCGCCGCCGACGCCGAAGTTGGGTGCGTCATTGGCCTCGAACCGTTCGCGCACGTCGGCTCCCAGCGAAAGGTAGGTCTTGGGATCACTCAGCGAGAGTGGAATGTATTTCAGTTCGTCGAACGGTTCGCGGGGCGTCCGGGGATCGGCCAACACCGACCAGTCTTCGAGCCAGCGATTGAAGGCGATGGCCGGCCGGGCTGGCGCGCCGTCGTTTGTCGCCTCCTGCGCTCCGGCGCGCGAGGCCAGGGCGGTCGCTGCCAGCACGAGCACCCAATGACTATTGCGAAGGCTCACGGCCGCGTGGCGTGAATCTCCGCGATGTAGCCCCCGGGAAACTGGACGATGGCGGCGTCGCGGTGATCGGCATTGTAGGGTGCAACCAGCACCGTCGCTCCGGCCGCCGTCGCCTTGGCCAGTGTCTGCGAGAGGTCGGCGACTTCATAGCCGGTGAGCTCATGGCCATAGGGCCAGGTGAGGTGCCCGTCGGTAACCATCACCACCGCCCTGCCGAATGTGGAGCTGATGCGGATGCGACGATAGGCGCCGCCGGGCTGGCCGATCTCCACGCCGGGCGCGGCGGCGGTGTCGGAGATCACCTTGCCGTGGGCGAAGGCCACGAAGTCGCGGACGAAGGCGTCGGCCCGGTCGGCCGAAATGTAGATACGGTTCTCCGGGACGCTCGCGAGCACGGCGTAGTGCGGCGGCGTGGTGTGCCAATAGAGTTGCATGTTCACGCCGCCCGGCCACTGGACAACGACATCCTGGCCGATCGGATCGGGAAATTTGGCGACGATGACATCGGCGCCGTCACGGCGCGCGTCGGCGATGGCCGTGTCCATGTCGGTGACCAGATAGCCCGTCCGCTCCGCGCCGAACGGATAGGGGATCGGCGTCTTGAAGCCGAAGACGGAGACTGACCCCACCGGTGTCAGCACCAGCTGCGACATGGTCTGGCTGGGCGTTGGGGTGACTTGGAACACCCCCTGCTTGGTCGTCATCCCGCCGAAGGTGGCGATCAGGCTGGCGACGAAGCGATCAAAATCGGCCGGCGCAACATAGACGTGGGTGGTGTCGAACTGAGGCCCGACAGCGACATTCGGACGGGCGTGCGTCGCGGGCCGGGCCAGCGCCTGAGAGGTCAGGGCCGCCAGAAGCAGGCCAGCCAGGGCCAGGGTTCTAGGTGCGCGCATGGGAAACTCCAGCATCGGTTCGGGGGTTGGGCGCGCGCCGGGCGATGAGCGCGGCCATGACAAAGCCGGCGATGAGGCCGATGTGCTCGGAAAAGGCGTTGGCGGCGGCCAGCCGCGCCTGACCGCTCATATTCCAGAAGTCGTTCGCCACCACGCTGGCGATGAGAGTCAGCACGCCGAGCGCCCCGGCCCCCAGCCAGACAAGTCGGCCTGAGATCAGGAGGGCGGAGCCGGCCAGCTCGACCACAATGGCGAGGCCGGCCCACAGCCAGGCCGGGTGGAGACCGAAATGGGCCTGCTCGGCCACCGCGGCCTGGAAATTGAACAGCTTGGTCAGGCCGCCAAACAGATAGGCGCCCGAGAGGCCGACGCGCGCCGCCAGCCAGGTCCAACGCCAATCGAGGATGGCGTCCACCCAGGGCGAGTCCTCCGGCAGGGCCAACTCAGACCGCCCAGCAGGCGCAACCCAGCGCGCCCCAGAATGACTTCAGATCAGAGATCGGCAGCCGGCTCGACCAGGCTGTGGCGTGGTCGTGGCCGTGAATTCCGCACCCGTGCGCGCAACCGCACGCCGACGCGGCCTGCTCGGTCAGGCGCGCCCCTCCAGCGACTTCCGGGTCGGCCCGGGCCGCGTAACCGCCAAAGCGCCGCACCGGCGACCAGTCGGGCATGGCCGGCGGCGGCTGGGCGGCGTCCAGGCTGGCGAACGCGCCGGCGGCGTAGACCACCTTGCCGCCGACCAGGGTCAGGTCGGACGTTATGTCGGCGATCTCGTCCTCGGGACAGGCGAGATAATCCCGGTCCGGAACGATCAGGTCGGCGAACTGTCCGACCTCGATGCGCCCCTTGCGGCCTTCCTCGTTTGAGAACCAAGTGACGTTTTCGGTCCACATGCGCAGCGCGGTTTCCCGATCCAGGCAGTTGCGCCGGGGATAGATGCGCAGGCCGCCTACTGTCTTGCCCGTGACCAGCCAGGCCAGCGACACCCAGGGGTTGTAGGACGCCACCCGCGTGGCGTCCGTCCCGGCCGAGGTCCGCACGCCAGACGCAAGGATCTTGGAGACCGGCGGCGTCGCCTCGGCCGCGCCAGCGCCATAGCGCTCGACGAAATATTCGCCCTGGTAGGCCATGCGGTGCTGCACGGCGACGCCGCCGCCCAGCGCCGCGATGCGATCGATCGAGCGGTCCGAAATCGTCTCGGCGTGGTCGAAGAACCAGTTGAGGCCACTCAAGGGAATGTCGCGATTGACCTTCTCGAACACGTCGAGCGCGCGGCTGATGGTCTCGTCGTAGGTGGCGTGCATCCGCCACGGCCAGCGGTTCTCGGCCAGGATGCGAACAACCTCCTCAAGGTTGCCCTCCATCTCCGGCGGCATGTTGGGACGCGGCTCGCGGAAATCCTCGAAGTCGGCGGCGGAGAAGACCAGCATCTCGCCGGCGCCGTTGTGCCGGAAGAAGTCGTCGCCCTGTTTGTATTTCGACGTCCGGGTCCAGTTGAGGAAGTCGTCTTTCTCACCCTTGGGCTTCTGAGTGAACAAGTTGTAGGCGAGGCGGACGGTGAGCTGACCCTCGGCTGAGAGCTTCTCAACCACCGCATAGTCTTCCGGATAGTTCTGGAAGCCGCCGCCGGCGTCGATGGCCCCGGTGACGCCCAGCCGGTTCAGCTCGCGCATGAAGTGGCGCGTTGAGTTCAGCTGATAATCGAAGGGCAGTTTCGGACCCTTGGCCAGGGTCGCATAGAGGATCCCGGCGTTGGGCTTGGCGAGCAGCAGGCCGGTCGGCTCGCCCTTAGCGTCGCGAGTGATCTCGCCGCCGGCCGGGTCCGGCGTCTCACGCGTGTAGCCCACCGCGCGCAGGGCGGCGGCGTTGAGGATGGCCCGGTCATAGAGGTGCAGCAGGAAGACCGGGGTGTCCGGGGCGACGGCGTTCAGCTCGTCGATGGTCGGCAGGCGCTTCTCGACGAACTGATGAGCGGTGAAGCCGCCGACCACCCGCACCCATTGCGGCGGCGGCGTGATCGCCACCTGGCGCTTCAGCATCGACATCGCGTCGGCCAGGGAGCGCACGCCGTCCCAGCGCAGCTCCATGTTGAAGTTGAGCCCGCCGCGGATGATGTGCAGGTGGTTGTCGATCAAGCCGGGCAGCGCCCGCCGGCCCTTGAGATCGACAATCCTGGTTCCCGGCCCGGCCGAAGGAACGACGTCTTCGTCCAGGCCAACCGCGGTGAACACGCCGCCCGCGATCGCCACCGCGGTCGTGGCGGGGTTCGAGCGGTCGAGAGTCGTGAAGCGTCCGTTGTGAAGGATAAGTTTCGGCGCCTCAGTCATCGGAGGTCTCCGCCGATTTGACCGATGCATCGCCAGGAAGACGCCCAAGGGCCTTGGCGCCGCCGCCGGTCATCCGCCAGGCGACTGCGGGCGGGTGGCCGGCGATCATATGCTTGGCCATGGGCACCGCCTGTTCGCCGAGCACCATGCCGAGCAGGCCCGCCAGCGCGATCAAGGGCGGCGCCGGCGAGCGAACGCCGATGAGGCCGTAGAGCACGCCCACCAGCGCGCCCACCGCCAGCGATATGAAATAGACCTTCATCGCCGCTAGGCCGCCGCGTCGGCTTCGGTGTGGCCGGGCATCACCGCGCCGGCATAGATCAGGCCAAGCCCATAGGCGCCGCCGCGTTCGGCCGCGATGCCCCTGGTGAGCTCATAGGTGCCCGCGCGCGCCCAATCGCGTTGCAACTCCAACAGGTACTGCACCGATGTCATCGGCCGCGCGCCGGCTTGGACCATGCGGTCCATGGCCCGGTCATGCGCCTCGGCGGAGACATCGCCGCTGGCGTCGGCGATGACATAGACCTCGAAGCCCTGGTCGATGGCGGAGAGGGCCGGTCCCACGATGCACACGCCCGTCCACAGGCCGGCGAGAACGATCCGGCCCTTGCCGATCGCATTGACGCGATCGGTGACATGCGCGTCCTCCCAGCAGTTCATGGTCGTGCGGTCGATCATCTGACAGCCGGGAAAGGGGTCCGTCACCTCGTGAAACATCGGTCCAGAGAAGGACTTCTCGGCCACGGTGGTCAGAATGGTGTCGACCTTGAAGGCCTTCGCCGCCTCGGCCAGCAGCCCGGCGTTGTTGCGCAAAAGCGTGGCGTCGATCGACTTGGTGGCGAACGCCATCTGCGACTGATAGTCGATCAGGATCAGGACGTGATCGTCCGGGTTCAGAAGAGTTCGTCCGGGCTGGGCCCGTGCACTCACCGTCATGACATATGCCTCGCAAGACCAGGATCGCCAGGAGATCAGGTCTACGAGCTTGGCAAGCGCGAAGCTTGATGGAATTCATCGTTCTTGGAACAAAATCGCCCGCGAGTTTATGCCAAGGGTGATCAAGCCGGACCGCCCGGCGCGAGGCGATAAGAGCGGTTGACAGGGAGCAACCCATGAAGGTGATCGGCGTCACGGCGGCCGCCCGCTACCGGACAGACATTGACGGCGATGGCCACCTTCTGGTGGCGGACGAACCGGTCGCGTTGGGCGGCGGCGACGCCGGGCCGGCGCCGTTCGCCCTGGTGCTGGCGGGCCTCGCAGCGTGCACCGGCGCGACCCTGCGCATGTATGCTGAACACAAGGGCTGGCCGGATATAGAGTTGCGCATCGAGCTGAGCCTCGAGCACGGCGACGAGCGCCGCACGATCCGCCGCCGCGTCGAGGTCCGCGGCGCGCCGGACGAAGCCGGGATCACGCGCCTGCGCGATGTGGTCGAGCGAACGCCCGTCACCCTGGCCCTGAAGTCCGGGTTCGATATCCTGACGGCCCTGGAGCCGGCGCCGAACGCCGCCCGGCCAGCCTAGAGCCGGATGGGTCTGACCAAGGGCGAGGCATGACCGCTCATACGCTTTGCGACCGGGGGATCGCGCTTTCCAGCCCGGCGCGCGCGCCGGATCATCCGCGGCTGGTGCTGGCGACGACCATCCTGGCTTCCAGTCTCGCCTTCGTCGACGGGTCGGTGGTCAATGTCGGCCTGCCGGCCATCGGCCATAGCCTGAGGGGCTCGGCCGAAGGCCTGTCGTGGGTGATCAACGCCTATCTGCTGCCGCTCAGCGCCCTGATCCTGTTCGGCGGCGCGCTGGGCGACCGCTTCGGACGGCGGCGCCTGCTGAACTTCGGCGTCGCCCTGTTCGCTATGGGCTCGGCCGCCTGCGCCCTGGCGCCGACACTGGTCTGGCTCTGCCTGGCGCGCGCTGTGCAAGGGATCGGCGCGGCGCTGCTGCTGCCGAGCAGCCTGGCGATTCTCGGGGGAAGCTTCGAGGGCGCCGCGCGCGGCCGCGCCGTCGGCATCTGGTCGGCCGCGGGCGCCGTCGCCAGCGCGATCGGCCCGGTGCTGGGCGGCTGGCTGATCGACAAGGTCGGCTGGCCGGCGATCTTCCTCATCAATCTGCCCTTGGCGGCGATGGCCATCGCCATCGCCCTCTATGCGGTGCGCGACGACAGCGCCGCCGCCACAGGCGCGCGGCTCGACATCGCCGGGGCCGTGATCGCCACTGCGGCGCTGGCCGCTCTCACCTGGGGCCTCACGGCCGGATCGGGCGCGGGCGGCTGGAGCGCCGGCGCGGTGGCCGCCGCGTCCGTGGGCCTCATCCTCGGCGTCGCTTTCGTGTGGACCGAGAAGCGCCTGGGCGACCGGGCCATGACGCCCCTGGCGTTGTTCGGCTCGCGCCCGGTGGCGGCGCTCAATCTGATGACCTTCCTGCTCTACGGCGCGCTCTCCGGTTACCTGTTGCTGCTGCCCTACGTCCTGATCGAGGCCCTGCACTATTCGGCGCTGGCGGCCGGCGCGGCCCTGCTGCCCTTTCCCATCGTTCTGAGCCTGATCTCGCCGGTGGCGGGCATGGTCGCGGGCCGGATCGGACCCAGGATTCCGCTCGTCGCCGGATGCGTGCTGGTCGCGGCGGGCCTGCTCGCCGCCCTGCTGATCGACGCGGACGCCGGCTATTGGACCGGGGTGGCGCCAAGCGTGCTGACCGTCGGCCTGGGCATGGCCTGCGCGGCCGCGCCGCTGACCACGGCGGTGCTGAGCTTGGTCGATCAGCGCCACACCGGCTCGGCTTCGGGGTTGAACAGCGCCGTCGCCCGTGTCGGCGGTGTCGTCGCCATCGCCCTCCTCGGCGCGGTGCTGGCGACGCACGGCGCGGGCCTCATCCACGCCTTCCGCCTGGCGGCCATCGCCGGCGCGGTCATCTCGATCGCCGCCGCGGCGACCGCCGGCCTGGTGGCGGGTGGCGCATCGCGGCCGTAGAACGTTCATGAGAACTCAAAGGGAGGCGTCACCATGATCTTCGGCATGACCCCATTCACCTTCATCCATGTGCTGCTGAGCCTGATCGGCATCGCCGCGGGCCTGGTCGTTGTGCGTGCACTGCTGGCGTCGAACCTCTCGAAGGCGTGGACCACGACATTTCTCGTCGGCACGGCGGCGACCAGCCTCACCGGCTTCCTGTTCCCCTTTCACGGGGTGACGCCGGCGATCTTGCTCGGCGTTCTGTCGCTGATCGTCTTGGCCGCCGCCGTCGCCGGGCGATATGTGTTTCACCTCACCGGGCCGTGGCGCTGGATCTATGCCGCCGGATCGGTGACGGCGCTTTACTTCAACGTGTTCGTGCTCATCGTGCAGGCCTTCGAAAAACTACCGGCTCTACATGCCCTGGCGCCGACAACGCCGCCGTCCGGGCCGGCCTTCTCGGTCGTGCAGGGGCTCACGCTGGTGGTCTTCGTGGTCATGGGCGTGCTGGCGGTGAGACGGTTCCGACCCGCCGGCGCCTAGCTGGCTCCCACCCAAAGGAGGAAGCCATGCCTTCATCGTCGCGTCCGCAAATCTGGCTCGCCTCGGGGGTTCGAACCCCGTTCGCCAAGGTGGACGGGCCGCTGGCGGCGTTCGACTCCATCGCCCTTTCGACGCCGCTCGCCAGGCACATGGTGGGTCTGCTGGACGGCGGCCTGCCGGACTTCGCGGTGTGGGGCGCGGCGGCGCCGAATCTGACCTGGAGCAACATCGCCCGCGAGGTGCTGATGGACGCGGGCGTCGGCGCGACCGTTCCGGCCTTCGCCACCGTCATGGCCTGCTCCACCAGCATGGTCGGCGTCTTCGAAGCCGCCGGCATGCTCGACGGCCACGGCCGCGATCTGGCCCTGGTGGGCGGCGTGGACAGCATGAGCCAGATCCAGCTTGGCCTCAGCCAACCCCTCTCGAATTGGGTGCGCGCCTTCCAGCAGGCCCGCTCGCTGGGCGACCGCGTCTCCCACCTGGCGGACCTGAAACCCTCGGACGTGCGCCTGTTCATTCCCGGTGTGGTCAACCGGACCACGGGCATGAGCATGGGCGAGCATACCGAGATCACCGCCAAGCAATGGGGCATCGGCCGCGCCGAGCAGGACGCCATGGCCCTGCAGAGCCACCAGCGCGCCGTGGCCGCCTGGGATCGGGGCTTCTTCGACGACCTCGTCCTGCCCGTGGGCGAGTTCGCCCGCGACGCCATCCCGCGTCGCGACACCTCGCTCGAAAAGCTGGGTCGCCTGCCGCCCGCCTTCGATCGAACCAGCGGCCATGGCACGCTCACCGCCGGCTCATCCACGCCCCTGACCGACGGCGCCGCCAGCCTGTGGGCCGCCACCGAAGCGGGCCTGGAGAGGCTTCCGCCCGCCACGCCGCGCGTGATGCTGGTCGACTTCGAGGTGGCGGCGGTGGATTTCCGCGTCGAGGGCCTCCTGATGGCCCCGGCGTTCGCGATCCCCAAGCTTCTGGCGCGGAACGGAATGACGTACGCGGACATCGACCTGTGGGAGATCCACGAAGCCTTCGCCGCTCAGGTGCTATTCCACATGAAAGCGCTCGAGGATCCGGTCTTCCTACGCGAAAAGGCCGGCGTTCTGACCGATCTCGGCGCCTTCCCGCGCGACCGCATCAACCCCAACGGCGGCAGCGTCGCACTCGGCCATCCGTTCGGGGCCACCGGCGCCCGCATCCTCAGTCAGGCGGTCAAGGAGCTGTCGGCCATGCCCTCAGGCGCGCGCGCCATCGTCAGCATCTGCGCCGACGGGGGTCAGGGCACGGTCGCTTTGCTGCAAGCCGGGTGAAAGCCGGAGATATTCCACCGGACTTGGTCATGGCTTTCCAGCGGTCTGAAATTCAGGACACCGCCGTCGCGACGATCGCCTGGGTCGTCCGGGCGCCGCGATAGAAATAGAGGGCCGCCAACGCCGTCAGGGCCGCGCCGATCACGCTGGTGGCGTAGGCGCTGAGGATGAAGAAGTTCAGCCAGTCCAGCCTGGCGCCGCCGAAGTTGCGCCACAGCAGCAGCACCGCGCTGCCCAGATAGCCGGAGGCGTCGGCGACATAGATCAGGAACCCCGCCGTCGCCACGCGGCCGCTGAAGGCGACCAGACGGTCGAACAGCACGGCGTTGAACGGCGTATAGGCCATGTAGAGGCCGGCGCCGGCCAGGATCATCCACGGCAGAGGCGCCAGGAGGTGGGCCTGAAAGGCCAGGGTCGAGACGCCCAGAAGCAGGAAGCCCGCCGCCACCAGACCGTGCACCACCATCAGCGCGCGCAGATTGTCGCGCACGACCATCACCGCGGCCATGGCCCCGAGGGCGATGACGGCGACAGGCAGTTCGCTGGCGCTGAACACCCCCGCCTCGCCGCCGTAGCCAAGCCCCGCCCAGATCTCGGCGGCGAAGTTGTCGCGAAAATCGCGAAGGGCGGTGAGCAGGACATAGGACAGCACCAGGAGCGCGAGACCGGGCGCATAGGCCTTCAGGAACGCCGACCGCTCGTCCCGGGTCATGGGCGCCCGCCGCACGCGCTCGGCCTCGTCCTCAGCGCTGGGCGGCGGCAGCTGGCCGAGCACCCAGGTCGAGACCAGGAGCAGCGGCATGAACAGGGCCCCGGCGGCGGCCGGCATCCAGAACCGGTCGACATGGGCCGAAAGCATGAGCCACGCGCCGACGGATTTCACGACGCCGGAAGACAGAATGAAGCTGGCGCACAGCATGGCGCCGAGCACTTCGGTCACCCGGCGGCCTTCCATATAGCCGAACACCAGGCCCCAGATCATGCCCAGCGGCAGGCCGTTGACGAACAGGCAGGCGATATTCCACGGCGCCGGGATCACGGCGAAGGCGACCAGGGCCAGCCAGGAGACGCCGATCAGGCCGAGGATCGCCGCGCCGCGGCGGGCCGGATCCATCTCGGAGATCACCTTGACCCCGATCAGCTTGGAGAGGGCGTAGCCGGCCACCTGGGCGAGGACGAGGGCGATCTTGTAGTCGAGGGCGAAATGCCAGCCCGGCACGGAGTCGAAGGTCGCCGCCGAGAACGGCTTGCGAAAGGCGTACATGGAAAAATAAGCGCAGAAGCCGGCGAGGCCGGCGACCGCGGTGAACACCACCGGGTTGGCGCGTGAGAGAGATTGCCGGAGTCCGCCGCTCACCAGGGAATCCTTCTTTTTTCGGCTCGGGCCCGGTCGATGCGTCGCGCTTTCGCGCCCGGAGCCGAGGAACAGGCCATCTAATGTAGCCGCAGGGGCGAAGCGGCGACGGGCGCCGGGTCCAGATCCACCGGGCTGAGCGGCCCAAGTTCTTCGGCGATGGCCCAGACCGATCGCATCAGCCGGGTTCGCTTGCGCGCCGCCAGACAGACGACAAATCCGGCCAGCCCGACGCCACTCAATTCCGACCGCCGCTCCAGGGGCGCATAGCAAATCCGTGAATCGGGCGGGCATTCGGACGAGGCGAGCAGGCTGACACCCAGCCCCAGGGCCACCCCTTCGCGTATGGTTTCCCGCGTATGCAGCTCGATGACATCGGCGGGAACGACATTGGCCGCCGTCAGCAGACGCTCGGTCACGGCGCGGGTCCGGGATGTAGGCTCGCGCACGAGAAGCCTTTCTTGCGCCAGGGCGGCGAGCGGGAAAGGGCGGTCCCTGGCCCGTGCGTGGCCCGCCGGCATGGCCACCATGAACCAGTCCGCGAACAACGGTATATAGGCATATTGATCGTCGCCCGGCGGGTCGGAGACGATCGCCACATCGACGTTGGCGTCATGCAACCCCTTCAAGGTCTCGCGGGCGTTGCCGATGCGCACCTGTATGGCCAATTCCGGGTGCCGCTTCCGCAACCGCGCCGCCATTCGGGCGCCATAGATCGGCGAATCCGAGCCCAGCCGCACGGCGGCTGAACTCTCACCCGGACCGTCGCCGAGCAGTTCCTCGATCTGACGGGACGCGGCGAACATTCGCTCCGTCAGAGCGAAAAGTTCTCGCCCGAGCACCGTCAGCCTCAGGGGCGGCTTGCGGCCGTCGAACAACGCCGCCTGGTAGCGCTCTTCCAGGGCCTTGAGCTGTTGCGACAACGTCGGCTGGGCGACGTTCAGGCGACGCGCGGCGCGGCTGACGCCGCCCTCGCTGGCGATGGCGTGAAACGCCCGCAGATGCTGGTGATTGACGGCCAACGCCGACCCCGTCGAAGACGGCCCCTCAATGGCGCGACCGACCAGACCTAGGATCGAATGGCTACACTATGATGACGGTCATATCGGCCGCATACGCCTATGGCGGACATAGATCATAGCTATTGGCGCGTGCGCCGCGGGTCGCGCCACAAGGCGTCACTCTCTGGTGACGCCGGAGCTGGGTTCGGCCTGTCTGGAGTGGAACACCGTTGCAAGCGAGCGGACATTCAAGCTTTGACCTGGCTGTGGTCGGCGCCGGCATTGTCGGCCTCGCCCACGCCCTCGCCGCAGCCAAGACCGGCAAGCGCGTGGTGGTCATCGATCGTGACCCGCGCGCCAATGGCGCCTCGATCCGCAACTTCGGCTTCATCACCGTCACAGGCCAGGAGCGCGGGGAGAGCTGGACCCTGGCCCGCAGAACGCGCGACGTCTGGGCCGCCGTCGCGCCTGAGGCGGGGATCGCGATCGAGCAGAAGGGGCTGATCGTCACTGTGCGCCATCCCGAGGCTGTGGTCGTGGCCGAGGCGTTTCTGAACACCGAGATGGGCGAAGGCTGCCGGTGGCTCGACGCGAAGGAGCTCCACACCCGCCATGGCGAAATTGCCGCCGACGACGCGCTCGGCGCCCTCGTCAGCCCGCACGAGCTGCGGGTGGAATCGCCCACGGCTCTGCCGAAACTCGCGGCGTGGCTCGAAGCCGCCCACGGCGTGACCTTCCTGACCGAAACCGCGGTGCATTCGGTCGCCCCGCCGCGGATCGAAACCTCACGCGGGCCGGTTCGCGCGGAGGCGGTCATCGTCTGCCCCGGCGATGATTTCACCACCCTGTTTCCCGAGCGAATCGCCGCCTACCAACCGCGGCGATGCCGCCTTTCGATGATGCGGCTGGCCTCGCCGGGGTTCCGTCTTCCGGCGCCGGTGATGTCTGATCTGAGCCTGGCCCGATATGCCGGCTATGCCGCCCTGCCAGAGGCCGAGGCGCTGCGTGCGCGGCTCTCTTCAGAGCAGGCGGCGCATCTCGCCAATGGGGTCCATCTGATCGTCGTGCAAAGCGCCGACGGGTCCTTGGTGGTGGGCGACAGCCATCACTATGACGATCTGCCGGCGCCCTTCGCGCCCGCAGAGGCGGAAGCCTGCATTCTCGACGAATTTCAACGCGCCACTGGTTTCACGCCGCCCCCCGTCGTGGAGCGCTGGGTGGGAACCTATGCGGCCGCCGAGGGGCGCAACTACCTCGTGGACGCGCCGTCGGAGGATGTTCGCCTGGTGATGGTGACCAGCGGCACAGGGGCCTCCACTGGCTTTGGCATCGCGGAACAGACCATCGCCGATCTCTTCGGCGACAAACCGGAGGTCTCCTGATGAGCTATCCGATCAAGGCGGTGATTTTCGACTGGGCCGGAACCATGGTCGATTTCGGCTGCATGGCCCCGGTCGACGCCCTGATCGACGCCTTCGCCGCCCACGGCGTGCCGATCACGGCCGCGGATGCGCGCCGCGACATGGGCCGCGCCAAGCTCGATCACGTATGGGCGATCCTCAGGGACCCCTCCATCGCCGCCGCCTGGACAGCGGCCAAGGGCGCGCCGCCCACGACAGAGGACCGGGACGCGATCTATCGGGCGCTCGAGCCGCTGATCGAGGCGGCCGCCACGCGCTGCGCCGACCTGATTCCCGGGGCGGCGGCGGTCGCCGCCGAGCTTGCGAGCCTCGGGGTGAAGATTGGATCCGGCACTGGCTATACGCGTCAGATGATGTCGGGAATCCTGCCGCGCGCCGCGGCCCAGGGCTATGCCCCGCAAGTCGTGGTTTGCGCCGGCGAGACCGCCTCCGGGCGGCCCGCCCCGCTGATGGCCTGGAAGGCGCTCGTGGAATTGGACGCCTGGCCGGCGCAGGCCTGTATCAAGGTCGATGACGCCACCGTGGGCATTGAGGAAGGCCGCCTCGCCGGATGCTGGACCGTCGGCTTGGCCGCATCGGGCAACGGCGTGGGCCTGAGCCTGTCGGACTACCAGGCCCTGTCCGAGGCGGAGCGAAGCGCTCGGGTCGCCGGCGCCGCCCAGGAGCTGACGGCGGCGGGGGCGGACTATGTGATCGATACGATCGCCGACATCAGGCCGGTGCTGGAGAAGATCTCGGCCCGCATAGCCGCCGGCGAACGCCCCGCCGTCGCCTGATCGCGGCCTCGCTCAAGGCGATGGGCGGAGAGACGCGATCATCAGTCCGCGGAAACGCTCGAGACTTGGCGTCGGCATCGCCGGATCCTTGCCGCGATCGTCGCAGCGGCGCAGGAGCAGCGCCGCGTCGAAGGCCGACTCTTTCGCGAATTCCGCGACTTCGTCGGCGCTCATGACGCCGCCCTGCGCCGCAAGGCTCAGGCGCGACGCGTCGCTGAGCTGTTCGAGATAGCCGGGCTCAACCGCGCACAGGTATTGCTTGGCGCGCACATGAAGGGCGATCGGACGGGTGACCTCCTCGCCGAACGCCTGCGACAACCACATCGCGCCGAGCGATTCATGCTCGAAATCGCCACCGACGCCATCCCGCGCGCCGCCGTCGGCATGCAGGAAGTAGCCGACGTCGTGCAGAAGCGCGGCGACGACAAGGCTGTCGGACGCGCCCATCGCTTTCGCCAGGGCGGCCGATTGAATCATGTGTCGCTCCAGCGAGAGGTCTTCGCCATAGGCTTCCGATCCGAAGCTCGCGAACAGGTCGAATATCTTATCTATGACAACGGCCACGGCGCGGTCTCCAACATCCGATCGGCGATCCTAACGCGCGTCGCCGGATCCGGAACAGGGCCGCTGCCCGCCCCCGGATGCTCCCGAATTATTTCATCGATGTGAAATAGTCCCGTCACCGAAACATCACGCGGCGGTCCTATGGTCACGCTGCGTCTGGGGATGGGTCGCGATCTTCCACTTGACGTGAACCGTATTCAGCGTGCGCGCGGAGGAGCGAACACTCTCCCAGCGCGCGCGTGCGCCGTCGTGTGGGCGGCTTCTGGGGGATGAATTCATGAAAGCCAAATATATCGTTTCGTGCGCGGTCGCCGCCATCCTCAGCGGGTCCGCTGGAGCCGCCATGGCCGCCGACGCCGCGTCATCCGCCGCGGGATCGAGCACCGCCGCCCCGGCGGTCGAAGAAGTCATCGTGACGGCTCAGCACCGGGATGAATCCATCCAGAAGGTCCCGCTGACGGTTCAGGCGCTGAGCGGGGATACGCTGCAGAAGCAGAATATCACCACACTGGACGATCTGCTGAAGTATACGCCCAACGTCACCTTCGCCAGCAATGGCCCCGGCACCGGCAGCATCTTCATGCGCGGCCTTTCCGCGGGCTTTGCCGGCAACCAATCCAGCGCCACCAAGGATCCCTTCCCCAACGTGGCGATCTATCTCGACGAAGAGTCGATGTCGTTCCCGTCGCGCAACGTCGACATCTACATGGCCGACATGAGCCGGGTGGAGGTCCTCGAAGGTCCGCAGGGCACCCTGTTCGGCGGGGGCGCCGAAGCGGGCGCGGTGCGCTACATCACCAACAAGCCCAATCTCGAACATTTCGAGGGCAACGTCGAAGCCGGCTATGGCTGGACGGCGCACGGCGACAACAACACCGAGCTTCAGGCGGTCGTCAACGTTCCGATCATCGAAGACAGGCTGGCCATCCGCGCCGTGATCTATGACGAGCGCCAGGGCGGCTACATCGACAATGTGCCCAGCCAGTTCGACCGCTCGAACAACGACCTCGGCAACTATTATTTCAACATCAAGCCGGGCGCGACCGGCCTCTGCCCCAACGGCCAGGCCGCTGGGGCGGCTGGGCTCTGCGCGCTGCCGTCCTCGGCGGCGCCATCGGCCAACAATCAGTCAGTCGCCGCCAAGGCCCAGAATCCGGCCACCTACACCGGCGGACGCGTCTCGGTGCTCTGGCAGATCAATCCGGACTGGGATGTGCTGATCACCGAAACCCTGCAGCACCTCGACGCCGAGGGCATGTGGGCCCAGGAGCCGGTGGGCCTCAATTTCCAGCCTCTGGGGCCGCTGCAAGAGACGTCGTTCGCGCCGGCCTATGACAAGGACAATTGGTCGAACACAGCCTGGACCGTGAACGGCAAGGTCGGCCCCCTCAAGCTTATCTACACGGGCGGCTATCTCGATCGCCACATCTCGCAGCAGCAGGACTATACGGGCTATTCGCGTTCGGGCGGCGGCATGTACTACGAGTGCACCGGCGGCTCGACCGGCTGGGGCACGGCCGCCCCGCAGTGCTACTCGCCGGTCGCCTACTGGAACGACAAGGTCCATAGCACCCACATCACCCAGGAATTCCGGGTGAGTTCGCCCGATACTTGGCGGTTCCGGTTCATCGCCGGCGGATTCTGGGAGCAGTTCCGCATCTACGATGTGATGAACTTCGACTATAAGACGATCCCGTCGTGCAGTCCGGAGAACCTCTCGGAGGCCCTGGCCGGCGGACCGGTGTGCGTCGCCAACGTGGCGCCATCGCCGGGCTCGACCACCATCGATCCCAGCATCCGCGGCGACGCCACCGCCTTCGGCGAGGACGCCACCCGCGGCTACCAGCAGACGGCGGTCTTCGTGTCGGGCGACTTCGACATCATCCCTGACAAGCTGACGATCAGCGGCGGCACCCGCTACTACCAGTACAACGAATTCGAAGTCGGTTCAGTCTACCAGACCGGAACGGGCTGCCTGAACGTGCCGAACGGCTGCTTCGCCGACAACGTCAACATCGACAGCCACGACGACCACGTCACATATTCGGGCTTTAAGAGCCGGGCGAACATCACCTGGAAGATCACGCCCGATTTCATGACCTATTTCACCTTCTCGCAGGGCTATCGTCCCGGCGGATTCAACCGCAAGGACAACAAGGGCGTCGCCACCGGCGCCGACGGCAACCCGCAATTCCTGACCCCCAACGCCTATGGGCCCGACTCCCTCACCAACTACGAGATCGGCCTGAAGAGCCAGCTCTTCGATCATCGGTTGCTTCTGAATCTGTCCGCCTACTACATGGACTGGGACGACGTTCAGCTTCTGCTTTTCAACCCGACGGTGCTGGGCAATGTGACCTTCGGGGTCAACGGCCCGAACTATAACATCAAAGGCCTGGAGGCCCAGTTCACGGCCCGCGTGACCGACGGCCTGACCCTCACCGGTTCGGCCTCCTACAACGACGCCACCCAGAGCAACTCGCCGTGTCTGATAAGCAACAACCCGGCGAGCGCGACCTACAATCAGTGCATTACAGCGGCCGTGGTGAAGGGCGAGGGCCTGCAGCCGTTCCAGAACCCCTACGGGGCGCCGGGCACCGTCCCGGCTTTCTCGCCGAAGTTCCAGGGCAACATCCGCGCCCGTTACGAATGGAACGTCGGCGACTACAAGGCGCATGTGTCCATCGGCGGCAACTATGTGAGCAGCATGTGGAACCAGCCGGCCACCTACGCCTCCGGCGAGGGCGTGCTGATCCCCACCACCACCCTGCTGCGGTATCTGCAGCCCGGCTACGGCACGATCGACGCTTCGATCGGCATCGCCAAGGACAAGTGGTTCGCCGAGATCTACGGCACCAACCTCAACAACTCGAACGCCAGCACGTTCACCTCCGCCGCCCAATTCATCAAGTCCGAGGTGCCGCTGCGGCCGCGCGTGGTGATGCTCAAGATCGGCGCCAACTTCTAGAAATCGCCGGGCTGTAGTAGCGGTGACGGGCGGGCGGCGACGCTCGCCCCAGCCGATTCAGGTTCATGGACTCGATCGCCACCGCGCCGTCCGTTGTCGAGACCGAGGTCGCCCGCCTTCGCAAGCAGCAGCAGGCGGGCCGGCACCTGGAGGCGGTCGAGGGCGCGGACGCATTGCTCGCGGGCCTGCCCGAAAACCGTGACCTCCTCCTGATCGCCGCAGTTAGTCGGCGTCACCTGGGGCGGATTCCCGAAGCCCTGGCGACGCTCGATCGGCTGGCGACGCTACAGCCGCGGTTCAGTCGCGCGCACGAAGAGCGGGGCCTCTGCCACGTGGCGCTCAAGGACGCGCCGCAAGCGATCGACTCCCTGCTGCGGGCCGTCAATCTCAACCCGGCCCTGCCGATGAGTTGGCGGATGCTGGAGGGCGTCTACCGCATCTCCGGCGACCCCGGGGCCGCCGAGACCGCCGCCGCCCACGTCGCGACGCTGCGGGCGCTGCCGCCGGAAGTGGTGACCGCCACGGCGTTGTTCTCCGATGGGGACCTCGCGCCCGCCGAACGGCTCATCCGCGCCTTCCTCCTGCGCAATGGCGACCATCCGGAAGCCATGCGCCTTCTGGCCAAGATCGCCATGGCCCGTGACGTGCTCGACGACGCCGAAGTCCTGCTGGAGGCGGTGCTGGCCCTAGCGCCAGACCACCGCGCGGCGCGGGGCGACTACGCCCAGTGCCTGGTCAATCGCCACAAGTACGCCCAGGCGCGTGTGGAGATCGAACGCTTGCTGGCCGTCGATCCGGTCAATCCCGACTGGCGCTCACTCGCCGCCACGGCGGCTGTCGGTCTCGGCGAGAACGACAAGGCCATCGAACTCTACCGTGCGATGCTGGCCGACTTTCCGAACGCGGCCGATGTCAATCTGTGGCTCGGTCACGCGCTGAAGACCGTGGGTCGGACACCGGAAGCGGTGGACGCCTACCGCGCCGCGGCCGCCCACCGGCCCGACTTCGGCGACGCCTACTGGAGCCTCGCCAATCTCAAGACGTTCCGCTTCGAGGACACGGAGATCGGCCAAATGCGTGCGAGCGAGGCCGCGCCCGGTGTATCGGCCGTGGACCGCGCCCACCTCTGCTTCGCCCTTGGCAAGGCGTTGGAGGATCGGGATCAGGCGGAAGAGGCATGGCTGTACTACGAGCGCGGCAACACCATCCAGCGCTCGGGGAGCCGCTATCGCCCGGAGATCCTGGAGGCCAACACCGCCCATCAAAAGGCGGTGTGCACGCGCGCCTTCTTCGAGGCTCGCGCCGGCTGGGGCGCGCAGGCCCCCGACCCTATATTCGTCGTCGGCCTGCCGAGGTCCGGATCAACCCTGATCGAGCAGATCCTCGCCTCGCACTCGCGGGTGGAGGGCACGCAGGAGCTGGCGGACGTTCAACGGATGGTGCTGAACCTGCAGGGCTCCGATCCGAACTACGACAATCCCCGCTATCCCGGACTGCTGGCCGACACGACCGCGGCGGATTTCCTGCGCCTGGGCGAGGCCTATCTGGCCGACACCCGCGTCTACCGCACCGACAAGCCGTTCTTTGTCGACAAGATGCCGAACAACTTCCGCCACCTCGGTCTCGTTCACCTGATGCTGCCCAACGCCCGGATCATCGACGTGCGGCGAGAGCCGATGTCCTGCTGCTTCAGCAACCTGAAACAGCTTTTCGCCCAGGGGCAGGAATTCACCTACAGCGCCCAGGACATCGCTCGCTACTATCGCACCTACCTGGACCTGATGCGGCATTGGGACGAGGTCTTGCCCGGGCGGGTGCTGCGCGTGCATCACGAAGATGTCGTCGACGATCTCGAGGGCAGCGTGCGGCGGATTCTCGGCTACTGTGGTCTGGAATTCGAGCCGGCGTGCGTCGAATTTCACAAAACCAAGCGCAGCGTGAGGACGCCCAGCGCCGAGCAGGTGCGCCAACCCATTTTTCGCGACGGCCTCGACCAGTGGAAAAAGTTCGAGCCCTGGCTTGGCGACCTTGAGATCGCTCTGGGAGACGCGCGGACTCGCTACCGCGACTAGACAGCCCCTCGCAGCAGTCGAACGATCAGCGCGGCCGCGGCGTCTTGCCCAGCCTCGTCCGCGATCAGATCCTGCCTGACCTCCAGCTCCAGATAGTCCAGCCCGCGCGGATCGGCGTGCAGGGGGACGGTCGCGTCGGTCTCGTCCATGGCGTAGGGCTGATTATCCCCGGCCTCATCGCCCATCTCGCCTCTCAGCCCCGCTAGCACATCCCGGGACAAGGCGGAGTCGCCGCGGTGCAGAACGCCATAGCGCCAGGGGCGCGTAAATCCCTGAAAGACGGGGGTGAAGCTGTGCAGCGCCACGAGCAAGGTCGCCTCGCCGCGCCGCCCACGCGCGTCCAGCAGCGACGAAATCTCGTCGTGGTAGGGCTGGAACACCTCCGCCTCGCGCCCAGCGCGGTCGCTGTCCGATAGATCGCGGTTCGCGGGGATGGCGACGCCGTCGCTGACCGCCGGAATGGAGCTCGGGAGGCCTGGCCTGCGGTTGCAGTCGATCACCAGGCGCGAATAGGTCTGGCGGACGAAGCAGGCGTCCAGACTTCGGGACAGGCGCTCGCCCAGGCCGGCGACGCCAATATCCCAGGCTATGTGTCGGTCGAGCGCGCCGGGGGGCAGGCCCATATCGCCCAGGCGCGCGGGAATGGCGCGCCCCGCATGGTCGCCCAGCAGCAGAAAGGGCGATGCGGCGCCCGCATTGCGAACAATGACAGCAGGCGGATCATCGGGGCGGAGCAAGGCCTTCGACGTGGGCGGTGAATCGGGCCAAGACATCTGCAAATGCCGATCCTGTCGATCCGCCACCTGACCCGCTACCGATACCGCAATCCGGTGGCGTTGGGCGAACACCGAATGATGTTCCGGCCGAGCGAGAGCTATGACCAGCGTCTTCTGTCGCATGAACTGACGATCACGCCCACGCCCGCCAGTCTGCGCTTCATCCATGACGTGTTCGGCAATTGCATTGGCGTGGCCCGGTTCGCCGGACGCACGACCGAACTCCTGTTCGAAAGCCGTGCGCGTCTGGAACACGTCCCTCTGCCGGCCTTTGCCGATATGGACGGCGAGATAGAGGTTTATCGCGGAGCCATGCCCGTCGACTACAGCCCGGAGGACCTTCCGGACCTGACGCCCTCCATTCAACGGCGCCATCCCGGTCCGGACGAACGGGTCGATCAGTGGGCGCGGCGCTTCGTGCGGCCGTTCGGTCGGACCAGCCTGCAAAGCCTGCTCAGCGACATGACCTGGGCCATCTATTCCGACTTCAAATACTGCGCGAGGCTGGAAATCGGCGTGCAGACGCCGATCGAGACCCTGGCTCTGGGCGCCGGAAGTTGTCGCGACTTCGCCGTGCTGATGATGGACGCCTGCCGCAGTCTCGGGCTCGCCGCGCAGTTCGTGTCCGGATACGTCTACAGTCCCGCGTTCACGCCCTCCAGCCGAGGCCGGATCGGCGGCGGTCATACCCACGCCTGGGTGCGAGTCTATCTGCCCGCCTGCGGCTGGGTGGAGTTCGACCCGACCAACGGCATTGTCGGCAATGCCGACCTGGTGCGCGTAGCCATTGCCGGCGATCCACGTCAGGCCCTGCCGCTGCACGGCGCCTGGGCCGGGTCGCCCGGCGACTATCTGGGCATGGACGTAGAGGTCGAGGTGCGCACCGAACATGACGGGCTCGAGCAACTTTTAGCGCCCCGAGCCGTTGGCGTGGCCGGCTAACTGGACGTAGGCTGGAGGCGTCATGCGTGTGCGCGCGGGATATCGGATCAGCTACGACTTGCCGGCGCCGACGCCCATGTTTCTGTGCCTGAGCGTACATCCCTTACACCGGCCGGATCTGGAGACGGCGGATTGGGTGCGGACGGACCCGATGCTCGACGTGCGCCAATACATCGACGGCGCCGGCAACATCTGTAGCCGGATTCTCGCCCCCGCGGGGCGGTTGGTCATCTCGGCCGACTTCGTCATTCGCGTCAGCGGAGAACTGGACGAGGTCGCGCCCGATGCGCCGCAAACGGTCGTGCAGGACTTGCCGGATGAGGCCTTGGTTCATTTGCTGGGCAGCCGGTACTGTGAGACCGACCGGCTGAGCAACCTGGCCTGGGACCTGTTCGGCCAGACGCCGCTGGGTTGGCCGCGCGTGCAGGCGATCGTGGACTTCGTGCACGACCATATCACGTTCGGCTATGAGCACGCCCGAGCGACCATGGGCGCCTTCGAAGCCTATGAGGAACGCAGGGGCGTGTGCCGCGACTACGCCCACCTGGCCATCGCCTTTTGCCGATGCATGAACATCCCGGCGCGTTACTGCACCGGCTACCTGGGCGATATCGGCGTGCCGGCGGCCGGGCCGATGGATTTCAGCGCCTGGTTCGAGGCCTATCTCGGCGGACGCTGGTATGTGTTCGATCCGCGCAACCACCGACCGCGCATTGGCCGCATCCTGATCGCACGTGGGCGTGACGCCGCCGACGTGCCCATCGCCCACACATTCGGGGAAGCGATCCTCGCTGATTTTCAGGTCATCACCGACGAGCTGCCGGCGGCGTCCTGATGCGCCGGCGTTAGCCGGTGGAGTTCACGCCTAGTTTGCGGATTTCGAACTCGCCGCCCTCCAGTCGCGAGACCGGATGGTGATGCCGGCAGTCTATCGCCAACCCGTCTCCCGCTGCGCCGGAGATTGTTCATCGACTCGGGCCCCGCGACGGGGATCCGCAGCGCGAGGGGGCCGCCAGTCAGCCCTTCGGGGGTCCACAGCTACCGCCGAGTAGAGATGCGACCTCTGGGTAGAGATTTTCGTGGCGCGCGCTTTGAGCGTATCGGCCTTTGTGCCATCCTGTGCCGATGCAAGGCCATAAGACAGCCCCCCGATCGCCCTGGTCATCGCCCCAGGATCGGGCGTTGGAGCGCCAGCAGAAGATGGAGGCCGTGCTGCACGCTGCGGCCCAGGCGTTCAGCGAGAACGGCTACCACCGCACCTCCCTCGATGGCATCGCCGAGCGCCTCGGGATCAGCAAGCCCACGCTCTACTACTATGCCGCCGGCAAGGACGAGCTGATCGCTGCGGTCGTCGTGCGAGCGTTGGACCAGATCCGCGCCTGCGAACCCGCCGATGTTCACGCCTCCGGCCTCGATCAGCTGAAGCAGTTGCTGCGCCGCTACGCGGAGGTGGTGGCCACCGACTTCGGACGCTGCCTGGCCCAGTTGAATGACGCCGACGTCGGCGAGGCGGGAAGCGCGCGCATTCGCGATGGCAAGCGAACCATCGACCGACAGTTCAGAATCTTGATCGACAAAGGCAAGGGGGATGGCTCGATCGCTGCCTGCGACACCCGGCTGACCGCCTTCATGCTCGGTGGCGCCATCAATGGCATCGGCCGTTGGTATCGGGACGGCGGCGACTTGAACCCGGCCGCGGTGGCCGAAATCTACGTCAACCAGATGACGGCGGGCCTGGCTCCGAGGTCGACCGCGTTTTCGGTTGCTACTCACGAGTAACCGTCTTACTAGACATCAAGTCTGAGAGCGGCGGGAACCGGCTGCGCCGGGAGGCTTGCATGGAATCGGGCGACCTCGGCTACGTTGACGCCATCCGTTCCGCGGCGACCGACACCAGCCAGCTTGCGTCGATCTTCGAAGGCGGGACCAGGACCTGGGGCGACCTCCTGGGCCGGGCCGCCCGCCTGGCCGGCGGCCTGCGTCGCCTTGGAGTCGAACCCGGAGACCGGGTCGCGGTCCTCAGCGCGAACAGCGATCGTTACATGGAGCTTTTCCTGGCCGTCCCCTGGGCCGGTGGGATGATCACGCCACTCAATCCACGCTGGAGCATCGAAGAGAACCGCTATGCCATCGGCGATTGTACGCCGAAGGTGATCTTCGTCGGCGGGGGCGTCGGCGCTCAGGCTCTTGAACTTCTAGCTCCCAACCTTCCGGCGGACCGTTCGAAGACGCCGACCCTCATATGGGCCGCACCCACTCCAGCGCCCGACGGCTGGATCGCCTACGAGGCTCTGCTGGACGCCCCGCCCATCGAGCCCCTCCGGCGGCAAGGCGACGACCTCTTCGGCATCTTCTACACCGGTGGCACCACCGGGCGCTCCAAGGGTGTGATGCTCAGCCACGCCGGGCTCGTGGGCAACGCCCAGGCGATCCGTGACGCCGGCCTGTTCCCTGATGGCTGTCGCGGCCTTGTCGTCGCCCCGCTATTCCACCTCGCCGCCGCGGCGGTTCTGGCGGCGATCATGCAGGCGGGTGGGACTGCGGTGATCCTCGCCGCCTTCACCCCCGACGCCACCCTAACCGCCATCGACGAATCGGCGGTCACCGACGCGATGCTGGTCCCGACCATGATACAGATGGTGCTTGACGATCCGAGCTTCGACCCGGGGCGGTTGGCGCGCCTAAAACGCATCATTTACGGCGCGTCTCCCATCGCCGAGGCGACGCTCGATCGGATGATGGCCTCGGCGCCCCATGTGGACTTCTTTCAGGCCTACGGCATGACCGAGGTTTCCTGCGCGGCGACCATCCTGCGTCCCGAATTTCATCTTGGCGAGCATCGCACGGCGGGCCGCCACCGCGCGGCCGGCCACGCCATCGCCAACACCGAAGTCATGATCGCCGACGATGAGGACCGGCCGAGACCCACGGGTCAGGTCGGCGAGATACTCGTCCGCGGCGCCGGGTTCATGCTGGGCTACTGGAACCAGCCGGACCTCACTGCCGAAGCTCTGCGCGGCGGCTGGATGCACACCGGCGATGGCGGCCGGATAGACGAGCTGGGCCTCGTCTATGTGGTCGACCGACTGAAGGACATGATCGTCACCGGTGGGGAGAACGTCTACTCCGGGGAGGTCGAGAGCGCGCTTGCCCGTTTTCCGGGCGTCGCCCAGTGCGCGGTGATCGGCGTACCCGACGAGCGCTGGGGCGAGCGGGTGCACGCAATCGTCGTCCCCAGGCCGGGCGCGCAAGTCGCCGTCGACGAGGTCATGAGCCACTGCCGGGGTTTGATCGCCGGCTACAAATGCCCCAAGTCTATCGAGCTGAGAACCGAGCCGCTGCCGCTGTCCGCCGCCGGCAAGGTGCTGAAGCATGTGTTGCGAGAGCCCTATTGGCAGGGCCGCGATCGCAATGTCGCCTGACCGGTCTCCCTGGATCGACGAAGAGCTGGCGATCCTGCAGGAGCAGGTGGGGCGGTTTGTGGCGCGGGAGCTGGTTCCCCACGCGGAGCGCTGGCGGCGGGAGCGGCAGGTCGATCGGGCGGCTTGGCTGAAGGCGGGCGCGGCGGGGTTGCTCTGCGCCAGCGTTCCCGAGGTCTATGGCGGCGGCGGCGGCACTCTGGCGCACGAGGCGGTGATCCATCAGGAACTGACCCGCGCTGGGCTGGGGGGCGGCTTCGGCGCCGGCAATAGCGTTTCCTCTGCGATCGTCGCCCACTACGTCCTGGCCTACGGGACCGAGGACCAGAAGCAGCGATGGTTGCCGGCGATGGCGCGCGGCGAACTGATCGGCGCCATCGCCATGACCGAGCCGGACGCCGGTTCGGACCTGCAAGCTGTGCGCACGACGGCGCGGCCGGTCGAGGGGGGCTACCGCCTGAGCGGCCAGAAGACCTTCATCAGCAACGGCCAGACCGCCGACCTTATCGTGGTCGTAGCGCGTACGGGCGACGCGCACGGGGCCAAGGGGTTGTCGCTGGTGGTGGTGGAGGCCGCCGCCAAGGGGTTCCGGCGCGGGCGCAAGCTCGAGAAGCTCGGCATGCACGCCCAGGACACGTCCGAGCTCTTTTTCGACGAGGTGTTCGTTCCCGCGCGCAATCTGATCGGTGAGACGCCAGGCCTCGGCTTCGCCCAGCTGATGCATCAATTGGCGTGGGAGAGGATGATCATTGCCCTTGACGCCACGGTGAACATGGAGCGGGCCGTCCAGCTAACCGTCGACTATGTCCGCGGGCGCAAGATTTTCGGCAAGCCGCTGATCGAGTTCCAGAATACCGAATTCGTCCTCGCCGAGGCCAAGACCGAGGCCACCGTCGCCCGCACCCTGGTCGACGCCCTGATGGTGCGCCTGCTCGCCGGCGACCTCGATGGTCCAACCGCCGCCATGGCCAAGCTGTGGACCACCGAGACTCAATGCCGGGTGATCGACGCCTGCCAGCAGCTGTTCGGCGGCTACGGCTACATGGCCGAATACCCTATCGCCCAGCTTTACGCCGACGCGCGCGTGTCACGTGTCTACGGCGGCGCCAGCGAAGTCATGAAACTGATCATCGCCCGCACGCTCTAGCGGCGCGCGGACTTGAAGGAGCCAAGAGATGACCACAAAAGCCAGAGTCGCGGGGGTCGGCATGATCCCCTTCACCAAGCCCGGCCAGAGCGAGGACTGGGACGTGATGGCCGAGAAGGCCGTCCGCGTGGCCCTGGCGGACGCCGGGCTCGAATATGACCAGATCCAGCAGGCCTTCGCCGGCTATGTCTACGGCGACTCCACCGCCGGCCAGTCGGCCCTCTACCGCGTCGGGATCACCGGCATTCCGATCATCAACGTCAACAACAACTGTTCCACCGGCTCGACCGCGCTCTACCTTGCGCGGCAGATGGTCGAACTGGGCGCCGCCGACTGCGTGCTGGCGGTCGGCTTCGAACAAATGCTGCCCGGCGCGCTCGGCATGATGTTCAGCGACCGCAAGCGCACTCTTGACCTCCAGCTCAGCAAACAGGGCGAGATCCAAGGCTGGGACGAGAGCGCGCCGATGGCCGCGCAGCAGTTCGGCGGCGGTGGTCTGGACTACCAGGCCCGCTACGGCGCCAGCGACGAGGTTTTCGGCCTGATCTCGGTCAAGGCGCGGCGGCACGCGGCCAACAATCCGCTGGCGGTCTTCCGCGATCCGCTGACCCTCGAAGAGGTAATGGCGTCCAAACACCTCTATGGCCCAATCACTCGTTTCCAGGCCTGCCCGCCCACCTGCGGCGCGGCGGCGGCGGTGCTCGTGTCTCCGGCGTTCGCCGCCAAGCACAATCTTGACGCCTCGGTCGAGATCGTCGCCCAGGCCATGACCACCGACTTCGCCGACACCTTCGAGAGCGCCTCAATGATGAAGGTGATCGGCTACGACATGACCAGGGAGGCCGCGCGCCAGGTCTATGAAGCCGCGGGGGTGGGTCCGGGCGACATCGACGTGATCGAGCTGCATGACTGCTTCACGCCCAACGAGCTGATCAGCTACGAGGCGCTCGGCCTGTGCGCGGAGGGAGGGGCCGAGCAATACATCCGCGACGGTGACAATACCTATGGCGGCAAACACGTCACCAATCCTTCCGGCGGGTTACTGTCCAAGGGACACCCGCTTGGGGCGACCGGGCTGGCGCAGTGCTACGAGCTGACCCGGCAGCTGCGCGGCGACGCGGACAAGCGGCAGGTAGACGGCGTTCGTCTGGCTCTGCAGCACAACCTCGGCCTCGGCGGCGCCTGCGTGGTCACGCTCTATGGCAAAGCCTGACCGATGCCGATCGACCGCGACAGGCACGTCGGCGTCGTCTCCGAGCCCCGCGCGGTGGTCCTGGAGGCGGGCTTCCTGAAGTTCTTCGCCCGGGCTGTCGGCGAAACAAACCCGATCTATTTCGACGAAACCGCGGCCCTCGCGGCGGGCCATCCGGCGCTTCCCGCGCCGCCGACCTATCTCTTCTCGCTGGCGCTCGGCGCACCCGCGAAACGGGGCGACGTGCTGGACTCCGAAAACGGCATCGGCGCGGACATGCGCCGCATCCTGCACGGTGAGCAGTCGTTCGCCTACCACCGTCCGATCCATGCGGGCGACCGGCTGACCCTGACGACCACCACACGGGACATCTATGAAAAACGGGGCGGAGCGCTGGAGTTCATCGTCCAGGACACCCAGGCCGTGAACGACGCTGGGGAGCTTTGCGCCACGATGAGCGTCGTCACGGTGATCCGGAATGGTTAGCGCTTCGGCAACGGCGCCCGTGGTGCGGGTTGGCGACCGCCTTCCAGACCACGTCGTGGGTCCGATCACCCGCACGACGCTGGCGCTCTTCGCCGGCGCGTCCAACGACTACGTGCCGCTGCATATTGACAGCGACTACGCCCAGGCCGCCGGCATGGACGACGTATTCGCCCATGGCATGTTGTCGATGGCCTATCTTGCCCAGTCCCTGACGCGCTGGGCGCCCCAGGAGCGGCTGCGCCGCTGGAGCGCTCGCTTCACAGCCATCACTCCGCTGCACGCGACGGTGCGTTGCGGCGGCGAGGTGGTCGAGATCTTCGAGGAAGGCGGCGAGCGCCTGGCGCGGCTGAAGATCGGCGCTTGGACCGACACGGATTTGCAAACGCTGAACGGTGAAGCCGTCGTGAGCTTGGGGGACTAAGGATTTGGCTAAGCTGGACGGCAAGGTCGCGATCATTTCCGGATCGGGACGCGGAATCGGCCGCGCGGTCGCATTGAAGTTGGCGTCCGAAGGAGCGAGCGTCGTGGTCAACGACCTCGACACGGGCCCGGCGGCCGAGACCGTGGCCGCCGTCCAAGCCGCGGGCGGCAAGGCGATCGCCTGCGTCGGCAATGTCACCGCCGAGGACTTCGGAGAACGCTTCGTACAGACAGCGATCTCCGAGTTCGGCGGCCTGGACATCATAGTCAACAACGCCGGCTACACCCGCGACGCAGTGATCCAGAGGCAAACCGACGAGCAGTTCCAGTCGATGCTCGACGTCCACGTGCTGGCGCCATTCCGCATCCTGCGCGCCGCCGCCGAGCCGATCCGGATGTTCGCCAAGCAGGAAGCCGCCGAGGGACGGGAGGTGATCCGCAAGGTCGTCAACATCTCCTCGATGGCGGGCACCAACGGCAACCCTGGCCAAGTCAACTATTCTTCCGCCAAAGCCGCGTTGATCGGCATGACCAAGACCCTCTCAAAGGAGTGGGGCCGATACAAGGTGTGCGTGAACTGCGTCGCCTTCGGCTTCATCGAGACACGGCTGACCAAGGCGATGGACGATCCCGAGACCCGGATTGAGATCGAGGGACGCACCATCCAGGCCGGCGTGCCCGGCGCCATGCTGGGCGCATTGAAGACCATGGTGCCGCTGGGCCGCGCTGGCACGCCCCGGGAAGCCGCCGGCGGGGTCTATCTCTTCTGCATTCCCGAGAGCGACTATGTCAGCGGTGAGGTGCTGATCGTAGGCGGAGGGGTCAACATCTGATGCCCAGCCTCGCCGCGCGAGCCTTTCAATCGCTGATGCGCGCCGCGTTCTCGGGGCGCTTGCCGCACGACGAGGCTCCTCTGCGAAAGGCCGTGCGGCAGGTGCGGCGAAGATCGGCCGGGGATCCGCCAGCCAGCCTGGGCAGGCAATGCGCCGTAGAGGTTCGGCAGGCGGGCGAACATCGGATCTTCACGGTGCGGCCGCGCCACGATGGGCCGGTGCGCGGCCAAGTATTTTACCTTCCTGGCGGTGGCTATGTGAATCCGCCGGCGTTTCTCCATTGGTGGTTCGTCGCTCGCCTGGTGAAGACCTTGGGCTTGGCGTGCACGGTCCCGCTCTATCCGTTGGCGCCGGAACACACGTGCGACGAAGGCGTCGCATTCGCCGTCGACGCATATCACCGGCTGGTAAGCGAGCATGGCGCGCAAAACCTCCTGGTCATGGGCGATTCCGCCGGCGGCGGCCTAGCCCTGGCGATGCTGCAGCAGGCCAAGACGGCGCCGGCGGGTCTCCTTCTCAACGCGCCGTGGCTGGACGCCAGCGTTTCGGATCCCTGCCAACTTGAGATCGAGCGCTCAGAATTCCTGCTCAATCGCTTCACGCTGCGCACCTGGGGGGCATGGTGGGCCGGGTCCAGAGGCCTAGCGGACCCCATGGTCAGCCCGTTGTTTGGCGACCTTTCCGCACTGCCGCCGACACTTTTACTGTGCGGATCGGCCGACATTCTTGTCGCGGACGCGCGCCGGCTGGCCGCCGCGGCGCCCGGCGTGGTCAGATACGTCGAGGAGGAAGGCCTGATGCACGTCTACCCGCTCATTCCGTTCCTTCCGGAAGCGCGGCGGGCCTGGCTCGAGATTGGAAGGTTCGTGGACGGCGTTCTTATCCGCAATGAGATCAAACCCTAGTTGGCTCAAATGAGCCAGAAGAGGCCCAACCATGACCCAAGAAACCCTGCCTGACGAGGTCATAGGCCTGTGGCCTGACGGGCCGCCATCAACGCTCGAGGGCGTGGGGCCTGAAGTGGAATTCCGCGGGCCCGTGGGCACGGCCGCCCATGCGGTCATGCTGCGCAATGTGTCAGAGCCGACGCTCAGCGCGTACCGGCCCACGAACGGCAAGCCAAATGGTGTCGGCGTCATCGTATGCCCCGGTGGTGGCTGGCGCATCCTCGCCTGGGAGCATGAAGGAACTGAAGTCGTGCGTTGGCTGACGGCGCGTGGCTACACCGCATTTCTCCTGAAGTACCGCGTGCGCGGCACGCCCGCCGCCCAGGCCGACTACGACGCCGAGATGGAGAAGCTTTATTCGCAGATCGATCCGACGCGGAAGGGACGCACCGCGTTCCGCGGCATGGGCGAAATCGTGCCTTATGAGACGATCCGCCCCGCACGCGAAGCGGCCGCCGACGACGGACGTCGCGCGGTGGCGATTGTCCGCGATCGGGCCAAGGACTGGGACCTGGACCCCGGCAAGATCGGCATGATTGGCTTCTCCGCGGGTGCGTTTCTGGCCGCTGATGTGGCGGTCGATCCGCGCGCGGCGCCGCTCGCCTTCGTCGCGCCGATCTATGGCGGCGAAACGCTAGGACGCCCGGTGCCCGACGACGCCCCGCCGCTCTTCACCGCCCTCGCCCAGGATGACATCCTGCTCTATCGGGTGGTCGAGGGTCTCTATTCCGACTGGACCGACGCTGGGCGATCCGCCGAGCTGCACATCTATCGCCGGGGCAGTCATGGGTTTGGGATGGTGAAGCAGGGCGCCCCGTCAGACCAGTGGATCAATCTGTTCCACGACTGGCTCACCGACCAGGGATTTGGCTGACGACGGGAGCGCCGGCCCTTAGCGCCACTCGGTCGCGCTCTTCGGCGCGTTGCGCATGGCCAGCATGTAGCCCGCGAGCGAAATGACGCCGGTGACAAGTCCCGTCGCCGCAAGCGACTCGGCGAGATGCTGTTCACCGCCCATCAGCGTGCTGAGAAGCGTCACGATCGTAGGGGCCACGCTCGCCCCGACGATCGAGCTGATCACGCTGAACGCGGCCATGCAGGCGCCGCGCTCCTCGTTGGGAATCAGCACCGCTACGGTCGTGGACGCCACCACCGAGGTGATCGTGCCGGCGAGCAGCAGGAAGAAGAATAGAATCTGAAATCCCCCGATGCTGGGCATGATGGGGAACAGAGCGGTGGGAATCCCCAGGGCGGTGGCGAGGACCGCAGCAATCAGAATGCCGCCGCGGCGGCCCGTTTTCTGGCCAAGGTCGGCGCCGAAGCCGCCGAGGATCGAGCCCAGGATGCCGCCGACGAAGAGAATAGCTCCCACCCATCCGGCGAACGCGACCGGCTGCAGGTGATAGCCCCGGATCAGAACGGGGGTCGCCCAGACGCCGGCTGCGGTGTCGGCCATGGATACGCCGATCTGGCCGGCGAAGAGCGGAAACAGGAAGGCCCGCTTGGCCCACAGCGCCCGCATCGTCGGGCCGAGAGACGTCGTGTGCAGCTCGACCTCGCGCCGCGCCGGCTCGCGCAGCAGGAAGAGTGGGAACAGCAGGAGGCTTCCCGCCATGCCCAGCAGCAGGTGGGTTCCGCGCCAGGGCGCCATGCCCGCCAGGGCGGCGATGGGATGGTTGCTCAGCCCCGTCAACAGCATGCCGCCCAGCACGAAGGCGGCCGCCGCGCCGGCGTAGGTGCCAAGGCCGAGCACCACGATCGCCCGCCCACGCTTCTCGGGCGCGCAGAGGTCGGCCACGAGCGAAATGATCACCGGAATGGCGCAGCTGGCGCCCAGCGCCGAGAGCATTCGGGCCAGGAAAAGTGAAACAAGGCCGGTGGCGAAAGCGGTCCAGAAGGTGCCGACGACGCAGACGGCGAAAAGCGCGACCAGCAGCCTGACCCTGCGGCCGTGGTCGATCACCCAGGCCAGAGGGATGGAAACCAGGGCGATCGGCGCGCCGGTGGCGAGGCCCTGGACCAGGCTGATGGCGAAGTCGGATAGCCTCAAGTCAAGCTTGGCGGCCTCCTGAAGCGGCGAGAAGACCGTCCGAATCATCCCTCCAGCAAACAGCACCGCCGCCAGGAGCAGCACCGCGCTCCACACAGTTTTGCGGGCCCGCTCCGACGAGACGTCGGCGATCGCGCCAGGCTGGAGCGCTACGCTCAAATCAGGCGCCCAACCGCCCGGCGCGCCTATCGACGGCCAAGATGCTTAGTGAGGAACGACGACATGCGCCGGAAGGCCTCGTCACTCTCAGGCGCCAGAAGCATGGCCCAGAACGCGTGCGGCAGCGCGTCGTAGACGACCAGTTCCGTATAGACGCCGGCGTCGCTCAGCTTGCGGTTCAGGTTGACCGTGCCGCTCAGCAGCACGTCACGCCCGCTCGATACGCACAGCGTGGGCGGGAAGAAGGACAGATCGCCGAAGATCGGCGAGAGCATCGGATCCTTCGGATCGGCCCCGCCGACATAGGCCCACTTGCAGTCGATCAGCAGCTGGGCCTCATCCGACTTGGCGAAGATCTTCAAGGAGTCGGCGGTCCCTACCAGGTCCGGCTCTCCGGAGAACACCCCAAGCACGCCCGGCAAGGGCAGGGACTCCGCGCGTAGCCGCATCATCAGCTGTGGGCCGATAACCGCACCAGCGGACGTGCCATAGACCCCGATATCGGCCGGGTGATGGTCGGCGAGCAGGGCCTTGTAGACGGCGAGCGCGTCGTCGACCGCCGCAGGATACGGGTGTTCGGGCGCGAACCGATAGAGCACGGCGACGACCTCGACGCCACTCAGCGCCGCGATGGGGATGTTTTCGGTCAGCGAGCCTGAATCTGTCGCGAAGCCGCCGCCGTGGAGGTTCATAAGCACTCGCTTACGCTCGATATCGCCGGAGGCGCGCGCGATCCGTCGAACAGGGACGCCGGCGATAACATCGTCGGTGACCGAAACCGCGTGCGCCTTGCGCTGCTCGCCGCCGACGATCACCTGCATCTGTTCAGCAAAGGACCGCATCTGCTGCATGTCCATCGAGGGCATGGGGCCTGCGCTGGCCAGGATGCTGAGTTGCGCGAGCGCTTCGGCGCTCAGGGTCTCTGGCGGCGGCGGCATATGGGCTGCAGGTTCGTGCAGGGTCATAGGATTCTTCGCTTCCTTAGGAGAATGCGCCGTTGGGACTTGGTGGAGAGGCCCCAAGGCGAATTTCTTGGATCGCCATACTAGGCCACTTCCGAGGATTCACACCTTAGGTCGCATGGTCAAATTCATTGTGGAACGTCCACATGCTCCACAGGAATGGTTCATGCCGGATCCAAGGCTCAACCATATCGTGGCCGTGGCGCGGCGTGGCTCATTCGCCGGAACGCGGAATAGAGAGCCCGCCGGTCCGGATGGGCCCTTGGATCGCCGGCCGCGCAAAATGACTCGGGCTGCGTGGTCCGCCTTTCGCCTCACGGCCCGCGCCGACGCGGCACACACTTAGGGCAGCCGAGCAAAGGACAGCGGCTGGCGGAGGATGACGCCCCGGGGCTAGCTTGCGACCATGAACGACGTTGCCCGCAAGCCCGAACCGATCGTCGAAGTCACAGCCGGGCGCATCCGTGGCGCGCGCGTGGACGGCGCAGTCCGGTTCCTGAGTGTTCCCTACGCCGCTCCTCCGCTCGGCGAGCGGCGCTATCTTCGCCCCCAGCCACATCCGCCGTGGGCCGGCGTGCGCGACGCCCTGACGCCAGGAGCGAGCGCCCCCCAGCACACGCCGGAAGGTGGCCGACTGGAGGGGCTGGAACTCGGGGCCCTGATCGGCGAGGGGGCGGTCCCGGGCGAGGACTTCCTGGCCGCGAACATCTGGACCCCCGATCCCGCGGCCGTCGGCCTGCCGGTCATGGTGTTCATCCACGGCGGCGCGTTTCTGTTCGGGAGCAAGGACGCCCCGATCTATGACGGCGCCGCCTTCGCCCGGTCGGGGGTGGTCCTGATCTCCATCAACTATCGCCTGGGCCTGGAGGGCTTCGTCCACATTCCCGGCGGCGACAGCAATCTCGGCTTGCGCGACCAGCTCGCCGCATTGGAATGGGTGCGCGACACCGCCGCTGCGTTCGGTGGCGACGCCGCCAATGTGACGGTGTTCGGGGAGTCGGCGGGAGCCATGACCATCTCCGATCTGGTCGCCTCACCGCTCGCCAAGGGCCTGTTCCGGCGCGCGATCGTTCAGAGCGGCCACGGGGCCCTGGTACGCTCGATCCCGACAGCGCTGCGCCTAACCAGATTGCTGGCCAAACGCTTGAAGGTGAGCGCGGACATCGACGGCTTTCGCAGCCGCAGCCTGGAGGACACCCTCGCCGCGGTGGCCTGGGCCAGCGGTCCCAAGGTGCGCGTCGACCTGCGTGACGAGAGCAAGCGCGAGCCCACCCTCGGCCTGTCGAAGTTCCTGCCGGTATTCGGCGACGAGGTCTTGCCTGAGCCGCCAATGACCGCGCTCAAGAAAGGTGTCGGCGCGGAGATCGATCTGTTGATCGGCTCCAACCGCGACGAGATGAATCTATATTTCGTCCCCACCGGCGTGCGCCGGAAGATTGGTGGTCTTCTGGCCCGGTTCATGTTGTCCAGGGTTCAGCCCAAGGCCGGGGCGGTGCTGCGCGACTATGGTCTCGGTCGGAAGGGCGTAAGGGCTGGGGACGCGCTCGCCGAAGCCATGACCGATCTGATGTTCCGCTGGCCGGCGCGCCGGTTTGCCGAGGAGCATCAGGGTCGCACCCACGTCTATGAGTTTGGCTGGCGATCGGACGCCTGCGGCGGTCAACTCGGCGCCTGCCATGGCCTGGAACTGCCCTTTGTGTTTGACACCCTGGCCTGCGCCACGGGCCCCGAAGGCTTGTGCGGACCTCATCCGCCGACGGCTCTGGCCCGTTCGGTGCACCGGATCTGGGTCGATTTCGCGCGCGACGGCTCGCTGCCGTGGCCGGAGTACCGCCGCGACGATCGTCAGGTCTATGCCTTAGAGACCGGCGCCGCCGTCGCCGAGCCGGTCCCGCCGGCGGCCGCCTATTTGCCCTGAGGCTCCGTGTGTCTTGAGCGAATCCGACGGACCGACTGCGTGGCGCCCGTCATCGGCCCGGTGGTGACGGCCGACTGCGATCACGGCTGCTGGTAGGGCCCTCGTCCGTCAGCGCGCGGACCGTTCGGCATATCGATTTTGCCGCTCGGCACAGCCGAGTCGCTTGGGCAAGGCGGCCCAGACCTATCATATAGGTTCAAATTGACACCAAGCGCTGAGTCACGGGCGCCGCGGGGGAGACCATCATGCGCACCTTCAACCCTTCCTACGGCCCGCGCGCCGTCAACTTCGTCGGATGGCTACTTGCGGGCGCCGCGTTCGCCGGTGTGGCTTCGGCCCAGACCGCGCCCGCGGCAAACGACACCCAGGTGACCGAGGTGATCGTCACCGCCACCAAGCGGTCCGAGAACATCCAGAACGTGCCCGCGGCGGTTACCGCATTGAACGCCCAGACCCTGGCCAAGGCCGGCTTCGTCAAGCTGCAGGACTACGTCGCCCAGGTGCCGGGCCTTTCGCTCACCACGGTGGCCCCGGGCTCGATGCAGATCGCCATTCGCGGCATCACCAGCGGCGAGAACGAAGCCTCTCCCACCACCTCGATCTATATCGACGATGCGCCTTTCGGCTCGGTGAACGCTTACGCCGCCGGCAGCGACCTGACCCCCGACCTCGATCCGGCCGAACTCTCCCAGATCGAAGTGCTCAAGGGTCCGCAGGGCACCCTCTATGGCGCCTCGGCGGTGGGCGGCGTCGTCAAGTTCGACACCAGGCCGGTGAACCTCGAGCGGTACAGCGGCGAGGTCACCGCCGGCGGCGAGGTGACCGACGTAGGGACGGCCGGTTACACCTTCCGCGGACTCGTCAATATGCCGATCATCAGCGACGTGCTGGGCGTCCGCGTTAGCGCCTTCACGCGCGAGGATCCGGGCTACGTCAAAAATCTCGTGACCAACAAATACCAAAACGACTCCAAGGTGGAGGGCGGTCGTGTCGACGTTCTATGGAAGCCCACGTCCCACATTTCGGTCGACGCCTGGGCCCTTATTCATAATATCAACAATTCTGGCACGGCAGCCGTGGACTCGAACGTCCAGACCTTTCAGCCGCTGTACGCCCCCTTGACCTTGAAGGCCTACACTCCGCAGACCTACAAGGTCCAATTCGAAGTCTACAATGCCACGGTGAAAGGTCAGTGGGGAGATCTAAACCTCCTCTCTTCGACCACCTACCAAGAGATCCGCGGCATTGCTTACGCCGACGACACTCAGACCTCGGGGGGGATTGAGGACCTGGCGCTGTTAGGCGCCTTCGGCGTGATCGCCAACCCGGCGAACACCGCCTTTCAAGCCTCGCTGGCGAGCAAGGTCCGACGATTTTCGCAGGAGTTCCGCGTCTCCGACAGCTTCTTTAACGGCCGTGTCGACGCCCAAGCCGGCGTGTTTTTCACCCATGAAAACGACCTCCTGACGATTCCGGGCTACTATCTGTACGACAAGACGACGGGCGCTCCGCTACCGCAATTGTTCCCGTGGAGCACCATGCCGCTCCTCAACGCCGAAATCGCGTCGCGCTACACCGAGTACTCAGGCTACGCCAACCTTGATTTCCACATCACCAAGCAGTTTGACATCCTCGGCGGAGTCCGCGAGAGCGCCAACAGTCAAAATTTCAACGAATACTACACCGGAACCTACATCGCGCTCGTGAATATCCTGGAAGGACAGCCGGGAAACACTCTAGCGTACGGAAGTTCTTCGACGGGCCGCGACTTTAATTATCTGGTCTCGCCGCGATATAAGATCGACGACAACAACATGGTCTATCTTCGGTTCGCCGACGGTTATCGCCCGGGCGGAGCCAACGCCTTTCCGACGGACCTGGGCCTGCCTGCAACGTTCCAGCCGGACACGGTGACCAGCTACGAAGCCGGCTACAAGAGTCAGTGGTTCAATCGTACATTGACCGTGGATCTCGCTCTCTACTGGAACCAGTGGGACAACATACAGATCCAGACCACCGCCGGCGCCGGGTTTCAAGGGTTCATCAATGGCGGAACCGCGCGCACCCGGGGGGTCGAGCTTTCGACCACCTGGCAGCCAGTCCATGGTCTGACCTTCGGGCTCAACGGCGCCTACACCGAAGCCAACCTCACTACGGACGCCCCCGCCGCCGGCGGGCTGAACGGAGATGAATTGCCGTTCGTGCCCAAATGGACGGGAGCGATCACCGCCGATTACGATTGGCCAGTGATGGACGGTTGGACGGCCGACGTCGGCGGCTCGGTGAACTACATCGGCGATCGCCAGTCGGGATTCACGGACGCCTACGGAGGGACCCTGCCAAGCTTCACAACCTTCAATGTGAACGCCAGCGTCACCCACGGCCCCGTCACCTTCCAGGCCTTCATTCGCAACCTCGGCAATTCGCACGGCATCGTCTATGTGCCCGTTCTCGCGTCGGGGTCTGTCGTGACCGACTACAACACCGACTCGGTCATTCCTCCGCGCACATTCGGCGGCCAGGTGACAGTCGCGTTTTAGGACGGCGAGGGCGTGACAGGTCTGACCAGCGAGAGCGCCGATCGGCTCAGAACGATCGTCGGCGACCGCCTGCGGCTGGACGAAGCGGCTCGCGCAGCGCATGGCGGTAGCGAGTCCCACTTCGAGACGGTGCTGCCGGACGCGGTGGTCTTTCCGCATTCCACAGAGGAAGTCGTCGGTTTGGTGCGGGCGTGCGTCTCCGCCAACATCCCGATCATACCTTTCGGCGCCGGCACCTCGATCGAGGGCAACACCACGCCCGTTCGCGGTGGCGTTACGATTGATCTTTCGGAGATGGATCGCATCGTGGCGGTCAACGCCGGCGATCTCGATTGCACGGTCGAGGCCGGGGTTCGCCGCGAGCAACTCAACGAGCACCTGAGGGACCAGGGCCTGTTCTTCCCCATCGATCCCGGCGCCAACGCCACCATCGGCGGCATGGCGGCCACCCGGGCCTCAGGCACCAACGCCGTGCGCTACGGCACCATGCGGGAGGCGGTTCTCTCCCTGAGGGTCGTGACGCCGGACGGCAAGGACATGCGGACCGCGCGGCGAGCGCGAAAGTCGGCGGCCGGCTATGACCTCACCCGGCTGATGATCGGTTCGGAGGGCACACTCGGGATCATCACCGAGGTGACCCTGCGCCTGCACGGTATTCCCGAGACCATCTCGGCCGCCGTCTGCGGCTTCGAGACCCTCGCCGGCGCAGTGGATACGGTGGTGCAGGCGATTCAGATGGGCGTGCCCATGGCCCGCATCGAAATCCTTGACGACGTCCAAATGCGGGCGGTGAACCGTTGGTCGAAGCTCGACTATCCTGAAGTGACAACCTTGTTCTTCGAGTTTCACGGCTCCGCGCTGGCGGTGGCCGAACAGATCGAGACTGTCCAAACCCTGGCTGCGGATAACGGCGGCGGCGAGTTCGCCTGGTCGAACCGGCCGGAGGAGCGGTCGAAGCTTTGGAAGGCGCGCCACGAGGCCTATTACGCCGCGGTGGGTCTCAGACCCGGTTGCGTCGGCTGGCCGACCGACGTGTGCGTGCCGATCGGACGCCTCGCCGAATGCATCGGCGAGACCAAGCACGACCTGGAAGAAGCCGGCGTCCTGGCCCCGATTTTGGGTCACGTCGGCGATGGCAATTTCCACGTTGTATTCGTGATCGACCCCAACCGGCCTGAGGAGTGGGCCGAGGCCGAACGCCTCAACCAACGCCTGGTGGCCCGCGCCCTGGCCATGGACGGCACCTGCACCGGCGAGCACGGCATCGGCATCGGCAAGCAGGACTGGCTGGTGGCCGAACTGGGCGACGCGGTCGACCTGATGCGGGCGATCAAGCGCGCGATCGACCCCCAGGACCTGTTCAATCCCGGTAAGATCTTTTCGCTTTAGGCTGGCGCCGCGCGGCGCTCGTCCAGCGTGCGCTGGATGCCGGCGTAGGTGGCGCGGTCGAGGCGGTAGGCGAGGAAGACGGCGATGGAAACGGCGTAGATCATCGCCACGCCCGGCCCGACCATCAGACCCAGGTTGCGGATCACCGAGGCGTCCATATGGAGACTGGCGTCACCTCTGGCGGCGAGGTTGGTGGGAAAGCCGATGGCGTCCAGGCTGACCCCGGCCACCAGCGCGCCCGCGCCCGAGGCGGCTTTGGCCGCGAAGTTCAGCCCGGCGAAATAGAGCCCCTCGCGGCGCGTGCCGAACAGGGCCTCGTGCTCGTCGGCGGCGTCGGCCATCATCGATTGAAAGCCGATGGCGGCGCACCCGGTCACCGCGCCCAGGACCAAGGCCAGAGCGAGCAGCAACGCCCAGAGCAGCTGGCCCCTGGGCGCCAGGCCGAAGACTGCAAGCGTCGGAACCACCGCATAGTAGGAGGTGAGCACGATCAGGCAGACGACGACAACGCGTCGCTTTTCAAAGCGGTTGCTAATGAAGACGCTCGCCGGGACGCCGACGATAATGCCCAGCGGCGCGGCCAGGGTGATGGCCTGGATGATCTGGGACGGCAGCCTCCAGAAGAACTTGACCGCGTGTAGGGTGAGCGCGGCGGCGACACCGTTGCCGATGAACATTATCAGCACCGTGATGAACAAGACCATGAACGAGCGGTTGCGGACGAGCTCGCCCAGATCGCGCACGAACCGCGCCGCTGGCGCTCCCGTGGCGGTCGCAACACGGTGCAGGCGGGGGAGGGCGCGAAGCGTGCCGAAGGTGGCGATCAGCGCGCCGGCCAGCGCCAGGCCGGCGCAGCCCCAGCCGAACGGGACATAGGCGGCCCTGTGCATGAGGCCCTGAGGTCCGCTGAGGAAGCCGAACAAGCCGAAACCGATGCAGCCGAGGCCGCCGGCCACGTAGAACAGCGCCCGGATGGCGACGATCTTGGTCCGTTCGGCATAGTCGTCCGAGAGCTCCGCCCCGAGCGCGGTGTAGGGCAGGATGAACACCGAATAGGAAACGCGCAATCCGATGGATACCAAGGTGGCGAAGGCGAATAGCCACCCTCCCGCGAGCCCGCTCGGGATCGAAAACAAGGCGCCCAGGGCGAGGGCCACCGGAACCGCCCCGGCGAGCATGAAAGGATGGCGTCGTCCCCAACGCGTCCAGCTGTTGTCCGAGAGCGAGCCGACCAGCGGGTCGGCCACGGCGTCAACCGCCAGAGCGGCGAACAACGACAGACCGGCCAGGGAATTGGAGAGACCGCAGACCGCGGTCAGGTAGAAGAACAGAAAGGTCCCAAGCGCGGTCTGCACGACGCCGTCCAGCACCGCGCCAGCGCCATAGACGGCGTTGAACCCGAGTCCAAGCGGCGTCCGGCGCAGGTACGCCGCCGACGCCGACGGAATTGCGATACTATCGGCCATGGCTCCACGTATTGTCTAGGCCTGAAGCCTAGCGTGCGCCCCCCGGCCGCTGAACCGATCGACCCGTTCGGCAAAGCGTGGCCGCCGACCGGCATGCCGTCGTTGTTTTGCCAGCGGGATCCGTTCCTTATCTCTAGCCGGCCGCCTTCAACACGCGGCGAAAGAGGGATCGCATGACCGAGGGGCAAATCTCCAAGTGGCGATTGAAGGACTTTGCCGTCGGCGACGGCGCGGCCACGCGCGCGTTTGAGGCCGACACCGACGGCGGCGAATGGATCGACGCGACGGCCCCAGGTGACACACACTTGGCTCTGCGCGCGGCCGGCCGAATCGGCGATCCGTTCGCCCAGGGCGGCGAGGAGGCCTGCGCCTGGATCGGCGAGCGGGAATGGTGGTGGCGGGCCGACTTCGAAGCCGCCCCGCCCGGCCGAGACGAGCGGCTGATCCTGACCTTCGAAGGCTTGGACACCTTCGCCGAGATCTGGCTGAACGGCGAGGCGATCGGGCGCTCGGACAATATGTTCGTGACCGCGTCGTTCGACATCGGCGCTCATGTGCAGTCGGGCGTCAACCGGCTTGCGGTGGCCTTCACGCCGCCCGCGATCGTGACCGCCGACAAGGCGCCGCTCAGTTGGGGTCGACCGCCCGACCCGCTGTCCGAGACCAAACGCAATCTCGTGCGCAAGGCCCAGTTCGGCTGGGGCTGGGACTGGGGCCCGCGTCTGCCAACGGTGGGTATCTGGGCCCCGGTCACCATTCGCCGGCAGCGCGCGGCGGCGATCGTCGGCGTGCGGTTCACCACGCTGGAAGCCTCTCGCGAGCAGGCGCGCGTAAGCGTCGACATCGCCGTCGACGCCTTCGCCGCGGCCCAGCTTTCGGCGCACATTGTGCTGACCGATCCCGATGGCGCGACGGTGTTCGACCGGCGGATCGAGATTCCAGGGGAGGTGGCGCGGGCGGAGTTCGAGATTGCCGAACCGCGCCTGTGGTGGACGAGCGACCTCGGCTCGCCCGAGCTGTACACCCTGACGGTCCTGCTGACAGTCGCCGGAAAAGCCCTCGATGAACGCTCGCTGCGCGTGGGGGTGCTCACCATCGCGCTCGACACCTCTCTCGACCCGGACGAGCCGGGGACGAGCTTTTTTCGGTTTGTGCTCAACGGCGTCCCGATTTTCGCCAAGGGAGCCTGCTGGATTCCTGCCAGTTCGTTTCCGGGTGCGGTGGACGCCGACCGGTATCGCCTGTTTCTGGAAATGTCAGCCGACGCTCACATGAACATGATCCGCGTCTGGGGCGGTGGGGTCTATGAGCACGACGCCTTCTATGACCTCTGCGACGAACTAGGGCTCTTGGTCTGGCAGGACTTCATGTTTGCTTGCGCGCCCTATCCCGATGACGCGGCTTTCGCGGCCAGCGTCGAGGCCGAGGTTCGCTGTCAGGTCACGCGGCTGCGCAACCATGCCTCGCTGGCGCTGTGGTGCGGCAATAATGAATGCCAGGCGATTCAGAGCTTCGCCAATCACCTTAGCCATCGGGACGATCCTCTGCCGGGCGTGCGGCTCTATGATGAAGTTATGCCTGCCGTCGTGGCTGAACTCGATCCATCGACACCATATTGGCCAGGAAGCCCCGCCGGCGGTCCCAACCCGAACAGCATGCTGGCCGGTGACGTTCACAACTGGACGGTCTGGCACGGCATACCTCCGATCCCGGTCGACCGGCCGGTCGGCGCTGTCGATCGCAGCCCCGCCGGCGTCGCGTTCACGCGCTATGCCGAGGACATGTCCCGATTCATCAGCGAATACGGCATTCACGCCTCGCCCGCGCTCACAACACTTGAGCGCGCCCTGCCGGCGACGGAGCGAAGGTTGGGGAGCGAGGGGCTTATCCATCTCATCAAGGACGAGCCAAAAAACAAGATCGACGCGATCATGGCGCCATTGGTGGGATCGCCTGAGACCCTGGTCGAATATGTTGATCTAACCCAGATCACCCAGGCCGAAGGCCTAAAGTTCGGCATCGAGCACTTCCGGCGGCGCACGCCGCACTGTTCCGGGTCGTTGATCTGGCAACTCAACGACTGTTGGCCGTGCGTCAGCTGGAGCCTCATCGACTACAATGGCTTCGGCAAGGCGGGCTATTATTACGTGCGCCGGGCCTACGCTCCGATCATGGCCTCGTTCAAGGCCACGGACGCCGGCGTCCTCGAACTGTGGATCGTCAATGATCGACGCGCGCCGGCTGCTGGAGAACTCACAGTGGCCAGGGCCTCTTTTGCCGGCGCCGCGGAATGGTCCGAGCAGGTAGCCTGGAGCGTTGGCGCGGGGGAGAGCCTTAGGGTCTGGACGCGCGAGATCGGCGTCGCCGATCCTGATCAGGTCGTCACCGTTCGGGCTCACGACGGCGCTTTCGCGCCCAACCGGCACTGGTTCGCACCGATCAAGGACCTGCGGCGAGGCGAAATCGCGGCTCCAGAGGTGACGATCGAATCCCTGGGCGAACGCTCCCTGGCCGTCACCCTGACGGCAAGGACCTATTTGCACTTTGCCCACATCCTCGCTCCCGACGAACGGACGCAGTTCAGCGACAACTATTTCGACCTCGCCGCGGGCGAAACCGTCACTCTCTCGGTGAGCCATCCGATCGTGGCCCTTCGCCCAGAGGATATTGAGGTGCGGTGGCGCTGAGCCTCACCAAAGCGGTCAATTCTTCGACAGGAGCCTGCCCATGACTTCTATCCACAGCCGCCACCTCGTCGACGCCGAGCTCAACCCCCTGCTCGATCTCTTTCCGGCCACCGTCCTGTCGGACGAGATCCTGGCCGAGGCGCGGGCGCGCGAGCTGCCCCTGCCAATCGATCCCGCGGCGGAGGCGGCGGTGGTCGGTGAGGTGAGGCGCATCCCCGGTCCAGCCGGCGCGCCGGAGGTCGAGATCTTCCATTACCGCCCGCGTGCGGCGAGCGGCGTCTTGCCGTGCATCCTGCACATCCACGGCGGCGGCTATGTGATGGGCTCAGCCAGCTCCATGGCCCCGTTGCACAAGCCTCTGGTCCAGAAACTCGGCTGCGCCCTGGTCGCGGTCGAGTATCGATTGGCGCCGGAGACCCGCGCTCCCGGAGCGGTCGAGGACTGTTATGCGGCGCTAACCTGGCTCGCCGCACATGCTGGCGAAATCGGCGTCGATTCAGCGCGGGTCGGAGTCATGGGGGAGAGCGCCGGCGGCGGGCTGGCGGCGGCCCTGGCTCTCCTGGTCCGGGACCGGGCCGAACATCAGCTCGCCTTTCAGCACCTGATCTATCCAATGCTTGACGATCGCACCTCCGCGAGTGGGATCGACATCCATCCCTTCGCCGGCGAATTCATATGGACCCATCACAACAATCGCTTCGGCTGGGACGCGCTGTTGGGAGTCCCGGCCGGATCCGACGGTGTTTCCCCCTATGCATCGCCGGCACGCGCAGAAAGCCTCGCAGGTTTGCCGCCGACCTTCATCTCCACCGGCGCCCTCGACCTGTTCGTGGACGAGGACGTGGACTACGCCCAGCGTCTGATGGGCGCCGGTGTGCCGACCGAACTTCATGTCTATCCCGGCGCCTTTCACGCCTTCGACTTCGCGCCCGAGGCCGACGTCGCGCGACGCGCCCGCCGCGACAGTCTGTCGGCGCTGGCCCGCGCCCTCGCTTGACCTTTCAGATAGGTCTTGCCAATTCCTGTCAGATAGGTTCGAATGCGCCTCAAGCCCGCCGACAGGGCCGGGGAGGCGACCATGAGTTCGGGAGAAGTGGCGGCAGTTCGCGGCGACTACGTAGTGGTGTCGCCCGAGATGACCGCGGTCTTAGGCCCCGACACTCATGGCGCCCCGATCCCGCCGGCGCCGATAACCATGGTCGTGGCCGCCAGCCGCGGGTTGTGGACGTTGAGCATCGACCCCGACCCGGACATTGGTCGTGCGCTCGCGTCGGCAAATGAATCTTCTCTGGTGTTTCTGGTCCGGACCGAGGCGGTGATCCGTCTGGGCGGCGTTGGGCTGATCGAGGCCGGGGCCATCGCATTTCATCTTACGGCCCAGCTGCGCGCTATAATCTTGGCTCTGTGCGACCCGCCGACGGAACCTGAAGTGCGGCCCACCTATCAGTTGGCCAAAAGCATCGAATTCATGTGCGAGACCATTCGCCAGTTTCGTGGCGGCGAGCTCGCGCCGGTGTCTGGCGGGGGTCAGCTGTCGCCTGCCGACACTCGCCGCATGATGGCGGCGCGCCGGCTCATCGACGAACGCGCCAGCGAGAAGCTGACGCTCGACTTCATCGCCCGCAACTGCGGCCTCAATCGATCCAAGCTGACCCGCGGTTTCAAGGAGCTGTTCGACTGCACCGTCGCCCACGCCATCGCCGAAAGGCGACTGGAATTGGCGCGTCGCATGTTGCTGACGACCGACCTGCCTATCTCGTCGGTGGGCTATGAGTCAGGCTATCTTAACAACGCCAGTTTCGCGCGCGCGTTCGGCCGACGATTCGGTCGCTCGCCCTCCAACTTCCGCTTCGCCGAGCAGGCCGCTTGAGCTCGCAACCGAACTCGGCGCCCGCCAGGGTCAGAGGCTCGCTCGTGCGCCGGGCGATGGACGCGGTCGCTGACCATATCCGCTCGCAGGCGCTTCGGGTCGGGGATGTACTGCCGGGCGAGGCCCACTTCGCCACTGAGCTCGGGGTCAGTCGGGCGGTGATGCGCGAAGCCTTCGGGGCCTTGGCTGCGCTCAACCGCATCGAGGTGGTCAATGGTCGTAAGCCTCGCGTCGCCGCCATCGACGGCTCGGTGATGGCCGCCGCGCTCGACCACGCGGTCGCGACCGCCCAGGTCACCGTTCCACAGGTGTGGGACGTGCGCCGCACGCTAGAGTTGCGCACCGCCGCCTTGGCCGCTGAGCACCGCACCGAGGCCCAGGCCACCCGCCTGCTCGAGATCGCCACCGCCATGACACGCGACGCCGGAGATCTTGCGGAGGTGATCGCGCACGACATTGCCTTTCACCAGGCCATCGCGCAGGCCAGCCGTAACGAACTCTTCAGCCAGATCGTCGCCTCGTTTGGACCACTGATGGAAGTGGCCATCCCCACGGCATGGCGAACGCGCGAAACCGACGACCAGCGCCAGGTGGTGCTCAGGCGCCACCTGGATGTCGCCCGCGCCATCGCCGACGGCGACCCACAAGCCGCCCGGGCCGCCATGGACGCCCACTTCGACACCTCGATCGATAGTCTCCTGGCCGGATCCTAGGTCAAGACGCGCCAATCTCGCCCGGCGCCTCCGGGGTCAAATTCATTGTGGGACGTCCACATGCTCCATAGGAATGGTTCATGCTGGATCCAAGGCTCAACCATATCGTGGCCGTGGCGCGGTGCGGCTCGTTTACCGCGGCCGCCAAAGCCATCGGCGTAACCCAATCGGCGGTGACGAAGGGCGTCGCGGACCTGGAACGCCAGCTCGGCTATTCCGTCTTCCACCGAACCGCGCGCGGCGCCCTGCTCACCGAGAAGGGAAGTGACTTTGCTGAACGCGCGGCCAGGCTGCTGGACGACGCACGCGAACTTCTGGAGGGATCAGCCAACACCAATGACCCCTATGCTGGGCCGCTTCGTATCGGCGTGTGTCCCGCGTCGCTGGAGTGGCGCCTGATAGCGCCGCTCGCCAAGCTCCTGTCCCGCCATCCCGCCATCCGGTTCGAGGTCAGCGGCTCCAGTTTTGAACGCATGGTCCAGTTGCTTCGCAACGGCGCCGTCGATGTCGCGGTAGGTTTGGATGCGGCGTTCAGCGACTGGTCGGATCTGCGACGGGAGCCCGTGCCTGAGCTCGAGACCACACTTTTCGTCAGGAGAGGGCACCCCGCTCTGGGCGCGGTTCCCGCGACCCTCGCTGATCTCGCGCAATATGACTTCGTCTCGCCATCGGACTCGCGTCCCTTCGGCGCGGTCATTCGCCATATCTATGAGAGCCAAGGCGTCGAATGGCGCACTCGCCTTCACGTCATCGACTACTTCCCGATCGTTCGGCGCATTGTCGCGAGCTCGAACGCCATCGGCGTCGTGTCCCTGACCCATGCCGCCACGTCATCGTTTCGACGAGAGTTCGCTTTGCTCGACCACCTCGTGCCATTCGAGCCGGCCCGAATGTGCTGTGCGGTTCGAGCGCGCTGGGAGGCGAAGCCGGCCGTTCGCGCCTTCATCGCCGCGGTGCAGGCTGATGCCGCGGTGCAAGACGGCCTGCGCAAGCCATAAGCTCTCCTTGCAAGCCCTCAATGCCGCCTTCGCTCCGCCTGGTCGCTGACCTCGATATGCGTGATGAGAATACTAGCGCCATGGAATGAATTTTCCTTAGGTAAGGGCGGCTGCTACCTGCGTCTCAAGTCGCCTTAGCGACACAAAAAACGGACGGGGGGACGATCATGCCACGGTTTCCACTTCAGGGTGCGATCACGGCGTCCTTCACGGCGATGGTGGCCGCAACCGTAAGGGGAAGGCACAGCAACGCTGCAGGACTCCTTGTCTCCGTGTCGACAGCCGTCCTGGCGTGTGGCGGGGCCGCCGTCGCTGCAGACTCCGCTCCGATCGGACCGGCCGCCATTGCGAACCAACCGACGGTCACCGAATTGGTGGTCACCGCCGAACACCGGGCGACCAATCTCCAGACCACCTCCGTCGCCGCAACCGTGCTCACCGGGGCCGATTTGACGACGCGAGCGGTCACCACGGTGGACCAAATCCAATTTGTGACCCCCTCGGCCAGTGTGGAGAACTCCGGCCAAAGCAATAATCTGAATATTCGCGGCATCGGCAAATCGGAGACCGCCAGCACCACCGTAGTGGGTGTGATCATCTATCGCGACGGCCTGGCCACCTTCCCCGGCTTTTTCCAGGATGAGCCGTTCTACGATATCTCCAGCATCGAAGTGCTGCGCGGCCCGCAGGGGACGTTCCAAGGCCAGAACGCCACCGGCGGCGCCCTCATCGTCAACACCAACAGCCCAAATCTGAGCGGCCTGAACGGCTATATCCAGGGGCAGTACGGCAACTACAACGACGGCCAGCTGCGTGGCGCCGTCAACATGCCGATCAATGACACCCTTTCCCTGCGCATCGCCTTCAATGACGAGTACCACAACTCCTTCGCCCAGATCACCGGTCCGTACGCCGGCCATCCCGGCAGATTGATGGAGTCAAATGCTCGGGTCGGCTTGCTCTGGCAGCCCACATCCAGCCTGAAAGTGGTCTTCAAGAACGAATACAGCTACATAGACCAGGGCGGCTATATCACCAGCCCCCAGACTGCCAACTATGATCTGTTCACGATCAGCAATAACGCCGACAACCTGCAGATAGATCGTATATTCCGATCAGTCTTGACTGCCGACTATACGCTGAATGACGGCATAGATATTCGATCGATTTCGGGCTTTCAGCACGCCAGCGGCGCCCTGGAGGAAGACGCCGATGGAGCCAGCGGCGCGGGACTCCTCTCGTCCGAAACGTTTCAGGACAGGGCTTTCGAGGACATATATTCACAAGAGCTGAATATCATTTCCCCTGATAGCGGGTTCGTTCGCTGGATCGGCGGACTCTACTACCAGCATGACGCCACGCGTATTCCGCCCAACGGCGGATTCACCGATGAGGTCATTCCGGGCGTGGTCTACGGCACCCTCGCCGCCGACTATTCCCGGGAGACCATGGCCGGGCTTGGCCAGGGCAGCCTCAACTTCTCCCACGGCGTCCAGATTCAAGCCGGCCTACGCTACAGCTACACGCGCGAGCCCTCGGACGTCACGACGGTCGTTGTCGACCCCTACTACGGCTTCGTTCCCGGACTACCCGCGTCGGCCATCGGTCATCAAGTTCAGCTTGACGAGGAATCGGCCGTCACCGGCAAGTTGGCCATCAACTGGACGGTCAATGACGCCAACTACCTCTATGCCTTCGTCGCCACGGGCAACAAGCCGGGCGGGGCGAATTCGACGACCCTGCTGAGCCTGCCGCCCCATATCAAGCCCGAGAATGTCACCGACTATGAGCTGGGTTGGAAAGCAACCCTGCTTAACGGTCATCTGCGTACGCAATTGGGCGCCTACTATGACCGCTACAACAACTTCCAGGTCAGTATCGACAGCCCGACAGTGGGCAACACCTCACTGATCCTCAATGTGCCCAACACCACGGTCAACTATGGCGTTGAGCTTTCCGGAGACGCCGTTTTCGGAGCCCTGAGGATCAATTTCAGCGGCTCTCATCTGCATAGCTCCATAGGAAAGTTCTTCGCTATTGACCCCAGGCTCGCGGCGCTTGTCTCCGCCGCCTCCTGTGATCCAGCCGTGGGGCCAGCCTCACCTCTGACCGCCTGCACCGATCTGACGGGCCGCACCCTGTCCGACGCACCGAGCTGGACGGCCAACATCGGCGCCGAATACGCTTTCCGGATCGGCGCCAACGCCACCCTGACGCCCCGGATCGACTACGGCTATGTCAGTTCTGAGTGGGCGACCCTGTTTCAGGATGTGTCGCAGGACGATCTGCTTGGCGCCCGCAGCCTCGTCAACGCGCAACTCAGCTACGCCCAGGGGACGTGGAGGGTCACGGCCTATTCCACCAACCTCAATAATCTGCACTACGTTTCCCAGGAGAATTCTGGCCTGAGGTTCCCCGGAGCGCCCCGCCAGTATGGCATCCGTCTCCAAAAGTCGTTCTAAGCGGAAGAAGAGCAGCATGAAGGTTGGTGGATATGTCTCCCGAGGGTTCGAGGGGGTTCAAGAGGCGTTCGCCTCGGCGCAGTCCGCAGACGAAGGGGGCGGCCAGCTTTGCGTCTATCGCCATGGTGAGAAGGTCGTCGACCTGTGGGCCGGGCGGGACAAGATCAACGACCGTGCGTATACGGATGAAACCCTCACCGTCATCATGTCATGCACCAAGGGAGCGACGGCGGCGGTCGTTCACCGGCTGGCTGAGCGTGGGCTGATCGACTACGAGGCGCCGGTCGCCGAATACTGGCCGGAGTTCGCGGCCGGGGGGAAGGGCGATGCGCGCATCTGGCACCTGATGAGCCACTCGGTCGGCCTGCCGGGCGTCGATCCGGAAAGCGGCCTCACCGCTCAGGATCTGCTCAGCCTGGATCGACATTTGCCGGCGCTGGAAGCCATGGCCCCGGTGTGGGCGCCGGGCGCCTCCTGTCACTACCACCCGATCACCTACGGGTCTTTGCTGGATGGCCTCGTCCGGCGCGTGACTGGCAAGAGCGTGTCCCGCCTTCTGGCCGAGGAGATCAGCGGCCCGCTTGGCCTCGATTTCTGGATTGGCTTGCCGCTTGAGGAGGACCACCGAGTCGCCCCTCATTTCCAGACGACGCCGGGTCTGACCGCCGATCAGATCGCCGCCCTGCTCACCAGCGTCGGCATCGACATCAATACGCGTCTGGCCAGAGTGTTTTTGCTTTCTCTTCAGCACACCGGCGAGCTGATCGAGAAAATGAACAACCAGGCGACGCGCGCGGCCGAGCTCCCGGCCGGCAACGGCGTCACCGACGCCGCGTCGCTGGCCAGGATGTATGCGGCCATGATCGGCGAGGTCGACGGCGTCCGGTTGCTGAAGCCGGAGACCGTGGAGCGCGCCCGCACCCTGCGCACTGGTGCGATGGTTCCAGCCGGCGACCTTGGAAAGCTGCAGATCGGCCTGCCCACGCGCTACGGTCTCGGATACCAGCTCGCGCGCGAACCGACCGAGATGATGGGCTCGGGCTCGTTCGGCCACGACGGAGCAGGGGGCCGGGCTGCCTTTGCCCATCCGGAGAGCGGCGTGGCGGCGGCTTACGTCGCCAACACCATGTCCACCGCCTTCAATGTCCCCGACCCCCGCTGGGCCTGGATGGCCGAGCTGCGCAAGGCGATCGCGGCATGAGAAGCCCCGCGCGGGGCGCCGCACATGCCCTTCACTGAGAACAAGGGCGTTCGCCTGCACTGGGAGGAGGCGGGGAGCGGAACCCCAATCCTGCTCGTCATGGGCCACCGCTACAGTTCGAAGATGTGGTATCCGGCGATTCCGGCCCTGGCGGCCGAACATCGGGTCATCTGGTTCGACAACCGCGGCACGGGCGAGAGCCAGACGACGCCCAAGGTCACCCTGCCCCAGATGGCCGCTGACGCCCTGGCGGTGATGGACGCGGCGGGCGCGCGACAGGCGCACATCTATGGTGTTTCCATGGGCGGCGCGATCGTTCAGGAAGTGGCGTTTCAGCAGCCGGGGCGGGTGTTGTCCCTGATCGTTGGCTGCTCTGGCGCATTGACGGCCGACAAGCCGCGGATGCCGGCCATCATGCGGACGCTCTACTATCTTCCGCCCTGGATGCTGAAACTGCTGATGTCCGGTCGGCGCGGCGATCTGGGCTATGGCAGCGCCGCCGCGCCAGAGGCGATCGCCGTCGACCAGGCCGTGCTGGCCAAGGACAAATTCACCGTGAAGGGTCTCGTCGCCCAGGCCGCGGCCATTGCGGCCTATAGCGCGACGCGGGAGGCGGTCGCCGGATTGACCATGCCGGCCTTGGTCCTGCATGGCGACGAAGACAGCGTGGTCCCCTTCAAATGGGGAGAGGAGCTGGCGAAGATTCTGCCGCAAAGCCGGTTCGTGAAGATCGCGGGCGCCGGGCACAACTACCTGGTGGCCGCACCCGACGCGGGGAACAGGGCGGTGCTTGATTTCACGCGCCAGATTGACGCGCGTCGGCCGCCGCTCGACGACCAGAACTAGGGTCCGACCGGGCCCCGAGCCGGCTACCGTGGCGCAGCAATCGCGCGGAGGGCCCTAACGTAAGGCTAGTTTGACAGCGCCGTGCGCCACCTCCGGCCAGGCCCTCAAGCACGCTGTCGGGCGTTGCAAGCTCTATCCGGACGGCTTTTGGGGAGACTCCTGCCCGCCTACCCCCACGCGTCACTCACCAACAGCTATAGCCGCCGTCCACCACCACTACGGCGCCGGTCATCAAGCTTGCCGCATCCGACGCGAGAAAGGCCACCACCGCCGCGACCTCTTCAGCCTTGCCGAGTCGGCCCATTGGCGTTCCGTCGATCCACCGCCGGTACATCTCGCCGGAGCGATCGGCGAAGGCGTTTATGGGGGTGTCGATGTAGGTCGGCGCCACGGCATTGACCCGAATTCCTCGCCCAGCCCACTCGGCGGCGAGCGACTTGGTCAGCTGATGAAGCGCCGCCTTGGAGGCGTTGTAGTAGCTCTGCGGCTGCGGACGATTGACAATGATACCCGACATCGAGCCGACGTTGACGATGCTTCCCTGACCACGGGCGAGCATGTGACGTCCGACCGCGCGCGCACACCAGAAACTGCCGTTGAGGTTCACATCCAGGACGTTGAGCCAGTGTTCGTCGGCGACATCCTCGGCCGCGGTCTCGCTTCGTGCGATCCCGGCATTGTTGATCAGGATATCTATGCCGCCGGCCTCGCTTGCTATCTCGTTGGCGACCTGGGTAACCCGCGTCGAGTCGGTGACGTCCATGAGCTTGCCCGTGGCGCGAATCCCCTTGGTCGCCAAATTGGACAATGCCGCCTCGATCAGATCCTGACTGAAATCACCGATCACCACCGACGCACCCGCCTCCCCGAGCGCCTCGCAGATCGCCAAGCCGATTCCACTCGCGCCGCCGGTCACCAGCGCCGTGCGGGCCGTAAGCATCAATCGGTCTAGATACATGCGGCTATCTTCCGGAATTTGGCGGTAAATGGGCCAAGACGGGTTGGCCCGCGTGCTAAACCTGCCCCCGGAGTATAAAGGCGAGCGTGGGCCGCAGCGCCCCACACCTGGGGCTTGAATCGGCCATCTATTGCGCGGGGTGAGACCTGAGGCTGGGTCAGAGCCAGTCTACCAGCCGACCTTCCGGTCAGAAAACCCTTTGAAAGAGATGGTGGAGCTAAGCGGAGTCGAACCGCTGACCTCTTGAATGCCATTCAAGCGCTCTACCAGCTGAGCTATAGCCCCGAAACCATCGGGTGGCGCGCCCGCCGACGATAGGCCGGCCGGCGCGAAGCGGCGGAACCTAGTGCCCCGGCCCGCGGCGATCAAGACCCGTCAGTGATCCTCTGTCGATCCTTCAGGCGGCAGGCCGTCGATCTCGTCGTCGGAGAACTCGTCGTCCTCGTCCTCGATGAACGGCACCTCGTCGTCGTCAGCCGCCTCAAGCTCGTCGTCTTCGGCGAAGTCGACGCCCAGGGCCTCGCCGGGCGCGCCCGGCGTCGCCTCTTCCGCGCTGTCGTCGTCGGCCAGCAAGGGGGCCTCGTCCACGCCGGCGTCGAGCTCGGGCGCCTCGTCGGGTTCGGCTTCGAAGCCGTCCTCGACATCGGGCGACACCGGCTTTGCGGGCGTCTGTTCGTCATCGTCGACCGGCAGCGGACGGCTGCGGACGCGACGGTTGCGCAGGGCTTCCTCGGGATCGAACTCGGCGCCGCATTTGGGGCAGTGGGCGGGCCGGCGGTTCAGATCGTAGAATTTGGAAGAACAGGTCGGGCAGATCTGTTTGGCGCCCAGTTCCGGATTGGCCAAGGAGGCGACCTCGATTTCCATGTGGGGGGGGTTTGAAGCGGCGGCTCCCTTGCCATGGCCAAGGGTCACTGTCAAAAGCATTCCCCCTCCCCTTTTCGGATCGGCGACGTGACCGCGACGACGACCATGGCCCCGGGCGAGGCCACGGCCTATCCGAGCGCAAAGCTCTCAGGATGCGTCAGCGCGCCCGGCGACAAGTCGGTTTCGCACCGCGCCCTCATCCTGGGCGCGATGGCCGAGGGCGTTACGGAGATCGAGGGGCTGCTGGAAGGCGAAGACGTGCGGCGCACGGCCGCGGCCATGTCGGCCTTCGGAGCGCGCGTCGAGCGTTTGGGCGAGGGGCGGTGGCGGATCGAGGGCCGCGGCGGCCTGGCCGAACCGGCCGATGTGATCGACTGCGGCAACGCCGGCACCGGCGTGAGGCTGATCATGGGCGCAGCCGCCGGCCATCCCCTAACGGCCAGCTTCACCGGCGATGCGTCCCTGCGCGGGCGGCCGATGATGCGCGTGCTGAAACCGCTGGGCCAGATGGGCGCGGAGTGGCTGTGCCGCGAGGGCGGCCGGCTGCCGCTGACCCTGCGCGGCGGCGGGTTGAGGGGGATCGACTATCGCCCGCCCGAACCTTCAGCGCAGGTGAAATCGGCTGTGCTGCTGGCGGGCCTCAACGCCGCTGGCGAGACTCGCATCGTCGAGCCTACGCCCACGCGCGACCACACCGAACGCATGCTGCGCGCCTTCGGCGCCGAGGTGACCGTAGAGAATGCGGCGGAGGGTCGAAGCGTGCGCCTGGCCGGCGGTCAGAAGCTGCGCGGCGCCCGTATCCGCGCGCCAGGCGATCCGTCGTCCGCCGCCTTTCCCCTCGTCGCCGCCCTGATCACGCCGGGGTCCGAGATCACGGTCAGAGGCGTGATGCTCAACCCGCTGCGCGCCGGCCTGCTCACGACACTCGAGGAGATGGGCGCGGATATCGCCGTCTCCGAAGTGCGCGCCGAGGGCGGCGAGGAGGTCGGCGACGTCACAGCTCGCCATTCGGCCCTTGCCGGGATCGTCGTCCCACCCGCGCGCGCCGCCTCGATGATCGACGAATATCCGATCCTGGCCGCCGCGGCGGCGTTCGCTTCGGGCCAGACGGTGATGCGCGGCATCGGCGAGATGCGCGTCAAGGAGAGCGACCGCATCGCCCTGATGGCCGCCGGTCTGGCCGCCTGCGGCGCGACGGCGGAGGAAGAACCCGAGGGACTGATCGTGACCGGCCGGCCGGCCGTGGCCGGCGGGGCGAGGGTCCGCACCGACAGCGATCACCGCATCGCCATGAGCTTCCTCGTTCTCGGCCTGGCCGCCCGGTCGCCGGTGAGCGTGGCCGACGCCGGCATGATCGCCACCAGCTTTCCCACCTTCCGCACCCTGATGTCATCGCTGGGCGCGCGGCTGGATTTCGCCTGACATGGGCTTCGTGGTCGCCATCGACGGACCGGCGGCGTCCGGCAAGGGAACGCTGGCGGCGCGACTAGGGGAGGCCTTCGGCCTGCCCGTGCTCGACTCCGGCCTTCTCTACCGAGCCGTGGCGGCCGCGGTTCTTCGCGACGGCGGCGACCTGGACGATCCCAAGACCTGCGCCTCCGCCGCCGAAAAGCTCGATCTCGACAGCTTGGTCGACCCGTCCCTACGTTCGCCCGCCATGGGCGAAGCGGCCAGCCGGGTGGCTGTCCACCCAGAGGTGCGCGAGGCTCTGGTCTCGGTCCAGCGCGCCTTCGCCGCCCGCGAGCCTGGAGCCGTGCTGGACGGCCGCGACATCGGCACGGTCATCGTCCCCGACGCCAGGGTCAAACTCTATGTCACCGCGTCCGCCGAGGCGCGGGCCCTGCGTCGCTGGCGCGAAGCGGTCGTGCGCGGCGAGACCGCGGTCTATGAGGCCGTGTTGGCCGATATCGTGCGGCGCGACGAGCGCGACGAGGGCCGGGCCGTCGCCCCGCTCAAGCCCGCATCCGACGCCATCTTGCTCGACACCACCGATCTTAGTATAGACGCCGCCTTCGATGCGGCCCGCCGCATTGTCGAGGCGGCGCGAGCCCGCGCGGGAGCTGATTAGAAGCTTCTCCCGAGCGGCAATCCCATCGCGCCGGACCTCGCACGCCGCGGGCGACGCTCTTAATTTCGCAAACATCACCCATCGTCCGGGCGGCCATGCGCGCGCCTGGACACGGACAGACATTTCAAGAAGGACTTTTATGGCGGACGATCTCAGCATGAATCCCTCGCGGGACGATTTCGCGGCCCTGCTCGACGAGAGCATGGGCTCGGGCGATTTCGCAGAGGGCACGGTAGTCAAGGGCCTCGTAGTGGCCATCGAAAAGGACATCGCGGTCATCGACGTCGGTCTCAAGACCGAAGGCCGGATCGGCGTGAAGGAATTCGGCGTGGACGAGGCCGGCCGGCCGACGCTCAAGGTGGGCGACACGGTCGAGGTGTTCCTCGAGCGTATTGAAAACGCCCTGGGAGAAGCGGTGATCAGCCGCGACAAGGCCCGGCGCGAAGAAGCCTGGACGCGCCTCGAGGGCGTGTTCGCCAAGAACGAGCCGGTGATGGGCGCCATCGTCGGCCGCGTGAAAGGCGGCTTCACCGTCGATCTCGGCGGCGCCTCGGCCTTCCTGCCCGGCTCCCAGGTCGACATCCGCCCGGTGCGCGACGTCGGCCCGCTGATGGGCAAGGATCAGCCATTCGCCATCCTCAAGATGGACCGTCCGCGCGGCAACATCGTCGTTTCGCGCCGCGCCATCCTGGAAGAAGCTCGCGCCGAACAGCGCACCGAACTGGTCAGCCAGCTGCTGGAAGGCGAAGTGCGCGAAGGCGTGGTCAAGAATATCACCGACTACGGCGCCTTCGTGGACCTGGGCGGCATCGACGGCTTGCTGCACGTCACCGACATGAGCTGGAAGCGCGTCTCGCATCCCAGCCAGGTCCTGGCCGTGGGCGACACCATCAAGGTGCAGATCATCAAGATCAACCCGGACACCCAGCGCATCAGCCTGGGTATGAAGCAGCTGCAGTCCGATCCGTGGGACGGGGTGGAGGCCAAGTATCCGGCCGGCGCCAAGTTCACTGGCCGCATCACCAACATCACCGACTACGGCGCCTTCGTGGAGCTGGAGGCGGGCGTCGAAGGCCTGGTGCACGTCTCGGAAATGAGCTGGACCAAGAAGAACGTCCACCCCGGCAAGATTGTCTCCACCTCGCAAGAGGTCGAGGTGGTGGTGCTGGACGTCGACGCCTCCAAGCGGCGCGTCAGCCTCGGCCTCAAGCAGGCCATGGCCAACCCCTGGGAACATTTCCTGGAGCAGCACCCGGTGGGCTCGACCGTCGAAGGCGAGGTCAAGAACGCGACCGAATTCGGTCTGTTCATCGGCCTGGACAACGACATCGACGGCATGGTGCATCTCTCGGACATCGACTGGAACGCCGCCGGCGAAGAGGCCATGGCCCGTTACAAGAAGGGCGAGACGGTCAAGGCGAGGGTTCTGGACGTCGACGTCGAAAAGGAGCGCATCAGCCTGGGCATCAAGCAACTCAGCGGCGACCCCATGGCCGGCGACTCCTATCGCAAGGGCCAGATCGTCACGGCGACGGTCACCGAGGTCACCACCGGTGGCATCGAGGTCAAGTTCGGCGACGACAACGCGCCGATGTCGGCCTTCATCCGCAAGTCGGACCTCTCGCGCGACCGCTCCGAGCAGCGCACCGAGCGCTACGCCGTCGGCGATCGCCTGGACGCCCAGATCACCAACATCGACAAGGCCGCCCGGCGCGTGTCGCTGTCGGTCAAGGCGCTGGAGATGGCCGAGGACAAGGAGGCGATCGAAAAGTTCGGCTCCTCCGACAGCGGCGCCTCGCTTGGCGACATCCTGGGCGCGGCCCTGCGCGAGAAGGCCGCGACCAAGGAGTAGGTCCGGCCGCCTTCTGCGTCCCTCCCTCTCCGCCATGGAGAGGGAGGGATTCGCATGTTTCGAATTTGACGCAAAATCACGCCCGCCGAACGGGCGGCGCATCCCCTTGATCTCAAGAGTAAGTTCGCGCAATGCTTTCAGCGCGGCGGGGACAGTATGTCATGATCAAGTCAGAACTGATCGCGGCCCTCGCGGCGGAGAACCAGCATCTCACGCAACGCGATATTGAGCGTGTGGTCGGCGTCATCTTTGAACGTGTCATCGTCGCCCTCGAGGCCGGTGGCCGTGTCGAGTTGCGCGGGTTCGGGGCCTTTTCCGTCCGCTCAAGGGCGGCGCGAGCCGGGCGCAACCCGCGCACCGGCGCGTCCGTCCAAGTGCAGGCGAAACACGTCCCATTCTTCAAAAGCGGCAAAGAGCTGAGGGCGCGGCTCAACGCCGACTAAACAACAGGCCAAAAAAGGGCCGCGGAAAGGAAGAACCCTCACATGTCGATGATAAAGGAATTTCGCGACTTCATGGTCCGCGGCAACGTGGTCGATCTGGCCGTCGCCGTGGTTATCGGCGGCGCCTTCGGCAAGATCGTCACCAGCCTCGTCAGCGATATCATCATGCCGCCCATCGGCATCCTCCTCGGAGGCGTCGACTTCTCGTCCCTCAAGCTCGTGCTGAAGCCGGCGGACGCGGCGGCTAAGGTCGCCGAAGTGTCGATCAACTACGGCGTCTTCTTCAATACCATCATCCAATTCGTGATCATCGGCGCGGCCATCTTCGCGGTGGTCAAGTTGATCAACTCCGTTCAGAAGCCCAAGGCGGTGGAAGAAGCCCCGCCGGCCGGCCCGACCTCGGAAGAGCTGCTGGTCCAGATCCGCGACATCCTGGCCAACCGCGGAGGCGGCGCCTAAGTCTTTAACCTCGCCTCCGCCTGAGGGGGCGCTGACGACGGATCGCGTGGAGTGACGCTCACCAAGATTTGCGGACTCTCCACGCGGGCCGCGGTCGACGCCGCGCTCGACGGGGGCGCGGCGTTTGTCGGCTTCGTCTTCTTCCCCGCGAGCCCCAGGCGGGTGACGATCGAGGCCGCCGCCGAGTTGGCGGCGATCGCGCGAGGGCGAGCCAGGATCGCGGCCGTTACGGTCGACCCCGACGATACATTGATCGACGCATTGGCGAGCGGCCTGGCGCCGGACCTGATCCAGCTGCACGGCCGTGAATCACCCGCCCGCGCGCGCGAAATCGCCGCCCGGGCCGGGGCCGGCGTCATCAAGGCCATCCCGATCTCGAACGCCGCGGACTTGAACGCGGCCGCCGCCTTCGACGACGTCGCCGATCACCTGATGTTCGACGCCAAGGCCCCGGAGGCCGCGGCGCGCCCGGGCGGTCTCGGCGAGGCGTTCGACTGGCAGGTCCTCGGCGGGCGGCGATTCCGCCGTCCGTGGTTCCTCGCCGGCGGCCTGACGGCGGTCAATGTCGCCGAAGCCATCGCCGCGTCGGGCGCGCCGATGGTCGATGTTTCCTCTGGCGTGGAAGGGGCGAGCGGCCTAAAGGACCCCGCTCTCATCGCCCGTTTCCTCGCGGCGGTCACCGCTGTTTCAGAGCCCCCAGCTGACTAGCCTTCCTCAATCCACAAATGCTTACGACGCCTGGCCGGACGCGCATGGGCGGTTCGGCGACTATGGCGGCCGTTTCGTGCCCGAGACGCTGATGCCGTTGGTGCTGGCGCTGGACGAGGCCTATGCGCACGCCAAGGCGGACGAGGGGTTCCAGGCGGATCTGGCCGGATATCTGACCACCTATGTCGGCCGACCAAGCCCGCTCTACTTTGCGCGCCGCCTGTCCGAGCATCACGGCGCCAGGATCTGGCTCAAGCGCGAAGAGCTGAACCATACCGGCTCGCACAAGATCAACAACTGCATGGGCCAGATCCTGCTCGCCCGCCGCATGGGCAAGACCCGGATCATCGCCGAGACCGGCGCGGGCCAGCATGGGGTGGCGACCGCCACCGCCTGCGCCCTCTTCGGCCTGCCGTGCGTGGTCTACATGGGCGCGGTTGACGTGGAGCGTCAGGCGCCGAACGTCCTGCGCATGCGTCTGCTGGGCGCCGAGGTGCGACCGGTGGAGAGCGGCTCAGCGACGCTCAAGGACGCCATGAACGAGGCGCTCCGCGACTGGGTCGCCAATGTTTCCGACACCTACTACCTGATCGGCTCGGCCGCCGGACCGCACCCCTATCCGGTCATGGTGCGCGACTTCCAGACGGTGATCGGCCGCGAATCGCGCGCCCAGATCCTGGAGGCCGAAGGCAGGCTGCCGGACGCGCTGGTGGCTTGCGTCGGCGGAGGCTCCAACGCCATCGGCCTTTTCCATCCTTTCCTCGCCGACGAGGACGTGCGTTTCTTCGGCGTCGAGGCGGCGGGCGAGGGCATGGCGACCGGCCGTCACGCCGCCGCGCTGGCCGGCGGCCGGCCAGGCGTGCTCCACGGCGCCCACTCCTATCTGCTGCAAGACCACGACGGTCAGATCCTTGAGGCGCATTCCATCTCCGCCGGGCTCGACTATCCCGGCATAGGTCCCGAGCACGCCTGGCTGCGCGACGTCGGCCGCGCCCGCTACCTGACCGCTACCGACGAGGAGGCGCTGGCGGCCTTCGCCCTTTGCGCGCGCCTGGAGGGGATCGTTCCGGCGCTCGAATCCGCCCATGCCCTGGCCAAGCTTGCGGAGGTCGCCGCCGAGGTGGGCAAGGACGGGATCGTGGTCCTGGGGCTCTCCGGCCGCGGCGACAAGGACCTTGCCGCGGTCGCGCCTCGCCTGGAGCGGATGTCGTGAGCGCCGGTCGGATCGAGGCCCGCTTCGCCGCCCTGGCGCGCGAAGGCCGCGCGGCCTTCGCGCCCTATGTCATGGCCGGCGACCCAGACCCCGACACCGCCTGGCGCATCCTGGAGGGCCTGCCGCCCGCCGGCGCCGACCTGATCGAGCTGGGCCTGCCCTTCTCCGACCCCATGGCCGATGGCCCGACCATCCAGCGTGGCGCGGCCCGGGCCCTCGCCACAGGCATGGACACAAAGGGCGTTCTGGCTCTCGTCCGTCGGTTCCGCGCGGTCGAGGCGGCGACGCCGGTGGTGCTCATGGGCTACTACAACCCGATCCTGAGCTTCGGCCTGGGCGCCTTCGCGGCGGCCGCCGCCGACGCCGGCGTGGATGGCCTGATCGTCGTCGACGTCCCGCCTGAGGAGGCGGACCCGCTGGCCGACGCCCTCGACGCCCATGGCGTGGCTCTGATCCGATTGGCGACGCCAACCACGGACGAGGCCAGGCTGGCCATCGTCGCCCGCCGCAGCAGCGGCTTCGTCTATTTCGTCTCGGTGACCGGCGTCACCGGCGTCAAGGAGGCCGACGCAGCCGCCATCGCCGGGCAGGTCGCCCGCACGCGCACCGTCACCGGCCTGCCGGTGGCGGTGGGATTCGGCATCAGGACGGCTGAGCGAGCGGCCGAGGTCGCCAGGATCGCCGACGCAGTGGTGATCGGGACGGCGCTGGTGGAGGAGATCGCGCAATCCGTCGCACTAAAACGTGATCCGGCGCGGAAAGTCCTGGATACCGTGGCCGCCATGGCTCAGGCTGTGCATTCCGCCAGGGTAAACGGCTGACCATGGCTTTGACCGACGACAAGAAGAAGCGGCCGATCCGGGGTCCCGTCCCACCGGTGGGGCGCGAGCGCGGCGGTTGGCTGGCCAAGATCGCGCCGGGCGTGCGCAAGCTGGTCGCGCGCCAGGAAACGCCCGAAAATCTCTGGGAGAAATGCCCCGACACCGGGGAGATGATCTACCGGCCCGACCTCGAGGCGGCGCTGTGGGTCACCCCTGCCGGCCGACATATGCGCATCCGGTCGAACCTGCGCTTCGCCTACACCTTCGATGGCGGCCGCCACAAACTCCTGTCCTTGCCCCGCACGCCGGACGACCCGCTCGAATTCACCTACGGCAAGCCCTATCGCGACAGCCTGGCGACCGCGCGCAAGAACACCGGCGAGACCGACGCCATGGCCGCCGCCGTCGGCGAGATCGGCGGCCAGACGGCCGTGGTCCTGGTGCAGGACTTCGCCTTCATGGGCGGGTCGCTGGGCGCGGCGGCGGGCGAAGCCTTCCTGGCCGCAGTCGACGAGGCGGTGAAGCGGGAGGTTCCGTTCGTGGTCTTCACCGCTTCCGGCGGGGCGCGGATGCAGGAGGGCACGCTGTCGCTGATGCAGCTCGCCCGCACCACGGCGGCCATCCAGCGGCTCAAGCGCGCCCACCTGCCCTACATTGTCGTCCTGACGGACCCGACCACCGGTGGCGTGACCGCTTCCTACGCCATGTTGGGCGATATTCATCTGGCCGAGCCGGCGGCCCTGATCGGCTTCGCCGGCCGACGCGTGATCGAGGACACCATCCGCGAAGCCCTGCCGCCGGGCTTCCAGACCGCGGAATTCCAGGTCGAGCGCGGCATGGTAGACCGGGTGGTCACCCGCAAGGAGCTGCCGGCGGTCCTGGGTTCGATCCTGCGCACCCTGATGGCCGGGCGCGCCAATCGGCGGGCGGCCTGAGCGGCGACAAGACCCTGAGTCTTCCGGTCATCGACCACGATCCGATTCGCGCCTCCGACCAGGCGATCGCTAGGCTGCGCGCCCTGCACCCCACCCTGATCGACCTGTCCACTGGCCGGGTAGAGCGTCTGCTGGCGGCGCTCGATCGGCCCCAGGACCGGCTCGGCAAAGTGATCCATGTGGCCGGCACCAACGGCAAGGGCTCGACCGTGGCCTATCTGCGCGCCATCGCCGAGGCTGCCGGACTGAGGGTCCACGCCCTCACCTCGCCGCATCTGGTTCGCTTCGCCGAACGCATCCGCATCGCCGGCGCCCTGATCAGCGACGAGGAACTGTCGGCCCGCATCGACGAAGTCGAGGCGGCCAACGCCGGCGCGCCGATCAGCTTTTTCGAGATCGCCACCGCGCTGGCTTTCCACGCCTTCGCCGCCACGCCGGCCGACATCACCCTGGTGGAAGTCGGATTGGGCGGACGGTTCGACGCCACCAATGTCTTTGAGCGGCCGGCCGCCAGCGTCATCACGCCGGTGGATCTCGATCACCTGGAATGGCTGGGCCCCGAGCTCGGCAAGATCGCCTGGGAAAAGGCGGGGATCATCAAGGCCGGCGCGCCCGTGTTTGTCGGACACCAGAAGGACGACGCGTCGGCGGTGATCGAGGCTGAGGCGGACCGACTCGGCGCGCCGTTGGCCGTGATGGGTCGCGACTTCGACGCCTGGGAGGAGCGTGGCCGGCTGATGGTCCAGCTGGCCGACCGGTTCCTCGACCTGCCCGCGCCCAGCCTTTACGGGTCGCACCAGTTCGCAAACGCCGGTCTGGCCGTGGCCTCCATTCTCTCCCTGGCTGACCCGCGCATCGACGAGGACGCCCTGGCGCGCGGCGTGGCGAGCGCGGCCTGGCCCGGTCGATTCCAGCGTCTGTCCGCCGGACCGATGGCGCGGCAGGCGAGCGAGCGCGGCGCGGACCTGTGGCTCGACGGAGCGCACAATCCCCACGCCGCCCGCGCTCTGGCGGCGACCTGCGCGCGCCTGACGCGACGCGATGGCCGCCCGCTCACCCTCATCGTCGGCATGTTGGGCCGCAAGGATGCGCGGGGCTTCTTCGAGGCCTTCGCGGACCTGGCGCCGCGCATCCTGGTCACCGGATTCCACTCCGAAAGCGCGACGCCGCCGGCCGATCTGGCGACTGCGGCCCGCGACGCCGGCCTGGAGGCGGAAATCGCCGACGGCGTGGACGCGGCGCTGACGACCGCCCTCGCGGCCGGCGGGCCGGCGCCGCATGTGGTCATCTGCGGATCGCTGCATTTCATCGGCGAAGTGCTGGCCGCCAGCCCAGAGACTTGGCCCGCCTGAGCGCCCCGGCTAATAGCCGCCGCGGGCGCACTGCATCCAATCGAGGACCTTGATGAAGACCTTGCTCCTGTTCGGCGCGACCGGCGACCTGGCGCGGCGTATGCTGCTGCCCTCGCTATACGGCCTGGACAGCGACGGCCTGCTGCCGGACGACCTAGTGATTGTCGGCACAGCCCGCAGCGAGGGCGATGACGGCTGGTACCGCGAGAAGGCGGAGAACGCCCTGCTCGAGTTCGCCGACGCCGACCGGCTGAAGCCCAAGGTGGTGGCGAGGTTCCTCGCCCGGCTGCGCTACCGCAGCGCTGACGTCGCCTCGCCGGAACCGTTCGGCGAGCTGGCCAAGGCGGTCGGCGACACCGCGCCCAAGGACCTGTCGATCTTCCTGTCGACCGCGCCGTCCCTGTTCGGACCGACCATCGCGGGCCTCGAAAAGGCCGGCCTCGCCGGCGACCGCGCGCGGCTGGCGCTGGAAAAACCGCTCGGCGTCGACCTCGCCTCCAGCCGGGTGATCAATGACGCGGTCGCCGCGGGTTTCCCCGAGAACCGCACTTTTCGCATCGACCACTATCTGGGCAAGGAGACCGTCCAGAATCTCATCGCCCTGCGCTTCGCCAACACCCTGTTCGAACCGCTCTGGAACGCCCGCGGCATCGACCACGTGCAGATCACGGTGTCGGAGACCGTGGGTCTGGAGGGCCGGACGGGCTTCTATGACGAGACCGGCGCCCTGCGCGACATGGTGCAGAACCATATGCTGCAGTTGCTGGCGCTCACGGCCATGGAGCCGCCGGCGAAGTTCGACGCCGCTTCGGTGCGCGATGAAAAGGTCAAGGTGCTGCGCTCGTTGCGGCCGATCGACGCCAGCACGGTGCGCACCCACACCGTCATCGGCCAGTTCGAATCAGGCGTGATCGGCGGTTCGCCGGCGGCGGGCTATGTCCAGGAGCTGGGCCGCGCCAGCGGCACGGAAACCTTCGTGGCGCTCAAGGCCAATATCGACAACTGGCGCTGGCAGGCCGTGCCCTTCTACCTGCGCACCGGCAAGCGCCTGGCCACCCGGCGCACCGAGATCGTCATCCAGTTTAAATGCGTGCCGCATTCCATCTTCGCGGGGCCGGGCGCGTCGCTGCAGCCGAACAAGCTGATCATCGGGCTGCAGCCGGAGGAAAACATCAGCCTGCGCCTGATGGCCAAGGAGCCCGGCCTCGACCGCGCCGGCATCCGCCTGCGCGAGGTGCCGCTCGACATCTCCATGCCCAACGCCTTCGCCGACAAACGTCGGCGCATCGCCTATGAGCGGCTGCTGCTCGATCTCATGGACGGCGATCCGACCCTGTTCGTCCGCCGCGACGAGGTGGAGGCGCAATGGACCTGGATCGACGCCATCCGCGCCGGCTGGGCGGCGACAGGCATGACGCCCAAGGGCTATGCCGCAGGGACGTGGGGACCGCCGGCCGCCGTCGCCCTCACCGAACGCGACGGCGCAACCTGGAACGATTGATCAGACGTCAGGCCGCGGCGGCGACGCCGGCTTCGGCCAGCCAGTCGAGGATCTTCTGCTTGGGCATGGCGCCCACTTTCATCGACGCCATGCGACCGTCCCTGAACAGCATCATGGTCGGGATACCGCGCACGCCATAGCGGGACGGCGTCGTCGGGCTTTCCTCGATATCCAGCTTGGCGACCGTCACCAAGCCGCTCAGCTCCTTGGCGATCTGCTCGAGCGCCGGGGCGATCTGCTTGCAGGGTCCGCACCACTCGGCCCAGAAATCGACCAGAACGGGACCGGTCGCCTTGAGGACATCGGCTTCGAAGGTGGCGTCGGTAACGGCGACAGTGCTCATAGCGCTCTCCTGAACGGAATGACCGGATGTAGTCCGTGGGCGCCGCTCGTCAACTCCCGCCGCCTTCGAGATTTCGTGCGGCGACCGTGAGTTGCGGTGATGGCTCAGGGCCGGCGAGCGCCCAGGCGAAGCGACCTGTCCGGCGCCGGAGAAGATAAAGCGCCGCGAACAGGACCATCGTCGCCATCGTCGCCAGCAGGCTCGGCCGGCCGACATCGGTGTCGGTCCAGTTGGCTGCGACCACGCCCGCCAGGGCCGCCAGCCCCACGGCCGGCGCCAGCGGAAACAAGGGCATCCGATAGGCCGCGTGGGCCGAGGCGCCGCTGATCCGGGCCACGATCACCGACACGCACAGCGAGAGGTAGGTGACCACCACGCTCATGCCGTTCAGCACGAGAAGCAGGTGAAAGGGGATGAAGCAGCAGGCGATCCCGGCCACGCCGGTGGCCAGGGTGGCCGCCCACGGTGAGTCGAAGCGCAGATGCAGCCGGGTGAAAAGATCGTTGACCGCGCCATGCCAGGCGCCGTCGCGGCCGCTGGCGTAGAGGATCCGCGCATTGATCAGCAGCGACGCGATAACCGCGTTGACGATGGCCAGCGCCACCCCCAGGCTCACGGCCACGCCCAGCGGCCATCCGCCCATCTTTTCCACGAAATCGCCGAAGGGTGTCGGCGAACGCAGCGTGGCGCCGAGATCCGGCGCACCCAGGATCAGCGCCAGTGTCGGCAGGAACTCCAGCGCCAGGGTGATGCCCAGGGCCAGGACAATGGTGCGGGCGATCCTGTGGCGCGCCTCGTGCATCTCCTCGCTGAAATAGACCGCCGCGCCGTAGCCGTTGTAGGCGAAGATGGCCACCGTGGTCGTGACGCCAACGGCGATCAGTGGCGTCGGCGCGAGCGCACCGCCTACCCCAGCCATGACCGGATGGGCCAGCACCTCGCCGATCGGCCGGACCATATGGGTGAAGCCCAGCGCCGCCACGACCAGGAGGGCGATCGCCTCCACCAGCAGAAAGAGGCCGGTGACCCAGGCGTTGAGGCGGATGTTCAGTATGCCGAGCACCGTGCCCACCGCGATGGTTCCGATAGCGATGGGCACGGCTGGCGCGCCCGGCCAGATCACGGCCAGATAGGTCGCCGCCCCGAGCGCCAGGACCGGCGGCACCAGGGTGTAGGCCAGGGCGTTCGCGCCCATCAATACATAGCCGGCAAAGGGGCCGAGCGCGCGCCCGGCCATGGCATACTCGCCACCGGCCAGGGGCCACGCGGACGCCAACTCGGCGTAGACGAAGGCCATGCACAGCGACACCGCGGCGGCGCAGAGGAGGCTCAGGATCGCGCCGGAACCGGCCTGCTGGATCACGCCCGGGATGATCACGAACACCGAAGACGCCGGCGTCACCGCTGACAGAGTGAGCAGCAGCACGCCGAAGATCTTCATGCTGCGCTGGAAGGCGCGGGGAGCGCTCACGGGCGCAACGCCGCAAGAGCGGCCGAGAGCCGTTCGGCGGGAATGGGCATCAGGGCGGGACCGTCGGTCCACACCAGCGCCGCCTCGATCCGGCGGCCGGGGAACACCTCGGCCAGCACGGCGGCGTAGAGGGCCATCTGGCGAATGTAGGCCGGGTCGGCGTCCTCGATCCGCGCCGGCGCCGGGCGGTTGGTCTTGAAGTCCGCCACCAGGACCCGCTCGGCTTCGACCACCAGGCGGTCGACGCGGCCAGAGATCTTGAGATTGGCCGGCAAGCTCGCCGCGCCGCCGACCACCGCCACCTCCGCCCGGGAGCCGGGACCGAAGACGGGCGCGAACCGCGCGTCCTCCAGGACCCCCAAGGCCGCCGCGCTCACCTCGTCGCGCTGATCTGGCGTGAGGCCCGGCTCGCGCGCCAGCAGGCGCGTCGCCGCCTCCCGGCGCGCATCGGGCGGCAGATCGGGCAGGAGCTGCAACAGGCGGTGGATGATTTCGCCGCGCCGCCAGCGACCCAGCCCGCGCACCTCAGCCAAAGGCGACGGCGACGGCTCCGTATCCTCGCGTTCGAGGCGGGACGGCGAGGTCACGCGCGGCCTGGGCGGATCGGCCGGCGCCAGGCCCGCTGTCCAGGTCGGCAGCAGGGAGGCGCCCGAAACCGGCGCTTCCAGTGGCGCCGCCGTCGCCGGGTCGGACCCGATGCGCTGGCCCTCACCGCCGCCGGGCAAGGGAAACGGCCGCGCCTCCGCGCGGGCGAACGCCCGCGCGACCCAGTCGTACCAGGGCTCCGCGGCCTGCGTCGTCTGCCGCTTGGGGCTTACCCCGCAGACGATCAGACGGTCGCGCGCCCGGGTCAGGGCCACATAGAGAAGGCGGAGCCGCTCATGACGGCCGGCGAGGCCGAGCGCGGCCTTGGCCTCCCGGGTCGCCGCGCAGTCGGCGTCCGAGCTCGGGGCCCAGATGAAGCCGCCGTGGCCGTCGCCGATCAGCGCATTACTCAGCATCTTGGGGACGCCCATGGTGTCGGGGAAGATCACGATCGGCGCCTCCAACCCCTTGGCGCCGTGCACGGTCATGACCCGCACCTCGCCGCCACCGGCCGCCTCCTGCTCGCGCTTGATGTCGAGATCGAGCGCGCCCATCCAGGCCAATAGGCGCTCAAGATCGGCCAGGCCGGCGGATTCGGCGACCAGGGTCTGGCCGACGAAGACGTCGAGGGCCTGTTCGGCCTCGGCGCCCAACCTGGTGAGTGTTCGCTGACGCATGGAGCGTCCTTCGCCGTCGATCCGGCCCAGAGCCTGGCAATAGAAGTCGAACGGCGCGGCGCTGACCGCTGCTCCGACCGCCCAGCCGAGAAAGCGCGCCGCCTCGGCCCATTCCCGCCGCTCGCCCGCCCGGCTTTGTAGCTCCCCCCACAAGGTCCCCGGCCGGCCATGGGCGAGATCGAACAGACTCTCCTCATCAAGGTCGCAGAACGGACCCCGCAGCAGGACGGCCAGTGACAGGTCATCGGCGGGAAAGCGGGCGAACTGGCCCAGCGCCATCAGGTCCTTGAACGCGCCATGCTCGGAGAGCTTCAGACGGTCGGCGCCGGCTACCGGGACGCCGCGACGCTTGAGCGCGCGGATGGTCTCGTTGAAGATCGGGCCGCGCCAGCGCACCAGGATCAGCACATCGCCGAAACGACAGGCGCGCGCCGCGCCGGTTTCGCGATCGACCACCGCATCGCCACGCGCCACCATCTCGGCGACCGCGAGCGCGATCCGTTCGGCGAGTTTCCGGTTGGCGCTTCCCGCCGGCTCCTTGTCCAGAGGATCCCAGGGATCGTCGTCGGCCTCGGAGGCGTCCCAGGTCTCCAGCGGCCACAGATCCACGCCACCGCCCGGCCCCCTGATGGCGTTGTGGCGGAGTTCGAACGCCGCAACGTTGTCGCCGGCGGGTCTCAGCCCGGCCAGGGCGTCGGCGTCGGCGAAGACCTGATCGACCAGCGACAGGACTTCCGGCGCCGAGCGCCAGCTTTCCAGGAGCGGCACCCGCCAAAACCTCTGTTGCGCCGCCGCCGCCGTCTCTGCGAATGCGCCCTCCTCCAACGCCAACCGTTCCGGGGCCGCGCCCTGAAACGAGAAGATCGATTGCTTGGGATCGCCGACCGCGAACAGGGTGCGGCCGCCAGCCCGGACGCCTTCACCGTGGAAGAACTCGGCTGTGAGCGCGTGCAATATGCCCCATTGCTCGGCGGCGGTGTCCTGCGCCTCGTCCAGGAGCACGTGCTCCAGCCCGCCATCGAGCTTGTAGAGCACCCAGGCGGCGTCGGCCCTGCGAGTCAGCAGTTCGAGGGCGGCGGAGATGAGATCGGCGAAATCGAGGGCGCCGCGCGCGTCCTTGGCGGCGCGGTACAGCGATGTGTAGGCCATCGCCAGTTTCAGCGCGCGCACCGTATCCTCCGCCACCCCGGCCGCGGCGATGCGCTCGAGGGCCTCGAAGAGCCGCGCCCGCTCGTCGTGTAGCTGTTCGAGAACTGCGGGGGCGACCGACAGCTTGTCGATGACCTTTCGCGCTTCGCCCTTGCCGGTGAGGAAGATGGCGCTCAGTTCGCCGAGCGAGTCGGCTGACGCAGCGGCCTGGAGCTGCACGCCGACGGTCGCCTCGCTGGGCTTGGCGCAGGCGGCGATCGCGTCCGCCATGCGCCGCCATTTGATGGTCTGCGTCCGCTTCAGCGCCGCCTGCTCGATCTCCGCCACACTGGCCCGGCGCTCAAATCCGCACCGGCGCCAGACGTCCGCGTCCACGCTCCGACCCGCCGTCAGGCAGGCGTCGGCGTAGGTCTCGATGGCCGCGCCCTTGGCGGCGAGATCATCGAGCAGCTTGTCGAAGTCGCCGGCGGCGAGTCCGATCGAGAAGTGGGCATAGGCTTCCGCCACTGCATGGTCGGCGCCGAAGGCCAGCTCGGCCAGACGCCTGCGCGCCTCGCGCGCGACCTCGGCCGCCGCGGCGTCCTCAAGCACCTTGAACCCGGGTGGAACGCCGGCCTCGAGCGGGAAGCGGCGCAGGAGTTTCTCGCAGAAGGCGTGAATGGTCTGGATCTTGAGGCCGCCGGGCGTTTCCAGGGCGCGGGCGAAGAGGGCGCGGGCGCGGCGCAGGTCCCGCCCCGCCTCGTCAATGTTCGCGAGGGCCTTGGTGAGATCCGCGTTGTCCATCACCGCCCAGTCGCCGAGCTGCTTGAACAGCCGCCGTTGCATCTCTGTCGCCGCGGCCTTGGTGAAGGTGACGCACAGGATGGCCTCCGGCGGCGCACCGGCCAGGAGCAGGCGGGTCACGCGGGTCACCAGCGTCGAGGTCTTGCCGGACCCCGCGTTGGCGGTCACGAAAACCGAGGCTCGGGGGTTGGACGCCTGGACCTGGGCCGCGCGGCCGGCGGTGGCGGCGGGCGCGCTCACTCGTCGACCTCGCCTATCACGGCCCATTCCCACTGCCGTGCGAGTCCGGCGTAGTCGCCTTTATCGGTCATCAACCGCGGCACGGCCCAAGAGGCATAGGGCGTCGACTCCTTGTCGAAGCCCGCCACGCGGCGTTTCAGACCGGCGAGCGCTTCGTCCGCCAGCGCGGGCGCCTCGCCGTCGCCCCGCGACTCGATCTTGCCAGGCGGCCGCCGACCGCTCACCCGCACATAGAGGAGCTCGCCCGGCGTGACGGCTCCAGCCTCGGTGAATCCGCCGGCCGCCAGTATGGCGGCTGTGAGCGTGAGTTGCGGCGCGAGCCCGGCCTTCACCTGCTTCTTCGACGGCGCCGCGCCGGTCTTGAAGTCGAGGACATCGGCGGTCCCGTCTCGTAACTCGACGCGGTCGGCCCGCGCCGTCACCGTGAACATTCCCGCGGGCGCCTGCCATTCCAGGCGCCCGGTCTGCTCGACCAGCAGCCGTGCGCCCGGCCGTCGGCCGCGCTCGAAGTCCATCACCCATGGCGCCACATTCCTGGCCAGGGCCGCTTCACGGGCCATGGCCGCCTGCGGCATGCCGGCCCGTTCGAGCTCCTCCATCACCATCAGCTCGAAGATACGCTCGGCGTCGACAGGAAGAGCGTCCGACCAGGCCAGCGCGAAGCGCTCAAAGGCGCTGTGGATCGCCGTGCCGCGCGTGCGGGCGTCGACGACGGCGTCAGGCGGATCGAGCGGGCGCAGTTTCAATATCCGCCGGGCGTAGATGGCGTAGGGATCGCGCACCCAGGTCTCCACCGCCGTCACCGGCAGCACGCGTGGACGCGCCGCAACCGGCGGCGTGGGCCGGGGCCTCACAGCGGTCCTGAGCGAGGGCGGCGGTTCGATGAGCGGCGCATCCAGCGCGCGCGCCCAGGCCAGCACCTCCGGCCGCCCAGGCCTGGCGAGGCCGGCGCCTTCGATCAGGGTGCGCAGGCGCCATAGCCAGCGGGACTGCACGGTCGGCGCGCCGCCGCGCCGCTCGGTGTGCAACAGGATGACGTTCGGCGCGCACGCCGCCTGGGCGAAGTCGTGGGCGGCGAGGCCGATGCGCCGCTCGGGTGACGGCAGGCCCAGCCGTTTGCGCATGGGCCGCGACAGGAACGGATCGACCGGCGCCGCCGCCGGCCACACCCCTTCCTCCAGGCCGGCCAGGATAAGGAGGTCGGCGCGGATCAGGCGCGCTTCCAGCACGCCCAGGATGCGCAGGCGCGGATGACTGGCCCCGCCCGGACGCACTGACTCGCGTTCGAGGAGCCCGGTCAGAAGTTGGACAAAGCCGGATGGAGTCACGTGCGGCAGCGCCGCGCTCTCGTCGATCAGCCGGCTCAGCACCGTCGCCAGGCCCGCGCCGGCCTGGCCGTTCCACACATCGCCGGCTTCGCCGTCTGGGCTGGCGGACAGGGCGACCAAGGCTTCGGCCACGATCCGCGCCGCCAGAGCCGGGGCCACGGCGCCCTCCGCCCACAGCGCCGCGATCGGCTCCAGCACCGCGCGCAGGCGGCGGCCGAGGGCGATCGCCTCGGGCGCATCTTGGAGACGACTCTCGAGTCCGGCCCAGCCGTCCGGGCGCGGTCCGCGCAACCCGAGCCGTTCCAGGCGCTCCCGCGACTCCGCCAACGTCTCCGGATCCAGGCCGAGGCGCGTCGAGGGATGCTTGACGATCGCCAGCAGCAACACCGGGTCGACGGGGTCGCGCGCGGTCCGCGCCACGAGCTGGGCCAGGACGCCGATCGGCGTCGCGGTCAAGGGGCGGCCGACTGAGGAATCGGCGGTGATGTTCCAGCGCGCCAGGTGAGCTTCGACCCGGCGGGCGAGGGCGGCGTCGGGTGTCACCAGGGCCGCGGTCCGATCCGGCGCCTCCAGAGTCTCGCGCAGCATCAGCGCCGCCGCTGTCGCCGCCTCCTCTTCGTTCTGGGCGGAGATCAGCGACAGGCCTTCCAGCCCCGCGGCGATGGGATCGACGCCGGGCGTCTCGCGCTTCAGGTCGGCGATCACCTCGAGCCAGTCGGCGGTGAGATCGGCGGGCCGCAGCGCCTCATTGATCACCCGCCGGCGCCAGCGCCCGCTGTCGACGGCTTCGCCGGCGCCCTCCCAGTCGCGCACCTGGCCACGCGTCACGCCCGCGCGCTGGAGAAGTCGGTGGAGGCTAGCCTGCGGATGCTGGTCGTCGGCCGCCTGCCAGGCGGCGTCGGCCAGCGAGAAATCAAGACCCGGCAGCACAGTGAGGCCGCGCGGCGCGGCGGCGACCGCGGCCAACAGATCGGCCGTGGCGTTGGTCGAGCCGGTCGAGCCGGCCGCCACGATCACCTGGTCCAGCGGCGCCTCGCGCCAGCGCGCCTCCAGGCGCCGGAGCAAGGCGACGCGCCGCTCGGCGACGTCCATCACACCCAACTCATTCAGCCGCTTTGGCCATTCGCCGAGAGCGAGATCGAGAAAGTCGGCCGACTTGCGCCAATGCTCGGCGAAATCGGCGTCGACCGCCGCGGCGAGGTCGACGTCCGGACCCACCTCCTCGATCTGCACGGCGTCGAGAAAGGCGGCCAGGGCGTCGGCGAGGTCGAGCGCGGCGGCGGCGTCCACGGCGCGGTGGAGAAGATGCTGGTGGGCGACGACCAATCCCGCCAGCTCGAAGCGCCGACGCGCCGCGCCGATGGCGGGCGGCAGGTCGAGCGCCAGGTCGCCGGGCTCGAACGGCGGCTCATTCTCGTCGAGATCACCCAGGGCCCGCATCTGCGGCGGCAGCACCGCGCGACCGTCGGCGCAGTCGACGAAGGCCTCGGCGAGCGCGCGGGCCATCCGCCGGTTCGGCAAGAGGATGATCGCGTCCGACAGGGCTTCCGGTCCCCGGGGCGCGAGCTCTCGCCAAAGGCCGCGCGCCAGATCCTCGAGAAACGGCCGGTGGGCGGCGATGGAGAACCACCTGGGCGACGGAGCATCCAGGAAGCCGCTCACGCGGCGCTCGCCAGCTCGGCCTCCGCCGCCGCGAGGGCCGCCGGGTCGCCCACGTGCATCCACAGACCGCCGGCGACCAGGCCATGCAGGCGACCCTGGCGCGCGAAGCCCATCCAGTGCTCGAAAACGCCGTGTCGACCCTCGGGCCAGGCGTCGATCAGCGCCGGATCCAGCATGTGCACGCCCATGTAGGCCAGCGGCGCCTTGGGCCGGACGCCACGATGGTCGAGGCGGCCAGCCTCATCGATGAAGAAGTCGCCCGGACCGTCGAAGCCCAGCGCCCGCTCCACTGGCACGACCAGCAGCAGGTCGTCCATGCGCGCCGAATCCCAGGCGGCGACCAGGCGCGCGATCAGGCTATCGTCCGTCCACAATGTATCGATGTTGGCCACCAGGATCGGCGCCTCGCCGAGCCAGGCTCGGGCGCGACGCAGGCCGCCGCCCGTCTCCAGCAGTTCGCCGCGCTCGTCCGAGATCACCACCTCGATGTCGGTCCGCCGCCGCACATGCGCCTCAAGCATGTCGGCGAAGGCGTGGACATTGACCACCACCCGCGTGACCCCGGCCTGAGCCAGACGGTCGAGCACATGGTCGATCAGCGGCCGCCCGCCGACCTCCACAAGCGCCTTGGGCCGGTCGTTGGTCAGCGGCCGCATGCGCGTGCCGAGGCCCGCCGCCAGCACCATGGCCGTGGTCGGCGCACTCATGCGGCGCGCACCTCGGCCGGAGCGTGGCGGGCGAGCCAAGCCGCCAACCCGGCCGGCGCGGGATCGGCGAGGCAGCGGTCGAGATAGCGCCAGAGCCGAGGCATGAAGGCGGCGTAGCGCGGCTTGCCGTCCCGCACCACCAAGCGGGCGAAAATGCCCAGGATGCGACAGATATTGAGCGCGCCGAGGGCATGGAAGTCGGCCATGAACGCCGCCCGGTCGATCTCGGGCCGCAACGCGAAATAGCGAGCCAGCGCCGCCGCCCCCAGCTCAGGGCTGACATCGCGGCGGGCGTCGTGCAGCAGCATCGACATATCCCACGCGGGATGGGCCTTCAGCGCATCCTGGAAATCGAGCATGCCCACGCGCGCCGCGCCCCCCCGCCCGGCCAGCCAGATCAGGTTCTCGGCATGGTAGTCGCGGTGGCAGAAGACGCTGGCCCCCGCCTCACCGCGCGCACGGACGGGCGCCCAGATCGCCTCCCATTCCGCCAGCGCCGCGTCATCCACGTTCATGCCGGGCGCGAACCTAGGCAGCCACTCCGGCAGCACATCGCCCCCGGTCTTCAGCGCCAGGTTGTCGTAGGTGAGCAGCGGCCAGGTCGCGCCCTCGGCGCGCAGCACGGCGGGCGGCGCCTCACCATGGATCCGCGCCAGGGCGTCGATAGCCCCATCGTAGAGCACGCGCTCGTCAGCGCCGGCCTCGGTGAGGCGGGCGAACAGGTCGTCGCCCAGGTCCTCCAGCAGGGCGAAGCCGTCTTCGGGTTCGGCGTAGACCACCTTCGGCGCCGATAGGCCGAGGCCGCGCAGATAGGCGGCGCAGGCGACGAACGCCTCCACCCGCCCGGCGGCCAGGCGCGCCAGGGCGTTGTAGCCGAGCGCGGCGCGCTCCGCCGGGCTGGCGTCCGGCGGACAGGGCTGTGTCTCAGCCGACGGTGGTTGATCCATGAAGATCAGGCTGGGACTCCCCGCCGGATGAATGCGCTCATAGCGCCGGGTCGACGCATCACCGGCCAGGGGCTCGCGCGCCGCGTCGCCCACGCCGGCGCGGTCCAGGAATCCGCGACGGACCTCCTCACGCTCAGAGAGCAAGGGGGCGATCCTCCCAGGCGCCGTGCGGCCGCAAGCTGACGTGCCGGGACGCGCCATCGATCGCCATGTCGATGTCCAGGCGATTGCGCGGCAGGTGGCGGCCAAGCTTCTCGGCCCATTCGATCACCGCCGCGCCCTCGGCCAGGGCTTCGTCGAGGCCGAGCTCGAAGGCCTCGTCGGCGCGCTCCAGGCGGTAGAGGTCGAAATGGGCGACGGCCAGCCGCTCGCCGCGATAGAACTGGACCAGGGTGAAGGTGGGGCTGGGCACGTCGCGTTCGTCCGGCGCGATCTGGCGAATCAGGCCACGCGCCAACACCGACTTGCCGGCCCCGAGCGGCCCGCTGAGGCACACCGCCTCACCCTTCTTCAGCGCGCCGGCCACCGCCGCACCGAACCGAGTGGTGTCGGCTTCGGTATTGAGGCGGAAATCGCCGGCGGCGGGAACGATCATGGCCGCACAAGACCGCGCCTCGGGGTCAGCCGCAAGAGGGCTTGGCCCATGGGCCGACAGCGCGGGTTGTGATCCGTGCGCGGCCGGTCTAACCGGCGCCATGGCCAGCCGCCTGCGCGCCGCCTATGAAGAGAGACTGGCCGGGCGGGCGATCTCTCCCGACCCCGGCCAGGCGGCCGCGGTCGAGGCGTTGGCGCGGCTCGAAACGGACCTCGCCGCCAGTGGCCGCGGCCTGTTTCGCAAACCGCGCGGCCAGCGCGGCGTCTACCTCTGGGGTCCGGTCGGCCGCGGCAAGTCCATGCTCATGGACCTGTTTTTCGACGCCGCGCCGGTCAAGACCAAGCGGCGCGTCCACTTCGAGATGTTCATGGCCCGGACCCACCGCCTGGTGAACCTGTGGCGCACCGGGACCACGGCCGAAAAGCGCGCCAAGTTCGGCCAGGCGCGCGGCGACGACCCCATCGCCCCGGTCGCGGACCTCGTCGCCCGCGAGGCCAGCCTCCTCTGCTTCGACGAACTAGCGGTGACCGACATCGCCGACGCCATGATCCTGGGCCGTCTGTTCGAGGCTCTGTTCGCCCGCGGCGTCACCCTCGTCGCCACATCCAACCGGCCGCCGGACGACCTCTACAAGGATGGCGTCAACCGCCAGCTCTTCCTGCCCTTCATCTCCATGCTCGAGGCGCGCATGGAGATCGTCGAGGTGGCCGGGGCGCACGACTGGCGGCTGGACCGGCTGCGCGCCGCGCGCACCTGGTTCTCGCCTGACGATCCCGACAATGAGGCGCAGTTCGACGCTCTTTGGCTCGACATGCTGAGCGGCGCCAAGGAGGTGGGCGTCGCCCTCGAGGTTCTGGGTCGAACCCAGCACTGGCCCAGGGCTGTCGGCGGCCTGCTGCGCGCCCATTTCGCCAGCCTGTGCGTCCACGCCCTCGGCCCGTCCGACTACCTGGCCATCGCCGAGCGCTTCCACACCGTATTCGTCGAGGCCGTGCCCAAGCTTGCCCCCGATCAGCAGGACCAGGCGCGGCGGCTGGCGATCCTGGTCGACACTCTCTACGAGGCCCGCGCCCGCCTGGTGGTCCTGGCCGCTGTCGAGCCCGCCGACATCTATCCGGCCGGGGACCAGGCCTTCGAGTTCCAGCGCACCGCCTCTCGCCTGGAAGAGATGCGCTCGCAGGCGTGGCTGGCCCAGGCCGCCGCCTGACGGCCCCTTATCGTTACGTAAAGCCCGTTGTAACTATGTCGGATCGTGGCAAAGATTGCGGTAGTGCCGCGTTTCTTAAGTCGGACCCTGAAAGACTGGAGAGGCCGAATGTCGGCATTCCGAAGCCTCCTGGTTGGCGCCGCGCTAGCTGTCGCCGCCGTTGGCGCACACGCTGGCTCCGTCACGATCATTAACCCATCCTTCGAGACCGCGCCTGTGGGCGGGTTCAACCTCACCGCCGGTTGCGGCTCGGTGCTTGGCTGCCAATACAACTCCGGCTCCATTCCGGGCTGGTCCGTCACCGGCGGGACCGGTGAGTGGCAACCGGGCGACTCGAACTCCGTCTTCTTCAACACTACGGGTGGTGAGTCCGGACCGACCGTGGCGTACACGAATGGCGGCACGTTCTCCCAGGACCTCAGCGCCACGACCGTGGCGGGCGCCACCTACACCCTCACCTTCTACGAGGGTTGGCGCAACGATCAGGGTCTGCCGACCAACGCCGTCGATCTGGTCATTGGCGGAACCGATGTGGCGGCGACCGGCGCGGCTCTCACCCAAGGCGATTGGACGGAGTACCAGGCGACGTTCACAACCGCGACGAGCGGCCAGTCCATCGCCATCGACGTCGCCAACTCCGGCGGCCAGGGCGATTTCGACAACTTCAATCTGACGTCCACCGTCCCCGAGCCCACGACCTGGGCCATGCTGCTGGCGGGATTCGGCGCCCTCGGGCTGGCGCTGCGCCGGCGCAAGGCGGCCCTGCCCGCCTGACGACCTCACGCCAGGCCGCGCGCGGCCTGAATTCCGCCTGCGTTTCGTTGACACGCCGGGCGTACGCCTTAAACACGGCCGCACATGCACAAGGGATGGCGGACGCGCGATGGCCGATAGTTCGCGGCCGACCGGGGCAAGACCCCTGTCGCCACATCTGCAGGTGTGGCGCTGGCACGTCACCCTGGCGGCGTCGATCCTGCACCGCGCCGCCGGCGTGGCGATCTATGCCGGCATTCTGATGCTGGCTGGCTGGGCCTTCGCGCTCCACGCCGGGCCGCAGGTCTTCGCCACCTACACCAGCGTCCTGGCCTCCGCGCCCGGCCTCGTCGTCCTGTTCCTGATCACCTTGGCCCTGCTGTTCCACCTGGCCAACGGCGTGCGCCATCTGGTCTGGGATGTGGGCTTCGGCTTCGCGCCCAAGACCGCGGACGCCACCGCCTGGGGCGCTTTCGCCTTCGCCTTGGTCGCCAACGCCGGCCTGTGGCTGGCGCTCGCAGCCAGCGGGAAGCTCTGACATGACCGATTACTCCACCCCCCTCAGGCGCGCGCGCGGGCTGGGCTCGGCCAAGCGCGGCGTCGGTCACTTCATCGGCCAGCGGGTCTCGGCCGTGGCGCTGCTGCTGCTGGCGCCCTGGGTCCTGTGGTCGGGCTATCGCCTGGCCGGCGGCGGCTATGAGGCGGCGCAGGCCTGGCTCGGCCGGCCCACGCACGCGGTCCTGCTGATCCTCACTATCCTGGCCGGCCTCTATCACGGCCAGCTGGGCCTGAGGGTGGTCGTCGAGGATTACGTCGAAGCGGAGTTGCCCAGGGCGGCTCTGCTGATCCTCAATGTTTTCGTCGCCGCGGTCGTGGCGGCCCTGGCGGTCGTCTGCATCCTGGGCGTCTCGCTCACAAACGGGACGGTCTAGACCATGGCGGCCTATCAGTTCATCGATCACAGGTTCGATGTCGTGGTGGTCGGCGCTGGCGGGTCCGGCCTGCGCGCGGCCATCGGCTGCGCCGAAGCGGGCCTCAAGACGGCCTGCATCTCCAAGGTCTTCCCGACCCGATCGCACACCGTGGCCGCCCAAGGCGGCATCTCCGCCAGCCTCGGCAACATGGGCCCGGACGACTGGCGCTGGCACATGTACGACACCGTCAAGGGGTCGGACTGGCTGGGCGATCAGGACGCCATCGAATACATGGTCCGCAACGCGCCGGCGGCGGTCTATGAGCTCGAGCATTGGGGCGTGCCGTTCTCACGTACGGCCGAGGGCAAGATCTATCAGCGCGCCTTCGGCGGCATGACCCGCAACTATGGCGAAGCCCCGATCCAGCGCACCTGCGCCGCGGCCGACCGCACCGGCCACGCCATGCTGCACACCATGTACGGCCAGGCGTTGTCCAAGAGCGTCGAGTTCTTCATCGAATACTTCACCCTCGATCTGATCATGGACGAGGGTGTGGTGCGCGGCGTCACCGCCTGGAAGCTCGACGACGGCACGCTGCACCGCTTCTTCGCCCAGCGGGTGGTGTTGGCCACCGGCGGCTATGGCCGGTCCTACTTCTCTTGCACCAGCGCCCACACCTGCACCGGCGACGGCGGCGGGATGGCTCTGCGCGCCGGCCTGCCCCTCCAGGACATGGAGTTCGTGCAGTTCCACCCGACCGGCATCTATGGCGCCGGCTGTCTGATCACCGAGGGCGCGCGCGGCGAGGGCGGTTATCTGACCAATTCCGAAGGCGAGCGGTTCATGGAACGCTATGCGCCGTCGGTGAAGGACCTCGCCCCGCGCGACATGGTCAGCCGCGCCATGACCATCGAGATCCGCGAGGGCCGCGGCGTCGGTCCGAAAAAGGATCACATCTTCCTGCACCTCGATCACCTGGATCCCAAGGTGCTGCACGAGCGCCTGCCCGGCATTTCCGAAACGGCCAAGATCTTCGCCGGCGTTGACGTGACCAAAGAGCCGATCCCGGTGCTGCCGACGGTGCACTACAACATGGGCGGCATCCCCACGAACTATCACGGCGAGGCCGTCACGCTCGACGGCGAAAACCCGGACCGGATCATTCCCGGCCTGATGGCCGTGGGCGAGGCGGCCTGCGTCTCGGTGCACGGCGCCAACCGCCTGGGCTCCAACTCCCTGATCGATCTGGTGGTGTTCGGCCGCGCCGTCGGGCTGCGCTGCGCCGAGGAGCTCACGTCCGGCGCCACCCAGCCGGAGGGCAAGGCCGCCTGGACCGACCCGCACCTGGCCCGCTTCGATCGCCTGCGCCACGCCAACGGTTCGGTCTCCACCGCCGACCTGCGCCTGCAGATGCAACTGGCGACGCAGGAGGACGCGGCCGTGTTCCGCACCGGCGAGACGCTGGAATCGGGGGCCCGGCGCCTGGCGGAGGTCCACACCCGCCGCGCCGACCTGCACGTGACCGACCGCGGCCTGATCTGGAACTCCGACCTCATGGAGACCCTGGAGTTCGAGAACCTGATCGCCCAGGCCATCGTCACCGTGGCCGGTGCGGTCAATCGCACCGAGAGCCGCGGCGCCCACGCCCGCGAGGATTTCTCCACGCGCGACGACGCCCATTGGATGCGCCACACCCTGGCCTGGTTCGACGACGCCTCGGGCGCGGTGAAGCTCGATTACCGGCCGGTGCATTCCTACACCATGACCAACGACGTCGCTTATATCCCGCCCAAGGCGCGGGTGTACTGATGTCTCAACCGCTCAGCGCGAAGGATCGTCCGTGGTCCAACTGACCCTGCCCAAGAACTCCAAGATCGGTAAGGGCAAGCGCCACGCAGCGCCGGCCGGCGCCAAGCGGGTGAAGAACTTCCGCGTCTATCGCTACGATCCGGAAGCCGGCGGCAACCCGACCTGGGACATCTATGAGGTGGATGTCGACGCCTGCGGCCCGATGGTCCTGGACGTGCTGATCCACATCAAGAACACCATGGACAGCACCCTGACGTTCCGCCGCTCGTGCCGCGAAGGCGTGTGCGGCTCCTGCGCCATGAACGTCGGCGGCCGCAACACGCTCGCCTGCACCCACGGCTGGGAGGAGATCCCCGGCAAGCAGGTCATCATCTCGCCGCTGCCCAGCCAACCGGTGATCAAGGACCTGGTGCCCGATCTCACCCTGTTTTACGCCCAGTACGCCTCCATCGAGCCGTGGCTGCACACCACCACGCCGCAGCCGCAAGGCGAGTGGCTGCAGTCCGAGGCCGATCGGGCCAAGCTCGACGGCCTCTATGAGTGCATCCTGTGCGCCTGCTGCTCGACATCGTGCCCGAGCTACTGGTGGAACGGCGACAAATACCTCGGCCCAGCCACCCTGCTGCAGGCGCGTCGCTGGTTGGCCGACAGCCGCGACGAGGCTGCTGGCGAACGGCTCGACGCGCTCGAGGATCCGTTCAAGCTCTACCGCTGCCACACGATCATGAACTGCGCCCAGGTCTGCCCCAAGGGCCTCAACCCGGCTAAGGCCATAGCCGAGATCAAGGGCATGCTCGTGGAGCGGGTGACCTAGGCCTCGGCGGCCCTCATCAGCGAAAACACCGGGGCCGTGGCCTCCGGCAGTGGCGTGGGCTGGAAGCGCAAGGCGTTGTAGGCGCGGACCACCGGCGGCGGGTCGGATTCCTCGGGCGTGACCAGCAGGCCGGCGCGCGCCATCATCTCGCCGAGGTCGCGGCGCGAACTGAGCGCCGCCAGCGGGATGCACAACACCAGGCCGAGGATCACAGGCAGCATCCACAGGAAAGTCTGAACCGAGACGCCGAGCGCGCTCACCGCCAGAGCGACGCCCACGGCGCTGTCGCCGAGATGCTGGTTGGCCGCTTCATCGAGGGAGAGATCCCCCTCCTCCCGGTGCTGCGCCGCCCACCCGGAATCGCGGCCGGACAGGATGGAGATCAGGGCCCACACCTGGTTCAGCATCAGGACCGGGGCCAGGAGTGCCGACAGCACGATCTCCAGCGCCATGCTCCCGAGGGCCTTCCATCCGCCACCGAACAGCCGCCTCTCCTCGCGCGAGGTCAGCATAGCCAGGAAGGCGATGACCTTAGGCGCCAGCAGGAAGGCCATGGACAGGGCGAAGACCGCGATGATCGGCAACTGGCCATGGACGGGCAAGTCCAGATACTGGTCGGCGATCTCCGTATTGGCCTCACCCCACTCCGGCTTCAAGGCCAGCAGGGCGCTGGTCACCAGCAACAGGAGCCATAACGGCGCGGTGAGGTACGACGACACCCCGCGGGCGAGGTGCAGGCGGTTCAGCGGGGCCAGGCCGCGCGCGCCAAGAACCTTTAAATGCTGCAGATTACCCTGGCACCAGCGCCGGTCGCGGGCGATGGCGTCGGCCAGCGTCGGCGGGCTTTCCTCATAGCTGCCGCGCAGTCCGGGGGCGAGACGGATCTCCCAGCCGGCTCTGCGCATCAGCGCCGCCTCGACGAAGTCGTGGCTGAGGATATGGCCGCCGAACGGCCCGGGACCCCCCAGGTGCGGCAGCCCCGCCTGGGCGGCGAAGGCCCGCACGCGGATGATGGCGTTGTGGCCCCAGTAGTTGCCCTGGTCGCCCGACCACCAGTCCATGCCTCGGGCCAGGATCGGACCGTAAAGGCGGCTGGCGAATTGTTCGGTGCGCGCGAACAGGCTGTGCCGGTTGATGACCACTGGCGTCGTCTGGATCAGGCCCACCCGCCGGTTGCGCTCCATGGCCCCGGCCAGGCGGACGAGCGTATCGCCCTCCATCAAGCTGTCGGCGTCGAGGATGACCATGAAGTCATAGGCGCCCCCAAAGGCGCGCACCCAGTCGGCGATGTTGCCGGCTTTGCGGTCGATATTGCGCGCGCGGCGACGGTAGTAGAGCCGCGCATCGGCCGGTAGACGCCGGCGCAGGGCGCGGAAACAGTCGTATTCAGCGCGCGCGATCTCATCGTTGGTCGAGTCGCTGAGGATGAAAAAATCGAAGGCGTCGGCCGCGCCCACGGCTTCGATCGAGCGCCACATGGCCTGCAGGCGGGCCAGCAGGTCGTCCGGGGCCTCGTTGTAGATCGGCGACAGGATGGCGGTTCGGCTGGCCAGCGTCGGCGCTGGTCCCTCGAGTCCCAGGGCGTCGCGGTCGCGCCAGGCGGCCCACAGGCCGGACAGGGCGCTGGCGAAGGAAAACGCCGTCCAGGCGAAGAGAGGCGCGAACACCGCCAGCACTACCAAATCGAGCGGCCCCAAGGTGTCGACATTGAGCACGCCGTAGAAGGCGTAGACCGCGAGGCCCGTGGCCAGGACGGTCATGGCTATCAGCAGGGCCGCGCGCCAACCGAGCGGCCAGCGGATCCCGCGCCCGTGGGTCCACTCCGGCGCCTCGCTCAGCGACTGCGTCGGCATGTCGAGCGGAGCGGCGGGCGGCAGATCCGCGGCGGGATCGGGATTGGGCCAGGGGATGACGGACGGGCGCGTGGCCGTGACGGCTGCGGAACTGGGGGCCAACGAATACTCCATACGCTCTCTTCCCGACGCGGCGAGAAGAGACGAACTCAGCCCGGCAGCCGCAAAACGCCGCGGACCCTGTGACAAAACAAGGGCCGACGCCACCGATTTGAACAGACGGCGCTAGCCGAACGCCTGTCCGACCCAGGTTTCGGTCAGCGCGGCGCCGTTCACGCGCAGAAACGCGCGCAGGTCGAGGGTGTTCCCCGGCGAGAGCGCCACGTCGAACATCAGCCGCCAATTCGGCGTCCCCACGATGGGATAGGCGGCGACGTCGGTGGGCGCGCCGCGACTAATTGTCACGACCGCCTCGACCCCGCTGGACCGCGTGAGGCCAGCCAGCCGCCCGCCGGCGAAATCGATCACAAACTTGCGTGTCGCGGCATCGCCCGCCAGCCCCGGCCGCCCGCCGACGCCGATGCGCGTCGCGACCGCCCGGGCGACGCCGACCGGCGCCGGCTCTTCGTCGGTCCAGTACAGGCGATAGCGCGTCTCGAGCGTGTCGCCCGCGGCGACCGACTTCGCCGGCGTCCAGAAGGCTACGATATTGTCGTTGGTCTCCGCGGCGGTAGGGATCTCCACTAGCTGCACCGCGCCCGCGCCCCAGGCGCCGACGGGCTCGACCCACAGACTCGGCCGGCGGTCGTAGAATGCGCCATCGTCCTCATAGTCGCTGAAAACGCGATCGCGCTGCATCAAGCCAAAGCCGCGTGGGTCGTGGTCTTGAAAGGCGTTGGTCACCACCCGCGGCGGGTTGGCGAGCGGCCGCCAGATGCGCTCGCCCGCGCCCGTCCACATGGCCAGGCCATCGGAATCATGGATCTGCGGGCGCCAGTCGACAGCCTTCGCCCTATCGGCCTCGCCGTACCAGTACATGCTGGTCAGTGGCGCGAGGCCCAGGCGTTGCACGCCACGGCGGAAGTTGAGCGCCGCCTCGATCTCCTGGACCAGGCCGCTCGCGCTCTTGCGGTGGACGATGCGATAGGCGCCGGCGACGCTGGGACCGTCCAGCAGGGCGCAGACGACGAGATTGCCCTCCGGGTCGTGATCGAGCCAGAACTCCGTGAAGCTCGGAAATTCCTCGACGTCCGGCGTGGCGGTGTCGATGGCGATGGCCCGCATCGACAGGCCATATTGGTTGAACGGCGTCGCCGCCCGGAAATAGGAGGCGCCGAGAAAGGCCAGCCAGTCGCCGCCGCCCTCGTGATTCATCACCCGGAAGCCGGCGAAGCCGAGGTTGTCCGGCAGGCGCGCCGCCGGATTTCCCCTTGGGATATCGAACAGCGATCTGGAATAGACGACCGGGCGGGCGACGGCGCCGTCGACGAGATTGATGGCGACTGGCGTCGGCGCATAGCGGCCGAGATGGAAGAATTCGACCGCCGAGTCGCCCGGCAGATCGCGCCACAGCGCGGCTTCCGGGCGGTAGCGGATGGCGCCGACGGCGTCGAAGTCCAGCGCGTCCAGGCCTGGACGCGAAGGCGCCGCGCGGTAGGGCTGGCCCGCCAGGACGCGCGCGCGGTTCTTGAGAGTTTCGAACGAAAATGGCTTGGGCGGCCCGACCGACGGTCCGGCGTCGCCCGCCGCCCATGCGCCGGTGGCCAACCCGCCGACGAGCAAACCCCCGGTGACCGCCCGCCGCGTGAGACCGATCCCGTTCATGCTTGCGCCCTATGCTTGGGGGTCAGACGCCAGCTGCGCGAGAGGGCGTGATAGAGCGGCTCGCCTTGCACCCAGCCCGACGCCCAGCGCGCCAGGAGCGCCGCCAGCATCAGTGGCCCCACCAAGCCAGGATCGCGGGTCATTTCCATCAGGATCACAGCACTCGTCAGCGGCGCCTGAACGACACCTGAAAGATAGCTTGTCATGCCCAGCACCACGGCGTCCCGCCCCGCCACAGCGAAGCCCAGCCGCGCGAAGGCCGCGCCAATGCCCGCGCCGGTGGCCAACGACGGCGAGAACAGGCCGCCGGGCACGCCCGCCGCCGACGCCGCCAGGGTGGCGATGAACTTCCAAAGGGCGAAGCTCGCCCCGCGACCGGGATGGTCCTGCAGCAGGGACTTGGCCTGGTCATAGCCGGCGCCGAATGTCAGGCCGCCGGAGGCGACCGCCACCGCCGCCGCGATCACCCCGCAGATAAGCGCGAAGACCACCGGATGAGCACGCCGCCAGTCAGCCACCGGGTTGGAGCCCGCGCCGATGAGCCAGGTCAGGGCCCGGGCGAACGCGCCGCCCAGAACGCCGCCGACGATCCCCAGCACCGGCGCCGCCAGCCAGGCCGAGGTCAGTTGCCCCTCGCCGTTCAGCACGCCGAAATAGGCGTAGTTCCCTTGTAAGGCGTAGGCGGCGAAACCGGACACGACCACGATCAGGATAACGTTGGTGTTGGTGCGCAAGTCGAAGCTCTTGCCCAGTTCCTCCACGGCGAAGACCACGCCCGCGATCGGCGTATTGAACGCCGCCGCCACGCCGGCGGCCCCGCCGGCGATAATCATCGCACGCCGGCCGGGTCCGCCCTTGAGACCGCGTGTCAGGGTGCGCATCAGGGCCGCGCTTACCTGCACGGTTGGGCCTTCGCGGCCGAGCGAGGCGCCGCAGACCAGCAGCGCCGCCCCGAGCGCCACCTTCCACGCCGCGGTCTTGAGCGTCACCCTTTGTCCGCCCCAGCGGCCGGTCCAGCGCTGTTCCGCCGCCGCGATCACCTGCGGAATGCCGCTGCCGGCGGCCTCCGGCGCGAACCGCTTGGTCAGCCAGGCGCCGACCGCGAATCCAGCCGGCAGCAATATGAGGCTCGCCCAGGGCCACGCCTGGTGGAGTCGGTCGTGCGCGTGCATGGCGAGATCGCTAAGGCGCGCGAACAGGGCCGCCGCCACGCCGGTCAGCACGGCCACCGCCACGATCCAGGTCATACGCACGGCCGCCCGGGCGCGCAGTGGCCCCGCGAGGGCCTCACGTCGCGTCTTGGGATGGCGAGCGAACATGGGCCGGTGATAGACAGCCGACGGCGTTCAATCAAACCGGCAGGAGCCTTCGCCCATGCGCATTGACGATGGCCAGGTTTGTCGGCAACGAGACGCGTGATGAGTGACGCAGGCGTCATTATCGTCGGTGCGGGACACGGCGGCGGAACGGCCGCCGCGCTTCTACGCCAGTATGGCTATGAGGGCCCCATCCACCTGATCGGCGAGGAGCCGGCGGCGCCCTATCAGCGCCCGCCGCTCTCCAAGGCCTGGCTCAAGGGCGAGACGGACGAAGACGCCCTGACCCTCAAGCCGACGAGTTTCTATGCCGAAGCCGGGATCGAGCTGATGACCGGCGCGCATGTCACGGCGATCGAGGCGGCGGAGCGGCGCGTGCGGCTGGCCGGCGGCCAGAGCTTCGCCTTCGACCATCTCATCCTGGCCACCGGCGCCAAGCCGCGGCGGCTGCCCATTCCGGGCGCGGACCTGGACGGCGTGCTCACCCTGCGCGGGATCGCCGACGCGGAGGCGCTGAAGGCTCACCTGGGTCCCGGTAAGCGCATCGCCGTGGTCGGCGGCGGCTACATCGGTCTCGAGGTGGCGGCCTCGGCCCGCTACCTGGGCGCCGAAGCGGTGGTGATCGAGAAGGAGGCTCAGATCCTGGCGCGGGTGGCCTGCAAGGTGCTCTCCGATTTCTTCACCGGCTATCACGCGGCGCGCGGCGTGACCTTTGAATTGAGCGCCGACGTCACGGCTTTTGAGGGATCAGGCGGCAGGGTCGCCGGCGTACGCCTGGGCGATGGCCGCCTGATCGCCTGCGACGTGGTGCTAGTGGGCGTCGGCGCGCCGCCGGACGATGGCCTCGCCGCGCGGGCGGGCCTGAAATGCGACAGCGGAATCGTGGTCGACCTGGAGGCGCGCACCGCCGATCCGGCCATCTTCGCCATCGGCGACGTCACCCGCCGGCCCATGCCCCACTATCGGCGCATGTTCCGCCTGGAGAGCGTGGCCAACGCCCTTGAGCAGGCGCGGCAGGCCGCTTCAGCCATCACCAGCAGGCCGGCGCCCGCGCCGGAGGTGACCTGGAACTGGTCGGATCAGTACGATCTCAAATACCAGTTCGCCGGCCTGCCCGTGGACGTCGACCGGGTGCTGGTCCGCGGCGACCCGGATCAGGCCAGGTTCGCGGTGTTCCACCTGAAGGGCGACGTCATCCAGGCGGTCGAGGCGGTGAATGCGCCAGCCGAGTTCATGGGTGGGCGTCAGCTGATCGGCCACAGGCGGCCGATCGATCCGGCGAGGCTTGCCGACGTTTCAGTTTCCATGAAAGAGGTCGCGGCCTAGAAGGTCGCGCGCACGGGGAGTCGCACGGGAAGTCCATGGCCAAGATAACCTACATCGAACACGGCGGCGCCGAGCACGTCATCGAAGTGAAGACCGGGCTTTCGGTGATGGAGGGCGCGGTCAAGAACAACATTCCCGGTATCGACGCCGATTGCGGCGGGGCCTGCGCCTGCGCCACCTGCCACGTCTATGTCGAGGCGCCTTGGCTGGAGAAGACCGGCGACAAGTCGGCCATGGAGGAATCCATGCTCGATTTCGCCGAGAACGTGGAGCCTAACTCCCGCCTCTCCTGCCAGATCAAGGTCACCGACGACCTCGACGGCCTGGTGGTCAGGATGCCGGAAAGTCAGCACTAGAGGTCGCTGGAGGCGGCCGAGCCCATGCGCGCCTCATTGTTCGCCCCGATCGCCGCCGGCCTTCTGTGGGGCTGTTCCCAGCCAGCGCCTCCGTCCGTGCAGTCACCCAACCGGGTCGCCGCCATGGAAACGCGGCTGGCGGCGGACGAAGCCAGGATCGCCACCCTCGACGATCGGTTGCAGGCCCTGGAGACGGCCAAGCCTGTGAAGGCGGCGCCGGCGCGCACCGCCCCTGCAGCGCGGACCTACACCCTCACTGAGACCACGAAGCCGGCGGACGAGCCGGCCACGACCACCCGCGCGAAGTTCGAATCGCGGGCCGAGTGCGAGACCGCGCGCCAGAAGGCGCTGGCCGATGCGGCGACACGCGCCCAGGCCGACAGCAAGACCAAGGTCGAAACGCTGCCGAACGGCGCCGCCATGATCACCCCCGGTCACGCGCCCCCTACGGTCAGCGCGATCTGTTCGGGTTAGTAGCTCCTTCAGACTTGCGGGTCGCCCAGCCGCTGGTAAACTCCCCTCAGCTAGAGACGGAACCGCCGAGATGATTTCCATTCGCTTGAGGGCCTGAGGCTCCCCGCCCACCCCTGACGGCCGGCAGGCGTCCGTGCGCGCCGGCGCATCTCAGCGATTGGACTTCCCATGCCACATTCCGCATCCGCGCCATCGCGCGCGCCCACGCCTTTCGCCGACCTCAACGCCGTCCTCGCCCACCTTGTGGAGCAAGTCCGCGCAGTGCTCGGCGACAATTTCGTCGGCGCCTATCTGCAGGGCTCGTTCGCCGTCGGCGACGCCGACGAAATGAGCGACTGCGACTTCATCATCGCCATCCGTCACGACCTCACCGCCGGCGAGATCGCCGACGTACAGGCCATGCACGCCGCCATCCATGACCTGCCCCACGAGCCGTGGCGTCACCGGCTGGAGGGCTCCTATGCCCCGATCGCCATCCTTAGGCGGCTGGCGACCGAACCGCGCGATCCGCCCGGCGAGCCGCGTGGTCCCGACTGGAGCGATCCCGGCATCGGCGGCGCCCCGGCCCGCGCCTATCCCTTCGTCTATCTAGACCATGGGGCCAACGTTCTGGTCCGCTCCGAGCATGACAACACCCAGGTCGTGCGCTGGAGCCTGCGCGAGAAGGGCGTGACCCTGGCCGGGCCGGACCCCAAAGCCCTGATCGATCCGGTGACGCCAGACATGCTGCGCGCCGAAGTGCGCCGGACTATGGACCTTGCCCTGTCGCTCGGCCTGGAATCCATGTCGATGAAGGCCTGGCAGGGGTTCTGGGTCGGACTCTACTGCCGGATGCTACACACCCTGGCGACCGGCCGCGTGGGCTCCAAGAAGGCGGCCACGGCCTGGGCCCTCGCCCATCTCGACCCGCAGTGGGCGGCGCTCATCACCCGGGCCCAGGCGATCAAGGAAGGTTCGCGCGAAGAAGCCGTGAAACCCGCCGACCCGGACGACGTCGCCGCCACCCGCGCCTTCGCACTCTACGCCATCGAACGGGCCGACCACGAGACGCGGGCGCAGGAGCTGATCGCCCGGCGTCTGGCCGAGAAGCGCAACGGCCCCCACGGACCGCACGCCGGCGGACCAGGCCAGCAGCGCTCCGCTGGTCCGGCAAAATCGGCCTACATCCCGCCGCCCTTCAAGTCCCACGACCGCGGCAAGCGGGGGTGAGCTACGCCCGTCCGATCGCGTAGAACCGCTCGGCGCGCTGGTCGCGCAGGGCGTCGGGAGACAGGCCGGCCAGGGACTTCAGCTCGGCCTCGACGGCATCGCCGACGCGGCTGATGGCCAGACCCGGGTCGGCGTGGGCGCCGCCCACCGGCTCCTCGACGATGCGGTCGACGATCTTGAGCCTCAAGAGGTCTTCGGCGGTGATCTTCATGGCCTTGGCCGCGCCCTCGGCCATGGCGCGGTCGCGCAGCAGGATCGAGGCGCAGCCTTCGGGCGAGATCACCGCATAGATGGCGTGCTCCATGATGATCACCTTGTTGGCGGCGGCGATGCCCATGGCCCCGCCGCTCATGCCCTCGCCGGTGATGACGGCGATCATCGGCACGCCCAGCGTCAGGCAGCGCTCGGTGCCCCGGGCGATGGCCTCGGCGACGCCGCGCTCCTCGCTATCGATGCCCGGATAGGCGCCGCCGGTGTCGATGAACGACACCACCGGCAAACTGAACTGATCGGCGAGGTCCATGAGGCGGATCGCCTTGCGGTAGCCTTCCGGCCGCGCCATGCCGAAATTGTGCTTGATGCGCGTGGTGGTGTCGTGACCCTTCTCCTGGCCGATCACCACCACCGGCTGGCCGCGGAAACGCCCCAGGCCGCCCAGCATCGCCTGGTCGTCGGCGAAGGCCCTGTCGCCGCGCAGTTCGACGAACTCCTCGATCAGGCCGCCGAGATAGTCCACGAAGTGCGGCCGTTCGGGGTGACGGGCGATCTGGGTCTTCTGCCAGGGGTCCAGCTTGGCGTAGGTCTGCGCCCGCAGTTCGCCGACGCGGGCGCGTAGAGCCGCGATCTCGGCGTCGAAGGCGCCGTGGCCGCTGGTCTCGGAGAGCTTGGAGAGCTCGTCGATCTTGGCTTCGAGTTCGGCGATGGGCCGCTCGAATTCCAGATAGTGCGCGGCCATCAGATTCCTGGAATACGCCCGGCTCGAAATTCGCGGGCGACCCTAGAGCAAACTCTGCGCCGGTCAAATTGGCGGGGCGCTCAGCTACGGCCGCGCCGCGCCAGCGGGTGGCGGGTGTGGACGACTTCGGTCAGGCGATCCTGGGCGACGTGAGTGTAGATCTGGGTGGTGGCGATGTCGGAATGGCCGAGCAGGGTCTGGACCACGCGCAGATCGGCGCCGCCCTCGAGCAGGTGGGTGGCGAAGGCGTGGCGCAGGACGTGCGGGCTTACCCGCTCCGGATCGATGCCGGCGGCCAGGGCCGTCTCGGCGAGAAGCTGGCCGAACCGGCGCGGCGTCAGGCGTCCGCCGCTCCCGCGCGAGGGGAACAACCACGGACTCTCCTTCGCGCCCTTGGGAAGGTGGGCGCGGCGATGGGTCAGATAGACCTTGACCGCCGCGCGGGCCCGCTCGCCCAGCGGCGCCAGCCGCTCCTTGCCGCCCTTGCCCTTGACGATGAGATAGGCCGGATCGCCTGCGAAGGCGGCCAGGGTGAGCGAGGTCAGCTCCGAGACGCGCAGGCCGGCGGCATAGGCCAGCTCGACCATGGCGATCAGGCGGGCGCCAGCCGCCTCCCCGCCGGCGTTGGCGGCGGCGATCAGCCGTTCCACCTCCTCCAGGGTGAGGACCTTGGGCAGGGGCCGGCCCTGGCGCGGCGCGGCCACCCGGCGCGAGGGATCGTCCGGCCGCCAGCCTTCGCCGAGCACGAAGCGATAGAACTGGCGCACGGCGGCGCGGCGGCGCGCCGCCGTGGCGGGTGCCAGACCCCGCGCGCCCAGGTCGGTGAAATAGGCCTCCACGTCGACGGGTTCGGCGTCTTTCAGGCTGAGCCCGCGCCCGGCCAGAAAGCCTGAAATGTCAGCCAGATCGCCCAGGTAGGCTTTCAGCGTATGGCGGCTCGCTCCGCGTTCGGCGGCCATCATTTCCAGGAAGGCGTCGGTCCAGCCGCCCGCCTTGGAACCTGTCGGACTCATGGCCGAACATGGCGCGCAGGACGGCCCTCGTGTAAAGCCCGGCCATGATCTCGGACGCTCGCGGCAGAACCATCGCGCTCGTGGGCCTGATGGGCGCGGGCAAGAGCACGGTCGGCCGCAGGCTCGCCCAGCAGCTGCACATGCCGTTCCGCGACGCCGACACCGAGATCGAAGCCGCCGCCGGCCGTTCGGTGTCGGAAATCTTCCGCGATCTCGGCGAGACGGCCTTTCGCGACGGCGAGCGGAGGGTGATCGCGCGCCTCCTGGACGAGCCGCCGCACGTGCTGGCCACCGGCGGCGGGGCCTTCATCGACGACGACACCCGCGCGCTGATCAATGAGCGCGCCGTCTCGGTGTGGCTCAAGGCCGACGTCGAGGTCCTCGCTCGCCGCGTCGCGCGCCGCGACACTCGCCCGCTGCTGGTCGGCAAGGACCCGTTGGAGGTGCTGCGCGCCCACGCCGCGACCCGCTACGACATCTACGCCCAGGCCCACATCACCGTGGAGACCGGCGAAAGCGCCCATCAAATGGCGGTGGACGCGATCATCGCCGCCCTGGCCAGCCACGCGGTCGCCCCTACATGACGCGTGAAGTACGGGTGGCGCTCGCCGGGCGCGCCTATGATGTCGTCATCGGCCGGGGCCTGATCGACCAGGCGGGCGCACGCCTCAAGCCACTGCTCAAGCGGCCGCTGGCGGTGGTGGTCATGGACGAGACGGTGAAGAGCCTGCACGGTCCGCGCCTCGCCGGCTCGCTCCTCGCCGCGGGGATCGACGTCAGGCCGATCATCGTGGCGCCCGGCGAAGGGGCCAAGAGCTTCGCCGGCCTGGAGGCGCTGACCGACGCCCTGCTGGCGCTGGAGCTCGCGCGCGGCGACGTGATCGTCGCCTTTGGCGGCGGCGTCGTCGGCGACCTCACGGGCTTCGCGGCGGCCATCTACAAGCGCGGCATCGATTTCGTGCAAATTCCGACCACCCTGCTGGCTCAGGTCGATTCGTCCGTAGGCGGAAAAACAGCCATCGACACGCCGCGCGGCAAGAATCTGGTCGGGGCGTTCCACCAGCCGCGCCTGGTGCTGGCCGATCTCGACGCCCTCGCCAGTCTGCCAGCGCGCGAGATGCGTTGCGGTTTCGCCGAGGTGCTGAAATACGGCCTTCTGGGCGACGCGGACTTCTTCGCCTGGCTGGAGGCTGACGGCGCGCGCGTGCTGGCGCGCGAGGAAGACGTCCTGGCTCACGCGGTGGCCCGCTCGGTGGAGATGAAAGCCGAGATCGTGGCGGAGGACGAACGCGAAGGCGGCGTTCGCGCCCTGCTGAACCTTGGCCACACCTTCGCCCACGCCCTTGAGGCGGAGACCGGCTATAGCGAAGCGTTGAAGCATGGCGAGGCGGTGGCGCTGGGCTGCGCCATGGCCTTTCGTTTCTCCGCCCGCCTCGGTCTCTGCGGCAAGGCTGACAGCGCCCGCGCCGAGGGCCTCGTGGCCGCCAGCGGCCTTCCCGCGCGGCTCGCCGACCTCGGCCGCCCGTTCTCGGCCGAGGCCCTGTTGGCGCGTATGGTCCAAGACAAGAAGGCCAAGTCTGGCCGGTTGACCTTCATCCTGGCGCGGAGTGTCGGTCACGCCTTCGTCGCCGACGACGTCGATCCCACGGAGGTCCTGTCCTTCCTGCACGACGACGGGGCGGCGCCATGATCGCGACTCTCGGCATCCTCAGCCTCGTCGTCCTCGCCTTGCTGGCGGTGGCGGCCGTGTTCTCGGCGGCGGAGACGGCGCTGACCGCCGCCAGCCGCGGGCGCATGCACCAGCTCGAGCGCGAGGGCGACAAGGCCGCCGGGCGGGTCAACACCCTCATCTCCAACCAGGAGACCATGATCGGGGCGGTGCTGCTCAGCTACAATCTGATCAGTATCCTGAGTTCCGCCCTCGCGACCGCCTTCATCACCCAATTGTTTCCCGGCGCCGAAGGCGTCGCCATCGCCACGGCCCTGATGACCGTTCTGGTGGTCGTGTTCGTCGAGGTGCTGCCCAAGACCCTGGCCATCGTGCACCCCGACGACGTGGCCCGCGCCCTCTCTGGACCGATGCTGGTGGCCGTCCGGGTGCTGGGACCGGTCATCTGGGCGGTGCAGGCCATCGTGCGGCGGACCCTGCGCCTCTTCGGCGTCAATCTGGACCCGGCCGCCGACCCTTCGGCCGCGCATGACGAGATTCGCGGGGCCGTCGAATACCATCACTCGGAAGGGGCGGTGGAAAACGTGGACCGGCGCATGCTGGGCGGGGTGCTGGACCTGGCCGAGGTGACCGTCTCGGAGGTCATGGTCCACCGCAAGTCGATGTCGGTCATCGACGCCGACCTGCCCACGCACGAGATCATCGACCGCGCCCTGGCCTCGGAGCACTCGCGCCTGCCGCTCTATCGCGAAGAGCCCGAGAACATCGTCGGCGTGCTACATACCAAGGATCTGTTCCGCGCCATCGCCCGCGGGAAGTCCGATGAGGTCGATCTGGCGAGCGTGATGCGCGAGCCGTGGTTCATCCCCGAGACCACCCACCTGAACGATCAGCTCGACGCCTTCCTCAAGCGCCATCAACACTTCGCCCTGGTGGTCGACGAATATGGCGCCCTGCAGGGCCTGGTGACCCTCGAGGACATCCTCGAGGAGATCGTCGGCGAGATCGAAGACGAACACGACGAAACCATCCTGGGCGTGAGCCGCCAGCCCGACGGCTGGGTGAACGTGGACGGCGAGGTCACCGTGCGCGATCTCAACCGCGCCCTCGACTGGAACCTGCCCGACGATCACGCGGTCACCGTCGCGGGCCTGGTCATCCATGAGGCGCGGGCGATTCCCGAGCCCGGGCAAACCTTCCGGTTCCATGGTCATCAGTTCCGCATTCTGAAGCGCCAGCGCCACCAGATCACGCAACTGGCCGTCAGCCCGCCCGCCGACGCCGCCGACGGTTGAGTCGACAGCCGGGGCTGGTCATAATGAAATTGGAACAGAACTTAGCTATTCCGCATTGAAGACTTCGTCACGAGGGGGCTCCGACGGATGACCTTGACCTCAAGTCTCGAAGGCCGCCGCGTTCTCCTGGTTGAGGACGAAGCCATGATCGCCATGTTGCTGGAAGACATGCTGGGCGACCTCGGCTGCACGGTCGTAGGTCCGGCCTACGCGCTCACCTCCGCCCTGGCCCTGGCGGCGGGCGAAAGCCCCATCGATGTGGCCATTCTCGACATCAACCTCGCCGGCCGGCCGGTGTTCGAGGTCGCCGACGCCCTACGCGCCCGCCGCGTGCCGATGATCTTCTCGTCAGGCTATGGCGACCGCGGCCTGCGTGAGGTGGATCGCGGCGCGCCGGTGCTGGGCAAGCCGTTCCGGGCTGGTGACCTCGCCGCCGCCCTGCATCAGGCGCTGGACGACTAGGACCCGTCAACGACCGCTGAAAGCCACTGCTTCACCGCGTGCAGCCATGCCTTGGAAGCATGCATTCCTGCGGTCGGTCTGAATGGGCGAGAATCGGACGTCGATGACGCCGTCCGCACCGACCTTAAGAGCGCGCAGGCGCAGCTGATCGAGCGCGTCGGACCGTTGAACATTCGCGTCCTTCGGAAAGTCGCGCTGCGGATTGCAGCCGTAGCCCTCGACCGGCCCGAGGTCGGCCCGAACCGTAGTGGCCACGGCGCCCTCTCGCGCCATGTAAACCGGCAGCTGCGCCGCACGGGCGTGTTCGGCGGGCGACGCCGGGACAGAGGTCGTGCTGCAGCCGGCCATGGCGGCGGCGGCCATGGCGAGCGCCGCGACGCCGAGCGGCCATATTGAATGGCGTCTAGCTATAGGATGGGTGTTCATTGGGTTACCACAACGACGCGTCACGTCAGTTTGAATGTTGGTAAATATTGACGCCGCGCCTTGTAGTTCGACCCCGCATAAGGATGCTATTCGAGAGGCGTCGACTTACATAAAGGGGGCATAAAGGCGGACCACTTCAGCCAAAATCGCCGTATGGAAGCGGTCTCCGCCGAGGATAACGCCGTGCAACTTTAGCGGAGGCTAGGCCCCACCCTCCCCCGGCGCCAGGGCGCAGATGGAGAGGGCATGAACGGGTCCGGCCAGCTCCTCGGCCAACGCGCTCATCACCAGCCGCTGGCGCGCCAGGCGGCCCAGACCCGCGAACGCCTCGCTCTCGATGGTCAGGTCGAAGTGGCTTTCGACGCCCGCGTGGGCGTGGCCGGCGTGGCGCGCCGACTCGTCGCGCAATTCCAGCTTCGATGGCGAAAGGGCGGCGGCGAGCTTATTTTCGATCGCGCGCGCGACGTCTCCCATTCGGCGACCTTTCATTCCGCATTGTCAATTCTTGAACTGTAGCGCCCCGGACCCTTAAGTTCACCCCATGCCGGTTCGCTTCGAGTACAAGCCCCGCTTCATCGACATCCGCGTGCGCCCGCCCTCGGCCGATGACGCGCGCACCGAGGACGTCACCGCCCTGAAGGCGGGCGAGAAGGTGTGCGATCACCCCGAGTGCCGCGCCACCGGCTCGGCGCGCGCGCCCAAGTCGCGCGACATGCTGGGCGAACACTATTGGTTCTGTCAGGCGCACGCCGCCGAATACAACCGCTCGTGGAACTTCTTCGCCGGGATGAGCGAGGACGAGGTGCGCGAGCAGATCATCGTCGATACGTCGACTGGCGGGCGTCCGACATGGCCGTTCAAGGCCAGCGCCAACAGCCGCGAGGCGGCCGGCGCGCGGGGCGGGTTCCGTGACGCCTTCGGCTTTTTCGGCAGCCCGGCCCAGGTGCGCGAGCGGGCGGCGCAGGCGCGCGGCCTCGGCCGGCTGGAACGCCAGGCCCTGGCCGATCTCGACCTCGAGCCGGGGGCCGAACGGCCGGCGATCCGGGCGCGCTACACCGAGCTCGTCAAACGCTGCCATCCCGACGCCAACGGCGGCGACCGCTCGGCCGAGCATAAGCTGCAGCGGGTGATCCGGGCCTATAAGACCCTGCGCAAGGCCCGTCTCGCCTGAACTGCGGCGACCGGCACGACGGCGTTTGCCTCCGGCGAAGGCTTATTCTAGTGAACGTGGATCATGTCCCAGACCGCCGATCCTGAAACGGATCCCCTGCTGAACCTGAAGCCCAACCGGCTCGTCTCGATCCGCGAGATGTTCGGGGTGGATTCGGACATGCTGGTGCCGGCGTTTACCGAGCGTGACAGCCACGTGCCGGACCTGGACGAGGCCTACAAGTTCGATCCCCAGACCACGCTGGCCATCTGCGCCGGCTTCGCCCACGACCGGCGTGTGATGATCCAGGGCTATCATGGCACCGGCAAGTCGACTCACATCGAACAAGTCGCCTCGCGGCTCAACTGGCCGATGATCCGCGTCAACCTGGACAGCCACGTCAGCCGCATCGATCTCGTCGGCAAGGACGCCATCGTCCTGCGCGAGGGCAAGCAGGTCACCGAATTTCGCGAGGGCATGCTGCCCTGGTGCCTGCAGCGGCCCATGGCCCTGGTGTTCGACGAATACGACGCCGGGCGGCCGGACGTGATGTTCGTGATCCAGCGGGTGCTGGAAGCGCAGGGCAAGCTCACCCTGCTCGACCAGAACCGGGTCATCCGGCCCAACCCGTTTTTCCGGCTGTTCTCGACCACCAACACCATCGGTCTGGGCGACACCACCGGCCTTTATCACGGCACCCAGCAGATCAATCAGGGCCAGATGGACCGTTGGTCGATCGTCTCCACGCTCAACTACCTCTCCCATGACGTGGAAGCCGAGATCGTGCTGGCCAAGGCCCCCAGCTACCGCACGCCCGAAGGTCGGCGGAAGATCGCCGCCATGGTTCGCGTGGCCGACATGACCCGCAACGCGTTCATGAACGGCGACATCTCCACGGTGATGAGCCCGCGCACGGTGATCACCTGGGCGCAGAACGCCGAGATCTTCGGCGGCGACCTGGCGCTCGGCTTCCGCATGACATTCCTGAACAAGTGCGACGAGCTGGAGCGGCCGACGGTGGCCGAGTTCTATCAGCGCGCCTTCGGCGGCGACCTGCCGGAGAGCGCGGCCAGGGTTAAGGTGGCCTGAAGCCGCCTGAGGGAGGCGACATGCGCGGAACTTTCATCGCGGCTCTGGCGGCGGCGTCCTGGCTTGGCTGCGCCGGCGGCGCTCTGGCGCAAGCGGCAGCGGCGCCCACGCCTCCACCACCCAACGACTATGCCGACAAGGCCGATTGGCTGTGCTGGCCAGGGGCGACGCCCAACGCCTGCGACGTCGACCTTTCCTCCACCGTGGTCGAGGCGGGCGGGGCGACGCGCATCGAGCATTTCAAGCCCAATCCCGACGCGCCGATCGACTGTTTCTACGTCTATCCCACGGTCTCGACCGATCCGGGCATCCTGGCCACCATGGCCAAGGAAACCGCCGAGACCCGCGTGGTCGAGCAGCAGTTCGCCCGGTTCGCCGCCAGCTGCCGCCTGTACGCGCCGGTCTATCGCCAGTTCACCCTGACAGCCCTCATCGGGGCCATGACCGGCCATCCCGTGGCGGGCGCGAATGGCCCACGGCCCACCACGCCCTATGACGATGTGCGTGACGCCTGGAACTACTACCTGGCGCACGCCAACCATGGCCGCGGCGTCGTTCTCATCGGCCACTCGCAAGGTTCGGGGATGCTGACCGAGCTCATCAAACGCGAGGTCGACGGCAAGCCGGCCCAGAAGTTGCTGGTCTCGGCGATTCTGATGGGCACAGACCTCGCCGTTCCGGACGGCAAGGACGTTGGCGGCGATTTCCAGTCAACGCCACTGTGCCATTCGGCGCGCGAGACCGGCTGCGTCATCGCCTACGCCTCCTTCCGCGACAACAGCCCGCCACCGGAGAATTCCCATTTCGGTAAACCGCGCACGCCGGAGCCCGGCCTCGTGGCCGCCTGCGTCAATCCCGCCAACCTCTCCGGCGGCGAGGGCGAGCTGCATTCATATCTGGCCTCGGGAACCCACATGATCGCCGCCGGCTCCAATCCGGCGCCCACGTGGTCCGAAGGCAAGGAGGTGGCCACGCCCTTTGTCAGCCTGCCGGGCATGCTCTCGGCCAAGTGCGCCTCGACGTCCGGCTTCAACTACCTGGCCGTGCATGTGACGCCGGATCAGACCGGCGGCCGCACCCGCGACATCAACGGCGACATCCTTTTCGGCGGCCAGGTGCTCCACGATTGGGGCCTGCACCTGATCGACGCCAACCTGGCCATGGGTAACCTCGTCACCCTCGTTGCCGACCAGGGCCGCGCCTGGACGACGACGCACAAGTAAGAGCCGAGGCGACAGAGGGGTCGCAACCGTCCCGTCGGCAGTTCAGGGACAGGTGGGCGCGGGATGCTCTCCTCGCACCGAGGTGAGATGGTCGGCCGTATCGGCGCGCCAGTAGACGTTGAAGATCTCGCGGCAGAAAAGGCCCTTCTTCACGCGGCTGGCCTCGTGCTCAGCTGCCGGCGACGAGCCCCAGTCGCTCCGCGTGAAGCCCTGTTTCACGAGATCGGCGCCGAGGCTCTGGTCCGTGGCGCCGATGGCGTAGCGAGCCCGCACCCGCTTGTCGAAGGCGATGCTCTGCTCCGACCAGCTTCCCGAAAGACCGGCCGTTAGCGGCGGCGCCGCCTCGCGCATCGGCGCGCTCAGCAGCCACAGGGCCGTGCCGCCGGCTGCCACCAAGGCGATGACCACCCAGATGCCGGCGTGGATCGACCAAGTTTTCAGCCGCGACATGGCGTCTCCCGTCACCCGACCGCAATTGCCTAGGCCTCACGGGCTAGCGTGGCAACACTGGCGGCCTCCTCTTCCCAAGGCCAGTGCCCGCGCTTAGGACTGGCCGCATGTCCCAGAGGGAGAGCCCCACCGAGGTCTTCAAGCGCGCCCTGACGGGCGCGGCCCGGTCGTTGGCCGAACAGCCCGACCTGGAGGTGGTGTTTTCCGGCGATGGGCCCTCGCTTACAGGCCATCGCGCCGTCCTGCCGCATCCGCCGCGCGAGCTGTCCGGGCCCGAGGCCAGCCGCATCCGCGGCCTGGCCGACCAGCTGGCTCTGCGCGTCGCCCACCACGACGGCGTGGTGCACGCCAAGTCCAAGCCCAAGTCGGTCGAGGGCGCGCAGATCTACGACGCCCTGGAACAGGCCCGCATCGAGGCCATCGGGGCCAATGTGCTGGCGGGCGTTCGCGACAACCTGGCCGCGGTGCTGGAGCACAGCGCCATGCGCAAGGGCCTCAACCACCTGGGCGACCGCGCCGCCGCGCCCATGGCCGATATCATCGCCCTGATGGCGCGCGAGCGCCTGACCGGCTCGCCGCCGCCCCCCGCCGCCAAGGCCCTGGTCGACTCCTTCCGCGAGCAGATCGAGGCTCAGGCCGGCGCCGACCTGGATCGCCTGACCGGCGCCCTGGACGACCAGCAGGCCTTCGCCCGCATCGCCCGGGCGGTGGTCCGCGACATGCACCTCGCCGATGACCTCGCCGACGCCCCCGACGAGGACACGCAGGCGGACGATAGCCAGGACGGCGAGCCGGAAGCCTCCGGCGAAGGCGAGAGCGAGGAACAGTCGGCCGAGGGCTCGCCCATGGACGACGCCGATCAGTCGCTGAGCGAGGGCGAGCCGGCCGAAGCCGAGCTGACGGAAGCCGACGACGCCCCCTCGGGCGACGAGGACCTCGACGTCGCCGACGGCGACAAGCCCGCGCGCCCGGATATCAAGGACAGCGGCAAGCCGGAACCGGCCTATAAGGTGTTTACCGCCGAGCACGACGAGATCGTCGTCGCCGAGGATCTGTGCGAGCCGGAAGAGCTTACGCGCCTACGGGCCTATCTCGACCAGCAGCTGGCCAGCCTCTCCAATGTCGTCTCGCGCCTGGCCAACCGCCTCCAGCGCAAGCTGCTGGCCCAGCAGAACCGCGCCTGGAGCTTCGACCTCGAGGAGGGCCTGCTCGATGTCGCCCGCCTGACACGGGTAATCGTCGATCCTACCGCACCCCTGTCGTTCAAGCAGGAGCAGGACACCGAATTTCGCGATACGGTGGTGACCCTCCTGATCGATAATTCCGGCTCCATGCGCGGGCGGCCGATCATGGTGGCGGCGGTGTGCGCCGACATCCTGGCCCGCACACTCGAGCGCTGTGGGGTCAAGGTCGAGATTCTCGGCTTCACAACGAGGGCGTGGAAGGGCGGGGCCTCGCGCGACGACTGGTTGAAAGCCGGTAAGCCACCGTCGCCCGGACGCCTCAACGATCTGCGCCACATCATCTACAAATCGGCCGACGCGCCGTGGCGGCGGGCGCGCAAGAACCTCGGCCTGATGATGCGCGAGGGGCTCTTGAAGGAGAATATCGACGGCGAGGCCCTGATGTGGGCCCACCAACGGCTGATCTGGCGCACCGAGGCGCGCCGCATCCTGATGGTCATCTCCGATGGCGCGCCGGTGGACGATTCCACCCTGTCAGTGAACTCCGGCCACTATCTGGAGCGACACCTGCGCCGGGTGATCGCCGAGATCGAGGCCAAGAGTCCGGTGGAGTTGATCGCCATCGGCATCGGCCACGACGTCACCCGCTATTACCGCAAGGCGGTGACCATCGTCGACGTGGAGCAGCTGGGTGGAGCGATCACCGAACAGCTTGCGGCCTTGTTCGAGGAACAGCCCAAGGCCGTCTCGCGGGCCGCCAGGGCCCTGCTGGAGGCGCCGCCGAGCGTCCAGGGCGGACCGGCGCGGCCGGCCCGCCGGGTGCGGGAGCCGGCGTGACCCTCCTTCGCGCTGCGCGCTCCGGAGGGCGGGCCCCTCCGATCCTGCGTAGCCCCAAGGGCGAAGCAGGATGAAGCCGGTCTGCGTCGCCGACTATCGCGTCGCCGCTAGAGCGCGCCTGCCCAAGGTTTTGTTCGACTATATCGACGGCGGCTCCTACGCCGAGACGACTCTGGCGGCCAATGTCGCCGACATGCAGGCGGTGAAGCTGCGCCAACGGGTGCTGCGCGACGTCTCCCACCTGTCCACCACCACAGAGCTGTTCGGCCAGACGCTGGCCATGCCGGTGGCGCTGGCCCCCATCGGCATCGCCGGCATGTACGCTCGCCGGGGCGAAGCGTCGGCGGCGCGCGCGGCGGGGGCCGCCGGCGTGCCCTTCATCCTCTCCACCGTCGGCGTGTGTTCCATCGAGGAGGTCGCCGAGGCGGCCGCGCCGCCATGGTTCCAGCTCTATATGATCCGTGACCGCGGCTTCATGGCCGAGATGCTGGCCCGAGCGCGCGAGGTGGCCTCGCCGGTGCTGGTGTTCACCGTTGACCTGCCGGTGCCGGGGGCCCGCTACCGCGACGCGCGCAATGGCATGAACGCCGACACCCTGGCCGCACGCCTCGCCCAAGCCCGCGACGGCCTGACCCACCCCGGCTGGATGTGGGACGTGTGGCTGAACGGCCGGCCGCATACGCCCGGCAACGTCGCCGCCGTGGCCCCAGACCTGAAATCCCTGACCCAGTTCTGGACCTGGATCGGGCGCAACTTCGATCCCTCGGTGACCTGGAAGGACATCGACTGGGTGCGCGAGCGCTGGAGCGGGCCGCTGGTGATCAAGGGCGTGCTCGACGCCGAAGACGCGCGCGAGGCTGCCCGCATCGGCACCGACGGCGTCGTGGTCTCCAACCACGGCGGGCGTCAGCTGGACGGCGTGTTCTCCGGGATCGCGGCCCTGCCGGCGGTGGCCGAGGCGGTCGGCGACCGCACGAGCGTGATCATGGATGGCGGCGTTCGCTCGGGCCTCGATGTGCTGCGGGCCCTGGCGCTGGGGGCCAAGGCCTGCCTCGTCGGCCGCGCCTGGGCGTTCGCGCTCGGCGCCCACGGCGAGGCGGGCGTGGCGGACATGCTGCGGATCTTGCGAAGCGAACTGCGGGTGGCGATGTCGCTCACCGGCTGCGCCGACGTCCGCGCGGCGGACGCCAGCCTGGTCGAGATCAGCCGGCGGCCTTGGCCTTGAGCTGACGCTTGATCTTCTGGGCGCGCGGCGACAGGTCTTCGTCGCTGGCCTTCAGCAGGAATGGGTCCAGGCCGCCGCGGAAATCGAGCGTGCGCAGGGCCGCGTTGGTGATGCGCAGCTTGAAGGTCTGGCCGAGGGCGTCGGAATGCACCGAGGCAGGGCTCAGCGCCGGCAGGAAGCGCCGCTTGGACTTGATATTGGAGTGGCTCACTCGGTTGCCGGTCATGGGACCGACGCCCGTGAGCTCGCAGCGGCGGGTCATGACGCTATGGGCCTTCTTGGACGAGGGGGAATCGCGAAGAGCGGGCGATATAGGGGAAGGCGCCCGCGCTCGTCAAGTTTGGGGGTGCGGCGGCAGCAGGTCAGGCCGAACCAGCCAGCTGTCGAGGTGGGCTCGCTTCCGTTCGTAGAAGCCGGGCCATGACTGCGGCGCCGGGAAGTTCCGCTCGAACTGCTCGCGCGCGTCCCGTGTGAGCGCTTTGTGCCAGCGGTCAAACTTTATCCGGTAGTCGTCGCCACAACCCATCCGCCAGCCGATCGACATGAACGGAATGTCGGGATGTGCGATCCACGGCGGCTCCATTCGGCTCGGGCCATAGAAAGCGCCCGCTCGAAAGGCCAGCTTTTCCACATTGGCGCGGAGATGGGTTCGTCCGAAGTCGTCCGACCTCAATAGCCATCGACGAGGATTCGATCCGCAGAGGATCGGTCTTCGCGTCGATTCGGCTCATTCCTTGACAAGGTATGAATAGTTGTATGCAGTGAATTCCTCACGCGAATATTTGCGCCACCTTGTCTAACGCGAGGACTTATCATGGCGACTACCGCGACTATTATTCTCAGCGAATTGCAAACCCTGCCCGCGGTCACCGCTGTGGCGACCTCACCCTATATCTGGCCGGCCGTGGTCTTGGTTGACGACAACACGCGCGCCGTGACGATCACCGCGCCGCCGGTCGCCGACGCTCGGGTCGTCATGCCGCTTAATTCCGGCGGTTTCCTCACTGTCCCGATTCCGAGCGAGGTAGGGGTGATTTCGATTCCTATCGAGATCCCCGAAAATCCGCACGACCTCGTGCTCGTCGTCGTCCTGTGGGAGAAATCCGATACGCCCGCTGGCGCGGTGGCAGCCGGGTACCAGGCGTTCCTTCAATCGCTGCAAGGGGCGGTGGTTGCGAATATCGCCGGTCTGAGCGGACTCGAAGGGCAGGCCGCATATGACGCCGCGCTCAGCAATGTGCAGGCGACCGTGACCTCGGCGGTGGAAGCGGCCATTGAGAATGCGCTCACCGATACCCAGAAGGCCGAGGTTGTCGCGGGGATTCTCGTCCCTGACGGCGTCCTCGACAATTCGTTTACGATCTTCTCGCCGATGGCGGCAGCGCCGATCGCTCTGAGTTTTTCTGTCAATACCGTCGGGTATACCTATGAGGTCTACGGCAAGCTGACACTCGGCGGCGCCCCCTCGTGCGCGGTCGAGGCTGCGGCGGTCAGCGCCGCCACCGCGGTGGTTGATGGCATCGAACAACAACTGGCGCCGCTGCAACGCGAACTCACGCTCAAGGGACTGTCCGCGGCGCAGAGGGCGCAAGTCCTTGCTCAGATTGCCGCGAAGGAGAAAAGTCTGACTCCCGCGCAAGCGCGGCTTGCGGCGGCGAACAGGGCTTTGCAGGCCTGTCTCGCGGGGGCCTGAGTTTTCCCATCCAAGAATCTAATTGTTGGCGCCAAGTCTTGGCCCAGCTTGATCAATGGCCGGAGAGTGACGCGCGTTTCCACACCACAGGTTGACCTCGACGCCCGCGGGCCGTGAAAGTGGGTGAAAGAGGAGACGTCCATGCCCGCCAACCCCTTCGACCTGACCGGCAAGGTCGCCCTCGTCACCGGCGGCAACGGCGGGATCGGTCTCGGCATGGCCGAGGCGCTGGCGGCGGCCGGAGCCCGGGTGGTCGTGTGGGGCCTCAATCCCGAGAAGAACGCCGCCGCCGAGGCCAGGCTGAAGGCGCTCAACGCCGACAACCTCGTCCAGCGGGTCGACGTCTCGGACGAGCAGGCGGTGGTCGACGGCGTGGCCGCCGCCCTCGCTGCCATGGGCCGGCTTGACTTCGTGGCCGCCAACGCCGGCGTCGGCGGCGGCGCTGCCTCCTTCGCCGAGTTCACCACCGAGCAGTGGCGGCGGGTGACCACGGTCAATCTCGACGCCGTGTTCTGGACCTTCCGCGAGGCCTGCAAGCACATGGTCGCTCGCGCAGAGGCCGGCGATCCGGGCGGCTCCCTGCTAGTAACCTCCTCGACCTCGGCTGTGGACGGCGCGCCGCGCAACCAAGCCTACGCCGCCTCCAAGAGTGGCGTTCTGTCGATGATCCGGGGCCTCGCCGTCGAATACGCCCGTCACGGCATCCGGGCCAACGCCGTCCTGCCGGGGTGGATCAGATCGGACATGACAGCTCGGCTGCAGAGCTGGGACAAGTTCAACCAGCAGGTCATCGGCCGCGTGCCCATGCGCCGCTGGGGCGAGCCGGAGGACTTCGGCGGCATCGCCGTCTATTTCGCCTCGGACGCCTCCAGCTTCCACACCGGCGACAGCATCGTCATCGACGGCGGCTACACCATCTTCTGACCGTGCTTGACGGCCTTAGGGGAAAGCGCCGCTTGGTCGGGATAAGGCGCGAGGAGGAGACGGCATGAGTTACGAGAAGATCAAGGTCGGCCGCCACGGCAGCGTGACGGTGATCACCCTCTCCGATCCTGCGACCATGAACGCCGCCGGCGTGGACATGGCAGCCGAGCTGCTACACGCCTTCAAGCATGCGGTGGCGTCCGACACGCCCGCGCGGGCGATCCTTCTGACCGGCGAGGGCCGCGGCTTCTGTTCGGGGGCCAATCTTCAGTCGGGGCCGGGCGGGCGCGACCTCGACGTCGACGGCAAGCCCGACGCCGGCGCGGCGCTGGAGACCGTCTACAACCCGCTGGTGACCTTCATCCGCGAGGCGCCGGTTCCGGTGGTGACGGCGGTCAACGGCGCTGCGGCCGGGGTCGGCTGCTCCCTGGCTCTTCTCGGCGACCTGATCGTGGCCGGCGAGAGCGCCTATTTCCTGCAGGCCTTCCGCCGCATCGGCCTCGTGCCCGACGGCGGTTCGACCTATCTGCTGCCGCGCATGATCGGCCGCGCCCGGGCCATGGAGATGGCCCTGCTGGGCGAACGGGTCTCCGCCGCCCAGGCGCTGGAGTGGGGCATGATCAACCGCGTGGTTCCGGACGCCGATCTGATGACTACGGCCATGGGCCTCGCGGAGGCTCTGGCGTCGGGCCCGGCGTCCCTCGGCCTCAGCCGCCAGACGTTGTGGGCCTCGCTCGATTCCGACTGGGCCGGCCAGCTGCACCGCGAGCGCCTGGCGCAGAAGGCCGCCGGCAAGACCGACGACTTCGTCGAGGGCGTCGGCGCCTTCCTTGCCAAGCGCCCAGCCGCCTTCACCGGCCGATGATCGCCTACGCCCCGGAATTCCGCCCCCAAGACCTGAGGGCCGTTGGCCGCAACCAGACGCCGTTGTAGCCTCCGCCGAGCCTGTCCGAGGGGACCCCGCCGATGAGCCGCCGTATCGCCGTCCTGGTCGGGAGCCTGCGCGCGGGATCCTTCAATCGCATGGCGGCCAAGGCGCTGATCGCCCTGGCCCCACCCTCCCTCGACCTCGACATCGTCGAGATCGGCGATTTGCCGCTGTACAATCCGGACCTGGACGAAGACGGCAAGCAGCCGGCGGCTTGGGTGCGCTTCCGCGACGAGGTGCGCGCGGCCCGCGGCCTGCTGTTCGTGACCCCGGAATACAACCGCTCGGTCCCCGGCGCGCTCAAGAACGCCGTCGACGTCGGTTCGCGCCCCTATGGCAAGAGCGTCTTTTCCGGCAAGCCGGCGGCGGTGATGAGCCTTTCGCCGGGCGGGGCGGGGGCCTTCGGGGCCAACCACCATCTTCGCCAGTCGCTGGTCTTTCTCGACGTGCCGGTGATGCAACAGCCGGAGGCCTATGTCGGCGGCGCGGCGGCGCGCTTCGACGACGCCGGCGAACTGGCCGACGACTCGACCCGGACTTTCTTCAAGGCTTTCATCGACGCCTTCGCCGTCTGGACGAACCGCTTCGACACATGACTGACCGCGCCGGCAAACACCGGCTGGTGATCGTCGGCGCGGGCTTCGCCGGGCTGCAGGTCGCCAAGCGCCTCGGCCACGCCCGGCGATTGGCGATCGACCTCGTCGACCGACGCAACCACCACCTGTTCCAACCCCTGCTGTATCAGGCGGCGACCTCGATCCTGCCGCCGTCGCAGATCGCCTGGCCGATCCGCCAACTGGCGCGCAATTGGCCGAGCGTAACGGTGACCCTGGGCGAGGTGGTCGGCGTCGACGCGGACACGCACGAAGCGCTTCTCGCCGGCGGCGGTCGCCTGGCCTACGACACCCTCATCGTCGCCACCGGCGTGACCCACGCCTATTTCGGCCACGACGACTGGGCGGCCTTCGCACCGGGTCTCAAGACCCTGGAGGACGCCACCCAGATCCGACGCCGTATTCTCTTGGGCTTCGAGCGCGCCGAGGCCCATCCCGAGCAGGCCGAGGCCTATCTGACCTTCGTCATCGTGGGGGCCGGACCGACGGGGGTCGAGCTGGCGGGCACTATCGCCGAACTGGCCCGCACGCATCTGCCGGACGAGTTCCGCCACATCGACACCCGGCGCGCCCGCGTGGTGCTGGTGGAGGCTGGGGAGCGCATCCTGCCGAGTTTCGATCCGTCACTGTCGGCCTACGCCCTGCGCGCTCTGGACGAACTGGGCGTCGAAGTGCGCACCGGCGAGGCCGTGACCCATTGCGACGCGGACGGTGTGGTCACCTCCGCCGGGGCCCTGCCGGCCCGCACGGTGATCTGGGCGGCCGGGGTCGCGGCCTCGCCGGCCGCCGAGTGGCTGGGCCTCACCGCCGACCGGGCCGGTCGCGTCATCGTGACGCCGCATCTGACCGCGCCGGGTCTGCCGGATGTGTTCGTCATTGGCGACACCGCTCAGGTCGCCTGGGACCAGGGGCGGCTCGCGCCCGGCATAGCACCGGCGGCCAAGCAGCAGGGCGACTACGTGGCCAAGGTCATCCGCGCGCGCCTAGCGGGCCGATCGCCACTCCCACCCTTCCGCTACCGGCACCAGGGCTCGCTGGCCACCATCGGCCGCAACCGCGCGATTATCGATTTCGGCGAGATCAAGCTAAAGGGCTGGCTCGCCTGGTGGCTGTGGGGGGCGGCGCACATCTACTTCCTGATCGGCGCGCGCAGCCGCCTGGCGGTCACCTGGAACTGGTTCTGGGCCTACGTCAGGAACGAGCCGGCGGCGCGCCTGATCACCGGCCCGCTGGCGCCACCGGACGGCTAGGCGAGCTTACACCTCCGCGCCCCAGGGCCTGAAGGATGGCGGCGTGCCGCGCGCGGTCCAGGCGGTAGGCGAACAGGATGGTCACCGACATGAAGGAGACGATCGCCGCGCCCGGCCCATAGATCAGGCCTAGCTCCGTGACCGTATGGGCCGGAATGGCCCCGACTATGCCGCCGCCCGCGACGCCATGAGGAAAGCCGATCAGGTCGAGCACCACACCGGCGATCAGCGTGCCGAGGCCGGTCGAGACCTTGCCCGAGAAGTTGATCCCCGCGAAGTACAGCCCCTCACGCCTAGCCCCGAACAGATGCTCGTGCTCGTCGGCGGCGTCAGCCATCATCGACTGGTAGCCGATCAGGGCCGCGGCGGTGCCGAGGCCGAGCGCGATCACGGCGATAGTCAACACCAGCATGGCGCTCGCCATCGTCGGCAACAGGCCAAGCACCCGCAGGGGCGCAGGGACCAGTTCGCTGACCAAGAACAGGAATACGCCGGTCAGAGCCACCGTGCGCTTTTCGACCCAGCGCGAGAGGAAGCCGGTCAGCACGATGCCGGCCGCCAGGCCGCCGGTGAAGATGAAGGTCAGGTCGCGGATCTGCAGCGTGCTGATCTTCCAGAAGTAGGTGTTGGCGTAGAGCGTCAGAGGTGTGGCGACGCCCTGGGCGACGAAGAACAGAAGGATCGCCGAAAACAGCACGCGGAAAGATCGATTGCGGAAGATCTCTCTCACCTCCGCCGCCAGCGCCGCCAGCCGCGGGCCGCTCTGCGGCGGAGCGGCGTGCATACGGCTCCGCGCGCCCAGCGTGCCAAATCCGCTCAGCAACCCGCCAAACACGATGATGGCGGCGAAGCACAGCATCATCGGCGGATAGGCGGCGGCATGGGTGGTCGCGCCCTTGCCCGCCAGGAACAGGCCGTAGCTGAGCGCAGTGACCAACAGCGTTCCGATCACGCCGAAGGCCACGCGCGCGGCGACGATGGTCGAACGTTCGGCATAGTCGTCCGACATCTCCGCTCCGAGGGCGAAGTAGGGCACCTGGAAGCACGACAAGCCGATGCGTACGGCAAGCGACAGCAGGATCGCGCACACGAAGAGCACGGGGCCGGCGACATGGCTCGGAATGAGGAATAGCAGCACCAGGAAGAGGCCGGTCGGGATCGGCGCCCCGATCAGGAACGGATGGCGGCGGCCGAACTTCCAACCGAGGTTGTCCGACAGCGAGCCGATGAGGGGGTCGATGAAGGCGTCTACGGTCAGGGCCAGGATCCCCACCGCACCCGCCAGCACGCCCGAGAGGCCGCAGACGATGGTGAGGTAGAAGAGCAGAAACTGCCCGAGGGCGAAGTTGATGACCGTCTCGACCAGGGAGCCGGAGCCGTAGATGCTCAGCATTCCCATGCCCAGGCGACCCGCCCGGACTTCATGGGCGGCGTCCGCCGACTCCGTGACGGCCATGGCTTCTCCCGCGCGCTTTGAACCGCCCTTGAAACCCTGCATAGGGCCGCCCGCCCGCTTTCGCCAGGGCCTCGCGGGCCTCTCCTCCACCGGCAAGGCGGAGGAAAGCGCCGCCCGCATTTCCGCCGCCACGCGGGAACGGCCCAGCTCGTTCGGAGTTAACTTTTGTGAGGGGCCGACGCCAGAGTGAGTGCGGCGAATGAACATGACCCCCAGTCAAGCGTTCGTTGGACCCCTAGGCGCCAGTCGCCTCGCGCGGCTGGCGCCCTTCTTCCTCATCGGACCTGTCTCGGGGCCTCTGGCCGCGGGTGTGGTGTTCAATCTGCGTGGCGGGCGCCCTGTGCTGGCCTCGCTCTACGGCCTGGCCCTCGGCCTGTGGCTCACTGTCGTCCCGATCTGGACAGCGCAGGTTCTGCCGGGGATGGCCGCGCGGCTCCTTTAGCGCCGCTTCCACCAGGTCGAGACTAGGCTAGGCTGGCGGGCGAACCGGAGCTCTGAGTCGCGCATGTCCGAATTTCTGGAGCACGCTCGGCGCGGTCGCAACGATTGGTGGCGCTATCTGCTGACGCCGGCTGCCGCCCTGGTCCTGTGGATCCTCGGCATTGCCGTCGTCTATCTGCCGGCCTATCTCGCCCACCTGATCCCGGCGGATTTCACCCAGCGGGCGACTGATCCGGCCTATCCGGCCTATTTCTACGGTTTCACCGGGATCATCTTCGGGGCGCTGGTGCTGACTTTCGCCCTCGCCGTCCGGGCGATCCAGGGCAAGCGTTTCGGCGACATCGTCGGCGACTGGCGCTGGCGCCAGATGGGCGCGGGCGCGGGCCTGTGGCTGGTCGTCTGCGTGGCTAGCGCCCTGATCGACTACCTCGTTCGGCCGAGCGGCTTCCGCCTCACTCTCGGCCCAGCGACCCTGACCCTGGCGCTCTTCGCCATCCCGTCCCTGGCCATCCAGACGTTCTGCGAGGAGTTCCTGTTCCGCGGCTACGCCACCCAAGGCTTGTTGCTGGCCGTCAAACGCCCGCTGATCGCCGCTGCGGCCAGTGGCGTCATCTTCGGACTGTTCCACGCCCCCAACGGCGGCCCACAGATGGTCAACGCCGTGGTGTTCGGCATTGTCACGGCACTGATCGTCATGCGCACCGGCAATCTCGCCTTCACCTGGGGTCTGCACCTGGCCAACAACCTGTTCGGCGCCGTCGTGGTGGTTTCCGCCGGCGACGTGCTGCACGGCAGCCCGGGCGTCTTCACCCAGGCGACACCCGATCTGATGTGGCTCGATGTCGTCGCCTCCCTCGCCGCCTTCGCCGCAGTCTGGTGGCTTATCGCGCGGCGCCTGCCCACCGCGGCGGCAGGTGGGCCCGAAGAGGTGTTCTAGTCCGCGTCCATTTTCAGGGCGGCGATAAAGGCTTCCTGCGGAATCTCGACCTTGCCGAACTGGCGCATGCGCTTCTTGCCCTCTTTCTGCTTGTCCAAGAGCTTGCGCTTGCGCGTGGCGTCGCCGCCGTAGCACTTCGCGGTCACGTCCTTGCGCAGGGCGCGCACTGTCTCGCGGGCGATGATCTTACCGCCGATCGCCGCCTGGATCGGGATGGTGAACATGTGCGGCGGGATCAGCTCCTTCATCTTCTCGACCATGCCCCGGCCGCGCGTCTCGGCGCGCTGACGGTGCACCAGCATGGAGAGCGCATCCACCGGCTCGCTATTGACCAGAATCGACATCTTGACCAGGTCGCCCACGCGATAGTCCTCGAGCTGGTAGTCGAAGCTGGCGTAGCCCTTGGAGATGCTCTTCAGGCGGTCGTAGAAATCGAACACCACCTCATTGAGCGGCAGGTCATAGGCCACCATCGCCCGCGAGCCGACGTAGGATAGCTCCTTCTGCTCGCCGCGGCGGTCCTGGCACAGCTTGATGACCGCGCCCAGATATTCGTCCGGCGTGAAGATCGTCGCCCGGATCCACGGCTCGGCGATCGAGGCGATGCGCACGGGATCGGGCATGTCGGCCGGATTGTGCATCTCCATCACCTCGCCGTTGGTGAGGCCGATGCGGTAGATGACGCTGGGGGCGGTGGCGATGAGATCGAGGTTGAACTCGCGCGACAGCCGCTCCTCGATGATCTCAAGGTGCAGCAGGCCGAGGAAGCCGCAGCGGAAGCCGAAGCCGAGCGCGGCGCTGGTCTCCATCTCATAGCTGAAGCTGGCGTCGTTGAGGCGAAGGCGCCCGACCGCGGCGCGCAGGTCTTCGAAGTCGGCCGCGTCGACGGGAAACAGGCCACAGAACACCACGGGTTGCACCGGTTTGAAACCCGGCAGCGCCGCCACCGTCGGCCGCTTCTCCTCGGTAATGGTGTCGCCCACCGCCGCGTCGGCCACGTCCTTGATCTGGGCGGTGAGGAAACCGATCTCGCCAGGCCCCAGCGACGCCACATCGGTGGGCTTGGGCTGGAAGACGCCAATCTTGTCGACACGGTAGGTCGACCCGTGCTGCATCATGCGGATGGTCGCGCCGGCCTTGAGCCGCCCGTCGATCACCCGCACCAGCACCACCACGCCGAGGTAGGGGTCGTACCAGGCGTCGACCAGCAGGGCCTTCAGCGGCGCGGCCTCGTCGCCCTTCGGCGCCGGCAGGCGCGTCACGATCGCCTCCAGCACGTCATGGATGCCCAGGCCCGTCTTGGCCGAGCATTCCACCGCGTCGGAGGCGTCGATGCCGATGACGTCCTCGATCTGCTGGCGCACACGGTCGGGCTCGGCCGCCGGCAGGTCGACCTTGTTCAGCACCGGCACGATCTCGTGGTCGTGGTCCAGGGCCTGGTAGACATTGGCCAGGGTCTGGGCCTCGACGCCCTGGCTGGCGTCGACCACCAGCAGCGAGCCTTCGCACGCCGCCAGCGACCGGCTGACCTCATAGGCGAAGTCTACGTGGCCGGGGGTGTCCATCAGGTTGAGCACATAGTCGCGCCCGTCATCGGCCCGGTAGTTCAGTCGCACCGTCTGGGCCTTGATGGTGATGCCGCGCTCGCGCTCCAGCTCCATGGAATCCAGCACCTGCTCGCGCATCTCGCGCGCGGTCAGGCCGCCGGTTTCCTGGATCAGACGGTCTGACAGCGTGGACTTGCCGTGGTCGATGTGGGCGACGATGGCGAAGTTGCGGATTTGGGCGGGGGGCGTCGACATTGGGCGCGCTGTCTATCAACAACTTGTGCTCGGCGCGAGGGAGACGCCATTCAGTCGCCGTTAACCACGATCATCGTATGGCCCTCGCAGGCTCGCCGCGTGTGTCAGCGGGCAGGCAACAGGGTCCCGGTCTCATGGAACGTCGTACGCTTCTCGCCTCGGGTCTGGCGCTGATCGCAGCTCCGGCCCTCGCCCAGGAATCTCCGGCCCAGGAGCCGTCCGCGCCGCCGCCGCCACCGACTCAGGGTGGCCAGGCGCCGGAATATTCCCATGACGAGATGGTGGGCCGCGTCTCCGACTTCCTGGGTGTAACCGCCGAATCCGCCGGCGCCGCCGTCGAGCGCCTGTTCAAGGAAAACGGCAGACCCACAGGCTACATCGCCGGCCAGGAGGGCTCGGCGGCCTTTTTCATCGGCCTGCGGTACGGCAAGGGCCTGCTCTACATGAAGGACCGTCCCACCCAGGCCGTCTATTGGCAGGGGCCGTCGGCCGGCTTCGACTGGGGCGGCAACGCCAGCCGCGTTTTCGTGCTGTGCTACGACCTGGAATACCCTGACGCCATCTATCGCCGCTTCCCCGGCGTCGAGGGCTCGGCCTATCTGATCGGCGGCCTGGGCGTGAACTATCAGCGCGCCGACGGCATCACCGTGGCCCCGATGCGCGCCGGCGTCGGCCTCCGGCTAGGCGCCAACATCGGCTACCTGGCCTACAGCCGACACCAGAACATCATTCCGCTCTGAATTCCCTCTCCCGGCGGGAGAGGGAGGGGGCCACGCGGAGCGTAGGAGGGTGAGGGACTACGCGGCATGGTTTCCTAACCCCTCACCCGGACGCGCCTGGCGGCGCGTCTCGACCTCTCCCTCGAGGGAGAAGTGAAATTCTCTAGTTCCCGCCGGGGGCGGCGGGGGCGTAGAGCGCTTCCGCCGGAGCCGCCGAGTGGGAAGCCAGCAGCGGTTGCACCAGGGCCACCGCCGCCACCGCGGCGATCAGCGCGGCGACGAGGCCGATGGTCAGCATCATCCGCTTTTCCTTGGCCGGCTTGGCGGGGACGAAGAGCGGCGCTTCCTCGGCGACCACTTCCGGTTCCGGTTCGGGCTCGACGACGCTGTCTTCCAGCGCCTTGACCCGCTTGGAGAGCGCGTCGCCCATCTTGAACATGCTGACGCCGAGATCCTTGGTGGCGTTGGCGGCGCCCGCGGCGCCCCCCTCGACGGCGGCGATACGGCCGTCGAGCGCTTCCACGCTCGCCTGCAGGTCGCTGATCGCCTTGGCCATGGCCTCGGGCGACAGATCCTCGTGGTTGTGGAACCGGTCGATGTCGCTCTCCGGTCGGGTCATTTCGATGACGTTGTCGCCTTCGTCAGTGGGCGTATCGTCGTCCCACATCGAATCTGGATCAACCCACTTGGCTTTAGTCTGCTGCGCCACGGCCATGGGACTCACAGCTCCTGTTGCGGAAAGGTGCTATCGAGCCCGCATCCTGAACGGCAAGCCTGAATCAACGATTAAGGATTGACGAGCGCGACGATAAGGCGCGTTCGCTGGACTTGCTCAAGTTCAGCCCACCGGCCCTAGCTGGCCGCGGATTTCGCCCGCCGGGTGGGCGGCGGTGTGCACGTTCACGTACCACAGGTTGGCCCGCAGATCGCCGATCTGACCGTCCGTGATGTCGGCTGAGCCCTTGATCGGACTATCGAGCGGCGGGGTCAGGGGAATGGCCACCGGACCGGCCGCGCCGACGGCGGCGGGTCCATGGAAGTGAGCCATGGTCGCGGCGCCCGTCAGCCCGGAATAGGTGACCTTCCAGCTGATCTTGTGCGCCTTGGTGTCCAGCGTGACCTGCGCTTCCCCAACGCCCTTGCTGTCGTTGGGCGGCGTCTCCGAAGCGCCGTTGAGCTTGGCGGTAAAGTGAATCACCTCGGCGACGGCAGGCGCGGTGGCGATTAGGGCTGAGACGGCGACGAAGGCGGCGAGCAGGCGCATGGCGATCCCCATTCCTATTGCGTCCCTGCAACATGGCGGTTCGAACCCGCCTCCGCTAGGGGTTCAAGCGGTCTTGGGCTCGGGCTTCGTCTCTGACTTAGCCTCGGGCGTTGGTTCCAGCGTCGGCTCGATCGGACGGTCGCCGAGGCCGACATTGACCACCGTCGTCGAACTGGCCAGGGCGACGCCGCTGGCCTTGAGATCGGGCACGATGCGGAACAACAGGTCGCTCTTGACCCGGAACGCGTAGCGCGGCGACGCCACATAGGCGAAGGCGGTGAATTCCATCGCCCCGTCGCGAACGTCGGTCAGATAGACAGAAGACGGAGGGTCGGAGAGCACGTCGCCATGGGCGCTGAGGTGCGTCAGGATGGTCTCGCGCACCGCCAGCGGATCGGCGCTGTCGTCGACCCGCAATACGATCTTCACCCGCCCCAGCGCCCCACTGTGAGTGACATTGCGCACGGTTTTGGTCACCAGATCGGAATTGGGCACGATCAGGCGCGAGCGGTCGGTCATCTCGATTTCAGTGGCGCGGATGTTGATCGCCTTCACATCCCCTTCCAGGTCGCCGATCGCCACCCAGTCGCCCACCTGCACCGGCCGCTCCGCCAGGAGGATGATGCCCGAGACGAAATTGCCGATAATCGCCTGCAAGCCGAAGCCGATACCGACGGAAAGCGCGCTGGCGAACAGCGCGATCTGACTGAACGACAACCCGAGGTAGGCGAAGCCCAGGATCCCCGCGAAAACGAAACCCAGGTAGGTGGCCATGGTGGCCAGCGAATTGCGTAAGCCGACGTCCAGGTCGGTTTTGGGTAGGTAGGCCGTCTCCAGCCACCGACGCACGACCCGGGTGACCAGAAGTCCGGCCAGGAACATCCCGACGCCGCCCACCACCGTGACCGGCGAGATCACCGTCTGGCCGATCTTGAGCTGCAGCGGTATCTGACCCAGGTGGCCGGTCAACTCGCCGACGCCCGCGCCGAAGGGTGCGACCGCCGCCAACCAGGCCAGGATCAGGAGCGCCAGCTGGCAGACGCCCGAGGCCAGCACCGCCATTTGCTCCATCGTGCTTTCCGAAAGACCGATGGCGGCGCGCACGGGCCGGCCGACCGCGCCCCCGTCGGTAAGCAGCGCCGGGAAGAGATCTCCGACGAAGCGCATGGCCAGCATCAGTGAGGCCAGCACGGCCCCGATCCACACGGTCTCGCGCATCAGAATGCTCGCCAACGACAGATAGCCGGCCAGCACCGCCAGCAGCACTCCGGCCAAGGCCAGCCAGGCGGCGACGACGGCGACCACCCACGGCGCGCGCGATCCGCCGCCAGGGCTGTCTTTCGCGGCCTCAAGCCTGGCCTGCCGGACCTGCGCCATGGCCAGCAGGGCCGCGCCCGTGGCCACCATCTCTATCAACAGGGTTACACAATCGCTGGCTACCGCTGTCGCCAAGCTCGAGCCGATCGCCGCGTTGAAGCCGGCCACGAAGGTGGCGAGCCCGGCCGAGGCGCCGACCAGCCCAGGATAGGGCGCGATTCGCTGGACCAGTTCGTCGCCGAGCGGCGCCAACCGTAACCCTGGCCGCTTGGGCGACAAAAGCGCCCGTCCCAACCCTTCCAGGAAGGCCGCGAACGCCACCGACCGAATGGCCAGCCGGACGAGATCGTTGAAATCGGGCGTCAACGCCCCCGCGCCCAGCAAGGTGCCCCGGATCACCTGGCCGCCGACGATCGGAGTGATCGACGCCACCAGCACCAGCCATAGCGCCAGGGCCGGGCGACGCAGATCTCCACCGGCGCCAGCCTGGGCTCGCCGAACGCCCAGCCGGTTGAGCCCCACCCGTCCGGGGCCGATGAGGGCGATCCCGAGCAGCACGCCGATAACCATTACAATCGCCCGGCCCGGTTGTGCGATTGCGGCCGAGAACCGCGCGCCTTCGTCCGTCAGGTCGTCGGTGAAGCGCGCAAAGTCGGTTGGCGCGGAGCCTGCAAGGTCGGTCCACAGGCTGGGATCGGCGATCGAGCGGCTGCGTGTCCAAAGCCTGGCCTGGAAGTTCTCGTGCAGTTGGGAGACGAGGGCCTTGGACGTCTGGTCGGCGACCAGCCGCGTCAGCATGGCCAGCTTGACCTCGCCATCCACCGCCTCGCGCGCGGCGCTGATCCGCTTGCGGGTGTCGGCGGCCGCCGGCGCTTCGGGCGGCTGGCCGGCCCCGGGCGCGGGCCCTAGCTGAGCCAAGCGGGCGTCAACGTCCTGCAGACGCGGCGTCAGCACCGCCAGCGCGGCGGCGATCTTGGCCTTGACGTCCGGAATGACGGCTAGCTTGGCGTTGATCTGGGCGTCGGTCAGGGACTTGGCTTGCTGCCCCGGAAAGGCGCCGCGGAGCTCGGCCTGGGCCTGACTCACCTGCTGGGCGATGGCCGGATCGACCGGCGGCGGAGCCTGCGTGGTCTGAGCCGCCGCTGGCGCGGCGAACACCAGAGCGAAGAGGATGAGTATCAGGCGCAAGGCTTCGGCGTCTCCGGGACCATGGCGGACATATACCGGACCAATCCTCCTGCTCCCAAATCCGCGCATTTCCGCGCAAGCGCGGATGAGCGAACGCGTCCGGGCATACAAACGTCCTTGGACGCATTAATCTCGCCCTTGAACGGAGGTAACGATGTCGGTGAAGATGCGCGGACTGCCGGTGCTGGCCTCCCTGCGCGGCTACAGTCCCGCCTTCCTCGCCCCCGACCTGATCGCCGGCCTGACCCTGGCCGCCATCGCCATTCCCGAGCAGATGGCCACAGCGCGCCTGGGCGCCCTGCCGCCGCAGGTCGGCTTCTTCGCCTTCGTGGCCGCCAGCGTCGCCTTCGCCCTCTTTGGCGCCAGCCGCCAGCTTTCGGCTGGCGCCGATTCCACCATCACCCCGATCTTCGCCGCCGGCCTTGCCATGATGGCCGCGACCGGCTCGCCTCACTACGCCGCGCTCGCCGCCGCGCTCGCCCTGATGGTCGGCGTGATCGTCGGCGCCGCCGGCCTTCTGCGCATGGGCTGGATCGGCAACCTCCTCTCGGTTCCCGTGACCTTGGGATTCCTCGCCGGCATCGCCGTGCACATCGCCGTCTCCCAGCTGCCCGCCGCCCTCGGCCTGCCGGCGCTTTCCGGCTCCAACCTGTCCAGGATCGGCAAGCTGATCGCCCTCGCCCCGCACGCCAACCTGGCCGCCTTGGCGGTAAGCGCCGGCGTCATCGCCCTGGTCACCCTCTGCCACAGGATCAGCGCCCGTCTGCCGGGGGCGCTTGCAGCCGTGATTCTGGCTTCGGTCGCGGTCGCCGCCTTCCACCTGAGCGATCGTGGCGTAACCCTGCTGGGGCCGGTGGCCGGCGGCCTGCCCAGCCTCGCCATCCCGGCGCTGCGGGCGTCCCAGATCCTGGGTCTTGTGCCCCTGGCGCTGATGATTTCGCTGGTGATCATGGTGCAGACCGCCGCCACCGCCCGCTCATTTCCGCCGGAACACGGCCTGCCGGATGAGGATGGCGACTTCATCGGCCTGGGCGCGGCCAACCTCCTGGCCGGCGCCTTGGGCGCCTTCCCCGTCGACGCCAGTCCGCCGCGCACCGCCATTGTCGCCGAGAGCGGCGGCCGATCCCAGGTCTCGGGTCTGGCCGCGGCTGCCATCGTCCTGGCCCTGTTGTTGTTCGGCACCGGCGTGCTGGCCAGCATTCCCGAGGCCGCGCTCAGCGGCATTCTGCTGTTCGTCGCCGCCCGCATCGTCCGGTTCGGCCAGATGATCGACGTGGTCCGCGACCGGCCGATCGAGGCTATCCTCATCCTGGCCACCGCCGCCGCCCTCATCGTCCTGCCGATCGAGATCGGCGTCGCCCTGGGCATCGTCCTGTCGCTGCTGTGCGGCCTGTGGGCGGGCGCGCGCTCGCGCATCCGGCCCATGACCCACATCCCGGGCACCAGTGTCTGGTGGCCGGCGTCGCCTTCACGCGACGGCGACACCATGCCCGGCGTCGCCGTACTGGCTTTCCAGGCCCCGCTCACCTTCCTCAACGCCGAGGGCTTTGAGCGCGACATGCTGGCCATCATCACTCCCGCCGCCACGCCTCCGGTCAAGCTGGTGGTGCTGGAGTGCGCCGGGCTGATCGACATCGACTTCAGCGCCGCCCAGAACTTCAAATCCGTCATCCAGGCCTGCAAGAACGGCGGCGTGGGCTTCGCCCTAGCCCGGCTGGAATCGCTCGATGCTCAGAACGCCCTGACGCGCCTGGGCCTGAGAGACGCGATCGGGCAGGATCACATCTTCGAATCGGTGGCGCAGGCGATCGGCGCCTTGGGCCCGCAGACGGATTCCTCGGCGCCATGAACGCACCTTTCACGGCGCCGACGCGCGTCCTGTTGGCGTTGGGCTCTCTGGAGGGCGGCGGGGCCGAACGAGTCGCCCTCAACCTCGTGCGCGGCTGTGACGCGCGCCGGCTGGATCTCAGTCTGGCGCTGCTGCGCCGCGACGGCGCCTACCTCTCCGACATCGAGCCTGAGCGGATCATGGGGCCGACGCACCGCGGCCGCGGCCTCATGGACGCCCTGTGCGCCCCGCGCGACCTCGCCGGCATGATCGCCGCCGCCCGGCCCGAGGTGGTGATGAGCTTTGGTCTGGGCGTCAATCTCGCCGTCTGGGCGGCCCTGGCGGCGTCACCGGGCCCGCGGCCCTACTGGATCTGCCGCGAGGACAGCAACATCTGGGCGGAGATCGACAACCTGACCGCCAGCGGGCCCGTCCGCACTCTGCTGCGGACGCTGGTGCGCCGCATCCATCGCCGCGCCGACTGCGTGCTGGCGGTGGCCGAGGACCTGGGCGCCCGTCTGGCCCGGGAAACACCCGGCGCCACGACCCGGGTCGTCCACAACCCCATCGACCTCGACACCATCGCCGAGGCCGCCGGCCGCGCCCTGCCGGAGACGCCGACGCGGCCGTTCATCGCCGCCGCTGGCCGACTGGTCCGCCAGAAAGGCTTCGATCTGCTCATCGACGCCTACGCCCATTGCCCGGAGGGGCGTGGGTTCGACCTCGTCATCCTGGGCGAGGGGCCGCTCGAGGCCGACCTGAAGCGCCAGGCCAAGGCGCTGGGCGTCGACGCGGCGGTGCGGTTCGTCGGCTTCCAGGCCAATCCCTGGGCCTGGTTGGCCCGCGCGCGCCTGTTCGTGCTGCCTTCGCGCTGGGAGGGATTCGGCAATGTCGTCGCAGAGGCCATGGCCTGCGGCGCGCCGGTCCTGGTCAGCGACTGCGACTTCGGCCCGCGCGAGCAGGTGGTTCACGGCGTCAGCGGCTGGGTCGCGCGGCCGGACGCCCTGGCGGCGGCGATGGGCCGCCTTCTCTCCGACGCCGCCCTGTCCGAGCGTCTCGCCGAAGCGGGCCGGACACGGGCCCAGGATTTCGCCGTCCCGACCGTCGTCGAAGCCTATACGCGCCTTTTCCTGGGGCGACCGGCGGTCGAGCCGACCCCCGCGCTCCGGCCGTCCCCGGTCGCGGCGGTCTCCTGACGGCCCAAAGCCAGCCGTTGCACCAGCGCCGCCGTCGCCGCGACGTCGACGAAATAGAGATAGCGGTAGTCGCAGGCGAGAGAGATCAGAAAGAAGCTGGCCGCGTAGACGAGCGCAGCTGTCAGCAGGCCGGCGGTGGCGATCAGCTCCAGCCGCCCGCGCGCGGCGTCGCGGATCGCCAGCGCCAGCAGAACCAGCGCCGCCGCCGCATAGACGAGGTGCGAAAACACGGGCGTGCTGAGAAAGCTGGCCGCATAGTCGCCATCCCAGTCGTCTTGGTCGGTCTCGCGCGCGCTCAGTCCCGCCGCCCGCAGCATCCTGGGATCGCCGGGATCCACCCCGACCAACACCGGCGCGCAGGCCGTGATCCTTGGCGTCGCCAGCACCTGCCAGAACGCCGCCCAACGAGTCTGAAGGTAGAGCTTGGGCGAGGCGGTCATGATGCGCCGCCACTGCGTCCACGCCCACGGGTTCGGATGCTTTAGCCGCTGGTCCCAGCCGGGCGCCTTCAGGATCGGGTCGATCCGCGCCGGATCATAACGTGGCGCGGCGACGTCGCGGATGTAGCGCTCCAGGCTGGGAGCGTGGGCGGCGAGGACGGGGAGCGGTAAGGCCGGGTCGCGGCGGACCGCCCCGGCCAGATCGTAGACCTCCAGCGCCATCCATTGCCGCGCCCGCTCAGGCTGATGGTCACTGTGGTGGGCGAACCAGCCGGCGGCCAGCCAGGCCGCCGCGCCGATGGGCAAGAGCGTGGCCACGCCGCCAACGACGAAGACGCCCGTACGGGTGACACGCGGAGAATGGGCGGCGGCGATCGCGGCCAGGGTGAATGCGCCCACGGCGGCGACCACGGCGCCGTTCTGGCGCACGAGCACGGCGGCCGTCAGCAGGACAAGCGCAAGGAGGATCAGAATCCCACGCGCCGCTTCCTTGCGCCACAGCCGGCCGGCCCAGCCGATGGCGGCGAAGGCGGCCAGCGACGCATCGGCGAAGAACACGTCCTTGAGCACCATGCCCTGGTAGACCAGGACCAGTGGCGAGACGGCGACCAGGGCCGCGGCCAGGACCGCCAGCCAGGCCCCCTCGCCCAGCAGGGCCAGGGCGGCCAGGGCGGCGAAGAACACCGCCGCATCCATCACGAAGAAGGCCGCCGCGTCGGGCGAAAGGCGGTCGGCCACGCCGAGCAGCCAAGCCATCGCCGGCGGATGCCACAGGTTGAAGAGGCCGGCGCGGCCCTGGGCCAGTTGATAGATGGCGTCAGGCGGGAAATGGCCGGGCCAGTTGGCGACGAGCGCCGCGGCGAAGCCCAGCAGGCAGACGAGGACCAGCGCGCGCGCCGGCCACATCCCGCGGACTGACGCGCGCGCCATGGCTACTCCACCTTAAGCGGCTGAATTCACTTCCGGATCAGCCGCCGGATGGAGCCTGAATAGATCCCCGGCGTCAACGCCGCCAGTGGCCGCCATAACCGCCGCGATAGCCGCCACGGTAGCCCCAACCGCCCCAATACGGGCCGCCGCCATACCACACCGGCCACACGCCATAGGCCGGCTGATAGTACGGATAGCTGTAATAGGCGTAGGTCGGGGCGGCCGCGTAGGTCCGGGCAGGAGCGTAGTAACGGGTGTGATAGACCACCCTGTGCCGATAGTGATGGACGTGGTGGACGCAACCGCAGCTGGCGGCGGCGGGGCTGGCTACAGCGGCGGCGAGGGCCACGGCCGCGACAGCGGCGGGAAGAAGAGCTTTCATCGGGCGGACTCCTTTCAAAGTCGGATCTCGCCGCACCCGCCCCGGGCCGCGCCCTGCTGGCGAAGACGAGCGGTAGTTAGGCTCCGGGCGATGAACCCGCCATGAACCGCCGTTTCGGGCGAAATTGAGGGAAGGGTGAACCCCAACAACCCCCTGTCCACGTCCTTGGGACTGCCCTAGGGTCGGCCGTGGCTACGGTTGTTCCCATCGCGACAATGCGGGCGGCGCGCTTTTCCGGCGGCGTCGTCGCCCTCTTGGCCCTTGCGATCTTCGTCAACTACGTCGACCGCGGCAACCTCGCCACCGCCGCGCCGCTGATCAAGACTGAGCTCAAGCTCACCAACACCCAGATGGGGACGCTGATCTCCGCCTTCTTCTGGATCTATGTTCCTGGTCAGTTGGTCGCCGCTTGGCTGATCTCCAGGATCAACGCCTATCGCACCCTGGCGCTAGGTCTGGCGGTGTGGTCGGCGGCCACCATCCTGACCGGCTTCGTCTCGGGCTTTGCGGCCCTGCTGGCCCTGCGCATCATCCTGGGACTTGGCGAAAGCGCCGGCTTCCCGGCCAGCTCCAAGCTCCTGGCCCAGCACCTGCCGCCGCGCCGCCTGGGCTCGGCCAATGCGCTGGTCAGCGCCGGCATCATGCTGGGGCCCGCGGCCGGGACCTTCTTCGGCGGCCTCCTGATCGCCCATGCCGGCTGGCGACCGCTGTTCATGCTCTTCGGCGCCGCCTCGCTGCTGTGGCTGGCGCCCTGGCTGATGAGCACCCGCGCCCTGTCGCTGGACCACCGCCGGATCCCGCCCGCCGCCGAGCCCACCTTCCGCGCGCTCATGGCCCGGCGCGAGCTGTGGGCCTGCGCCATCGGCCACCTCGCGGCCAACTACCCATTCTACCTCGTTCTTTCCTGGCTGCCGCTCTACCTGGTCAAGCAGCAGGGCTATTCCCTGACTGACATGGCTAAGCTGGGCGGCCTAGTCTACGTCCTTTCGGCGGTGATCTCACTGACCAGCGGCGCTTTCGCCGACCGTTGGATGGCGCGCGGCGCCAGCTCCACCCGCGTGCGCAAGACCCTGATGATCACCGCGAGTCTCGTCAGCATCGCCTGCATGCTGATGTGCGCCTTCGGTGGCCCGCAGCTCGCCATCGCCGGACTGGTGCTATCATCGGTCGGCAATGGCCTCGGCAGCTTTAACCTCTACGCCATCGGCCAGACGCTGGCCGGGCCCGCCGCCGCTGGCAAGTGGATCGGCCTACAGAACTGCATCGGCAACATCTCGGGCATCATCGCGCCGATCCTCACCGGCGCCATCATCGACCTGACCGGCGCCTTCAGCCTGGCCTTCCTCGCCGCCGCGCTCATCGGCGCCGTCGGCCTCGCCTGCTGGACGGTGGGCCTGCGCCGCATCGAGCCGATCGCGTGGTGAAAGAGAGCCGCCCACTTCGGGCGTACAGGGGGGATTGGAGCCGGGCCGCCGGTGCGCCACACTCCGCGCGAAATCCCGCTCTGACGGGAGGGGAGGCGTGATGACCGCGGACAAGGCGAAATTGGTCTATGGCCGGTATGTCTTGGCCCTGGGTATGATCGCCCTGGCCGCGGTCTGTCTCGCGTGGCGGGACTTCGATCTCGGGCAGCCGGTTCCCAAGGCCTTTCCGGGCCGCTCCGTTCTCGCCCTGGCCGCCGCCGTCTTCATGCTCGTCGCCGGCGCGGCCATGGCCTGGCGCCGCACCGCCGCCTGGGCGGCGGCTGCACTCGCCGCCTACTACGTCCTCGTCGTCGTCATCGTCATGAACGGTCGCGTCGCGCTCGCCCATCCCACCGAATACGGCGCCTACAGCGGGGCCGCCGAGCAGCTCGCCCTGGCGGCCGGGGCCTTGATCGTCTTCGCCGCCAGCGACCCGATCAACCGCGGCGTGGCCGCGCGGCTCACCCGTGTGGGCCAGATCGTGTTCGGCATCTGCGCCCTGCTCTTCGGTGGCGCACACTTTGTCTATCTGAACCTCACCACCCCCTATGTCCCCAAGTGGCTGCCGCCTTCGCCGGAGTTCTGGGCCTACGCCACCGGCGTCGCCCACATCGCCGCCGGCCTCGCCATCCTGACCGGCGTGCGCGCTCGTCTGGCCGCGATCCTGCTCACGGTCATGTACGCCTCCTTCACCCCGCTGGTGCACCTGCCCATGTTGCTGGCCAATCCGTCGAGCCACTTCATCTGGGGCGAGAACGCGCTCAACCTCGCCCTGACCGGCGCGGCCTGGGTGGTGGCCGACTCCCTCGCGCGCCCGCGCTGGGCAACCTCTGGCTGACGGGCTAAGGCCGATCATGGCTCGCGACCTCGAAACCGACGCTCAGGCGGCGCGCGAGCTCTTCCACTCGTTCGACGCAATGGAGGGGCTGCCGAGCCTCGTTCCCCCACCCAAGGCCCCGCCAGCGACCGGCCTCGCATTCGTCCGGAAAGTCTACCCCGGCCTCCTGGTGGCGGCGACCATCGCCCTGGCTTCCACCTGGCTATCGCAGCACTACACCGCGCCGGTGATGCTGTTCGCCCTGCTGTTCGGCATGGCCTTCCACTTTCTACACGAGGAGGGCGCCTGCATCGCCGGCATAGAGTTCTCGTCCAAGGCGGTGCTGCGGCTGGGCGTGGCGCTGCTCGGCGCCAAGATCACCGCCGCCCAGATCCTGGGCCTGGGCGTCATGCCGATCGCGACCGTGGTCGTCGCGGTCTGCACCACCCTCGGCGTGGGGGTTCTGGCGGCGCGGGCCCTGGGCCAGAGCCGCTCGTTCGGCATTCTCTCCGGCGGGTCGGTGGGCATCTGCGGCGCTTCGGCGGCTCTGGCCATCGCATCGGTTCTGCCGCGCAACGCCGAGAGTGAGCGCGACACCATTCTGACGGTGGTTCTGGTGACGGCGCTCTCGACCCTGGCCATGATCACCTATCCGCTGATCGCCACGGGCGTCGGCCTGGATCACGTGCGGGCCGGGATTTTTCTGGGGGGCACCATCCACGACGTCGCCCAGGTGGTGGGCGCCGGCTACACCATCTCGCCCCAGACGGGCGACATCGCCACCTATGTGAAGCTGCTGCGCGTGACCATGCTGCTGCCAGTGGTGTTCACTCTGGCCCTGTTCACCGCGCGGGGCGTCGGGCAGGCCGGACCCAGGCCGCCAGTTCCCCTGTTCCTGCTCGGCTTCGCCGCCCTGGTGGCGATCAACAGCTTCGGCCTCCTCGCCAAGCCGGTGGTGGATATGGCGAGCGACGTCTCGCGCTGGTGCCTGGTCACCGCCATCGCGGCGCTGGGCATGAAGACCTCGTTCAAGGCCCTGATCGAGGTGGGTTGGCGCCCGGTGGCGGTGATGGTGGTCGAGACGGCCTGGATCGGCGCCCTGGTGATGACGGCCGTCCTGGTCTTCCACTAGGGAGTCCCGCGTCGCTTGACGGGCGCAGTGTGAGGTGGGCGGAATCGGAGCGCTTTGACGTCGGGGGCCTCATGATCTTCGAACAGATCGCAAGCGGAGGTTGCCAGTCCTATCTCGTCGGCTGCGCGGACACTCTGTGCGCCGCGGTGATCGATCCGGAAATCGGCCAGATCGACCGCTACAAAGCCCTCGCCGCCCGCGACGGCCTGCACATCCGCTATGTGATCGACACTCACACCCACGCCGACCACTTCTCCGCGGTCAAGCAGTTGGCCGAGACGCTCGGCGCGCCGGCGGTGACGCACGCCGGCAGTCCCGCCCCCTACGCCAGCCTGCGCCTGGACGACGGCGATCTGCTTCGGGTAGGCGGCCTGCGTCTTCGCGCCCTGCACACGCCCGGCCACACGCGCGACTCGATGTGTCTGGTGGCCGAGGACCGCGTATTTACCGGCGATACGCTATTGATCGGGGGCACCGGCCGCACCGACCTCCCCACCGGCGACCCTGACCAGCTCTACGACAGCCTGTTCGGCAAGCTGCTCAAGCTCGATGCGGCGCTGCGAGTCTACCCGGCCCACGACTACAAAGGCCGCTCCCATTCCACTATCGGGGCCGAGATCGCGGACAATCCTAGGTTGCAGAAACGCGACCGGACCGAGTTCACCACGATGATGCGTGAGCTCAACCTGGCCGCGCCAACCCATCTCACCGAAGCGCTGCGCGTCAACCTGTCGGGTGGCGTCAGCATCGGCCAGATGCTCGCCGAGGCTGCCGCCGATGTGCCGTTCATCGCCATGGCGGAGTTGGAGCATCGCCTGTCCGAGCGGTCCAACGATTTGCTGGTCTTGGATGTCCGCGAGTTGAGCGCCTTCAGGGCCGGGCACATCCCCGGCGCGCGCCATCTGCCGCGCGGCGAGCTCGAGCTGCGCGTAAACCAGGAGATCCCCGACCCGACCCTGCGCATCGTCACCTATTGCGAGTTCGGCAAGATCTCGACCCTGGCCGCGGCCACCCTGCGCCAACTGGGCTTCATGCGCGCCGCCGCCCTCGACGGCGGCATGAAATCCTGGCGGGAAGACGGTCGGCCCGTGGAGAGCGAGGTCTACGACCACTATCCCTAGAGCAAACCCATCCGGCTCTAGACGCTCTCCGGCTCCGCCACCTTGTCCTGGGTCTTCAATTCGAAATCGCTGGCGTCGTGGCGCTCGTGGAGTTGGCTGGACGGCTCACCCCAGGCGCGGTTGACCATCCGCCCCCGTTGTACGGCCGGACGCTCGGCGATCCGGTCGGTCCACCGCTGGACGTGCTTGTAGTCCTGCACCTGAAGGAACTCGCCGGCCTCATAGACCAGACCCTTGGCCAGGCCGCCGTACCAGGGCCACACCGCCATGTCGGCGATCGTATAGGCCTCGCCCGCCAGGTAGGCGCTCTCGGCCAGCCGCCGGTCGAGCACGTCGAGCTGGCGCTTCACCTCCATGGCGAAGCGGTCGATGGCGTATTCGATCTTGGTGGGCGCATAGGCGTAGAAGTGGCCGAACCCGCCGCCCAGATAGGGCGTGGCGCCCATCTGCCAGAACAGCCACGACAGGCATTCGGCGCGCGGGCCGGCCTCGGTCGGCAAGAAGGCCCCGAACTTCTCGGCCAGATACATCAGGATCGCCCCCGACTCGAACACCCGGATCGGCGTCGGCCCGCCGCGGTCGACCAGGGCCGGGATCTTTGAATTGGGATTGGCGGCCACGAAGCCGCTGCCGAATTGATCGCCCTCGCTGATGCGGATCATCCAGGCGTCATATTCCGCGCCGGCGTGGCCCAAGGCCAACAGCTCCTCCAGCATCACGGTTACCTTCACCCCGTTCGGCGTGGCCAGGGAATAGAGCTGCAGCGGGTGGCGGCCGACCGGCAGGTCCTTGTCGTGGGTCGGCCCGGCGATCGGACGGTTGATGTTGGCGAACCTCCCGCCGTTGTCCTTGTTCCAGGTCCAGACGGCGGGCGGGGTGTATTCGGCGGCGTCGGTCATCGCGGCTCCATGCGGCTGACGGGTGGTTGCTAGCGATGTGGGGGACGCGAGGGGGTTTCGCGAGGGGCGGCGACGTTGGGACCGGGCGCTGTCGTGCTACGATCGCTGCATGCGTCATCCCGATTGGTATCCCGCTTGGCGCCATGACGCCGTCCATGGGCTGCAGGAAAAGAACGCGCGACTGCAGGCCGAATTCCGGATTAGCGAGTGGCCACGCTACGACTATGACCTCGACGCCGGAACGCTGGTTTTCTCCGATCAGGGCGGTCCTAGGGTGATTGCCGAGATCCAGGTCGCCGGATCGACAAGCGCCAAGGCGGGCAATTGGCTGTGGGCCTGGGCCAATTCGCATTGGCCGCCTGAGTGCGCCGCCGACTCTCGGCGCGCGCGGGAGTTCGGCGAGGAACATGGCGTCTGCGAGCTGACCCACGACAGCGTGGAGGATGACGCTGGCGACATCAACGCGCTCGGCTGGGAGCTGACCGCCACCATGGTTCGCATCACCGACGCGCTCGGAGCCTACCGGCCGCCCCGCGACGAAGGCGGCGGCCTCTACCTGGTCTACAAGAGCATGAGCTGGGCCAGCTGACAGCCTGGTAAGGCGAGAACGCCGACGCCTGTCACCGATACCTAGCGCGAGGCCTACGGCCGCCGACCGGCCAAAGCCTGGCGGTCGACGCCGTAAGCGGCGACGCCTACGGCTAGTACTTCACGCTCAGATCCACACCGATCGTGCGTGGCTGGTTCGTCACCACCCGATTGTACGAATAGAGGTTGAACGAGTTGATGTTGAGGTAAGAGAGTTGGGCGTGCTTGTCGAAGACGTTGTTGGCGAACACCGCCACCGTCCAGCGATCCTTCGACAGGCTGATCCGCGCGTCCGTCAGATCGTAGGAGGGCAGAGACTGGTAGCCGGGGATACCGGCTTCAGGTGAGCCGGCGAAGAGCGTCAGCTCGGTCCGCGAACCGACATAGTTGTTGTTGATCTGCGCGGAGGCCAGATAGCCGTTGCCAACCTCGACCCCGTAGTTCAGCGACCCGCTGGCGGTGAAACGCGGGATGTTGAGCAGCGGGTCGCCCGAAGCGATGCCCGTCGACGGGCTGTCGCCGGTGAACTGGGCGTGGGCATAGCCGGCGTTCGCCGTCAGCGTCAGGCCGTCCCGGCTGGACCGGCCCTCGACCAACTTGACCGCCATTTCCGCCTCGCCGCCATAGACCTCAGCGGAGGCGGCGTTGCCGGTGAAGGTGAAGCCACAGGACAGGTAGACGAGATTCTGGACGTTGCTCCAGTGGTCGTAATAACCGTCGCTGTTGAAGGTGAGGCGACCACCCAGGAGCCGGGCCTTCTCGCCCACTTCATAGTTCCACACCGAGTCCGACTGGTAGGTCAGCGGCGCGCCGGTGATGCCCAGCTTCTCGAAGCTGGCCGGGCAGCCGAGATTGGGTGAATCCGACACCGGCTGGTTGACGCCGGCCGGGCGGAAGCCCTTCGACACCGTACCATAGACCAACAGGTCCGGGGACGGGGTCCACGACAGATTGACCTTGGGGTTTATGCCGCTGTTCGAGGTCGCGAGCGGCACCGACTGATTATAGAGATCCGTGCCGTCGAACAGGAAGCCGTTCTGGAAGCTGCTCGCGGTGGTCTTGAAGTGATAATAGCGCAGTCCGGCGGTGAGCTTCAGGCTGTCCAGGATCTGGTAGGACGCTTCGCCGAACACGGCGATCTGCTTGATCGTCGTCGGCTCGTCGATGGTGATGAGGTTGGCCCCGTCCTGCGGGGCGTCGATCGGGATCAGCCCAGGTGTCGGCTCGGTAAGATCGAATTCCGAGCGGAAGTCCTGGTAGAAGACGCCGGCCAGCCATTGGAATCGCGACGGGTTCGCTGAGGCGACGCGGAACTCCTCGCTGAACTGCCGCGACGTGTCGAGCTCGTTGTTGACCGACTCGCCCAGGCCACCCTGGTCGGTGTAGGGGCTGATCCCGAAGGTCGTGGCCAAGTTTTCGGTCGCATCCTGGTACTGGTTTTCCTTGCGCTGCCAGTAGGCGCTGGCCGAGGTGATCTCGACACCGCTGGTGTCGTATTTCACAACTAGGCTGCCGAGCTGGAAGTCGTCGACGATGCTCTCCGGCGTATCGAACGGCTGGTAGTGGGCGGGCGTGCCCGGGATACTGTCGTAGGCGCTGTAACCGCCCTGCGAGCTGTGCTGGTACATGAACATCGGCGTGATCGTCAGATTGGCGTTGGGCTGGGCCGTCACGGTGGCGCGGAAGCCCCCCGTCTTCGCCGAGTTGACGTCTTTGAAGACCTGGTCAGTGGCCCCGGAGAGCACGTTCCACCGCGTGGCCGGGTTCGGATTGATCCAGCTCGTCGGGCCATCGGTTCCGGCGACGATGCGGTCGATCCAGCCGGTGTCGTAGCCCAGCGTGCCGACTAGCCGCACCGCCAGCATGCCGGGCGCCAGCGGGATGTTGACCATCAGGTTTTCGCTGTTGTTGGGCCGGTCGCCGCCGGCGGTGCCGGATAGGCTCACATCGGCGCTCGCCTCGAACTTGTCGAGGTTGGGCTGGTTGGTCACCAGCTTGATGGTGCCGCCCATCGAGCCGGAGCCGTAGAGGGTGCCCTGCGGCCCTCGCAGCACCTCGACCCGGTTTATGTCATAGAGATTGGGGTCGATGACCACCTTGCCGTTCTGGGTGAACGAGGCGGCGGTGAGCGGGGTTTCGTCGAGATAGAAGCCGACGGTGGGAGCGGCGCCGCCGCTCGAGGAGAGGCCGCGCATCTCGAACTCGGTCTGGCCGGGTCCGGAGGTGCGCTCCGAAATGCCCGGCACGTCTTCGGCCAGCTTGTCGAAATCGATCGCGCCGCGCGCGGCGATGTCCTGCCCGCTGATCGCGGTCATGCTGATCGGCGTCTTCTGGACCGTGGAGGCGCGCTTTTCGGCCGTCACGATGATTTCCTGCACCGCGGTTTGCTGGCCGGCCGCCAGCGGCGTCGACTGGGCGAACGCCGGCAGAGCCGCCAGATACGCGCAAGTCCCCAGAAGTCCCGCCTTCAACGGTAGAGCATAGACAGTCCGGACAATGTTCTTCGTGAAATACGCCATAGGAAACCCCCCGTAGATCTTCTTCGTTGGGCGAGTCGCCATATTTCAGATTTCAGCGGTCGCCTATTTTTGAATCTCTCTGTAAGACCCATTAGACAACCAAGAATCTGTTAACGGAGTATTAGGGCGCACCTCAGCGCGTCGAGGACGCGGCCGGCGGACCGGAATCGGCGGGTGGGACGATCAGGCGGGAACGGTGCGGAACCGAGGCTCGATGGCGATGACCGTCGCACCCCTGGCGCACTCGACAGGATTCGAACCTGTGACCTCTGCCTTCGGAGGGCAGCGCTCTATCCATCTGAGCTACGAGTGCCTTTGAGCCAGGCGCGGAGCGTTTAGCGGAAAAGGCGCCCTCGGCGCAAACACGCGCGGCGGGGGGGACTGCCTCAGTTTGAAATCCGGCGGGATTGATCCGCTCGCCTGACGCCCAACGCTCCTATATGCTTAGCGCAAAGCACGGAGCTTAAACGATGGTCGTCATTGCACGCTTGGTGCACGCCAACCGGCGTGTGGATGAATTTCGGTTTGAAGTGACGAACAGTGAGGAATTTGGCCAAGGTGCCAAGGCTGCATTCGACCATTTCCATCGCGCCCATCCCGAAATCGACATGTTCAGCGATGGCGTCACTGTGGGGTTCGGCGGAGAGGAATGGTGATGGCGAGTAAACCCGAGAACCGCCCCGCCGACGTGATCGGCAACGCCGTCCACGTCATGAAGGTGTTGACGGGTGAGGCCGACGACAGCGCGCCGGACGATGGCAAGGACCCGGCCGCGAAGGCTCTGGGAGCAAAGGGCGGCGCGGCGCGGGCCAAGTCCATGACGCCAGAGAGACGCGCGGAAATAGCGCGCGCGGCAGCAGCGAAGCGGTGGCAACGCCGCACGGACGGTTGACAAAACAGCAACTTTTTCGGATTAGGTTGCGAAGAGGGGTTGGCAACCGACTCGGAGGGGCTGCACTTGGACCGCGCTGAGGCTTTCATTTTCGATCAAATCCCGCTCGTGCAACGCACGATGATCCCGGCCACGCTGAAAACCGCATACGCGGCGGCCGCCGCGCACATCGCCGATACGCCGATGCTGAATGTTCCGAGTGTCCAGCCCGGTCGTATCGTTCAATGGGCGGTCGACTTCGGCTTCGCGAAGTTGCTGGAAAGCGGCCAGTGGTCGGCCAATCACCGATGGAGCTACTTCGAGCAGCCCACAGGCCGCTACCTTGAGATCATCTTTCCGTATTCGGTCCTAACCATCAGCCAGGTGAGCGACCCCAAAAAACAGCCGCGCGACGTCGTCTTCCGGGAGAACAAGCGCCTCGATAATTCAGGCTGGCTGTTCCACGAAATGAGGGACACGGACACGGCTGGCGTCCCGCATATTCTGCTCGTCCACGGCCACCAAACTCTGAACTTCGCTCACCTGGGTATTCCGAATCCGGATCACGCGAAGGGATACATTTGGCGTTCGCCTAACCTGATGTTGATGCCTCATGAGGTTACTGCACCGGAACCGCCGCCCGAGGATACCGATATCGAGGCAGTCATGACGCTCAAAGAAGAGATCGATAAGTGGCGCCGCGACAATGGTCCGCGATAACATCGTAGAGTTTCCCAACGCCGTCCGCGCCAATCCGGCCGGGCGGCGATTGATTCCGGCCCGACTGGTTGAAGCCAGGAAGGCGGCGCGGATCAATCAGACCGAGCTGAGCGAGCGCGTTGGCGTCACTCGGCAGGCGGTGTCCTCCTATGAGCGTGGTGAGAAGATGCCAGAAGCGGAGACGTTTTTGCGTATCTGCGGGGCGCTTGATCAGCCCCCGGCGTTCTTCACAGCGGAGGAAGCACCCGTCTTTGGAGATTATAGCGTGCGCTTCTTCCGGAAATTCGGGCCTGAAACGCAGAGACGGAACGACGCTTGCGCGGTGCTCACGCGCTGGTTCGTTCAGACGGCCAGATATCTCGATGCCCATGTGAACTACCCATCGGTCGACATTCCGCGGGCCACACCGGGAGATCCCGGCGGCCGGTATGTCGAGGAAGAGATTGAAGCCGCTGCGAGAGATTGCCGGCGGCGCTGGGGTCTGGGTCTGGGGCCGATCACGAACGTCATCGCTCTGGTCGAAAGCAAAGGCGTTGCAGTCTGCCGTTTCGAGATTGAACACGAGCGCATCGACGCCTTTTCATTCTGGAACGGAGAACGCCCGTTCATCTTCTGCGCCTCCGATAGGGAATCGGGCGCGCGAGCCCGTTTCGACGTGGCCCATGAGCTGGGGCATTTGATTCTTCACCGCTGGATCGAGCCCGAAGAACTTGAAGACCCAAAAACCTTGAAGCTCATCGAACGCGAAGCGGATCGATTTGCTGGAGCGTTTCTGCTGCCCAGGGAGTCTTTCCCGAATGAAGTCTACTCGTCTCGCTTAGAGGCATTTGTAGAACTTAAGCGTAGATGGAAAGTATCCATACAAGCGATGATTTATAGATGCAGCGACATCGGTGTTATCGATGAAAATCAATTCACAAATCTGTATAAACAACTCTCATTCCGGAAGTGGCGGACGCGCGAGCCACTTGATGATCCGCAGCATTTCCCTCTTGAGCAACCCCGCTTGCTCAAGCGTGCGATCGAAATGGTAATCAACGGCGGCCGTCGTCATCCTGACGAAATCACGGCCGATCTGCCTTTCAATCGCGCGACGCTGGAAACGCTATGCAACCTCGCGCCGGGGACGCTCACCAGCAAGCCAACGATCTCCGATGACCTTACATTAAAATGAATGTCATGCTTGACGCTAAGCATAAAGGTTCATATACAAATGGGCATGAACAAGCTGCCCACCGCGAAGCGCGCCAAAATCCTCACCCTGCTGTGTGAGGGCATGAGCATGCGGGCCATCGCTCGCGCCGAGGACGTGAGCCAAAACACGGTCGCCAAGGCGCTGGTCGATGCTGGGAAGGTCTGCGCGGAAATGCATGACGAGCTGGTGCAGGGCGTCACGGCGAGCCGCATCCAGTGCGACGAAATCTGGGCCTTCAACTATTGCAAGCAACGCACCGTCGCGAGCGCCAAGGCCGCGCCGGCTGATGCGGGCGATATCTGGACGTGGACCGGGATCGACGCCGACTCAAAGCTGATCGTCAGCTACCTGGTCGGTGACCGCTCAGGCTCCGCCGCTATCGACTTGATGGACGATCTACGCTCGCGCCTCGCCAACCGCGTTCAAATCAGCACCGATGGCCACAAGGCCTATCTGGACGCCGTGGAAGGCGCCTTCGGCGGCGACGTTGACTATGCCCAGGTGATCAAGCTCTACGGCGCCACGGTCGCGGGACCGGGCCGCTACAGCCCCGCCGAATGCATAGGGATCAAGAAGGTCCGCGTTGAGGGCGATCCTGATATCAAGCACGTCTCGACGAGCTACGTCGAAGCCCACAACAAGACGATGCGGATGCACATGCGGCGCTTCACGCGCCTGACGAACGGCCACAGCAAGAAGGTCGCCAATCACGCGCACATGGTCGCGCTCTACACCCTGTTCTATAACTTCATTCGCACGCACTCGAAGTTCAAGATGACGCCCGCCATGCAAGCCGGGATCGCCGACACGTTCATGAGCTTTGACGACGTGCTGGCGCGGATCGACGCTGCGAATGTCCCGGCCAAGGTGCGCGGGCCTTACAAGAAGCGGGCTTAGGTCATGTCTCCACAAGACGTGGTAAAAACCATCTGGCGCTCGGATCGGAAGCGCAACGTCGAAATCATCAGACGCGGCGAGTTCTACTCGTTCGAGGAGTCTGGCGAACAGTTCGACCTGGGGGAGGTTTATTGGGGGCCGCTGTCGGGCGGCGGTATCCACGACACCGCCGAAGGCGCGGAACGTACTGCGCGGGCCGAGGTGCCTTGGCTTCGCGATCAGATTTCAAACTGAGGCAGTCCCCGGCGGGGCGCGGCCTTGAAAGTGCGAGTTGCGGCGGGTGTCAGATCGCAGCGAGTCGGGTCCGCCGGCGCAAGACAAGGCCCAGGCCGCCGAATCCGGCCAGCATCAGAGCCCAGGTCGCCGGCTCGGGCGCGGAGACGGAGACATTGTCGAGGCCTTGAAAGCCTGGGTCGTTGCGGAAGCCGAACTCAAGCGTATCGCTTCCGGTGCCCCGGACGTCGAATGTGACGTTTTCCCAGCCATTCGTAGCTGCGACGTTGGTGGCGGAAGCGAGCGTGGCTCCATCCCAGGTGACGGAGAAATCGTTCGGCGTCGCGCCGTCGCTGGCGAGCCAGTAGCTGAGGACCATATACTGACCGCTCGTGTCGGTGATCGTCTGACTGAGGGTGCCGTCGCTGCCGATCGGGCCCAGGGATGCATAATAAGTCCCGTCTTCAGCAGCCGTCACGCCGGCGTCGCAGCACGCAATGACGCTGGTGAAGCCCTCATTGCCGCCTTGCGTCCAGCCGCTGAAGTTGCCGGTCTCGAAGCTGCCGTTGGTGAGCAGGTTCGTGCCCGCGCTCGCGCCACCTGCACCGAGCACCAGAGCCGCGACCGTTGCAACGACGCCATGTCCGATTTTCATCGATCCTGCCTTTTGCGCTTCGAGACGCTTGCGCGGGTGCTAGAGTCCTCAACGTGGCCATTCAAGTCAATAAGCGGGGCCGCATTCCAGCCACTTTTTCCCGCCGGCAAGGCAATGCCGCGGTGCGCGCGGGCGCCCCACGCCCTCTATGCCGCGACGCAGCAAACCAATAGGCTGGCCGGAATGCTCTTTCCCGTCCACGCCGCATGGTGACCTGGCCGCCGATACCCCGGCGTCTGTTGCTGCGGCTGGCCGGGGCCGGGCTGATCGGCGCTCCCGCCGCGAGCCTGGCGGCGCCCAAGACGGCGGAGGCGGGTGGCGTCCCCCGTCCGGCCGCCGGCGCGGGGCCGGACCGGTGGCCGATCTGGTTCGAGGGCCAGCGCATCTGGGCCTATGCCGACGCAATAAGCCTTCTGCCCGGCGAACCGCTCAATCTGATGATGGCGGGCGGACCGGGCCAGCCGACCCGGCGGGTGCGGGCGGAGGTGTTCCGCCTCGGCGCCGGCGATCCCAAACTCGTCTGGACCAGCGACTTCGTCGACGTGCCGGCGCGCGGCGCCACCGCCTCCAGTGCCGCCATCGGCCCCGGCTGGCCGCCCTCGCTCGGCCCCATCGACACCCGCGCGTGGCCGCCGGGCTGCTATTCCATGGATGTCGTCGAGCAGACGACGGCGACCCGTGACGTGCGCGCGGCCCAATGGATCGTGAAAAACCCCCGCCGCTCCGGCGCGGTGCTGGCGCGGCTGGGGACCAACACCTACCAAGCCTACAACACCTGGGGCGGCCATAGCCTCTATCCAGACGACGACGACGCGCGCGGCCTGATGGTCTCGTTCGATCGGCCGACAGGCCCGGATTTCTTCGAATATGACGGCTATCTGGTGCAGTGGCTGGAGAGCCTGGCCCCCAGCCTCGGCGGCGTCGACTATGCCGCCAATTTCGACGTTCACGCCGATCCGCACTTCATGGATCCCTATCCCCTGGTCATCACCGGCGGACACGATGAATATTGGAGCGGCGAGGAGTTCACCGCCTTCGAGCGCCGCATCTTCCACCAGGGGCGCAACGTCTGCTTCTTCGGCGGCAACACCGCCTTTCGCCAGATGCGCTACGCCGACCTCAACGCCGCGCCGGACGCGCAAGGCCGTGGCCGCCAGATCGTCTGCTACAAGACCGCTTCCGACCCCATCGCGCTCAGGTCCGGCAAGCTCGATCCAACCCTACTCATCACCAACAACTTCCGCGACGGCGCACGGCGGCCGGAGACCATGCTGATGGGAAGCGCCTATCAGAGCTGGTTCGAGCCGGGCTCGGGCCAGAAACCGGCCTATGTGGTGGTCAAAACCGACCTGCCGTTCTTTGAGGGCACGGGGTGGAAGGTGGGCGACAAGGCCGCCGACGTGGTCGGCTACGAATGGGACAATCGCGATCCGGAGGGGGACGGCGCCCGGCTGTGGGATAAGGCCCGCTCGCGCATCGCGCCCATCGATCCGGCCCGCATTCAGGTGCTGTTCCGGGGCGTGGCTACCGACGACGACGGCGATCCGGGCTTGGCCGAGGCCACCTATTTCGTCTCACCGGCCGGCGCCAAGGTGTTCAACGCCGCCTCGATCCGCTGGGCCTGGGGCCTGGCCAAACCGGGTGTCGCCAATCCGGCCTTCGGCCGTTTCAACGAAAACCTAGTGCGCGCCCTCAGCCGGCGCGGGACAAGGGCGCGCGCATGAGCGGCGAGACCACACGCGTGCTGGTGCTGCAGGGCGGAGGCGCCCTCGGCTCCTACCAGGCTGGGGTGTACGAGGCTCTGGCCGCCGAGGGATTGGAGCCTTCCTGGGTGGCGGGCATCTCCATCGGCGCGGTCAACGCCGCCCTCATCGCCGGCAATCCGCCGGACCGGCGTATCGAGGCCCTGCGCGAATTCTGGCGCCTGGCCTCGGGCGGACCGCAGGTGGATTTCGGCCTTGGCCTCTGGCCGCTGCGCGCCGCCCAAAGCCAGGTGAACGCGGTCGGGACCATGGTCTTCGGCGTCAGCGGCTTCTTCACCCCCCGCGTTCCGCCGCCGCAGCTGCAGCCGCCCGGCACGACCGCCGCTCTCAGCTACTATGACACCGCACCGCTGAAGACGACGCTGGAGCGGCTGGTGGACTTCGATCGCATCAATTCCGGCGAGACCCGTTTCAGCGTCGGGGCTGTGAACGTGACCAGCGGCAACTTCATCTATTTCGACAATACCCAGCAGCAGATCCGGCCCGAGCACATCATGGCCTCCGGCGCCCTGCCTCCGGGCTTTCCACCGATCGAGATCGACGGCGAATACTATTGGGACGGCGGCCTCGTCTCCAACACCCCGCTCGACTATGTGCTCGACGAGGAGACGGTGAGAGACCTGCTGATATTCCAGGTCGATCTATTCCCGGCCGTCGGCGCGATGCCGCGCACGCTGATCGAGGCGGCCGAGCGCGAGATGGACATCCGCTATTCCAGCCGCACGCGCCTCAACACCGACACCGCCCTGCGCATTCGCCACGCCCGGCGACTGGTGCGCCGGGTGCTGGCCCAGCTGCCGGAGGAGGTCGCCAAGGGGCCGGCTGCAATGGAGCTGGCCAGGCTGGCGGTGGAGAACGCCCTGACGGTCGTCCACCTGATCTATCGCCGCCAATCCTATGAAGGCAGCGCCAAGGACTACGAATTCTCCCGTTCGACCATGCTGGAGCACTGGGCGGCCGGGTTGAAGGCGGTGAAACGCAGCATGACGGAGCGCGCGGCCATCCTCACGCGCCCCGCCTCCGGCGGCGCGCGAATGTTCGACGTCAAGGATGGCGGCGAGGAAGAGATCAAGGAAGCGTGAGCTGTTCCTCCTCACCCTCGGTGGGGAAGACTAGAGACCCGCTAGCCGCGTGGACCGTTCTCCCTTAATTCGACAATCCCCTCACACTTGGAGCCCGCCATGTCCCTTGCCTCGAAATCCGCCGTCGTCACCGGCTCCACGAGCGGCATCGGCTTGGCCATCGCCCGCGCCCTGGCCGCCGAAGGCGCCAACGTCATGCTGAACGGCTTCGGCAAGCCGGAAGACATCGAAGCCGTTCGCGCCGGCATCGAAGCCGATTTCCGGGTCAAGGCCCTCCACTCCCCGGCCGACATGACCAAGCCGGCCGAGATCGCCGGCATGATCGCCGACGCGGAAAAGGCCTTCGGCGCCGTCGACATCCTGGTCAACAACGCCGGCATCCAGTTCGTCTCGCCGATCGAGGACTTCCCGATCGAGAAGTGGGACCAGATCATCGCCATCAACCTGACGGCGGCCTTCCACGCCGTCCGCGCGGCCATTCCGGGCATGAAGACGCGCGGATGGGGCCGGATCATCTCCACCGCCTCGGCCCATTCCAAGGTGGCCTCGCCGTTCAAGTCGGCCTATGTCGCCGCCAAGCATGGCATCGCCGGCCTGACCAAGACCGCGGCCCTGGAGCTCGCCACCCACGGGGTGACCGTCAATTGCATTTCGCCCGGCTATGTGTGGACGCCGCTGGTGGAGGCGCAGATTCCCGACACCATGAAGGCGCGCGGCCTTACCCGCGACCAGGTGATCAACGACGTGCTGCTCGAGGCCCAGCCGACCAAGGAATTCGTCAAGACCGAGGAAGTGGCCGCCTTCGTGGTCTTCCTGTGCTCGGACGCCGCCAAGCAGATCACCGGCGCCAACCTGTCCATCGACGGCGGCTGGACGGCTGCGTGAGCCACGAGCGCCTGATCACGCTCGCGGACATCCAGGCGGCGAGGGCGCGCATCGCGCCTTACGTGCAGTCAACGCCCGTCGTCGCCATGACGCCGAGCGGCCTGCGCCTGAAAGCCGAAAACCTGACGCCCATCGGCGCCTTCAAGATCCGCGGGGCCTTCAACGCCCTGCTCAGCCTGACCGACGATCAGCGCGCGGCCGGTGTCGTCGCCCATTCCAGCGGCAACCACGCCCAGGCGGTGGCCTATGCGGCGGCGCGGCTCGGCGTTCACGCGGCCATCGTCATGCCGGGTAACGCCCCGGCGACCAAGGCCGAGGGCGTGCGCCGAGAGGGGGCGGAGATCATCACTGTCGGCGCGGCCAGCAGCGAGCGCGCCGCCATGGCTCGGGAGCTTGCCCGTCAGCGCGGCGCGGCCCTCGTCGAGCCGTTCGACATGGATGTGATCATGTGCGGGACCGGGACCATCGGCCTGGAGATTCTCGACCAGGCGCCGGACGTGGAGACGGTGTTCGCCCCGGTCTCGGGCGGCGGCCTGCTGGGCGGACTGGCGGCGGCGATCAAGCTTTCCCGCCCCGCGGTGAAGGTGATCGGCGTCGAGCCGGAACTGGCCAATGACGCCTTCCAGAGCTTCCGCGCCGGCGAGGTGGTCGAGATCAGCGCCGAGCAGGCGACCAGCACCCTGGCCGATGGCCTGAGGGTGCAGAAGCTGGGCGCGCGCACCTGGCCGCACATCCGCGCCTTCGTCGACGACATCGTCACCGTGAGCGAGGCTGAGATGCGCGCGGCCATGCGCCGGATCGCCGCCGAGGCCCGCCTGGTGGCCGAGCCCAGCGGCGCGGTCGCCGCCGCCGGGGCGCTGCCTCACGGCGCGAATGTAAAGACCAGCGTCGCCGTGCTCTCCGGCGGCAACGTCGACCGCGCGCTCTATGCGGAGATCCTGGCCGAGGGTTGAGCCTCAGCCCGCCGCCTGGCCGCTCAGTGCTCGGTCGGGGCCGTCGGCGGCGACTGAGGTGAGCCCTGGCCGCCCTGCGCCGATGGTTTGGCTCCGTCGGGCGCGTCATATTTCAGGTCGGCGGCCCAGACGACCGTGCGCAGAACCAGCGCGTTGGTCGCGGTCGGACCGGCCTTGAAGGCCACACGTTCTCCAGCCTTCACCAACACCTGCACGCCTTGCGTCGCGCGAAGTTGCGTCTCCATCGGAGACGGTCCGTCCTGGCCCCTGGCCGCTGCGCCGGCGACCTCGATAGCCACCCCGAGCGTTCCGCCATCGGATGTGGCGACCCCCACCGAATTGACCCCTATACGCACGACCGTATCGCGGTCGCGCTCGATCCAGGTTTCGGTGCCGCTGGCGCCGGCGAAGATGAGTGACGCATCCCTCGGAACCTGCAGGAACCTCTCGTCGCCTTCGTTGAGCTTATAGTGCGCCATGATCGCCTCGCATGTGCGGCCGGCCCGACTGAGCAGCCGTCGTTTCAGTGAAATTCGGCCTTCAGGCCGGTGATCTCGTCGTGGTCTTCGCGGATGTGGTCGCCCGCGCGCGCAACCAGTTGGCGCGCCACCTCGGGCAAGGACTCATCGCGCGCGGCTTTGTCGAACTGGTCGCGAATGAACGCCTCGCCGCGCTCGACCTCCTCGATGACCGGCCGGTCGGTCTGGCCGGAGACGCGGTCCCTCAGTGACAGGAAGGCGCGATGGACCGGACCGATAACCGACCCCGCCGTGAGCGGGCGCCCACCGGACGCGCGCACCTGTGTCTCAAGTTCGCCCGTGAGCTCGCGTCGCGCCAGAGCCCGCTTCTCGAACATCGCCTTGAAGCGCGGATTGAGCGCCAGCGCCGCCGCCTGCTCATAGCCTTGAACGCTGTCGATGGTCGTCTCGATGAGGCCGTTGAGCACATGCACGGCGCGATATTGATCTTGGTTCAAACGCTACGCTCCTTGCCCTTGCAGGAGTCTCAACGGCGCCGGGGCGGGGCCGTTCCATTGGCGCGCGAAGGCGTGGCCCCTGGCGTCCGGCGGCAAGTTTGGCGAAAATGGCGAAAGGCAAGGGGTGGGACGCCATGCGAAGCTTCGCCGAGATCTACGCCGAGGCCGCCGCGCGCAAAGGGGGCGACGCGGCCCTCGAGGGCCTCTTGGCGGAGCACCGCTCGAAGACTCTGGCGGAACTGGCGACCATCCCGGATGATCGTTGGCTGGCTCAGATGAGCAAATGCGTCTTCCAGGCCGGCTTTTCCTGGAAGGTGATCGAAAACAAGTGGCCGGGCTTCGAGACCGCCTTCCACGCCTTCGATCCGGCGATCAACGCCGTCATGTCGGATGAGGAATTCGACGCCCATCTCAAGGATACGGGCATCATTCGCAACGCCCAGAAGATCCTCTCTGTACGGAACAATGCCGCGTTCTTCGCCGACCTGGCGCGCGAGCACGGCTCGGCGGCGGCCTTCTTCGCAAACTGGCCGGACGCCGATTTCATCGGCCTGCTGGAGGTGATGAAGGCGCGCGCCGCCCGGCTCTCCGGCGAGACGGCCATGCGGTTCTTCCGATTCATGGGCAAGCCGAGCTTCATCACCAGTCGCGACGTCACTGCCGCCCTGATCGCCGCTGGCGTGGTCGACCGGCCGCCGACCGGTAAGAAGGACCTCCGCGCCGTGCAGAACGCCTTCAACGCCTGGGCCGCCGAGAGCGGTCGCGACCTCACCGCCATGAGCCGCGTACTGGCGCTCAGCACCGGGCCGGAGGGCTGGGGCCGGTGACCGCGTGAGCGGCCCGTCGCCGGCGGCCATTGAGGTTCTCCCGGCCCATTCGGGTGAGCGAGCCGCGCTCGACAACCTGTTCCAGCTCTATATCCACGACTTCTCCGAATTCTGGGCGAACCGGCCGGAAGGCGAGCTCACCGACGACGGCCGGTTCGAACCCTATCCCGACCTGGACGCCTACTGGCGAGAGGCGGATCGCGTTCCCCTGCTGTTGCGGTTGGATGGGCGCCTGGTCGGCTTCGCCCTCATCAACGCCGTTGGCCACGGCGGCGGACCCGTGGATCGCAACATGGCCGAGTTCTTCGTCGCCAGGAAACACCGCCGGGGCGGGTTAGGGACAGCGGCGGCGCGCGCCGTCTTCAGCGGCCATCCGGACGTGTTGGACACCGAGGAGCTCGACGTGGCCAGCCCGGACTGGAACGGCCCCGTCATCCGTTTCAGGATCGGGCCTTCTTCGCCTTCCGCTCCTTCGGCGGCAGGGCGGCCGTGAAGGCGACGGCCTTGGCGAGTACTTCGGCCAAGGTCTCGTCGTCGGCGACCACATCCTCGGGGATCACCGCATAGGCCCTCATCGGCCGGCCGGGCATGGGCTCGAAATAGTCGCCGCCGCCGGGCAGGGCGGCGCGATCGGCGTCCGCCAGCCGCGCGAAGATGCGCTCGCCAAACAGGCCGGCGGCCATGTTCCCGCGCACGAACACCGCCGGATAGCCGAACATCCTGCGCCGCTCGACCAACGGGTCTGGCGGCAGGCACTCGTCGAACAGGTCGATCAGCCCTTGCGGCGCTCTGGTCCAGGATGTCTCGCCCATGGCGCGAACCTAGGAACGGCGGGCGCGGCGGGCAAGCGCCACGGTGCGGCTCGCTGTCACTTGACATAACTTACATGTTATATAACTTCGATATTATGAATAGCGGCGCGCACGTCATCGACACCGCCTTCGCGGCCCTGTCTGACCCGACCCGGCGAGCGATCCTCGCGCGGCTGGCGCTCGGCGAAGCGACCGTGATGCAACTGGCCCAGCCGTTCGCCATGACCCAGCCGGCGGTCTCGCGGCATCTCAAGGTGCTCGAAGAGGCGAGATTGATCGCCCGGCGGGTCGACGGCTCGAAGCGGCCCTGCCGTCTGACGGCGGGCGGCCTCGAGGCTGTCGACCAGTGGCTGGCGATGCTGCGCCAGGCCCTGGCCGCCAACTACGACCGGCTGGATCAGGTGCTGGAGACCATGGACACCGAAAAAGAGGAGGAATCGCCATGACCGGATTGACCTTGAGGACCGAAGGCGACCTGCACATCGTCGTCACGCGCCGTTTCGCGGCCTCGCCGCGAATGCTGTTTCGCGCCCACACCGAGCCGGCCCTGATCCAGAAGTGGTTGCTGGGCCCCGACGGCTGGACGATGCCGGCCTGCGTCTGCGAGGCCCGGCCGGGCGGGCGGTTCCGCTACGATTGGGCCGACGCCAACGGCCACGGATTCCACGTGGCCGGCGAGTTCGTCGCGCTCGAACCGGACCGCCGGATCGTCCACATCGAGCGCATGTATCTGCCCGATCCCACGCCCGACAACCATGTGGAGACGACCTTCGAGGCGGACGGCGAGGGCACGCTGATGACCATGCGCATGACCCTCCCTGACGAAGCGACGCGGGCGACCATGCTCGCCACCGGCATGGAGGGCGGCATGGAGGCCAGCTACGCCAGGCTGGAAGGACTGATCTAGGGGCGCGCGCGCCTCCGCCTTGCTTGCCCCAAGCTTGGCTTCATGGTGTCTTCGACCCGCGAGAGGGGCCTTGGGTGGACGACAAGCGCTACTGGGCGTTCCTGAGCTATAGCCACGCCGATCGCGCCTGGGCCCGGCAGTTGCACCGGGCGCTGGAAACCTACGCCATCCCCAAACGGCTTGTGGGTCGCCAGACCCAGTTCGGGCCGGCGCCGAAACGCTTCTCCCCCATTTTCCGCGACCGGGAGGAGCTGGCCGCCGACGCCCACTTGCTGGACCGGGTGCAGGACGTGCTGGAGCGGTCGGCCTATCTGATCGTGCTCTGTTCGCCGGCCGCGGCGCGCTCGTCCTGGGTCGACCAGGAGATCATCCGCTTCAAGGTCCTGCACGGAGAGGATCGGGTGCTGGCGGTCATCGTCGCCGGCGCGCCGCGCGCCTCGGAGACGCCGGGCCGGGAAGACCAGGAGTGCTTTCCGGCCGCGCTGCGGGGGCGGGTCGGGCCGGATGGCGCCCTGACCGGCGAACGCGCCGACCCCATCGCCGCCGATCTTCGTCCCGGCCAGGACGGCAAGCGCCTCGGCCGGCTGAAGCTGCTGGCGCGCATGCTCGAGGTCGGGCTCGACGACCTCGTCCGCCGCGACGCCCAACGCCGCCAGACCCAGCTTGTGGCGGCCACCGCCGCCATGGGCGGCGTGGCGGCGCTGACCACCGCCCTGGCGGTCTTCGCCCTGGCCGAGCGCAACGAGGCGCTGCACCAGCGCGGCCGAGCCGAGGGCCTGGTGGAGTTCATGCTCGGCGACCTGACCAAGAAGCTGAAACCCACCGGCCGGCTGGACCTGCTGGACGCCGTCGGGGCCGAGGCGCTCAACTACTACGGCGCCGAGGAGCGGCATGGCCTCGACGCCGACGCGCTCGGCCGGCGCGCCCGGGTGCTGCACCTCCTCGGCGACCTACGTGATCAAAGGGGCGATCTGGCGGGCGCGACGAGCGAGTTTCGGGAGGCGGCCAAGACGACCGCGCAACTGCTGGCCGCCAAGCCTGATGACTCGACGCGCATCTACAACCACGCCCAGAGCCTTTACTACCTGGGCTACGCCGCCAGCCAGCGGGGCCAGATGGACGAGGCGCAGACAGCGTTCCTGGGCTACCGACGTCTCGCCCTTGAGCTGGTCAGCATCGATCCGCACCGGGACGACTGGCGCACCGAGGTGGCCTACGCCAACGAGAACCTCGGCGCCCTGTGGCACGAGGAGGACAGGCCTGACCAAGCCGCCGACGCCTTTTCCCAGGCGCTGCCTGTGGAGCGGGAACTGGCCGCCAAGGCGCCGAACGATCGCGAGCGCCAGACCGACCTGGCGGATGTCTATGAGTGGCTCTCGAACATCGACCTGTCTCAGGGTCGGTGGAAGTCCACCGAACGAGATCTGTTAGCCGAGCGCGCCATCTATTCTCGCCTCCTGGCCCGACAGCCCGGGGACAATGTCGTCAGGCTGGACCTCCTGATCAGCGGCTCGCATCTGGGAAATGTGTACCTCAAAACCGGCCGGATCGCAGAGGCCATCAACGCATTGTCGGAAGCCACGCAACAGGCCGTGAATCTGCTCCGGATCGAACCCGACAATACGGCCTGCCGCGAGCAAGCGAGCGTGGCTTTCGTCGCCTTGGCCCGGGCCAGGCTCGCCGACCACGACATCGCCGACGCCAGCGACGCCTCGGTCCGGGGCCTCGCCCTAGCGCAGGATTTAGTGCGCAAGGACCCAACGATCGACTGGTGGCGGGGCTTCGCGCTCGGCGGCGCGCGCGTGGCCGTCATCCGCGTCACCGCGGCTCGGGCCCATTCCACGACAGCGCTTCGGGAGGCATTGGAACCCGCGCCCGCTGAGGCCGATCGCCTTTCGACCTTGTCGAGTGGCGGCCGTCCCAATCTCCAGCTTGGCCGCGTCGCCGCCGACGCTCAGATATTGGCCGGTGGCTACGAAGCGTTGTCAGGTCGCCCGGACCTCGCCCGCCAACGATGGGGCACAGCGATGAACATCTGCCGTTGCCAATCCGTGACGGGCGTTGGCGCGCCGCCACCAATCCAGATATCCCGAGGCGCCCTCGACGATAGTCTGAACCGTCTTAGGTCCATTCGTCCGAACTCCGACACACCCACCGTCCTTGTTGAGAAGTTGAAGTCGGATTGGTTGGCCACCGATCTTTGGTGACCGGCCGCGCGTTGCTATCGCGACACAGCCGTGGCTAAGCTTCATCGCTCGGCGCATTGCCGGGAATAGGGGATGGTCATGAAACCAATCAGCCCGACCGGCGCGGTCCTCGCGCTGGCCATCGCCAGCGTGCTGGCCGGGTGCTGCACGACACACGGCGCCAGCAACGGTTCCACGCCTTCGGCGAATTCGCCGGGAGTCCCGCCGCCGCCGCCGCCACCGCCACCCGGTGGGCCGGGATCTCAGAACTAGACGCATCCCGAGATAGGCTTGGGGCAACTCTGAACGCCGCGAAATCGACGGCGTTCGCGGCTATGATAGATGACGTGACCCTTCGGTCGCCCGCGAAGGAGCCGGCGTGCACGCATTGATACTGGCCGCCGCCGTGGCCCTGACCTGCCACACCGCGCCGCCGCACCAGGGCTGTCAGTGCCTGTGCGCGCCAACATCCACCCGGGCAGGCGGGCTGATCTACATGTGCCGCAAGAAGCAGTGGTATTGCCCCAAGCCCGCCGCACCCCCGAAATCCCACAGCCGAGCCCCGGGCTGAACAACAACCTTGACCTCTAGCCGTGGCGGGCGTCCCTCTTAAGTAGGGAAACGCGGAAGGGGTTGGTCATGCGAACATTTGTTCTGGCGCAGCTTGGATTGATGGCGGCGTGCGCGCTCGCCACCACGGCCGGGGCGGCGCCGAAAGCGCGCTCGGAAGCGGCGCAGATTCGCGCGCTTGAGGATCGCTTTACCGCCGCGGTGCGGGCCAAGGATGTCGACGCGATCATGCGCGTCTATTCGCCGGCTGACGGCCTGACGGTCTTCGATGTCGTTCCGCCGCGCGAATATGACGGCATGGACGCCTATCGCCAGGACTGGCGGACCATCTTCAGTGGCGCGGCCGGTCCAGTCGACTTCAAGGTCAGCGACCTGAAGATCGAGGCGAGCGGCGCCATGGCCTATTCGCACAGCATCCAGACCATGACCTGGACGGGCCAGAAGGGCGACGCCCACAGCCTCGCCGTGCGGGTCACCGACGTCTATCGCAAGCTGGGCGGGGCCTGGCGGATCGTCCACGAGCACGTCTCCGTGCCCGTCGACCTCGCCACCGGCCAAGGCGACCTGGCCTCAGCGCCTTAGGCAAGCTCGTCGAGCCGAAGCGCCGTGAAGCGACGGCGAGCACGCGAGCGCTCCACCGGCTTCGTGTGAATCAAAGCCGTTTCTTCGCGAAGGCTCGGCCCGGGCCGGACTTCAGGTACCGTTCGAACTCAAGCGCCTGATGTTCGTCGGAAAAGGCGACATACGTCTTGATCCTCCACGGCGCGAATTTCGACGTGTGGGAGACTTGGCGGGCGTTGTGCTTCTTGAGTCTGGCGCGCAGGTCGGCTGTCACCCCGATGTAGAAGTGTTCGGCGTCAGCGACGCTCTCAAGAATGTAGACATACCGCAAAGCTATATCCCCGAGCGGGTCCGCCTCCGCCCTGCGGGCTGCGGCGCGACAGCCTTCGCGCCCCGGGGCGCTGGCTCGCCGAGCCGAAGCGCCGCGAGGCGCGAAGGCTGGTGCGGGCGGTCGGGGTCGAACCGACACTCTGTCACCAGAACCGGATTTTGAGTCCGGCGCGTCTGCCAATTCCGCCACGCCCGCGTGCGACCGCGAGCCTCTAGCAACGCCGGCCTCCGCTCACAAGCGGTGGACGATGTGGCCCCTCCTCCCCCTTGATGGGGGAGGAGGCTCTGCGAAGCCTTGGCGTAGCAGGGTCGGAGGGGGTGGAGCCGCCACCCCACCCGTCCCGACCTGAGGTCGGTCCACCCTCCCCATCAAGGGGAGGGAGAATTCTCTCTCGCCAACCTGAACGACCGGATCTGGAACGGGCCGATGGCAGGGTCGCCCTCAGGGAGCGCATCCTCCAGCAGGTTCACCTTGCCGGCGACGCGCCAGCCTGGCGGCGGGACGACCTCGATCGCGCCGCGTCCGCCGGCGGGCTCATAGACGCGCAGGATGAGGCCATCGCCGTCCTCGGCCGGCTTCAACGCGCCCAGCGCCACGGCCTTGCCCTCGACGCTCAGGAACCGCCTCTCGCCGTCCGCCGCCGAGGCCAGGGCGTGGTGGAACAGCGGCCGGTTGAGGTCTTCCGCCTCGGCCAGCACTCCGCCCGCGATCCAATCGCCGGAGTGGGGGAGCAGTGAATAGGTGAGGCTCTGGACGCCCTCGTCGGCGGCCTGGTCCGGCAGGATCGGCGAGCGCAGCAGGGTGAGACCGAGCTCACTGCCGCGCGCATGGCAGCCGTAGCGGCCGTCGTTCAGCAGCGCCACGCCGTAGCCGGGTTCGGACAGATCCATGAAGCGATGGCAGGCGACCTCGAAGCGGGCGGCGTCCCAGCTGGTATTTACGTGGGTCGGCCTGTGATGGACGCCGAAGGCGCATTCGAAGGTCGCGTGGTCGGCGCGCACGGCCAACGGGAAGCGCGCCTTGATCAGCAGGCGCCGGTCACGCCAGTCGAAGCGGGTGGCGAAGTCGATCCGCGCCGAATTGGCCCACAGGCGCACCGACTGGACGATGGTCGAATGGGCCACCTGACGGGTGACGCGCAGCGCAGCGCGCTGGGGCCCGTCTTCGACGACTTCGACGGACTGGGCGGTAACCTCCTCGCCCCGGCGCTCATAGTCGCCCTCGACGTCCCAGGCGTCATAGTCGCGCGACTGATCGCGGTAGGCCCAGATCTGATTGCCCCGCCCCGCCAGGGCATCGCGGCCGGCGCGCTTGTCCACAACGCTGGCGAGGGTTCCATCCTCGGCGAGTTCCACGCGCAGGAAGTCGTTTTCGAGCACGCGGCCCTGGGCGCTCGCCCCGCTCGCCGGCGCGGGCCGGCCGATGAGCGCGCCCAGCGGCGGGACGCTCGCCGCCGAGGCCAGCACGAAGCCCTCCTCCGCCGCCTGGCCGCCCGGCAAGGGCTCGTCGCTGGCAAGGCGCACCGGCCGCGGATTGAGGTCTGGATTGACGATCAACAGCCCCGGCTCACCGGCGCCGCTGAGGCGGTCGGCGATCTCCGCCAAGGCGGTCTGCGACGCTTCACCGGCCTGAGCCACGACCGCGGCCAGTTCGCGTTCGGTGCGCGCATAGACGTCGCCGATGCTGGAGCCGGGCAGGATATCGTGGAACTGATTGATCATCAGCACCCGCCACAACGCCTCCAGTGAGGCTGGCTGGCCGCCGCCCGCGAGCGCCGCGAAGCCCGCCAGCGCCTCCGCCGCCACCAGATCGCGCTCGGCGCGCCGATTGAGCCGCTTGGTCCGGCCCTGCGCAGTCAGCACGCCGCGGTGGTATTCGAGATAGAGTTCGCCCAGCCACACCGGTGTCGGCGCCGCCTCGGCCTCGGGCCGGATATCGGCGAAATAGGCCTCCGGAGACACGAAGCGGGTCGCCGGCAGCAACGGAAAGCCGGCCATGACCCGCTGGGCCTCGATCATTTCCGCCGTCGGTCCGCCGCCGCCGTCGCCATAGCCGACCGGCTGCAACACCTCCGAGGCGATGCGCTTGTCAGTGTGGGTGCGCCAGGCGCGTAGCAGCGAGGCCGGGTCAGCCACGCCGTTGTAGGTGTCCTCAGGGGTATTGAACTGCTGCACCAACACCCGCGAGCCGTCGATCCCCTCCCACCAGAAGCGCGTGTGCGGGAAGCGGTTGGTCTCCGACCAGCCGAGCTTGATGGTGAACAGGCTGGTCAGCCCAGCGCCGGCGAGGATCTGCGGCAGGGCCGGGGAGAAGCCGAAGGTGTCGGGCAGCCAGGCGACCGTGTGCCGGGCGCCGAACAGGCGCTGGAAATAGAGTTGGCCATAGAGCGCCTGGCGCACCAGGGACTCGCCGCTCGGCATGTTGATATCCGGCTCGACCCAAAGGCCGCCGGCCGGCGACCATCCGCCGGCGGCGACGGCGGCGCGCACCTCACTCAGCAACGAAGGATCGTCGTCCTCCAGCTGGCGGTAGTACTCGGCGAAAGACTGGGCGAAAGCGAAGTCGGGATAGCGTTTCACCAGGTCGGCGGCGGTGGAGAAGGTGCGCCGCGCCTTGCGCCGGGTCTCCTCGATCGGCCACAGCCAGGCGGTGTCGAGGTGGGCGTGGCCGACATAGGCGACCGCCCCAACCGGCGGGAACCGGGTCCGCAGCGCCTTCAGCTCTCCGGTCAGCCGGGCGTGGGCCGGGCCGATCGAGGCCCGCGCCGAGTCCGGCAGCTCCGTCACCGACCAGACGCGGGGGGCCTCGTCCCGGCCGCCGTAGCCCCGTGCGTGAGGGCTCGGCCGCCCGATCACCTCCTCGGTGCGCGTCGGCCAGTCGAGCTGGGCCATGGCCTCCTCGACCAGTTCGAGGACGATGGGCGCGAGTTCGTGCTCGCGCAGGTTCGCGGCCAGGTCGATGGCCAGGTTGGCCGTACGGGCGAAGGCGATCAGGTCCGGCTCGATGCGGCGCAACTCGGCGCGATGCAGGCGGGGATCTTCGACCCACTGGCCGAAGGCCTGGCGGGCCACCGCCTCGATCTCCAGCCGGCCGGCCGGCGCGTCGAGCGGGAAGGTGTTGTGGTTCGCATCCAGCCCCAGGCTTACCCGCGCGCCGCCGGCATAGTGGATGGCGAGCAGGCTTTCGCCGCCGACGTCCAGCGCCAGGCGAGATTCGGCGAGCGACCACGGGCAATCGAAGGCGCCGCCTTCGAAGCGATGGACGCCCTTTCGCTCCGGCCACGCCTCCCCTAGGGCGATCGGCGCGCCGTCAAAGGTCCACGAACCCAGGGGCCGCGTCGCGCGTACGATCCATGGTTCGAGCTCGGACAGGCGGCGCCGCGCGCGCCGCGCGCGCTGGTGGAGAGTCAGCAGCTCGTGCATGGGATCGATGCTACGCCGGATCGCCGCGCCGTGGTAATGTCAGTGGACAAAATGGGGGGAACGCCATGACGCTCAGGGTCATAGGCTCGGGTCTTGGGCGCACCGGCACGATGTCGCTCAAGCACGCGCTCGAACAGTTGGGCTTCGGCCCCTGCCATCACATGATCGAGGTGTTCGGCCATCCGGAATCCATGCCGCTGTGGGTCGCGGCCGGTGAAGGACACGCCGATTGGGATCTGATCTTCCATGACTACGCCGCCGCCGTCGACTACCCCACCGCCGCCCACTGGCGCGAGCTGACGCGCCACTATCCGGACGCCAAGGTGATCCACACCGTCCGCGACGCCGATGGGTGGTTCGACTCCACCCAGGCCACCATCTTCGCGCCCGGCTCGTTCGTCGATGCCCCACCGCCGCCATTCAAGGCCTTCTTCGAGTCGTTCACGGGGCCGATGGCGGGCCATTTCCACGACCGCGCCTTCATGACCGACCACTTCCGCCGCCACACCGCCGAGGTGATGGCGACCATCGCGCCAGAGCGTCTGCTGGTTCTCGAGGTCGGCGCCGGCTGGGACCCGCTGTGCGCCTTCCTGGGCGTACCGGTTCCGGACACGCCCTACCCAAGCGAAAACTCCACGCAGGAATTCCAAGCCCGATCCGCCGCGCATCGAGAGGCGGAAGCAACCTAACCGTCCTGAGTTCAGGTCCGGCAAACCTACAATCCCGTTGACATCGCCGCGACGACGGCGGCTCGGTCGGCGTGTCCTCGACGGGTGTTCCTTCACGAGGACTTCGCCAGAAAAGTCCCATGGCCGTTATTCCCACCATCGCGGGGCCCGAACGGGCGGCCTGCGCCAATTGCGGCGCTGTCCTTGCCGGTCACTTTTGCCATGACTGCGGCCAGTCGGCTGAGGACTTCGAACGCTCGATCGGTTCGCTCTTCGCCGAGACTGTCGAGCATCTGTTTCACGCCGATGGGCGGATGGTCCGCACCGTGCCGCTCCTGGTGGCCAATCCCGCCCGCCTGACCCGGGCCTACCTCGCCGGTCAGCGCGCTTCGCAGTCGCCGCCGCTGCGCCTGTTCCTGGTCGTCGTCCTGCTTTTCTTTCTTGCCGGAAGCCTTGGCGAGATGGCTCACCCGTTCGGCCCGCTGTTCAGATCGGATTCGCCCACCGACACAGCGCCCGTTCTGTCGCCCGGCGCCGACGCCCTGACGCGATCCTTCGCCGCGTGGCTCAATCCCCGCCTGAGCTTCGCCGCCACCCATCAGAAAGAGTTCGGCCTGGCCATAGACAGTTGGATGCACAGGATCGCCATCCTGTTCCTGCCGATCTCGACCCTTCTCCTGGGCGTGCTGTTCTATTCGCGGCGGCGCCGGATCTTTCTCTACGACCACGCGATCTTTTCCATGCACTCCCTGTCGTTCATGGGTCTGCTGTTCAGCCTGGTCACCCTGATGGAGGTCGCGACGCCTTTGCGCGGGGTCGCCCCGCTGCTGATCCCGGCCGCGCCGACGCATCTCTTCTTCCACCTGCGCGGCGTCTATGGCGCCAGCATCCTGGGCACGCTGGCGCGCATGCTGCTTCTGTTCGTGTTCTCGGTCTTCGCCATCGGCCTGCTGCTGTTGGGCGTGGTCGGCCTGGGCCTCAACGGCATGGGAACGGCGTGAGGATCGTCGCCTTCTGCTTGGCCTTGCTGGCTGCGCCGGCCGCGATGGGCGCGGTGCGGATCGAGTCCGGCCTCGTCCAGGGCGTCCAAGCCGGCGGGCTCACAGTCTACAAAGGTGTTCCCTTCGCCGCCCCGCCCGTGGGCGCGCTGCGCTGGCGCGAACCCTCGCCGGCGGCGCCCTGGCCCGGTGTGCGCCCGGCGGACCGGTTCGCTCCGGCCTGCATGCAGATCGGCGTCTCCATGCCGGGAGAAGCCCCGCCGCGCGTCAGCGAGGACTGCCTCTATCTCAACATCTGGACGCCGCGGCGCACCGTCCGTTCCGCGCCTCTGCCGGTCATCGTGTGGATCTACGGCGGCGGCTTTTCCAACGGCTCGGCGTCCATGCCGCTTTATTGGGGTGACCGGCTGGCGCGCAAGGGCGCCGTGGTGGTGACGATCGCCTATCGGGTCGGACCGTTCGGTTTCCTCGCCCTGCCCGCGCTCACGGCGGAGTCGCCGCATCGCTCGTCCGGAAACTACGGCGTCGAGGACCAGATCGCGGCCCTGGCCTGGGTGAAGCGCAACATCGCCGCGTTCGGCGGCGATCCTCAGCGTGTGACCATCGCTGGGCAGTCCGCCGGCGCCGCGTCGGTCAGCCTGCTGATGGCCTCGCCGCTGGCCAAGGGTCTCTTCCAGCGAGCCATCGGCGAGAGCGGCGGCGTCTTCGAGCCGATCCTTCTGGCCCCCGGCTATCAACTCGCCCATGCGGAAAAGGATGGCGAGGCCTATGCCGCGTCGCTCGGCGCCGGTTCCCTCGCCGAGCTACGCGCCCTGCCGGCCAGCGCGCTGCTCGCCGGCAAGCGCGACGCCATAACCCATCCGGTCATCGAGCCCTATGTGCTGCCCGCCTCGCCCTATGAGGTGTTTGCCGCCGGACGCCAGAACGACGTCCCGATCCTCATCGGCTCAAACGCCGACGAAGCCCGCTCGCTCGTCGACGATCTGGCCTCGGTCAAGGCCGCGACCTTCGCCGCCGATATCACCAAACGCTGGGGCGCTCTGCCGCCGCAGCTCCTGGCGCCCTATCCGCACACCACCGACGCCCAGGCGGTCACGGCGCGCCTGGCTTTCGAACGCGATCTGCGCTTCGGCTGGGATGTGTGGACCTGGGCGCGGCTCGAGGCCGCCACCGGCCGGAACAGCGCCTACTACTATCATTTCGCCCACGCCCCGCCGTTTCCCGCCGGATCGGTCTACGCCGGCTGGGGGCCCAGCCACTTCAGCGAACTGTGGTATGTCTTCGATCACCTGGGACAGGAGCCTTGGCGCTGGACCCCGGCCGACCGCGCGCTCGCGGACGCCATGTCGAGCTATTGGGTGAATTTCGCCAGGACCGGCGATCCCAACGGCCCGGGGCTAGCCCATTGGCCGAGGTTCGAAACCGCCCGGCCTCGGGTCATCCACCTCGACCAGACGATCGCGGTCGGCGGCGTCGCCAATCTCGAGTCGCTTACCGCCTTCGACGCCGTCTACGCGGGCGTCCGCAGTGAGCCCGTGCCCGGTTCGCTCCCGCGCTAGCCGTGTTTCAGCTTCAGCCCCAGGATGGTCAGCGCCAGCAACAGGGTGAGCCCATTGGCGACAATCAGTGGCACATCGCGGATCATCAGGCCGTAGATCAGCCATAGGGTCAGGCCAAAGGCGTAGGCGGCGAACGACTGCAGCGACAGGTCCCGCGTCGAGCGCGTGCGCCAGGCGCTGATCACCTGCGGCACGAACGAGACCGTGGTGCAGAGGGCGGCGACGAAGCCGACGATGGTGGCGAGGGGCATGGCGCTTCCTTAGGCGCCCCAGGTGGTCGGATCAATCGGTCGACCGGCCATACTCGCGCGTCGAAATATGGCGGGGAGGGAAAATCGCCGCCGTCAGGGCTAGTTTACGATCATGACGCTCCGAAGACCGCGCGGCCGGCCAGCCTACGCCGATGTCCTCACCCCAGCCGAGTGGCGCGTGGTCGAGGCCATACGGCATGGAATGACCTACCCGACGATCGCCCGCCGCCAGGGCGTCAGCCTCGACGCGGTCAAGTACCACGCGGCCAACGCCCTACAGAAACTCGGCTTCGCCAGCCGCGCCGAGCTCACCCGCTGGGACGGCGTGCGCCGCGACAGCCGCCTCGCCAACACGGAGACAGACATGAACCAGACCCTGGCACTCGGTCCGGTGGGCCAGATCGCCCGCGGGGTGAAGGATATCGCCGCCGCCCGCCGGTGGTACGGCGACGTGCTCGGCCTGCCGCACCTCTATTCGTTCGGCAACCTGGCCTTCTTCGACTGCGGCGGCGTGCGCCTGTTCCTGTCCGAGGGCGAAGGCCCAGCCGAGTCCGTGCTCTATTTCCAGGTGGGCGACATCCGCGCCGCACACAAGTCGCTGGCGGCCAAAGGCGTCGAGTTCATCAACGCGCCGCACCTGATCCACCGCCACGCCGACGGCACGGAGGAGTGGATGGCCTTCTTCAGGGACAATGAGGATCGAACCCTCGCCATCATGTCCCAGGTCCCCGGAAACTCGGAGCCGTCGCCGGAAGGCTAGCTCGCCTAGGGCCGCCCTGCGCTGGGAACGTCGACGGTGGCGACCAGCAGCTTTCCGGTCGGCCGGGCGGCCGCCTCATGGGCGAGCGAGGTTTCCGCGGTTAGCATGTGCAGGGTGCGTCCATCCTCGCCGCCCAGCATGCAGGCATAGCAAGGATCGCCGGTGTCGATGACCTCGATCACCTCACCGCCCGGCGCGATCAGAGCGCATTCCGGGGCCAGCGGATTGGCGACCCAGATACGGCCCTCGGCGTCGAGGCAGATCCCGTCGGGCGCGCGCGGCGCCGTCGACGCCCATACCCGTCGGTTGGAAAGTGTCCCGTCGGCGGCGAGGTCGAAGGCGGTGAGGGCCATGCTCAGGGTCTCGCCGACGATCAGCGTGCGCCCATCCGGCGTGATCACCGAGCCGTTGGGAAAGTGCATCTGCTCCGCCGCCACCCGCACCGCGCCGTCGGGCGCGACGCAGGCGAGTTTCGCGGTGGGATGGTCGGCGAGCACGCTCTCCGGGCCGCGCGCGACCAGCTCGGCGTCAAGGTCGAAGCCGAAGTTGCCGACGAAGGCGTTTCCATGGGCGTCGATCACCATGTCGTTGCAGTGGAAGGTGGCGATCCCCGAGAGATCGGCGTGCGTCGTCATCCGCCCGTCGGCGAGGCGCCGCAGCACCTGGCGCTTGACCATCGAGACGATCAGCATCGAGCCGTCAGGCATCCAGCCGAGGCCCGACGGCCGGTCGTCGAGGGTGAATTCGGTGACGAGGTCGCCGGTCGGTGAGACCGACTTCACCGCCTGGGCGTAGAAATCGCTGAACCACAGCCGACCCTGCCGCCAGCGCGGCCCCTCGCCGAAATATATGCCCTCCGCCAACACCCGGGTCGCGCGCGCCATGACCGTCTCCTCGTCCTTGGCTCGATTGGTACACCGAACGCGGCGCTCTTCCCAAGACGCCAAGATGCCGGCGTCAGGCCAAATCCAGGGCCCTCAGCACCGCGCCCTGATCGTAGTAGGGGCGCTCGCAGACAATCTTGTCGGAGTCGGGCGCGAACTCGAACGTCGCCACCATGCGCACGCGGAAGGCGCGGCCGGTCGCCTCCACAGTTATGCCCATCAGGTTCAAGGGGCCCAGATGCGTGCCTGTCAGCCAGAACTCCACCAGCACGGTGTCGCCACTAGCGGCGATGGCGATGATCTCATTGCCCTGGTCGGGAAACGGCGTGCGCGAGGCGGCGAAATAGCCGCGCACCGCCGCCTCGCCGTCAAACACCTGCCCGGCGCCATACATCTCGTAGCGCGGGTGGGCGAAGGTGGCGATGACGCCGTCCCAGTCATGGATGCACTCCAGCGCCATGTGGTCGCGCACAACCTCAATCCGGCGCGCGTCGAGATCGGTCATGTGCGCGTCCCCATCACGCCGCCACTTCCTGCTCGATGGCGCCGAAGATCGAGTGCCGATCCGGCCCCAGCATCTCGATGCGCACAGTGTCGCCCGCCCCAAGGAACGGTGTCTTCGGCGCGCCGGAGGCGAGCATCTCCACGGTGCGCAGCTCGGCGATGCAGCTATAGCCGGCGCCGCCCTCGCTCACCGGCTTGCCCGGCCCGCCGTCCGCGCCGCGGTTAGAGATCGTGCCCGAGCCGACGATGGAGCCGGCGGCCAGCGCCCGCGTCTTGGCTGCGTGGGCGATCAGCTGGCCGAAATCGAAGGTCATGTCGACGCCAGCGTCGGCGCGGCCGAACGAAGCCCCATTCAGCTCCACCAGCATCTCGCCGCTGAGCTTGCCGTCCCGCCAGGCCCCACCGAGCTCGTCCGGCGTCACGGCCACGGGCGAGAAGGATCCCGCCGGCTTGGACTGGAAGAAGCCGAAGGACTTGGCGAGTTCGCCCGGGATGAGGTTGCGCAGCGAGACGTCGTTGGCCAGCATGACCAGGCGGACACCGGCGAGCGCCGCCTTGCGGTCCGCGCCCTGCGCCACGTCGCCGGTGATCACCGCGACCTCGGCCTCGAAATCGCAGCCCCAGGCGGAATCGGCCAGCGGGATGGGATCGCGCGGCCCGATGAATCCGTCCGAGCCGCCCTGGTACATCAGCGGGTCGGTCCAGAAGCTCTCCGGCATCTCCGCCCCACGCGCCTGGCGGACCAGGGCGACGTGATTCACATAGGCCGAACCATCGGCCCACTGATAGGCGCGCGGCAAGGGGCTGGCCGCCTCGTGCTCGCGGAAGCGGTCGCGCGCCACCGCGCCGTGCTCCAGGCTCTCTGCCAGGCCGCGCAGCATGGGCTCGCACCTCTCCCAGTCGTCCAGCGCGGCCTGCAGGGTGGGGGCTACCGGCGAGGCGTCCACGCACCAGGCCAGGTCGCGGGAGACAACGACCAGCCGCCCGTCGCGACCGCCCTTGAGCGAAGCGAGTTTCATGCAATCTCCCTCGTGATGGGCGGAGGATCTATCGCCCCCAGCCTCATTGTTTATTTCCGCCCCGCGCGATCACGGCGCTGGCGCGCTCGCCGGCGTCGTACCGCGACGGACCACCATAGACGGCCACCTCGACCAGAATGTCGCCGCCCGCCGCGCCTCGCCAGATGTAGCTGCGGTCCACCATCACCTGGCGCCCGGCCGGCGATACGCCTTCATAGCTGTCGCCCCACGGGGTGATGGCGCTGAGTTCGCTCCACTTCAAGGTCAGGGCCCGCGTGAGTTCGTCCTCCGCCATCTCCGCGAGGTCGGGATCGCTCACCTGACGCTTCGCCCCAATCTCATCCCTTCCAGCTGTCGACATAGGCCGTGTTCTCGACCGCGACCGCGCCGGAGGCCACGTCCACGGGATCGCGGGTGTCGATCATCACCGCCACCTCGTCCGTGGCCGGTTTGGACTGGACCAGCATGTTCTTCAGCGCCTTGGGGTGGGGGCCGTGGGTGAAGCCGCTCGGGTGCAGCGTCATCATCCCCGCATCGATGTTATCGCGGCTGAAGAAGTCGCCGGCGTGATAGAACAGGATCTCGTCGAAATCGTCGTTGTTGTGGAAAAACGGCACCTTGAGCGCGCCGGGATCGGTCTCGAATGGCCGGGGCGTGAAGGTGCAGACCACGAACCGGCGAGCCAGGAAGGTTGTGTGGACGCTGGGCGGCAGGTGGTAGCGGTGGCTGGCTACCGGGCGGATATCGCGCACATTGAGCCGCACGGGCGCGAGGTCGCCGTGCCAGCCGACGGCGTCGAGCGGATTGTAGGGGTAGGTCACGGTCGAGACCTCGCCGCGCTTCTTAACCTCGACCCGGACGTCGCCCGGCGCCGCCTGGTGGGCGCGGAAGGCCTCGTCCATGACCGGGGTGTCGAGGATGGCCGGGTCGAACACGGCGGTGGGGCCCAGCAGGCCGCGGTCAGGCAGGGTGAAGTGCTCGCCGGTGGCCTCGATGGTCAGGAGAGAAGCGCCGGCGTGGGGCGCGAGCCGCCACATCGTCCCGCGCGGCAGATAGATGTAGTCACCGGCCTCGAAGGCGATGCGGCCGTAGTCGCAGAAGAGATCGCCGGCGCCCTCGTGCACGAACAGCAGCAGGTCGCCGTCGGCGTCGCGCGCCAGGGCTGGCATGGGCGCGGCCAGTTTCCAGAAACGCAGCTCGAGATGGGCGTTGGCGAGCACCTTGGTCGCGGCCCACGGCGAGGACGCCGCCTCGTTCAGCGCCGTCAGGTTGAAGGCGCGGGGCCTGAGCGGTCCTTCGAAATTCGACCAGCCGGTGGGTGGATGCTTGTGGTGGAAGAAGGCCGCCGGGCCGAAGAACCCTTCCTTGGACACCTCGCGCTCGAAGGTGCCCTCCGGCATGTCGGCGTGGGCCTGGCGCGAATGGCGGCCTTGCGCGCCCTTCACAGGGATCCAGTTGCGCGTCATCAGTCCACCTTGGCCGGGATGACGCCGCGGCGAATCTGGTCGGCCTCGATCGATTCGAACAACGCCCGAAAGTTGCCCTCGCCGAAGCCCTCATTGCCCTTGCGTTGGATGAGCTCGAAGAAGATCGGCCCGATCATGTTCTGGGTGAAGATCTGCATCAGCAGACCCTGGCCCTCGGTGGGGGCGCCGTCGAGCAGGATGCGATCGGCCCGCAGCCGCTGCAGATTCTCGCCGTGGCCCGGCACCCGCGCATCCAGAGCTTCATAGTAGGTGTCCGGACTTTCCTGGAACTTGACCCCGCTCACGCCCATCGCCTCCACGGAGCGATAGATATCGGCCGTGCCGAGGGCGATGTGCTGGATGCCCTCGCCACGATAGTCGCGCAGGAACTCCTCGATCTGGGAATGTTCGTCACGGCTCTCATTGAGGGGGATGCGGATCTTACCGCACGGACTGGTCATGGCCTTTGAGACCAGGCCGGTTTGCTGGCCTTCGATGTCGAAGTAGCGGATCTCGCGGAAGTTGAAGATGCGCTCATAGAAATCGGCCCACTTGGCCATCTGGCCGCGATGGACGTTGTGGGTCAGGTGGTCGAGGTAGGTGAGACCGATGTCATCGCGCACGCGCGCGCCCTCGATGGGCAGGAAGTCGACATCGTAGATCTCACGCGCGCCATAGCGGTCCACGAGATAGAGCAGCGAGCCGCCGATCCCTTCGATGGCCGGAATGTTGAGCTCCATGGGGCCGACCCGCGCCTGGACCGGCGTCGCCCCGCGCTCAACGGCCAGCTTGAGGGCGAGGCCCGCGTCCTGCACCCGGAAAGCCATGGCGTTGGCGCTGGGCCCATGATCCGCGCGGAACGCCGCAGGCTGGCCCACCGGCTCCATGTTGAGGATGAAGTTGATGTCGCCCTGGGCGAAGCGCAGCACGTTTTTGGATCGGTGCCGTTGGATGGCTGTGAAGCCCATCTGTTCGAACAGGCCCTTCAGGCGCTCTGGCTCGGGGGCGGTGAACTCAACGAACTCGAACCCGTCGGTGCCGAGCGGGTTGTCGAACAGGTCGCGGCGGACAGTGACGTTCATGGTGGGCTCCTCCGCCCCCATCTTAGTCAATCGCCCTACCCTTGCGGAAGAGCGCGGCCAAAACACCGCGTCGACGAGGCGATGGGAGTCGGCTACGAACGCCACAATGCTTCGAAAGCTCTATGATTGGGTGATGCGGCTGTCCGGCTCGGCGCATGCGCCATGGGCTCTGGCCGCGCTCGCCTTCGCCGAGAGCGCCTTCTTTCCGATCCCGCCCGACACCCTGCTGGCGCCGATGGTGCTGGCCAGGCCAGAGCGGGCCTGGCGCTACGCCTTCATCTGCACGGCCGGATCGGTGATCGGCGGGACCTTGGGCTACGCCATCGGCTTTGGCCTCGAGCCTGTCGGCCGCTGGCTGCTGGCTATCAGCGGCCATCCGGGCAGCGAAGCGGCGCTCAGGGCCGGCTTCGCCAAATGGGGAGTCGGGGTCATCCTTCTCCAGGGCCTGCTGCCGGTGCCGTTCAAGCTGGTGACCATCACCTGCGGGCTGGCGCGTTTTCCGCTGTGGGAGATGCTCGCGGCGTCGTGCGTGACCCGCAGCGTGCGCTTCTTCGGCGTCACCTGGCTGGTGCGCCGCTACGGTCCTGCCCTGCTGCCGGTGATCGAGCGCCGCCTGGCCATGGCCGCAGGCGCGGTCGTGGCCGTCCTCGTCCTGGCCTTTTTGGGCCTGCGAATGATCCCGTCGGCATGACCCCGCTGGCCCGCAACTGGCCCTGGGCGGCCCTCTTCGCCAGCGCGGCGCTGCTGGGCGTGGCCCATGCCTTCGAGACCTTCGGCCACCTCATGCCGTGCGAGCTCTGCCTCAAGCAACGCACGGTCTATTGGGTCGCCATGGGCGTGGCGGCGGCCGGTCTGGCCTGGCGCGCCCTTGCTGGCCGGCGCGATCCGACCTGGTGGATCAATGCGCTTCTGGCTCTGGTCTTTCTCGCCGAAGTCGGCATGGCGGTCTACCACGCCGGCGTGGAATGGAAGTTCTGGCCGGGCCCGGCGTCCTGCAGCGGCGGGTTAATGCGGGTCGATCCGGCGGCGCTCGAGCGTCTCCTGTCAGGAGCCAAGATGGGCATTCCGGCCTGCGACAAGCCGGCCTGGATATTTCTGGGCCTCTCCATGGCCGGCTGGAACGCCATCGCGGCCGCGATTCTGACCGGGCTGAGCGCGCGCGCCGCCCTGCTGGCTCGACCCAAGACATGAGCGAGCGCGCCATCCCGCCCCGCCCCGGCGCGGCCGGCGTCTCTGCGCGCCTCAGCGAGATGCTGCGCGTCGATCACGCCGGCGAAGTCGCCGCGGTCAATATCTATCGCGGTCATCGCGCCGTGTTCGAGGCGGCCGGCATGACCGACGCCGCCTACCGCATGGCCGAGTTCGAGGCTCACGAGGCCGTCCACCTCCAACGCTTCGAGGCCCTGCTCACCGAAAAGCGCGTTCGTCCGACCCTGATGGCGCCGATCTGGCGCGCCGCCGCCTTCGGCCTCGGTGTCGGGGCCGCGCTCGTCGGTGAGAAGGCCGCGCACGCCTGCACCGAAGCGGTCGAGACGGTGATTGAGGATCATTACGGGCGGCAGATCGCCGAGCTGGAAGGGCGGGACGACGACCTGGCGGCCGAGCTTTCCGCTTTCCGCGCCGACGAACTGGCCCATCGCGATCAGGCGATCGGCGAGGGCGCGCGCGAGGCGCCGCTCTACGGCCTGCTGTCCTTGGTGGTGCGGACCGGTTGTCGGGCGGCGATCAAGATCTCGGAGCGCGTGTGATGGATGTCGAGACCATGCGCCGGGACGCCGAGGCGCCCAGCCAGGCTGGGCCGGCCGATCTGGCGGCCGTCGCCGCCGACCTCGCCGACGCCTTCACCGACGATGTCGCGTTCGACTGGTTCCTGCGCGCGGACGAGCGGCGCGCTGAGGCGCGGCTCAGGTTCTTCCGCATGATCGTGAGCATGGGCGCCGCCCAGGGCGGTCGGATCGAGCGGCCGGCCAGTGGCGGGGCGGCGGCGATCTGGATGCCGTTCGAGGCCCTGGGCCCGTTGCCTCTGACCGTCGAACTGCGCGCCTTTCCGACCCTCCTCCACGCGACCGGACTGTCCCGTTTCGGGCGACTCCTGGCCATGCGCGCCGACATGGACAAACACCATCCAATGGAGCGCCCGCACGCCTATCTGTGGTTCCTGGGCGTGACCCACGCCGCCCAGGGGCACGGTGTCGGCTCGCGCCTGCTGAAGGTGGCCACCGATCGCCTCGACGCCGAAGGCCGGCCGGCCTATCTCGAAACCCAGACCGAGCGTAATCTGGCGCTCTACCGCCGGCACGGCTTCGAGGTGGTCTCCGAACACCGGCCGCGCGCCGACGCGCCCATGCTGTGGAGCATGTGGCGTGAACCGTTGGAACCTGTGGCCAGCTGAGCCATTACCGCTCGCAGCATCGTGGAGGATGATTTGACCGTTCTGAAGAAGCTCTCGCTGGCGGGAATGGCGGCGGCCACCCTGGCGCTCGGCCTGGCGCCTGACGCGGCCTTGGCGCGCCATCGTCACTATTACCACCGCCATTACTCCGGGTGCCGTTACCATCGGCACGGCAATGTCGGGACCGTGGTCGGCGGCGTCGGCGGCGGCCTGATCGGCAACGCGGTCACCCACGGCAGCTTCGTCGGCACCGTAGTCGGCGCCGGCGCCGGCGCAGTGGTCGGCCACCAGGTGGGCAAACATTCCTGCTGAGTCAGGTCGTCGTCCCTGACGAAACCTCTTCGACTTCGACCTTCGGCTTGCGTGCGAACAGCGGCCGGGGGTCGAAGCGCAGGCCGGCGACGCCGCCGGACGAGAGCAGACCCACGTCGGCCAGCAGGATCGGTATCGCCCACTTGTGGGGCGCGGCGATGTAGCGAGACTGCCAGACCGGATCGTACTTGTCCTTGAACCGGCGCACGCCGCGAAAGTTGTAGATTTCCTCGCCGCGCTCGAAGAGCAGGCGGCCGACGCGCGACATGATCGGCGCCAGGCGGCGCTCCTCAAGCCCGGCCAGCGGCGCCATGCCGAACTCGAAAGCCTGGTAGCCCTGCTCCTGGCCCCAACGCATGAGCTCGACGAACAGGAAGTCCATGACGTTCTTGGGCGCGTCGTCGCAATAGCGCATCAGGTCCATCGAGAAGGACGACCCGGCGCCGGTCGTCCACAGGGTTGCGAAGGCGACGATGCGGCCCTCCGCCCGCACGATGGCGAGGGGGAATTCGGCGACGTAGGGCGGCTCGAAGCCGCCCAGAGAAAAGGTCTTTTCGCCGCCTGAATGGTGCGACAGCCATTCATCGGAGACGCGTTTCAGGCACGGCATCAGCGGTCCGGCCTGGCCGACCGGCACAACTTCGAAGAAGCCGCCCTCCTCACCGGTCTTGCGCCAGCTGCGGCGGATGTTACCGAGCCTGCGTCCCTCCACCGAGAAACTCCCCAGCGGTACGGCCGCCGACTCGCCGACCTTCTGGATGGCGAAGCCGAGCTCGACCAGTTCCGGCAATCCGTCGGAGCCGAAACCATAGACCCCCGCCCGGGCGGCGTGGGCGTCGGCCAGCTCGCGGAAACGCCACAGAAGATCGAGCTGCTCCGATCGGCGACCGACGGGCATGCCGAGCGCGATCCATGAGCGCCCACGCACGCCGAACATCAGAAAACTCTTGCCGCTGTCGGAAAACAGAAAACGCTTGTCGCCACGCAGGGCCAGGTTTGAGCCCGGCTCGGCCGCATCGGCGCTGGCCAGGATCGCCCGCACGCGGGACAGGTCCGGATCGGCGTCTCCAGCTATCCTGGGCGTCGCGGGTGTCGCCAGCAGCCGCCAGACCCCCAAGGCCAGCAGCACCGCCGCTGCGCCGGCTGAGGACCGGATCGCCCGGCCGGCGTCCTGGTCGCCGATGACGCGCAGCACCGAGCTGTTGGCGTAGTCGAGGTTCTGGAACGACCACCAACCGACCAGTCCGGCGCCGGCCAGGGCGGCCAGGGCGGACAGCATCCAGCCGGGCGTCACCTCCAGGCGCGAGAGCCTAGCCATGCGGGTGAAGGCGGGGTGACAGGGGGCCAGCACAACCGCGATGGCGGCGAGGATCACCGCTTCCTCGAAATCGAAACCCTTGAACAGGGCGAGGATGGCGGCCACCACCAGTACGCCCTCGCTGGCGGCCCAGGCTGCATCGAGCCGCCGCGACAGGCCGAAGGCCAACATCACCAGCACCACGCCAAGGATCGAAGAGACGAAGCTGCTGATTTCGATCAGGACGATGGGCGTGTGCTCGGCCAGCCACATGAACCGGCCCGGATCGGACGGCGTCGCTCCCGACGCCAGCAGCATGACCCCTGCGCCCGCGACCAGCACAGCCATCAGCCGGGGAGCGGCCGTCAGCAGGGCGGGCCTTAGATCGTTGAGCCTTGGCATCCGATCGTTGGTCCCGCGCACCCCCGGCGAAGGTGTGCCCGAATTCCCCCAGGCGAGCAATCGCCGCTCCTGTATGCCCTTGCGCGCCGCCCGCACCGCGTTCATGGCTTTGGCAAAGAAGACGCGAACCCGGAACGGGACGCGCCGGGAAGGGAGGCCGCCGATGAATCCGACGTCGCGCCGCGAGGCCGTCCTCGATCCCGATTTGCCGATCATCGACCCGCATCACCACCTCTGGGATCGGATCTCGGCCACGCGTGGTGACCGCGCGCCGCCTCGGCACGGCTTCGAGACGGTGATCGAGCGCGTCCCCCGTTACCTGCTCGACGAGCTGCTCGCCGACATGAGGAGCGGCCACAAGGTCATCGCCACTGTCTATATGGAATGCGGGGCCATGTACCGGCACGACGGACCGCCAGCCCTGCGCCCGGTCGGTGAGACAGAGTTCGTCAACGGCGTGGCGGCGATGAGCGCCAGCGGCGTCTATGGCGATGTGCGCGCCTGCGCCGGTATCGTCGGCCATGCCGACCTGAAGCTGGGGGCGGCGGTGCGCGAGGTTCTGGAAGCGCATGTTGCGGCCGGCGGCGGCCGCTTCCGCGGCATCCGCCAAAGCGCGTCCTGGGACGCCGACGCCAATGTGCTGGGGCCGCTGTCGCGCAACCAGCCGGGGCTCTACGCCCGGGCCGACTTTCGCGAGGGCTTCGCCGAACTGGCGCCGCTGAACCTGTCGTTCGACGCCTGGATGCTGGAGCCGCAGCTCCCCGAGCTGGTCGCCCTGGCCAAGGCGTTCCCGCAAACCTCCATCGTCCTCGACCACGTCGGCACGCCGCTGGGACTGGCCAGCTACGCCGGTCGGCGCGAGGAGCGCTTTGGCGTCTGGCGTGACAACATTCGCGCCCTCGCCCACCTCAGCAATGTGTCGGTGAAGATCGGCGGCCTGGCCATGCCCTTTCCGGGTTTCGCTTCCTTCCTGTCCGAACCTTCCGCGTCGGCCAAGGCCCTCGCCGAGGAGTGGCGACCCTATGTCGAAACCTGCATCTCAGCCTTCGGCGTCACCCGCTGCATGTTCGAAAGCAATTTCCCGGTCGACATCGGCAGCTGCGACTACGCCACCCTGTGGAACGCCTTCAAGGTCATCGCCCAGTATTATTCAGCCGAGGAAAAGACCTATCTTTTCAGCGACACCGCCCGCCGGACCTATCGATTGGATGTGTAGGAACGCCCATGCTCTATGAGGAACTGAAAACGGCCTGGGCGCAGCTCACCGCCCCGGGCGCGCCGTTCGAGACCGCCTCCATCGAGGTGCGCGGCGCGCCGTGCCTGACCTATAAGAACGCTCCGCCCAACGTCCGCGCCTTGTGGCTGGCCACCGCCGCCTACGGCGAGCGCGACTATCTGGTCTACCGGGACGAGCGGATGACCTACGCCGAGGCCCACCGGCAGGTGACGGCCGTCGCCGCCTGGCTCGCGGCTCGGGGCGTCCGGAGTGGCGACCGCGTCGCCATCGCCATGCGCAACTATCCCGAGTGGCTGCTGATCTACTGGGCCTGCGTGGCGACGGGCGTGGCCGTGGTTGGAATGAACGCCTGGTGGACGGCCGAGGAGATGGCCTTTGCGGTCACGGACTCGACGCCCAAGGTTCTGTTCTGCGACGCTGAACGGCTGGCGCGGCTGCCTGAAACCGCCGCCGCCCTGGTCGCGGTGCGCGCCGAGGCGGGAACGGACGCCACGCCCTGGAGCGAGGTCATCGGGCATCAGGGCGCCATGCCGGATGCGGTCATCGACCCCGACGCCGACGCCTGCATCTTCTACACCTCGGGCACGACCGGATTCCCCAAGGGCGCGCAGCTCACCCATCGCGGCTGCATTTCCAACCTGTTCAGCATGATGTTCGCCGCCCAGGCCCAGGCGCTGGCCCTGGCCCGCGAGACCGGCGTTCCCCTCGATCCAACCGCGCCGCCGCCCATTCCCGTCGGCCTGCTGACGACGCCGCTGTTTCACGTCACCGCCAACAATTGCGGCGCCTATGCGATCACGGCGGCGGGCGGCAAGGTCGTGCTGATGTACCGCTGGGATGCGGGCGAGGCGCTGCAGCTGATCGAGAAGGAAAAGGTGAGCGCCATGAGCGGCGTGCCGGTGATGGCGCGCGAGGTGATCAACCACCCCGATTTCGCCAAGCGCAACCTCTCGAGCCTGCTCTCTCTGGCCGGCGGCGGCGCGCCCGTGCCGCCAGATCTGGTCGGCAAGATCGACGCCGCGGTCGCCACCGCACGACCCGGCACCGGCTATGGCCTCACCGAGACCAGCGGCATTATCACTTCCGTCTCGGCCGACTTCTTCGTGGCCAAGCCGGAAAGCGCCGGGCCAGTGATGCCCGATTTCGAGTTCAAATGCGTCGACGACGACGGCCGGGCGGTGGCCGCGGGCGAGATCGGCGAACTGTGGGTGCGCGGCGCTCAGGTGATCAAGGGCTATCTGAACCGGCCCGACGCCACCGCCGACGCGATCACCGACGGCTGGTTTCACACCGGCGACATCGCCCGCGTCGACACCGACGGCTTCCTGTTCATCGTCGATCGCAAGAAGGACATGGTCCTGCGCGGCGGCGAGAACATCTACTGCGCCGAGGTCGAGGCCGCCGTCTATCGCTATCAACCGGTCGCCGAATGCAGCGCCTTCGGCGTGCCCGACGAGCGGCTGGGCGAGGAGGTCGGACTGGCGGTGGTTTCCCGCGCCGGCGAGACCCTCACCGCCGAAGCGCTGCGCGAGCACCTGGCCGCCATCGTCGCCCGCCACAAGATCCCGCGTTACATCTGGATCCTGCACGAGCCTCTGCCGCGCAATGCCAGCGGCAAGTTCTTGCGGCGCGAACTCAAGGAGCGGCTTTCGATCGCCGAGGCGGTCTAGCCGAACAGCCCCGCCAGGTCGTTCAACCAGGCCTGGACCAGGAGTTTGCCCGCCTCGGGCGTCACGCCGTGGCGAACGATGACCAGGTCGCGATCAGGGCAGACGACGACGTACTGGCCCTCATAGCCGTTGGCGGAGAATGAGCCGGGACCGGCCAGATCGAGCCACCAATGGGCGCCGTAGGGCCCGTCGACGCAGTCCGGCTGCTGGAATGTCGGCGTGCGGGCGTAGTCGACCCAGCCCTCCGGCAGGATCCGCCGCCCACGCCAGACCCCGTCGCGGAGGTAGAGCAAGCCGAAGCGAGCGAAGTCTCGCGCCGAGGCGAACACGAACGAAGAGCCGACGAAAGTCCCGACCTCGTCGAAGCGCGCCGTCGCGCTGGCCATGCCCAGCGGTTCGAACAGACGCTCGCGCATGAAGGCCTCGAAGCCGGCGCCGGAAGCGCCCACCGCCCGCGCCAAGGCGCGGGAGATGATGTTGGTGGTCCCGCTCGAATAGTTGAAAAAGCTGTCCGGCGCGTGAGCCAAGGGGAAGCCGGCGGCGAAGGCGGCCATGTCGACCGCGCCGGTCCCGAACAGCATCTCGATCACGTCCGAGGGTTCGCCGGGCGTATAGGCCTCGGTGAACTTGAGGCCGCTCGACATGCGCAGGAGCTGATCGAGCGTGATCGCCGCGCGGGGGTCGCCGGCGGCTCGCCACTCCGGCGCATCGGCCGGCGCATAGATGTCGAGGCGGCTGTCGCCGACCAGAATCCCCGTCAGGGCGTGGGTGACGCTCTTGGCCATCGACCACGAGCGACAGGTATCGTCAGCGCTCCGTCCGGCGCCATAGCGCTCGAACATCAGCCGGCCACCCTGAATAACCACCACCGCCCAGGTCTCGCCGTAATCCCCCGGGGTGACAAAGGCCTGGTCGATCAGGCTTGCGAAGTGGGCTTTGTCGATGGCCGCCGGCAGCGGCCCTGTCGGCCAGTCGGCGTCCGGCCAGGGCGTTTGCGCCGGCTGGGCGGGAAGCGCCGGCAAAGCCATCAGGCGAAGTCCCCGGCCAGCTCCGCGCGCGAGGCCTCGCTGATCACGGCCAGATGTCCGTAGTTCGGGTGGTCGCAGCCGATCATCACCCGCGCTTCCGGCTGGCGGAAGCCGGCGACGTCTTGGTCGGTGAACGGGAAGCGCAGAAAATGCACCGACGAGGTCTTGCCGTCGTCGCGGGTGCGCTCGACATCGCCTTCCGGAACGCCGGCGATGCGCCGCGTCCCGACCTCCAGGAAGAAGCGCCCGTCAACGCCGCCCAAAGCGCGCAGGGCGGCGTCACGGCGCGCCGGGTCGTCGATCTCGAGCATCACCGTCGCCACCAGCTCGCGGCCTTGCGGGATCAGCGGGTTGTAGGCCGCCAGCTCGTCGTCGATCTGCGCCTCGCCGCCCTTTTCGGTGAGCAACATCTCCTGGACCTGGAACAGCATGGTCGCGAAGGTTTCGAAATAGAAGGTGCAAAACGGGCCAAGCGCGATACGGCGCAGGCGCTTGATCGGCAGCAAGGCGGCGCGGCGCTCGCGCCGTTGCGGCGCGAAGGCGGCGTCGGAAATGACATCCTCGCGGGTGATGCGGCGGGCGGCGGCGGTCATTGTTTTGGCTCCTTCAAGCGAGGCCGTAGGCCTCGGCGAAGATCTCGATCGGATGGGCCTGGCGCGGCTGGGCGGCGCCGGCACCCAGCTCGGCGCTGAGCAGCTGGCCGAGGTGCTTGCAGGCCAGCGGGCAGTCGGAACACAGCGTGTCATTGCCCTTCTGCGCCACCTGCCGGGCGGCCGGCTTGCCGACCTTCACCGCCAGGGCATGGGTCGGCTTCATCACGCCGAAGGTGCCCCCGTGGCCCGAACAACGCTCCACCAGATCGACCTTGGCGTCCGGGATCAGCCGAAGCATCTGGGCCGAGACCGCGCCCATGTTCTGCGCGCGGGCGTGGCAGGCGTGGTGCAGGGTGATGCCGCCGGCCGGCGCGGTCAGGCCCGGCGCCAGGCCATTGGCCTTGGAGAGCTCGACCACATATTGGCTGATGTCCCGCGTCGCCTCGGCCAGGCGCCGCACGGCGGCGTTCTCCGGCAGGATCAGCGGCCATTCGAACTTGAGCATCAGGCCGCAGGAGGCGGTCAGGGTGACGATGTCCCAGCCCTGGTCGACCAGCGGGGCGAGTTCGGCCGCCACCCGTTCAGCGCTGGCCGCCACGGCGGCGAGGTCGCCCGCTTCCAGCTTGGGCATGCCGCAGCATTCGGGATAGGCGAGGCGCGTCTCGACGCCCTGCTTGGCCAGCACCGCCTGGGCGGCCACAGCCGTCGTCGGGGTGTTGTAGTCGACGAAGCAGGTGGCGAAGAGCGCCGCCTTGCGCAGGCCGAAGGCCGGGCCGGCGGGGTCTGCGGGGGCCGCGGACTTGTCGAGACGGTCGGCCGCCGTCTTCGAGGCGTAGGGTGGCAGGATGGCGTCCTTGTCGATGCCCGCCACTGCGTCCATGACCGCGCGCACGGGCTTGTTGCCGATGTCGCCCGCCCAATTGGCGAGGCCCGCCACCGGCTTGGCCAGCTTGCCGTTGCGGTCGGTCTCGCCCAGTTGCTCGGCGACGAACTGGCCGCCCTTGGCTTTGCGCGTGGCGGCCCGGTGGCGCAGCATCAGGTGCGGGAAATCTACGTCCCACTCGTGCGGCGGCACGTAGGGGCATTTGGTCATGAAGCACAGGTCGCAGAGCGTGCAGGCTTCGACGACCTGGCCGTAGTCAGCCTTGGCCACACCGTCGACCTCGCCGGTCGGGCCGTTGTCGACCAGATCGAACAGGCGCGGGAATGAGTCACACAGATTGAAGCAGCGGCGACAGCCGTGGCAGATGTCGAACACCCGCTCCATTTCCGCCTCGACCTTCTCCAGGTCGTAGAAATCGTCGTCCCGCCAGGCGATCGGGTGTCGGAACGGCGCGGCGAGGCCTCCTTCTCCTCTGCCTTTAGCTGGCGGCGTGTCGGTCATCGGCGTGGGTGCGCTTTCTGATCCTTCTCCAGACGGCGGAGAAGAGGAGCTTTGCGGTTCGGCAAAAAAATTGCCGCCACCCCCTCCGCGGAGGGAGTGGCGACCATGCGGCAGGCGGCGTTCGCCCCGCGAACTAGTCCAGGCTGTCCAGCGCCCGCTGGAACCGGCCGGCGTGAGACTTCTCGGCCTTGGCCAGGGTCTCGAACCAGTCGGCGATCTCTTCGAAACCCTCGTCACGGGCGGTGCGGGCCATGCCGGGATACATGTCGGTGTATTCGTGGGTCTCGCCGGCGATGGCGGCCTTCAGGTTGAGGTCGGTGCCGCCGATCGGCAGGCCGGTGGCCGGGTCGCCGACCACCTCGAGAAATTCCAGATGCCCGTGGGCGTGGCCGGTCTCGCCTTCGGCCGTGGAGCGGAACACCGCCGCCACATCGTTGTAGCCTTCGACATCGGCCTTCTGGGCGAAATAGAGATAGCGCCGGTTGGCTTGGCTTTCGCCAGCGAAGGCGTCTTTTAGATTCTGAACGGTTTTGCTGTCGGCGAGCGCCATGACCTGTTTCTCCGGCTTGTGGGATGCCGCTCGGTCTTAGGGCCGGCGCCGGAGGGCGTCCAATCGATTGATCAAATCGGGCCGATAGAGTGTCTCAATGAGACTCGCCGGCGGCCGGCGTCGCCAGATGGATCGACACGTCGGCGCGGCGGCGCAGGGGACGCTCGGCGCCGGAGGCCGTCACGGCGTTGATGGCGCCGACCGCGCCCTGATTGACCATGACGCCGGCGAAGCCGTGGCGGCGCAGAGCGTGGCTGACCGCCTCCGCCCGCCGCTGAGACAGCATGAGATTGGCGCCCGGCGCGCCGGCGGAGTCCGCCAGGCCGAGCACGTCGATGCGGGTGACCTTGCATCCGGACGACCGTTCGTGGGCCGAGGCGATCAGCTGTTCGGCCGCCGGCGTCACCGCCGCCGAATCCGGCTCGAAATAGATCGGGAAGGCGATGTCCGAGCAGTTGGTCGCGGGCACGATCAGTGGGCCGGCGTAGTGTGCGTGCGGAGTCTGGCAGGCGGCGAGCGCCAGCCCGACGATGAGCGCCGCCCAAGTTCCCGACCGCGACCACTTCAGACCCACGGCTCTATCCCCGAGACACCTTGGCGCATTGGGCGCCAAACAGCGCCAACCGCAAGCGTGGCGGCGCGTTTCCCCGTCAGCGGCGGCGCTTCGGTCCCGGATCGGCCCCTTCCAGAAAGCTGCGTACGGCCACACCGAGGTACTTCGGATTGCGGATGGCCAGGAAGCCGGTGGCGAGGGCGGCGGCGATGGCGGTGACCGGCACGTCTTTGAAGAAGTTGACGATGCGGTCCAGCGGATCGCCGCCGCGCGGGGCCACCTTGATCGGCCGGGGCTTGGGCGCGAGAGCCAGCGCCACGCCGACCAGCAGCACGAGCAGGGCCGCTGACCCGGCCACAATCGCCGCTGCGCCCGCCGGCCCTACCGAAGGCCGCACCAGGGCGTAGAGCGCGAACGCGAGCGCGATCACGAAAATGGAGGCGCTGGTGGCGAGGATCGCCGCGGCCGCGAGCGCGACCCCGACCCTCCCCAGAATAAGCTTGATCACCTGTCGCGGCTGGACATCAGCAGGCCGAGCACGAGCCCGACGACCAGGGCGGTGAGAACCGCGGCCAGCGGACGCTCATTGACCTTGTCGACCACGAAGCGCTGCGCGTCGTCGAACTGCTGGCCCGCCGTGTCGCGATAGCCCTTGGTCTGTTCAAGCAGGTTGTCGGCGTGTTCCTTGAGCGCCTTCTGGGCGACCCGGGTGGTCTCGGCGATCTTGGCCTGGGCCTTCTCAAGGGCTTCGTTGAGCGCCTTCTGGCCCTTGTCGGCGGCCGAAGAGGCGGCGGCGGTGAATTCGTCGGCGGCGTCTTCGAGCGTGTCGGCAGTCATGGCGGTTCTCCAGCAAGCATTGAAGCGGGCGACCTGCCCTGAACGCAGCCTCCCCGCACCCGTTCCGGGCTCTCGGCGTGGCCTTCAACTTAGGCGTTCTGGGCTAGGCTTTCCAGAGTGTGCCTGCGACGTCTTGTCGCAGCCGCCGACGAATGCCAGACTCCAGCCTGGAGTGACAAGCGCCAAAACTCAACGCCTGGAGATCGACCCCGTCGGGCGCCTGACGGTGGAGACGGCGCGCGCCAGTCTGGCGCTCGACGCCGCCGGCCTCGGCGAGTTCGAGTGGGACGCCGCCCGCGACCTTCTGATCATCAGCGCGCGCATGGCGCGGATCACCGGCATGGCGGAGGGCGAACATCCTGCTGACAGCGGGGAGTATGCGCTGGGCTTCGTCCACCCCGACGATCGTGACGCCCTGCGCGAGGCGCTCAGGGAGAAGCTGGTTCACGAAGCCCGCTACGCGGTCGAATACCGCCTCATCCGTCCGGACGATCAGCGGGTGCTGTGGATGGAGAGCTCCGGCGTCATTGTCCGCCTGCCCGGCGGAGCGCCGCAGCGGCTGATCGGGGTCGTGCGCGACGTCTCCGAACGGAAGGCCGCGGAGGAGGCGCGCGAGGCCCTGGTGGCCGAACTCGACCACCGGGTGAAGAATGTCCTCGCGTCGGTGCAATCGCTCGCCGCCCAGTCGGCGCGCAAGACCACATCGATGGACGCGTTCCTCAAGACCCTAAACGGCCGTCTCCAGGCCATGGCGGCCGCCCATACCCTTCTGACCCGGACTCGTTGGCGCGGGGCCGAGATCGGCGATGTCATCGGCGCTGAGCTGGGGCCCCTGGCGCACGGTCGCGCGCGCTGGTCGGGACCGCCCGTCGTGCTGACCGCCCGCGCCACCAACGCCCTGGCGCTGGCGCTGCACGAACTGGCCACCAACGCCATAAAGTTCGGCGCCCTCTCCACCGAGGCCGGCCGGGTCGAGGTGCGCTGGTTCGCGCGCGTGGGCGGCGGCTTCGAACTCACCTGGGCCGAGCGGCGCGGGCCGCCGGTGGACCCGCCGGCGCGTCAGGGTTTCGGAACCATGCTGCTGGAGCGCGTCACCGGCCGCGAACTCGGCGGCAGCGCCGAGGTCGAATTCCGTCATGACGGCGTGCGGGCCACCTTGCGTTCGGACGCCGCCGCCTTGGCTGAACCGCACGCCGTGGCCGACGAAATTGACGAGGCGGAGGCCGAAGAGAGCCGCACCGAACTGTCCTTCGGAGACCAGCAGGCGGATATCTCGGGGTTGAAGGTCCTGGTGGTGGAGGATGCGCTGCTCCTGGCGCTGGAGTTGGAAGCGGCGCTTGTCGAGGCTGGCGCCTCGGTCCTGGGGCCGGCCGCCAACGCCGAGGAGGCGATCGAGATGATGGACCAGGATTTCGATGTCGTGCTGCTCGACGCCGACTTGAACGGCCGCTCGGCGGCGCCGATCGCCGAGGAGCTGGCCCGGCGCGGCCGGCCTTTCATCCTGGCCACCGGACACAACGACACCGCGAGCCTGCCGCCTGAGACCGCGTCCATCACCGTGCGAAAGCCCTACAATGTGCGCCAGATCGCCCTCGCGCTCGCCCGCGCCACCGGCCGCCTGCCGCAACCCTGACCGGGAACCTATCCCGCCCCGCCCGCTTTAGCCTCAGGGCGCGCTGGTCGCTTGCCTGTCGCCCTCATTTAGATGGAGCCCTACCCGTGAAGCGAATCCTCATTCTCGCCGCCGGCGCGGCGCTGTTGGCCGGATGCAATCCCGCGCAGCAGAACGCCTCGCAAAACACCGCCGACAATCTCGCCGCCAACGCCTCGGCGGAAGGCGGCGGCGGAACGTCCGTCGCGACCGGCCCCATCCCGAGCGGCTCTGATGAGGGCGCCCCGACCCAGATCGCCAGCGGCGCTACCGCGGGTGAACAGGCGCCGCCGCCCATTCCGGACTATCCCCAGCCACCGGCCCCGGCGCCGGACTACGTCTGGACGCCCGGCTACTGGGCGTGGAACGCGTCGGAGAGCAACTACTACTGGGCGCCTGGAACCTGGGCGCGGCCGCCGCGGCCGCGACTGCTGTGGACGCCGGGTTTCTGGGCCCTGACCAACGGGGTCTACGCCTTCACCGCCGGCCATTGGGGCGACCGGGTCGGCTTCTATGGTGGTGTCAACTACGGCTACGGTTATGGCGGCTCGGGCTATCAGGGCGGCCAATGGCGCGGCGACCACTTCTACTACAACACCGCCGTGACCAACGCGCCCGCCGGCGTCGCCAATGTCTACCAGCGGCCCGTTCCGCAGGCGCCGCCCAACCATGTCAGCTTCGTCGGCGGTCAGGGCGGACTCGGCGCGCGGCCGACGCCGCAGGAAGCCGCCGAGGCTCGGGCGCCGCATGTGCCCCCCACCCGCGAACAGGCGCAAGTCGAGCATCAAGCTATCGCCGAACCGCGGCTGCGCGCCGACTCGGTGGTCGCGGGCAGAGGCGCCCCCGCCGTCGCCGAAATGCAGCACCGGCAGCCGCCGCCGGCGGCCCAGGCTCGTCCGGTCGCCGCCCGTCCCATCGCCGCTCGCCCTGGCGAAGCGGCGCCGCGCCCGGAAGCACGGCCGCCCGCCGAACCACCTCGCGCCCAGGCGCGGCCCGCGCCTCGTCCAGGCGAAGCGCCGCGTCCCGAAGACCGGCAGCCCGAACCTCGCTGAGCCACGCGCCGATCAGCGCACGGCGATGGTGTTGTCGTCGGAGTTGCGGTCGATGAGTTCGTTGTAGGGATCGATGCCGGCGAACTTCGGCTTCACATTGGTGACGAAGCGCAGGGTGTGGACGCCGGAAGTGATCGGCGTCTTCTGAAGGACGAGGACGCTGCCCGGTCCGAAATCCGCCTCGCCCGGCTGGGCCGTGAACACACCGATGTCCACGGTCTCGTTCATGGGCGCCGGGCGCTCGACCCCGGTTCCGTTGGCGTAGAACTTCTGCGCGCTCACCGTGAGCGTGACGTCATAACGGCCGTCGGGGCGGCGACGGGCTGACGCATCGGTCGCCTTCAGGTCGTAGAGGGTGATGTTCTCGAACAGGTCGGTGATCAGCTGCTGCTTGTCAGCGGGGGCTTGGGCGCGAAAGGCCGCGACCAGATCGAGCGCGGTGGGATAGGGCGCGCCCTTGAAGGCGTATTTGGCCAGGAGCGAGCGCAGGGCGCGGTTGACCGCGTCCTCGCCGATCTCGTCGGCCAGCCGGTACATGACCAGCGAACCCTTGCGATAGTGGATGTAACCCTGGTCTTCCTCGACCTTGTCGAGGGGCTGCTCCTCGGCCGCCTCGCCGCCGCGCGCGCGCAAATAGGAATCCAGCTCGTATTTCAGGAATTTGCGGATGTGCGCGGGCCCGTACATCTGGCGCATGACCCGCAGGGCCGAATACTGGGCCAGGGTCTCGGAAAGCGAGGTCACGCCTTGCTGGTCGGCGCCGACGATCTGGTGCGCCCACCACTGGTGGGCGAATTCGTGGGCGGCGATGTAGGTGACCATGTCGATGCGGGTCGGGTCGCGATAGTCGGCGATGAAGCCGAGGCCCTCCGACCAGGGAAAGGTGCCGGCGAACGACTGGGCGAACTGAGCGTAGTCAGGGAACTCGACGATACGCGCCTGGCGGAACTGATACGGGCTGAAATTGGCCTGGTAGTAGTCCAGCGACACCTCCAACGCCCGCAGCATCCGATCGACGTTCATGCCGTGGCGCGGGTCGTAGTAGACCGAGAGCGCCACGCCCTTGTAGGTCTCGGTCTTCACCGCATAGCGCGCCGACTGGATCGAGAAGAACTGCAGGATCGGCTTGTCGGTGACGAAGCGGGCGGTGCGAGTCGCCCCGTTGACGACGTCGGACACCTCATATCCTGGCGCCAGCGGAACCTGGTCGACAGGCGTGGTCACGGTGATGTCGCTCGTCACCCAGCCGGCGCGGCCGATGTAGTTGTAGGCGCGCGAGGCCTGGTCGCCGAGAGGCGCCGGATGCAGGGCCTCCGGCAGGCCGTATTTGCGGCGCTTGCCGCGATCGGTGAGCAGAAAATCACGGTCCATGCCGATGATCGGCGCGATCTCGGCCGAGTTGACGAAGGTGCCGTTGTCGACCACCGCGGTCAGGTCGCGCGTCTTGTGCTGGGCGTTGCGGAAGCCGCGTTCCGCCAGCCATGTGTCGAACGACAGGGTGCGGGTTTCGCCCGGCGCCATCGGGGTGTCGAAGGCGAAGATGCGGTAGTTGAACCGGTCGTAGGTCTTCTTGGGCCACGCTCCCTGGACGCTCAGGCCGCGCACCTCCAGGCCGCGCGTGAAGCGGACGTGAACCTCGCGCAGGGGCGCGGCGGTGTTGTTCCGCAGCACATAGACGCCGCGGGTCTCCAGCGACGGTCCATCCGGGTCGATGACCACGTCGAGCTTGACGGAGGTGACGGTCGGCTGGGGAAGCTTCTCGTACGGCAGCAGGGCCTTTTCATAGTCGGCCAGCCATTTGTCGTCGCCGGGGCCGGTCCGGTAGTCGTTGAGAACATTGGTGTTGCGGTAGATGAACGCCCCGGCCGAGCCGAACACCAGCACGGCCGCCAGGCCGATCCACAGCGGAGCGCCGCGCAGGCGGCGGGGCGCGACGCGCGCCCGCGCGGCGAGCGAATCGGTGGCCCCCCGCCGCCACAGGGCGAAGGCGGCGATCAGCAACAACAGGGCGAAGGCGGCCCAGTAAAGCCTGAACCACCAGGCACCGATCCAGAACCTGCCCTGGCCGTTCATGTCCGACAGCGGGACGGGCGAGGTCCCGCCGTAGATGTAGAGGTTGTGCTCCAGGCCGTTGGCCGGCAGGGCGAAGCCGGCGATGATGTAGAGGACGATCAAGCCCCAGCCGGCGAATTTGTTGGGCGCGATCACCTGGCCGAACACCGCCAGCGCCGCAATGATGGTGAGATCGACGGCGTTGGGGACCAGATACCAGAGCAGATATTCGCCCGGCTGATAGTCGTAATAACCCTTGAAGGTCTGGACGAGGACCGCGGCCAGGGCGCCGACCAGAAGGACGGCGGCCAGCACCAAGCTCACCGCGAGCGTCTTGGGCGCGATGAACGTCCAGTCCGGCGCCGGGGTGGCGTCGATGATCTCGTGTGTGCGCCGGTCACGGTCGCGCCACACCAGCTCGCCGGCGAAATAGGCGGCCATGATCGTCACGAAGAAGGTGAAGGTTCCATCCAGCACCGGGATCAGCGTGCGGGTCACCGGATAGATCGCCGCGTCGTAGCGGCCGTCGCTCGTACTGGTCCACAGGCTGATTGAGGCGTTGGCCAGGGCCAGGACCAGGATGATCCACAGCACTGGACTGCGGAACACAAGGGCCATGTCGAAGCGCGTGCGTTCGATGAGTTGGGCGGTGAGGCCGGCGCGATCGAACCGGCGCGTGGCTCGCGCCAGGACCGGCGCGGGCGCAGGTGTGGCGGCGGGTTCAGGCGTCGCGGCGGGCGCCGCGCGGCCGGGCCGGGCGCTGTGGCGATAGAGTGGATAGGCCAGCGCCAGGACACCCAGTCCGAGACCCGTCACGAACAGCCGGTTGAACAGCAGGGCGCCGGTCAGGGGCGGCAGCAGGGCGTTGCGGTCGTTAGCCGTCCAATAGCGAGTGACGACGCCGAAGGTGGAGAGGCCCAACGGGTCCCAGTTGGCGGCGATCGTCTCCAGCTCCGGTTTGCCGAGGGCGAGATTGAAGACGATGTAGGCGACAACGAAGACGATCACGGCCACGAACACCCAGGCCATGGACCGGGTCGCCGTGGCGACGGCGAAGAACAGGGCCGAGGTGAGCAAGAGGGTGGGGCCGGCCATGACGAGGAAGGCGAAGGCGTAGGCGTCCGGGCGGAACGGTCCGAACTTTTCCGGATCGAGGCCAGGCAGAAGCGAGCCGGCGATGAGGCCCGCGGTCACCGCGGCGAAGGCAAGCAGGGCGGCGGCGAAGGCCCCGGCGAACCGGCCGTAGAGATAGTCGACCTTGGAAAGTGGCGCGGCGCGCAGGATGGGGCCGAAGCCGGTCTCGTCGTCGCGAATCACCGCCCCGGCCACGAAGGCGGTCGAGGCGAACATGAAGAACATGCCCATGATCAGATCGACCTGGATGGTCGCGAAGGGCGAGTTCTTGTGGACGTTGGCGGTGTCGCCGATGTGGATGTGGTCGCTGGCCACATAGCCGAACGGCAGCAGAAAGAAGATTCCGGCCACCGCCCAGAACAGCGGCGAGCGCACGATCTGGCGAAATTCGAAGGCGGCGACCCTGGCCAGCATGACTGCGGTTCCGGAGTCCCCTAGGCCGCGCGGGCGTGCGCTTGGGCGAGGGTGGAGAAATAGACGTCGTCCAGGCCGCCGGGCGTGGGCGCGAAGCCCTTGCCGGGCGCCTCGTCACTCAGCACATGCACCACCGTGCGGCCGGCGATCAGGCGCGAAGAGATCACGTCGCGGTGCGTGCGCAGCTCGGCCAGTTCGTCCTTGTCGACGCTCTTCATCCAGATCCGCCCGGCGAGAGACGCGGTGAGCTCGGCCGGGGCGCCCTGGCGCACGATGCGCCCGTCGGAGATGATCGCCATCGCCGGGCAGAGGTCGGACACGTCGGCGACGATGTGGGTGGAGAGCAGCACGACCACGTTCTCGCCGATCTCGGCCAGAAGGTTGAGGAAGCGGTTGCGCTCCTCGGGGTCCAGGCCCGCCGTCGGTTCGTCGACGATAATCAGGCGCGGTTCGCCGATCAGCGCCTGGGCGATGCCGAAACGCTGGCGCATGCCGCCGGAATAGCCGGCAAGCGCGCGCTTGCGGTGCTCCCAGAGGTTCACTTGCCTGAGCAGGCCCTCGACCACCTCGCGCCGCGCCCGGGGCTCCGCCAGGCCCTTGAGCACCGCCAGATGGTCGAGCATTTCCAGGGCCGACACCCGGGGATAGACGCCGAAATCCTGTGGCAGGTAGCCCAGCGTGCGCCGGAGCGCATCGGGATTGGCCAGCACGTCGATGTCGTCGAAGCGGACAAAGCCGGATGTCGGCGTCTGCAGGGTGGCGATGATGCGCATCAGGGTCGACTTGCCGGCGCCGTTGGGGCCCAGAAGGCCGAACATGCCGTTGGGGATCATGAGACTCACCTCGTCGAGGGCGCGCACGCCGCCGTCGTAGACATGGGTCAAAGCCTCGATGATCAGCATATGACGCGGCCTCCGGCGCGGCGGTGCAAGGATTTTCAGCCCTAGGGCCGCAATGCCCGTGTGGGCCCTGGGCGGCAAGTGAAAGAACGGTTAGAAAGCCGCCGCGATGAGCCTGCCCATCCCAGATGCGCCCGCCGGCGCCACCGTCGCCGTGCTGGGCGCGGAGGCCCGATTTCCCGTTCGTCGCATCCTGTGTGTAGGTCGCAACTACGCCGCCCACCGCCGCGAGATGGGCGGCGACGACCGCGATCCGCCGTTCTTCTTCTCCAAACCCGCCGACGCCGTGGTCGCCGCGGGCGCGGACATCCCCTACCCCTCGGCCACAGCTGACCTGCACCATGAGGTGGAGCTGGTCGCCGCGCTGGGCGCCGGCGGCGCTGACGTCTCGGTGGCGGACGCCCTGTCGCTGGTGTTCGGCTATGCGGTCGGGGTCGACCTGACCCGGCGCGATCTGCAGGCAGCGTCGCGGGCCAAGGGCCAGCCCTGGGACGCCGCCAAGGGGTTCGACAACTCAGCACCCATCGGTGCCGTCCGCCCGGCCGACGGCCCGCCGCCGCAAGGCCGTATCCGCCTGGACGTCAACGGCCAGACGCGGCAGGACGCCCGCGTCGACGACATGATCTGGAACGTCGCCGAGGTGATCGCCCAGGCCTCCCACCTGTGGCGGCTGGCGCCCGGCGATCTGATCTTCACCGGTACGCCGGAGGGCGTCGGCGCCCTGGTGCGGGGCGACCGTGTCGACTGCGCCATCGAGGGCGTGGGCGATCTCGCCTTCCGCATCGTCTAAAGCCGCGATGCTCGACGATCTCAAGGCCCGAAACCGCGCCTGGTCAGAGGGCAAGCGCCGCGTCGACCCGGAGTTCTTCCGCCGGCTCGAGGCGCAGCAGACCCCAGCCTTTCTGTGGATCGGCTGCTCAGACAGCCGCGTGCCGGCCAATGAGATCGTCGGCCTCGATCCGGGCGAGCTGTTCGTGCATCGCAACGTGGCCAATCTCGCCCCGCCGCAAGACGCCAACTACCTGTCCGTGCTGCAGTTCGCGGTCGATGTGCTGTGCGTGCGCCACATTCTGGTGGTGGGCCACTATGGCTGCGGCGGTGTGAAAGCGGCGCTGGACGGCGAGCGTCACGGCCTCATCGACCACTGGCTGCACCCGATCCGTGACATCGTCGAGGCGCGCCGGGAGGAGCTGGACGCGCTGCCCACCGCGCGCGCGCGCCAGGACCGGCTGACCGAACTGAACGTCCTCAGCCAGGTGCGCAATGTCGCCTCCGACCTGATCGTGCGCGACGCCTGGGCGCGTGGCCAGGCGCTGAGCGTCCACGGCTGGGTCTATTCGCTCGCCGACGGCCTGGTCCGAGACCTTGATGTGTCGATTTCCTCGCCGGCCGAATATGAGGCGGCGACCCAGCGAAATTAAAGCGCGCCTTAACCCTCTTCCGCGCACGCTCGACGCTGTATTCTCACCAGCGCGAATCTCTTTTCGGAGCGGATGATGGCCAGGGGCTCCCGGCGGCGACGTGACGCCAGGACGTGGAAGCGGTGGATCCGCGAACTGTGGACGCCGATCCTGCGCGCCCGGCTGAGCGGCCTCGCCGCGGCCCTCGCCGGGGTCCTGATCCTCGCCATCCTCGCCACCTATCACCCGTCCGACCCCAGCCTCGACGCCGCCGGGGGCGGTCCGACGAAGAACCTGCTGGGCCCGGTCGGGGCCAATATCGCCGACCTGGGCTTCCAGACCCTGGGCCTCGGGGCCTGGATGATCGGCATTCTTCTGGTGGCCGCCGGCGTCTGGCGCACGATCGACGGCGCTCCGCCCCGCCGCCGCTTCGGGCTGCGTTTCGTGCTTCTGGCCGTGGGCGTCGTCGCCCTGACCGGCGCCGCCGCGGCGCCGCCGCCGCCGGCCACCTGGCCGCTTGCCGCCGGCCTGGGCGGCATGATGGGCGACGGCCTGATGAACCTCCTCTCTCAGCCCCTGGGCGCGGCCAATGCGCCGGCCCCCGCCGCCATCGCGGCGGCCATTCTCGCCTTGGCCAGCCTGGCCGCCATGTCGGTCTCTTTGCTTCTCGGCCGCCCGACGGCGCTGGCCAGAGCCGGCGGCGAGGCCAAACGCGCGCCGTTTGCGCCGATCAGGCCGACCACCGCGCGCGCCGAGACCGCCGTCGCGTCCGTTGATGACGATGAAGATGACGAGGAGGACGACCGCCAGGACGACGACGCCGAAGCTGTCGCCGGCGACACGCCGGCCGCCGGTGGGGCCCTGGCCATCAAGCGACCCAAGATGGGCTCTCGAGCGTCCGGACGCGAAGCGCGAGAGACCCAGCCCGCCCTGCCGTTCGGCGAGGGCGGCGAGCAGCGCCTGCCCGAACTAGCTATGCTGACCAAATCCAAGCCTCGCGCCGAGACCTGCGACGAAGGCGCCCTGCGCCAGAACGCCCAGCTTCTGGAGAGCGTGCTGGCTGAGTTCGGCGTCCGCGGCCAGATTGACCACATCCGGCCGGGGCCGGTGGTCACGCTCTATGAACTGGTTCCCGCGGCCGGGGTGAAGTCGGCGCGGGTGGTGGCCCTGTCGGACGACATCGCGCGGTCGATGAGTGTGGCGGCCTGTCGCGTCAGTGTGGTCCAGGGCCGCAACGCCATCGGCATCGAACTGCCCAACGCCCACCGCGAGACCGTTTTCCTGCGCGACCTGCTGTCCAGCGCCGAATATGAAAAGGCCAGCCAGATCCTGCCCCTGGCGCTCGGCGAGACCATCGGCGGCGAGCCCTATATCGTCGACCTCGCCAAGATGCCCCACCTGCTGATCGCCGGCACCACCGGCTCGGGCAAGTCGGTGGGGGTCAACGCCATGATCCTGTCGATCCTCTACCGCCTCACCGCTGACCAGGTGCGGTTCATCATGATCGACCCCAAGATGCTGGAGCTGTCGGCCTACGACGGCATCCCGCACCTGCTGGCGCCCGTGGTCACCGATCCCAAGCGAGCCATCGTCGCCCTCAAGTGGACCGTGCGCGAGATGGAGGACCGCTATCGGCGCATGTCCAAGATCGGCGTGCGCAATATCGCCGGCTACAATGAGCGCGCCCACGAGGCCGTGGCCCGCAAGGAACACTTCGTCCGCACCATCCAGACGGGCTTCGACGAACGCGGCCGGCCGATCTTCGAGGAAGAACAGATCCGCCCCGATCCCATGCCCTATCTGGTGGTGGTGATCGACGAGGTCGCAGACCTGATGATGGTGGCCGGCAAGGATATCGAGGGCGCGGTTCAGCGCCTGGCTCAGATGGCGCGGGCGGCGGGCATCCACCTGATCATGGCCACCCAGCGGCCGTCGGTCGACGTCATCACCGGCACCATCAAGGCCAACTTCCCGACCCGCATCGGTTTCCAGGTCACCTCCAAGATCGATTCGCGGACGATCATGGGCGAGCAGGGCGCCGAACAGCTGCTGGGCATGGGCGACATGCTCTACATGGCCGGCGGCGGACGCATCACCCGCCTGCATGGCCCGTTCGTGTCCGACGGGGAGGTCGACGCGGTGACCAAGTTCCTGCGCGCGCAGGGCAAGCCCGACTATGTGCCCGATGTCACGGCCATGCCGGAGGAAGACGATGGTGACGGCGGCGCGGACCTGGGCGGCGACGGCGAGAGCAACGATCTCTACGACCAGGCCGTGGCCGTGGTGACGCGCGATCGCAAGGCTTCGACCAGCTACATCCAGCGCCGCCTGCAGATCGGCTACAACCGCGCCGCCTCGCTGATCGAACGCATGGAGAAGGAAGGCGTGGTCAGCATGGCCAACCATGCCGGCAAGCGCGAGGTGCTGGTCTCGCCGCCGCCGTAAGGGATCACTGTGGGCAGCGGACCGTGACAAGAGCACAGTCGTCGCCATCGAGTCGGCCAGGGGGAGGAACCCAGAACATGACAAACGGCCCTCATCAGCGACTCGTCGAGCGCCAGGCGCACGGCGTGCACACGATCAAACGCGAACTCAGTGGGTTCAACGGGTGGCTGGCGCTCAAGATCACCAACGGGGTGGGCACCATGTGGTGCGCCTACGCCTTCGCCGCGCTGGCCCTGATCAGCCTGCCCGACGCGATCAAGGCCGGCACGGCGTCGCTGATCGCCTGGATCGCCCAGACGTTCCTGCAGCTTGTCCTGCTGTCGATCATCATGGTCGGCCAGAAGGTGGCCGCGGCCGCTTCGGACAAGCAAGCTTACCAGACCTACAAGGACGCCGAGGCGCTGCTGGAGATCAGCAACGACATCCACAAGCTGCTGAAGTCCAACACCGATCTGACCGAGGAAATCCACAAGGCCATGGACGCGAAGGCCGCCGGCTGACGCGCGGCCGGAAGCGACGCCTCCGAAGAGATCAACCCTCCCCATGAGGCGGGGGACGCTCTATGTAGCTCGTTGCATGCCAGCCCTCCTTTCCCGCCGCGAGGCGTTCGCTCTGGCGCTCGCGGCCACGGCCATGCCGGCGATCGCCGCACCCCTGTCTGGCGACGACCAGGCCCTGATCGAGCGGGCGCGCGACTATCTGCGCGGCATCTCCAGCGCCATGGGCCGTTTCAGCCAGACCGACGCCGGCGGACGCGCCTCCACGGGGACCTTCTATCTGCGCCGACCGGGCCGGGCCCGCTTCGAATACGACCCGCCCTCGGGGTTGGTGGTGGCGTCCAACGGCTTTCGCGTCGCCGTGCAGAACCGGCGGCTCGGCACTCTCGACGCCTATCCGCTGGCGGCGACGCCGTTGGGCGTGCTGCTCTCGCGCGACATCCGCATCGATAAGGGGGTGGAGATCGGGGCCGTGAAACGGCGGCCCGGCGGCTTCTCGATCCTCGCGCGCCCGGCGTCGAAGAAGAACGAGGGTCAGATCGCGCTCGAATTCCGCGACGCGCCGATCGCCCTCGCCGGCTGGACGATCACCAATCCGCAGGGCGGAGTCACCCGGGTGGCGCTGGTCGACTTCGGTCCGTCCAAGAGTATGCCCAACGCCTTCTTCGAGCTCGCTCCGGCGAGCGGGCCGGCGCCCAAGGCGGACACGGACTGACATGAGCCTGCGCATCGCCACCTGGAACGTCAATTCCGTACGCCTGCGCGCCGAGCAGGCGGCGCGGTTCATCGCCGAGCAGGCGCCGGACGTCCTGTGCATGCAGGAGATCAAATGCCAGGCCGGTGAGTTTCCGCGCGCGGCCTTCGCCGACGCCGGCCTGCCGCATCTGGCGATCAGCGGCCAGAAGGGCTGGCACGGCGTCGCCATCGCCTCACGCCTGCCGATCGAGGCCACCGCGCCGCTGTCGGTGTGCCGCGAGGGCCACGCCCGCGCCGTTTCGGCCCGCATCGCCGGCGTGGAGATCCACAACCTCTACATTCCGGCTGGCGGCGATATTCCCGACCGCGCCCTGAACCCCAAGTTCGATCACAAGCTCGACTTCTACGCCCGCCTGACCGCCGAGATGGCGACGCGAAATCCGGCCGATCCCCTGGTCCTGGCCGGAGACCTCAATGTCGCGCCCGGTGAGTTCGATGTCTGGAACCACCGTTTCATGCTGAAGGTGGTCAGCCACACGCCGCCGGAGACCGAGGCCATGGCGGAGTTGCAGGCGAGCCTGGGATTTCTCGATCCGGTGCGAGCGGCGCACCCGGAGCCGGCCAAGCTGGCGTCGTGGTGGAGTTATAGGGCGGCGGACTTCCGCGTCTCTGACCGCGGCCTGCGCCTCGACCACATCTGGCTGACGCCAGCCCTCGCCGGAGCCGGGAACGCCCGCATTCACGACGACGTCCGCGCTTGGGAGCGGCCCAGCGACCACGCGCCGGTGAGCGTCGATTTGACACTCTAGCCAAGCTGGGCGCGAACCTGTAGGCCAACGGCCACTCCCGCCGATTGCGCCAGATCGGTGCAGATCGGCCGATTCAGGTTAGTATCCGCGCCACACCGCAGGGGGGCCTAGGGTGGACGTATCGTTGGACAACCACATGCTGACCGGGGACGAGGTCAGCCGGGCGCGTGAGCGAAGGCTTCTGGTGGCCGCGCTGCGCCGATGCGCGCCCCGCGCCGGCGCCGGCGACATCGAGGCGCAGGCCTTCCGCATGCAGACGCTGGCCCATTTCGCGACGGTGATCACGCCACCGGATGAGGCCCGCCGGCAGGTCGAGCGACTGCTCAAGGCGGCCGACAGGTTTCATGAGGCCTGCCTGGCCATCGCGCCCGACGCCCTGAGCACCATTGGCGGGGCCAACAAGCTCCGCATCGTCCAGGCCCAATCGATCTCGGCCTTCGTTGTCGCCGCCGTCGAGCGCGAGTCCGCAATCCCGGCCTCGGTGAGGGTCGACAGGTCGCGCGCCAACGTCGTTTCCGACGCCGCCGCCATCGCCTATCGCGAGTTGACCGGCCGCGAGCCCGACATCGATCGGCTGACCGGCGTCGGAGCGGGCCCGGCGCTTCAGCTCATCAAGGAGGTGTTCAAGCACTTCGGCCTCGATGACGACGCCGAGGTGGCCCTGGAAGGCGCGATCGAGCGGAGACAGCTCAAAGCCTGACGATCTCGCCAGCCAGGTTGTCGACGACCACCGGCGTGAAGATCGCCGCCATCCGGCTATAGGCTCCGCTCAGGCTGCGCGCGCGCGAACATCCGCCGCACGCAGCCCAGCAGGCGCCAGCCGATGACCAGCGCAGCGACCACCAGAGCCAGCAACACCACGGCGAAGCCGATGGCCCAGGCGGGGTGCGACAGCGCCAGCACCAGCCCGCCGGTGCTGACCACATCCTCGGTGGAGCTCAGCACCAGATTGCTCACCGGCTCGGGGCTGACGTTGGCCACCGCGCGCGTGCCGGCCTTGGCCCCGTGGGCGAGCAGGGCCGCGCTTCCGCCCAGTAGCAGCACCACCACCTGCCAGGTAGGATTGGACGGATCGACCACGGCCAGGGCCAGCACGGCGCCGCCCACCGGCCGCACGATGGTGTGGACGCTGTCCCACAGGCTGTCGAGCCAGGGGATCTTGTCGGCGAAGAACTCCGCCACAGCGCCCAGCGCCGCCACCCCGATCACCCAGGGGTTGGCCAAGACGGCCAGGGCGTGAACCTGCTGCGGCGGGTGCAGCCAGCCGAAGTGCATGGCCAGGCCGACGGCGAACACACAGGCGTAGAGCCGCCAGCCCGCCAGCAGGCTGAGACTGGCCGCCACGCCGATCAGTTGAACCGCGGTCATCGACAGCGCCCTCCCGGTTTGGCGGAGAGGCTAGCCGGAATCAGCGTGAGGGCGAAATGAGAAGCGGGTTCGCGGACGCTCAGCGCCGCGGCCACCCGCCTCAGTGATTGATGATCATCGGCTCGACCGTCTGCAGAGCGCCGGTCGAGTCAAGGTACTGCAGGCGGTAGCGATAGATGTGGCCCTTCTCATAGGGCACGGTGAAGATCAGGATCGTACCGCCCCCCGCCACGGCTGGGGCGGGGTTCCAGGAATTGACCGACGGCGCCGTGAACGGGCCGTCGGGGGTGTTGGATATCTGGAGCGCCTGGGTGGCGTCAGCGGGCCAGGTCGCCTGGCTGGTCAGGCCGGTCGCAAAGGTCAGGGTGAACTGGGCGCCTGCGGCCTTGTCGCCATAGAGATGGATATCGCCCGTCTTGCCGTCGACACAGACGCCCAGTCCGGCCGCGTACTGGAGTTTGAGGCTGAGCGGCTGACCATCCGCCGCGGAGTTGACGATCTGATCGGCGACCGGGGTCGCGCTCAGAGGACCAAAAGCCTGGCCCGGCGCCACATCCGGACAGTCCACGGCGGCCGCGTTCGAGGCCGCCGGCGTGGAAGCGGGGCCGCCGCAGTCGGCGACGCCGATCGCCAGCAGGCAGGCAGTCGCCAGTATCGCGGTCTTCATCTCATCCCCCCGAGATCGATCTTCCGAAGGAGTGTCACCCGATGAGCGGGGAACGCAAGCCGTGGGGCGCGCAGGCGGCTGTGTCGCGTTGTCGCGGAATGCCCGCGACCGACCTGAAAGAGCGCGCCTAATCAGCGTCGTAGCCGAACCGGGCCACCCACGGCTCCAGGATCGGCGCGATGGGCGCGAGTTGGGCCTGGTAACGGCGCCATTGGGCCACGCCGTCGGCGTTCAGGCCTCGCGCCACCTGTGGCGCGCTGAGCGTCCGGGTGGAGGTCCGCGCGAGGGCGGCGAAATTCCTGACGTCGGGGTTCCAGGGCGCGCCGAGGAAGTCGAGGGCGCGCCCTAACTCACCCTCGAAGTCGGCCACCACCGCTTCGTGCCGCACTGCGTGAACGGCCAGGGGCAGAACACCGCGACAAGCCACGGCCATGCGCATCACCGCGTCGTAATAGCGCGCCGCGCCATCCAGGGTGAGGAACTCGAACATTCCCGCATTGATGCGAAAGCGCCGCCGAAAGCAGCTGAACACCACGTCGCGGGGATCGCGCAGCGCGAAGAGGATCCTGGCGTCGGGAAACAGCCTGGCGATCAGCGGCAAGGATGGGGTGTGCAAAGGCAGCTTGTCGATGAAGATCCGGCTGCCGATCGGCGTCTCCATAGCCTCGCCCACGCCGCGCCAATAGGCCTCCCGCAAAGCGTCTGATTCGGCCGCCGTCATGTGGACCAATCGGTCCAGGTCCGCGTCGGCCGCCAACAACGGATTTCCGACCGCCCCCAAGACATCCACCTCCTCCAGAGAGACAATGTCCGGATGGCTGGCCAGCGCCTTCTCGAGCAGGGTGGTGCCCGACCTGGGAAACCCGATCAGGAAGGCATGCAGGCGGGGCGCCCCCACCGCGTCCGCGACCCTGCTCGCCGGAGAGCGCCAAGGGCCCGGCGGCGTGGCCTCGAACCAGTCGGCGAGGCGGCGCGCGCGATCGCCCTGCCCTTCCCAGCCGGCGGCCGCGAACGACGGCGCATGGACCCGTCGCATCACATCGTTGCGGGCCACGTAGTCGGCGAACGCCTCGACGGGACGGCCCAGCGTGTCGAGACACTCCGCGCGAAGATCGTGGATATCGATGCGCTGCGCATCGGCGAGGTCTGTCCGAACCAACAACCCTGAGAGCCGTTCCGCCGCCTGAGCGGGTTCGCCATCCAGCGAGTCGGCGCGGGCGATGGCGATCTGGGCGCTGATCAACGCCGGCTCCAGGGCCAAGGCGCGCGTCGCCGCGTCGCGCGCCGCACCCGAATCTCCCGCCAGGCCCGCGACCACCGCCAGCGCCGACAAAGGCTCCGCCGCCTCGGGCGCGATCTCCGCCGCTCGCTGGAAGTGCACGCTCGCCGCCTTCAACTCGCTGAGCCTCAGCCAGAGCGTCCCCGCGTCGATCCGGCCGCGATAGTCATCGGGTGAAATCATCAACCCGCGATCCAGCGCGACGCCGGCCTCCTCGCGCCGGCCCAGAGAGAACAGAACCCGGCCAAGGCCAAACCAGACCCGTGCGTCATCGGGGGCCAGGGCCGTCGCCCGTTGCAACAACTTCAACGCCTCCGGCAAGCGCCCCTGGCCCTCCAACCCCTCTGCGACCAGGGTCCAGATCAGGGGATGTCGAACGCCACGCTTTAGGGCCTCGACGGCCAGGTTGATCGCCATGCCGCGGTCCGCGCCGCGCGCAGCCTGTTCGATCCGGGCGATTGTGTCGGCGGTTTGGTCGGGCGGGTTCATCACGGCGGCTTTGGACGAGGTGGGTGTTCCAACCCCTTAGCGTATGTTCGCTTTTGGCGAACGCCCGCCGCACCCGCGAGGCAACCCCACGACCCCTCTCGGGGCCGTTTAGGGCTCTGTTTTGCTTGATCAAATCTTGGAGCGGGCGAGGCGATTCGAACGCCCGACCCCAACCTTGGCAAGGTTGTGCTCTACCCCTGAGCTACGCCCGCGCTCCGTCCGGAGGAAGACCCCGGAGATTTGGAAGGGCGGCTTATGGCAGACCGCCCCCCCGCTTGGCAAGCCGCCCCAAAACTTGCCCTAGAACTTGAAGGTCACGCCGCTGGAGACGATGACGGCGTGGCCGCTGACCTCGCCCTCATAGCTGATCGGCGTCACCACCGGCGTGCCGGCGTAGGCGGTGGCGTCGCTGTCGAGCGGCGAGCGTTGGAGATGGACATAGGAGAGCGCGCCGTCGATCGCGATATTGCGCGCCGGGCGCACGGTGGTTCCGACGCTGAACATCCAGCGGTTGCCATCCGGCACGCGCGCCGAGCGGCCGTCATCGGGCGTCGGGGTGGGATCGTAGGCGACGCCGGCGCGCATGGTCCAAGCCTGGGTGACGTCATAGTCCAGGCCCACCGCGCCGGTGGTGGTGTCGTGATAGTTCTGCGGGATGGCGGTCACGCCGGCCAGGGTGGTGACGTTGATGTCCTTGAACTCGCTCCAGCCGACGCGCTGCACCTGGGCGTCCAGGGTCAGGCGCGGGTCGATGCGATAGCGACCGCCCAAGACCACGATCCACGGCGTGGCGAAGTTGGCGGTCCCGGCGAGGGTGGAATTCTCCGCCGCCAGGGGGCCCAGCAGGCCGCTCACCGCCACCGTGCCGTTCAGGGTGTGGCCGATGCTGGAGCGATAGCTGGCGCCCAGGGTGAGGGCGCTGACCGGGTGGACCTGGGCGCCGATATTCCAGCCATAATTCCAGCCGTCGCCCTTGAGAGACTCGAAGCCGTCCGGCAGCAGGGGAGAGAGGTTGGGCAGGTCCTGGCTCAGGGTCGCCTTGGCGTATTGGGCGTCGAAGCCGACGCCGAGATCCAGGTAGCGATTGACGTGGATGGCCAGGGTGGGCTGGAGGTCGAAATCCTGCAGCTTGGAGGTGATGGCCTGGTAGCGGGTGAAGCTGTCGCCGGCGTATTTGGTGGTGAAGTCGAACGGGGCGCTGACGGCCAAGCCAACGGCGAACATCTGGTTCACGCGCCAGGCGGCGTCGAAATTGGGCACGGCGCCGGTCTCCAGCGGATTGTGGGCCGTGGACGCGCCGCCGACAGGCGCCGCGGGCTGGCCCGGGCGCTGGATGATCGAGCCAGAGTCGTCGACCTGCGAGCCGCTGAAGACGCCGTTGAGGCCGCCGTAGATCTCGACGCCTTCGACTTCGCCGATGGCGGCCGGGTTCCACCAGATCGACTGCGCGCCGGTGTCGGCCGCCTCGCCGGAATAGGCGCGGCCGAGGCCCCGCACCGACTGTTCCTGGATGTAAAAGCCGGCGGCGCCGGCGGAGGTGGCGAAGGCGAGGATCAGGATCGAGGCGGCGGCGGCGAGCGCGCGCGGGCGGCGGGTCATGAGCAGGGCAGTCCTTGTGGGTCGCCTGTGCGGCGCGAAGGCGGCGTAGTTAGTGATTGCCGCCCGCCCGCGCCAGGGCGGGCGAACACGAGCGGGTGGAGAGTCTGGGATGTAGACTTTGGCGCCACGGTTCAAAGCCCGCTTTCGCGGGGATGAGCGGAGGACTAGCGGCCCAGCTTCAACGATTTCATGCGCCTCTTGTTCACATGGGCCTTGGGCGCTGGGGCTTCGATGGGCATTTCGCCCTTGAAGTAATAGCGCTGCCACGCCTCCTTGATGGTCGCCGGATCGCGCTTGTAGAGGCGGGCGTTGAAGTCGTCGCGACGGGCGCGCCAGGCCTCATACTGGCCGTGCAGATCGACGTCGCGGTCGAGCTGCTTTTGAACCAGATCGAAGCCCTCCATCACCCGGTCCTGGACCAGGTTGATGAAACAGAACGGCTCGCCCTTGGCGAAGCGGACGCGGCCGGGCCGGGTGAAGATCCAGTTCATGGTGAAAGGAAATGGCAGCCAGTCGGTCTCCACCAGGCCCTGCAGGGGCTGGATGCCGTCCTTGACGTGGTTGGGCGGGCCGCCGGCCCACATCGACCAGCCGTCGGGCGTGCGGAAGAGATAGCCCGGATGGAAGGTGACCACGCCATGCGAGAAATGGCTCTTCACGAAGTCGCCGAACTCGGGGAAGGGATGGTCTGGCGTCAGGGTGATGTCGGTCTGTTCGTGGCCGCCGTTCCATTCGGCGGTGAAGGCGACAGGGCACAGGATCTCCCAGCCGGTGGTGTTGGCCATGGTGAGCGGCAGGCAGCGATAGGGATGACGATCGAAGAAGGCGTCCATCCACGCGCGCTGAGGCCGGCCGGGCACGATGTCGGGCGGGCGGGCCGCGGTGGGGAAACATTCCAGTTCCATGGCCTCCCCTTAGCGCGGACGCGGGCGGCGTCAAACCGGCCGGCGGGCAAGCTATGAAGGCGACACGCGCCGAGCTCTTCGCCTTCCTGGATGCGCGCGGGATCAGCCACACCACCTTGGACCACGCCGCCGTCTTCCGTGTCGGCGAGGGCGAAGCGACGCTGGAGGCCCTGCCGGGCGGCCACAGCAAGAACCTGTTCCTGGAGGACCATCGCGGCGCGCTGTGGCTGGTTTCGGCCCTGCAGACGACGCGCATCGACCTCAAAGCCCTCCCGGCGGTTATCGGCTCGGGGCGGCTGTCGTTCGGCAAGCCGGCCCGGCTCGAGGAAGCGCTCGGCGTGACGCCGGGCTCCGTCACCGCCCTGGCGCTCCTCAACGATCCGGCGCGGCGGGTGGGGTTCGTGCTCGACGCCGCGCTGGCGCGCGCCGATCCGGTGAACTTCCATCCGTTGGAAAACACCGCCACCACGTCTCTCAGCCAGTCCGGCTTCCGCGCCTTCCTCGCCGCCCTCGGCGTCGAACCGACAATCGTGGATTTTGAGGCTTTGGGCGCTGGCGCGGACGGCTAAGACGCCTCTCTCCCCCCTCCATGGGGGGGGGAGTACGGCCGAAGGCGGGGAGGGGGGATCGGACACGTCGGCGTTTCCGTCCCCCCATCCCCCGCTTCGCGGGTACTTCCCCCCGATGCGGGGGGAAGAGAGTTTAGCGAAGTTGCGCCCGCGCGCTGGGGCGACCATCTTAGGGGCCCATTGAATACGGAAGCTTGCATGACCCTGATCGGAGAGGCCCCCGGCGGCGCGAGCCCGGATGTCGTGAAAGAGGGCTCCGACGCCGGCTTCGTGGCCGACGTCATCGAGGCGTCGCGCGTCCAGCCGGTGATCGTCGACTTCTGGGCCACCTGGTGCGGCCCGTGCCGCCAGCTGACGCCGGCGCTGGAAAAGGCGGTCAAGGCCGCCGGCGGCGCGGTCAAGCTGGTCAAGATCGATGTCGACAAGAACCCGGTGTTCGCCGGTCAGCTGCGCGTGCAGTCGATTCCCACGGTCTACGCCTTCGAAGACGGCAAGCCGGTGGACGGCTTCACGGGCGCCTTGCCCGAAAGCCAGGTCAAGGCGTTCGTGGACAAGCTCATTCGCGCGCCGGCGGTTTCGGAGATCGACGAGCTGATCGCCATGGGTCGCGAATCCCTGGAGCTCGGCGACACCGGCGGCGCGGCGCAGAGCTTCGCCGAGGCGCTGAGCATCGCGCCGGAAAATCTCGACGCCATCGGCGGGCTGGCCCGCTGCTACCTCGCCGGCGGCGACCGGGAGCGGGCGGCCGAGGTGGCGGCCATGGCGCCCGCCGACGCCAAGAACGCCGATCTGGCGAGCGTGCGCGCGGCCCTGTCTCTGGCCGAGGGCGCGCCGACCGACGCCGCGGACGCCGAGCGCCGGCTGGCGGCCGACGCCAACGATCACGCCGCGCGGGCTGAACTGGCCGCGGCTCTGGCCGCCAAGGGAAAGCTGGAGGCGGCCGCCGACCAGCTGCTCGATCTCATCGCCCGCGACCGCGGCTGGAACGACGGCGCGGCGCGCGCGCAACTCCTCAAGGTGTTCGAGGCCGCGGGCCAGACCTCCGAGATCACCCGCCAGGGCCGGCGGCGGCTGTCGTCGATCCTGTTTTCCTGACCGCCGGCGGACGCGCGCCGGTGGCTTCCTATCGCAGGCTGTCGGATTTGCCGGAGGTGATCCCGGTGTTCCCGCTCGACGGCGCCCTGCTGCTGCCGGGCGGCGTCCTGCCGCTGCGCATCTTCGAGCCGCGCTATCTCAACATGATCGACGACGCCATGTCGGGCGAGCGCATGATCGGCATGGTCCAGACCCGCGCCGGCGCCAGCCGGGCCACGCCCAATCTGGCGCGCGTGGGCTGCGCCGGCCGGATCACCAGCTACGCCGAGACCGACGACGGCAAATATCTGATCGCTCTGACGGGCGTGTGCCGTTTCGAAGCCCGGGATGAGCTGCCGCGGCTGACGCCCTACCGCCAGGTGCGGGCCGCCTATGCCCCGTTCGAAGCCGACCTCGTCGCCGACGAGGACGCCGTGGAGTTCGACCGCGGCCCGTTCATGGAGGTGCTGCGGCGCTACCTCGACCGCAAGAACCTGGGCGTGGAGTGGGACGCGGTGGCCAGCGCGCCTGGGCCCGCCCTGGTCAACAGCCTGTGCATGGCCCTGCCCTTCGAACCGGCGGAGAAGCAGGCCCTGCTGGAAGCCGCCGACCTCGTCGACCGCCGTGCGACGCTGGAGGCGCTGCTGGCCATCGACGCGGCGCTGGACGACGACGATGATGACGCCCCGCCCTCGATCCAGTAAGCCCCGGCCATGACCCCTCCCGACATCGACCCCAAGCTCCTGGAAATCCTGGTCTGCCCGGTGACCCACGGGCGGCTGGACTACGACCGCGAGCGCGGCGAACTGGTCAGCCAGAGCGCTGGCCTCGCCTATCCAATCCGCGACGGCGTGCCGATCATGCTGCCCGAGGAAGCGCGGAAGCTGGATGAAGCGGGCGATCCTCCTTCCCCTTGACGGGGAGGGAGATCTAAAGCGCCTCGCCGCGTAGAAGGCGGGGCAGGTCGCCGAGCGCGCCGCCGGCTTCCGCCATGAACAGCCGCCGGGCCGGACCCATGCGATTGACCACCGCCATGCCGGCGTCCCGCGCGCCGCGCACCAGCGGATTGTCGTTGGCGAACAGGCGGTTGAAGACATCGGTGGCCGCGGCCACGGCGATGTTGTCGAGCCGGCGCCAGCGCTCGTAGCGATCCAGCACCGTCGGCGCGCCGATATCCTCGCCGAGACGCATGGCGTCGACCAACACCTGGGCCAGGGCGGCGACGTCCTTGAGGCCCATGTTGAGGCCCTGCCCGGCGATCGGGTGGATGGCATGGCCGGAATCGCCACTGAGCGCCAGGCGCGGGGCGGTGAGCCGCTCGGCCATCTGTAGCGACAGGGGATAGGTGAAGCGCGGGCCTTCCAGGCGGGCGGCGCCCAGGAACGGGCCGAAGCGCCGCGCCAGGTGGGCCTCGAACATCTCGGGCCCGCAGGCCTTCAGCGCCGCCGCCTTGGCCGGCGTCTCGGTCCACACCAGGCTGGCGCGCCGGTCCGGCAGCGGCAGGATGGCGAAGGGTCCGCTGGGCAGGAAATGCTCATAGGCGACACCGTCATGATCCCGCTCCAGGACCACTGTCGCCACCACCGCCGTGTGCGGATAGCTCCAACCGAAGGTGTCGATCCCGGCCGCGCGCCGCACCAGCGAGCCGCGTCCGTCGGCGCCCACCGCCAGCGGGGCCTCAAGCGCGCGGCCGTCCGCCAAACGGACCTCGGCCGCCCGAGGGGTGACGTTGACCGCCTCGACCTTGGCTGGGGCGAGCACCTCGATGCCGGCGTCGGTCACCGCCTGGGCGAGACCGGCGCGGATGTGACGGTTCTCCAGCATATAGCCCAACGGCTCGCCCGAATTGCGGTCGGCGATCTCGGCCGAGTCGAAACGCAGGAAGGCCGGCGAAGACCCGCGCGCCGAAGCGCCCGGCGAGCGCCCGTCGGTGACGAGGATCTGCTCGATCCGCTGGGCGTGGGGTTCGAGGAAGGGCGCCGCGCCCAAGGCGCGCCACTGGCGGAAGGCGGCGAAGGAAATGGCGCTGGCCCGCCCGTCGAAGGTCGGAGCGCACTGGACCTCGAACGGCAGCGGATCGATGAGGACCGGCTTGAGCCCGCCGGCCGCCAGGGCGAGCGCCAGGGTGGCGCCCGGCATCCCGGCGCCGACGATGATCACATCGTAGTCGGCTGACATGACGGCCTAGGTCTCTTCCTCGCTCGGCAGGCCCATCATGTGGAAGCCGGCGTCGACATGCACGACCTCGCCGGTGGTCGAGCGGCCGAGATCCGACAGCAGCCACAGGGCGCAGCCGGCTACGCCCTCCATGGAGGTATCTTCCTTCAGCGCGCTGAGCGCGCGACCCTGGGCCAGCATGCTGCGGCCGCCGGAAATTCCGGCGAGCGACAGGGTGCGCATGGCCCCGGCCGAGAGCGCGTTGACGCGGATGCCCTTGGGCCCAAGGTCGCGGGCGACATAGCGGACGCAGGCTTCCAGCGCCGCCTTGGCCACGCCCATGGTGTTGTAGTTGGGGATGGCGCGTTCGGAGCCAAGATAGGTGAGGGTGACGATCGAGCCGCCGTTCGGCATCAGCCGCGCGGCGCGGCGCGAGGCGTCGACAAAGCTGTAGGCCGAGATGTCGAGCGCCTGGGCGAAGGCTTCGCGCGTGGCGTTGTCGACGAACGAACCCTTGATCTGGTCGCGGCCGGCGTAGGCGATGGCGTGGACCAGGAAGTCGATCGAGCCCCAGGCGTCCTCGACGACCTTGAACGCCGCCTCCATGGACTCGTCGCTGGAGGCGTCGAATGTCGCCCACACCTTGACGCCGATGCTCTCGCCGAGCGGCCGCACGCGCTTTTCATTGGCCTCCATGTAGAGGAGCGCCACCTCGGCCCCCTGGGCGGCGAGCTGGGCGGCTATGCCCCAGGCGATGGAGTTGTGGTTGGCCACGCCCATGACGACGCCGCGCTTGCCGCGCATGAGCTCGCCCTTGGGCAGGAGATAGTCTTCGGCCATGCGGCGGGTCTCCGAACGGGGATCAGGCGGGGTTATTTGAACGGTCCGGCGCGCGCGAGCAACTTGCGGCCTAAAGCTCCGCGCGGCTCAGGACGAGGCAGCCGTTGGTGCCCCCGAAGCCGAAGCTGTTGGACATCACCGTCTCCAGCGGCCCGTCGCGCCGCTCGCGCAGGATCGGCAGGTCGGCGAACACCGGATCGAGCGTGTCGATGTTGGCGCTCTCGGCCGCGAACCCCTCGCGCATCATCAAGAGGCTGTAGATCGCCTCCTGGGCGCCGGCGGCCCCAAGGCTGTGACCGGTGAGGGCCTTGGTGGACGAGATCAGCGGCGCGGCGCCGCCGAACACCTCGCGCACCGCCTCCATCTCCCTGATGTCGCCGATGGGCGTGCCGGTGCCGTGGGGATTGAGATAGTCGACCTTGCGGTTGCCGGCCCCCGACATGGCCATGCGCATGCAGCGCACCGCGCCTTCGCCGGACGGCGCCACCATGTCGTGGCCATCGGAATTGGCGGCGTAACCGACGATTTCGCCCCAGATCCTGGCCCCCCGGGCGCGGGCGCGGTCCATGTCTTCCAGCACCAGCATACCAGCGCCGCCGGCGATGACGAAGCCGTCGCGATCGGCGTCGTAGGGCCGGCTGGAGCGGGCCGGGGTGTCGTTGTGGCCGGAGGACATGGCGCCCATGGCGTCGAAGAGGGTGCTCAAGGTCCAGTCCAACTCCTCGCAGCCGCCGGCGAAAACGAGGTCCTGCTTGCCCATCTGGATCTGCTCATAGCCATAGCCGATGCAGTGGGTGGAGGTGGCGCAGGCCGAGGAGATCGACAGATTGATCCCGCGGATCTTGAACCAGGTGGCCAGCGTCGCCGACGGGCCCGAGCACATCGCCTTAGGCACGGCGAACGGCCCGATGCGCTTGACGCCCTTGTTGCGGGCGGTATCCGCCGCCTCGACGATGGAGCGGGTCGACGGACCGCCGGAGCCGACGATCAGGCCGACGCGCTCGTTGGAGACCTCATCGGGTGAGAGGCCCGCGTCGGCGATAGCCTGCTCCATGGCGATGTGGGCGTAGGCCGGGCCAGCGGACAGGAACCTAGCGGCCCGGCGATCGACGCGGCCCTCCCAGTCGATGGTCGGCGCGGCGTGGACCTGGCAGCGAAAACCCATTTCGGCATATTCGGGCGCGGCGGTGACGCCGGATTTGGCGGCGCGCAGCGAGGCGGTCACCTCCTCGGCGTCAGCGCCGATGGGGGAAACAATGCCGACACCCGTCACGGCGACTCGCCGCATGACCCTCTCCCGTCCCCCTTAGTCGCGGCGCCCGGTCAGGCGAGATCGGCGGCGTTGAACAATCCCACCTTCAGGTCCCGCGCCTCGTAGATCGGCTTGCCGTCGGCTTCGAGCACGCCGTCGGCCACCCCCATCACGAGTTTGCGAATTATGACGCGCTTGAAATCGATGCGATAGACCACGCGCCTGATGTTCGGCGTCACTTGGCCGGTGAATTTCACCTCGCCGACGCCGAGGGCGCGCCCGCGGCCGGGGGCCCCCGACCAGCCGAGGAAGAACCCGACCAACTGCCACATGGCGTCCAGGCCCAGGCACCCCGGCATCACCGGATCGCCCAGAAAGTGGCAGGCGAAGAACCACAGGTCGGGCCGGATATCGAGCTCGGCGGTGATCTGGCCCTTGCCGTAGGCGCCGCCTTCCGACGTCACATTGGTGATGCGGTCGAACATCAGCATCGGCGGAGCGGGAAGTTGAGCGTTGCCGGGGCCGAACATGTCGCCGCGCGCGCAGGCGAGCAGATCGTCCTTGGTGAAGCTCTTGAGAGCGGGTGCGTCCATCCCGGCTGACTACCACGCGCCCGGAGGGCGCCTCAATGACATTGCCGCGCTTCGTCCACGCCCCAGGCCTGATCGACGGTCATCCAGCCCTGCACGCCGCCGACCTTGACCTGGCACCATCCGCCGCCGCAGCGGACCAGTCTGGCGACCGCGCGGGGATTGAGAATGCCGACCTCCGGCGCGCCGTCCTTCGGCGAGCGGCGCAGGGGTGTTCCGGCCGAGGCGCGGGACATCAGCGTACGCCGGCCGTCGATCTCCGAGCGATTGACCCAGGCCACGCCGCCGTCTGGATCGCAGATGCGCCGCCACTCTTCGGTTTCGGCCACCACCTGAACCGGCAGGCCCTGGGCGTGATAGACCCACTGGGCGGGATAGTCCTTGCCTGGGCCCTTCCGGCCCATGACCTCGCCGTGCTTGAAGCTGACCCAGCGCGGCACGCAGAAGCCCGACGGCGTGCGGGCGCGATCGGCCGCCGGACAGTCCGTGCCTTCGCTCACGTGACCGCCGCAGGCGGAAAGGCCCGCCGCGCAAATCATCACGGCTGCGGTTTTGAGGGCCGCAGCGCGCCATCGGGCTTGCTTTGCCCCGGCAAGCCGTTCTGTTAGAGAGCGCTTCCCCGCCGCGGCGATATCGCGTGACCCTCTGTCAGAACCGTCCATGGCCCCTCGCAAGCCCAAAGTCATCGTCACGCGCAAGCTCCCGGACGCGGTCGAGACCCGCATGCGCGAGCTGTTCGACACCGAGCTCAACCTCGACGACACGCCCATGGACGCCGAGGCCTTGATGGCGGCGATGAATCGCGCCGACGTGTTGGCCCCGACGATCACGGACCGAATCGATTCTGAAGTGATCGCCCGCGCCGGGCCGAAGCTCAAGCTGATCGCCAATTTCGGCGTCGGTATCGACCATATCGACGTGCCGGCCGCGCACGCACGCGGCATCGTCGTCACCAATACCCCGGGGGTGCTGACCGAAGATAGCGCCGATCTGACCATGGGTCTCATCCTGACCACCGCGCGGCGCCTGGTCGAGGGGGCGAATGTCGTTCAGCAGGGGGGATTCCACGGCTGGAGCCCCACCTGGATGCTCGGTCGGCGGCTGACCGGCAAGCGCCTCGGCATCGTCGGCATGGGCCGGATCGGCCAGGCCCTGGCCCGGCGCGCGCGCGCCTTCGGCTTTTCCATCCACTACCACAATCGCAAGCCCGTCCCCCCGCGCATCGCCGAGGAGCTGGAGGCGACCTATTGGGACAGCCTCGACCAGATGCTGGCTCGGATGGATGTGGTCAGCGTCAACTGCCCGCACACCCCAGCGACCTATCACCTGCTTTCCGCCCGGCGGCTGAAGCTGCTGCAGCCGCACGCCATCGTGGTCAACACCGCGCGCGGCGAGATCATCGACGAGGCGGCGCTCGCCGGCATGCTTCAGCGCGGCGAACTGGCCGGTGCGGGCCTCGACGTCTATGAGCACGAACCGGCGGTGAACCCCAAGCTGCTCAAGCTGCCCAATGTCGTCCTCCTGCCGCACATGAGCTCGGCCACCATCGAGGGGCGCATGGACATGGGCGAGAAGGTGATCATCAACATCCGCACCTGGATGGACGGCCACAAACCCCCCGACCGCGTCATTCCGTCGATGCTGTAGGCCCACACACCGGACAGTGGGGGTCCGCGACCAGGGTGACGGTGCGGGTTTCGGCGGCCAGGGCGTCGTAGATCAGCAGGCGGCCAGTGAGCGAATCGCCGGCGCGGGCGATCAGTTTGATCGCCTCCAGCGCCATCATCGAGCCGATGACGCCCGCCAGCGCGCCAATCACGCCCACGGCGACGCAGGTCTCGGCGTCCGGCGGGATCTCCGGCGCCAGGCAGCGGTAGCAGGGCCGGCCGGCGAAGACGCCCACCTGGCCGGTCCAGCGGCCGATCGCCCCGCTGACCAGCGGCACGCCGGCCGCCACGCAGGCGGCGTTGACATCGAAGCGGGTGGCGAAATTGTCCGTGCCGTCCAGCACCAGGTCGCAGCCGGCGAGGAGTCCGACGGCGTTGTCCGCCTCCAGGCGCGCGCGCTGGGCGTCGATTGTCACGTGCGGATTGAGGGCGGCCAGGCGACGCGCGGCGGCCTCCACCTTGGCCGCGCCGACATCGGCGGTGTCGAACAATACCTGGCGCTGGAGGTTGGACAGATCGACCACGTCCGGGTCGATGAGCGTTAGCTGGCCCACGCCCGCCGCCGCCAGGTAGAGCGCCGCCGGCGCGCCCAGTCCGCCGGCGCCGACGATGGCCACGCTGGCCCGCGCCAGCGCCTGCTGGCCCTGGCCGCCGACCTCGCGCAGGACGAGGTGGCGGGCGTAGCGCTCGACTTCACGCTCGGAGAAGCTCACCCGCCTTGACCCTCGCCCGCCGCACCGCCACATGGGCGCGGATGCAGGACGCCTTTCCCCACTGGCATGGCACGACCATCCTCGCGGTGCGCAAGGCCGGGTCGACGGTGATCGCCGGCGACGGCCAGGTTTCCATGGGTAATACCATCGTCAAGGGTAACGCCCGCAAGGTGCGTCGACTGGCCGGCGGCAAGGTGGTGGCCGGATTCGCCGGCGCGACCGCCGACGCCTTCACCCTCATCGAGCGGCTGGAGAGCAAGCTGGAGCAATATCCCGCCCAGCTCGCCCGCGCCTGCGTGGACCTGGCCAAGGACTGGCGCACCGACCGCTATCTGCGCCGGCTGGAGGCCATGCTGATCTGCGCCGACAAGGATGCGATCTTCACCCTGTCCGGTGTCGGCGACGTGCTTGAGCCCGAATATGGCGTGGCGGCGATCGGCTCGGGCGGGGCCTACGCCCTGGCGGCGGCGCGAGCGTTGATGGATTTCGACCTCACCGCCGAGGACATCGCCCGGCGCGCCATGTCCATCGCCGCCGACATCTGCGTCTTCACCAACCGGGACCTCGTCCTGGAGATCGTCTGACCCCCCAATGACCGAATTCTCCCCGCGCGAGATCGTCTCCGAGCTCGACCGCTATGTGGTGGGCCACAACGAGGCCAAGCGCGCCGTGGCCGTGGCCCTGCGCAACCGCTGGCGCCGTCAGAGGCTGCCGGCCGACCTCGCCGACGAGGTGACGCCCAAGAACATCCTGATGATCGGCCCCACCGGCGTCGGCAAGACCGAGATCGCCAAGCGCCTCGCGCGCCTCGCTCAAGCGCCGTTCCTGAAGGTCGAGGCGACCAAGTTCACCGAGGTCGGCTACGTCGGCCGCGACGTTGACCAGATCATCCGCGACCTCGTCGAAGCGAGCCTGGCGATGGTGCGCGAGAAGCGACGGGCGGCGGTCAAGGCGGGGGCGGAGGCGGCGGCGGAGGAGCGCCTGCTCGACGCCCTGGTCGGCGCGGACGCCCAGGCGGCCACGCGAGACGCGTTCCGCAAAAAACTTCGGGCCGGCGAACTCGACACCAAGGAGGTCGAACTCAATCTGCCGGACGCCGCCTCGCCGCTCGGCAGCTTCGAGATCCCCGGCCAGCCCGGCGCTTCGATGAGCATGGTCAATCTCTCCGAGATCATGGGCAAGGCCTTCGGCGGCCGGCGCAAGGCGCACAAGACCACGGTCGCCGGCGCCTGGGCCCCACTCATCGCCGAGGAAGGCGACAAGCTGCTGGATGACGACGCCGTCACCGCCGAGGCCCTCGATCTGGCCCAGAACGCCGGCATCGTGTTCATCGACGAGATCGACAAGGTGGCTTCGCGGTCCGATCGGGCGGGCGCCGACGTCTCGCGCGAGGGCGTGCAGCGCGACCTGCTGCCACTCATCGAAGGCACGACCGTCTCGACCAAATACGGGCCGGTGAAGACCGATCACATCCTGTTCATCGCGTCGGGCGCCTTCCACATCGCCAAGCCCTCGGACCTGCTGCCCGAGTTGCAGGGCCGGCTGCCGATCCGCGTCGAGCTGAAGGCCCTGACGCGCGACGACCTGCGCCGCATCCTGGTCGAGCCCGAGGCCAATCTGATCCGCCAGCAGCAGGCTCTGTTGCAGACCGAAGGCGTGACCCTGACCTTCACCGACGCCGCCCTCGACGCCCTGGCCGACGCCGCCGTGGCGGTGAACGGCGCGGTGGAGAACATCGGTGCGCGCCGCCTGCAGACCGTGCTCGAAAAGGTGGTGGAGGACATCAGCTTCACCGCCTCCGACCGCTCTGGCGAGAGCGTGGTCATCGACGCCGACGACGTGGAGCGGCTGGTCGGCGACCTGGCCAGGAACGCCGACCTGTCGCGGTTCATCCTCTAGAAGAGTCGCTCTTGACGGCGGCGCGGGGGCGGATGTCTCATTCGCCCGCCCTGTCGGGAGGATGCGATGGCGCAACGAACCCAACTGCTGGTCGGCACCCGCAAGGGCGCCTGGGTGTGGCGCGACGACGGCGCGCGCGGCGACTGGCGGGTGGAAGGACCCCTCTTCCTCGGCCAGATCGTCAATCACTTCGTTCAGGACCCGCGCGATCCGAGCATTCAGCTCATCGCCGCCAAGACCGGCCATCTGGGGCCGACGATCTTCCGCTCGCTGGACGCCGGCGCGACCTGGGCGGAGGCCATTCGGCCGCCGGCCTTTCCCAAGTCCGACGATCCCGGCAACGCGCGGGCGGTGGGCCACACCTTCTGGCTCGAGCCCGGGCACGCGAGCGAGCCGGGAGTCTGGTGGGCCGGCGCATCGCCGCCCGGCCTCTTCGTCAGCGACGACAACGGCGCCACCTGGGAGAGCGTCGCCGGCTTCAACGATCATCCGATGTACGACAAATGGGTCCCGGCCGACTCCGGCACTCCGGATGGGCCGCTGCTCAATCAGATCCTGATCGATCCGCGCGAGGCCGCCCACATGTACCTCGCCACCTCCACCGGCGGGGTGTTCGAGAGCCTCGACCGGGCGGCGAACTGGGCGCCGCTCAATAAGGGGGTGGAAGCCAACTTCAACCCCGATCCCTATCCCGAATACGGTCAGGACGCCCACTTCCTGGCCTTCGCCCCCGGCCGGCCCGACCGCCTCTGGCAACAGAACCATTGCGGCATCTATCGCCTTGATCGGCCGGGTGAGGTCTGGGAGCGGATCGGCCGCGCCATGCCGGCGGAGATCGGCGATGTCGGATTCACCATCACGCCCCATCCGCGCGACCCAGACACCGCCTGGGTGTTTCCCATGGACGGCACGGACGTGTGGCCGAGGACGAGCCCCAACGGGCGGCCAGCGGTCTATCGCACCACTGACGCGGGCGCGAGCTGGCGCCGGCAGGACAGTGGCTTTCCGGGGGAGCAGGCCTGGTTCACCGTCAAGCGCCAGGCCTTCTGCGCCGACGACGCAGCCCCCGCCGGCCTCTATCTCGGCACCACCGGCGGCGAGGTGTGGATGAGCGGCGACGAAGGCGAAAGCTGGCGGACCATCGGCGCGCATCTGCCCGAAATCTACTCGGTGATCGCCGCGCCGGCGCCATGATCCCGGTCTGGGTCCCCTCGCAGCTGCACGCCTACACCGGTGGGGTCAGCCGGCTGGAGGCCGCCGGGGCCACGATCGACGAGGTGCTGGGCGATCTCGACCGCCAGTTTCCGGGCATCAGGTTTCGCATCATCGACGAACAGGACCGCATCCGCCCTCATATCCGCCTGTTCGTGGGCAAGACCGCCGCCCGAGACATCGCCGCGCCGCTCCACCGCGGCGACGAGCTGCTGATCTTCGGCGCCCTGAGCGGCGGCTAGACGCGCTCCGACAAGGCCAGGCGAGCGCTGAAGGCCAGGAAGATCGTCCCGGTCACCCGGTCCAGCGCCCTCACGACGCCGCGCTTGGCCAGCACGCGTCCGAGCGGGACGGTGGCCCCCGCCAGGAAGCTCAGCCAGGCGACGCTGAGCGCCACATGAACCAGACACAGGCCGAACAGGAACGGCGCCACCGGATAGCCGCGCGGCACGAACATCGGCAGGAAGCTGACGTAGAAAACCCCGGCCTTGGGATTGAGCAGGTTGGACGTCAGGCCGCGTCTCAGGGCGCCGAAAGCGCCGCCCTTGCGGATCGCGCCGGCAGCCGGCGCGAGGCTGTCGCGCGGCCGGATCAACATGCCGAGGCCAAGCCAGGCGAGGTAGGCTGCGCCGGCCAGCTTCACGATCGTATAGGCGGTGTGCGAGGCGACGAGGACGGCGCCCAGACCAAGGGCGACGCTGGCGCCCCAGGCCAGGCAGCCCAGGGCGATGCCGGCCACGGCCTGAAGACCGCGCTTTGGCCCCTCGACCGCAGCCGTGCGCAAAACCAGCGCCGTATCCATGCCTGGCGTCATTATGACCACCATGGCCGCGGCGACGAAGGCGAGGAGGTCGGGGACGAGGGTCACGGTCGAAGCTTCGCCATCAGAGTTTCGATCCGCGCATGAACAGCCCCACGGTCAGGATCACACCCAGAACCACTACGAAGCCCCGAATCAAGCGCTCGTCCACCCGTTTCAGCAGATGCGCGCCCAGGAGGCCGCCTAGGATCGCGCCGACGCAGACCACGCCCACCCGCGGCCAGGGAATGGCGGGGGTGAACAGGAATACGGCCACGGCGCTGGCGTTCATCACCGCGGCCAGGATGTTCTTGGTCGCCCCGGCCGTGCGCACGGCGACCCCCGCGGCGGTCAGCGCGGCCAGCATCAGAAAGCCGATGCCGCCGCCGAAATAGCCGCCGTAGATCGAGATCAGAAACTGCAGCCCACCGGCGACGCGCGGATCGAGGCTAGGCCCGTCGGCGCCCGACTTTCGGAAAAAGCTGCCGTAGGCGAACAGGCCAGTGGCGAACAGCACCAGCCACGGCACGAGGCGGGCGAAAAAACTGGAGGGTGTGGCCAGCAGCAGGCCGGCGCCCAGCGCCCCGCCGACGAGGCTGATGACGATGAGGGTCCGGAACGAGAGGCCGGCCGCGCCGCTGGCCATCTTGCGACCAACAAAACCGGTGGTCGACTGGCCCGGGAACAGGGCGATGGTCGAGGCTATATTGGCCGCCCGGGCGTCAAGGCCCGACAGGATCAGCGCCGGCAGGGTGACGAACGACCCCCCACCGGCGAGCGCGTTCTGCACGCCCGCCCACAGCGCGGCGACGAAGAGCAGGGCCATGGTCTGCATGGCCCTTCCTATGGCGTGCCCGAAAGGTCAGGCCAAGGGCGTCAGGCCTCGGCTTCGGCCTCGGCCTCCGCTTGGGCTTCGATCTCCTGCTCTTCGCTCTCCGATGCGGACAGGAGAGCGGGGCCTTCCGGCTGATCGACGCGGCGCTTGGCGTCCTCGCGGGCCTTTTTCTCGGAGGCCTTCTTCACCAGGGCGTCGAGCTCCAGCTGGGTGACCAGGCCGAGTGAGACCGGGTCCACCGGCTTGACGTTGGTGGAGTTCCAGTGCGTGCGGTTGCGCACCTGATCGATAGTCGCCTTGGTGGTGCCGAGCGCCTTGGAGATCTGCGCATCGCTGATCTCGGGATGGTTGCGCACGAACCAGGCGATGGCGTCCGGGCGGTCCTGGCGCCGCGACACGGGCGTGTAGCGCGGGCCCTTGCGGGCGGGCTTGAGCATCTCGGCGTGACGGCTCTTCTGGGCCTTCATCCGATAGGTGGCGTCGGACTGAGCGCGGTCGAGCTCTTCACGGGTCAGCTGGCCATTGGAGATCGGATCGGCGCCGCGGATATCGCGCGCCACTTCCCCGTCGGCGATGCCTTTCACCTCCAGCGGATGCAGGCCGCAGAAGTCGGCGATCTGCTCGAACGTCAGGGAGGAGTTGTCGACAAGCCAGACGGCGGTCGCCTTGGGCATCAGGACTTCGTTCATGACGGCGTATCCTAGAAACAGCGGCGCCCGGCCTTGCGGCCGGGCGGGTGGCGTCCGTCCTATAGTCCGTCCGGGTTCGGAAGGGAACGGTTTTGCGCGCGACCGGGCGCGTCAGACCCGAAGATCGCCCGCCAATACCGTCACCGCCCGGCCGCGCAGCAGGACGCGGTCGCCAGCCAGCGCACACTCCAGATCCCCGCCACGACCTGGATAAGCCTGATGGAACTTCAGTGTCGCGCGGCCAAGCTTGCCCGAGAACAGAGGCGAGAGGATGCAGTGCAGGGAGCCGGTGGTCGGATCCTCGTCAATGCCCGAGCCTGGCGCGAAGAAGCGGCTGACGACGTCGAACGCACTCCCGACGTCGGCCGCCGCCGCCACGCCAACGTTGCCGCGCCCGCCGGTGGCTTCGGACGAGATCGGCTTCAGGGCCGGGATGTCGGGCGCAAGGCCGCGTACACCCCCCTCGTCGGCGAGAACGGCGACCAGATACAGCCCAGCCCACACCTCCAACGGCTCCGCACCCAGAGCCTTGGCGAGCCCCGCCGGCGGATCGATCCGCTTGGGCGGATCGGCCGGAAAATCCATCTCATAGCCGTCGCCGGCGCGGGCGACGGTCAGCGCGCCGGAGCGCGTGTCGAAAACAATGCGCTCGGCGGCGACGCCGATCTCCGACAGCAAGACATGGGCGCTGGCCAAAGTCGCGTGACCGCACAACGGGACCTCGAGCGCCGGGGTGAACCAGCGCAGACCGAAGCGGCCCGCCTCGCCGGTGTTCAGCAGGAAGGCCGTCTCGGCCTGGTTGTTCTCGGCCGCCAGCGACTGCATCCAGCTAGCCTCCGGCCAAGCGTCGAGAGGCTCAACCACACAGGCCGGGTTGCCGCGGAACGGCTGGGCGGCGAAAGCGTCGATCGTCCACTGGCGCATGGGGCGGATCTCCGGAGCGGGAGGCCCGGATATAGGGCGCGCACCGCGTCCGCCAAAGCCCGCTAGGCCTCGACCGTCAGCTCCGGCCAGCGGCGGCGGGCGGCTTCGGCGACACGCTCGAAATTCGGCGACCGGCGCTCCGGATTGTGGCGCAGACGCAGGGCGAACAGGTCGGTGAGGCCGAACGGCGCGAAGATCCGCCAGGCGCCGTCAACCTCCAGGCGCGCGCCGATAGCGAAGGCGGGGGCGACGAAGCGAGTCAGGGCCTCGGCGGAGCTTACGAGCGGCGCATAGGCCTCGCCGAAATGGTCCTCGAACCACAGGTGCACACGGGCCTGGTTGCGGACCTCGACCATCTCCTTCAGCGGCGGCTCAAAGGCGGCGGCTGCGCGGCGGATGACGGCGTCCTCAGCGTCCCAGCCAATGTCCGAGGCGTCGAAATAGGCAAGATCGTAATCCTTGAGACCGTGCTCCAGGGGCCGGCCGGTCAGGTGGTTCCACACCGGCTGATAAACGGCGCCGGAGAACACCATCCAGTCCGGCAGGCCAAGATCGCGCGCCGTCCGCATCACGTGCTTCAAGCCGGGCGTCGCCTCCAGAACGGCGATGAGCCGCGCCTCCAGATTGCTCACCGAAGCGGCCAGCCGTGATCGAGGGGCCCGGCGCCGGCCCCGAAGCCCGGCGCGCGGCGGATGGCCTCGGCCACATAGCCCCAGGCGCGCGCCGCCGCCGCCTCCAGCGACAGGCCCTGGGCCATGCCTACCGCGCAGGCCGAAGCCAGGGTGCAGCCGGTACCGTGGGTATGGCGCGTCTCGATGCGCGGGCCGGCGAAGGTGGTCTCGCCGTTCGGGGTCATCAGAATATCGACCACCGTAGCGCCCGCAAGGTGGCCGCCTTTCATCAGCACGGCGCGGCAGCCGGCGGCCAGCAGGGCCTCGCCGGCGCGGCGCAGATCGTCGGTGGTGTCCACGGTCAGGCCAGTGAGCGCCGCGGCCTCCGGCGCATTGGGTGTCAGGAGCGCCGCCCGCGGCAGGAGCTGGCGGCGCAGGGTTTCGATCGTCCGCGCGTCGGCCAGCGCCGCCCCGCCCTTGGCGATCATCACCGGATCGAGCACGACGGGAATATCCGGCCAGGCGTCCAGCACATGGGCGACCGCCTCGGCCGCCTCGCCGACCATGCCGATCTTGATGGCGTCGGCGCCGATGTCCGCCAACACGGCCCGCGCCTGGGCCTCGACGATATCCGGCGACAGCATCTGCACGGCGGTGACGCCCAGGGTGTTCTGGACGGTGATGGCGGTGATGGCCGTGGCCGCATAGCCGCCCAGCGCGGTGACGGTCTTGATGTCGGCCTGAACGCCCGCCCCGCCGCCGCTGTCCGAACCGGCGATGATCAGCACGCGGCCCCTAGCCATGGATGGCCGCATCCACGGTCAGGGCTTGGACGGTCTCGCGCACGTCGTGGACCCGCACCATGGCCGCACCGGCGCGCGCGGCGGCCAGCGCTATGGCCAGCGATCCGCCCAGCCGATCGGTCGCCGCCGCGGCCGAGGGATCGAGGGCGCGAATCATGCCCTTGCGGCTGGCCCCGGCCAGCACCGGAAAGCCCAGGGCGGCGAGACGCGGCAGTCCGCGGATCAACTCCAGATTGTGGGCCAGGGTCTTACCGAAGCCGAGGCCCGGATCCAGCCAGATGCGCTCGCGCGCCACGCCGGCCGCCATCGCCGACCGCGCCCGCGCCTCAAGGAATTGCGTCACCTCGGCCACCACGTCGTCATAGCGCGGATCGGCCTGCATGGTCGCCGGCTGGCCTTGCATGTGCATCAGCACGACGCCGCAACCGAGCTCGGCCGCTGCTTCCAGGGCGCCCGGCGCATGCAGAGCACAGACGTCGTTCCACAGGCTAGCCCCGGCGGCCACCGCCGCGCGGGCCACTGCGGGTTTCATGGTGTCGATGGAGATCGGCGTGGCCGTGCGCGCCCGGACCGCCTCGATGGCTGGAATCACCCGCGCCAACTCCTCGCCTTCGTCTATCGGCGTCGCGCCCGGCCGGGTCGATTCGCCGCCCACGTCCAGCCAATCGGCGCCCTCGGCGACCAGCCGGACGGCGCGGTCGGCGGCCACCACGGGCGAGGCCAGGTCGCCGCCGTCGGAGAAGCTGTCCGGCGTCAGGTTGAGGACGCCCATGACCAGGGCGCGGCGCGGCGCCACAGAGGTCAGGTCGTCGCCAGTCCGGGATCGGCGGGCCGGGGCGCCAAAGGCACGGAGACGCGTGGGCGTTCCGGCGCCTTGGCCGTCGGCTCGTCGCGATTGGGCTTCACGCCCTTGAGCACATTGATGATCTCATCGCCGCCCAGGGTCTCGTACTCCAGGAGGGCCTTGGCCAGGGTGTGCAGATCGTCGAGGCGCTCGGTCAGGATGCGACGCGCTTCGTCATAGCCGCTCTGGACCAGACGGCGGACCTCGAAGTCGATCTTGCGGGCCGTATCCTCCGACACGTTCTGGGTGCGCGCCACCGAGTGACCCAGAAACACCTCTTCCTGGTTGTCGCCATAGGAGACCAGGCCCAACTCGTCGGAGAAGCCCCAGCGGGTAACCATATTGCGGGCCAGGGAGGTGGCCGCCGAGATGTCACTGGAGGCGCCGGAAGTGATCTTGTCCTTGCCGAAGATCAGCTCCTCGGCCGTGCGCCCACCCATCATGATCGCCAGACGCGAGGTCATCTGCTCATAGCTCATCGAATAGCGGTCGCCTTCGGGCAACTGCATGACCATGCCCAGCGCCAGGCCCCGAGGGATGATCGTCGCCTTGTGCACCGGGTCGGCGGCGGGGACGCTCAGCGCCACCAGGGCGTGACCGCCCTCGTGATAGGCGGTGGTGCGCTTTTCCTCGTTGCTCATGACCATGGACTTGCGCTCCGCGCCCATCATCACCTTGTCCTTGGCCTCCTCGAAGTCGCGCTGGAGGACCATGCGGCGGTTGCGCCGGGCGGCCATCAACGCCGCCTCATTGACCAGGTTGGCGAGGTCGGCGCCGGAAAAGCCCGGCGTGCCGCGCGCGATCACCTTCACATCCACGTCCGAGGCCAGGGGGATGTTGCGCATGTGCACGCGCAGGATCCGCTCGCGCCCGCCGACGTCGGGGTTGGGCACCACCACCTGGCGGTCGAAGCGGCCCGGCCGCAACAGCGCCGGATCCAGCACGTCCGGCCGGTTGGTCGAGGCGATGACGATGATGCTCTCGTTGGGATCGAAGCCGTCCATCTCGACCAGCAGCTGGTTGAGCGTCTGTTCCCGCTCGTCGTTGCCGCCGCCGAGGCCCGCGCCGCGATGGCGGCCGACGGCGTCGATTTCGTCGATGAAGATGATGCAGGGCGCGTTCTTCTTGGCCTGTTCGAACATGTCGCGCACGCGGCTCGCGCCCACGCCCACGAACATCTCCACGAAGTCCGAACCCGAAATGTAGAAGAACGGCACGCCCGCCTCGCCGGCCACGGCGCGGCCCAGCAGGGTCTTACCGGTGCCGGGCGGGCCGATCATCAGCGCGCCCTTGGGAATCTTGCCGCCCAGGCGCTGGAACTTGGCCGGGTCCTTCAGGAAGTCGACAATCTCGGTCAGGTCTTCCTTGGCCTCGTCGACGCCGGCTACGTCCTCGAAGGTGACGCGGTTCTTGTTCTCGGTCAGCAGCCGCGCCTTGGACTTGCCGAAGCCCATGGCCCCGCGCGCGCCGCCCTGCATCTGGCGCATGACGAAAATCCACGCCCCGACGATGAGCAGAAACGGCAGCAGGTTCATCAGCACGGTCGTCAGCAGGCCCGCGCCGGGCGGTTCGAATTTCAGATCGGCGCCGTGGGCTTCCAGCAGGTGCTCGAGATCGGCGGTGTTCTCCGGCCCGGTGGCGGAAAAGACCACGTTCTGGCCGTTGGTGGCCTCGATGGTCTGGCCGTGGATCGTAGCCGATTTAATGTCGCCTGCCGCCACCTGCTTCAGCAACTGGGAATAGGTGATCGGATGGACGGCGCCGCCATGGTTGCTGCTGGTCATGACGCCATAGACGGCGAACAGCAGGACCACGATGACGCCCCAGATGGCGAGGTTACGCAGATTCATTTCAGGCGGGTTCCTAGGAATAGCGCCCTAATTTAGGACAGCCTGAGCCATTTCGCCACGCGCCACGTCGTCACTGGTGCGAAGGGGGCGAATCCGACCGGACTTGACGCCCTTCGACGCAAGGTGAGTACGCTGTCCGCACACCGCGCAATGACGCCCGAAAGCCGCCGGAGGACCGCCCATGAACATCGCCGAATACGCCGACTATGACGGCGTCGGCCTGGCCGAATTGGTTGAACGGAAGGACGTGACGCCTGCCGAGCTGGTCGAGGCGGCCATCGAGCGCGTCGAGCGCCATAACGGCAAGCTCAATGCTGTAGTCTATAAGGCCTATGACGACGCCCGCGTGGCGGCGAAGGGCGCTCTGCCCGACGGCCCGTTCAGGGGCGTGCCGTTCCTGATCAAGGACCTGGGCGTGCCGGTCGCAGGCTGGCCACGCACCTCCGGCAGCCGCTTCATGCGCGATTTCGCCGACGAGGCCGACGGCAGCCTCGCGGCCCGCTATCGCGCCAGCGGCGCGGTGTTCCTCGGCAAGACCAACACCCCGGAATTCGGCATCACCGGCACGACAGAATCCGCGCGCCTGGAGCCCTGTCGCAACCCGTGGAACGCAGACCACATCTCCGGCGGCTCTTCCGGCGGCTCGGCCTCGGCCGTGGCGGCAGGGATCGTGCCCCTAGCCCACGCCAGCGACGGCCTGGGCTCGATCCGCATCCCGGCCGCCTGCTGTGGCTTAGTGGGCCTCAAGGTCACGCGCGACCGCAACCCCGTGCTTCCCGACGACAACGCCTATGGCAACACCGTCGACCATGTGGTCAGCCGCACCGTGCGCGACAGCGCCGCCATGCTTGACCACACCGGCGTGCCAATTCCCGGCTCGGCCTACCCGACTCCACCGAAGGAGCGACCCTACGCCGAGGAGGTCGGTCGGTCGCCCGGGCGCCTGAAGATCGCCTTTTCGTCCGAGACCCCTTCAGGCCAGGAGGTCGACCCCGAGGTCCGCGCGGCGCTGGAGGCCGCCGCCGATCTGCTCCGCCGGCTGGGCCATGAGGTGGTCGAAAAGGCACTCGGCCTCGATTGGCGCGCCTTCTATCGCGAGATCGGACGCGCCGGCGCGTCCAACTTCGCCGCCGACGTGGCCCGCTGGATCGAGCGCCTCGGCCGCGAACCGGAGGAGGATGAGTTCGAGCCGCTCACCTGGGCGAGCTACCGGGCCGGCCTCAAGGTCACGGGACCCCAGGCGCTACAGAGCATGATCGACCGGCGCCTGTGGGGTCGGCGCATCAATGAATTCTTCGTGGACATCGATGTCTATCTGACGCCGGTGATGGGCATGCCCGCCCCGCCGGTGAGCTGGATCGACCCGGTCCTGCTCGATCCGCGCGAGGTCAACCGCCGCCAGGCCCAGGCCTTCCCCTTCACCCCGCCGTTCAATGTCAGCGGCCAACCGTCCATGTCCCTGCCGCTGGCCATGTCGGCCGGGGGCCTGCCGATCGGCATGATGTTCACCGCCCGCTACGCCGACGAGGCGACGCTGTTCCGCCTCGCCGGCCAGCTCGAGAAGGAGGCGCCCTGGAAGGGCCGCCATCCGCCAATCTGGAACTGAGGCGCGGGCTTGGCGCCTGAAAGGTGGTTCACGCGCCGTTCAGACGGCGGCGTCTAGGGCTCGCTACTTATGCGCGGCGTATCGCCGAAGGGAACGAACCATGATTGACCGGTCCTACGCCAGGTCCGCCGCCGTGCTGGCGCTGATGGCCAGCGCCGCCCTGGTCGCCGAGCCGACCGCGGCCGCCGCCCAATCGGCTTATCAGAGCCCGCCACCGGCGGCCTACTCGGCCCCACCGCCGCCCCCGGCGCAGTACGCGCCACCGGCCCAATACGCCCCTGCCCCGTACGCTCCGCCGGCCGCGGCGCCCGATCCGAACTTGGCCTATCAGCAGGCCTACGCCGACTACCGCGCCCAATATGCGCAGTGGGCGGACCGCAACTGCGTCACCAACCATTCCAACAACATCGCCGCCGGCGCGATCATCGGCGGCGTGGCGGGGGCGCTGATGTTCGGCAGCGTCGCCGGCTGGGCCGCGCGCGGCGCCTGGGTGCTGTTCGGCGGCTCGCTCGGCATGGGTCTGGGCGCGGCGGCAGGCGCCAGCAGCAGCGCGCCCGGCTGCCCAACCGGCTACGGCGTCCGTACGGGGGCGCCGCCGTTCTCCTATGGCGGTCCGGCCTACGCCTATGGCCAGGCCTACGCGCCCGCGCCCTATGCCCCCGCGCAATACGCTCCGGCGCAGTACGCGCCCGCTCCCTATGCCTATCGCCCGGCCTCCGGCGGCTGGGTGTGGGACGGCTACCGCTGGGTTCCCCGGCCCTACGCCTATCCGCCTCGCCCCTACTGAGCAGGCCGGCGCGCCATGACGATCCACACGGCGGCCGGAAACATCACCCCCTGCGGCGTCAGATACGCTTCGAGGGCGGCGCGCACCGCCGGTCGCACCTGATCCAAGGTCTGCGGCGCCTCCCGCAGCGCCGCGCCGAGCGGCCCGAGACGCAAAGCCAGGGCCACCGCCTCGTCCAGTCCGCTGCCGCCCACCGTCGTGTCGAACGGTTCGATTGAGATCTCCGACCAGCCGGCGTCATCCAGGATCGCGCGCACCCGCGCCGGATCGGCGAAGGCGAACGGGCCAGGCGCGGTGGGGTCGGTTGGCGGCGACAGGGCTACGAAGGCCGCGGCAGCCTTGGCCGGGGCGTACATCAGCGGGTTTTCCGTCATCGCCCGCCAGCACACGAAGGCCAGGCGACCGCCCGGCTTCACCGCCCCCCGGATGTTGGCGAAGGCCGCGGCCGGGTCGGAAAAGAACATCACACCGAAACGGCTGAAGGCAGCGTCGAACGCCCGTTCGCCCAGATCGCCGGCCTGAGCGTCGGCCTCACGGAACTCCGGCGCCGGGCCGCCGCTCCCCCGGCCCCGCGCGACCTCCAGCATGGGCCGCGAAAGGTCGACGCCGACCACCGACCCACCCGCCCCGACAAGGGCGGCCAGCTCCCAGCTGCTGGCCCCGCAACCACAGCCGATATCGAGGATGCGCTGACCCGCTGTCGGCGCCAGGGCGCTGATGGCCGCGGCGCCAAGCGGCCCGGTCTGCCGGTCGAGTTGGACCTGCATCGAAGTCCAGACGGGTCCAGCCGTCTCGTTCCAATACTCCGCCTGGGCGGCATTCGGCGTCTCAGTCATCGGCGATCCTCCCCCGCAGTCACGATAGCAGGTCGGCTTCGGCGCTCGATCTGAAAGTGGGGCCGCGCCGATTCATCTGGCGAACATTTCGATTCCGGCCTCGTCGCCAATCAAGGCGGCGCCCGCCACACGGCGCGGTACAAGATTTCGGATCGTCAGGCGCGGGTCGGCCTCGAGGGTCGGACAGGTGACGGCGCCTCGCATGTCGATCAGCGCTGGAAGAGCCTTCCGCGCCGCAGGGTGGAGCGCCGTGAGGCCGCGGCGCGCGTCATCTCCGAGCCTAGACGCGCGCCCGACCAGCGGCGCGAGCGTCAAGCCCGCCTCGATCGCCCTTACCTCGAAGCGTCCGTCCCAGATGACCGGCTCGCCGACAGGCAGGCTCATGGCTTCGCAACGCCGGCCACGCGCATCCCCCGTCTCGCGCACGATATGGATCCATTCGCCGTCGCGCACCACACGGGCGCCGCCGAGCGTCCCGGACAGCGTCTCCTCGCGCCAGAACCGGTTCGCGAGCCGCTCCAAAGGGTCGCGCCGAGGCGGACCTTCGGCGCCGGAGGCGCAGACCACGGCGACACCGAGTTGGGTCACGAACGCCGGAAATTCATAGGCAGCCCCCGGACGGAGCGTGAGTTCGCCCGCTGGGCCGAACTTGGCGACCATCGAGCCCACATCGGGGGTATCCTCCAACGAGGTCGCCAGATTGCCGCCCGCCAGCGCCGCCCGAGCGCGGGCGCGGGGCTGGAGAGGATCGAGATTGGCTGGATCCTCGATCCAGGTCTCGCCGAGCCCTTTGAGCCAGGTCCGCAGTTCCGCCCGGCGCGCCCCGAGCAGGGGCCGCATGAGGAAGAGCTCGCGCCCTTCCGGCCATACCGGCGAGGGCGACCATTCACGCGGGGCCGAGACGCGGACACCGCCCGTGCGCATCATCTGCGATTCCAGCACGTCGTCAGCGGTGTGGCCGATGAGGATCACCCGCGCGCCGGCCTGGCGCGCCGCCTCGGCGATCAGGCGGTGGCGGGCGGCGCGCGCGGCGGCGGCGAGACCGGTCGCCGGCTTGGGACCTTCCCAGGCGACGATGCGGTGAGCCACACCCAGCCTGACGGCGCGCTCGGCGCACCATGCCGTCCATGCCTCACTTTCCGGTTGAAGCTGGTGATCAACGGTGAGCGCTACGAGGCGCCGTCCAGCCCGGTCGGCCCAGGCCTTGGCCGCCAGCAGCAGGGCCAGGGAATCGCCGCCGCCGGAGAAGGCCACGGCCAGCGGCTGCTCACTTGTCCGATCGAGGCGCGCGTCCAGCGCCCGCGCTGCAAGGTCAGGCGGCCCCACAGGCGGCCTGGGCGCGCAGGGACCGGGCGTCCTTCAAGACCTGGAGCGGCGCCTTCGGATAGCGCCGCGCCAGCTCGCCCAGCGTCTGGCAAGCGTCGGTGGTCTTGCCCATGGCCGCCAGGGCCCGGGAGAGATCGAGCACCGCGTCGGGCGCCCAGCGGGTCTGCGGCCAGCCGCGGATGGCGCCGATGTCGGCCGTCGCCGCTTCGGGCCAGGCCTGGCGCGCCAGCAGGGTCTTGCCGAGATAGTAGTGCGCCTCGGCATCGCGCGGGCTGTCGCCGAAACGATCGGTGAAGTCGCGGAACGCCCCCTCGGCTCCGGCCATGTCGCCCGACTGCCAGAGGCCGCGGGCGGCGAGAAAGGCCGCTGTCGCATCGTCCGCCGGCGCCGGGGTGGGGGCGGGCTCAGCGGACGCCGTCGGCTGAGGTGGCGGAGGCGGCGGAGCAGCCAGACTGGCCACCTTCTGCTCCAGCGCCTCGACTTCCTGTTTCAGGGCCGCGTTCTGGGCCCGCAGATCGCCGTTCTCGCCGCGCGCCTGGTCGAGGTCGTGGCGCATCACCTCCAACTGGCCGTTCATGCCGGTCAGGCTATGGTCGAGGTCGCCCAACCGGTCGGTCAGGGCGTTGATCTGGCCCTGGGTCTCGGCCGGCTGGATGACCACCGGCTGGCCGGTCTCGCGACCCTGGTAGATGATGGCGCGCAGCTCGCGCACCACCTTCTCCAGATTGTCCACCCGCTTTGCGGAGTGCTCGTCGAGGGTGTCGTCGATAGCCGTCTGGGCCAGCGCGCCGCCGGCGACCGTCAGGGTCAGGAAAAGGGCCGCTCCGACCCGGCGCGCCGCGCGAAACCTCATGGCCGGTTCAGGAAGCGCCGGAGGTGATCGCCGTGTGCCCGTTGCGGTTGTGGGCCCGCGCGTCCTCGCCGTCGCCGACATCGACCGGGTGCTCCTTGCCGTAGGACACGGTGTCGATGCGCGCGCCGGAGACGCCGTGTTCGATCAGATAGTCCTTGATCGAATTGGCTCGCCGCGCGCCCAACGCGAAATTGTATTCCCGCGTGCCCAGTTCGTCGCAATTGCCCTCGATGCGCACGCGCACCGCCGGATAGCGGCCGAGCCACCCCGCCTGGGCCTCAAGGACCGGCCGGGCGTCGTCGCGGACGTTGTACTTGTCGAAGTCGAAATAGACCCGATCGCCGGCGTTGATGACGAAGTCGCGCACCGAGCCAGGGATCGGCGCGCCGGCGTTTTCGCTCTGCTCGACCGGTCCAGGCGCGGGCGCGCCATAGGCGCTTGGCGGCGGCGGGGGCGGCGGAGGCGCGGAGGTGGCCACCGGACCCATGGGCCTGGGATGCGAGGCGCAGGCTGTTATCGCGGCGCCCGCCAGGGCGATCAGGGCCAGCTTCGCGGTCCGTTGCATTCCACGGGTCATTTCAATCGATCCTCTTCTGCGGCCATGCTTGCTAAATCCCCATACGCTCAAGGTGTTCCCTTTCGCCAGAGGAGCCAGCCTGGAGGTCGAATCACAACACTTTGGCGACGGCGTGGCGCGCGGCGGTGGAGGCGCCCCGCTCTCCTCCCACAAGGAGGGAAGAGAAATCCGTCTCTACCTAGTACTTCACCCGCAGGGTCATGCCCCAGAAGCGCGGCTGGCCGGGGAAGACGTCGTAGTTGTTGAATTGCGGAGCGGTCGAGGGCTGCCCGCCGGTGAGCGCCGGGCTCAGGGTCTGCAGCACCCCGTCGAACGAGGCCTGGTTGTAGTGGGTATTGAACAGGTTGGTGGCCCACAGCTCTAGCGCCCAGCGGCCGTTCGGCTGGCCGATGCCGATGCGGCCGTCAACGAGGGCGTAACCGGGTTGGGTCTTGACCGGATCATGGTCCGAGCCGGTGTTGTAGGACGACTGATATTTGACGTTGGCGTTGGCCGTGAACTGCAGGCCGTCGAGAATGTCGTGCTTGAAGAACACCCCGGCGACCATCGACCACACCGGCGCAAACGACGGGTGCGATCCCGGCAGGCGGAACAGCGGTGTCGTCTGATAGAGCGGCGAAGCCGGATTGTTGTTGCCGAGCGCGGCCTGATTGGCGGCGCTGTCGGGGTAGATGGTGTTGGCGTAGGTCACCCCAGCATTGAGGGTGAGGTTGGGAGTGACCCGGAAATAGTCCTCCGTTTCAATACCCTCCGAGATCGCCTGCGGAATGGTCGATTCGACGAACTCCGTGCCGGTGAAGGCGTTGAGCTGGAAGTTCTTGTAGTCCTGATAGAAGGCGGCCGCCGTCACCAACAGGCGGCGATTGAACCATTCGGTCTTGGTCCCGACCTCAAAAGCGTTGACGTATTCGGCCGGAAAGAAGGTGTTCGGGTCGGGGACCAGGGAGTTGTTCGGATTGTTCCCCACCGCCGTCGTCACTTCGGCCAGGTTGAACCCGCCGACGAGATTGCCGCGCGAATAGGAGCCGTAGACCATGGCCGTGTCCGTGAACTTGTAGGTCAGCTTGGCGGTCCCGGTGATGTCGTTCTCGGTGAACGCCTGATAGGTGTTGAGGCCGTTGAAGGCCGGGTTGTTGAAGCACTGCAGCGCCAGGGCGGTCTTGGTCAGCGGAATGCCGGCCTCCGCCGCAGCGGCCTCGAAGAAGGCGCACCCGCCGCTGGTGTCGGTGTTGGCGTAGTTGGACACCAGCGACTTGTGTTCGGAGGTGAAGCGCAGGCCGGCCGTCAGGATCAGCCGATCAGTGATCTTGAAATCGTCCTGGGTGAAGATCGACTCGCTGTGCTCACGCTGGTGGTAACTGTCCCTCTGCCCCTCGCCCGCGGGGAAGGGGTCGCCGGGAAAGGTGCCGGTATTGATCGGGCCGAGCCCGGCCGTCAGGATATCGGCATATTCAGTGGTGTCGGTTCCCCAGCTCAGCGGCGCGAACACGTTCAGCGCCTCATTGCTGTAGAAGGCGCCCACGAGCCAGGAGAGCCGCCCGGCTTCGCCCGAATAGCGCAGCTCCTCTGAGAATTGGCGGAAGTTGGTCACGTCGGCCGGATTGACGTTCAGCAGGTCGGCGCCGGTGAAGTCGGTGTCGCCGCTGGCCGCGTCGCGCCAGTCGCGGATGGCGGTGATCGAGGTGAAGTTGGCGTTGTTGAACCAGGGCGTCCGCCAGTCGATCTGCGCCGAGAGCCCCTCGTCTCGGATGTATTCGTAGGGCTCCTGGTTGAGAATCGCGATGGTGTTGTACTTGTTCGTCGGAGAGACGACAGAGCCCGGGAAGAAAGCGTCGAGCACCTCCGCCGGCAGGCCGTTCTGATAGGCCACGGCGGCGCAGCAGTGATCCTTGCGCTCGGTGTAATCGGCGATGAAGTTGACCTTGAAGTCGTCCGTCGGCGCGTAGAGCAGCTGCCCTCTCAGCGTCCACATGTGCTCGTCGTTGGCGTTGGGTAGGCTGCCGCCCGAGGTGGTCATCACCGGCAGATAGCCGCCGCGCGTGACGTCCTCGAAGAACAGCCGCCCGGCCAGCACGTCCTTGACGATCGGGCCGGTGACCGCGCCGGAAAAGCTGTACCCGTTGTAGTTCTGCACATCCGCTTCGGCGTCCACGCCGAAGGTGAAGGACGGGCGCAGGGTGTTGATCTGCACCACGCCGGCGACGGTGTTCTTGCCGAACAGGGTCCCCTGGGGCCCTTTGAGGACCTCGATGTCGGAGAGCTCACCCAGGTCGTTGAAGCCGACGCCGTTGCGCGGACGGTAGACGCCGTCGATGTAGATGCCGACCGCGTCTTCGAGGCCGGGATTGTCGGCCACCGTGCCGATGCCGCGGATGCGCACCGTGGTCGTGGCCTCGTCGGCGTTGGTGGTGGCGTTGAAACCCGGCGTCAGCAGGGTGATGTCCTTGATGCTGTGCGAGCCCAACTGCTGAAGCTGCTGCGAGCCCAGCACGCTCACCGCCACCGGAACATCTTCCAGCCGCTGCTCGCGCTTCTGGGCGGTGACGATGACTTCCTGGAGTTTCGTGGGTTGCGCCGACGAATCCGCCGCGAAGGCGGTGGGCGCGCTCGTCATGAGGCACATGCAGATAGCCGCGGCGGACACGCCGCCCAGAAGCCTGGCGTTCATCGTTTTCCTCCCGTTGTCCCCGCGCGATCATCGCCGCGTCGCGGATCTCACGTCGAAATTTGCCTACGAAGTTTCCCTACAGTCAAGCAGTGGCTGAGGCCTAAGGCAGCAACGCAGACCAGGCCGGGTCGGAGGCCTGTAGCGGGAAGGGCGCGGGCTGCGGAGCGCGACCGGAGATGTCGACCATGTAGAGGTGCGCGCCGGCGCCCGGAGCCTGGTGCGAGTACATGATCACCCGGCTGTTGGGCGCCCAGGATGGCCCCTCGTCGAGGTAGCTGGAAGTGAGCAGGCGCTCGCCGCTGCCGTCCGACTTCATCACGCCGATGTGGAAGGTCGCGCCGTCCTGCTTGGTAAAGGCGATCCACTTGCCGTCAGGACTCCAGACCGGCGTCGTATAGCGGCCGCCGCCAAACGAGATGCGGTGCGCGTTCGAGCCGTCGGCGCTCATGATGTAGAGCTCGGGCTCGCCGCCGCGGTCGGAGTTGAACACAATCTCTCCGCCCGAGGGCGAGAACGACGGCGACGTGTCGATCGCCGGATCGGTGGTCAGGCGACGCGTGGCGTGGCTGGCCAGATCCATCAGCCAGACGTCGGTGTTGCCATCCTTTTCCACCGAAAAGGCCACGCGATTGCCGTCGGGCGAGAAGCGCGGCGCGAACACCATGCCCGGGAAGTGCCCCAGCGCCTCCTGGCGGCCGGTCTCGATGTTGAGCAGATAGACCGTCGAGCCCGACGGCCGCAGCGCCATATAGGTGATCTCCTGGCTGTTGGCCGAGAACCTCGGCGTGAAGGCCAGTACCGACCCATCGGTGAGATAGGAGGGATTGGCCCCGTCCTGGTCCATGATCTCCAGGCGGCGCACCGGATGCGCCCGCGTGCCGCTCTCGGCCACAAACACCACCCGGGTGTCGAAATAGCCCGGCGCGCCGGTCAGCTTCTCATAGACGGCGTCGGCCACCTTATGAGCCACGCGCCGCCAGTTCTCCGGCGTCGAGGTGAACTGCAGGCCGAGCAGCTGCTCGCCGGCGTAGACATCCCACAACCGGAAATCGACCCGCAGGCGCCCGTCGGCGTCGCTCACCACCTGGCCGGTCAGGAGGGCCTGGGCGCTGATCGACTTCCACTTGTCGAAGGTCGGTTGGACGTTGGCGTCAGCGAACTGTTCCTGGAACGATGAAGGATCGAGCGGTCGGAAGAGCTCCGACCGGGCCAGGTCGGCCGAAATGACCTGGCTGATGCGCGCGCCCACGTCCGCGCCGCCGAAGGCCGGGATGGCGATCGGCAGGGGCTGGGTCGCGCCCTGGTCGACATTGACGACGATGTCCGCCACGGCCGGCATGGCCAGGGCGAAGACCGCTGTCAGGGCGGCGATCAGGGTCAGGAGTCGCATGGGCTTCTTCATGGGTCGGGCTTCCAGACTAGACGATGGGTTATTGCCGCTCCCCTAATTCCGTTCCGCGCAGGCCTTCTTGGCGTCGAAGCGAACGGCGATGGTCAGGCCGCGGTAGGTCTCGGCGTAGGGCGCGGCTTGGTGCACGGCGTCGATCGCCCGGCGCGCGGCGGCGAAGACCACCGGATCTGACGAGGACTCGCGCCCGCCCGCGTCCACGCGCCCCTGGATATGACCGTCGAAACCGACGGTGAACCGCAGCGGGATCACCACGCGCTCGTCAACGCTGCAATCTGGATTCCACAGGCGCTGAAGCAGCTCCGACAGGCCGGCGATGTCGCTCTGCGAGACGCCGGTTCCGGCGTCGACGCGCGCCTCGGTGGCGGTCTCGGCGCGTGTCGGGCCGCGTTGAGCAAAGGCCGGGTGCGAGGGGTGAGCCTTGGCCTCGCGCGACACGTCGGCCTGTAGCGTGCTCAGGTTGAAGCTCTCGCGCCGCGCGCCGACATCGGCCTGGATGTGCGCGAGATCGAAGGCGTCCTTGGTCGGGCGCGTCGGCGCCGGCTTGACCTCCGGTGCGGGTTTGGGCGGCGACGGCTTCGGAGGCGCGGCGCGCGGCGTCGGCTGTTGCGGCGGGGGTGGGGCCGGCTCCGGCGGCTTGGCCTCCGGCACGGGTGTCTCAGTCTGAGCGGCCTGGGCGACCGGCGCCTGCTCGGCGGGCCGCGAGTCGGTGGTGGGCCCGTTGGCGACGATGTTGATCGGCACCGAAGTCCCCATGGGCAGGGCCGCCGGTTTCGAGAACCCGATCAGGGCCAGAAGCAGCGCGAGGTGGAGAGCGATCGCGGCCGCCAGCGCCGGCGAAAGGTTGTCGCGCCGCCCGGAACTCGACGGCGTCATGGGGCGGCCGCCGCGGCCCCCGGATCCTCATGCCGACCGGACGACGGACCGCCCGTGTCGGTGATGAGGTTGATGGATGTGAAGCCGGACGAGGACAGCGCCGCCATCACCTGGGCGACGATGGCGTAAGGCGCGCGGCCGTCGGCGCGCACATAGATCGGCTTGGCGGGCCCCTGGCCGGCCATGTCGACCAGCGCCGGCGAGAGCGCCGCAAAGGGCGTCTGCGTTTCATTGAGGAAGATCGAGCCGTCGGAGCGGATCGAGACCGTGATCGGCTGGCTCTGGTCCTGCATGGCCCCAGCCTCGGTCTTGGGCAGCTGCAGGGGCACGCCGGCGGTAAGCAGGGGCGCCGAGATCATGAAGATGATCAGCAACACCAGCATCACGTCCACCAGCGGGGTGACGTTGATCTCCGACAGCGCCGCGCGCCGTCCGCGCCGCGAGCGGCCGTTGCGCCGGCGATTGGCCGAGAAGGCGTCGTGGGCCGAGAGCGCCATGGTCCTAGAGCCGCTCCGCCACGCGGCGCTGGATCGCCGTCACCAGGTCGTCGGCGAAGCCTTCGAGGCGAGCCGTGTAGCGGCCGGCGTCGGTGGAGAACTTGTTGTAGGCGATATAGGCTGGGATGGCCGTGGCCAGGCCGACGGCGGTGGCGAACAGGGCCTGGGCGATGGCTGGAGCCACCACCGACAGGTTGGTATTCTTCTCCACGGCGATGGCCTGGAAGGCGGTCATGATGCCCCACACCGTGCCGAAGAGGCCGATGAACGGCGAGGCGGTGGCGACGATGGCCAGGGTGCCCAGGCCCTCCTCGACCCGCTGACCCTCGCGGGCGACGGCCGAATCGAGCACCCGATTGATGCGCTCGATCAGGAAGGCGATCTGGGAGTCGCCCTGCGGCGGCGCCAGCAGGCCCTTGGCCCTGGCCTCCTTCCATTCGCGCAGGGCCGCCTGCAGCATGCCCTGCAAGGCATGGCGGGGCGAAGGACCGGCGTCGGCGGCCACCTCTTCGAGCGAGCGACCGGAGTTGACGTCGGCCTCGAAGCGGTCGGCCGCGCGATTCAGCCTCGTGATGCGCACCGACTTGTCGATGATCACCGCCCACGACCACAGCGAGGCGCCGGCCAGGCCGAGCAGCACCAGCTTCACGACCCAGCTCGCCTGCACGAACTGATGAATGAGGGAGAAGCTTTCAGGCGTGACGGCGCCGGCGGGATTCATCTGTGACCCTTGTCGGAATAGCGTTCGCAGGGTGCGCGCGATCCCGTGAACCGGTGGTTAAACTATGACGGCGCCGATTTTGCGAAGTAGGGGCCGAGGCGCTCGGCCATCTCCGGCGGGGGGCGGCGGGCGCGGCCGTCGGACCGGATGCAGGCGGCCTCGACCTCAGCTCGAGCGATTGGCGCGCTGTCGCGCGTGATCTCTTGCCGGATGAACAGGCGCGGCCCAGCTGCGGCCTCGAACCAGGTGTGGACGATCAGGGCGTCGTCGATGCGTGCGGGGCTAACAAAATCGATAACCATGCGCGTGACGGCGAAGGCGCAGGGGTCCGGGCGGGCCAGCAACTCGGCGTGGCCGATTCCTGCCAGCCGCAGGCCGTCTGTGCGCCCGCGCTCGAAATAGCGCACATAGCTCGCGTGATAGACGACACCGGTGAAGTCGGTGTCTTCGTAGTAGACCCGCACGGCCAGCCGGTGCTCGCGCCCCTCGAATCCGCCGGCGGAGGGGGTCATTTCTCGCCCTCGAACAGCTGCGGCTGGACGGGCGGTTGCGCCGGGGCCTCCAGGCCCAGATGCAGCCAGGCCTTGGCGCAGGCCAGCCGCCCGCGTGGCGTGCGCTGGATGAAGCCTTGTTGCAGGAGGAATGGCTCGACCACGTCCTCGATTGAATCGCGCGCCTCGGCGAGGGCGTAGGCCAGGGTCTCCACCCCCGCGGGCCCGCCGCCATAGTTGTCGATCAGCGCCCGCAGATAGCGTCGGTCGAGGGAATCAAGACCCGCGCCGTCCACTTCCAGCCGGGCCAGGCCGCGGGCCGCGCACGGCCGATCGATCACCGCCGCGCCGTCGGCGGCGGCGAAGTCGCGCACCCGGCGTAGCAAGCGTCCGGCGACGCGCGGCGTGCCCCGCGCCCGCTCGGCGATCTCGGCCGCGCCATCGACTGCCAGCGCCAGACCCATCTTGCGCGCGGATTGACTCAGCATCCGCTGCAACTCGGCCGGGGTGTAGAACTCCAGGCGGATGGGAATGCCGAAGCGGTCGCGCAGCGGCGTCGCCAGCAGTCCGGCTCGTGTCGTCGCCGCCACCAGGGTGAAGGGGGCCAGGTCGATGCGGATCGAGCGCGCCGACGGCCCCTCGCCGATCATCAGGTCCAGCGCATGATCCTCCATGGCCGGATAGAGGATCTCCTCGACGTTGGGCGCCAGGCGGTGGATCTCGTCGATGAAGAGGACGTCGCGCGTCTCGAGATTGGTCAGGATTGCGGCCAGATCGCCGGCCTTGGCCAGGACCGGGCCGGAGGTGGCGCGGAAATTGACCCCCAACTCGCGGGCGATGATCTGAGCCAGGCTGGTCTTGCCGAGCCCCGGCGGCCCGGAAAGCAGCACGTGGTCCATCGCCTCGCCGCGCGTGCGCGCCGCTTCGATGAAAATCCTGAGGTTGGCCTTGGATGTCTCCTGGCCGACGAACTCCTCCAGCGTCTTGGGGCGCAGCGCCAGGTCGGCGGGTTCGGCCGGAGCAATCTCGCCGGAGACCAGGCGCGTCACCGGCCGAGGTCCTGCAGGGCGGCGCGGATCAGCTGCGTCTCATCGGCGTCCTCACCCAAACGCATCGCCGCCTGGTCCACCACCCGCCGGGCGGCGGCCTCGGCCACGCCCAGGCCCATCAGCGCCGCCACCGCTTCTCCGGCCGGAGTGGGCGCCGCGTGAACCGCGGGGCCCACCGACGCGTGCAACACGGGACCTTCGGCGATCACCTTGTCCTTGAGCTCGGCCAGGATGCGCGCGGCCAGCTTGGGACCGACGCCGTTGGCCCGCGCGATCTGGGCGCGGTCCTCCCGGGCCACCGCGGCGGCCAGCTCCGGCGGCGGCAGCACGTCCAGCACCGCCAGGGCCACCTTGGCGCCGACACCCTGGATGGCCTGCAGGGTGACGAAAGCACGCCGCTCCTCGCGACTCAGAAACCCGTAAAGCCTGGGGCCGGCGGTCTCGCTCCACTGGCTTTCCACGTGCAGCACCGCCTCTTCGCCGAGCGGCAGGCGGGTCAGGGTGCGCGCGCCGCAACGGACGACATAGCCGACGCCGACGACATCGATCAGGGCGTCTTCCTCGCTCGTCTCGGCGACGACGCCTCTCAGCCGCCCGATCATGCGGCCCGGCCGGCCAGGCCGCGCGCCGTGCGGGCATGGGCGTGGGTGATGGCCACGGCCAGGGCGTCGGCGGCGTCCGGCGTCAGGGCCCCGCAGGCCGGCAGGATGCGCGCCACCATGAACGCCACCTGGGTCTTATCGGCCGCGCCGGCGCCGCATAGGGCCTTTTTGACGACTTTGGCGGCGTATTCGGCCACCAACAGGCCGGCGCTGGCCGGGGCGATCATCGCCGCCGCGCGGGCGTGGCCGAGTTTGAGGGTCGACGCGCCGTTGGCGGTCACGAAGGTCTCTTCGATGGCCGCTTCGTGGGGCGCGTGGGCGGCGACGATCTCGCTCACGCCCGCGAACAGGGTCAGCAGACGCTCGGACAGCGGCGCCTTGTCGTCCGGCGCGATCACGCCGTGGGCGATGTGCGAAAGCCGCGATCCCTCGACGCTCAGCACCCCCCAACCGGTGCGGCGCAGGCCGGGATCCAGTCCCAGAATGCGAATCGCGTTCGTCATGCGTTCCGCCAGCATCGCCGAACGCGGGGACAAGGGAAAGCAGTGGATTCCGCGAAGACCGATGGCAATCGAATGAAATGGGGCGGGACCCGGGTCCCGCCCCCCGGCCACTCCCCTGTTGAGTGACCTTGGCAGTATTCAACCACCCGCGTCGCCCCCTCAGGGAGGGGGCGGGACACTCGGAAAGCTGGCACGCCCACCGCGAACATGGTAACTGATCCGGCGGTTGTCAAGTTATGGTCTTGGCCGATGGATTTGGCTGGGTGATCTCGAAAAATTGGCGGGCGGCGCACCAGGGGGTATGCATATGATAGGTATTTATGCATGTGTATAGTTGCATTGGTATATATAGGGTGACATATATGGCGTGTGGTGGGGACGGATGGAGTGACACGTGAATGACCGACGTGGCCGGAAAGTGGGGCGATTCTGTCGCCGAACGTGGCTTCGCTCAGGTGCCCAACTATCTCCTCCTTTTGAACCAGTTCTTAGAGAGAGAAAATCGACTAACTCCCACCGAACTCCTCGTTCTCATTCAGCTGGCCGGGAATTGGTGGCGCAAAGGTGAATTGCCTTTTCCTAGCGTGGAAACGCTCGCCAGGAGGTGCGGTACGTCAAGTCGGCAAATCCAGCGCGCCGTCGGCCACCTTGAGAGCCTCGGGCTTGTCAAACGAGTGAAGCGGCGCGCCCAGGGGATCATTGCGTCGAATGCATATGATCTGGAGCCATTGGTGCACACTCTCGCGCTGATCGCCGACGCCTTTCCAAATGAATTCCCGAGACGCGCGGTTGCACGTCAGCTTGATGCAGGCAACCAGACGCGCGCACCCAAGAAAATTGTCATTCGCCGAAAGGTCAAAGCAGATTGAGCGCCGAGTCTGCGGCGCTCAGGACGCGCCTCGCTCGTACTTCATCCTCGCCCGCCGATCGATTGACGCGCCAGCGATTCTGGGTGGACGTCGAGCAGCGCTGACGCCCTATCCCGCTAGCTTGGCGATCTCCGCGTCGTCGATGTCAGCATTGGTCCACACGGTCTGCACATCGTCGTCGTCTTCGAGCGCCCCGACCAGCTTGACCAGCGTGGCTGCTTCCTGGCCGGCGACGGGCGTATCGGACTTCGCGCGCCAGACGATCTTGGCCGACTTGGCCGGCCCCAGCCGCGCTTCCAGCGCCTCGGCCACGGCGCCCAGGTCCTCGAAGGCTGTCAGGATGACGTGGTCCTCGTCGTCATTCTCGGCGTCCTGGGCCCCGGCCTCGATGGCCGCCTCCAGCACCGCTTCCTCCGAGCCGGCCGACAGCGGGTAGAGGATCTCGCCCAGCCGGTCGAACATGAACGACACCGATCCGGACTCGCCAAGATTACCGCCGTTCTTGGTGAACAGGGCGCGGACATTGGCGGCTGCGCGATTGCGGTTGTCGGTCAGGGCTTCAACGATGAGGCCCACGCCGCCGGGGCCGAAGCCTTCGTAGCGGATCTCCTCCAGCGCATCGACATCGCCGCCCTGGGCCTTCTTGATCGCCCGGTCGATGTTGTCCTTGGGCATCGACTCGGCCTTGGCGTTGGCGATGGCCAGGCGCAGGCGCGCATTGGTCGCCGGATCGGGCAGGCCCTGCTTGGCGGCGATGGTGATGTCGCGAGACAGCTTGGAGAACTGCTTGGAGCGCAGCGAGTCCTGACGGTCCTTGCGGAACTGGATGTTTTTGAATTTTGAGTGGCCGGCCATGGATCGCGCGAGCTAGGGTTGGGAGTGGGCGCTTCTAGCGCCGCCCGCCCCTTCGCGCCAGCCGAGGCCAGGATGACCCCCGAGATTGCCCCCTCCTCCGCCCGGCGGGGCGTCGCCGTCGGCGGCGCAGCCGGCTTCGCCGCCTCGGCCTTGATGGTCGCGGTCGGCGCTCTGGCCGTGGGCGCGCTCGCCATCGGCGCCGTGGCCATCGGCCGGCTCAGCGTCCGACGCGTGCGCCTGGGCGAGGTCATCATCGACGATCTCACCGTCCGCCGCATGACCGGTCCGCCCACCCCTTGAACGGGAGGGCGGACCGGCTGCAGGCTGGGACGGGCGGGGCGGCGACTCCGCCGTCTCCGACGCCGCAGCACAGGACCACCTCCCCTATCAAGGGGAAGATGGGCTCCTTATCGCATCAATAGGGGGGCGGAGGCGCGGGCGGAGCCGCGTAGTATGCCTCATAGGCGCCAGGTCCGTATTGGGCGTCATATTCCGCCCGGGCCCGCTCATAGGCGCGCAACTCGTGGTGATAGGCCCGCTGATCGGCGTCGTACTGGGCCGACTTGGCGTTGTAGGCATCGGTGTCTTGCGCAGCCGCGTCCCGGGCCGCGTCATAGGCGGTCACGGCGCCCTGATAGTTCTGATAGGCCTGGACATTGGGATTTCCGGCCGGCGGCGCGTAAGGCGCCTGATAGGCGTCAGACCCGCTAGCCGGAGGTCCATACTGGGCCTGCGCCGTGGCGACCGATACGGCCAGAACAGAGACGGCGACAGCGATGCCGCCGATTGTGAGAAGTTTCATGGAGGTATCTCCGATCGACGCCCCCAACCAGGACGGGAACTGTAGGGTTAACGCGTCGCGGGTCGCTTCGATCCAGGCCGCGCCACGGCGTACATTTCCCAGGCGATATCTTTGAGCAGTCCGCGCCGGTCGTCGCCCTCCTGATAGAGGTCGAAGTGGGTGCGGTCGGGCAGGAACCGGAAGTCGCTGCGCGCGCCCAGGCGATCGAGCACGGCTTTCAGCCGCCGGGCGGCGCCGTCGAGATAGAAGGTGTCGGCCGTTCCGACGATCAGGTGGATCTTGCCGTCCAGCGCCGGTTTCAGCTTCGACCAGTCGCGCGTTACTCGGAAAGCGATGTCGTAGTTGTCGCGCCAGTAGGCGACGACAGCGGGGTCCACCGCGCCGGTGACGCGGTCGAACATCGGCTCGGGCCGGCCGTCCGGCCCGCGCGGCGAGAACACCCAGTCGAACGAGGCCATCTGGCCGCCCACGGGGCCCTCCACCGCCTCGATGCGAGCGAAGTCTTCCATCTCGGCCAGCACCTTGCCGTGGTCGCGTACGATCGGCGTCGGCGTTCCGTCAGCTCCGCGATAGAGGTTGGCGCCCGCCGCATAGAGATTCGTTCCGGTGAAGTCGTGGAAGTCGCTCGGATCGGGCGACGTCGACCATGTGCCGCCGAATACGTCCGGGTAGCGGGTCTGCAGCCACAGCGTCGCCCAGCCGCCGGAGGAGTGGCCGTTGAGGAAGCGGCCGCTCGGGCGGCCATCCATGCGCCAGGTCTTCTCCAGATCGGGGATCAGTTCAGTGGTGAGCGCTTGGCCCCAGGGGCCGTTGTTGACGCTGTCGGCGAACTCATGCGTGCCGGTCGGCCCAGATTCGTCGAGCAGCACCCAGATCATCGGCGGGGCCGAGCCGTCGGCCATGGCCCGGTGCACATAGACCGCCGTCCCGACGAGATAGCGCAGGGCGCCGCCGAAGCCGTGAGTGTAGTAAATCGTCGGATAGCGCTGGCCAGGATGAGCCGCGTAGCCCGGCGGCGTCACCACCCAGCCGCGCATGTGTATCGGCCGGCCCCAAAAGCGCGACAGCGCCGGGCTGACAAAATCGATGGCGTGGGTGTCGGCGCGCGCGGACTCATAGCCAGCCTTCATGTCGGCCGGCGCCGCGGCGGCCAGAGTCCAGGGGTCGGACGGCGCCGGGATCGTCTCGCTGAGCGTGAGCGCCCCACCGGCCGGCAGGTCGAGCTCCGTCACCGGGCTGATCGGGTCCCCCGGTTCACGGCCGCCGTAAGCGTAGTGATGGTTCACATCCAGCACCGCCTGCACGGCGTAGGCGCCCGGCGGCAGCTTGGAGAAGGCGGAGGGATAGGCGCGGGTGTCCGCATCCAGTTCGACGGTAGAGCCCGGCGCAGCGCTCAGCACCTCCTGGGCGGCGATGGCGGTTTCCTTCGGATTGGCGAACCCCGAGTCGACCTCTTTGATCGCGCCACCCTTGGCCTCGTCCTTGGCCGCCGCCAGAGGTTCGGCGAAGATGAGCAGCCGACCGAAGATCGGCTTGTCGCCACCGGTTGGCAGGGTGACATGAAAGACGACCGGTTCGGCCGCCGCGCCGGTGGCGCAGAGGCACAGCGCGGCCAGCAACGATGCGCGTCTGATCATGAAAATCCCCCCGAATGCAGCGCCTTACCTACCCGCGCCGCCAGCGCCGCGCCAGAACCCCCTACTCCGCGGCAGTGGCGTGCGCCGTCTCCAGCCTCGGCACGGCGCGCGACAGGCGGCCGCCGACGCGGATCGGCTCGAAGCGGCGGGCGAGGCCGGTGGCGTCGTCGGTCTCCAGGAACACGCCGCACACCGTCGCCGGCCCTTCCGCCGGCTTGTAGCGACCGCCGGATATGCGGGTGGTGAACCGTCGCAGCGGCTCTTCCTTCTGGTTGCCGATGACGCTGTCGTAGTCGGCGCAGGCGCCGGCGTCGGACTGATAGGCCGTGCCGCCCGGCAGGATCTGGCCGTCGGCGGTGGGCACGTGGGTGTGGGTGCCGACCACTAGGCTGGCGCGCCCGTCGCAGAAGTGACCCATGGCCATCTTCTCGGAGGTGGCCTCAGCGTGCATGTCCACGACGATGGCGTCCGCGACCTCGCCGAGTGGGCAGGCGTCGAGCTCGCTGTCGACGGCGGCGAAGGGGTCGTCGAGGGCGTCCATGTGGACCCGCCCGAGCAGGCTCACCACCAGAACCCGCCGGCCGCGCTCGGTCTCATAGAGCTGGGCACCGCATCCGGGCGCCTGGGCCCGGGGCGGATAGTTGAGCGGACGCAGCAGGCGGTGCTCGCGCACGATGTAGGTGAGCGCCTCCTTCTGGTCCCAGGAATGGTTGCCCAGGGTCAGGCAGTCGGCGCCGGCGGCGAACAGGTCGCGCGCCGTCGATTCGGTGATGCCGAAGCCGGCAGCGGCGTTCTCGGCGTTGACGACGACGAACTCCAGATCGAGGGCGCGACGGAGGGCGGGCAGATGTTCGGCCAGGCCGTCGCGGCCGGCGCGGCCCACGACGTCGCCGAAGAAGGCGATGCGCATCAAGGATCCTTTCGGGCCTTCCTATAGCCGGTTTCCGTGGGAATGGCGTCCAATCCTTGATCGGGCGGCCCGCAGCCGCCTGGCGCCACCGGCGTCGGGGTGGAAGTTCGTTTCGTCATATCTTTCGACCATTAGATCAATAAAATTGATTTTTAGATTGATTTTCTTAATTCATAAGGTGGCGCGAACGAAGGAGACGCAAAGGTGGGCCAAGGGATGGTGAGCGACTGGCAGGCGCTGACGAAGCTCACCCAGGGCGCGCCGCTCATCGTCGAGCGGGTGCGGATCGCGGGAAGCGACATAGCCATCGAAGGCGCCTTCGCCCTGCCGCCCCTGGTCCAGCTGGCGCACGACGACCAGGTGTTCGTGGCCGCATTCCTGATGTCCCACGGATCGATCAAGGAGATGGAGCGGATGTTCGGCGTCAGCTATCCGACCATCAAGGCGCGGCTGACGCGCCTGGCAGCGGCCCTCGACCCCATAGAGCGCGACACCGCTCCGCCGAAGACCGACGTGCTGGAGCGGCTCGAGCGCGGCGAGATCAACGCCGACGAGGCTGTGCGCCTGCTTAAGGGCGCGTGACGGATTTTCCCAATCTCAAAGGAGGACCTGATGAGTGAAGACCGTATGAGAATCTTGAACATGCTGGCCGGCGGTAAGATCTCCGCCGCCGAGGCCGAGCGGCTGTTGGACGCCCTGGGCGCCGCTCCCCGGATCGCGGCCGCTCCGTCGCCGAACGGCGCCGACCCCAAATACCTGCGCGTGCAGGTGGAGAAGGGCCGCGCCGACGAGCGCGATCCCAAACACGTCAACATCCGTGTGCCGCTGCAGCTCTTGCGAGCCGGCGTCCGCCTTCAGGGCATACTTCCGCCCAAGGCCCGCGCCAGCCTCAATGAAGCCCTGGCGGAACAGGGGGTGGACCTCGATATCGACAAGCTGAAGTCCGGCGAGATCGAAACCCTCATCTCCGCGCTGACCCAGACCTCGATCGACATCAACACCCACGACGGCCGCTCACGCGTGAAGATCTCCTGCGAGTGAGGCCGGTCTAGCCGACCTCGAAATAGCCCCGCTCGGTCAGGACGGCGTCCAGCCGCCGGTCGTGCGGCTCGAGCGGGACGGACTCGATCTCCTGGCCGGCGAAGGCGAGGCCGATCACGAACACTGGCCCCGCCGCGCGCAAGACCGCCAGGGTGCGGTCGAAATAGCCGCCGCCCTGGCCGAGACGGCCGCCGCGACGATCGAAGGCCAGCAGCGGAGCGACAATCACGTCGGGCCGCCCGGAGCCGCGCAGTTCCGTCGGCGCGAGGAGGCCGAGGGCGTCGGGTGCGAGCGGGTCGCCTTCCTGCCAGACCCGGAACGACAACGGCGCATCGGCCGCCGTCACCACCGGCAGGGCGAGACGGGCGCCGGCCGCCTCGAACCGTCGCAGCAGCGGCCAGGGGTCGATCTCGCCGCCGGTCGGCCGATAGCCGGCTACGATTCGGGCCTGTGTAATGAGGCCATCCAGGGCGTGGTCGGCGGCGTCCTCCGCCGCGCTCGGGCGGTCGCGAGACAGCCGCACGCGGCGCCGGCGCATTTCTCGCCGCAACGCCGCCTTGTCGAGAATCGCCACAGCCTAGCTTGGGGTGGCGGCGCCGCGAGAGCCGTGAAGGCGGTTGAAATCCCCTCGGACCTGGTAGACCAGGTGGGCGTCGTGTGCCCGGGACCACGATCCCGGCCAGGGACAACTCCCTTGCGAAGCGATTAAGGTCCCCGGGATTTAGATGCCTCCGACGAGATCCGCAGCAGACCCGCCGGAACCCAACCTAGGGTGTGTGTGCGCCTGACTCAAGGGCGGAGCCTTACCTGGACGCGATCGCGTCGATCTTCTTGGCGGCGGCTTCGATCGCTGAGACAGCGCGGGAATCGGCGATGTCCAGCAGGGCGCGCACACGGGCGACCTCCGCCTCGGCGGCGGTGAGGCGCACATCCAGGCCCGTCGCCTCGTCGGCCAGCATCAGCGCGCCCATCAACATCAAGCGGGTGTCGCCGAGCGCCGAATCCCCGGCGCCGACAGAGCGCACCCGCTCGTCCACCGCCGCGGCCAGGGCCTTGAGCCGGGGCTCCTCGCCGTCCTCGCAGCCGACGAGATAGGGCTTGCCGTTGATGTGCACCGTGAGCTGAGCCATGTCAGCCGGCCTCGGGCTGTAGCTGCGCGCGCAGCTCGGCGACCGCCTTGGCCAGCGCCTCCGAGGCCTGGGCCGCGGCCTCCTCCAGCTCGCGCTCGCGGGCGCGAGAGGCGTCGAGATCGGTGGCCAGTTTGGTGCGGTCCTGATCAAACAGGTCGCCGGCCTGAGCCCCCGCCTCGGCCAGGCGCTTGGTCAGTCGCTGTTCGAGCATGGTCATGGCGCGGTCAAGCTTTTGCACCGCCGCCTCCAACCGCCCGCCCTGACCCGCTTCAGCCTTCATGCCGCTCGCTCCAGGCCCCGCGCCGCACCCGTTCTACAGGCCGCCGGCGCCGGGCGCCAAGCGCATTGCTTGACCCTCGCCGCAACGCGTGCGAGGCGGCGCATCACGCCCGCGCCTGTCGCATTTTTGTCGCCGAGCCCTCCATGCCCGTACCTGCCCTGACCATGGCCAACGCCATCCGGGTCCTTTCCATGGACGCGGTCAACAAGGCGAAATCCGGCCACCAGGGCATGCCGCTGGGCATGGCCGACGTCGCCACGGTGCTGTGGGCCAAATTCCTCAAATACGACGCCCGCGACCCGCATTGGCCGGACCGCGATCGTTTCGTGCTCTCCGCCGGCCACGGCTCGATGCTGCTCTACGCCCTGCTGCATCTGACCGGCTTCGAGGCGGTGACCATGGCCGAGATCGAGGCCTTCCGCCAATGGGGCTCGAAGACGCCGGGCCACCCCGAATACGGCCACACGCCGGGCGTGGAGACTACCACCGGGCCGCTGGGCCAGGGCCTGGCCACCGCCGTCGGCATGGCCATGGCCGAGCGCAGCATGGCCGCCCGCTATGGCGAGGGCCTCGTCGACCACCGCACCTGGGTGATCGCCGGCGACGGCTGCCTGATGGAAGGCGTCAGCCACGAGGCCATTCACCTCGCTGGCCGGCTGAAGCTGTCGCGCCTGACCGTGCTCTTCGATGATAACGACACCACCATCGACGGCCGCGCCACCATCGCCGAGACCGGCGATCAGGTGCTGCGCTTCAAGGCCGCCGGCTGGGCGGTCAAGCGCGTCGACGGTCACGACTACCCGGCCATCGCCGCCGCCCTGCGCTGGGCCCAACGCCAGGACCGGCCGTCGATGATCGCCTGCAAGACTCACATCAACCGCGGCGCCGGGCCGATGGAGAACGATCCGCACGGCCACGGCTATTCGCTGTTCGACAAGGAGATCGCCGCGGCCCGCGAGGCCATGGGCTGGCCCTGGCCGCCGTTCGAGATCCCAGACGATATAGCCAAGGCCTGGCGCCGGGCCGGTCGACAGGGGGGCGCGGCGCGGCGGGCGTGGACGGCGCGGCTGGATGCTTCGGCGCGCAAGGCCGACTTCCTGCGCGCTGACCGCGGCGATCTGCCCGATGACGCCTTCGCGGCCCTCGACAAGGCGTTCGAGCGCGTGTTGGCCGACCCGCCGGTGAACGCCACCCGCGCCCATTCCGGCGCGGCCCTGGCGGAGCTGGTTCCGGCCATTCCGGAAATGATCGGCGGCTCGGCCGACCTCACCGGCTCCAACAACACCATCGTAAAGGGCATGCAGGCGTTCGACCCGCCGGACTACGCCGGCCGCTACGTCCATTATGGCGTGCGCGAGTTCGGCATGGCCGCGGCGATGAACGGCATGGCCCTGCACGGCGGGGTCATCCCCTATTCCGGGACCTTCCTAGTCTTTTCCGACTACAGCCGACCGGCCATCCGCCTGGGCGCCTTGATGGGAATTCGGGTCATTCACGTCATGACCCACGATTCCATCGGCGTCGGCGAGGACGGGCCGACCCACCAGCCGGTGGAGCATCTGGCGTCCCTGCGCGCCATGCCCAATCTGCTGGTCTTCCGCCCTGCCGACGCCGCCGAGGCCTTCCAGTGCTGGAAGCTGGCGCTGCTGGAGCGGCGCGCGCCCTCGATCATGGCCCTGTCGCGCCAGAAGACCCCGGCTGTCTGTGTCAACCGCGCGCCGGACGTCGCCTGCGGCGCCTATGAGCTGGCGCCCGCTGACGGCGAGGCCCAGGTGACCGTCTTCGCGACCGGAACCGAAGTCGCCGTCGCCATGGCCGCGCGCGACCTTCTCCAGAGCGGGGGCGTTCCCACGCGCGTGGTCTCCGCACCGTGCTGGGAGTTGTTTGACCGCCAGGACCCAGCCTACCAAGCGAGCGTGATCGGCGCTGCGCCGGTGCGCATCGCGGTGGAGGCCGGCGTGCGCCAGGGCTGGGACCGGTTCATAGGCGAGCACGGCCTCTTCGTCGGCATGACCGGCTTCGGCGCCTCGGCCCCTGCCGAGCGGCTGTACAAGGAATTCGGCATCACGCCGGACGCGGTCGCGACGGCCGCGCGCAAGGCGCTCGCCTGACCTCACGCCCTTGACTTGAGCGCCCCGGACCGCGAAACGGCGCGCCATCCCGCAAGAAACTAAGAGGAACCGCCGCCATGACTGTCCGCGTCGCGATCAACGGCTTTGGCCGCATCGGACGCCTCGTCCTGCGCTCGATCGTCGAGCACGCCCGGCGGGACATCGAGGTGGTGGCGATCAACGACCTGGGGCCGGTGGAGACCAACGCCCACCTGCTGCGCTACGACTCCGTGCATGGTCGTTTTCCGGGCGTCGTCACCGTGGACGGCGACAGTCTGGATGTCGGCTTCGGTCCGATCAGGGTCACGGCCATCCGCGAGCCGGCCAAGCTTCCGCACAAGGAGATGGGCGTCGATATCGCCCTCGAATGCACCGGCCTCTTCACCTCGCGCGACGCGGCGGCGGCGCACCTGGAGGCAGGCGCGCGCAAGGTGCTGGTCTCGGCGCCGTGCGACGGCGCCGACAAGACCATCGTCTTCGGCGTCAATCACGACGGCCTGACCGCAGCGGATCTGGTGGTCTCCAACGGCTCCTGCACCACCAACTGCCTGGCGCCGACGGCCAAGGTGCTGCTCGACCTCTGCGGCATCCAGCGCGGCTATATGACCACCGTGCACGCCTACACCTCTGACCAGCCGACGCAGGACACCCTGCATAAAGACCTCTACCGCGCGCGGGCCGCGGCGCTGTCGATGATCCCCACCTCCACCGGCGCGGCCAAGGCCCTGGGCCTTGTGCTGCCGGAACTGGCCGGCAAGCTGGACGGCTCCTCCATCCGGGTGCCGACGGCCAATGTCTCGGTGGTCGATCTCAAGGTCGTGCCCGCCCGCAAAGTGACCAAGGACGAGATCAATGAGGCCATGAGCGCGGCGGCCGCCAAGGGCCCGCTGCGCGGCGTGTTGCATGTGACTAACGATCCGCTGGTCTCCAGCGACCTCAACCATATCGCGGCCTCGGCCACCATCGCCCTGCCCCAGACCCAGGTGGTCGACGGCGAACTCGTCCGCGTGCTCGCCTGGTACGACAACGAATGGGGCTTCTCCACCCGCATGGCCGACGTCGCCCTGGCCATGGCCGCGATCGCCTGACGTGGCCATCCGCACCCTCGAGGGCGTGGAGTTGAAGGGTCGGCGGGCTCTGGTGCGGGTCGACTTCAACACTCCCATGGCTGACGGCCGGGTCTCCGACGACACCCGCCTGCGCGCGGCCCTACCCACCATCGCCCGCCTGCGCCAGGGCGGGGCGAAGGTGATCCTAATGGCCCACTTCGACCGACCTAAAGGCCAGCGGGTTGAAAGCATGAGCCTGCGTCCCGTCGTGGCGCCGCTGGCGGCGCTGATCGGCGCGCCGGTGGCCTTCGCCGACGACTGCGTGGGTGAAGCCGCCGCCAAGGCGGTGGCGGCAATGGCCGATGGCGACATGTTGCTGCTGGAGAATCTGCGCTTCCATCCGGGCGAGGAGGCGAACGACCAGGCCTTCGCCCGCGCTCTGGCCGGCAGCGGCGACCTCTATATCGACGACGCCTTCTCCGCCGCTCACCGCGCCCACGCCTCCACCGAGGCCATTGCCCGCCTGCTGCCGGCCTATGCCGGTGAGGCCATGCGCACGGAGCTGCAGGCGTTGGACGCCGCGCTCGGCCACTCCAAGCGCCCGGTTCTGGGCGTCGTCGGGGGCTCCAAAGTCTCGACCAAGCTCGCTTTGCTACGCAACCTGATCGGCAAACTCGACCAGCTGGCCATCGGCGGCGGCATGGCCAACACCTTTCTGGCCGCCCAAGGCTGGGATGTGGCCGCCTCCTATTGCGAGCATGACCTGACCGACACGGCCAGGGACATCATGGACGCTGCGGCCATCGGCGGCTGCGAACTGCTTCTGCCCATCGACATCGTGGTCGCCGAAAGGGCCGCGCCCGGCGAGGCGGCGCGCGTGCGCGAATTGGGCGAAATCGACGAGAACGAGCGCATCCTCGACGCTGGCCCCAAGACGGTGGCGCGGCTGGAGGCGGCCATGGACCATGCCGCGACCCTGGTCTGGAACGGCCCGCTCGGCGTCTTCGAGACCCCGCCCTTCGACCATGCGACCGTGGCCGCCGCACGCCACGCCGCCGCACGCGCCAAGGCTGGCCGGCTGATCGCCGTCGCCGGCGGCGGCGACACGGTGGCGGCCTTAAAGCACGCCGGCGTCGCCGACGACTTCACCTTCGTCTCCACGGCCGGCGGAGCCTTCCTGGAATGGCTGGAAGGCAAGACCCTGCCCGGGGTCGCCGTCTTGGAGGCCTGAGCCTGGGGGTGTAGTCGACTCCTCTGGAGAGGAGCCGCTCATGTCTCTGGGTCTCGGTCGGTTCGCCTACACCAAGGGCCTGCACGATCTCGGCAACGGCGGCTACGCCTGGCTGCAGCCGGACGGCGGCTGGGGCTGGTCCAACGCCGGTCTGATCGTCGATGGGGACCAATCTCTGCTCGTCGACACTCTGTTCGATGTGCCGCTCACCCGCCACATGCTGGCGGCGATGAAAGCGGCCGAGCCCAAGGCGGCGGCCAGGATCGACGTGCTGGTCAACACCCATCACAACGGCGATCACTGCTATGGCAACGAGTGTTGCGAGGGCGCGGAGATCATAGCCCACACGCTCGCCCGAGAAGCCATGATCCGCGAGGGTCCGGCCGGCCTGGCGAGGCTGATTGAGGCCGCGCCGGGTATGGGCGAAGCGGGCGCCTACTTCCAGCGCATCTTCGGGGCCTTTGACTTCAAGGGCGTCACCCAGACCCTGCCGACCACCACCTTCGAGGCCGAACTCACCCGGACCGTGGGCGATAAGACCGTACACATCCTGCACGTCGGCCCGGCGCACACGCCCGGCGACGCCCTCGTTCATGTGCCGGCCGACAAGGTGGTCTTCACCGGCGACATCCTGTTCATCGAGGGCCATCCGATCATGTGGGAGGGGCCGGTCGGCAACTGGATCGGCGCCTGTGAGCGCATCCTGGCCATGGACGTGGAGACGGTGGTCCCAGGCCACGGGCCGATCACCGACAAGCGCGGCGTGACGGCGGTGCGCGACTATCTCGTCCATACGCGCGACGAGGCCCGCAAGCGCTTCGACGCCGGCCTGACCGCCTTCGACGCCGCCCGCGACATCGACATGAGCGACTATGACAGCTGGGGCGACGGCGAGCGCATCGTGGTCAATGTGGCGACCCTCTACCGGGAATTCTCCGGCGCGGAGGCGCACCCCGACATCGCCATCCTGTTCGGCCAGATGGCGCAGCTCGCCCGTCGATGACCCCTCGCGGCTTTGCAACCGCGAACACCCGAGGGTAGAGTTTCGCCGCATAAGAGCTTGAAGAGCCCAAGGGGACCGATGATGGCGCGCATCACGCTGCGACAGTTGCTGGATCACGCCGCCGAGCACGACTACGGCGTGCCGGCGTTCAATATCAACAACATGGAACAGGGCCTGGCGATCATGGAGGCCGCCGTCGCCGTGAATGCGCCGGTGATCATCCAGGCCAGCCGCGGGGCGCGCAGCTACGCCAATGACATCGTGCTGGCCGGCCTCATCGACTCCCTGGTCAAGCTCTATCCCGACACGCCGCTGTGCATGCACCAGGATCATGGCAACAGCGAAGCCACCTGCGCCACGGCCATCCAATATGGCTTCACCAGCGTAATGATGGACGGCAGCCTGGAGGCCGACGCCAAGACGGTCGCCTCCTACGACTACAATGTGCGCGTCACCCGCCACGTCGTCGACATGGCCCACTGGATCGGCGCCTCCGTCGAGGGCGAAATCGGCGTGCTGGGCAGCCTGGAAACAGGCATGGGCGACAAGGAGGACGGTCACGGCGCCGAGGGCAAGCTCACCCACGATCAGCTGCTCACCGACCCCGCCCAGGCGGTGGACTTCGTCCGCGCCACCGAGGTCGACGCCCTGGCCATCGCCATGGGCACCAGCCACGGCGCCTATAAATTCAGCCGCCGTCCCGACGGCTCGGTGCTGGCCATGGAAGTGATCGAAGAGGTCCACAGGCGCCTGCCCAACACCCACCTGGTCATGCACGGCTCCTCCACGGTGCCGCAGGAGCTGCAGGACATCATCAACCAGTATGGCGGGGCCATTCCGCAGACCTGGGGCGTTCCGATCGAAGAGATCCAGCGCGGCATCCGCCACGGCGTGCGCAAGATCAATGTCGACACCGACAACCGGCTGGCCATGACCGGCGCCATCCGCAAGGTGCTGATGGAAGACCCGGCCGAGTTCGACCCGCGCAAGTATCTGAAGCCGGCGCTGGAAGCGATGCGGGCGGTCTGCCGCGCCCGGTTCGAGGAATTCGGCGCCGCCGGCTGGGGCGACAAGATCAAGCCGCTGCCGATGTCGGTCATGGCCAAACGCTACGCCACCGGCGAACTGGCGCCGAAATTCGCCCGCAAGCTCGAACCGGCGGAATAGGCCCCGTCACCGCAGCCGGCTGACGCTGGCCGCGCCGAAATATAAGGCGCTTGGCGAACGAGGGGCGTATGGTCGCTTCATGGAAGCGATCCTGCTCTCGCGGTTGCAGTTCGCGTTCACCATCGCGTTCCACATCATCTTTCCGTCGTTCACCATCGGCCTCGCCAGCTATCTCGCGGTGCTGGAAGGCCTGTGGCTGGCGACCAAGCGAGAGGCGTTCCAGCGGCTCTACCTCTTCTGGATCAAGATTTTCGCCCTCTCCTTCGGCATGGGCGTCGTGACCGGCGTGGTCATGAGCTATGAGTTCGGGACCAACTGGAGCGTGTTTTCGCGCTTCGCCGCGCCGGTGCTCGGGCCGATGCTGGCTTTCGAGGTGCTGACCGCCTTCTTCCTCGAATCCAGCTTCCTGGGCGTCATGTTGTGGGGCTGGAAGCGCGTCGGGCCCGGCCTGCACTTCACCGCCACCTGCCTGGTGGCGGGCGGCACCGTGATCTCGGCCTTCTGGATCATCGCCGCCAACAGCTTCATGCAGACGCCAGCCGGCTTCGCCATGGGCGCCGACGGGCGTCTCGTGGCCACGGACTGGATCGCCGCGATCTTCAATCCGTCGTTTCCCGAACGCTTCACCCACATGGTCCTGGCGGCCTATCTGGTGACCGCCCTCGTGGTCGGCGCCGCCAGCGCCTTCATCCTGCTGAAAAACAAGGATCAGGCGGAAAGCCGCCTCGCGCTGCGCATGGCCATCGGCATGTTCGCCGTCATCGCGCCGTTGCAGCTCGTGGTTGGCGACTATGCCGGCAAGCACATCCGCGCCGACCAGCCGAGCAAGCTCGCAGCCATCGAGGCCTTCTGGCCCACCCGGTCCAGCCAGCCGTTCCACATCATCGCGTGGCCTGACCGCAAGATCGCCGGCAATCGCTTCGAGGTCTCGATCCCCAAGTTGGGCAGCGTCATCACCGCCGGCGACGCCGGCGCGACCATCACGGGCCTCGACGCCTTCGCGCCCCAGGACCGCCCGCCGGTATTCATCGTCTTCTGGGCGTTCCGGGTGATGGTCGGATTGGGCGTGGCCATGATCGGCCTGGGGCTGTGGGGCGTGTGGCTGCTCTTCCGCGGCGGCCCTGAGCGGTCGCGCCTGTTCCTGCGCGCCGCGACGCTCATGGGCCCCTCGGGCTTTGTCGCCGTGATCGCCGGCTGGACGGTGGCCGAGGTCGGTCGCCAGCCGTGGGTGGTCTGGCATGTGATGCGCACGACCACCGGCGCTTCGCCGGTGCACGCAAGCCAGGTGTCCGCCTCGCTGTTGGGATTCCTGATCGTCTACGCCGTCGTCTTCGCCGCCGGCGCCCTCTACATCCTGCGACTGATGGCTCAGGGACCCGCCGCCCCGGGCGAGGCCGCAGCCGTTGATCGCGCGCCCGGCTCGCCGATGGCCTTCGCCCCACCGGAGCCGTGAGATGAGCGGCCTCGATCTTCCCCTGATCGCCGTCGTCGTCATCGCCGTGGCGGTGCTCCTCTATGTCGTGTTGGACGGCTTCGACCTCGGCGTCGGCATCCTGTTCCCGCTGGCCCGCTCGCCCGCCGAACGCGACGTGATGATGGCCGCTATCGCCCCCTACTGGGACGGCAACGAGACCTGGCTGGTGCTGGGCGGCGGCGGCCTGTTCGCCATGTTCCCAGAGGCCTACGCCATCCTGATGCCGGCCTTCTACCTGCCGGTGATGGGCATGCTGCTGTCGCTGATCCTGCGCGGCGTGGCTTTCGAGTTCCGCCTGCATGGACGGCGGCGCGGCAAGCGCCTGTGGACGATCGGCTTCGCCGCCGGCTCGGTCGGCGCGGCCCTGGCGCAGGGTCTTATTCTCGGCGGTTTCGTCCAGGGCGTGAAAGTGACGGACGGCGCCTTCGCCGGCGGACCGTTCGACTGGGCGACGCCCTACAGCCTGCTCACGGCCTTGGGCCTCGTCGCCGGCTACGCCCTCCTCGGCGCGGCCTGGCTGATGATCAAGACCGGCGAGGGCCTCCACGGCGATGCGCGGCGCTGGACCGGCGCGGCGGCCGGGGCGGTTGTCGCTCTTCTGGCAGCGGTGAGCCTCGCCACTCTGGGTGTCGACCCCCAGGTCGCCGCGCGTTGGGGGCTGGCGAGCGGCGTGGTCGACTGGGCGCATCTGGCGCCGCGTCTGGCCATCCCGGCGCTAGGCGCGGTCGGCTTGGCGTTGATTTTCCGGGGGTTGAGGCGCGGCTCGCATGTGCTGCCTTTCGCGGGCGCCCTAGTGGTGTTCCTCTCTGGCTACCTAGGCCTGGGGATCAGCTTCTTCCCGGCCATCGTCCCCTATGACGTCGGCTTCCGCGAGGCGGCCAACACGCCAGGCGCGCTCGCCCTGGTGCTTGCCGGGGTCGTCGTCATGCTGCCGCTCATCCTCGGCTATACGGCTCTCGTTTACTGGTTGTTCCGGGGCAAGGTCGCCAACGATGCCGGCGCTCATTGAGGGGCCGCCGGGGCGGGACGATCCGCGCCGTCCGCTGGGCCGGCGCCTGGTCTGGTTCGCCGGCATCGCCGTGGCCAGCGCGCTCGCCGTGGCGCTTATCGCCTATGGCCTCGAGGCGCTATTGCCGAGATAAGGCGGCATGAACCCGCCTTGCCGCCTCTATCTGATAACCCCGCCGGCCATCGCCGACCTCGCCGGTTTCGCGCGCGCGCTCGAGGGCGCGCTGGAAGGCGGTGACGTGGCCGCACTGCAGGTCCGGTTGAAGATCGCCTCGGACGATGAGATCGCCGCCGCGACCGCCCTGTTCGCACCTATCGCCCGCAGGCGCGGCGCCAGTCTGATCCTCAACGACCGGCCCGACCTCGCCGCGCGCCTCGACTGCGACGGCGTTCACATTGGCCAGGGCGACGGACCACTGGCCGCGGCCCGCATGGCGATGGGCAAGGATCGGATCGTCGGCGTCACCTGCCACGATAGCCGCGACCTCGCCATGGACGCGGCTGAGGGCGGCGCCGACTATGTCGCCTTCGGGGCCTTCTTCCCGACCGCGACCAAGGAGACGTTTCATCAGCCGGACGTGGAGATCCTCTCGATCTGGCAGGAGACCATGCTGACGCCCTGTGTCGCCATCGGCGGGATCACGGTGGACAATTGCCGCCCGCTGGCAGCCGCCGGCGCCGACTTCCTGGCCGTGAGCGCCGGAGTCTGGGCCCATCGTGATGGCCCGACCGCGGCCGTGGCGGCGTTCAACGCCGAGATTGCGCGAGGCCTCGGAGAGCGCACCTTAGTTCCCAATCAGCGGTAGGACGATCTTCGAGGGCAGGTCCGGAGAGGCGTAGACTTTCTGCGTCGCCTTGACGAAGTCGCTGGCCTTGGCGGCGTAGATGCTGGGAACGAAGGCTTGGGGATTGCGGTCGATCACGGGGAACCAGGTCGATTGGATCTGGACCATGATCCGATGGCCTTTAAGGAACACATGGTCGCGGTCGCGTAGCGGCACATCCCAGCGCGTTGGTTTGCCTGGCGTCAACGCGTGCGGGGTCTCATTGCTGGCCAGGAAACGGCCGCGGCGCACCTCCATGGCGATCGGCAGCTCATAGCCGTTCATGACCTTGGCGAACTCGCCGGGTTTGGGACCGTCGTCCGCCGCCCAGCCAGGCTTCTGGGCGTCATCAGGGTAGACGTCGATGAGCTTGACGACGAAGTCGCTGTCCGTGCCCGAGGTGGAGGCGAAGAGTTCGGCCGCAACGGGTCCGGCGATGCGGATGTCGTGGTTGAGCGGGGCGGAGACAAAGGTCAGGACGTCGGGCCGGTGGTCGACGAAGCGCTGGTCTCCGGATTCCCAGGTGCGCCAGTCGCCACCCGGGTAGGTCGGCGAGATCGGCCGCGGGCGGTAGGGCACCGGATTGGCCGGATCGGAGACATAGTCTCGATGCGCACCCTTTTCATCCGCTGTCGGAGGATCGAAGCTCAAGGTTCCGTCAGCGTGGAAGTAAAGGCTTGTTGGCCGCGCGTCCCGGGGCGGCCACTGGGCGTAGGTCCGCCAGGTGTTCGAGCCGGTCTCGAACATGTTCGCCTTCCAGGCCGGCTTGGCGCCGGCGCCATGCAGCCAGTAGGCGAAGAATGGCGCCTCGATGGTCTCGCGGTACTCGCGCGCGGTGTCGTGGCCGAGCGGCACATTGCCGACCGTATCGCCCTTGGGCGCGCGCCAACCGCCGTGCCACCACGGCCCGGCGACCATCACCGTAGTGCTGTCGGGATCGTGCGCCTCGGCCTGGTGGAAGATTTGCCAGGGGCCCCAGGGGTCCTCCTGGTCCCAGAAGCCGGCGACGTTGAGGGTGGGAACGGTCGAGGCGTGCAGGGAGTCGGCCCAGGCCTGATCCTGCCAGAATCGGTCGTAGTTGGGGTGCTCCGCGGCTTCGTTCCAGAAGCGGATCTTCCCATGGATGTAGCGGTCGTTGATGTTGGAGAGCGGACCCACGTCCAGGTACCACTCATAGGTGTCCCACTTGTCGAAGTTGAAGTGGGTGTTGGCGGTCTTGTCGGCCTCTTCCAACACCGAATATTCGAAGTTGTAGCTCAGCCGCAGCGCGCCGTAGCGGTGCATGTCGTCGTTCATCCACTGATTGGTCGGCGAGGCCTGTTCGCTCACCGCCTTCAGCGCCGGATGCGGGCCGAGCAGCGTCGCCCCGGCGGTGTAGCCGTCATAGGAGACGCCCATGATGCCGACGCGGCCGTTGTTGTTCGGCACGTTCTTGACCAGCCAGTCGATGGTGTCGAAGGCGTCGCGCGTCTCGATCGTGCCCTGGCCGGGAGTGACTTTCGAATCTTCCGAGAGGCTGAACGTCCCGTCCGATTTGAACCGGCCGCGCAGGTTCTGGATGACGAAGATGTAGCCATCCCGGTTGAGCTCCTTGAGGCTGTCGGGAATGGCCTCCGGCGCCTTGTCAGGCACGCCATAGGGCGTCCTGCGCATCAGTATGGGCAGGGGCTCGTGGGCGCCCGTGGGCGTGAGGATCACGGTTTGCAGCCGCGTCCCGTCGCGCATCGGGATCATGACCTGCTGATAGTCGAAGAGCGCCGCTGGCTTAGCCGGCTGCGAGGCCGGCGGTGGTGCGGCTGGCGGTGTCTGGGCCCACCCCGACGACACAGTCGCCAGGAATGCGGTCGCGATCAGAACGCGCGCAGTTGCCACGTAAGCCCCCCTCTACTAGGTTCCGCGGCCATTTCGCGGGACCTCACGACAAACCATGAAGATCAACGGCAACGCCATCAAGCCCGGCAATGTCATCCAGCATGACGGCGGCCTGTGGGTGGCGGTGAAGACCGCGCACGTAAAGCCAGGCAAGGGCGGCGCCTTCGCCCAGGTCGAGCTCAAGAACCTCATCGACGGCCGCAAGCTCAATGAGCGCTTCCGCTCGTCCGACACCGTCGAGCGCGTGACGCTGGAGCAGAAGGATTTCCAGTATCTTTATGAACAGGGCGACGCGCTCGTGTTCATGGACCAGAAGACCTACGACCAGATCGAGCTACAGAAGGACTTCGTTGGCGAGGACCAGATCCGCTTCCTGCACGACGGCATGCAGGTGACCCTGGAATTTCACGAAGAACGGCCGATCGGCATCGAACTGCCCGAAAGCGTGGTGCTGGAAGTTGTCGAGACCGAGCCCACGGTGAAGGGTCAGACAGCGTCTGGCTCCTATAAGCCCGCCAAGGCGTCCAACGGCATGCGCGTCATGATCCCGCCCTACATGGGCGAGGGCGAACGCATCCTGGTCTCCACCGAAACGGGCGAATACATGCGCCGGGCCGACTGACCCGGTGACCACGCCCACCGCGCTCGTGAAAGTCATGGTGGACGCCGCTCGCAAGGCGGGGCGGGCGTTGGCGCGCGACTTCGGCGAGGTGGCCGAGCTGCAGGTCTCCAAGAAGGGCGCGGCCGACTATGTCAGCGCCGCCGACCTCAAGGCCGAACAGACCCTGTTCGAGGAGTTGAGCCGCGCCCGGCCAGGATACGGGTTCCTGGGCGAAGAGCGTGGCATGATCGAGGGTACCGACAAGACCCACACCTGGATCGTCGATCCGCTCGACGGCACCACCAACTTCCTCCACGCCATGCCCCACTTCGCCATCAACATCGCCCTGAAGCGGGAGGGGACGATAGTGGCCGGTGTCACCTACAACCCGGCGACGTCGGATCTCTATTGGGCCGAGCGCGGGCGCGGCGCGTTCCAGAACGGACGGCGGCTGCGCGTGGCGGCCCGGACGCGCTTCGAAGAGGCGGTATTCGCCACGGGCATACCGTTCATGGGTCATGGCCAGCACGCCAAGTTCCTCAAGGAGCTGCACCAGATCTCGCAGAGGGTGTCGGGCGTTCGTCGGTTCGGCTCGGCGGCGCTCGATCTCGCCTGGGTCGCGGCGGGCCGGTTCGACGGCTACTGGGAGCGCGACCTCCACGCCTGGGACCTGGCGGCGGGCATACTCCTGGTCACCGAGTCCGGCGGCAGGGTCACCGACGCCGACGGCGGCGAGGATCCGCTTCTGACCGGGTCGATCTGCGCCGCCAATGCCGATCTCCATCCAAAACTGCTGGAGCGCCTCAAGGCCGCGGCCTAGGGCCTTGGCGGGCGCGCCCAGCCGGTTAAGGTTTGCGCCATGGGGGTTACTCGCAGAGAATCGATGATGTTGGCGGCGGCGCTTGCCGTCGCGCCGCGCGCGGCGTGGGCGGAGGCGCCGCTTCTGCCGGTGTTCGCCGACTTCGGCCGGGCGGCGCCGGATCACGGCGCCTACGACCAGGCGATCGACCGGGGCGCCGACTTCCTTGTCGCGCCGGTGGTTCCGACCAAGGACGGCTCCCTGATCGTGGCGCCCGACCCGGAGCTATCGGCCTTAACCGACGTCGCCCGCCGGCCGGAGTTCGGCGATCGGCGCAAGGACACGACCATCGACGGCGCACCCGTGAGCGGGTGGTTCTGCGAAGACTTCACCCTGGGCGAATTGAAGTCCCTGGTCACGGGGGCGCCCGCAAGAAATGGCGGCCGCGTCGCGCCGCCCGGCCTGCTTTCGCTGCAGGACGTGATCGACATCGCCCGCGCCGGATGCGTTCGCCAGGCGAGAGTGGTCGGGGTTTCGCCGCGCCTCGTGCATCCGGCCTATTTCGCCGCCCAGGAGCTCAACCTCGAAGTTCGTCTGGCCGATCTCGTCCGCATCGGCGGTTATGACTCCACCGCGGCGGCGATGATCGCGCAGGCTTGGGAGCCAGCGTCTCTCAGAACCTTGGCGGGGCTGTCGAGAATCCGGCGGATTCAGCTCGTCGAGACCGAAGGCGGGCCCGCCGACCCCGCTGCCCCGCGCTATGCCGCCATGACCCTGCCGGACGGATTGAAAGCGGTGAGCGGTTGGGCGCATGCCATCGCGCCCACCGAGCCGCTGCTGATTCAGCCCGCCACAAGGGGCGCGATTCAGCCTACCGGCCTGGCGGCGGCCGCTCACGCCGCCGGCCTCCGGGTCTACGCCCGCGCCACCGCGCCGGCGGCGCGTTCGCGGTTGACCGCCCTGTTTCTGGCTGGCGCAGACGGTGTGATGTGTTCCGACGCCGGGCTGGCGACGAGGGCGCGCGGCGAGGCGATGGAGAAGCTGCGGCCGACCGGGTGAAAGCTATTGCGCGGCGGCTGGCGCGCGCGTGCGCGCCTCCAATTCCAGGCGCTCCGCGGTGACGGCGTCAAGCGCGCGGCGCGCGTCGCCGATCTTCGCCTTGTCGCCGCCCGCCTCGGCCTCGAGCCAGACGTGCGTCGCCTCCATCTCGCGCGTCGGCAGAAGATGGGAATTATCGGCCGGGAGGAAGCCGCTAACGCCGGCCGAAGCCAGCTTGGCGCGCTGCGTCGCCCCGCCCTGGCCATAGGTGAGAAAGAACTGGCGTAGCTTCTCCTTGATCGCCGGATCGAGATCCTTGCGCCAGATGAGCGGATTTTCCGGCAGCGGTGGCGAGCGCCATATCTCCCGAACCTCGGCGAACGGCTTGATGTTTCGCCGAGCCAGCGCCAGATGCGCCGCGCTTGTGGCGACCACATCCACTTGCCCTGCGGCAAGGGCCTGTAGGTTCGCTTCCTGTAACGCTCGGCGCACCTGTCGGAAGCATTTGGCCGGTCGAAGTCCGCGCGGCGCGAAGAGGTAGGTTTCGGGCGCCAGGCTGGCGGCGGTCGACAACGCCTCACCGGCGCCGAGGGTCAACGAGCGATCGCACTTCAGTATACGATCGAGTGTGACTCTGCTTTTGACACCGACGACAAGGATCGCGTGGTCGCCATCCGACCCCTCGGCCGGAGCGGAACGGGCGAAGACCTCGCCATAGGCCCCGCGCACCGCCTCAAGCCCCGCCTGATTGGTGAACAGGCCGAAGTCGGTGTCACGATGGCGTAGGGCGGCGACAAGCTCCGGGCCGTCGGTGACGAACTTCGCCCTCACCGTCAGCCCGGTTGAGGTCTCCATGTCGGCGACGATCGGAGACCAGACCTTGTCCAGATTCGCCACAGGTTCGGGCGACAGGATCGAGAAACGGATGACGCCCGTCTGGGTCTCGTCGTTTGGCGTCCTGCCACAAGCGAACAAGGCAACGGCAGCGAGCGCCAGGACCGCGAGCAGGCGGCGGCTGATCAAGGGCCCGTGGCTCCTTCCTTCGGGATTTCGGAAACGCCGTGAATTTGCCACGGCGCGCGCAAATGGGTCCATAGCACGCGGCGGCCCGGTCAGGCGCCGAACCCACCACCGCGGACCATTTCCGCGGCCACCTTGCCTTTCGCGATCGCCTCGACCAGCGCGGCATGATCGGTTCTCGTCTGAGCGGCGTAGGCCTCGGCCCAGTCGGCCAAGGCCTCGTCGAATTCGCGGCTCCGGCCGCAGTAGCCGCTGATCACCGCCCCATCGCCGGACCTGGCATGCGCCCGCGCCAACAGCGAGCCGTAGGCCCACGAGAAGAAGTTGAACGGCTCTCCGCTCAGCCAGTCGGTGGCGATGGACGCCTTCAGGTTCTTCATCAGGCGTACGTAGAATGGGCGCCCGTCGATCTCGGTCCAGCCGAGCAGCGGATCGCCGGCGGCTTGCAGTAATCGTTGGCCGAATACGACTCGGCGACCCTCATGCTGGTAGGCTTCGGGCAAGGGCGGCACGTGTGGGGCGTGGGCGGGAACCGTGGCCTCCTTGACCTGCAGGAACAGCGGATCGAGATCGCCGTTGCCCATGAGAAGGACCAGATAGGCGCGCGTGCCGACACTGCCGACGCCCACGACCCTGTGGGCGACATCGATCACCTTGTAGCGCCGCAGCATGTATTGCCGCTCCGGCGCCAAGCTCGGAAGGTAGGCGTCGAGGCCGTCGATGATGGCTTCGCGTTCGGCGCCCGTGATACGCACCAGGATCGGCGGCTCCTCCTTGAACCGCCAGCCGCCATCCACGCCGCGTTCGGCGCTCTTGAGCAGCATCGCGGCGTTGTCGGTGGCCTTCGCCTTGGCCACGGCCTTGCGGAAGACGGCGTCCGTCTTGTTGTCGAGCTTAGCCTCGCGCCCATCGAGGCGGTTGGTCAGCCTGTGCTCGTACCAAAGTTCAAGGATCGGCATGCAGTGCAGTCGGTCCAGGTTCCAGCGGTAGCCGCTGACGCACTCCATCACGGCCGCCCGCCGCTCCTTGCGGCTCAGGCCGTTCTCCCGCGCGGCCACGTTCACGCTCGCGGTCAGGCGCTTGAGATCCCACTCCCACGGTCCGACCGTCACCTCGTCGAAATCATTCAGGTCGAGAACGACGTCACGCTGCGCGGTGCCAAACAGACCGAAATTGTTGAAATGGGCGTCGCCATCGATGACGACGTTCAGGCCGGTGGCCGGTCCACGTGACAGGTCCCAGGCCATCACCGCCGCCGCGCCGCGCAGATATGCGAACGGCGAGGCGGCCATTCGCGCCATGCGTAGCGGGACGAGCTCCTTCTGGCGGCCGACGTTCGTGGCGGCGATCGTTTCCAGCGGATCGGGTCGGTCCGGCGCCGGCGCCCAATCCGCATGCGCGGCGAACGGAGCCACGGCGCGCAGGCTTTCGCCGTGAGCGCGGCGGGTCTGCCAGGGCTCGCCCGCGTCGCGAAGAGTCAGCTGGGCCACCGCCCGAGGGGGCAGCGCCCCGCCGCGCGCGATGATGTCGAGCAAGCGGTCGGACGCGCCGACAGCTTTCGCCGCTTGAAGCGGAGTCACCGACTTCGATCTGGTCTTGCCCATGCCTGCCCCACCCGTCGACCGGCGGAAACGCTTACACCATGGGAAAGGCTGCTCGAAGCGGTGACAAGCCCGTCATGAGGGTCGGCGTCCCATTATCGCTTTACATCGCGGCGCGAGGTCCCTATGTGCACGCCCTCCGGCGGACCCCGTTGTCCATCTAAGCGCTGCTAACGCCGGCCTGGGTTCAACATTTCGCAGGGGGTTACGTGAGTTGCACACGTACCATTCTCCCCTGGACCTGGTCCGTGAGCGGTCGCCGGAACGTCCTGTAGCCTTTGTGCGACCGGACGCCGTACGCACCGCGGCGCGCTGGTTCCAGACGTCATTCAAGGGTCAAGCGCTCTATGCGCTGAAGGCCAATCCATCGCCGTGGGCCATCCGCGCTCTGCACGAGAGTGGTGTGGCCGGCTTCGACGTCGCCTCGATCGGTGAGATCGAGTTGGCGCGCGAGCACGCCCCGGGCGCGCGCCTGGCGTTCATGCACCCGGTAAAGAGCCGGCGCGCGATCGCCGGCGCCTATTTCGATCACGGCGTGCGCATCTTCGCGCTCGACAGCCACGAAGAGCTCGACAAGATCCTGGAGGTTACGGGCCGCGCGACCGACCTCACGCTGATGGTGCGTCTGGCGGTGGACGCGCCCGGCGCGGCCTACGCCCTGTCGGGCAAATTCGGGATCGACCCTGCCGCAGCGCCCGAGCTGCTGTTGGCCGCGCGTCGCGCCACCGGCGACCTGATGGGCGTCACCTTCCACGTTGGCAGCCAGTGCATGCGCCCGTCCGCCTACCAGGCGGCGATGGCCCAGGCCTCACGCGCGCTGGTGCGGGCAGGCGTATTCGCCGACGTCGTCGATGTGGGCGGCGGCTTTCCGTCCATCTATCCTGGCATGATCCCGCCCGATCTTTCGGACTATGTCGCCGCCATCGACCGCGGCTTTTCCGAGATGATGGTCCACGAGACCACAGAGTTGTGGTGCGAGCCGGGCCGCGCGCTGGTGGCCGAGGGATCGTCCTTGCTCACGCGTGTGGAGCTGCGCAAGGGTGACGCCCTCTACCTCAACGATGGCGCCTATGGCTCGCTGTTCGACGCCGCCCACGCCAAGTGGCGCTTCCCCGCCAAGCTCGTGCGCGCGGAAGGCGAGAGCGTCGCGCCGTTGAGGCCTTTCCAGCTCTATGGCCCGACCTGCGATTCGGCGGACCAGATGCCGGGACCGTTCTGGCTGCCCGAGGACGTGTGCGAGGGCGACCACATCGAGATCGGCATGCTGGGCGCCTATGGCGTCGCGATGGCCACACGCTTCAATGGCTTCGGCGAGATGGAGACGATTGAGGTCGGCGACGCCCCCATGGCCTCCATGTTCGGCCTCGCGCCGCGCTCGATCCGCACCCCCGAGCCGTCGACGGTCGTCAGACTGTCGCGCGCCCGTGGCAGGAAACGCCGACGCAGATAGTTTTGGCGTCCGCCCTTTCCGCGTGAACGGAAGAGGTAAATCCAACGGTTGTCCTCCCCGCCAGCGGGAGGAGGTCAAAGCCGCGCCGGAGAGGGCGCGCGCACGAGGAGTCGAGAAATGAGTGACCGCCCCGCCAACACCAAGGCCGAGCTGCTGTCCAAGACCGTTGAACACGTCGACATCGCGGCCTATGACGCCCGGCCCGTGATCGACGCCATGCGCAAGATGAGCTTCACCTCGCGCGATACCGCCAGGGCCGCTGAGATCCTCAATATGGCGCTGGAGGACGAGACCTGTTCGGTGTGGATCACGCTCGCGGGCTCGACCAGCGCGGGCGGCTGCATGCACGTGTGGCGCGACATGGTGAAGTACGGCATGGCCGACGTGATCGTGGCGACCGGCGCGTCGATCATCGACATGGATTTCTTCGAGGCCCTCGGCTTTCGCCACTATCAGGCCGACTCAAGCGTCGACGACCGCGATCTGCGCGCGCTCTATATCGACCGCATCTATGACACCTATATCGACGAGGAAGAACTTCAGGCCTGCGACCACGCTATCAAGGAAATCGCCGACAGCCTCGAGCCGCGCCCCTATTCGTCGCGGGAATTCATCTATGAGATCGGCCGATGGCTCGCCTCCGGCAAGGCGCGCAAGTCTGGCAGCCTGATCCAGACCGCTTACGAAGAAGGCTGCCCGATCTTTTGTCCGGCCTTCACCGACAGTTCCGCGGGCTTCGGCCTAGTCAAGCATCAGGTTGAGCGCATCAAGGCCGGCCAGCCCTACCTCACAATCGACTCAGTGGCCGACTTTCGCGAACTGACCGATGTGAAGATCGCGGCCGGCACGACCGGCCTGTTCATGGTTGGCGGCGGCGTCCCCAAGAACTTCGCTCAGGACACCGTGGTGTGCGCCGAGATTCTCGGAGTCGAGGCCGATATGCACAAGTACGCCGTCCAGATCACGGTTGCGGACGTACGCGACGGCGCCTGCTCCTCCTCAACCCTCAAGGAAGCCTGTTCCTGGGGCAAGGTGGATGTCACCTGGGAGCAGATGGTGTTCGCCGAGGCCACCACCGTCGCGCCCCTGATCGTCTCCGATGCCTATCATCGGGGCGGCTGGCGTCGGCGCGAGAAGCGCCACTGGGCTAAGTTGTTCGCCCGCGGTTGATTCCGTCACGCATCGCGGCGAGGTTGGGTCTTCCGATCTTGGGGAGGCTATCTTGCGCGCCAGGCAGTTGATCACGGGCGCGCTCGCCCTCCTCGCCGTCGCGGGTGTGGCCGGGGCCGATGCGCCGCCGGCCGGCTACCTTGCCGGACACGAGCCGGACGTCCTGGCGGTCATTCCCCAACCGCCGGCGCCGGGCTCGCCGCGCGACGAGGCCGACCGCGCGATCTTCAAGCAGACCCGCGCGTTGGAAGGCACACCGCGTTGGGCCCTCGCCACCAATGATGTGGACGTCACCAAGCTGCTCGACGACTTCAGCTGCGCCGTGGGGATCACCCTCACGAAAGACAATTCGCCTCGTCTCATGGCGCTACTCGTCAAGGCCTCCCCGGATATCACCGCCGCCTACGGCGTCCCCAAGGACTTCTATAAGCGGCCAAGACCCTTCACCCGCGACGCCGGCGACATCTGTGTCCCTCGCACCGAGGGGTTCGCCAAGAGCTATGACTATCCGTCCGGTCACGCGACCGGGTCGTGGTTCCTCGGCCTTATCCTCAGCCGCGCGGCGCCCGATCGCACTGGGCCGATCCTCGAACGCGCCCGCGCCTTCGGTGAGAGCCGAGTGGTGTGCGGCGTGCACAATGCTAGCGCCGTCGACGCCGGACGCTTGGCCGCCGACACCCTGGTCTCCGCGTTGAGCGATGACGCGGCCTTCCGCGCCGATCTCGCGTCGGCCGGCGCGGAACTGACCGCCCTGCGCGCCTCCGGTCCGAAGCCCGACCCGAGCATCTGCCAAAGCGAGGCTGCATTGACCGCCAGGACACCCTGGTGACAGACCTGAGTCCGACCGATCTGGGTGTCGAGGTTTGGCGCGGCTCGGTCAACACCTGGGAATGCGACCAGATGGGCCACATGAACGTGCGCTTCTACGTCGCGTACGCCATGGAAGGTCTCGTAGGGCTGGCCGCCATGCTCGGCCTGCCTGGCGCCTTCCGCCCCCAGTCCCAGTCGACGCTGATCGTCAAAGACCACCACATTCGCTTCCTGCGTGAGGCCCGAGCGGGCGATCCGCTCGTCATGCGCGCCGGCGTCGTCGCGATGGAGGAGAATTCGGCGCGGATACTGCAGTTGCTCTTCCACGCCGGCAGCGGCGAACTGGCCGCCACGCTGCAGACCCTGCTGGTCCACGCGACAGCTCGAGAGGAGCGGGCCTTTCCGTGGCCAAGCCACACCCACGACATGGCCGAGACTCTGATGCTCAATGTCCCGGAGCGCGCCGCGCCCAGGAGCCTCACCCTGGACCCTCCGCGGGCGGCGGCCAGCCTTGTGGAAGCCGAGCGGCTCGGGCTGATTCCGCTCGCCGCCGGCGCCTTCGGCGCCGCGGACTGCGACGCATTCGGCCGAGTGAACGCCGAACACATCATCGGCCGCGTGGCGGACGGAGTGCCGACGCTGGCCAGCGCCCTCAGCGGTCGCACGGGACCGAGGCTGGCCAACTTGGGCGGCGCGGTTCTGGAATATCGCCTCGCCTACGCCGCCTGGCCGAGGGCGGGAGATCGCTACGCTGTGCGTTCTGGCCTTATCGGCTTCGACGACCGGGTCCAACACCTCGCGCATTGGGTGGTCGACCCAGACACCGGCGAGCCCTGGGCTACCACCGAGGCGGTGGCGGTGTCGCTCGATTTGGTCGCGCGCAAGATCGTTCCCATCGCCGACGACACCAAGGCGCGCCTCGCGACGCGCGTGGTCCCGGGCCTGTCTCTCTAGCCGGCCAGGAGGGCCCGCTCCAGCCGCGCACGCGCCAGGTCCGGTCGCTGCATGGGCAGGAAGTGGCCCGTCCCGCCCACGGTCTCGACGCGAACCCGGCCATCGGCGGTCAACTGGGCCACGTCGGCGTCGGTGCGACAGGTGGAGTCGTGCTGGGCTCTGAGGATGTCGATCGGGCAGCGCGAGGCGGAGAAGTCGGACCATGGATCATTGGCCTGGGCCGCGAAGGTGGAGGCCTCCCAAGCAGGAGCGCAGGCCAGGCGCACCTGGCCGTCCGTCTGGTCCTTGAAGCCGTCAGCGATGTAGTCGGCCAACATGTCATCGGGCCAGCCGGCGAAGGCGCTGCGCGGGCGATAGGCGTTGAAGGCCGCCGCGCGGCTGGGAAACTCCGACCGTCGCCGCCGCGCCCCGTCGATGAGCCCGGAATGGGGCGACCCTCCGGCTTCCGCTCTGACCAACGTCTGGCGCGGCGCAATCACCGGATCGAAAAGCACCAGGCTTCGGACGCGCTCTGGCTCACGCGCCGCAGCGCCCAGGCATGTAGCCCCGCCCATGGAGTGGCCGGCCAAAACGACATTGGTCGCATCCACGGCGTGCAGCAGCGCGAGCAGGTCGTCGCGGAAATCGTCCCAGCCGGCCCGGCCTTCAATGACTGTCGGCAGGTCGGTGGCGCCGTGACCGCGCTGGTCGATGGCGAAGATGCGGAATCGGTCCGCCAGCGGCGCCAGAATACGGCGATAAGTCAGGGCGTTGAAGCCGTTGGCGTGCAGGAAGATCAAATCGCACGGACGGTCAGCGGGCCCGAAGTCGAGAACGGCGATCGCGCCCCCGCCCCGCCCCCGCAGGGCGATGAAGCGGCGCGTGAGGGTGGTCTCCGGTGCGGAGGCTATTTCTTCGCCGGCGTGCTCTGGCCGGTGGCCAGCTGGATAAGGGCGGCGATCCTGTCGGTCGAATCGGCGGCCTGGCTCAGCATGTTGAGCGGCGAGGCGCCGGGTTTGACCGCATTGACCACCTGGTTGGCGGCGTTCTGAGCCAAGGTGACAGCGGCGTTCTGCGCCTCCGCGATCCGGGTCGAAACGGCGTCCTGATAGATGAAGCCATAGGTCGGATAGGTGGTGGTCCCCAGATCGCGCGAGGGATCGTTCCACACCTTCACGCTGCTCCAGTCGCCAGCGGGCGAAACGTCCACAACGGTGACGTTCTTCTCCACATGGCCGCGATCGCCGTCGATCAGCGACCAATTGGCGTGGGTGATCTGAATCACCCGGTCAGTCAGCACCTGCGTCACCACGGCGACGTGGCCCAGCGTCATGCGGCCGGTCGGCTTGAAACACAGAACCGCGCCCGCCTTGGGCGTGTAGCCGCGCTGATAGCGACCGGCGGCCTGCGACCACCAAGTATGGGCGTCGCCGAAAATCTGGATGCCGGACATCAGGCGTGCGAAGGGTACGCACTGCCAATAGTTCTCAGCGAATGCGCCCCCGGGACTGAGGGCTATCGCCACCGCGATCGCGAGGGAACCCAGCTGGGTTCTCGTGCGTTGAGTCATATTGGCCTTACTCTACCGATCCGTGCGCAATGGGTTAACGTTGGATCGGGAAAATGAAAAGAGTCTTTATTTCCCGGTCTCATCGCGTTTTTGTGACCACTGGCCTCAGCGGCCGCGACAATACGTCGCTGTAAGTGACGCCTCCTGTGGACAACTCCAGGGACCGGGAACAACCTCCATTCAGCCGATACCTAAGGTATTGGAGAAATCAGGACTAAGTCCAAACGGATATACTTAAATATCTTGTCTAGGCGTTCGGCCTACAGGCGATATGTTGAAGTATGAAACGCATTGAAATACGCTGTGAAGGCCAAAATAAGCCCGCATACGGCCAAAGCAGAGCTACGACAGCTTGAATGTGAAGATGATCGGCCGCCGAGCAGTCTTTCGCACGCATCCAGGGTTCACCTGATCGCGGGGCCAAGCCTGGCGCGAAACGCCAACACTTTGGCTCGAAAGGCCCGGCGCCTTACAAAAAGCTGTAGGGGTCGATGTCGACGACCAGGCGAATCGCGCCCGGTGGCCGCACACGCGCGCGCCAAGCCTCCATATAGGCCGCGAGGTCCACAGAGCGGTCCGCGCGCACCAGGAACCGTTTGCGCCGTCGCCCGCGAATCAGGCTGAGCGGCGCATCGGCCGGACCATAGATCGCCACGCCCTCGGCGTTGGGCGCGGCGCGGACCATGGCGGCGGCGAAGTCTTCGAGGTTGGCGGCGTCGGGTCCTGAGATGATCACCGCCGCCAGACGGGCGAAAGGCGGCAGGCCGGCTTCCCGACGCTCGGCCAGCTCGACCTCGGCGAAGGCGTCGCGATCGCCGACGGCCAGCGCGGCCATGACCGGGTGGTCGGGAATCCAGGTCTGGATCAGAGCCCGCCCGGGGGTTTCCCGCCGGCCGGCGCGGCCGGACACCTGGGTCAGGAGCTGGAAAGTGCGCTCCGCGGCGCGCAGATCGCCCCCGCGCAAGCCGAGGTCGGCGTCCACCACTCCCACAAGCGTCAAATTTGGAAAATCGTGGCCCTTGGCCGCCGCTTGGGTGGCGATCAGGATATCGATCTCTCCGGCGGTCATGGATTCCACCAGCGCGCGCGCCTCCGCCGCTCCGCCGACCGTGTCGGACGAGAACACCGCGAGCCGCGCCTCCGGGAACAGGCGGGCCGCTTCCTCGGCGATGCGCTCGACGCCCGGACCGACCGACACCAGGGAGTCTTCCGCGCCACAGTGCGGGCAACGCCGCGGTCGCGGCATTGAAAATCCGGTCAGGTGGCAGACGAGCCGGCCGCTATAGCGGTGCTCCACCAGCCAGGAGTCCGTGTCCGGCGCCTTCAGGCGTTCGCCGCAGGCGCGGCACAGGACCAGAGGCGCGTAACCGCGGCGGTTGAGAAACAGCAGGCTCTGCTCGCCCCGGCCAAGGGTCTCGGCCATGGCCTCGACCAGCGGCGGAGACAGCCAGCCGCCGGACCCCGGTGGATGGGTGCGCAAGTCCAGGAGGGTGACGCCCGGCAGCACCGCGGCACCATGACGCGCCTCGAGCTTCAGCCACCGATAGCGGCCGTTGGCGGCGTTCCAGAGTGTCTCCAGCGACGGCGTGGCCGAGGCCAGCACCACGGGGCAGGCTTCGATCTTGGCCCTGGCCACCGCCAGGTCGCGCGCATGATAGATAAAGCCGTCCTCCTGCTTGTAGGCGCCGTCGTGTTCCTCGTCGACGATCGCCAGGGCGAGATCGGCGAAGGGCAGGAACAGGGCTGAGCGCGCGCCGACCACGATGCGCGCCTCGCCACGCGCCACGGCTTCCCAGGCCAGGCGCCGCCTGGGCGGCGGCACGGCCGAGTGCCATTCGACCGGCGCGGCGCCGAACCGGCGCTCGAAGCGCTCCAGCACCGCCACTGTCAGCGCGATCTCCGGCAAAAGCACCAGCACCTGTGCCGTCGACCGTCGCCGCAGGGCGACCGCCACCGCCTCGAGATAGACCTCGGTCTTGCCCGATCCGGTCACCCCATCGAGCAGGACGACCTGAAATTCGCCGGCCTCGACGATGTCCGCCAGCGCCCGGACGGCGGCGGCCTGGCTGGGATTGAGGTCCGGCCCCGGGCGGTCCGGATCCGGCGTGCCGGGCGTGGCCTCGGCCTCGACCCAGGATTCGGCCAGGACACCCTCGGCGATCAGCGGCTTGAGCACGCCCGGAGATACCGAGGCCGCGCGGGCGAGGTCGGCCGGTGCGATCGGCTCGCCGGCGGCGGCCAGCACGCGCGCACGCGCAGGCGTCAGTCTTAAGGGCGCGAGGCCGGTGGCCACGAGCAGGCGGCGCGGCGCGGGCGGCTGGGCGCCCAGGCCCCTCAGCGCCATCGCCAAAGGACGGCCCGGCGCATCGACCGCATAGCGCGCCGCCCACAGGATGAATTCCAGGGTGCGAGGCGGCAAGGGCGGTTCGTCGAGACGCGCGGCGATCGGTTTGAGCGCACGATTGCCGCCCGCGCCGTCACGTAGACTCGCCACCACCCCACGCACCAGCCGGGGTCCTAAGGGCGCGGCCACGTGATCGCCCACCGAGAGGCCCAGCTCATCCGGCGCCGCGTAGTCGAACGCCTCGGCCAGGGGCAGGGGCAGCAGCACCTGGGCGATCCTAGGGGGGCGGTCCATCTCTGGGTCTTCAAGGGTTTTTCCGCGCGCTTCAAGCGGACGTTAACCTCGGGCGGCGTTTGATGAGCCCGCCGGGATCCCGATGGGAGGGTTCGGCAGGCTTGGGGGCCGAAGTGACGATGGAAGCCATGGGAGTCGCGCGGAGCGAAACGGCCGACGAGGGCGACACGATCAAGGCGCTCTTGCGTGTCCACCGCGAGGCGGTGCTGGGCGATCGGGAGCTGCTCACCGAGCTCGGTCTGCGCCTCGACGCCGCCAACATCGTCGACTTCGGACCGGTGGCGCTATCCCGCGCCGCGGCGGCGCATCAGCGCGAGTCGACCCAGCGGCAACGCCTCGAGGCCGTTTCCCGGGCCAATTTCGCCGCCCAGACCCGCACCAATGCGTCGGTTCTCGACCTTATCGAGGCGAACGATCTCGCCGACCTCGCCCGTCGCGTGGATTGCGTGGCCCGGCTGCAGTTCGGTCTTCTTACCGGCGTCGTATCGCTCGAAGGCGACAGCGCGGCGCCCGACGGTTGGCGCCGCCTCGCGCCGGGACAGGTCGACCTGCTGATCGGTCGCCGCAAACCCGTCCGCATGGGCGTTGTCCCCACCGCCATCGGCCTCTTCGGCGATTTGGGTCCGATCGTCGGCAGCGTGGCCCTCGTGCGCCTTGTCATCGGCCCGGAGCGGCGCGAGGGGGTTATCGCCTTCGCTGGCGTCGAGCCCGACGCCTTCGCCTCCGACATGGGCTCGGATCTCGTCACCTTCCTGGCGCGGGTCGTCGAGCGGACGGCGGAGCGCTGGGTGCTCTGACGTGACTGGCCCGGAGGCGCTGGCCGCCTTCCTCGACCATCTGGAACACGAGCGACGCGCAAGCCCGCGCACCTGCGAGGCCTATGCGGCATGCGTGCGCGCCTACCTCGCCTTCTTGGAACGGCATTTTGGCGAGACGACCAGTCTCGTCACCCTCGGCGGCGTGAGCGCGGCGGACCTTCGGGCCCATCTCGCGGCGCGGCGCGGCGGCCAGCATCCATTGGGGCCCAGATCGCTTTCGCAGGCCCTGTCGGCCATCCGCGCCTTTCATCGCTTCCTCGACGCCCGCCTGGGCGTCGCCAACACCGCCATCGCCCTGGTGCGCGGCCCGAGGGTGAAGCCCGGCGCCCCCCGTCCGGTCAGCGAGGATCAGGCCGCCGGTCTGGTGACAGAGGCCGGCGAGGGTGGAGAAGGGCCCGCCTGGGTCGCCCTGCGCGACCAGGCGGTGCTGCTGCTGTTATGGGGTTGCGGCCTGCGCATCTCCGAAGCGCTGTCGCTCCAGCGGCGCGATGCGCCTCTGCCGGCGTCGCTGCGCATCCTCGGCAAGGGCGGCAAGACGCGGCTGACACCCGTTCTGCCCGCGGTGGCTGAAGCGGTGGACGCCTATGTGGACGCCTTGCCCTGGGCCATCGCCGCCGATCAACCGCTGTTCCGCGCCGCGCGCGGCGGACCGCTGAGCCCCCGCCACGTCCAGGCCGTGATGCAGCGCCTGCGCGGACGCCTGGGACTCGGAGAGCGGGCGACGCCCCACTCGCTGCGCCACTCCTTCGCCACCCATCTGCTCGGCGCCGGGGCCGACCTGCGCTCCATCCAGGAACTCCTGGGTCACGCCAGCCTCTCGACCACCCAACGTTATACGGCGGTCGACGCCGCCGGCTTGATGAGCGCCTACGCCAAGGCTCACCCCAGGGCCTGAGACTAGGCCTGCATGGTCCAGCCTTCGACACCCATGGCCGCCTGTCGCAGGGCCTCCGAGCGCGTCGGGTGCGGATGGCAGGTGCGCGCGACGTCCTCCGACGCGGCGGAGAACTCCATGGCCACGCACCATTCGCCGACCATTTCGCCGACGTCCGGCCCGATCATGTGCGCGCCCAGAATGCGGTCGGTCTTGGCGTCGGCCAGCACCTTCACGAACCCCTCGGCCTCGTGGTTGACCTTGGCCCGCGAATTGGCGGTGAAGGGGAACTTGCCGACCTTGTAGGCCACGCCACGCGCGGTCAGCTCCTCCTCCGTCTCTCCGACACTGGCCACTTCCGGCCAAGTGTAGATGACGCTCGGAATGATGGCGTAGTTCACGTGGCCCGCCTTGCCGGCGATGAGTTCGATACAGGCGACGGCCTCGTCCTCGGCCTTGTGGGCCAGCATCGGCCCGTGGGTGACGTCGCCGATGGCCCAGACCCCCACCGCGTTCGTCCGGAAGTGATCGGTTTCGATAAACCCGTGGCGATCTGGTGTGATTCCCACCGTTTCGAGGCCCAAGCCCTCCGTATACGGACGGCGGCCTATCGCCAGCAGCACGTAATCGGCCTCGAGCGTCTCGGCCGCGCCGCCGGCGACCGGTTCGAAGGTCAGCTCGACCCCGTCCTTGCCGGCCTTGGCCCCGGTGACCTTGGCGCCCAGGCGGAACGCCACCCCCTGGCGCGTGAGCGACCTCTGCAGGGTCTTGGCGACCTCGGCGTCCACGCCCGGGGTGATGCGGTCGAGATACTCCACCACCGTCACCTTGGCCCCCAGACGGCGCCAGACTGAGCCCAGCTCCAGGCCGATGACGCCGGCGCCGATGACGATCAGGCTCCCTGGAACCTCGGGCAAGGCGAGCGCGCCGGTCGAGTCGACGATGCGCTTCTGGTCGACCTCCACGCCCGGGAGCGGGGCGGACACCGAGCCGGTGGCGATGACGATGGCGCCCGCCTCGAGTGTGGTGACGGCCCCGTCCGCGCCCGTGACCTCCACCCTGCCCAGTCCGGTGATCCGACCGTTGCCCTTGATCCAGTCGACCTTGTTCTTCTTGAACAGGAACTCCACGCCCTTGGTCAGCTGGCCGACCGAGTCCAGCTTCTGCTTCATCATCGTCGGCAGATTGAGTTTGGGGGTGACGTCGACACCGAGGGCGGCGAAATCCTTGTTGGCCAGTTCGAACATCTCCGAGGCGTGCAGCAGGGCCTTGGAGGGGATGCAGCCGACGTTGAGACAGGTGCCGCCCAGAGTCTCACGGCTCTCGACGCAAGCCACCTTGAGGCCAAGCTGGCCGGCGCGGATGGCGCCATTGTACCCGCCGGGGCCGCCGCCGATGATGATCACGTCGTAACCGGCCATTACATGCTCCAGAGCTTTAGATTGGCGGCTCGATATAGGGGGTGATGGCCCGCCGCGTCAGACCCTTTTCTCGGGCAGGAACAGATAGTCCCCGGCGCCGCGCCAGGCCGGCGCGGGCTCGAGCGAGGGTGTTTCGAAGGCCCGATAGCCCAGTTCCGCGAGCCACCCGAACAACGCCGCCGGCGAATCGCCCGCACGCGCCATGTGGGCGTCGTCCACTTCCAGATAGAGTCCGGGCCGGAAGGCGCGTAGCGTCCCCTCGCCCCCCTGGAGCGCGCGCATCTCCCAGCCTTCGATGTCAGCCTTGATGAAGTCCAGGCGCGTGAGGCCCTGGCGCGCGGCGAAATCATCCAACCTTTCCAGCGCCACTGTCTGATCGGCCTCGGCCGACGACGGTTCGCCACCCAGGTGCGCCGTGCCGAAACCCCAGGCGGAAGAACGCTTCAGCGGCGTGTGCAGCACCGCCCGCGCTGGAACATCCGAGAGGCCGCAGGGAACAACCGTCACATTGGCGATACGGTTGAACGCCAGCGCGCGGGTAAGGATCGAGCGCGCATATTCCGAGGGCTCGAAGGCGTAGACGCGGCCCGCCGGGGCCAGGCGCGCGAACAGCTTGGCGAACTGGCCGGCGTGGGCGCCCACGTCCAGAACGATTGCCTCCGCCGGGATGAACGGCGCGAAAAGCGGCCTCAGCTCGCGATGATGCTGCTGGGTGGCGGCCTTGTAGAGATGCGCCAGCCATGAGGCGCGCTGGCGGGCGGTGAGCCGCATCGCCTGGGGATCATACTTCCAGCAGCAGCCGCTGGGGATCCTCGATGTGTTCCTTGACCTTGACCAGGAAGGTCACCGCGCCCTGACCGTCGACCACGCGGTGATCGTAGCTGAGCGCTAGATACATCATCGGTCGGATGACCACCTGTCCGTTCACGGCCATCGGCCGGTCCTGGATCTTGTGCATGCCGAGAATGCCCGACTGCGGCGCATTGAGGATCGGAGTGGACATCAGCGAGCCGTAGACGCCGCCGTTGGAGATGGTGAAGGTGCCGCCCTGCAGGTCTTCCAGCGCCAACTCGCCGTCGCGCGCCTTCTTGCCGAGTTCGCCGATCGACTTCTCGACGCCAGCCACGCTGAGCAGGTCGCAGTCGCGGACCACCGGCACCACGAGACCACGCTCGGTGCCGACCGCGACGCCGATGTCGTAGTGGTTCTTGTAGATCAGGTCCTGGCCTTCGATCTCGGCGTTAACCGCCGGCACCTCCTTGAGCGCGAACACGCAGGCCTTCACGAAAAAGCTCATGAATCCCAGGCGCACACCGTGGCGCTTTTCGAAAACGTCCTTGTACTGATTGCGCAGCGCCATCACGGCCGTCATGTCGACCTCGTTGAAGGTCGTCAGCATGGCCGCGTTGGCCTGAGCCTCCTTGAGCCTGCGGGCGATGGTCTGGCGCAGACGCGACATGCGCACGCGCTCTTCGCGCGCGTCCAGCGGACGTTCGACGGCGGGCGCGGGCGCGGGCGTGGGGGCGGGGCGAGCGGCCAAGGCGTCGAGGGCCGCGAGGGCGTCGCCTTTGGTGATCCGCCCGTCCTTGCCTGTTCCGGCGACCGTGGCGAGGTCGAGCCCGCTCTCGGTGGCGATGCGCTGCACTGACGGAGCGGGCGGCAACTCCGCCGCCGGGGCGGTCGCTGGCGCGGATTTGGCCACAGCCGCCGGCTTGGGCGCGGGCTTGGGTTCAGCGCTTGGCGCTGCGGCGGCGGGAGCAGAGGCTGCCGCGCCGGTTCCGGCTCCGACCTGACCTAGACGCTGGCCGGGTGTGACGGTCGCGCCTTCCGGCGCGTCGATGGCCGCAAGGACCCCGTCCTCGGGCGCAACCACCTCCAGGCTCACCTTGTCGGTGTCCAGCTCGACCAGGACCTCATCCCGCTTGACCGCCTCGCCGGGTTTCTTGGCCCAGCGGGCGACAGTCGCCTCGGTGACCGATTCGCCGAGCGCGGGGGTCATTATGTCGGTCATGCGAATTCCTACCTGAGGCTTGAGCCCCGTCTTGATCCCTTGGCCGAGCAGGACGTCGGCGCTCCCTTAGCATCACCCATAATTCCGCTCACCCCTCAAGCGAAGGCGGCGGCGAGAAATGTCTCGAGTTCTTTCTTGTGCCGGCTCATCACACCCGCGGCCGTGGACGCGCTGGCGGGGCGGCCGACATAGCGGGCGCGCTTGGCGGCGATTTTCATCATGCCGAGCGTCAACTCGAGCCATGGATCGACGAACGTCCACCCACCCATGTTCTTGGGCTCCTCCTGGCACCAGACCAGTTCGGCGGTCTTGAACCGACCGAGTTCGTTGGTCAGCGATTTCATCGGCCAGGGATAGAATTGCTCCAGGCGCAGCAGATAGACGTCATTGGCCCCGCGCGCGTCGCGCGCGTCCAGCAGGTCGTAGTAGACCTTTCCCGAACACAGGATCACGCGCCGGATGCGCTCGTCGGGGACGAGCTTCAGGTCGGTGTTCCGGCCCCATTGGGCGTCATCCTGCAGCACGCGGTGGAACGACGAACCTTCAGCCATATCGGCCAGCGTCGAGACCGCCTTCTTGTGTCGCAGCAGCGACTTGGGGGTCATCATCACCAGCGGCTTGCGAAACTCGCGCAGCATCTGGCGGCGGAGGATGTGGAAGTAGTTGGCCGGCGTCGTACAGTTGGCCACCTGCAGATTGTCTTCCGCGCACAGCTGCAGAAAGCGCTCCAGGCGCGCCGAAGAATGCTCGGGGCCCTGGCCCTCATAGCCGTGAGGCAGGAGCAGGGTGAGGCCCGACATCCGCAACCATTTGCGCTCGCCTGAAGAGATGAACTGATCGATCACCACCTGGGCGCCGTTGGTGAAGTCGCCGAACTGCGCCTCCCACAGGGTCAGTGTCCGAGGCTCGCTGAGCGAGAAGCCGTATTCGAAGCCGAGCACGGCTTCTTCCGACAGGGCCGAGTCGAGCGCCTCGAAGTGGGCCTGGCCTGGCCGCAAATGACGCAGAGGCGTGTAGTGTTCCTCGGTCGTCTGATCGATGATGTCGCAGTGGCGCTGGACAAAGGTGCCGCGCACGCTGTCCTGCCCGGACAGGCGGACCGGAAAACCCTGGTCGAGCAAGGTGGCGAAAGCCAAGTGCTCGCCGGTGGCCCAATCGATGTTTTCGCCGGTTTCGATGCTGGTCCGCCGGGCCTCTATGACCCGCTTGACCGTTCTGTGGATGTCGATCCGTTCGGGGATGGCCGTAAACTTGAGGCCGAGGTCCGTCAGTTTCTGACGCGGGACCGCGGTGTCGCCGCGACGCTCCTCGCCCTCGGGAAGGGCGAGTCCCGCCCACTTGCCGTCCAGCCAGTCGGCCTTGTCGGGCTTGTAGGTCTTCCCGGCCTCGAACTCCGCCTCGAGGAACCGTTCGAACTCGCCGATCCAGTCGGCGATCTGCTCTTCGGTCGCCACACCCTCGGCGACGAGGCGGCGAGCGTAGAGTTCGCGCGTTGTCTGATGATCCTTGATGTTCTTGTACATCAAGGGCTGGGTCATGGTCGGATCGTCGCCCTCGTTGTGCCCGAAGCGGCGATAGCAGAACATGTCGATGACCACGTCCTTGCCGAACTGCTGACGGTATTCGATGGCCACGCGCGCGGCGAAGGTCACCGCCTCCGGATCGTCGCCATTGGCGTGGAAGATCGGCGCCTCGACCATCAAAGCGCTGTCCGACGGATAGGGGCTGGTGCGCGAATAGCGCGGATAGGTGGTGAAGCCGATCTGATTGTTGACGATGAAATGCACCGCGCCGCCGGTGCGATAGCCCTTGATGCCCATCAAATTGAAGCATTCGGCCACCACGCCCTGGCCGGCGAAGGCGGCGTCGCCATGCATCAATAACGGGAGCACGTGACTGCGGCCCTGGCTGGGATCCTCGCGCAAGGTGAAGGCCTGCTTGGCCCGCGCCTTGCCCAGCACCACCGGGTTGACGATTTCGAGGTGGCTCGGATTGGCGGTTAGGGACAGGTGAACCGAGTTGCCGTCGAACTCCCGGTCCGACGAGGCGCCCAGATGGTATTTCACATCGCCAGAGCCCTCGATGTCTGAGGGGAGGGACGAGCCGCCCTGGAATTCGTGGAAGATCGTCCGGTAGGGCTTGGCCATCACCGCGGCCAGGACGTTCAGGCGCCCGCGGTGGGGCATGCCGAAGACAATGTCCTTCACGCCCAGGGCGCCGCCGCGCTTGATGATCTGCTCGAGCGCCGGGACCATCGCTTCGCCGCCGTCGATGCCGAAGCGCTTCGCGCCCGGATATCGCTTGGCCAGGAAGCGCTCAAAGCTCTCGGCTTCGATCAGCTTCTTGAGGATGGCGATCTTCCCCTCGGGCGTGAAGCTGATCTCTTTGTCATGCCCCTCAATGCGCTGCTGCAGCCACGCCTTCTCGGCCGGATCGGAGATGTGCATGTACTGCACGCCGACATTGCCGCAGTAGGTGCGTCGCAGGATCGAGAGGATCTCGCGTACCGTGCCGGTCTCGATACCAAGCACATAGTCGAGGAAAATCGGGCGGTCGTAGTCGGACTCGGCGAAGCCGTAGCTGGCCGGATCAAGTTCGCTGGCGTCGCCGGCGGTGACGGCGATCGCCAGGGGATCAAGGCGGGCCCGAAGGTGGCCGCGCACGCGATAGGCGCGGATCATCATGATGGCGCGCAGGGAATCCAGGGTGCGGGCGCGCACCTCGTCCGGAGCGGCGGCGGGCTGGGCCTCTTCGATGCGCGCCTTGAGCTTGGCTTCGACCGCCGGCCACATCCCGTCGATGGCCGAGAGCCAGTCGGGCCGAGGCTCGGCGAGCGATGGAGGCGCCCATGGCGGCGGCGCGGCCGAGCGGCGGACAGCATCCGGCGCATCGGACAGCGTGGCGAAGAAGGCGGCCCAGGACAGCGGGACCGAGCCGGGGTCCGCCGCCCACCGCGCCTGGAGGTCTTCCACGAAGTTGGCGTTGCCGCCGTAGAGGAATGAGGTTTCGGCCAGCAGCTCGTTCAGCCGGCCCGCATCGTCCGCCATGTCATCTCACCTTGTGCGCCGCAAACATGCCGGGCGCAGCCGACAGATAACTATCGCGCCCGGCCGTTACAGCCCAAGAGATTCCAGAAATCCGTCACATATTTGCGTCGCCGGCGCTGAATATAGGCGGCGATCGCCGTTTCCGCTTCAGCCTTTCAGCAGTTCCGCCAGGGTTTGGCCGAGCGCCGCCGGCGAGGGGGCTATGCGGATGCCCGCCGCTTCCATGGCCGCGATCTTGTGGTCCGCGCCGCCCTTGCCGCCGGAGATGATCGCCCCGGCGTGGCCCATACGCCGCCCGGGCGGAGCCGTGCGGCCGGCGATGAAGCCGACCATGGGCTTTTTCTTCCTGTGCGTGCGCACAAACTCGGCCGCATCCTCTTCGCCCGAACCGCCGATCTCGCCGATCATAATGATCGACTGGGTGGCTTCGTCGTGCAGGAACAGGTCGAGCACATCGATGAATTCGGTTCCCTTGACCGGGTCGCCGCCGATACCCACCGCCGTGGTCTGGCCGAGGCCGACCTGGCTGGTCTGGAACACCGCCTCATAGGTGAGGGTGCCCGAGCGCGAGACGACGCCCACCGATCCCGGCCGAAAGATGGAGCCCGGCATGATGCCGATCTTGCACTGATCGGGCGTCAGAACCCCGGGGCAGTTCGGACCGATCAGCCGCGACTTGGAGCCACTGAGCGCGCGCTTGACCGCGACCATGTCCAACACCGGGATGCCCTCGGTGATGGTGACGATCAGCGGGATCTCGGCGTCGATGGCTTCCAGGATCGCATCGGCGGCGAACGGAGGCGGCACATAGATGACGGAGGCGTCCGGCTTCACCGCCTGCGCCGCTTCCGCGACAGTGTCGAACACCGGCATGCCTAGATGCGTCTGGCCGCCCTTGCCCGGCGAAACGCCGCCGACCATCGCCGTGCCGTAGGCGATGGCCTGTTCGGTATGGAACGTGCCCTGTGCGCCGGTGACGCCCTGGCAGATGACGCGCGTGGCTTTATCGATGAGGATGGACATGGATTCCGCTTGGGCCGCCGCTCAGGATTTGATCTTGAGGAGGTCGAGGACCGCCTCGCCATGGTCGGCGAAAACATTGAAGAAGAAGAGACCGCCGCCGTCCGCCGCGGCCTGAAAGCCGGCCTGCTGCACGGCCGCGCGAGCGCCGCCCGTCTCGCCATAGCGCCAGGTGGACTTGCCGCCCACCGAACTCTCCGGCGCGAATCCGAGCCAGGTCCGGCCCTCCTGTGTCGCCGCGCCGAGATCGATCTTGGTCACCTTGGCGGTGCAGGCGGTGAGATGGAACGCGCCCTTCATGCCGATCCAGGCATAGATCGTAATCTGCTGGCCCCCGACCGTGCGGACGCGCGCCACACCCTCGGTCGGCGTCACGCCCTCCATGCTGTTAGGCAGCACATCCGCCGGGGCCCAGCCCGGCGCGCCCAGAGCGGTCTTGATGGCGGCGAAGTCGGTGTGGCTGTCGCCGCACACCTGCCGGAAGACGTCGAAAGCGGGCGAGGCCGCCGCCGGCAGGGCGAACGACACGACCGCGGCCGCCAACACTGGTCCGATGATCTTCACGCCGCTCTCTCCTTCACCGCTCGCACGATCTTTTCCGCCCCGTCGGCCAGGTCGTTGGCCGCGACCACGTCGAGACCGCTGCTGGCCAGAATCTGCTTGCCCAGCTCGACGTTGGTGCCCTCCAGCCTGACCACCAGCGGCACCTCCAGGCCCACTTCCTTCACCGCCGCGACCACGCCCTCGGCGATGATGTCGCAGCGCATGATGCCGCCGAAGATGTTGACCAGTATGCCCTTTACGTTCGGATCGGCGGTGATGATCTTGAACGCCGCCGTAACCTTTTCCTTAGAGGCGCCGCCGCCGACGTCGAGGAAGTTGGCGGGCTCCGACCCATAGAGTTTGATGATGTCCATGGTCGCCATGGCCAACCCCGCGCCGTTGACCATGCAGCCGATCTCGCCGTCGAGGGCGATGTAGGACAGTTCGTACTTGGCTGCCTCGATCTCCTTGGCGTCCTCCTCGGTCTCATCGCGCAGGGCGAAGACATCGGGATGGCGATAGAGGGCGTTGTCGTCGAACGACACCTTGGCGTCCAGCACCAGCAGCTTGCCCTCGGAGGTGACAATGAGCGGATTGATCTCCAGCAGGCTCATGTCCTTGGCCGTGAAGGCCTTGTACAGGGCCGGCAGCAGGGTCCGCGCCTGCTTGGCCTGATCGCCGGTGAGGTTCAACGCCTTCGCCAGCAGGGCGGCGTGATGCGGCCAGGGCCCCGTGGCCGGATCGATGGAGAAGGTGACGATCTTCTCAGGCGTGCTGGCGGCGACTTCCTCGATGTCCATGCCGCCTTCCGTGGAGGCGACCACGGCCACGCGGCTCGTTTCGCGGTCGACCAGCAGGGAGAGATACAGCTCACGCGCGATGGCCGCGCCTTCCTCGACATAGAGCCGGCGCACAAGGCGGCCCTTGGGTCCGGTCTGGTGAGTGACCAGGGTCATGCCCAGCATGCGGCTGGCCTCGGTCCGGAGGTCGTCCAGTGACTTCACCACCTTGACCCCGCCGCCCTTGCCGCGGCCGCCGGCATGGATCTGCGCCTTCACCACCCAAACCGGGCCGCCCAGCTTCTCGCCCGCCGCCACGGCCTCCTCGACGGTGAACGCCGCCGCGCCGCGCGGCACGGGGACGCCGAACTCCGCGAGGACGGCCTTGGCCTGATGTTCATGGATGTTCATGCGAGCAGTCCGCCTCGACGCCGTTCGGGAAAGCCCGGCGCTTATAGGCGAGGGCCTCGCGGGGGCGCAACGCGGACGCTAGGGAAAGAGCGCTGACGACCGCGGCCGCTCATCTTTTCTAATGGCCCGGCTCGAAAAAGTTGGATGGCGCAGCTGTTTCCGGAGGCCGTCGACGCACCATCTCTCACCAACGGCAATTCAATCTATTCGGAGAGATTTCAATGGCTGGGCTCCAAGGCAAGGTTGCGCTCATCTCGGGCGGCTCCAGCGGGATCGGGGCGGCGACCGCCACGCTCTTCCAGTCGGAAGGAGCGACCGTAGTTGTCACCGGTTCAAGCCAGGCTTCCGTCGACGCGGCAAAGGCCGCGTTGCCGGGTGTCGAGGTGCTCGTTTCCGACGCGGGCGACATCGCCGCCACAAAGGCGCTGGTGGATCGGGTGAAGGCCAAGCACGGACGGATCGATATCCTGTTCGTCAATGCGGGCATCGCCAAGTTCGCGCCCATCGAGGGGGTCGACGAGGCCTTCTTCGACAGCCAGTTCGACGTGAACGTGAAAGGCGCCTTCTTCCTGCTCAAGCACGCGGCGCCGGAAATCCCGGATGGCGGCGTGATCATCCTCACCGCTTCGGTGGCGGGTGCGGGCGGCGGCCTCGGCGGCAGCACGGTCTATGGCGCGACCAAGGCGGCCCTCCGCTCGTTCGGCCGCACCTTCGCCAAGGAGCTGGCGCCCAGGGGAATTCGCGTGAACACCATCAGCCCGGGCCCGATCGTGACCCCGATCCTCGACAAGAACGGCTTTACGACGGCCCAGAAGGACGCCTTCATCGCCGGCGCCGCGACGCGGGTCCCGATGGGCCGCGTGGGTGAGGCGGAGGAAGTGGCGCGGGCCGCGCTTTATCTCGCCGCCGACGCCACCTACACCACCGGGGCGGAGTTGTTCGTGGACGGCGGTCTCATCGATCTTTGATCAGGTCCCGTATCTCATCATGAACATCTCCACCGCCCATTCGACCTGCTTGGTCCTTTCGGCCGGCGAAGGTTGGGGGATGACCCCCAACATCACTTCAAGATGATGGATTCGGCACAGGCCCAGGAACTGCCACGCGGCCTCGCTACAGTCGGCGATCTTTACTTCGTGCCGCGCCGTGGCCCGCCCGAGGTAGTCCTTCAGTCGGTCATGGCCGACCATCGGTCCGGCCGCGAAGAACTGGCGGGCGAGTTCGGGCGTGCGCTTGGCCTCGGCGACGATGATCTGGAACGTGCGCACCGACCACTCCGAATAGATCCGTTCGATGTAGCGCTCACCGAGGCGTTGGAGCACCTCGGGAACCGGTTGATCGTCGGAGAAGTCGAGAATCTCGGCCGCGATCCGGCCGCAGGATTCGCGAATGTGGGCCTCGAACAACGCCTCCTTGCTGTCGAAGTAGTTGTAGAGCGTGCCCTTGGACCCCCCGAGGCGAGCGGCGATGGCCGACATGGAAGTCGCCTGATAGCCCTCCTCGAAAAACACTTCGGCGGCCACCTGCAGGATGGCTTCGCGTCGCTGGTCCTTGCGCTTGGCGGAAGGCGATTCCATTTGCTTTTGACCGTACCGTACGGTTGCGGGTTGACAGAGCCGGCGCGGGCGATAACCTAGGGGAATGACCGTACCGTACGGTCATATTACGGAATCAAGACAGTGATGTCCACCCTCGCCTCGCGTCCCGCGATTCTGGCCGCCCTGGCCTTGGGCGCCTGCGCCACCGTCCCGGGCGCGCACTTGGCCGCGCCCAAGCCCGCCTCGGCTTACCGCGCCGATCAAACCTTTACGGCGCCCGAAGTGTCATGGCCGGGCGACGGCTGGTGGCGCGCCTATGGCGACCCCCAATTGGACGCCTTGGTCGACGAGGGTTTGGCCGGATCGCCGGATATCGCCGCCGCACGGGCCCGACTCGACAAGGCGGGGGCGATGGCCGGAGAGGCGCGCGCCGCCCTGCTGCCCAGCCTGCAGGGCCAAGGCCAGGTCGCCGAAGCCAAGCAGAGCTACAACACCGGCATCCCGCCGGCCTTCGTCCCCCACGGCTGGCAGTCGATCGGCGAGGTGACGCTCAACTTCAATTGGGAGCTCGACTTCTGGGGCAAGAACCGCAAGGCCCTGGCCGCCGCGGTTTCCGAATCCAAGGCCAGCGAGGCGGATCTGGCGGAAGCCCGCCTGGTGCTCTCCACGGCCATCGCAGGCGCCTACGCCGACCTCGCCCGCCTGTCAGCGGAGCGCGACGTGGCCCTGCGCGCGGTGCAGTCGCGTCAGGAGACCCTCGACCTCGTCCAACGCCGCGTCACCAACGGCCTGGACACGCGAGGCGAGCTCAGCGAGGCCGAGGCCGGGCCGGCGTCGGCGCGGGCGGATCTCGCCGCCATCGACGAGAACATCGCCATCACCCGCGACGAGATCGCCGCCCTGATGGGCGAGGGTCCCGACCGCGGGGCCGCGATCGAGCGGCCCAAAGACGCGAGCCTCAAGTCCTTCGGCCTGCCACCGCGTCTGGCCGCGGATCTGCTGGGCCGCCGGCCCGACCTCGCCGCCGCCCGCTGGCGCGCGGAGGCGGCCGCCAGCCGCATCGGCGTCGCCAAGGCGCAGTTCTATCCTGATGTGAACTTGGCGGCCTTCATCGGCTATCAGTCGCTTGGCATCTCCAACCTTTTCATCTCCGGATCGGGAGTCGGCCAGGCCGGGCCGGCCGTCACCCTGCCGATCTTCGAGGGCGGCCGGCTGCGGGCCAATCTTAAAGGCGCGCGGGCCGACTATGAGACCGCTGTCGCCAGCTATGACGAAACCCTGACCCAGGCCCTGAGGGACGTGGCCGACGCCGCCGCCAGCGAACGTGCGCTGGGCGACCGCCTGAAACAGAGCGCCGACGCCTTGGCGGCCGACGAGGACGCCTATCGCATCGCCCGGCTACGCTACGAGGGCGGCCTCTCGAACTACCAGTCGGTGCTTCTGGCCGAGGACGCGGTGCTCACCAGCCGGCGCACCGTGGTCGATCTCCAGGCGCGCGCCTTCACCCTCGACGTCCAGCTCGTCCGCGCCCTGGGCGGCGGCTACCAGACTTCGGTAAACTGACATGCCACTCGACGAGGCCTCCCCCATGCCCGACACCGCCGCCGAGCTGCGCTCGGAAGACCGCGCCGCCCCGCCCGCGTCGCACGGACCCAGCCTGCGCGCCCGCCTGTTCGCGGGTCTGGGCGCCCTGGTCGCCGTCGTGGCGATCGTCTGGTTCATCTGGTGGTTTCTGGTCGGCCAGAACCATGTGACGACTGACAACGCCTACGTGGACGCGGATGTCGCCGACATCACCCCACTCGTTTCAGGACCGGTGATCCAGGTCCTGGCCGTCGACACACAAGCGGTGAAGGCCGGCCAGCCCCTGGCGATCATCGACCCCACCGACTTCCGCGTCGCGCTCGCCCAGGCCAAGGCGCAGCTCGGCCAGGCGGAACGGCGCGTGCAGGGCTATTTCGCCAATGAAGGCGCGCTCACCGGCCAGATCGAGGCCCGCCAGGCCGACATCGTCCGCGCCGACGCCCAGATTGCCAGCGCCCAGTCCGATCTGGCACGGGCCCAGACCGAGCTCGCCCGCCGCCAGCGCCTTGCCTCGTCCGGCGCGGTTTCGGGCGACGAGATCACCCAGGCCCAGAACGCCTTCGAGACCGCCAGGGCCGCCCTGGCGTCGGCGCGGGCGGCCAAGGTTCAGGCCCAGGCGAACCGCGGCGCGGCGGAGGGCGCCAAGAATGTCAACACCGCCCTCATCGCCGGCGGCCCGGTGGACAGCAACCCCGAGGTGGCGGCCGCCCAAGCCAACGTCGCCGTCGCCCAGCTCAACCTTGACCGCACCGTGCTCTCCGCGCCCTTCGACGGCGTGGTCGCCAAAAAGAACGTGGCTGTCGGCCAGAGGGCGCAGGTCGGCGACTCGCTGATGACCGTGGTGCCGATCTCAAAGGTCTATGTGGACGCCAACTTCAAGGAAGAGCAGCTGCGCAAGGTGCGCATCGGCCAACCGGTGGTGCTCACCGCCGACCTCTACGGCGGTGGCGTCAAGTTCCACGGCCGCGTGGTCGGACTCTCCGGCGGCACCGGCGCCGCCTTCGCCCTGATCCCCGCGCAGAACGCCACCGGCAACTGGATCAAGGTCGTTCAGCGCCTGCCGGTGCGCGTCGCGCTGGATCCGGCGGAGCTGGCCCGCCACCCCCTGCGTGTGGGCCTGTCCATGAAGGCCGACATCGACGTCGGCGCGCACTAGCTCGGGTCTGCAGTCCATGTCCGAGTTCCGCCCTCAAGACGATTTCGCCCCGATGGCGGGCGCGCCGTTGTGGATTGCCGGCCTCCTGCTCGCCCTGGCCAACTTCATGGTCGTTCTCGACACGACCATCGCCAACGTTTCGGTGCCCAACATCGCCGGCGGCCTGGCGGTCTCGCCCGACCAGGGCACCTGGGTGATCACTTCCTATGCGGTGGCCGAGGCCATCACCGTGCCGCTGACCGGCTGGCTCGCCCAGCGCTTCGGCGCGGTGAAGGTCTTCTGCGTCGCCATGGTTAGTTTCGGCCTCTGCTCAGCCCTGTGCGGCCTCGCGCCCTCGCTCCCCATACTCATCGTGTTCCGAATCCTGCAGGGCCTTTCCGGCGGCCCGATGATGCCGCTGTCTCAAACCCTCATGCGCCGGATCTTCCCGGCCAGGATGCAGGGCACGGCGCTCGGACTTTGGGGCATGACCACGGTCGTGGGGCCGATCGCCGGCCCGCTGCTCGGCGGGATCCTGGTCGACGGGCCGGGCTGGCCCTGGGTGTTCTACATCAACGTGCCGCCGGCGATGATCTGCGCCTTCTTCGCTTGGCGCATGCTGAAAAGCCGCGAGACCGCGACGACGCGCCGGCCGGTGGACATCTTCGGCCTCGCCCTGCTCATCCTGTGGGTCGGGTCGATGCAGGTCATGCTCGACAAGGGCAAGGATCTCGACTGGTTCGACTCGCGCTTCATTGTCGCCCTGGCGATCCTGGCCGTTCTCGGCTTCCTGGCCTTCATCAACTGGGAGCTGACCGACAAGAACCCGATCGTCGACCTGCGCGTCTTTCGACACCGCGGCTTCGCCGCCAGCACCGCGATCATGTGCATCGTCTTTGGGACGTTCTTCTCCTCGGTGGTGCTGATCCCGCTGTGGCTGCAGACCAGCATGGGCTACACGGCCACCTGGGCGGGTCGCGTCACCGCCTGGCAGGGTCTGTTCGCGGTTATCCTGTCGCCGATCGTCGGGCGCCTCGTCACGCGTGTCGATTCCCGAGCCCTGGTTTGCTTTGGGGTGATGATCATGGCCGGCGTATCGTTCTGGCGCGCCGGCTTCACCACCGACGCCACCTATTGGAACGTCGCTCTGCCCCACCTGGCGCTGGGTTTCGCCGTGCCGTTTTTCTTCATCCCCCTGACCGGTCTCGCCCTCAGTTCGGTGAAGCCAGAGGAAACGGCGTCGGCCGCCGGCCTGCTGAACTTCGCCAGGACCACCTCCGGCGCCTTCGCGGTCTCGATCACCACCACGGCCTGGGACAACACCGCTACGGCTCATCACGTCGACCTGGCGGGCACGCTCAATGACCCGAGTGGAACGCTGGGCGCCTTCCGGGCGCTGGGCCTCAGCGCGCAGCAGGCGGTGGGCGCGCTCGACAACATGGTTCAGGGTCAGGCGGTGATGCTCTCCACTGACCACATCTTCCTGATCAGTGGAATGATGTTCGTGCTTGGCGCCTGCGTCGTCTGGCTGGCGCCGCGGCCCAAAGCTCCGGTGGCGGCAGGCGCTGGCGGACACTAACCCCGCGCTTCACAGTTCGACACATTCGCCGCTGACTGCGGAAATGCACGTCCGTTAGATCTCTCCTCAACCAGCCTCGAACGGTCGGGGCCAGACAGAGGAATTGACGATGACGATCGAACCCAGATCAGGCCAGGTCCGGCCTAAGACCCGCCTTCGTGGATGGCTCACCGGCGCCGCGCTCGCCGGCGCCTTCGTGGCTGGCGGCATGACTCTCTCCGGCGTCTCCATGGCCGCCGACGCCATGGGTCACGGCATGGGCCACATGCAGGCCGAGCACGCCATGATGGCGGAGCATTTCGACAAGGCGCTCGACGCCGCTGAAGCCACGCCCGACCAGAGGGCGCGCATTCACGAGATTCTCAAGACGGCGATGCAGTCGATCATGCCGCTGCACAAGCAGATGGCGGACGCGCACGGCGAATTGCACCGATTGTTGGCCGCGCCGACCATCGACCGCTCGGCTCTTGAGACGCTGCGCGCCGACGAGATCGGCCAGCTCGACCAGGCCAGCAAGACCCTCGTCAGCGCCTTGGCTGACGCCGCCGAGGTGCTCACCCCGGCCCAGCGCGCTAAGCTGGCCGCGAAGATGATGGCGGACCATCAGCACTGACGCCCGTGACGGCTTCCCGCTCATGGCGACAGGCGGTCCGGCTTCGCCTAGGCTCCCCGACATGAGCGGGAAGGTCCTGATCATCGACGACGATGTCCGCCTGGCGGACATGGTGCGGACCTACCTCGCGGCGGCGGGCTTCACGGTCGAGGCGCGTCAGACAGGCCAGGCGGGCGTCGAGGCCGTGGCCCGTCGCGGGTCGACATTCGACGTCGTGGTGCTCGACATCATGTTACCGGATCTCGACGGCCTGGAGGTCTGCCGCCGCCTGCGCGCGATCAGCGACGTGCCCATCCTCATGCTCTCGGCGCGAGGCGAGGACGCCGATCGCATTGTCGGCCTCGAGATCGGGGCGGACGACTATCTGGGCAAGCCGTTCAATCCGCGCGAGCTCTTGGCCCGGCTCAAGGCGCTGCTACGCCGGCGCCGGGGCGAGGCCGGCGGTCAGACCCTCCGCTTTGGCCGCCTGGAGATCGACCCCGGCTCGCGCACCGTGCGCATCGACGATGAGCCGACGGGCCTGACCTCCTATCAGTTCGACCTGCTCCACATCCTGGCGCGTCACGCCGGCAAGGCGCTGGGCCGCGAGCGCCTGATGGACTTGGCCCGCGGCGAGGAGCTGGACGCCCTTGATCGTTCGATCGACGTCCACATCTCGCGCATCCGCGCCGCCATCGAGGACGACCCCACTCGTCCGCGACGGATCATCACCGTGCGCGGGGCGGGCTACCTCTTCGCCCGCGCCCAGGACCAGGGATGAGCATGGCGATCGTCTTCCGCCGCAGCCTGTTCTGGCGCGTCTACGCCACCTTCCTCGCTAGCCTGGTCCTGGTGGCGCTGCTGGGCGCCTTCATCTGGCACAACCGCGTGATTATCGAGCACCACGCGCCCATGCGGCACGGCGCCCTACACATGCTGATCATGCTGCTCCTCGTGGCAGGCGCTGTGGGTCTCGGGGCCTATCCGGCCATCGCCCGCCTGACGCGGAGACTGGAGAAGCTGAAAGCGAGCCTCGACGCCTGGGGCCCGGGCCGCCTCGATGTGCGCGCCGAGATCCAGGGTCGCGACGAAGTCGGCGCCGTCGCGGCTAGCTTCAACGCCGCCGCCGAACGGGTGGAGCGGCTGGTGGCCGCCCACCGCGACCTGCTCGCCCATGCCAGCCACGAGCTGCGCTCGCCGCTCGCCCGACTGTCGGTGGCCGTTGAGATGTACGCGGGCGCCCCCGATCCCGCGCTTCGGCCGCAGATCATACAGGACATCGCCGAGCTTTCGGCTTTGGTTGACGAGATCTTGCTGGCCAGCCGCCTGGACCAGGCGCCGGACCTGGGCCTCGGCGAATTGGTCGACTGTCTGGAACTGGCGGCCGAGGAGGCGGCGCGCGCGGGGGCGACCGTGCGTCACGCGGGGCCGGCCGACAGCGCCTTCGAGATCGCCGGCTCGCCGCGCCTGATCCGCCGGCTGATCCGCAATCTGCTGGAAAACGCCGTCCGCCACGGTGGGCCGCCGGTCGAGGTGACGCTAGACCACGTAGAAAATGCGGTGGCCATCCGTGTCTGCGACGGTGGGCCGGGGCTGGAGGCGGCCGACCGCGCCCGGGTGTTCGAACCGTTCTACCGGCCGGCGGGTCGAGCCGAGGCGGACGGCAGCTGGGGCCTCGGCCTCTCCATCGTCCGCCAGATCGCGGAGCGTCATGGCGGCAGCGTCCTATGCCAGGCGGGTCGAGGTGGCGGCGCCGAGTTCGTGGCGACCCTGCCGGCCGCGCCGCGCGCCTGAAGGTTCTTACCCCGCGCGTCCCACCACCGCGGTGGCGCGGCGCTCGAGCTTGCCCCAGCCGACGCGATAGCCGCGGATGGCCGACACCACGCTGCGCACCACCACCCAGTACATCAGCTGGCGATAGCCGAAGCGCTGCACCGGCAGCCAGACGAGATCGCCCCAGGGCGCGCGCCGCTCCAGCGCCATGCCGAGCGCGCCGGCCGACAGGTCGAGGAAGATGAACGCCGCCCAGTAGAACAGCGAGCGCAGGGTGTCGTCCGGCGACCATTCCACCGGGTGGAAATAGTGGCCGTAAAACGCCCAGATGAGGGATGAGACGATGGCCAGGTCCACCAATGGCGAGGCCACGGTGAGCACGATCTGGAACAGCCAGATCTGTGGCAGGGCCACGAAGCCCAACACCGGCTTGCGGGTGCTGAAGAGGTCGCCGCGGTGCTTCCACAGGCACTGCAATGTGCCGAACGACCAGCGAAACCGCTGATTGAGCAGACCGGCCACCGTGTCCGGCGCCTCGGTATACGCGCGGGCGGAAGAGTCGAACTCCACGCGCCAGCCGGCGCTCTGGCACGCCAAGGTCAGGTCCTGGTCTTCGGCCAGAGTATCGGCGGGATAGCCGCCCAGCTGGTTCAGGGTCTCGCGCCGCCAGGCGCCCACCGCGCCCGGCACCACCGTCACCGCGCCCAGCGCCGCCAAGGCCCGCCGTTCGAGGTTCTGGGCGGTGACGTACTCGAGGCCCTGCCAGCGGGTTACGAGGTTGAGCCGGTTGCCCACGATGGCGTTGCCGGCCACGGCCCCGACCCTGGGATCGGCGAACCAGCGCGCCAGCCGGGGCAGGGTTTCAGGCGGGAACAGGGTGTCGGCGTCCAGCGCCACGACGACCTCGCCCCGGCAAAGCTTGAGACCCCGATTGAGCGCCCGCGCCTTGCCGCCGTTTTCGAAGGTCAGCAGAGAGACTCGCGGCTCGTCGCTGAAAGCGGCGCGCACGGCGGCAGCCGTGCCGTCCTTGGATCCGTCGTCGACGACCAGCACCTCCAGATGGGTCCAGTCGGACTGGAGGATGCGCTCCACCGAAGAGACGATCACCTTCTCCTCGTTGTAGCAGGGGATCAGTACACTGATCATCGGGCCGGTCTCGCGGTCGAGCATCGGCGGTTCGCGGCCCGGTTCGCGGTAGCGATGCCACAGCGACAAGATCGCCAAGAACGCCAGCCGCGCGACTCCGAGGACGATGGCGACGGTGAACAGGGCCTGCATGCCCACGTTGATGTAACGGAAAAGGCCAAATCCCATCCGGTCCAGGAACAACTCCCAGGAGCTGCGCGATGTCGGCGGCAGGGCGTCGGCCCGGCTCATGCCGGCCAGCTGGTCGATGGTGACCAGGCGCAGGCCGCGGGCGCGGATGGCGTCGATCAGAACCGGTAGGGCCTCAACGGTGTGACTGCGGTCGCCGCCGGCGTCGTGCATCAGCACCACCTGCCCTGCCGTGGGGCCGGTGTCGGCGAGCCGAGCCATGGTCTTCTGGATGATGTAGTCCGGCGGCGGCTTCTTCCAGTCGTCGGTATCCACGCGCAGACCGGCGATGAGATAACCCAACCTTTGGGCGACAAGCAGGGGCTCGACTTCGCCCGGCGTCGACGGTTCGGCGTCGCCGAAGTAGGGCGGACGGAAGAAGCGCATCGACTTGCCGGTCAACACCGCGAATAGCCGCTGCGTGGTGTTGATCTCCAAGTCCGTCTGCGCCAGCGGCGTGTCGGCGATATTGGGATGGGTCCAGGTATGGTTGCCCACCATCATGCCTTCATTGACCTCACGCTGAACGAGGTCCGGCTTGGCCTGCATGTTCTGGCCGATGACGAAGAAGGTCGCCACGGCGTGCTTCTGTTTGAGGATGTCGAGGATCTTCGGCGTCCAGCGGCCGTCCGGCCCGTCGTCGAAGGTCAGCGCCACCCAGCCCGGATGGGCGCCGTAACGGTTGATCACATAGGACGTCGGCATGACCTTGTAGTCTTCGCCGGAGATCAGGCCGGTGTCGGGATCGATCTCGATCGAGCGCTGACCGGAAGTCGGTGAGGCCTCCACGTGCAGCACCTCGCCCGTGCCGTCGAAGTCGACCCCGACGCTGGGGTCGACGCTTTCCAGCCCTACGGGCTGGGCCGAATTGTAGGGTTGGCGAAGGTATTTCCAGATCGCCGGGTCCTCCGCGCCCATGCGCCAGAGGGCATAGCCCATCGGCCGGTAGGGATCGGTGACCTTGATCTCGTTGAAGAAGGTCGCGGCGTCGAGGAACCAGACGACATGCTTGCGGTGGTTGTCGTCCTCGTAGGCGAAATTGGGATTGAGCTCGTTGTCGTCGAAGCTGACGCTGGCGTCGGCGTCATGAGCCAGTTGGGTGGCGTCGTAAAACTCCACCGCGTCGGCGCTGCCAGGGCCGGTCTTGTCGGGAAGGGTCCAGTCGTAGCCCTCGGCCCCGATCGAGACCACGGTGCGCTGGGGGTCCAGAATCTTGAAATCCTTGGCCAGGGTCTGTTCGAACCACTCCTGGCCGGCGGCTGGGCCGGGATTGCCCGTGGCCCAGTGCTGATCATAAGCCATCAGCACCACCGAATCGGCGGCCGCGGCGAACTTGGCGAGCGGCCACGCGTCGTCGCCAAAAGGCGTCGCCACCCACACTTCACGGCCGATGGGCTTCAGGGCCGCGCGGGCCTGTGCGACCAGGGCGGGATATCGGGCCAAGGCGGCGGGAGAGATGTTCTCGAAATCGAAAACATAACCGGCGTAACCGCGCTGCTGAGCCAGGACGACCAGGTTGGAGATCAGCGCCTTTCCCGCCGCCGGATTGAGCAGCAGATTGTTGGCCAGCGGCCCGTCGCTGACGCCGTTGTGGGCGTTGTGGACCAGGGGCACGACCGACGGCGGCGTCTTGGCGCCGGCGATCAGCGCCTCGGCCTGCGGGTCCGAGGTCACCGCGACGCGGCCGAGCGAGCCGTCCAGCGAGATCCATTGCGGCGAGACCACATCCAGCTGATTGACGTGCCGCCGTAGCGACGTGCGGGAATCCTGATCCCAGGTGACGTAGAAGCCGACCGCCAGTGGACGCGCGCGGCCGCCGGCGGCGACCTTGTTGGGCCTGGGCACACGCCGCCATTCCAGCGGGCGCTTCAGCCGATGCGCCGTCTCCACGTGCATCGCCTGCAGGGCCTGCGGGTCCTTGAGCGTGAGGTCGGGCAGCCTGGGCGCGAAGGCCAGGGTGGCGAAGAACGCCGCCACCACCAGGGCCGCCGCCGCCAGAACCAGGCCCAGGCCCAGGTTGGCGCGCTTGGCGCGCCGGCCAGTCGGGTCGTGAAAGATGAACTCGTCCATCGTCGGGTGTTGGCGGCCTCGTGCCCGTCGGCGGATTCGCCCGCGCGCCGAAGATGACGCAAGGCGGGCGCGATGCAAGGGCGTCTGGCGGCGCCGTCGCCCTTGTGGGAAATTGTCGCGAGCCGACCGCTCGCGCTAAGCAGCCAATCCCTCCCAGATCATCGGCGGAAGAGGACATTTCGCAACTTGAGCCAGACGCCGGACCCATGCGACGCGGCGAAGGCCCGTCCCTCCGCGCGGGATATCGCCATCACCTGGTCGAGAATTCTCCTGGCTGCGCTGGTGGTGGGAGCCATTCTGGCGTTCTCTGGCGGCTTCGGAGCGGGCGGCAGGGGCATCGCCACCCACCTCGCCTACTGGCTGGTTGTAGCCGCGGCCGGGGTCACGCTCGGCGTGCTCATAGGGGTCTATGTCCTGCCGCGACGGTGGTTCGACCGCCGGCCGTGGCTCGCCTGGAGCGTGATCGTCCTGGCCCTGTGGGCGCCGATGACCGGCATGGTGGCCCTGGCCAACGCCATCGGCAACCACCATCCCCTGGCTCTGGACTACGTCTGGCAGTTTGCACCCTCGACCCTGGCGAGCACCGCCGCCATGACCGCGCTGGCCTTCCTGGTTCGCCGCCGCGACCCGGTCGAAACCCACGCCGCCGCCAAAGACGCCCCGCCGCCGAAGTTCCTTGAGCGCCTGCCGGCCAAGCTCGCCGGCGCCTCGCTATGGGCGGTGGAGGCGGAGGACCACTATCTGCGCCTGCACACCTCCCGCGGCCAGGACCTGATCCTGATGCGACTTGGCGACGCCATCGCCGAGCTGGAAGGGATCGAAGGCGCGCGCACCCACCGCTCCTGGTGGGTGGCGAGGGCGGCCGTCCGCAAGGTCGAGCGCGATGATGGCCGGGCGACACTGGTGCTGGAGGGCGGCGCCCAAGCGCCCGTCAGCCGCGCCTACGCCAAGATCCTCCGCGCGGCCGGGTGGTTTTAGGGCGGCGCGACCTCAGATTTTGCCCCGCCGCGCCCGCCACTGGTCAGCGCCCTGGCCCCAGATATCGATGTCCACATCGACGGGCGGGGGCAGGCGGTCGACCCTGAGCAGGGTCGAGCCGAGGCGTTTGGCCACGGCCTGGGAGTCGGTGTTGGCCGCGTCGATACAATGGATAATCTCGGTCCAGCCGAGCTTGTCGGCCGCGAAGTCCATACTCGCCGTCGCCGCCTCGACCGCATAGCCCTGGCCCCAGGCGTCCTGGATGAGGCCCCAGCCGACCTCCGTCCCCGGCCAGCCTTCCGGCTTATGAGGACCTATGCGACCGAGCCAGCGGCCGCTCGCCCGCTCAATTACCGAGAACATGCCGAACCCTTGCACGGCCCACGAGCCGACCACGCTGGTGAAGCCGCGCCAGGCCATGGACCTCGGTTGAATCCCGCCGAGATGCCGCATGACCGCCGGATCGGCGCAGAAGGCGGCGAAGTCGTCGAAGTCTTGCGCCGCCACCGGCCGCAGGATCAGGCGGTCTGTCTCGAGGACGGGGCCGTCCACGTCAGGCGAGCGCCGGCTCGATCTCCTTGCACGCGGCGATCAAGCCGCGGACGGAGTCGACGGATTTGGCGAACATGGCCTTCTCGGCCTCGTCCAGCGGGAACTCGAGGACCCGCTCGGCTCCGCCGGCGCCGATCACCGTGGGCACGCCGACATAGAGGTTGGAGAGGCCGTACTGGCCGGTGAGATGGGCCGCGCACGGCAGCACACGCTTTTCATCCTTGAGGTAGGACGCCGCCATGGCGATGGCGCTCTCGGCCGGGGCGTAGAAGGCCGAGCCGGTCTTGAGAAGGGCGACGATCTCGCCGCCGCCGCCGCGCGTGCGCTTGACGATGGCGTCCAGCGCCTCCTGGCTCAGCAGGCCTTGGCGAACGATTTCAGGCAGCGGCAGGCCGCCAATAGTCGAATGGCGCACCATCGGCACCATGTCGTCGCCGTGACCGCCCAGAGTCCAGGCGTGCACGTCGCGCACCGAGACGCCCATGGCCTCGGCCAGGAACCAGCGGAAGCGGGCCGAGTCGAGCACGCCGGCCATGCCGATCACCTTGGCGTGCGGCAGGCCGGAGAATTCGCGCAGCGCCCAGACCATGGCGTCGAGCGGATTGGTGATGCAGATGACGAAGGCGTTCGGCGCATGCGCCTTCAGGCCCTCGCCCACCGTCTTCATGACCTTGAGATTGATGCCCAAGAGGTCGTCGCGGCTCATGCCCGGCTTGCGCGGCACGCCAGCGGTGACGATGGCCACGTCCGCCCCGGCGATGCCGGCGTAGTCGCTGACGCCCTTGAGCGCGCAATCGACCCCGATCACCGGCGTGGCCTCGGCCAGGTCCAGCGCCTTGCCCTGCGGCACGCCGTCGACGATGTCGAAGAGGATCACGTCGCCCAGGCCCTCGCGCGCAGCGATGTGCGCCAGGGTGCCGCCGATCATTCCGGCCCCGATCAGGGCGATCTTCGCGCGAGCCATCGGCCTCAAACTCCTCGAATTGCGGGAAAGCGCGCGCGGTCTAGACCGGCGGGCCAAGGCCTGCAAGGCTGGGCCATGTTCACTCTGCACCCCGCCCTCGAAGCCTCCTCCGCCTCGATTGTCTCCCTCGGGCTCAGCGAAGCGCGGCTGCAGCTCGACGCCCGCTTTCCATGGATCATACTGGTGCCGCGCGTACCCGACGCCGGGGAGATGGACGACTTGACCGGCACTGACCAAGCCCGGCTGCTCGGCGAGATCCTTGCCGCCGGGCGCGCGGTGCAGGCCATTGGCGAAGCGTGCGGCCGGCCAATCGAGCGGCCGAACATCGGAGTCCTCGGCAACGTCACCCCGCAACTGCACGTCCACATCGTCGGCCGGCGCAGCGATGACGCCGCCTGGCCGGGCCCGGTCTGGGGCCATGGCGTCGCCGAACCGTACGAAGCGGCGACCCTGGCGGCGGCGATCGCCACGGCGGTCAAGGTGTTCGGCGGACCTAGCCGCGCCTGAGCGTCACCACCCGTGTTGCGCCGGGCTCGCGCAACACACCCTGCCAGGAACCCGAGCGTCGGCGCTCAAGATCAACCGAACGCGCGCCGTAGCGCAGCGTCAGCCGCCGGCCGTGACGCACGCAGTTCGCCGGACCCAGCCCACCATTTGGATCGCGCCAGGCGCATGGCAGGGCGCCGCCGGTCGGCGGATCGCCAATCTGGACGATAAACAGCGTCCGCCCACGCCCGTCTGTCAGAGTCCAGGTTCCGTCGAGAGGACCCTGCAGACCCTCGGCGCTGGCAGCCGAGGCGGCGATGCGCCCGCCGACGGCATCCTGGCCCCGCGCTCCGGCCGCCAGCACGCAAAGTACAAAAGCGGCCGCAATTTGCTTCATTCAGCCGCCGCGATGGCGTCCGCCACGGCCACCAGCCCGACCGCCTGATCGCGGTGCAGCCGCTCGGCCAGACGCCCTTCCACCCGCAGCGCGCCCTTGCCGGCGTTCTCAGGCGCGTCGAAGGCGGCGATCACCGCGCGGGCCCAGGCGACATCAGCTGCATCCGGGGTGAAGACGCGGTTGCAGATCTCCAGATGGCTCGGATGGATCAGGGTCTTGCCGTCGAAACCGAAGTCCACGCCCTGACGGCAGACGACTTCGAGCGCGGCGAGGTCTTCGATCTCATTGTGCACGCCGTCGAGGATGCTGAGGCCGGCGCCGTGCGCCGCGGTCACCGACAGCGACAGGGCGGCGTGGAAGGGCGTGCGCTCGGCCGTCATGCGCGCGCCCATCTCCTTGGCGAGGTCGTTGATCCCCATGGCGAAGGTCGAAAGCCGCGTGAAGCCGGCGCAGGCAGCGAGCCCGTGCAGGTCGAGGATCGCCGCGCAGGTCTCGATCATGGTCCACAGGCGCGTGCGCTCGGGCGCGGCGGCCAGAGCCTCATGGACGGCGGCGACGTCCGCCGCGGAGCTGATCTTTGGGACCAACACCGCGTCCGGACCGGCTTTGGCGACTTCCGCCAGATCGTCTGTGCCCCAGGGCGTCGACAGCGCGTTGACGCGCACCACCACCTCACGGGCTCCAAAGCCGCCGGCGCGCACCGCCGCCACAGCCGCCGCCCGCGCGGCCGGCTTGGCCTCGGGCAGGACCGCGTCCTCAAGATCGAGGATGACCACGTCGCAGGCCAGGGTTCGCGCCTTCTCAATCGTGCGCGGGTTGGAGGCCGGCATGTAGAGCGCGCTGCGACGCGGTCGGCGGAAAGGGGACATGAGCAGACCTTCGTGGCATAACCTCGCCCATGACCATCCGCTACGAGGCCGACGCGCGCAATGTCCTGGGCGGCGAACTCGCGCCCTGCTCGACCTCGCCGCTCACCGGCTTCTACCGCAACGGCTGCTGCGAGACCGGTCCCGACGACGTCGGCATGCACACAGTTTGCGCGGTGATGACCGCCGAGTTCCTGCGCTTCTCCCTCAGCGTCGGCAACGACCTCTCGACGCCCCGGCCCGAGTTCGACTTCCCCGGCCTCCGCCCCGGCGACCGCTGGTGCCTGTGCGCGCCACGCTGGAAGGAGGCGCTCGACGCCGGCGCCGCGCCCCTGCTGGTGCTGGAGGCGACCCATGAAGAGGTGCTGGCCATAGCGCCGCTGGGGGTGCTCAAGGACTACGCCGCGCCTCAGGCGAGCGAATAGGCGCGCTCCAGCCGATAGACCGAGCCTTCCTCCCTCGGCCAGCTGGAATAGAGCCCGAACCTCCGCACCGGAAACGCCGGCGATTTCAGCAAATTGTGGCTCTGCACCCAGGCCCCGACAGCGGCCGGGTCGGCGCCTCTCAGATAGGCGAGAGTGACGTGCGGGCGCCAGGCGCGCGCGTCGCGCGGCAGGCCGGCGCGACGGGCGGCGCCCTCGCAACGGCGGGCCAGGCGCTCCAGCGTCTCGTTCCGGGCCACACCCGCCCACACGGCGTGGATGTCGGCGCCTTCGCCGAAAGCGCCCACACCCTCCAGGGTGAGCTCGAACGGCCTCCCGCCGATTCTCGTCAACTCCGAATCGAGATCGTCGGCCTTGTCCTCGGCGATATCCCCGAAGAAGCGCAGGGTGATGTGCAGGCTCTCGGCCGGCCGCCAGCGCGCGCCGAGTATGCCTTTCTGTCGCGGCGCGAGCCCGGCGGCAATGTCGTCGGAGACAGCCACGGCGGCGAACAGGCGGATCATGCGGCGATCTCTAGAAGCTTACGCGTGCGTAACGAAGGCCGTCCTTGCGCAGCGCGCCCGGCGGGACGATATTTGGTCAGCGTCCGATCGGGACGCATGGACAAGGGTCTTGCAACAACATGAGCGATTTTGATCGCGGGCTGGTTCGGCCGACGAGCGCTGCGGCGCCGGACATGGCCGTCGACGCGGGCCTTCGCGGCTTCATGCTCGGCGTCTACAACAAGGTGGCCTTGGGACTGGTGATTTCCGCGGCCCTGGCATGGGTGACCGGCAACTATCCGCCGGCGCGGGCGTTGCTGTTCCAGGTCGATGGCTACGGGCGCATCGGATACACCCTCCTCGGCATGGTGGTGGCCTTCGCGCCGCTGGCCATTCTGCTTTTCCAGGCGTTCGCGCGCCGCGCGTCACCGCGCAGCGCCGCCATAACCTACTGGGTGATCGTCGCCCTCATCGGCGCCTCGTTCGGCATGCTGTTCCAGATCTACGCCGGAGCGAGCATCGCCCAGACATTCCTGGTCACCGCCATCGCCTTCGGCGGCCTTTCGCTGGTGGGCTACACCACCAAGCGTGACCTGCGGCCGATGGGCAGCTTCCTGATCATGGGCCTGTGGGGCCTGATAGTGGCCATGCTGGTCAGCCTGTTCTTCCACTCGGCGGCCATGGTCTTCGCCATCAACGCCATCGGCGTTCTGATTTTCGCCGGCCTGATCGCCTGGGACACCCAGCGCCTGAAGACGATGTACTATCAACTGGGCGGCGATCAGGCGGCCATGAGCGTGGCCACCAGCTATGGCGCGCTCAGCCTCTACCTCGATTTCGTCAACCTGTTCCGCTTCCTGCTCTTCTTCATGGGCGGCAGCCGCCGGTAGGCGCGCGTAGGCGAGCGATCCTGAGAAGCCCCGGCCTCACCGCCGGGGCTTTTCCTATTCCACCACCGCGAAGCGGGCGCGATCGAACACCTTGAGGACCTGGCCGAGGTCATGGCCGCGCCGCAGCACCAGCCCTCCTTGGGCGGTGACCGTCCAGGCCCCCTGGCGCGCGGCCAGGTGCGGGCGCTTTTCGATGCGGTAGATCGGCGTCTCGCTGGAACGGCGGAAGACGGAGAACACCGCCGCATCTCTCAGGCCGTCGATTGCGTAGTCGCGCCAATGGCCCGCGCCCACCATACGCCCGTAAAGTCTCATCAATTGGTCAAGTTCACGCCGCTCGAAGAAGACGGCGGCGGACGTAGCGGCGATGGAATCAAAGGCCATGCAAGCAAAACTCTAGCCAACGATTCGCGCCTTGGCGAGCCGCCGCGACGCCACAGCGGGGCCGCAATCTTTGCCGCGCCGAAAATAGGCGGCAACAAACGCCTTGTATGGAGCGCTCACCCTCAATCGGAGCCCTACCTCCATGTTCAACGTCCGTCTGCCGGCCCTGGCGCTCATCGCGGCCCTCGCCGGCGCCTCCGCCGTCCAGGCCCAGGACGCCCCTTCGACCCCCGGCGCGCCGGCGGCGCACAGGGCCTGGGATCCGGCTCAGTTCCGCGCCCGCATGGAAGCGCGTCACGCCGAACGCCTGAAGGCCTTGCACGACGTGCTGGCCATCCGGCCCGACCAGGAGAGCGCGTTCCAGGCCTTCGCCTCCGCCGTCAGGCCGCCAGAGCGCACACCCGGCGACCATCCGGGCGGCAAGGGCGGCGACCACGCCCAGCTGGCCAGCCTGACCACGCCCGAGCGCCTGGACCACACGGCCCAGCGCATGCAGGAGCGCACACAGCGCCGCCAAGCCGCTTTCGCGCGCCGCGCCGAGGCCACCAAGGCCCTCTATTCGGCCCTCAGCCCCGAACAACGCCGTACTATGGACGCCCTGCCTCTCCTGCGCGGCGGCCATGAAGGCCGCGGCGGCTGGGGCAAGGGTCGCGGCCGCTGGGGCGGCCACGGCATGCAAGACCGCGGCCAGGGCTGATTTTGCACGAACGGGCGGCGGCTGACGCTTCCGCCCGTTCGGTATTATATTGACGCCCATGGCCGTGGCCGTCCGCGTCAGTCCCAAGGACTTCTTCACCCCCGAGGAATGGGCGCCGCTCTCCGCGCGCTCGTCGTGGAAGGGCCTGGCGCTCGTCGCCCACGGCTGGGCGGTGATCGGCGCGGCGACGGTGATGGGGATCATCTGGCCGGTGACGGTCCCGCTCGCGGTGGTGATCATCGGCGCGCGTCAGCTCGGCCTCGCCATCCTGCTGCATGACGCCGCCCACGGGGCCCTGCACCCCAATCCGAAGATCAATGACTGGGTGGCCGAGTGGCTGTGCGGCGGCGGGCTGGTAGCCTACCGCAACTACCATCTACAGCATCACAAATACGCCCAGCAGGCGGAGGATCCGGACCTCGGGCTCTCGGCGCCGTTCCCGATCACGCGGGCATCCCTGACACGCAAGATCGTCCGCGACCTCACCGGCCAGACCTGGTTCAAGCAGCGTTTCGGCCGCCTGGTCGACCGGCTCAAGGCGGGCGAGGAGCCAGTGCTGAAGGTCCTCGCCAATGAGGCCCGTCGACAGCGCCGCTGGCTGATCTTCAACGCCCTGGCCATCGCCGCCTTCAGCCTGGCGGGCTACTGGTGGGCGTGGTTCGCGCTGTGGCTATTGCCGCGGGCGACCTGGTTCCAGCTGGTCACGCGCCTGCGCAACATCGCCGAGCACGCGCTGGTGGCCAAGAACGAACCCGATCCCCTGCGCCACGCCCGCACCACTCACGCCAACCTGATCGAGCGGGCGCTCATCGCGCCCTACTATGTGAACTATCACTGCGAGCATCACATGTTCATGCACACGCCATGCTGGGGCCTGCCGCGCATGAGCCGGCTCCTGGCGGCCAAAGGCGTGACACCGCGCATGCGCACCGCGCCCGGCTATCTGAGCGTGCTCAGCGCCGCCGCGCCGGTCTGACCCGCCCGTGGCGCCCAACCCAGAGGCATCTGTCAGACGGAAAAAGCGCCGCGTGGCCCTCGGCGGGATGTTCTGGTTGCTGACCGCCATGTTCCGCGCCGACCCGCCGCCGCCACCGCATACCGAGGAAACCGGCCGGGTGCGCCGCGACGCCGCCGGCGATCCACCGGAACCATAGCGCCGGCTATTCTACTTCGCCTCCGCGTCCCGCCGGGCCAGAACCCGCAAGCGCAGCGCGTTGAGCTTGATGAACCCGGCGGCGTCGCGGTGGTCGTAGGCCTGGACGCCTTCCTCGAAGGTGACGAGATCCTGGTCGTAGAGTGAATAGGGGCTCTCTCGGCCGGTCACCGTGACATTGCCCTTGTAGAGCTTCAGCCGCACGCGGCCGGTGACCAGCGCCTGGGAATGGTCGATGGCCGCCTGCAGCATCTCGCGCTCGGGCGCGAACCAGAAACCGTTGTAGATCAGCGACGCATAGCGCGGCATCAGCTCGTCCTTGAGGTGCATGGCCCCGCGGTCGAGGGTGATTGACTCGATCCCGCGGTGCGCCGCCAGCAGGATCGTGCCGCCGGGCGTCTCATAGATCCCGCGCGATTTCATGCCCACGAAACGGTTCTCCACCAGGTCCAGACGGCCGACGCCGGAGTCGTGACCGAGCTGGTTGAGCCGGGTCAACAGGGCGGCGGGGGAGAGGCGCTCGCCATCGACGGCCACCGGATCGCCGGCCTCGAAATCGAGGGTGAAGGTCACCGCCTTGTCCGGCGCGTCCTCGGGGGCGATGGTGCGCATGTGCACGAACTCGGGCGCGGCCATGCTCGGGTCCTCCAGCACCTTGCCCTCGGAAGAGGAGTGCAAGAGGTTGGCGTCGACGCTGAACGGCGCCTCGCCCAGCTTGTCCGTGGCGATGGGGATCTGGTGGTCGCGGGCGAAGGCCAGCAGCGCCTCGCGACTCTTGAACGCCCACTCGCGCCACGGCGCGATGACGCGGATATCGGGCTCGAGCGCGTAGTAACCCAGCTCGAAGCGGACCTGGTCGTTGCCCTTGCCGGTAGCGCCGTGACAGACGGCGTCGGCGCCGACCTTGCGGGCGATATCGATCTGGGCCTTGGCGATCAGGGGCCGGGCGATGGAGGTGCCCAGCAGGTACTGACCCTCATAGACCGTATTGGCGCGGAACATCGGGAACACAAAGTCGCGCACGAACTCTTCGCGCAGGTCTTCGATGAAGATGTTCTCGGGTTTGATGCCCAGAAGCAGCGCCTTCTCGCGCGCCGGACCCAGCTCCTCGCCCTGGCCGAGATCGGCGGTGAAGGTCACCACCTCGCAACCCACCTCCTGCTGCAGCCACTTGAGGATGATCGAGGTGTCGAGACCCCCCGAATAGGCGAGCACAACCTTCTTGGGGCGAGAGTCGGCGGTCATGAGATCTCCGGGGGAATGCCGGGCGCTTAAAGCCCCGCGCGCGCCCCGAGCGCAAGCCGCTTGTTCACACCGTCATCTGCGCACCGAGCTCGATCACCCGGCCGGGCGGGATGTGGAAGAATTCGCTCGGGTTGGCGGCGTTCTTCTGCAGGAAGATGAACAGCCGGTCCTGCCACATAGGCATGCCGGAATGGGCGTCGGGCACCACCTTGCGCCGGCCTAGGAAGAAGCTGGTGGTCATGATGTCGAACTTCAGGCCCTGTTTCTTGCACTCGGCCAGGGCGCGAGGAACGTTTGGGCTCTCCATGAAGCCGTAGTTCAGGGTCACGCGCGTGAAATCGCCGTTGATCGGCTCGATGACGACGCGCTCGGCCAGGGGCACCCGCGGCGTCTCGGCCGTGCGGATGGTCAGGATCACATTGCGTTCGTGCAGCACCTGGCTGTGCTTCAGGTTGTGCATCAGCGCCACCGGGGCGAGATCCGGCGTCGAGGTGGGAAAGATGGCCACGCCCGGCGCGCGCCAGGGCGGACGGGCCTCCAGCAGCTCGATCATATCGGCCAGTGGCACGCTCTCGGCCAGGGTCTTGGCGCTGAGAATGGCCACGCCCTTGGCCCAGGTCTCCATCACGATCACCAGCCCAGCGCCGAAGACCAACGGAATCCATGCCCCATCGGCCAGCTTGGTGAGGTTGGAGGTCAGGAACACCGTGTCCACGAAGGTGATCGGCGCGAACAGCAGCAGCACGCGCGGCCAACTCCAGCCCCACATGCGCCGCGCCACCACATAGGCGAGGCAGGTGGAGACGAACATCGTGCCGGTGACGGCCACGCCATAGGCGCTGGCCAGACGGTGCGAGGTCTGGAACACCAGCAACAGCACCAGCACGCCGACCATCATCAGGGTGTTCACCGCTGGCACGAAGATCTGCCCCGTCTGGGTCTCAGAGGTGCGGGTGATGGAAATGCGCGGCAGCAGGCCCAGCTGCGCCGCCTGCTGGGCCATGGAATAGGCGCCGGTGATCACTGCCTGACTGGCGATGACGGCGGCCGCGGTCGCCAGCGCCAAGACCGGCCAGTAGACCGCGTGGGGGGTCATCACAAAGAACGGGTTGTGGCGCGCCATCGGATGGCTCAGCACCAGCGCACCCTGACCGAGGTAGTTGAGCGCCAGACACGGCCAGACGACCGCCAGCCAGGCGAAACGGATTGGGCGGCGGCCGAACTGACCCATGTCGGCATAGAGCGCCTCGGCGCCGGTCACCGCCAGGAACACACTGCCCAGGATGATGAAGCCGACGACGCCGTTCTCGGCCAGGAAGCGCACGGCGAAATAGGGATTGAGCGCCCAGAACACCGACGGGGCCTTGACGATATTGATCACGCCGAGCGCGCCCAGGGTCAGGAACCACAGGGCGGTGACTGGGCCGAACAGCGAGGCCACGCGGTGCGTGCCCCGCGCCTGCACCATGAACAGCGCGATCAGGATGCCGGCCGCCACCGGCAGCACCATGGGCGTCAGCATATGGCCGATGTGCGGGGCGACGCTCAGGCCCTCCACCGCCGACAGCACCGAGAAGGCCGGGGTGATGACTCCGTCGCCGAAGAACAACGCCACCCCGATCACCCCGACCAGGAAGAGCAACCGCGTTGACCCGCCCGACACGCGCTGCGCCAGGGCCATCAAGGCGACGGAGCCGCCCTCGCCCTTGTTGTCGGCCCGCATCAACACGGTGATGTATTTGAGGGTGACAATCAGGGTCAGGGTCCACAGAATCAGGGACACCACTCCCAGCACGGCGATGTGCGGCGGCCCGACCGGCCGCGAATGGGCCAGCGCCTCACGCAGGGCATAGAGCGGGCTGGTGCCGATGTCGCCGAACACCACGCCGAGCGCACCCAGCGTCAGGGCGGCAAAGCTCCGCTTGCGGCCGCGCTTCGGAGCGCCTTTGGACGACGGTGTTGGCGCGGGGGCCGTATCGCCCAAGCTCGAAAGTCTCCGAAGGGGCGGGGCCCGCTGCAGCCGGTGGCGCTACACCTTATCCCTGTGGCGTTCAATCGCGGCGCGGCCGTTCATCCGCCGCGCCCTCGCCTTTCCAAGCGGTGTGGTCGCCGCTAGGGTCCCGGCGCATGAGCAGCCGCCTCGCCCTCGTCACCGGCGCGTCCGCGGGGATCGGAGCGGCCTTCGCCCGCATCTACGCCAGCCACGGCTATGACCTCGCCCTCACCGCCAGGCGTGAGGACCGCCTGCTTGCCCTAGCCGACGAGGTGCGGCTGGCGCACGGCGTCGAGGTGCTGGTGCTGCCCGCCGATCTGGCGGACCCGGCCGCGCCGGCGGCCCTGATCGGCGAGGTGGTCGCCCACGGTCGCGCGGTCGACGCTCTGATCAACAACGCCGGCTATAGTCTCGTCGGCCCCTTCGCCGACAGCCGCTGGGAGGACCAGGCGGCTTCGCTGCAGGTCATGGTCTCGGCGGTGTGTGAGCTGGCGCACCGCGTCCTACCGGCGATGGTCGAGCGGCGCTTCGGGCGCATCGTCAATGTCGCCTCCTTGGCCGGCATCGCCCCAGGCGCGCCGGGCGCCGGCCTCTACAGCGCCGCCAAGGCCCTGGTGCTGAGCTTTTCCCAGACCCTGCATCAGGAGCTGACCTCCAGCGGCGTGCATGTCAGCGCCCTTTGTCCCGGCTACACCTGGTCGGAGTTCCATGACGTCAACAACACCCGCGAGCAGATGAGTCGCATGCCGCAATGGCTGTGGATGGGTGCCGACGAGGTGGCGGCCAGCGGCTACGAGGCGGCCGAGGCCAACCGGCCGGTGTGCGTGCCGGGCGCGCCCAACAAGGCGATCACCGCGCTGGTTCATCTGCTGCCGGACGAGTGGGCCATGGCCCTGATGGCCCAGCGCGGTAGGCTCGGAGTCGGGCGGCCCTAGTTGGCGTGGTGGGCGCCCTGATAGGGCTGGGCGACCTCATGGCGCACGGAGCCGAGGGTCGACGCGGCCCAGCCGGTCAGAATGAACTGCACCGCCATGGCGGTGAGCAGCAGGCCCAGCACCCGCACCACGATCACCATGCCGACGCGTCCCATGGCCTTGGAGATCTGGCTGGTGAACCAGAACGACAGCACGATGGTCAGCGAGGTGGCGATAATGACGCCCAGGCCGATGAAGACGCCGGTCGCGCCCAGCTGCTTGGCCTCCTCGGCGTAGATCACCGCCGATGAGATCGCCCCCGGCCCGATGAGCAGGGGCATGCCGAAGGGCACGATCAGGCTCTCGAACCGCCGCGCGGCGTAGGCGCGCACCGACAGGGGCGGCCCGTCCGCGCCCTCGTCGGTGAAATCCTTGACGATGTCGCCGCGCACCATGTCCAGGCCCATGAGCAGCAGGACGATACCGCCGGCGATGCGGAACGCCGGCAGGGAGATTCCGAAGAAGCGCAGCAGCCCCAGACCGGTCACGAAGAAGAAGGCCAGGAAGACCAGGGAGAACAGAGCCATGTAGACGGCCGTCAGCCGGCTCTGGGCCGGCGTCGCGCCCACGGTGGCGGCCGCATAGAGCGGCACATTGCCCACCGGGTCGATCAGGGCGAACAGGGCGATAAAGAAATTGATGGCGAAAGTGGCCGCGTCCATGGGCCTCCGCTTAGCTCAGTTCGCGCCGCGCCGCGACCGGGAGGCTCAGAAGTCGATCGCGCGGCCCTTGAGATCCCAATCGCCATAGCGCGTCGGATCGGGGCCCTTGGGGCCGCCGATCTCTTTCGGAAGGCCGGCTTGGGCCTCGTCGAGCGCCGCGCGCCGAGCGGCCGCCTCCTCCAGCGCGCGCCGCGCCGCCGCCGTCAGAGGCTTGCCGGGGGCCGCGCCGAACGGGACCTGCTCGCTCATGCCCCGAGCCTAAGGCGCATTGACACGGACGCCAACACGCCGCACGGCGCCGCCGATGAATTCCAAGCCCGCCACGGCGGATCCCGCCCTCGCCGCCCGCGCCGCGGCCTTGAAACTGCTGACCTCGGCCCTGGCGGACAGGGCCGGCCTGGAGGCGGGCCTCTCCGGCCTGGCGCGGCTCACGCCCGAGGATCGCGCCTTCGCCCGCGCCCTGGTCATGGTGACGCTCCGCCATCTGGGGCCGATCGATCGGGCGCTGGACGCGCGCTTGAAGCGTGAGCCGCCGGCGCCCGTACGCGACCTCCTCCGCCTCGGCCTCGCACAAGCCTACTGGCTGGCGACGCCGGACTTCGCCGCGGTCGACACCACGGTCGGCCTCTCGCCCAAGCCCCTCCGCGGGCTGGTCAACGCCGTCCTGCGCGGCCAGCTGCGCGACAGACCGCCGGCCGACGACCCCGAAGCGCTGGCGCCGGCCTGGCTCTACGCCCGTTGGCGCACCGCCTATGGCGAGGAGGCCGCCCGCGCTGTCGCCGCCACGATCGCCGAAGAGCCGGCCACCGACCTTAGCGTCAAGGGCGCGCCGTCGGCGGAGTTGATCGAAGCGCTGGCGGCCGAGGTCGTGCCCGGCGGCACGTTGCGCACCCGCCGGCGCGGCGACCTCGCCGCGTGGCCGGGCTTTGCGGACGGCGCCTGGTGGGCGCAGGATGCGGCCGCCGCCATCCCCGCGCGCCTGCTGGAGGTCGGCCTTGACCAGACCGTCCTTGACCTGTGCGCCGCCCCCGGCGGCAAGACGCTGCAGCTGGCCGCGGCCGGCGCCCGCGTCACCGCCCTCGACCGCGCGCCCGCCCGCTTGGCGCGGCTTTCGGACAATCTCGCCCGGATGGGAGTTGAGGCGGAGGTCGTCGCCGCGGACGCCGCCGGCTGGCCGGACGGACGGACCTTCGACGCCGTGTTGCTCGACGCGCCCTGCTCGGCCACCGGGACCTTCCGTCGCCATCCGGACGTGCTGTGGAACGCGCGGCCCTCCGACATAGCCTCCCTGGCGGGCGTCCAGGCCCGACTCCTGGCTTCGGCGGCGGCGCGCGTGAAGCCGGGCGGGCGCCTCGTCTATAGCGTTTGCTCCCTGGAGCGGGAGGAGGGCGAAGATCAGGTCGGCGGCTTCCTGGCCGCCCATGCCGATTTCGCGCTCGATCCGCCCGCGCCGGGCGAAGGCGGCGCCCCGGCGGCGAGCCTGGCGCCGGAGGGCTGGCTGCGCATTCTGCCCCACCACTTGGCCGGCGGCCTCGACGGCTTCTTCATTGCCCGCTTCCGCCGAGGGGCGTGACGACGCGGCCGCCAGGCCGTAAAGCCAAGCCATGGCTGGCCCGATCATCGCTCCCTCCATCCTCTCCGCCGATTTCGCCCGGCTAGGCGAGGAAGCTCGCGTCATCGAAGCCGCCGGCGCCGACTGGCTGCATGTCGATGTCATGGACGGCCATTTCGTACCCAATATCACCATCGGCCCTATGGTCGTGGCGGCGATCCGGCCGCATGTGACCATTCCGCTCGACGTCCACCTGATGATCGCGCCGGTGGATCCTTACCTCGAAGCGTTCCGCGACGCCGGCGCCGACCGCATGCTGGTCCATCCCGAGGCCGGGCCCCACCTCGACCGCACCCTTCGGCGAATCCGTGACCTAGGCGCCAAGGCGGGCGTGGTGCTCAATCCCTCGACGCCGCCGGAAGCTATCGAATGGGTGCTCGACACTGTCGACCAGATCCTGGTGATGAGCGTCAATCCTGGCTTCGGCGGCCAGAAGTTCCTCGTCTCCCAGCTGGCCAAGATCGAGCGTCTACGCGCCATGATCGACGCCACGGGGCGCGAGATCGTGCTCGAGGTGGATGGCGGCGTCGATCCCGTGACCGCGCGGCGGTGTGTGGCGGCCGGCGCCACTGCGCTCGTCGCCGGGGCCGCCGTGTTCAGGGACGGTCCGGCGCGCTACGCCACCAACATCGCCGCGATCAGGGGCCGTTGACAGCCCACCGCCCGCGCCTATTTTCCGCCGGCCCGCGCGTGACTGGCGATCTGAGGTGGACCACCACCGGGGAGCGCGCGGGAAGCTAGCCGCACGCCTGGGCGCCTCACCTCGAATTCCAGGAGTCCCGCATGAGTGCGCCCACCTTTCCGCCCGCCCCCGACCTCGCCCCTGTCCGCCGGGCGCTGATTTCCCTGTCGGACAAGACCGGTCTGATCGACCTCGCCCGCGACCTCGCCGCGTTGGGCGTCGAGCTTGTCTCCACCGGCGGCACGCGGACGGCCATCGCCGCCGTCGGCCTTCCGGTGAAGGATGTCTCCGAGATCACCGGCTTTCCCGAGATGATGGACGGCCGGGTCAAGACCCTGCACCCAGCCGTCCACGGCGCTCTCCTCGGCGTGCGCGATGCGCCCGAGCATGCGGCGGCCATGGCCGCGCACGACATCGCCGGGATCGATCTGCTTTACGTCAATCTCTATCCCTTCGAGGCCACGGTTGCGGCCGGCGCCGACTTCGACACTTCCATCGAGAACATCGACATTGGCGGCCCGGCCATGATCCGTTCGGCGGCCAAGAATCACGCCTATGTCGCCGTGTGCACCGATGCGGCTGATGTCACCGAAGTTATGGCGGCGCTGAAGAGCGACGCCGGCACACGGCTGGAGCTTCGTCGAGCGTTGGCCGCCCGCGCCTACGCCCGCACCGCCGCCTATGACGCCGCCATAGCCCGGTGGTTCGCCGCGCGCCTCGGCGACGAGTGGCCCGCCCGCAAGGCCATCGCCGGCCAACTCAAGCAGGCCATGCGCTATGGCGAGAACCCGCACCAGGGCGCGGCGCTCTATGTCTTCCCCAATCCGCGCCCCGGCGTCGCCACCGCCCGCCAGATCCAGGGCAAGGCGCTCGGCTACAACAACATCAACGACACCGACGCGGCGCTGGAGCTGGTGGCCGAATTCGATCCCGCCGCCGGTCCCGCCGTCGCCATCATCAAGCACGCCAATCCCTGCGGCGTCGCGCTGGGTGAGACGCTGGAAACCGCCTACCGCCGCGCGCTGCAATGCGACCCGGTGTCGGCCTTCGGCGGCATCATCGCCGTCAATGGGCGCCTCGACGAGGCGGCGGCCCGGGCCATGGTCGAGATCTTCACCGAGGTGGTCATCGCGCCTGAGGCCGACGAGGCGGCGATCGCCGTGTTCGCGAAAAGGAAGAACCTGCGCCTGCTGATCACCGGCGCCCTGCCCGATCCGCGCGCGCCGGGCGAGACCTTCAAGTCGGTGGCGGGCGGCTTCCTCGTCCAAGCCCGCGACGCGGCCGCGCTCACGACCGCCGATCTCAACATCGTCACCCGCGCCCAGCCGACGGAAGCTCAGGTGCGCGACATGCTGTTCGCCTTCACCATCGCCAAGCACGTCAAGTCCAACGCCATCGTCTTCGCCAAGAATGGTCAAACCGCAGGCATAGGCGCCGGACAGATGAACCGACGCGATTCAGCCCGCATCGCCGCCTTGCGCGCCGCCGAGGCGGCCCAGGCGGCCGGCCTGCCACGCTCCCTGGCCGAGGGCTCGGCCTGCGCGTCGGACGCTTTCTTCCCCTTCGCCGACGGACTCCTGCAGGCGATCGAGGCCGGCGCTGCTTCGGTGATCCAGCCCGGCGGCTCGATCCGCGACGCCGAGGTCATCGCCGCCGCCGATGAGGCCGGCATTCCCATGGCCTTCACCGGCGTGCGGGTGTTCAGACACTAGGCAAATGGTCGCGGACCCCGCCCCAGGGGGTTCCGATCCGCCAAATCCGCTTAAACTGCTGATTCGCTCAACTGCACGCAAAGGAGCGAATGGCGTGTCGGTGCTCGAAACGAACCTCGTCGACTATATCTATCTGGAAGAAGAGGACGACCAGATCCCGGTGCTGGTGATCAGCGACCCGCTGAGCTGGCGACCGCCGGAGGACCGCCGCCACCTCCTGGCCCTGCGCGAGAAGATCAAAACCCAGATCGCCTTTGTGGAGACCGGCCAGCTCACCGGTGTCTGGCCTAACTACAACGGCGGCCTGGTGCGGGTTCAGGTCTACGCCTCCTGCGCGCTCAGCGATGCGGCCCACGACTTCTACGCCACCGCTCGTCAGGCGATGACCGACGCCAACATGGAGCTGCGCGTCCGCCTGTTGGACGCGTGAGGGTTTCTCTCCCTGCTCACCGAGAGGGGGCGACCGCGTTTGAATTCCCTCCCCCGAAAGGGAGAGGCGAGCCAGTGCTACCCCTTTGGAACCTCGGCGCAGATCGTCTCGGCCTTCGCGAACAGGGCCGGATCGATCGTAAGGCCTGAAGCGGCGGCGTTCTCTTCCAGCTGAGCCGGCCGGCTGGCCCCGACGATGGCCGAGGCGACATTCTCCTCGCGCAGCACCCAGGCCAGCGCAAACTGGCCGAGCGTGCAGCCGGCCTCGGCCGCCAGGGGCTTCAGCCTTTCCACGGCCTCAAGCACCTCGGGCCGCATCCAGCCCGAGATCGCGCCGCTCATGGACCCACTGGCCGCGCGGGTGTCGGCCGCCGGCTTGGCACCCGGCGCGTACTTGCCGGTGAGGACGCCCTGGGCCAACGGCGACCACACGATCTGAGAGACGCCGTGGTCGCGGCAAAAGGGAATGACCTTCTCCTCCGGCCGTCGCCATAGCAGGGAATATTGCGGCTGGCTGGAGATGAAGCGCTCGCCGCCGGCAAGGGCGAAGGCGTCGGCGATGTGCGCCGGCGACCACTCCGAGAAGCCGATCCAGCGCGCCTTGCCGGCCCTCACCACCTCGGTGAGCGCCTCCATGGTCTCTTCGAGCGCCGTTTCGGGGTCGTAGCGGTGGCATTGATAGAGATCGACGAAATCGGTGCGCAGCCGCGTGAGCGACGCGTCGATCTGCTTGTGGATCTGGACGCGTGAGAGGCCGCGGTCTTCAGGTCCCATCTCGCCGAAGAGCTTGGTCGCCAGCACATAGGACTCGCGCGGACGGCCAGCCAGGGCCTCGCCGAGGAAGCTCTCCGCCGCGCCGCGGCCATAGACATTGGCCGTATCGATGAAGTTGATCCCGAGGTCGAACGCTCGGTCGACGCAGGCCTTGGCCGCGTCACGTTCCACGCCAACGCCGAAAGTGAGCCAGGAGCCCAGCGAAATCTCCGACACGGTCAGGTCGCTGGCGCCCAGCTTGCGGTATTTCATGTCGTGAGACTCCCTCAGGCCGCGGCCAGCTCGCGCAGGGCGGCATTGGCGATGGTCAGTTTGGCGAAACTCCAGCCGCCCGGCGCGCGCTCCACTTCTTCCAGCGCGCGGCGAACGGAACGCACGGTCTCGGCCCGGTCCGAGGCCCAGACCGTCACCGCGTGAGCGGCCGCCTTGTCGCCGTCGGAGGGCGGGCCGCCAGCGTCCATGATCGCCCCGGTGAGGCCGGCCTGTTCACCGACCATGTCTTCGATCAGGCGGCGTACGGCCAGGCGCTCGAACGGGTCCTCACCCTCCGAGCGCGAGGCGGCGGCGGCCCGTAGGCGGTCGAAGCCGAACACACCGCCGACCTTGTGGTAGACCTGGGCTGTCGGGCCCAGGGGCCAGGCCCTGTCCTTGGCCAGATCGCTCAGTGAGGCGGCCTGGGTCAGGGGTCGCATCAGGGCCACGGAGTGGGCCACGGCCTTGGGCGCGCCGGCCTTGACCCAGCCGGCGGCGCGCCGCACGGCGGCCTTCTGCTCGAAGGGCGAAAGGACCGCGGGGACCATATCCTTAAGCGCATCCACGGCCGGCCGGTAGGCGCTGACCAGGGTCTGCACCCGCGGCTGCTTGCCGGCGCGGCGGGCCAGCCAATAGGTCTGGCCGCGCAGCAGATCGGTCAGCTCGCCGAACAGGGCCGCCTGGCCCGCCCAAGGCGCCTTGCCATCGAGGCGCGCCACCCGCTCCCAGGCGTCGTCGAAACGCAGGGTCTGGCGAGCCGCCTCGAAGGCCGTGACCAGGGCGGCGGTGTCGCAGCCGGCCGCGGCGCGCAGGCGTCCCGGAAAGGTCGGGCCGCACAGGTTGACTATGTCGTTGTCGACCACCGTGGCGATGATCTCGCGGCGCAGGCGGTGGCGCTTCATCTCGTCCTCGAAGCGCCCGAGAGGCCGTGGGAAATAGTCCTCAAGCAGCTTGAGGAACCAGGGATCGTCCGGGGCCGACGAGGCGACGATGTCGTCGAACAAGTCGAGTTTGCCATAGGCGAGCAGGACGGCGAGTTCCGGCCTGGTGAATCCCTTGCCGAGCTTGGCTCGCTCAGCCATCGCCACCGCGTCGGGCAGGCCTTCCAGCACCCGGTCGAGACGCCCCAGACTCTCCAGACGCGCCATGAACTTGGCCTGGGCTTCCAGAGACTCGGCGCCTTCGGCCTCGAGCAGCGAGAGGGCCAGAGTCTGGTCGTAGTTATGCTTCAGCACGTGGGACCCGACCTCGTCGGTCATGGACGCCAGCAGGGCGCCGCGGTCGGCGCGGGCAAGCTGGCCCGCCCGTTCGGCCATGCCGGTAAGGATCTTGATGTTGACCTCGTGGTCGGAGGTGTCGACGCCGGCCGAATTGTCGATGGCGTCGGTGTCGATCCGCCCGCCGCAGAGGGCGTATTCGATGCGCGCAGCCTGGGTGAGACCAAGATTAGCGCCCTCGCCGACCACCTTGCACCGTAGTTGGGCGCCGTTGACGCGCACCGCGTCGTTGGCCTTGTCGCCGACGTCGAGCTGGGTCTCCGCCGTCGACTTCACATAGGTGCCGATGCCGCCGAGATAGAGCAGATCGGCACGGCTCTTCAGGATGATGTGGATCAGCTCGGCCGGCGACAGCGCCTCGTCTTTCACCTCGAGCAGGGTCCTGATCTCGTCGCTGAGGGGGACGGATTTCATGCTGCGCGACCACACGCCGCCGCCGGATGAGATCGCCGCCCGGTCGTAGTCATTCCAGGACGAGCGCGGCAGGTCGAACAGGCGCTTGCGTTCATTCCATGACGCGGCCGGATCGGGGTGAGGATCCAGGAAGATATGCCGGTGGTCGAAGGCCGCCCTCAGCTTGAGGGTCTTGGACAGCAGCATGCCGTTGCCGAACACATCGCCCGACATGTCGCCGATGCCGACGACGGTGATCGGATCCTTCTGGATGTCGACACCCATTTCGCGGAAGTGGCGCTTGACCCCTTCCCACGCGCCCCGGGCGGTGATGCCCATGACCTTGTGGTCGTAACCGTCCGAACCACCAGAGGCGAAGGCGTCTCCCAGCCAGAATCCGTAGTCTTCGGCCACGCCGTTGGCGATGTCGGAGAAGGTGGCCGTACCCTTGTCAGCGGCTACGACCAAATAGGGATCCTCGCCGTCGTGAATGACCACCTCGGCGGGGTGTACGACCGCGCCTTGGGCGTCGATGTTGTCGGTGAGGTCGAGCAAGCCCCTCAGGAACGTCTTGTAGGCGTCCACGGCCTCGGCGCGCACCTCCTCGGCCGAGCCGCCGCGTGGCAGGCGCTTGGGAAAGAAGCCGCCCTTGGAGCCCACCGGCACGATCACCGCGTTCTTAACCTGCTGCGCCTTCACCAAGCCGAGCACCTCGGTTCGGAAGTCGTCGGGGCGGTCCGACCAGCGCAGGCCGCCGCGCGCCACCGGCCCCAGCCGCAGGTGCACGCCCTCGACGTTGGGGGCGGCCACGAAGATCTCGCGGTACGGTTTGGGCGCGGGCAGATCGACCAGCTCGCGGCTGGCGACTTTGAAGCTGATGTAGGGCTTGGCCTCGCCGGAGGCGTCGGTCTGGTAGAAGTTTGTGCGCGTGACCGCCAGGACCAGCGCCGCGATGCGGCGCAGGACACGGTCGTGATCGAGGCTCTCGACGGCTTGCAGGGCGTCTTCGATCTCGGCCCTCAGGCGCTCGGCGTCCCGGCCTCGGGTCTCCAGGCTGGCGCCGGTCGCCGGATCGAGCCGGGCGTGGAACAGGTCTAGCAGCAGCCGCGCCACATGCGGATTGGCCGACAGGGCGCCGGCCTGCACCGACGGGCGCGGATCGAGGCCGGATTGCTGGCGGTAGCGGGCCAAGGCGCGCACCAGCGCGGCTTCGCGCCAGGAAACGCCCAGCTCCAGCACCAGACGGTTGAAGCCGTCGCTCTCAATGCGCCCGCTCCAGGCCAGCTTGAAGGTGGTCTCGAACGGTTCGCGGCGCTCGCTGAACGCCAGGCGCTCGCCCTCCGGGTCCTCGACCAGGAACTCGTGCACCCACACCGGCGCCGCGGGACGGGAGGGGCGCACGGGAAAGCCATCCTCCACCAAGGCCGCGAGACCCATGTCGCTGAGGATCGGCAGTACGCGCGACAGGGCCGCCGGCTGCTCGCCACGCCGGTAGAGCTTGAAGCGGAACTGCAGCGGCGAATCGTCGGGCCGACGATAGGCGCGAACGGCAGTGGCGCCGTCGCCTTCGAGCGCCTCCATCTCCCGCGCGTCCAGCAGGGCCTCGGCGGCGTCGAAACGGTCGCGGTAGCCCGCGGGGAAGGCTTCGCCATAGGCGGCCAGCAGCCGGGCCGCGGCGGGGCCGTCGACGGCGGCGCGAACCGCTGTGTCAAAATCGTCGGTCCAGGTGCGGGCGATCCGGGTGGCTTCGGCCTCCAACCAAGCCGGATCGGGCTCCAGATAGCCCTCGGGCGGCACGCCGATGATATAGTGGATGCGTGAGAGCGGATCATCGGAATAGCTCGGCACGCTGGCCGACACATGCCCGCCGAAGGCCCGGGCGAACAGATCCCCGGCGCGTTCTCGTAGGCGCTCATCGTAGCGTTCACGCGGTGCATAGAGGAGGATAGAAACGAAGCGGTCGTAGGGGTCCCGGCGTACGAACAGCTTGACCTTGGGCCGGTCGAGCAGGTGCAGAATATCGAGCGCCGTCTCGCGCAGTTCCTCCACCGTGACCTGGAACAGTTCGTCGCGCGGATAGGTCTCCAGGATGTAGGCCAGGCGCACGGCGTTGTGACTGCCCTTGGGAAACCCAGCCTCCGCCATCACCTGGTCGATCTTGCGCCGCAGTAGCGGAATCTCACGCGCCGGCTCCTCATAGGCCTGGGCGGTGAACAACCCGACGAAGCGCGTCTCGCCGACCGGCTCTCCCGCCGGGCCGTGGCGCCGGACGCCGACATAGTCCATGTGTGCGCGCCGGTGGACGCGAGAGCGGAGATTGGCCTTGGCCACCACCACCGGAGCGGCGACCTCCGTCCGCCAGCGCAGCGACGACGCCAGCACCGAGGGCTCGCTCGACCGTCGAAGCACGAGCTGGCCCGGATCGCGCAGGATGCCCAGGCCCGTGGCTTGGTCGTAGGTCGGCTCCTCGGCGGCGTACGCGCCATCATCGCCGCGCGGATAGTCGTAGACCCGCGCCCCCAGGAATACGAAGTGGCCGGAATCGATCCAGCGCAGGAAAGCCAGGTCTTCCGACACCGCCTCGGTCCCTAGCGACCGCGCCGGCGCCGGCGCCGCCCGTTCCAGGTCCTCGATAGTGTGGCCCAGCAGCTTCAGCATGGCGGGGAAGTCGCTCACGGCCGCGTGCACGTCGGCCATGGCGGCCAGCACACGTTCGATCAGCCCGGCGCGGCGCTCATCGCCCACCGGCGACAGCCAGACCTGGATCATCGAGACGCGACCGCCCGCGCTCTCCACCACGGGATGGAACATCGCCTTCACGTCGGCGCCGGCTTCGCCGACCTCGCCCATGACGCTGTCGACAAGGAAGGGCGCGTCGGGCTGGACGATCTCCAGCACGTCGAGCCCGAGGTCCCGACCGCCCTGGCCGGTCGCGCGCGTCAGGCGCACCATCGGCGCCTCGCCCCGTCGCTCGCCGCCGAACCGCCAGAAGCGAGCGAGCACCTCGACGAGGTCGGCGGGTGAGACGTCCTCCAGCTCGCCGGCGCGATAGTCCTTGAGCACACCGCTTAGAAAAGCTCGCTGGGCGGCGTCGGGTGGTCCGAGCACCGATTCGAAAGCCGATTCCAGATTTTCGGGTGTGAAATCCCGCGTGGGGAGCGTTTCCAGCGTCATTTCATCTTCTTTAAGGGCTGAAGCGTCGCTTTTGAACGCCAAGCGCGACGATTCCTGGACTGTTTCCGCCTCAGGCGGCTTCCGGGGAGTGCCCCGCGGCGCCCAGACCCAGGGGGTCGCCATCGCCGGATAGCAGGATGGCGATCCAGCGCGAACCATTGAACTGCGCCAATATGACCATGGACAGGACGGTGAGCGGCGTCGACAGGAACATCCCCGGCAGGCCCCAGATGGTGCCCCAGAACGCCAGCGACAGCATGACGATCAGCGGGTCCATGTTGAGGCCTTTGCCCTGCATGCGCGGCAAGAAGATGTTACCGACCACGAAGGCGATGGCGAACAGGCCGCCCAGGACCACCAGCGTGCGGCCCCAATCTCCGAACTGCAGCAGGGCGAAGAGCGCCGGCAGGCCGATGGCGGCCACCGCGCCCAGGATCGGCACATAGTTCAGGATGAACACCAGGAAGGCCCAGAAGAAGGCGTGATCGAGACCGATCGCCATCATCACGCCGAATGAGCCGCCGGCGATGACCAGGCCGGTCACCGTCTGAATCCACAGATAGCGTTCGACCGCATCGCGCACGTGCAGGAATACATTGAGCGCCTCGTGCCTGGCGTCACGATTGGCGAACAGCTTGACCGTCTTGCGCTCGAAGGCGTGTCGCGAGGCGATGAGGAATCCCAGATAGATCAGCACCAGCACCGCCGCCGAGCCGAAGTTCTGCAGGGCCTGGGCCACAGCGCCGGCGTACTGCATCGGATCGAGCCGGCTGAGCAGCTGGGCCACCGACTGCGGCGCGTGCGGCCCCATCCTCGCGGCGAGACCGCTCAACAGGGCGTCGAGCTTGGGCTGGTCGCGCCCCAGGGTGGCGATGAAGCCCTCGGCGTTGGCCGCGACCACCACCGTCGACAGCACGACCAGGATGATCGAAAAGAAGATGGCCGCCAGGATCGCCGCGCGTGGCGGCAGGGCCGGCAGGCGATTGAGGATCACCCGACTCAAGCCGTCGACCATCACCGCCAGGAACATAGCCAGCAGCAGAGGCGTAATGATCGCGCCCATCCAGTGCATGGCTGCGCCCGTGACTATCACAGCGACGACCACGAGGGCGTTGCGGGCCGTGGTCGATGGCGGCGGCGGGGCTGACATGGCGCTTTGTACTCTCCGCCGGAGAGGCTAAGTCAATTCGAGGCTGCAAGCCATGATCGCGCTGCTCACATCCACCGACCCCGTCAAAATCAGCGCCGTGCGCGCCTTGCTCGCCGACGGCGGCGTGGACTGCGAGGCCTTCGACACCGCGGCCGGCAATCTGTTTCGTGCGATCATTCCGGTACGGGTGATGGTCGCCGATGAGGACCGTGATCGCGCGCGCCGCCTCCTGCGCGAAGCCGGGTTTGTTGAGGCCAAGGACGGCGACTGGGACCTCTCAGCACCCCGCGCGGCGCCCTGATCCGCGGGCGGCGAGGGAACCCGATGCGGCTCGCCCGCGCTTGACCCATCGGCGCCGGGCGGGCATGGGAGCGCCCGGGAGAAAACGATAAGGAGGCCCTTCCTCATGCGGATCGCCGGCTGGGCTATCGCCCTGATGGTCGCGCTCGCTTCGCCGAGCTTCGCTCTGGCCGCGGGCAAAGATGCGGTCACCAAGGACCAGCGCACCAAGGGCATGGCCGATGCGCCGGCCCTGCTCAGCGCGGCCGGCTCCGACTGCAAAATGGCCGACGCCCGTTTCATCGGCGAGGCGGTCGACGCCAAGACCAAGGCCAAGACCCAGCTCTATGAAGTGGCTTGCACCGGCAGCGAAGGCCTGCTGGTCGAGAAAGTCAGCACGGATCCGGCGCCGCAGCTCTTTACCTGCATGGAGGCCGCCAGCGCCGCCGCCTCCGGCAACAAGAGCGCCAACCAATGCGTCCTTCCTGGCAACGCCGATCCGATGGCCGGCCTGCTGCCCTTCGTGCAAAAGTCGGGTGTCGATTGCACCCCTGACAAGGCGCGCGCGCTCGGCCACTCCTCGACCAATGTGTTCTTCGAGCTGGCCTGCCACCAAGGCCCGCCAGGCTACATCCTGCAGATCTCCTCGCCGCCCAGCCTGGACAAGCCGATCACCGCTGAATCGTGCCTGATGTTCGACCCCAACACGACAGTGCATTGCGAATTGACCGACCGCGCCGCCCAGATGTCGATCGTCGACAAGCTGGTGGCCCAATCGGGTAAGACGTGCGTGATCAAGGATCGCGGTTATATCGGCGTCGCGTCGACGGGCAACACCTACTACGAAGTCTCCTGCCAGGACGGCAAAGGCTACATGTTGCAGACCGACACCAAGGGCGTGTTCACCAAGGCCATCGACTGCATCGACGCCGACGTCATCGCCGGCGGCTGCAAGCTGACCGACACCCGCCAGGCCAAGACCGAACAGAACGGCCTCTACTCCGGGCTGGCCAAGAAGGCCGGCTTCGACTGCGCCGTCTCAGGCTATGCGCCGTTCGACACCAATGAACCCGGACAGGAAGTGGTCGAGCTGGCCTGCTCAAACCGGCCGGACGGCGGCATCGCGCTGTTCCCGGTGAGCGGCAATCAGCCGGGCGTGGTCTATGACTGTGCTCACTCCGAACTGATGAGCTATCGCTGCAGCCTGTCCAAGCCATCCGCGGCCTATTCCAAGCTCACCGCCGACCTCAAGGCGCTGGGCAAGGGCACGTGCGATGTGTCTGAGTCGCGAGTGGTGGGCGTCACCGCCGACAAGCACGGCTACATCGAGGTCGGCTGCTCCGACGGTCTGCCGGGCTACATGATCGAATACACCATGAACCCGATCACCCCGAAGACGCCGTTGGTGTGCGCGGAGGCCAAGGGCATCGGCGGCGGCTGCACCCTTCCGCACAACGCGACGAAGAGCTGACAGCACGCGATCTCACCTCTCCCTTCGGGGAGAGGTTTCACATGTCGGTCGGTAGCGTCTCCAGAAAGCGCACCGGCTGGCCCAGGCCCTCGGCGACCACCTCGTCCTCGCGCATCACGGCTACGCCGCGAATGATCGTGGCGGTGGGCCAGCCTTGCACCTCCAGGCCGTCGAAGGGCGTCCAGCCGCTGCGCGTGGCCATGTCTTCGTGACGAAGAGTCCGGCGCGCCTTCAGGTCGACCAACGTCAGGTCGGCGTCGAAGCCCTCGGCCAGACGCCCTTTGTCGGCCAGGCCGAAGATGCGCTGCGGGCCATGGCTGGTGAGATCCACGAGGCGTTCCAGCGTCAGGCGCCCCTGCGCGACATGGTTCAGCATCACCGGCAGCAGAGTCTGCACGCCCGGCATGCCTGACGGCGAGGCCGGATAGGGCCGCGCCTTCTCCTCTCGCGTGTGCGGCGCGTGGTCCGACCCCAGCACGTCGGCGACGCCCATCTCGATCCCGCGCCACAGGCCGGCGCGGTGGCGCGCCTCGCGGATCGGCGGGTTCATCTGGGCGAAGCCCTTCAGCCGCTCATAGGCCTCGGGCCCGGCGAGCGTGAGGTGCTGGGGCGTCAGTTCGACGCTGGCGACGTCTTTGTTCTCCGCAAGGAAGGCGATCTCTTCGGCAGTGGTGACGTGCAGGACATGGATGCGCTTGCCGAGCGCGCGGGCCAGGGCGACCAGGCGACGGGTCGAGCGGATGGCGGACTCGGCGTCGCGCACCTCCGGATGGCTCGTCCAGTCGCCCGTGCGGGCCAGCGGCCGCCGCTCGGCCAGGCGATATTCGTCCTCGGAATGGAAGGTCCCGCGCCGGTTGATGTTGGCCAGGATGGCGCCCACCCCCTCGTCGTCCGGCACCAGCAGGCTGCCGGTCGAAGCGCCCATGAACACCTTGACGCCGCAGCAGCCCGGCAGGCGCTCAAGCTCGCCCAGGAACGGCGCGTTCGCATGCGTGCCGCCGACATAGAAGGCGTGATCGCAGTGCATGCGCCCTCGGGCGCGGTCGAGCTTGTCGGCCAGGGCGCCGGCGTCGGTGGTGGTGGGCTCGGTGTTCGGCATTTCGAACACCGCCGTCACCCCGCCCAGCACCGCGCAGCGCGAACCGCTCTCCAGGTCTTCCTTCCATTCCAAGCCGGGCTCGCGGAAATGGACCTGGCTGTCGATCACGCCCGGCAGAACGGCCAGGCCGCGCGCGTCGATGACTTCGTCCGCCGAGGCTTGGCCCAGATCGCCGACCGCGGCGATCTTGCCGGCGCGCACGCCGACGTCCGCCGCCCCCCGACCGGCGTGATTGACCACCTCGCCGCCGCGCACGATCAGGTCGAAGGTCTCAGGCATGGACAGTCTCCGGCGTGGTCTCGCTAAGCAGGGCCTCGGCGGCGGCTACCACCTCGCCCTGAGGCAGGTCCATCATGTGGCACACCGAGTGACTGAGCGAGGGGTCGATGGTGAGAAAAGCCTCGAACGGCCGAGGGCCGCGTACAGCGCGGGCTGCCGGCCCCCAGGGGGCGTAGAGAGTCTCGTCCGAAGGACCGAACAGGCCGAGCGTCGGCGCGCCCGCCGCGGACGCTAGGTGCATCAGACCCGAATCGTTGCCGATGAACAGCCGCGCGCGCTTCAGAGCCGCGTAGCACACCAGTAGCGGCTCGGCGCCGACCAGGTCGATCTGCCGGCCGCCAGGGATCGCCGCCTTCACATAACGGGCCACTTCGCGATCGCGCGGGGCGCCCAGAACCATCAACCGCCCGCCCTCCAGGGCGCCGCCGGAGCCCAAAAGGCGGCGGGCGACGGCGGCGAACCGCTCCGCCGGCCAGGCCTTGCCCATCCAGTTGGCCGCCGGGCCGACGGCGAGGATCGGTCCGGCGCCGGCGGTCAGCGCCTCGGCGCGCGCCTCGGTCTCGGCGCTGGTGAATAGGAACGGCGCCGGCGGGTCGTCCTCCAGGTGCAACAGCCGAGCCGCCTCGATGACCTTGTGCTCGATAAGGCGCGAGGGCCGATGCACCGCGCGCCGCGACCGCCGCAACATGCCGGAAAGGCCCGATCCACGTAGATCGACCACCAGACCCCATTTGCGATCGCGCACCTCGTTCCACAGCGAGATCCAGTGGCCCGACAGCGACCGTTTTTCCATGACTATCACCCGCTCCACGCCCGGGGTGTCGGCGAACAGGGGGCCGGTGAGTTCGCTGCCGACGAAGGTGAAGCGCGCGTCAGGGACCTTATCGGCCAAGGCCTTGACCAGTCCCGAAGCCAGGACGGCGTCGCCGATGCGGCTGGGGGCGATATAAAGAATCGAAAAGGGCCGACGCGTCATCCCATGAACCCTATAGGCCGCCGTCCCCTGGCGCTCCAGGCCGGGCGCGGCCACATTGACGGCATGACCGCTCAGCATGCCCAACTTTCCGACCGAGCCGTGGTCGAGGTGTCCGGTTCAGATTGGCGAAGCTTCCTGCAGGGCCTGCTCACTCAGGACGTCGAAACCCTGGCCGAGGGCGAGATCCGCTTCGGCGCCCTGCTGACGCCGCAGGGACGGCTGTTGTTCGACCTGTTCCTGATCGGCGCGGCTGACGGCTGCCGGCTCGATTGCGCCGCCGAACTCCACCAGGGCCTCATCGACCGCCTGAGCCTCTACCGCCTGCGGGCCAAGGTCACGATCGCGCCGCTCGACCTGCCGGTCGCCGCGCTGTGGGGCGTCGAAACCGCGCCCGCTGGCTGGCTCCTCGACCCGCGTCTGACCGCCCTCGGCTTCCGCGGCTACGGCGCTGCGCCACCCGCCGGCGCCCATCCGGCTGACTATGAGGCTCACCGCCTGGCGCTGGGCGTCCCCGGCCCGGCGGACTGGGGATTCGAGAAGACCTATCCCATTGAGGCCAATTTCGACCTCCTGAACGGCGTCGATTTCAAGAAAGGGTGTTTCGTCGGCCAGGAAACCACCTCGCGCATGAAGCGGCGCGGCACGCTCAAGACCCGCATGGGATCTATCGCCTTCGACGGCGCCGCCGTTCCGGCGAGCAGCGAGCTGCTGGCGGGAACCCTGCGCGCCGGCGAGAGTCATTCGAGTATCGACGGCCTGGCCATGGCCAGCCTGCGCCTCGACCGCCTGGAGGCCGGCGACCTTACCCTGCCCGACGGACGCCCTTGGCGGCCGGTACGGCCGGACTGGCTGGCAGGCGCACTGTCCGGCGCCTAATCAGCCGCCCCACCGTTCGTACGGCCATTCGTAGCCCTGGGCGCCGCCCTCGTTGAACAACTGAGCGAGGACGTAGTCCAGCACGCGTCCGCTGTGGAACAGCCGCCAGGTCGTCTCCCAGCCCTTGCGCGCCATCGCTCGCGCAGACGCGTCGTCGGCGATCAATCGGCGCAGGGCGGCCGCGAGATCTTCGAAGTCTTCGTAGAACACCGCTTCGTCGGCCGCATAAAACCGCTCGAAGCCGGCGCGGCGGTCCAGAAGCACCGCCAGGCCCCAGCCGAAGAAGTGGGCCATGCGGTCCGAGGCGTAGAGCGGCAAGCTGGCCCGCCGCGAAAGCGACCAACCGATCCGCGCCGACCCCAGCGCCTCAAAGTAGCGCCAGCCGCGCGCCTTGGCCTGGCTCCCCACGCCGGGTGTCGACATACGAAGTCCGGGGACCGCGCCCTTCAGCCGCGCCACCGCCTCAGCGGGGGTCAGGCGCACGGCGCCGATTTCGCGCGCACCCTCGTCCGTGGCCGGAAACAGCAGATCGCAGGGCAGCGACTCAATCTCGAAGGCCCGGCCGGTCTCGATGGCAGGATCGACCGGATTGGGCAGAAAGGCCGCGAAGGCGCCCGGCCCGGCATTTGTCCCCAGCGCCGGCTCGGCTGTGGTCACGAACAGGGCGTCGGCCGCGCCCTTGCGCAGCGTCAGCCGCCGGCGGTTCTTGTCGGTGTCGATGGGGTCGATGTTGATGTCGGCGATTCTGACGCCCGGCGACAGAGCGCGAGCCTCGGCGAGGGCGCCATTGCCGATGCGGTCGGCGAAATGAAGCAAGATCAGATCGGGCCTCAGCTCATCCACCACCTGCAGGAACCGCCGCTCCGGCCCCGGACGCAAGGGCGAGGCCGCGCGCGCCACGGCCCGGTCGGAGAACTCGACGACCAGGTGATCGGCCCGGTTTGCCGCCAGGGTGAACTTGCGGCAGATGTCGAACAGGGAGAGGTTGGCGGTGTGACGTTCGGCGCCCGTCATCCAGTTGAAATCGGCGACATTGAGGATGCGCATGGACTCAGGTCTCACCCGTTGCCGCTGGGCGACGCCCGGAGACGCCCTCTATGTCGCCTACCACGACGAAGAATGGGGCGTGCCTGAATATGACAGCCGCGCCCTGTGGGAAAAGCTGGTTCTGGACGGTTTCCAGGCCGGCCTCGCCTGGATCACCATCCTGCGCAAGCGCGAGGCTTTTCGCGCGGCCTTCGCCGACTTCGATCCCGAGGCCGTGGCCCGCTTCGGCGAGGCCGATCGCGCGCGGCTGATGAACGACACCGGCATCGTGCGGTCCGGGGCCAAGATCGACGCGGCCATCGCCGGCGCCCGCATCTGGCTCGACATGCGCGATCGCGGCGAAGATTTCTCAGGGTTCCTGTGGGCCTTCGTCGACGGCAAGCCGCTGCAGAACCGTTGGCCGGAGATCGGCCATGTTCCGGCCCAGACACCGCTAGCGGCTGAAGTGGCCAAGGCCTTAAAAGCCAAGGGGTTCAAGTTCTGCGGCCCCGTCATCACCTACGCCTTCATGCAGGCGGTGGGCATGGTCAACGATCACGTCGCCGGCTGCTATCGCCACGCCGAAGTGGCCGCCCTGGGGTGAGCCGCCCCCGCGTCCACATGCGCCTGGAACGCGCCTGTCCGGCGCCGGTGTGTGGCGTCGACGAGGCCGGACGCGGGCCCTGGGCGGGGCCGGTGTGCGCCGCCGCGGTCATTCTGCCTGCCCGCTCGCGAATCGAGGGCCTCGACGACTCCAAGCGGATGACGCCCCGGCGACGCGACGCCGTGGAGGAGGTCATCAAGGCGCAGGCGATCGCCTGGTCGGTGGCCTTCGCCTCGGTGGAGGAGATCGCCTCGCTCAACATCCTGGGCGCGACCGGCCTGGCCATGCGGCGGGCGGTCGAGTCTTTGCGTCCCCCGGCCGCCTACGCCCTCGTCGATGGCGACCACACCTTCGACCTGTCCTGCCCGGCCACCGCCGTCATCGGCGGGGATGGCGTCTCGGCCTCGATCGCGGCCGCCTCGGTCCTGGCCAAGACCGCCCGCGACCGATTGATGGTCGATTATGACGAGACCTACCCCGGCTACGGCTTCGCGGCCCACAAGGGCTATGGCGTGCCCGCCCATGCCCGCGCCCTGCGCGATCTCGGGCCCTGCGCCATCCACCGCCTGTCATGGCGCGCCGTCCGCCTGGGCGGCGTCACCGCCCGGGAAGAACGACTGCTGTTCGCCGAAGGCAACCCGCACGCGCTCGAGGATTGACCGCCTCATTCAAGATTGACGGGGCGGCCAACTGGACCTCCAAGAGGCGGCCATGAGCGACTACGCCGCGGTGGCTGACGTGCTGAAGCTGCAAGCCGGCGCCTGCGCGGCCATGGGATCGCCGTTCTCAGGCGCGCTACTGGGCCATGCCGCCGAGGCGTTGCCGGAAGACCCCTCGCTGCAAACGGCGTTTCAGCCATGGGCAGAGGCCGGCCGGAAAGCAATATTCGATGACGCCGCCGCCCTGCGCTGGCTGGGCGCTCTGCACGACGCGGTGCTGGAGGCGCCGGACTCGCCGCTTGCAGACGCCTATCCAGGGATTGGCCGCGCCGGCGACCCGGGCCGCGCTTGGCCGCTCGTTCATGCGTTCGTGCGCGATCACGCCGCGCGGGTGGCGGACTTCATGCGCCATGAACCTCAAACCAATGAGGTACGGCGCTCGGCGGTCCTGCTGCCCGGATTCCTCACCGTCGCCGCCGAGACCGAACTACCGCTGCGCATCCTCGAGCTCGGGGCCAGCGCCGGGCTCAACCAGCTGTGGGACCAACGGCGCTATCGATTAGGCGAGACCCTGCGCTGGGGCCCAGGCGACGCACCGGTGACGATCGACGCCGACTGGCGCGGCGGCGCGCCGCCATTGGATGCGCCGGTCCAGGTGATCGAACGCGCCGCCTGCGACCGCAGCCCCGTGCCGTTGACCGACCCCGTCCAACGCCGACGCCTGCGGGCCTATGTCTGGCCGGACCAAGCCGATCGCCTGGAGCGGCTGGACGCGGCCGTCGCCCAGGCCCTCGCGGCGGGAAGCACTGTCGAGCGCGAGGACGCGGTGGTCTGGGCCGGCCGCAACGCGGCCCCGCGCTCCGGCGTGGCCAGCGTCGTCTTTCACTCGGTGTTCTTCCAGTACATGCCGGCGGAGAGCCAGGCGGCGCTGATCCAGACCCTCGGCGACTTCGGCGCCCAGGCCAGCCCCGACGCCCCGCTCGGCTGGCTGCGCATGGAGCCGGCGCTCGGTAGCCCGGGGAGGATGGAATTGCGCCTCACCCTTTGGCCGGACGGGCGCGAGCGCGTCCTCGCCGCCGCTCACCCGCACGGCGCCTGGGTGGAGTGGAACGGCTAGACCGCCGACGGGCCAGCGCGCGCGCGGCGAATGGCGCGCTCAAGGGCGATGGCGAAATCCCGCCGCTCGGAGCGGCTGAGCGCCCTCGCCACGGCGACGCCACGGTCGGAGAGGCGCAGCTGCAGGTCCGGATCGTCCTCATCCGCCCCGACCAGGGCGACGCGCGTGAAGGCGGTCGGCGAAAGCCACACGGTCTCAGCGCCCTTGGGCGATTCATGCACCACACGCACTTCCGCCGCGGTCACCTGCACGCGCTCCAGGCGGCGTGCGGCGCGCCGGCTGGCGCTGAGCGCCACGACCAAGGCGACGACATCGAGCCCGAGGAACAGCGGGATGGGCGCGGCGTGCAAAGCCACAAACACCCAGGCGCTGGCGGCGTTGATCGCGGTCAACACCGAGATCAGGACGATGAATCCCCGCTGCGACAGGGAGCGATGCGGCGTAATGACCGCGTCCATGTAATAGGGGCCGTCCATCTGGACCCTTCACTTAAGCGCCGGCGCCCGTCTTGGCGAGGCCGACGAACGCGGCGATGGTCCGGCGCATGGCGCGCATGACCAAGGAAGCCAGTCGGATCGCGGCGATTTTCGACCGCTTCGCCGCCGCGACAGCCGATCCGCGCACGGAGCTGGTCTATTCCTCCCCCTTCACCCTGCTGGTGTCCGTAGTGCTTTCGGCCCAGGCCACCGACGTCTCCGTTAACCGGGCGACAGCCGCGCTCTTCAAGGTGGCCGACACCCCTCAAGCCATGATCGCGCTGGGCGAGGCGAGGCTCACACCGTTCATCGCCAGCATCGGCCTCTTCCGCACAAAGGCCCGCAATGTGATCGCCCTGTCGCGCATCCTGGTCGAGCAACACGGCGGTGGGGTTCCGCTGGACCGCGCCGCGCTCCAGGCGTTGCCCGGCGTCGGTCGCAAGACCGCCAGCGTGGTTCTGAACGAACTGGGCGTAGAAGCGGCGATCGCGGTGGACACCCACGTCTTTCGCGTCGCCCATCGCCTTGGCCTCTCCAACGGCAAGACACCGGATCAGGTCGAGGCCGATCTGATGCGCGTGACACCGCCGGCGCGGCGCACGCGCGCCCACCATTGGCTGATCCTGCACGGCCGCTATGTCTGCGTGGCGCGCAAGCCGAGGTGTGACGTCTGCGTCGTGAGCGATCTCTGTCCGTCGCGGTCGCTGTTCCTGGGGGTCTGAACCGCGGGCTCGCCAGAGCGGGCGTCCTGGTGTACCTCGCGCCGGCCCTTACCCTGGAGTTCGCATGACAGCCCGCTACGACGTCGCCGCCATCGGCAACGCCATCGTCGACGTCCTGGCCAGCGCCGACGAGGCCTTCCTCGTCGCCGAGGGCCTCAGCAAGGGCTCGATGCAGCTCATCGACGAGGCGCGAGCGCACGAACTCTACGGGCGCATGGCGTCGGGCGTCGAAGCTTCCGGCGGTTCGGCCGCCAACACCATCGCCGGTGTGGCCAGCCTGGGCGGGCGAGCGCTGTTTGTCGGCAAGGTGGCCACCGATACGCTCGGCGAGGTTTTCACCCACGACATCCGCGCCATCGGCGCCAGCTTCGACACCGATCCCCTGACCGGCGGCCCCGCCACCGCCCGTTGCCTGATCAACGTCACACCTGACGGCGAGCGGACCATGTGCACCTATCTGGGCGCGGCCGTGCGACTGACGCCGGCGGATGTGAAGCCGGACGCGGTCGCCGAGGCGGCGATCCTTTACCTCGAGGGCTATCTGTTCGATCCGGAGGACGCCCGCGCGGCCTTCGCCAAGGCGGCGGCGGCGGCCAGGGCGGCGGACCGCACCATCGCGCTTAGCCTGTCGGACGCCTTCGTGGTCGAGCGCCACCGCGCCGGGCTGCTCGATTTCATCGACGCCGAGGTCGACGTGCTGTTCGCCAATGAGGTCGAGATTTCGGCGCTCTTCGAAACAGACTTCGACGCGGCGCTCGCCGCCCTGCGCGGGCGGGTGAAGATCGCCGCCGTGACCCGCGGCGCACAGGGCTCAGTGATCCTCGCGAACGGCGCCTCGGTCGAGGTGGCCGCCGACCCGGCCGTCCGTCTGGTGGACACCACCGGGGCCGGCGATCAGTACGCCGCCGGCTTCCTGGTCGGCCTGGCCGCGGGCCGGCCGCTTGAGGCCTGCGGGCGGCTGGGCTCCATCGCCGCCGCGGAGGTCATCGGCCATTTCGGCCCACGGCCGCAGACGCGGCTCAAGGACCTGGCCGCCGCCAGAGGGCTCTGAGATGTCCCGAACCGCCGAGATCGAACGCAACACCAAGGAAACCCAGATTCGGGTGCGCCTGGACCTCGACGGCGTCGGCCGCTCGAAGATCGCCACTGGTGTCGGCTTCTTCGATCACATGCTGGACAGCTTCGCCCGCCACGGCGGCTTTGACCTGGACGTCGAGACCCGCGGCGACCTGCACATCGACATGCATCACACAGTCGAGGACACCGGCATCGTCATCGGCCAGGCGTTCAACCGCGCGCTCGACGGCTTCAAGGGCGTGCGCCGTTTCGGCCAAGCCTATGTCCCCATGGACGAGACCCTGACGCGCTGCGCCATCGACCTGTCCAATCGGCCGTACCTCGTCTGGCGGGTCAAGTTCTCGCGCCCGAAGGTGGGAGAGATGGACACCGAGCTGTTCAAGGAATTCCACCACGCCTTCGCCATGCACGCTGGCGCCTGCGTTCACCTGGAGACTCTCTACGGCGAGAACTCGCACCACATCGCCGAGAGCGGCTTCAAGGCGCTGGCCCGCGCGTTGCGCGACGCCGTCGAGCTTGACCCAAAGACCCAGGGTCAGGCGCCCTCGACCAAGGGCGTGCTCTAGGATCCGACATGACCCACGCGGTCGCGCTCGTCGACTATGGCTCCGGCAACCTGCGCTCGGCCGAGAAGGCCCTGCAGCGGGCCGCGGCGGGGCTTGCCCGCCCGCCTGCGATTGTCACCACCGACGACCCTGACATCATTGCCCGCGCGGACGCCGTGATTTTGCCGGGCGTAGGCGCCTTCAGCGCCTGCCGAAGCGCCCTGGCCGCCAGGTCGGGCGTGATCGAGGCGATCGAGGCGGCCGCGCGCGGGCGCGGGGCGCCGTTTCTCGGCATCTGTGTGGGCATGCAGTTGATGGCGACACGCGGCCTGGAGTTCGGCGAGACGCCCGGCCTCGACTGGATCGCGGGCGACATCGCCCGGCTGACGCCCGAGGGCGCCCACAACAAGGTGCCGCACGTTGGCTGGAACGCGGTCGACTTCGCGCCTGGCGCGGCCCTCTTCGCCGGCTTGCCGGCCGGTGTCGACATGTACTTCACCCACTCCTTCGCCTTCCGCGCCCGCGATCCCGCCGACATCACCGCCTGGACGGACCATGGCGGGCCGGTGGCGGCGGCGGTGACGCGCGGCAACCTGGCCGGCGTGCAGTTTCACCCCGAGAAATCCCAGGCCTGGGGCCTTGCGCTGCTCGCCAACTTCCTGGAATGGCGGCCATGATCCTTTATCCGGCGATCGACCTGAAGGACGGCAAGTGCGTCCGCGTGGTCCGCGGCGACTTCGCCACCGCCACCGTGTTCAACGACGATCCGGCGGCTCAGGCGCGCGCCTGGGTGGCCGCGGGCTTTTCCTGGCTTCACGTCGTGGATCTTGACGGTTCGGCGGCCGGCCGGGCGGTCAACGACGAGGCGGTCGGCAAGATCCTCAGCGCCGTCTCGATTCCCGTCCAGCTGGGCGGCGGCGTGCGGTCCATGGCTGATGTCGAGCGCTGGATCGAGGCCGGCGTCAGCCGGGTTATCCTGGGCACCGCGGCCGTGCGCGATCCCGACTTGGTGCGCGCCGCCGCGCGCCGCTGGCCCGAACAGGTCGCGGTCAGCGTCGATGTGCGCAAAGGCCTCGTCGCTATCGAAGGCTGGACCGAAGATTCGGGCCTCGACGCGGCGACCGTCGCGCGCCGCTTCGAAGACGCCGGCGTCAATGCGCTGATCATCACCGACATCGACCGCGACGGAGCCCAGCTCGGCTTCGACATTGAGGTGTTCGGGGCCATCGCCGACCAGGTGGGCATTCCGGTGATCGCCGCCGGTGGTCTGGCCAGCGTCGTCGACATCGAGCGCCTGCGCGCCCGCGCCGGAACCCCGGTGGCCGGCGCCGTGCTCGGCCGCGCCCTTTATGCCGGGAATATCGCGCCCGACGAGGCCCTGGCGGCCGCGCGATGGTGAAGGTGCGCGTGATCCCCTGCCTCGACGTCAAGGACGGGCGGGTGGTTAAGGGCGTCAGGTTCCAATCGCTGCGCGACGCCGGCGATCCGGTCGAGCAGGCCAGCGCCTATGACGCCGCCGGCGCCGACGAGCTGATGTTTCTCGACATCACCGCCAGCCACGAGGGCCGGGGCGCCATCCTGGACGTGGTGGCGCGTGCGGCCGACGTCTGCTTCATGCCGCTGTCGGTGGGTGGCGGACTGCGTTCGGTGGAGGACGCCCGCGCCCTTCTGCGCGCCGGCGCCGACAAGGTGAGCCTCAACACCGCCGCGGTGGAAGACCCGGACCTCCTGGCGCGCTGCGCCGACGCCTTCGGCTCCCAGGCGGTGGTGGCGGCGGTGGACGCCAAGCGCGTGGGCGACGGCTGGCGCGTCTTCACCTATGGCGGGCGGCGCGACACCGGCCTCGACGCGTTGGACTATGCGCGCACCGCCGCGGCGCGCGGCGCCGGGGAGATCCTGCTGACCTCCATGGATCAGGACGGCGCCAAGACCGGCTATGACATCGACCTGCTCAAAGCCGTGTCGAGCGCCGTCGGGGTGCCGGTGATCGCCAGCGGCGGCGCGGGCTCGGCCGCCCACCTGGTCGCGGCGGTCAAGGACGGTGGGGCCGACGCCGTGCTCGCGGCCTCGATCTTTCATTTCGGGGAATTGACGATAAGTCAGGCCAAGGCGGCCATGGCCGACGCTGGCGTCTGCGTCCGCACAACCTGAGGGAGGGTTCGATGCCCGGTCCGGGAGATACGATCGAAGCCCTGGCCCGCACCATCGAGAGTCGGCGCGGGGCCGATCCGACCAAATCCTGGTCTGCGCGGCTAATCGCCGACCCGGTTCTGGCCGCCAAGAAGCTGGCCGAGGAGGCGATCGAAACGGCGCTGGCCGCCGTGCAAGGCGACAAGGCCGCCGTGGCGGCCGAGAGCGCCGATCTCATCTATCACTGGCTGGCGCTCCTCGCCGCGGTGGACGTGAGCCTTGAGGACGTCGCCGCCGCGCTCCACGCCCGCGAGGGGCGTTCCGGGATCCAGGAGAAGGAAAGCCGCGGCCGATAGGCTACGGGCGCGGCGCCAGGATATCGTCCAGTCGTTTCGGCTGGCCGTCGGTTGGCGTCAGATGCGGGTACCGCAGGCCGTCGTGGTAGTCGACGTTCACGGTCCGGTACTGATTGTTTTCCTTGACCAACAGCTGGATGGGCGCGGTGGATTTCTTCGCCGCCGTAATGGCGTCCTTGAGCGCGTCCGCATCATAGGCGTCGCCGTTCACGGCCACGATCTGCGTTCCGGGGGTAAGGCCGGCCTTGAAAGCCGGTCCGTTCCAGTCGACCCCGCTCAACATGCCATCCGCGCCGACCGCAAAGCCGATCGAGAAATTCAAGACCTGGGTTTTACGCTCGCGCTCGGCGCTCTGCAGATAGCCGCTTTCCACGTCGTCGTAAGTCAGGCGGTAACCGCCGCGCGTCACCCCGTCGAGCGGCGCGCCTGGTCCGTGACCCGTAAGCCGCGCCTGGAGGAACGCGGTCCAATCATAGGGCTGTACTGCGTTCAGGGCCGCGACAATGTCGTCGAAGGTATAGGTCTTGGTGACGTAACTGCCGCTGTCGACACCGAAGAAGGCGCGGGCGAAATCGTCCAACGACCGCTTGCCGCCTGATTGCTGTCGGATGAGGGTGTCGGCGTCGAGCCAGATGAGTTGGCCCTCGGAATAATAGTCTTCGCTCCTCTGCCAGCTCAGCCACGGGAGCGGCCGGCGCATGGCGATGATCGGATCGTTGGTTGTGTCTTCCAGATCGCGCCAGGTCCGACCCGATCGATTGTCGTAGGTCGCCGCAACCATGGCGATGGCATCGAGGGCCTGTTGCTTGGTGAGGAGGCCCGCGCGCGCCGCCAGCACATAGCCCCAGTACTGGGTTTGGCCTTCGTAGACCCACAGCAGGCTATCGCGCATGGGGACATTGAAATTCGGCGTCCACAAATCGGCCGGCCGGCGGAATTTGCCGTTCCAGGAGTGAGTGTACTCGTGCGCCAGCAGGTCGCGCCCCGCCGGAGTCTTGTCCCAATCCATGAAATACCTCGGATCGGTTCCGTCCTCGCTCGACTGATGATGTTCCAGGCCGTTGCCGCCCATCTTGTCGCTTAGCGAGAACAGAAAGTCGTAGTGGTCATAGTGGTGTGAGCCAAACAGCCGATAGGCCTGAACCACGAGGTTCTTGTGCGCCGTGATCTGCGCCGGCGTGGCGTCGAGCTGTTCGGGGCGGTCGGCGATCACATCGAGACTGACCCGCGCAGGGCCGCCGGGATCGAGATCGTAGCGCCGGTAGTAGCGGCCAGCGATCATCGGCGAATCGATGAGCGTGTTGAACGGGGTGGGTTTGTAAGTCGTCACGTCTCCGGCGCTGGAGGCGGTATCCAAAGCCGTGACGCCGGTGAAGCCTGTCGGCAGTTTGACGCTTGGCTCGACCGTGATGTCGCGTGAGAAATAGCCGGCGGGATAGAGCGCCAGCGTATCCCACTGCAGGCTCAGCATGTCGGGCGTCATCATGATCCGGCCCTGCGAGCGAGTGACCGCCGACAGAAACTGGAAGGACAGGTCGAGCGCCGTCGCGCCGGCGGGCACGGTGACGTGAAAGGCGTAGACGTCGACGGGATCGCGCGTCCAGGAGACTGGTTGGCCGTCGGCGGTCACCATCAGGCTGGCGAGCTTGTCGAGCGGGCCGCTCGGCCCGTGATTCCCCGGCAGCCATTCGGGATAGAGCAGAGTGAGCGGCCCTGGCCCGGTGACCGGCACCCGCTCGCGGACACTGAAGATCCCGTGCGCCAGGTCCGTGGCGTCCACCGACAGCCTGATCATACCCGGATAAGGCGCGTCACGCGGCGCCTCGATGGGCGGCGGCAAAGGGGTCGGCTGTGGCTGGGTCTGGGCGAACGCCCCGCTTGCAAGAATGGTCGTCAAAGCTAACCCGGCCACGGCCACGCGCATCGTCTATCCTCCCGAACCCTGGACGCTGGGATAAGCGAATCGATGGCCGCCGAGAAGGGCCGCCAAGGCTAGTCCATTGGCGCGCCCGCCGCTTCAAGGCCACATACAGCGCGCCTGACCCTCCGTGGCGGCGATGCGCTTCGGAGACGCCTGCGATCAGAGGCCGCAGCGGCGGCTCAGCGAGCCATTCGGGGACGCGTCGCCGCAGGACGCCGTCGCCTAGGGTTCCCTTGCCGGTAATGACCAGGACCCCGCGCAACCCGTGCGAGGTGGCGTCTTCCAAGAAAGCGCGAAGCGCCGCGTGGGCGCCTGCCTGGTCGAAACCATGAAGATCGATGCGCGCGCCAGCCGCCTCGAGCCCCAGCGCGATGCGTCGATAGCGACGGGGCTCGATCGCCGTCGGCGCCGCCGGCGCCGCGGCCTTTCGGGTGAGCGGTTGCGGGCGAGACCCTGACGCGACCCGGAGACCGGGCCGCGGCGGGTCCGGCAAAGCCGGGGCGGTCCGGCCCGCCAAAGGCCGCACAGTGGCGGCGACCAGCGCCCAGTCTCGAAGATCCGAAGTCCGAACTTTCACGGAATCGCGCGCGGAACGAGACGATAGAGGCTCAGCGCGTGCCGGATTCGGCCAGCTTCCTCGCCCGCAGCCGGGCCGCGTCCGAGATAGAGATCGGCGCGCATCGGGCCCTTGATGGCGCCGCCGGTATCGAGGGCGGCGGCGAGCCGTCGATACGCAGGGAAGGCACCGACGAGACTCGGCGTGTCGGCGTCAAGCCACAAGAGCTCGCCCATGGCGTGGAAGGCCGGGTCCACGGCGACCGCCCGGCCGGCGGGCAGACGCGATCCAGCCGCGCCGAAGGGATCGAGACCGTCGTCGACCGTTAACCCATAGAAGATATAACGCGGATCGAGATCCATGATGGCCTGAGCCTCGGAGCCACGGTGGTGAACGAGCCAGGCGTGGATGGCTTCGGCCGAGGTGTCCTGGTCCGCGAGAAGACCCTGAGTCCGCATGGGCGCGGCGACGCCCACGAATGGCGCCCCGTTGCTGCCGGCGAATACCGCCTTGGCGCGCGCTCCGTCGGGGAAGGCCAGCACGCCGGCGCCCTGGATCTGCATGAAGAAGAGGTCTTCCGGCCGCATCCAGGCCAGCGCGTCGGGCGCCGGGCGCGCCTCGATCGCCGCGCGGTCCGCATAGGCCTCGCGGCCGGCGGAACTCAGGTCACCCAGCGGTAGGTCTTCCGGCCTCGGGCGTACCGGCGCGGTGAAATCTCCCTCGCGCACGTGCTTGGCGTCATAAACAGGCATGAAATAGCCGGTGAGACGGCCCGCTTCGCCGAGCGGGACGGCGCGAAAGTTCGCCTCAAGAAAGGACCGCGCCGTGTCTTCTCCTGGGTTGTCGGGGATGTTGGCGCACAGGCTCCGCAACCGTGTGTCACGGGTTACCACGCATGCGGCGCGGACCGCGCGCAACGCGGCGACGTGGTCTTCGGTGCTCCAGCCAGGCATGTCGGACAGGCGGACATCCGTCCCAGACGATGGCGGTTCGAGAGGCTGCGCGCACGCCGCAACCGCGAACGCGGTGATGGCGAACGCAGCCAGCCCCTTCAACCACACTGGGGGTTACGCCTCGGCGGCGTCGACGTGGATCAGAATCCAGTTCGGATTTCGGCTCTTGATGTCACGCTCGAAGGTCCAGACCTCCGCCGTTCGGCGATCGTCGACCGCCTCGCCCGAACTGTCCTTGGTGCGATTGCGCAGCTCAGCCAGAAAGCGCACCGCCGCCCGAGCGAGATCGTCCGCCAGGCTCACGCTTTCGAGATCGGCGCGGGGGGCCTGCAGGAATTCCACTGTCTCGGTGCGGCCCGCCTCCTCCCGTTCGCGCATGGCGGTTTCGAAACCGTCCATGACCGCCGGAGCCAGAAGGGGTTTCAAAGTGGCGCGGTCGCCTTCGGTGAACGCCTTGACGATAGTCTGATAGGCTTGGCGGGCGCCTTGGAGGAATTGCCCGGGCTCGAAGCTCGAATCTTTCGCCCGCAACGCGGCCAACCCACCTTGCGGCGCGGCCGGCTCGCCAACCGTCGGCGCTGGCAAGCGCGCATCGGTGGCCGCCAGTGGAGACAGCGCGCCCGGCTCCGGACCGCGGCCCACCTTGCGGCCAAGCACGGCGTAGAGCTGAAACAGCACGACACCCGCCAGCGCCCCAAGGATGATGAACTCGACTAGCTGCATCTGCGCGCCAACAACCGCGGTGAACTCCAGGGGTCAATATAGGGCATACTGCGCGGCGCGTAAGCCTGAGGAGGCGATCAGTCGCAGGTTGTCGCTTGAGCGGCGATTGCCCCCGCGTTGCCACCGAGGCGCAGAGCGTGTTAGCGAGCCCGCTCGCCGCGCGGGCCCCGCGCCATTCTTTTAATGAGTCACGAACCGCGCATGTCCGACATTTCGACCAACTTTTCCACGCCCGGCCCCAATGGCCAAGACCAAGAGGCTCAGCCGGGGATTCGCATCCTCGCTCAGTACATCAAGGACCTCTCGTTCGAGAGCCCGAGCGCTCCGGAAACGCTTCGGATCGGCGCGCAGCCACCCCAGATCGATCTCAATGTCGAACTCAACGCCACTGGACGTGATGACGGCCTCTATGAGGCGGAGCTTAAGCTCACCGCCCGAGCCGCGCGCGATAGTGAGACAGTGTTCCACATCGAACTCGTCTATGGCGGCCTCTTCCAGATCATGGGTGTAGCCCCGGCCGATATGGAGCCGGTGCTGATGATCGAGTGCCCGCGCTATCTGTTTCCGTTCGCGCGGCGCCTGATTTCGGACCTGACCACTGAAGGCGGCTTCCCTCCCTTCCGTCTCGAGCCGATAGATTTCGGCGGAATCTACGCCGCCCGGCTCGCCCAACAGGCCCAGGGCGGCGCGGCCGGCCTAGCCTGAGTCAGCCTCAGGCGCCCCGCAGCCAGAGGGCGTCCTTCAAAGTTCCAGAAATGAACGCGTCGTGAGCGGCGCGCTCAGCGTCGCTAAGCCGCATCGCGAGAGCGCGCGGTCTGGGCGGATAGGTCGTCGGGCCCCCGCTCGCCGCGGTCGCCGTTTCGACTCCGGTGAGATCAAGGGCCCGTTCGCGTCCGCCGCGCAGCTCCAGATAGACATGAGCCAGCAACTTGGCGTCGATCAGGGCCCCGTGCTTCTCGCGTTCGGCTAGTGAAATCTTGAATCGCTTGCACAGCGCGTCGAGCGAATGCTTCGCGTTCGGAAGGCGCTTCCTCGCCATGTCGTAGGTGTCGATCCAGCGGCTCTCGGGCAGGATCGGGCGGCCCGCAAGCCTCAGTTCATGATTGACGAACTTGCGGTCGAAGCTTGCGTTGTGAGCAATCAGAGGCGCGTCGCCGACGAACTCCAGGAGAGAATCGGCCACCAACGGGTCTCCGAAGCGCGGCTTGTCCTCTAGAAACGCCCGCGAAATGCCGTGGATGCGCTCAGCCTCCGGCGGCATGTCCCGCTCCGGGTGGACGTAGCTGTGAAAATGCCGGCCCGTGGGGATGAAGTCGTCGATCTCGACGCAAGCGATCTCGACGACCCGGTCCCCCTGCGCTGGATCGAGACCCGTGGTCTCCACATCGAGGACGATTTCGCGCGCCATAGCCGCTCTCAATGCGCCGTTTCGCCGCCAGCGCGCAAGGCGGCGAGGATGTCTTTGACCTGCTTCCGTGCGCGTTCGAATCCGAGGCTGGTGTCGATCACGAAATCGGCCCTGGCGCGTTTTTGCTCATCCGGCGTCTGGGCGGCCAGGAGGGCGGCCAGCTTCGCCTCGGTCATGCCGGGGCGAGCCAGAACCCGCGCGCGTTGCATCTCGGGCGGCGCGCTGACCACCACCGTCTTATCGACACCCCGCTCTCCACCGGTTTCGAACAGCAGCGGTATGTCGAGCACCACAATCGCCGCGCCCGATGCGCGCGCGCGGCTGAAAAACGCGTCTCGCGCGCCCTTCATCAACGGATGAACGATGGCGTTCAGCTTCGCCAGAGCCTCAGGCCGCCCCAGCACCTGCTCGCCCAGTCGCCCCCGATCGACAGCCCCGTCCACGACGACACCCGGAAAGGCGGCCTCCACCGGATCCACCGCCGCGCCGCCCGGCGCATAGAGGCGGCGCACCTCGGCATCTGCGTCATAGACCGGCGCGCCGGCTTCGGCGAACATCGCCGCGGTCGCCGACTTGCCCATGCCCACGGAGCCGGTCAGTCCGATGACGATCATTGCGCCTCATCGAGAAATCGCAGGGCCAGCGCCCGGACATCCACATCCGGGGGCGGACCACCGAACAGGGCCGTGAAACTCGGCCGCGCCTGGCCGATGAGCATGGCGAGGCCGTCGACCGTGGGCATGCCCAGAGCTTTCGCCTGAGAGAGCAAGGGCGTCGATAGCGGACGATAGACCATGTCCATGATCGTGGCGGAGCGTGGGGCCGCTTTCAGGGAGATGGCCGTGGCGTCCGGCGTGGCGTTGACGACGGCGTTCGCGCCGTCCAGCGCCTGGTCGATATCACCAAAGTCGTAGGCGGTGATTGTGGAGCCGAAGTCGGCCGCTAAGGCCCGCGCCCTCTCCGGTGACCGGTTGACCACCCTGACGGTCGGCGCCCCGGCGTCGACAAACGCCGCAACCGCGCCTCGCGCGGCTCCGCCCGCGCCCAAAATCACCGCCGGGCCGGCGCGAACGTCGAAGCCGGGCGCTTGCTCGGCGAACGCGGCCAGCAGACCCTCGCCGTCGGTGTTGTCGGCAAGGATGTCGCCCGCCGGTTCGAAGATCAGCAGGTTGGCCGCCCCCGCGCGCCGCGCACGCACGCTAGCGTCGTCCGTGAGCGCCAGGGCGTCCGCTTTGAAAGGGGCGGTGACATTCAGGCCGCGGATCGTTCCGCCCTTGAGCGCCAGGGCAAAGGCGACAAAATCGCCAGGCTCAATCGCGATGTAGACCGCGTCCAAGCCGGCGGCTTCGATCCAGGCGTTGTGGATGAGCGGACTGAGAGAGTGTTTGACGGGCGAGCCAACCACCGCCGCCACCGTAGTGGTCGCCGAAACCGTCACCGGCGCAACACACCCTCTCCGCGGAGAGCCGCCAGAAGATCGATGATTTGCAATCCCAGCACCGCGAACTGGTCGCCCTCGACCCGTTCGAACAACTGAACGCCCTCACCTTCGAGGTGGTAGCACCCGACGGAACTGAGCACGGCCTCTCCCTGCCGCTCGAGATAATCATCGAGAAAAGCGTCGGAAAAATCACGCATCGTCATCCGTGGGCTGGACATCGACCGCCAGGTAATCGCGCCGTTCCGCGCCAGAACCGCGGCGCTGTGGAGCACGTGCACGCGCCCACGGAGTTGACGGAGCCTATCGCGCGCTTCGCCAAGGTTCGTCGCCTTGTCGACCAGCTCACCCTCAAGATCTAGGGTTTGGTCAGCGCCGATTACAAGGCGTCGGTCGCCGGTGGAGACCGCCAGAGCCTTGGCATCAGCCAAGCTTTCGGCGATAGCCGCCGGACCCGCCCCGGTATTCAGGAGACGCGCTTTGACTTCGGCCTCGTCCACACCCGACGATATCGCCTCGAAGACGACACCGGCGTTTCGCAGCAAGGTCGCCCGGGACACACTGGCCGACGCCAGCAGGATCATCCGAGCATCTCCACTTGGCCCCGCCCGCCTGAGATGATGTTGATGACGGCCGCCGCGGTTTCTTCAACAGAGCGACGCGTGACGTCGATCACCGGCCAGCCATGGCGCTCGAAAAGACGCCGCGCAGCGATGGTTTCCGCACGCACGGAATCGCTATCGGCGTAGGTGCTGTCGCGTGCTTCGCTGAGCGCCCGAAGGCGGTTGCGCCGAAGCTGGACCAGACGATCGGGTGAAACCGTCAACCCGACCACGGGAACGCCTTCGAGATTCATCAGATCGGACGGTAGGGGCGAGGACGGCACCAACGGCACGTTCGCTGCTCGGATACCCCGATGAGCCAGATAGATGCACGTGGGTGTCTTCGAGGTGCGTGATACGCCGACCAGGACAACATCCGCGCGCGCCAGATCCGGACCGCCCTGGCCATCATCGTGGCCAAGCGCATAGGACAACGCGTCCATGCGATTGAAGTAGTCCGTATCGAGGGAATATTGCGCCCCGACGCGGGTCGAAAGCGGCGCGCCGAGGTAGCGCGAGAGGATCGTCACCAGCGGATCGAGCGCGCCGATACACGGCATGTCCATCTTCTTGCAGCCCCGCTCGAGCGCGGAGCGGAGGGACTGGTCGACGATGGTGTGCAACACCACACCCGGCGCCTCGGCTATCTCGCCCAATGCCCGGTCCAGCTGCCTCTGCGATCTCACGAGCGCATAGATGTGTTCTATGGGCAGGACATTGTTGAATCTGGCGCATACGGCGCGCGCCATGGCGTTGAGCGTCTCCCCAGTCGAGTCGGACACGAGATGGACGTGGAAGTAAGTCGCCAGGCGCGAATGGGTCATCGCCGGGCCACCCTCGAAAAATTTCCCTGTGAGGTTATGGTTAACAGAGTCCTAAGAAAGGCAATCTGACGGTGAATCCCCGCGCCGATCATCCACCGGTCGAATGCGGCTTGCGGACGCCCTGGGGAAAATCCGCTCCGTCGTCCCCACATCACCGGCCCATTCTTCACTATCCACAACCCGCCTATAGCCGATTTCCCCAAAATGACGATCCATCCGGTTGGCGGCTGTGTGCTCCCTGGCGAGACACGCCGCTAAAATCTTTGTTTTTCATATCCATAGGGAAATATTGACAGGGGTGTGACAAACCGAGATGCAAGCTTGCTATCGCCCGTCAGGCCTGTGGGGGAACACGGGACAACCGCGCAAGCCGGGCCGTTTTCCCCACAATTCCCGCCCTTACTGTCACTATTCACCAAGAATCTAATCCATTCATAGGTAGTGAAGAGATGGGTTGTAGCTCTGTGGGCTTGAGCCGATGGAGGGAGGGCGTCTAAGTCGGCACCCATGAACGCCTCCCCTAAATTACTCCGCGCTCTGGCCGGAGAGACATTGGATCGTCCGCCTGTCTGGTTCATGCGCCAAGCTGGTCGCTCGCTGCCAGAATACCACGCCTTGCGCGCCACTACGGCCGGCTTCATCGCCCTTTGTTTCGATCCGGAGAAGGCGGCGGAAGTGACGCTCCAGCCCATGCGCCGGTTCGCATTTGATGCGGCCATCGTGTTCGCCGACATCCTGCTGATCCCCCAGGCGCTCGGTCAGGAGGTCTGGTTCGAGGCGGGCGAGGGACCGCGGCTCGGACCCTTGCCAGAGCTGGCCGTGCTGGAGGCGGGGGTCGATGGCTGCGCGCAGGCGCTGGCGACGGTTGGTGAGACTCTCCGCTTGGTTAGGGGCCGCCTGGAGCCCCACCGCGCATTAATCGGATTCGCCGGGGGGCCGTGGACGGTTGCGACCTATATGCTTCAGGGTCGCGGGGGTGAGCGGGACGAAGCCCGCGCGCGCGTGTTTGCCGACCCGGTTGGGGTTCAGGCTTTGGTGGACGTGCTCACTCGGGCTACAGCGCGGTATCTGGCTATGCAGGCGCGAGCTGGAGCCCAGGTTCTCATGATCTTCGAATCCTGGGCGGAACAGCTCCCCGAAGATGTGTTCGAGACGCTGGTCACCGAACCTCATAGGCGGATCGTCGATGCTCTCCGCGCAGACGGTGTGGACATACCGGTGATTGGCTTTCCACGCGGCGCGGGTGCGCTGACGGAAACTTATGCAGCCGGGGCGGCGGTCCAGGGCGTTGGGCTCGACGTGCAGGCGTCCGCGGCGATGGGGCGAAGACTCCAGAAGCTCGTAACGATTCAGGGCGCGCTCGATCCCTTACTTCTGCGCGCCGGCGGAGAGGCGCTGGATCGAAGGGTCGACATGCTGCTCAGCCAGTGGGGAGGCGGTCCCTATATCTTCAACCTCGGGCATGGGGTGTTGCCGGATACGCCGGTGGAAAATATCGCGCGGGTGGTGCAGCGGGTTACGGCGGGATGAGTCTGGGCGACAGGCGGGTCGCCGTGGTGCTGTTCAACCTCGGCGGGCCTGATGGGCCAGCGGATGTGCGGCCGTTTCTGCGTAACCTGTTCGCTGATCCGGCGATTATCGATCTCCCGGCGGTCGCCCGGTATCCGCTGGCCGCCTTGATCGCTGGGGCGCGGGCCTCCAAGGCGATAGCGAGCTATGCGGTGATGGGGGGCGGCTCCCCACTTCTGGCGGGAACTGAGGCTCAGGCGCGAGCGCTCGAGGCTGCGCTGCAAGGGCATGACGGTTCGCTCAAGGTGTTCATAGCAATGCGCTACTGGTCGCCGACGAGCGATCAGACCGCGCGAGACGTGGAGGCCTTCGCCCCTACGGACATTGTGTTGACGCCGCTCTATCCGCAGTTCTCGACGACCACGACGGCGTCATCCCTCGCGGCCTGGCGCCGCGCCTACAGGGGACCTGGCGAGATCCATGCCCTGTGTTGCTGGTATGATAACGCCGGCCTCATCGAGGCTCATGCCGAAGCGATCCGGGCGACTTGGGAAAAGGCTGGCCGACCGAACGTGAGGTTGTTGTTTTCCGCCCACGGCATCCCGGTGAAAACCGCCGAGCGCGGCGATCCCTATGCCTGGCAGGTCGAAGCGACATGTCGCGCCATAGTCCAGCGCCTGGGCGAGAAATGGGATTGGCGGTTGTGTTACCAGAGCCGGGTCGGGCCGCTCGAATGGCTTGGACCGACAACACCGGAGGAAATCCGCGCGGCGGCCGGTGATGGGATAGGGGTGCTGGTCGCTCCGGTGTCATTCGTCTCCGAACATATTGAAACGCTTGTGGAGCTCGATCGCGATTACGCCGCGCTCGCGCGATCGGCGGGCGTCTCCTGCTACTTGCGCGCGCCGGCGGTTGGTGTGGACGGCGCCTTCATCCACGGCTTGGCCCAGGCGGTGTGGGGTGCTTTGGAAAGACGCGGAACGGGCCCGGACGGGGCGCCCTGTCCGTCGCGATTTGCTTGCTGCGCCAGGCGGAAGGAGATGGCGGCGTGATCCACGGATCGCTCCTGGGGCTGCACATCGTGGCGGTGATCGCGTGGATGGCGGGCCTGCTCTATTTGCCGCGGCTCTTCGCCTATCACACGCGAGCAGAGGCCGGCTCGCAGATGGACGAAACGTTCAAGATCATGGAGGCCAAGCTGATGGCCGTGATCATGCGACCGGCCATGATCGCGGTGATCATCCTGGGTGTGACCCTGGCCTGGTACGACGCCACCCAACAGCGCTGGGGTTGGAGCTTTCTTCTGGCGCCATGGATGCTAACCAAGCTTTCGGGGGTTGCGTTCCTGCTGTGGTGGCACCATTTCTTGATGGTCGAGCGCAAGAAGATCGCGGCCCGAACGAGCACTCGATCCGAGAGATTCTGGCGCGCCACCAACGAACTCCCGTTCCTCGCGGCGATCGTAGTGGTTCTGGCCGTCACCACCAAATTCACCTGATCGGATGCGAGCAGATCGGCTCCGCGCCCCAGGCGAATAGGGCCATCAACAGCCAAAGCCCTTGACGCCGGCGTCGCCTTGGGATTTGTTCCCACCCGAAGCGCGCCCTTCTCTCTGAAAGGGGTGACGTTTCCCCCGCCTCCCACAGGATCACGTCCCCTGCCCCTCCGAGGCGAGCGCGCGATCCGACCCCGTAGCTTCAATCGCCGCCGGCCTCCTAGCGCCGAAGGCCCGACCAAGGAGCGGAGCCCGTCTCCACCCGGTCCCACCAATCCATTGATAAGACACGAGTAAATACAGATACATGTCAGACATTATAGAAGCGCCGGCCCTGGACGTCGTTGAAGACGCGGGCCGTGAAGTCGAACCGACCGAAGCCAGCAAGGCGATCGCCACGCTCGGCCTCTCGCGCATGTCGTTGCAGGAGCTGAAGGAGAAATCGCCCGCCGACCTCCTCGCGCTGGCTGAGCAGTTCGACATCGAGAATGCGAACGCCATGCGCAAGCAGGACATGATGTTCGCCATCCTCAAGACCCTTGCCGAAGAGGGTGTGGAAATCTTCGCCTCCGGCACCCTGGAGGTCGTACAGGACGGCTTCGGGTTCCTGCGCAGCCCCGAAGCCAACTACCTGCCAGGTCCCGACGACATCTATGTCAGCCCCTCGCAGATCCGCCGTTTCGGTCTGCGCACCGGCGACACCGTGGACGGGGGCATCCGCGCCCCGCGCGAGGGCGAGCGCTATTTCGCGCTGGTCAAGGTCGATCAGATCAACTTCGAGAATCCCGAAAACGTCCGCCACAAGGTCCATTTCGACAACCTGACCCCGCTCTATCCAGACGAGCGCCTGGTGATGGAGATCGACGATCCGACGCTCAAGGACCGCACCGGGCGGGTGATCGATATCGTCTCGCCGCTGGGCAAGGGCCAGCGCTGCCTGATCGTCGCGCCGCCGCGCGTCGGTAAGACGATCATGATGCAGAACATCGCCAAGTCGATCGCGGCTAACCACCCCGAGTGCTATCTTATCGTGCTCCTGGTCGACGAACGGCCGGAAGAAGTGACCGACATGCAGCGTACGGTGAAGGGGGAGGTGATCTCTTCGACCTTTGACGAACCGGCGACGCGTCACGTGCAGGTCGCCGAAATGGTGATCGAAAAGGCCAAGCGCCTCGTGGAACACAAGCGGGATGTCATCATCCTGCTGGACAACATCACCCGCCTGGGGCGGGCCTACAACACGGTGGTGCCGTCATCTGGCAAGGTTCTGACCGGCGGTGTGGATGCCAACGCTCTGCAACGCCCCAAACGCTTCTTCGGCGCCGCGCGCAATGTCGAGGAAGGCGGTTCGTTGACCATCATCTCCACGGCGCTCATCGACACCGGCAGCCGCATGGACGAAGTGATCTTTGAAGAGTTCAAGGGCACCGGCAATTCGGAAATCGTCCTTGATCGGAAGGTTGCTGACAAGCGCATCTATCCGGCCATCGATGTGCTCAAGTCCGGCACCCGGAAAGAGGAGCTGATTACGCCGAAGGATCAGCTGCAGAAGACGTTTGTGCTGCGTCGCATCCTGAGCCCGATGGGCCCGCAGGACGCGATCGAGTTCCTGCTCGACAAGCTGCGCAACTCCAAGAACAACGCGGACTTCTTCCAGTCGATGAATACCTGATCGCTGCCCATATAGTCCAATAGTTACAAATAGTTGTGACTTAGCTCAGCGAGTCAACCGACCACGGAAGAAGGCCAGGGTCCGCCCCATTGCGCGCTCGGCGTCAGCCTCGTCATAGTGCTCGCCACCCGGCCGGGCGAAGGCGTGGTCGCGTCCGGGGTAGGTGAAGATTTCGGCGAGGGAGCGGTTCCTTAGCGCTTCGATGATCAGGGTCTGCGCCGGCTTGGGTACGAAGCTGTCCTCCTCGGCGATGTGCAGGAGCACCGGCGTGACCAGGGTGTCGGCTTCGCGTAGGCGTTGCTCGATGCCGACGCCATAGTAGCTCACCGCGGCGTCGATGTCGGTCCGCGTGGCCGTCAGGAATGACAGCAAACCGCCCAGGCAGAAGCCGACCGACCCGACCGGCCCGGAGCAACCTGGGTCGCCACGCACATGGGCGATGGTGGCGCCGATGTCCTTAATGCCCCTGTCGACGTCGAAGGCGTTGTAAAGCTCGAAAGCGCGCTTCCAGTCCGCCTCGGTCTTGTCGGTGATGTCGATGCCGGGTTCGATGCGCCAGAAGAGATCCGGGCATACCGTCAGGAAGCCTTGGCGAGCGAATTCGTCAGTGAGGTCGCGCATCACCTGGTTAACGCCGAAGATTTCCTGGATGACGATGAGCCCCGGCGCCTTGGCCGCGTCTGGCCGAGCGACGTAGGCGCCGAACGAGGCCCCAGCCCTCGGAATCGAGATCATTTCGCCCATCGTCGCCTCTCCTTGATGCTTGCGCCGAGGGCTCTAGCGCGGGAGGCCGCGCTTGGCCCATAACAATGTTGTGCGATGAGCGGAGGCCCTGCGCCATGAAGGTTAAGCTGGAAGTCGATTGTACGCCGCAGGAGGCTCGCGCGTTCCTGGGCCTACCGGACGTGAAGGCGTTGAACGACCACCTGGTCAAGGAAATGAGGGACCGGATGGACGCCAATCTGGCCATGGCCGCGCCGGAAGAACTGATGAAGAGCTGGATGACGTTCGGGGGCCAGGCCTCGGAGCAGTTTATGAAACTGATGACCGCGGCGGCGGGCGCGGCCGCCCACAAGTGAGTCCCACGATCTTCGCCCTGGCTACGGCGCCGGGGCGGGCGGCGGTGGCCATCGTCCGCATTTCGGGTACTCGCGCACGCGAAGCGCTCGTGGCTATGGCCGGCGCGGCCCCCCTATCTGGGCGGGTCAGGCTGGCTCGGCTCCGTAACCGAGACGGACAGTGGCTCGACACGGCTCTGACATTGTTCTTTGCTGGGCCACGTAGTTACACCGGCGAAGACTGCGCAGAGCTTCATCTCCACGGCGGCCAAGCAGTGATCGACGGTGTCGCCGCGGCTCTTCTGGAGCGGGGCCTCCGCCCGGCGGAGCCGGGCGAATTCACCCGACGGGCGTTCGAGAACGGGAAGCTCGATCTCGATCAAGCGGAGGCGGTGGCCGATCTGGTTGACGCCGAAAGCATGGCGCAGGCGCGTCAGGCCCTGGGACAGTTGGACGGCCGGCTGGGTGTCCGGTACCGCGAATGGCGCGACGCGCTCGTCGAGGCCTTGGCCCGGCTCGAGGCGGCAGTCGATTTTCCCGACGAAGAAATACTGCCGGGTGTGACCGATCAGGCGCGCGGCGCGCTCGAGCGGCTGGCTGCGGAGCTGGATTCGGCCCTGGACGACGAAGCCCGAGGTCAACGGGTGCGAGAAGGTTATCGAATTGCCGTCATCGGCGCGCCAAATTCTGGAAAAAGTAGTCTACTCAACGCCTTATCGGGTCGCGACGCCGCCATCGTGACGCATATTCCCGGCGCGACGCGGGACATCATCGAGGTTCCGCTGGTGATGGAAGGCTACAAGGTCCTGCTAGCCGACACTGCGGGCATCCGGGAGACACTCGAACCTGTGGAGGTAGAGGGTGTGCGCCGGGCCCGCGCCTGGGCTGCAGCGGCTGATTTGAGGCTGTGGGTGGTCGACCAAGCCGGGGGCGCTGGCGACTGGCGAGAGGCGCTCGACCTAGTTCGGCCAGGCGATATCTGTGTACTGAATAAAGCCGACCTGGCGTCGGGCGCGGACCTGCCAGAAGCTCGGGCGGCGGCGGCGGCGATGTCATTGGAAACCTCAGCTCTCTCTCTCGTCGGGGGGCAGGCCAATACACTGGCGGCGCGGCTATCGGTCCGTATACGGCGGGACCTCTCCGGAGCGGACTTTCCCGCGGTCACGCGCGCGCGCCACGAGGCCTTGTTGCGGGAGGCCCGGGGTCACCTTGGTCGGGCCCTGGATGAGCTACGCGAACCCGAGTTGGCGGCGGAAGATGCCCGGCTGGCCGCGCGAGCGCTGGCCAGGGTTAGCGGCCGGATCGACGCCGAAGATGTTCTCGAGCGGGTGTTCGCGACCTTCTGCATCGGCAAGTGACGGTGTTTCACGTGAAACACTCCGTCGAGCGGGTCCTGAGCTGTTTCACGTGAAACAGGGGCCCGGCTCGGGTCGACCAGAGGTCGGGGTTGGAGTATGGAGCAGGCCCCATGACCAGCGACTATGATGTGATTGTAATCGGCGGCGGCCACGCCGGCTGCGAAGCGGCGGCCGCCGCGGCGCGCTTTGGCGCACGCACGCTGCTGGCCACGCACAAGCTGGAAACCATAGGCGAGATGTCATGCAACCCGGCTATCGGGGGCGTGGGCAAGGGTCACCTGGTGCGGGAGATTGACGCGCTGGATGGTCTGATGGCTCGCCTGGCCGACGAGTCGGGAATCCAGTTCCGTCTGCTCAATCGCTCACGCGGACCGGCGGTTCGCGGGCCACGCGCCCAGATCGACCGCAAGCTCTATCGGCGAGCCATGCGGGCGGCATTGGAGGCGCAGCTGGGCCTCACACTCCTGGCGGCGGCGATCGAAGATCTCGTCGTGGAGGACGGACGCGTCGCCGGGATTGTCGATTCGCGGGGCGAGACCTGGCGCGCCCCCGCCGTGGTTTTGACAACCGGCACCTTCCTCAAAGGGGTCATCCATCGGGGCGACGAGCGGGCGGCTGCGGGCCGGATCGGCGACGCGCCCGCGATCGGCCTGTCCAATCGGCTCTACAGCCTTGGCCTGTCGATGGGGCGGTTGAAGACTGGGACGCCGCCGCGGCTGGACGGCCGCACCATAGACTGGAGCGGCTTGGAGATGCAGGCGGGGGACAAGCCGCCGACACCTTTTTCTTTCCTGACCGGCGACATAGAGCGCGCCCAGGTCGAGTGTGGGATTACCGCCACGACGGCGGAGACCCACGCCATCATTGCCGATCGCCTGGCGGAGTCGGCCGTTTATGGCGGACGCCTGTCGGGGCGCGGGCCGCGCTACTGCCCCTCGATCGAGGACAAGGTGGTGCGGTTCGGGGATCGCGATAGTCATCAGATCTTCCTGGAGCCGGAGGGGTTGGACGACCCCACCATCTATCCCAACGGCATCTCGACGTCAGTGGCGGCCGCGACGCAGGATATCTTCCTGCGCACCATTCCTGGTCTCGAGAACGTGCGGGTGCTGCAGCACGGCTACGCCATTGAGTATGACTACGTGGACCCGCGAGAGCTCACCTCCGCGCTGGAAGTGAAGCGCCTCCCGGGGCTCTACCTGGCCGGTCAGATCAACGGCACCACCGGCTATGAGGAAGCGGCGGCGCAGGGATTGATGGCCGGGCTCAACGCGGCGCGCGCTTGCGCGGGGCAAGACGCCATCATCCTGGGCCGCGACGAAGCCTATATCGGCGTTATGATCGACGACCTGGTGACGGCCGGAGTGACCGAGCCCTATCGCATGTTCACCAGTCGAGCGGAATTTCGGCTCAAACTGCGAGCCGACAACGCCGATCAGAGGCTGACAGCCCGCGGCGCCGCCGCCGGATGCGTCGGATCCGACCGCGCTGGCGCCTTCGCAGCCAAAGCCGGGGCAATCGGAGGCGCGCGCGCTGAAGCCGCCGCTCTGTCGCTGACGCCGGGCGAGGCGACGCGAGCAGGATTCCGAGTTACCGCCGACGGCCAAAGGCGCACCTTCATTCAGTTGCTGGCCCACAGCGACATCCATTTCGATGCTCTTGCGGGCATTTGGCCTCAGGTTCGCGCATGGTCCGCCGAGGTGCGCGAGCAGATTGAGATCGAGGCCGCCTATCAAGGCTACCTCGAGCGGCAGGAGGCGGACGTTGCGCTGTTCCGCCGCGACGAAGACCTGATTTTGCCTGAAGACCTCGACTATGCCGCGCTTGGCGGCTTGTCTAACGAGGCCCGCGAAAAGCTCGCCGCCGTGCGCCCGGGCACGCTTGGCCAGGCTTCACGCATCGAAGGCGTCACTCCGGGCGCGCTGACCGCCTTGCTGGCTCATGTCCGACGCCGCCGCGCGGCCTGACGGCCCACCGAGCTTTCTGCGCGAACTCGGCGTCGACGACGAGCGGATGGCCGACATCGAGCGCTTCCGGCTGATGCTTGAGGACGCCAATACGAGGGCAAACCTCGTGGGCGCCAGCACAATGGCGGACTTCTGGCGACGGCACTTCCTGGACAGCGCTCAACTCCTGGCGCTCGCGCCGTCGGCCAGGCGGTGGGCGGACCTTGGTTCGGGCGCGGGCTTTCCGGGTCTCGTCCTGGCCATCCTATTGAAGGAGGTGCCGGGAACCATGATTCATCTGGTGGAGAGCACGGCAAAACGCTGCCGATTCCTCGACGACGTGGTGCGTGAACTCGATCTGCCGGCGAAGGTTCACTGGGCGCGGGCTGAGGATCTGCCATTGGAGGTGGAGGTCGTCACCGCGCGAGCGTGCGCGCCGCTTACCCGCCTTCTGGGCTTCGCCAAACCCTCACTAAGGCGTGACACAAAGGGTCTGTTTTTGAAGGGCGCCGAGGTTGACAGCGAGCTTGCCGAAGCGCGGATATCGTGGCGTTTCGCGGTGAGTCTTCACCCGAGCCTGAGCGATCCGCGCGGGCGCATCCTTGAGATCACGGAGCTCGCGCGTGCCGCGTAAGACGTTGAAAATATTGGCTATTTCCAATCAGAAGGGCGGCGTCGGCAAAACCACGACGGCTATCAATCTTGGCACCGCCCTGGCCGCCGTCGGCGAGACGGTGCTGCTGATCGACTCCGACCCACAGGGAAACGCCTCCACCGGCCTGGGCGTGCCGGCGTCGGCGCGAAAGCTCACCGCCTACGACGTGCTCATGGAGGAGACCCCGATCGCTTCGGCGATCGTCGAAACCGTGGTGCCGGGGCTCGACCTATTGCCCTCCGAACCGGATCTTTCGGGTGTCGAATTGGAGCTGGGCGCCAAGCCGCGGCGCGCCTATCGCCTGCGCGACGCCTTTACGGCGGTGCGCGCCGAGGGTCGCTACAGCTATGCCCTGATCGACTGCCCCCCCTCCCTCAATCTGCTGACCCTCAACGCCATGGCCGCCGCCGACTCCGTGCTGGTGCCATTGCAATGCGAGTTCTTCGCGCTGGAGGGCCTCTCGCAGTTGATGCACACGATCGATCTGGTGAAGAGCGCTCACAATACGCGCCTTACGATCCAGGGGATCGTGCTGACCATGTACGACCGCCGCAACACACTATCGAAGCAGGTGGCGCGCGATGTACGCGAATACCTGGGCGACAAGGTCTATGAGACCATGATCCCGCGTAATGTGCGCGTGTCCGAGGCGCCGGGCTTCGGCAAGCCCGTACTGCTCTACGATCTCGAGTGCACCGGAAGCCAAGCCTACATTGAGCTGGCGAGAGAACTGCTGTCGCGGGAGCGCGGCCGTGCGAAGGCGGAGGGGGCGAATGGCTGAGAGTCGACGAGGATTGGGGCGAGGCCTCTCGGCCCTGCTGGAAGAGGCTCAGGCCGCCACCACGCAGGAAGGCCGCCGCACCGCCGGGGTGCAGGAGCTTCCCATTGAGCTCGTCCGCCGCAACGCGGATCAACCGAGGCGTCACTTCGACGCCGACGGGCTGCAGGAATTGGCCGACTCTATTCGCGAGCGCGGCGTCATTCAGCCGATCGTCGTGCGGCCGCTCGCCGAAGCCCCGGGGGAATATCAGATCGTCGCCGGCGAACGCCGCTGGCGCGCCGCTCAGCTCGCCGGTCTGCACGCCATACCCGCCCTGGTCCGCGAACTGGACGATGTGGAAGTGATCGAGTTGGCGATGATTGAAAATATCCAACGCGCGGATCTCAACGCCCTTGAAGAGGCGCGCGGCTATGCGGTGATGATCAAGCGCTTCAATCGCAGCCACGAAACCATCGCCGGCATCGTCGGCAAGAGCCGCAGCCATGTGGCCAACACCCTGCGCCTCATGCGCCTGCCTGAACGCGTGCAGGAGCATCTCGAGGCCGGACGTCTGACAGCCGGCCACGCACGCACTCTGCTGGATCTGGAAAACGCGGAGGCGCTGGCCGAACGGATCATTCGGGGCGGCCTGAATGTCCGCCAGGCCGAAGCCTTGGCCAAGCGCACTCGCGGGGCGCCGGCCACGCCGTCGAAGGCTGCCCGGGCGTCCGGCAAGAGCGCGGACACGGCGGCTCTGGAAAGCGACCTCGCCGAGGTGCTGGGCCTGAAGGTCGATATCCGCGACACCGGCGGCGCCGGAGAAATGCGGGTCGCCTACCAGAGCCTGGAACAGCTCGACGATCTTTGCGCCCGCCTGATGCGCCCGCCCCCCAAGGCGCGGTAGCCCCTTACACGCCTTCTGGCCATTTTTTGGTGGCGTCGAACGCGTCGCCGGTCTCGAGCAGGCTCTTTAGGCTCGAGAGGATCATCGGCCAGCCTGTCGAGACCCCAGCGATGAGCTTGGAGTCGGCGCGGTCGATCTCGTGGGTGAGGGTAAGGCGAACGAGTTCGCCGTGCGTTTCAAGTTCGAAGGTGCAGCGCGAATAGCCTTCCTCGCGCAGGCCGGGGACAAACTCATTGCGCCAACTTACCGAGAGCCGACGCGGCGGGTCGAATTCCAGCACCTTGCCGGAATCACCTACCCGTCCGTCGCGAATCATCAGTTTCCAGTCCGAGCCGACCGTCCAGTCGCTCTCCTGAACCACTTCACTCCAGTATTGCCGGGTGAATTCAGGCTGGATGAGCGCCTCCCACAGCTTGGACGCCGTGGTGCGGATGTAGGTTACGTAGAAAAACCGATCATGACTCATCGGGCTTGTTCTCCATGGCTAGCTTGAGGTCGGCGAGGGCGCGAAGCGGCGCCCGCTGAAACTTCCCGATCCAGCGGTCGGCGATCTCCTGGATCGGGACCGGGTTGAGGTGATGCAGGCGCTCCCGGCCGCGCCGCTCGCTCACAACCAGATTGGCGGCCTCCAGGATATTCAGATGCTTGGTGACCGCTTGACGGCTCATGGCGTGGTCCTGGCAAAGCTGCCGCAACGTCTGGCCGCCCCGCTCGCGCAGACGGTCCAGCAGGGCGCGCCGAGCCGGATCCGCCAGCGCCTTAAAGACCGGGTCGGCGTCCATGGCTGGATATATGCAACTATTTAGTTGCCTAATCAAGGTCTCTTGGCCAAGCGCCGCACGCGAGTGACCAAGAAGGGCCTACAGTCCCAAACGTCGGGCCCGGCCGGCCAGGCTCAGGGCGAGGCGTTCGGCGATCAGTTCATCCGGCGCGCCGGCCTGCTTGCAGGCGATGTCGGCGGCCAGGAGATCGGGCTGGGCTGCGTCGAGCTCGCCCAGCGTCCAGGCGCGCGCCTGGCGGGACACCTCTCGCTCCGCCTTCCAGAAAACCTGAGCGCCCTTGACCGCCTCCTGGATGGACGCGCCGGCGTGGCAGGCCACGGCGATACGCCGCAACCGGGCGAGGTGGCTGCTCATGGCGCGCACGGCTGCGGCGCCGCCCATGCCCTCACGCGCGGCCCGCCTCAGGCTGGCTTGCGCCGGGCCCAGCCGGCCGCCAAACGCCTCGCTGGCGGCCTCCGCCAAAGACGCCTCCGGCTCGACGCCCAGAAAGTCCTCCAGGTCCTTTGGGCCCGCGGTCGCGCCCGATCCGGGACCGAGAAAGAGAATCAGGCGCTCGATCTCCTGGCGGGCCACGCCACGCTCGTGCGGCAAGCGGGAGACGAACAGCTGCTGGGCTTCGGCCGTCAGGCCCAGGCCCTCGGCGGCCAGCGCCTCGCGGGCGAAGCGGACAAGATCGCCGATGTCATCCTCGTAGCAGGCGATCGACGCGCAGCCGTCGGCCTTCTCGGCCAAACGCTTCAGCGCCGAGTCCCGGCCGAGATCGCCGGCTTCAATGAGCAGGAACGCGTCAGGGTTAAGGCGGCCCTCGAGATGGGCGCCGAGCGCCTCAGCCGCCGTGCGCTCCGGTCGCGCCGCCTCGCCAAGGCGAACACGCACCAGCCTGCGTCCGCCCATCATTGAGAACGCCGCCAATTCCTCCTCCAGCCGAGCCGGCTGGGCATCCAGATCGGCATCGGTGAGGAATGCGGCGTCGAAGGGGTCGTCGGGGCGGGCTGTAACCTTGCCGGCCAGCTCAGCCGCCCGTTCGCGCACCACCCCCAGGTCGCGGCCGTGGATCAGGGCGGCGCGAAATTCCGCGCCCGGAGCCTTCAGGAAACGCTCAATATCCGGTCGACGACGCAGGATCACCGACGGCGCGGCCTCAGGGGGTCTTGGCGACGTTGGCCGCCATCCAGGCGGCGAGCTCGATCTCGATCTTGCGCGCCACATCCGAGGCGGCGCGCTGTTGGCTGTCCTGGCGCGCCGCGATGCCGGCGTAGGGGTCGTTGGCCGCGTCATAGCTGACGTCGCTGACGGCGCGGCCGGCGTGGACGACCTCGCCGGTGGCGATGTTGGTGAGCGTATAGGAGACGGTCACACCCACTTGGTAGCGTTGGGCGTAATCGTTGATGGTCAGACCGCGCGGATCTCGCGTCTGATCGACTGTGAAATCGAGTCGCCAAGCCGGGTCATCGCGTTTGTCGCGCGCCAGATCGTCGTCGAGGGATTCTCGCACCAGATAGGCCACGCGTCCGTTGGGCGCGGTCACCTCGATGGACGACAAACCTTTGGAAAGGCCGGGCGTGGCGTAGAGCGGAGTGAAGCCGCAACCGCCGACCGACAGGGCCAGGAGGCCGCCGCCAACCCACACCGGCCAGCCGAGACGTGCGCGGGCCGTCATCCGGTCACCAGATTGACGATCCGGTCCTTGACCACGATCAGCTTGCGCACGGTCAGGCCCTCCAGGCGACGGGCGATTTCAGGGTCGGCGAGCACCAGTTCGCGCACCTTTTCCTCCGAAGCTCCCGCCGGAGCGCGCACTTCGCCCCGCCGCTTGCCGTCGATCTGCACGGGAAGGATCTTCTCCTCGTCCTCGGTCAGTGACGGATCGTAAACCGGCCAGGGCGCGACCGCCACCAGTCCTTGTTCGCCCAGGCGCCGCCAGCACTCCTCGGCCAGGTGGGGCGCGAATGGGGCGACGAGGCGAGCGAGCGCGTTCAGGGCCTCGGCGCGCGCGGAGAGCACGGCGATTGAGGCGCCGGCCGCCGGCGCGCCGCGCAGATCGCCGACCAGCTCATAGATGCGGGCGATGGCGCTGTTGAAGCGGAATTGCTCGAGCGCCTCGGTGACGGCCTTGATGGTCTTGTGTGTCGTCCGCCGCAACGCCAGCGCCGCGGGGTCGCTCGGCCCGTCGGAGGGACCGAATGTCGGTTGCGAATCGAACTCCGCCCAGACGCGGTTGATCAATCGCCAGGCGCCTTCGACGCCGGCCGTCGTCCACTGCACGTCCCGATCTGGCGGCGAGTCCGACAATACGAAGAGGCGGGTCGCGTCGATGCCGTAGGTGTCGGCGATGTCGGCCGGCGCGACCACATTGCGCTTCGACTTGGACATCTTCTCGGGATCGCCAATGACCAGCGGCTCGCCGGTGGCGGCGTCCAATGCCCGCCGCGTGCCGCCCTCGGTGACGATCGTCACCGACTTGGGCTCGACCCACTCGCCGTTCTGCCGTCGATAGGTCTCGTGGGTCACCATGCCCTGGGTGAAGAGACCGGCGAACGGTTCATCGACCTTGAGGTCGCCGTCGTCGCGCAGCGCGCGGGTGATGAAGCGCGCGTAGAGCAGGTGCAGGACCGCGTGCTCGACGCCGCCGATGTATTGATCCACCGGCAGCCAGCGGTTCGCGCCGGGGCCGACGGGCGCCTTGGCGTGCGGATCGGCGAACCTGGCGAAATACCAGGACGAATCGACAAAGGTGTCGAGCGTGTCGGTCTCCCGCTCGGCTGGTGCGCCGCACTTGGGGCAAGCCACGTGTTTCCAGGTGGGATGACGGGCCAGCGGATTGCCCGGCCGGCTGAAGTCGAGACCGTCCGGCAGGCGGACCGGCAGGTCGCTCTCCGGCACTGGCACAACGCCGCATGCGTGGCAGTGGATCACCGGAATGGGGCAGCCCCATCCGCGCTGGCGGGAAACGCCCCAGTCGCGGAGCCGATAGACCACCGCGCCCTTGCCCTGGCCGTTCTCCTCCACGCGGGCGATCGCCGCCGCCTTGGCCGCCTCCACTTCGAGGCCGTCAAGGAAGTCGGAATTGAAAATCCGTCCCGGACCCGTCCAGGCCTCGGCGTCGATCTCGAACGAGGTCGGATCCGCGCCCGCCGGCAGCACGACAGGCTTGACCAGCAGACCGTATTTGCGCGCGAACTCGAGGTCGCGTTGATCGTGCGCGGGACAGCCGAAAATTGCGCCGGAGCCGTAGTCCATCAGGACGAAATTGGCGATCCAAACCGGCAACAACGCCGTTGCATCGAAGGGATGGCGGACGCGAAGTCCGGTGTCGAAGCCGAGCTTTTCAGCCGACTCTATGTCCGCCTCCGAGGTTCCGCCGCGACGGCAGCGGGCGAGGAAGTTGACGACGTCCGGGTTGGTCGCGGCCAACTGTTCGGCGAGCGGGTGGTCAGGTGCGACGGCCAGGAAGCTGGCCCCGAACAGGGTGTCAGGGCGCGTGGTGTAGACATCGATCCCACCGTCACGATCGGCGAAGCTGAAGGTGAGTTCGAGGCCGCGTGACCGGCCGATCCAGTTCTCCTGCATCAGCCGCACCTTGTCCGGCCAGCGGTCGAGGCCGGCCAGGCCCTCTAGGAGCTCGTCGGCATAGCGGGTGATGCGCAGGAACCACTGCGTCAGTTTGCGGCGTTCGACCGGTGCGTCCGATCGCCAACCGCGCCCGTCGATCACCTGTTCATTGGCGAGCACGGTCATGTCGACCGGGTCCCAGTTGACGAGCCCTTCCTTGCGGTAGGCCAGGTCGCGCGCCCACAGCTTCAGGAACCACGCCTGTTGGCGGCCATAGTATTCCGGGTCGCAGGTGGCGAGCTCACGTGACCAGTCGATCGAAAGCCCGAGCCGCTTAAGCTCGTCGCGCATGACGTCGATGTTGCCCAGCGTCCATTCGCGCGGGTCCACGCCACGCTCGGCGGCGGCGTTCTCAGCCGGGAGGCCGAAGGCGTCCCAGCCCATCGGATGCAGCACATTGAAGCCGCGCGCGCGGCGGAATCGGGCGTTGACGTCACCCATGGCGTAGTTGCGCGCGTGGCCTACATGGAGCCGCCCCGAGGGATAGGGGAACATCTCCAGCGCGTAGTACTTGGGCCGGTCAGAATCCTCGGACGCGCGGTCGACGCCAGCCTGTTCCCAGGCGGCGCGCCATTTGGGCTCGACCTCTGCAGGATCGTAGCGGGGCATGAGCGGCGAGGCTCAGCCCTTCAGGTTGGAAAGCCGAAGCTCCCGCGCCCGGGTGAGGATAGCGTTCTCGATGTCGATCGAGGTCTGGGTGGAGGTCGGCGCATCAACCCAGCCGCCACCGCCATTGTTCACCTGGCGAAAAACCGAGACGTTGAGGCCGTCCGCGCGCAGGCGCGTGTCCAGAATATAGACGGTGGCCTTGAAACGCTCGTCTGGCTTCTCAGGATTGATGTACCAATCGGTGATCACGACTCCACCGTAGGGGTCCGCTGACGTCAAGGGCATGAACGCCAACGTGTCCAAGGTGGCGCGCCACAGATAGGCGTTGACCCCAATGGCCCCGGCCGGGGCGCCATGGCCCTTGACCGCGTAGGGATGGTTCATCCGGCCGCCGCAGGCCGTCAGCGCCATGGCTCCCGCCACGAGGGCGAGCGCAAGAGCGTTGCGTCCCATCCGTCCACGTCCGATATCGCCGCGCGGCGCCGGCATGCTCATGAATGTCGCTTTCCTATTCCCTACACGCCATTTCGGCGCAGTTCGCCCGCCCGGCAGCGTCTGCGTCTATAACATTCGCGTCGGCGCGCCAAACCCGAATCGCGCGCCATGCGCGTGACCGGGCGGCAACAGGGCGCGAGGATCGCCTTCCGGGGCCGTGGAATCGTGATCGCACCAGTTGACTGTCGCACATATGCGGCTTTTATCACCCGATGGATAGGCCGCCACAGGTGTGCGCGGACCGTCTCGCTCGGGGGGTCGTTCGAAACGTCGCCATGAAGCCGCAGGGTTTCGCCATTGCTGTAGCAGCAACGCTTGCGCTCGCCGCAGGCGCCTTTGCCGCGCACGCCGAAGACGGCCAGGTGATGCTCGCGTCGGATTCTGACTTCGCGGCCCCCACCCTCGGTGGCGCACCCACGACGCCTCGGCGGACGCTTGAGTGGGACGCGAGCAAGGGGCGCTGGGGCCTTAACCTCGGTGTCGAACAACATTCGACCGATCGGGACCTCCAGCTTAAGGACGTTTCGCCCGGCGTCTACTATCGGGTGACCAAGCGTCTGCATATCGGCGGCGCCGTCAGCCTCGCGCCGGACCAGGCCGAGACGTTCCGCATGGGCCAACCGCAGTTTCCCGCGCCGCGCGTTCGGCTTGAGACGGTCTTCAAGTTCTAGTCAGCGCTTCGACCGCGGCCACGCCGACCGCGCCGGTCATCCTCAGTTTCCCCACATTGCCCGCATTGACTCCGCCGAGGGCGTAGACGGGCGCACCCACGCCTCTGATGAGCTTCGCCAGGGCGGGCGGCCCCATGGCCCGGCCGGCTGACGGGCTGGCGCTCGGAAAAACGGGTGAGACGATGAGGGCTTGGGCGCCGGCCCTGCGCGCGCGCAAGGCGGCGGGCAGGCTGTGGGCGGCGGCGGTGACTATGAAATGTCGGGGCAGCGTCCGGGCGCGTCCGGCCAGGCGTTCGGGCAGGTGTACGCCATCGGCGCCAAGTCGCCGGGCCAGCCTGGGGTCCGCGCCCACCAACAGGACAAGCCCTCGGCGGCGGCAGACTCGGGCCAATGCGCGCCCTCGCTCGACCGCGTCAGGTGCTCCAAAGGCGCGGAAAACCACGCCGGCGCCTCTGGGCAGGCGCGCGGCGACCGCAGCCGGATCGGGCGTGCGCAGGGGGTCGGTGAAGAAGAGCAGCGGCGGCAGGCCCTTTCGCGACCCGCTAGGGCGCCCTAGCTTCCGCGCCGCCCGCCACAGTCGTGAAACCTCGCTCAATGCCGCACGCCGACTTTGATTCCGCCGAGGTCCGGCGCGCGGTGCTCGAGCGGATGGACGCGGCCGCCCGCGCGGCCGCCCGAGAGCCATCGGCCATCACCCTGACCGCGGTCTGCAAGAAACAGCCGTGGGACCGTGTGGCTCCCGTGCTGGCGGCCGGTCAGCGCGTGTTCGGTGAAAACCGGGTGCAGGAGGCGGCGGAGAGATGGCGCGACCAGCGGAACGCGGTGGAACTGCGCCTCATCGGCCCGCTTCAGTCCAACAAGACGCGAGAAGCGGTGAAATTGTTCGACGTGATTGAGACCCTCGACCGGCCGCGCCTCGCCAAGGCGCTGGCCGACGCTATCGCAGCGACCGGCGACGCGCCCAGGCTTCTGGTTCAGGTGAACACCGGCGAGGAGCCGCAAAAGGCCGGTGTCGCGCCCGCCGAGGCCGACGCCTTTATCGCCGCATGCCGCATCGAGTTCGGCCTGCCGATCACCGGACTGATGTGCATCCCGCCCTTTGACGAGCCGGCTGGTCCGCATTTCGCTCTGTTGGCCAAGATCGCGGCGCGCAACGGCCTTGCCGACCTGTCCATGGGCATGAGCGCCGACTTTCCCCTCGCCATCCGTTTCGGCGCCACGCACGTTCGGGTGGGCGAAGCGCTTTTCGGCCCCCGACAAGTCTAGCCGCCCCGGTTTTCGCGGCGAATGCGGATCGCGTCGCCGGGCCGGGCGACTCCAAGCAAGTGGAGGAGATCGGTCGGGGCCACCGCGACGCAGCCCTGGGTCGGCGAATAGTCGGGCCGGGCGAGATGCAGGAAAATCGCCGAGCCCGCCGCCCGTACGACCGGATCGTCGTTGTAGCCGAGGATCACGATCAAGTCGTAGATGCGGTCTTCGCGCCACAGCGCTTCGGCGCTGGCGCCGTAGGGTAGCTTCACCGGCTGATTATAGGCTGGATCGCTGGGTGCATCGCACCACCCGTCGTCCGGCGCGAGGGGTGCGTGGGGCAGGCGCGTGGTCGGCGGTTCGCCCCGGTCCGGACGCCATAACACTCTCCGGATCGCCCACACGCCGGCGGGCGTGGCGCCGTCGCCCTCGCGCTTCGCGCCGGCGGGGATGACGCCGGCGGGGCCGAACGCGCACCGCGCCAGCCGGCCCGGAAGCTCCATCCATCCGTCGGCAAAGGCGGTGAAGATCATTCGGCTGCGTGTTACGCTTGGCGCGGGGCTGTCAAACGGTGCATGGTCCCGTCCATGGCGCGACGCAAGACGATCCTCATCATCGACGATGATCCCGAGCTGCGCGAGGCCCTGTCCGAGCAGCTCGAACTGCACCAGGAATTCCAGCCCACGGCCGCGGCCACCGCGGCGGAGGGCATCGGCGCCGCCAAGGCGGGGCGGCCCGATCTCATTCTACTGGACGTCGACCTGCCTGACATGAACGGCCGTGAGGCTATGCGGCTGATGCGGGCGGCGGGGGTCAATGCACCTGTGATCATGCTCACGGCCGCCTCCGGCGAGGCCGACACCATTCTGGGGCTCGACTCCGGCGCCGGCGACTATGTGACCAAGCCCTTCAAGTTCAACGTCCTGCTGGCGCGCATGCGCGCCCAACTCCGCAATCATGAGGCTTCGGAGGACGCGGTCTTCCGCATCGGCCCTTACGAATTCCAACCGGCGGCCAAACTCCTGGTGGACGAGCGCGGCAAGAAGCTGCGCTTGACGGAAAAGGAGGCCAACATCCTCAAATATCTCTATCGCGCGGGGCCCAAGGCGGTCTCGCGAGAGGAGCTGCTGGCCGAAGTCTGGGGCTACAACGCCGCCGTCACCACCCATACCCTTGAGACACACGTCTATCGTCTGCGGCAGAAAATCGAACCTGATCCGTCAGCGGCCAATCTGTTGATCACCGAGGCCGGTGGCTATCGACTGGCGCCTTGAGGCCCGGGCTCCGGCTTGATCTCAGCGACCGGCGTAGCATTCGGTCCGCAACGAGGCGCCAAGCCGAGCGCGCCCCACCGCCCCGGTTCCGCCGCCATCGCCCACGGGCGCAACACCCGGATGCCGAAGGACGCCGCTTGAGCGGAATCCAGGACTGCCACCGTATAGCGGGAACAGAGGGCGCCAATCTGGTCCTTGGTGAGGCTGCGGGCGCGCATGACCAGTGGCCGGTTCGCCAAATAGGGATCGTTGCGGACGAGGTCGTTGATGTACCATGCGCTCCTGGCGTCGATCAGCACAACCTGAGCTGGCGAGCGCCGGATGGCTGAGTAGGCGAGCGCATAGGGCCGGGTCAGGTCACGCGCCTGAACCGCCCGAAGCGGCGCCAACACCAAGATCGAAAACATCGCGGCGCCCGCGAATAGGACTTGCGCCGCGCCCTGGTCCGCATGGGCGAGGCGTTCCGTGATCCTGGACCAACCGAGCGCGCCGATCAGGGCGATCGATCCCAACAAGCCGTGCCAGTAGCGATAGCCCCAACCATAACCCTGGTAGGGCATGAGCACGATCAAGGCCGCCGTTGTCAGGGCGAGGCCGACCGCCAGGGCGCGCGTCGCGCCGCCAGCCCGAATCGCTGGAACCAGGCCGAGCACCGCGAGCGGCGCCGCAAGAACGTTCTGCCAAGTCACGAACCGGATCAGGTTCTCCGCCATGGTGACGCCGGTTGGCGGATGTTGCGCGCGGATTAGCGCCGAGACCTGGCCGCCGACACCGGCCACGCCGGCCGCCCCACTGGCCACCCCACCCGCAGCGGCCAGGGTGAGCGCCGGGAACTGCAGCCAGAAGAGGCAAATCCCGGCGTAGACGACGGTGTACAGGCCCGCCAAGCTCCAGCGCCGGTCCAGCCAGAGCTGTAGCACGAAGGGCGCCGCGAACAGCGGATGGAACACCATCTGGTGCAGTCCCGTGGCCAGGAAGCCCACCACGAGCGCGCCGGTGTGGCCGGCTTTGCCCCCGCGCAGGTGCAACCACAGCCAGACGAGGTTGAACGCCAGGTGGGCTGTCATGGCGTACGGCGTCATCGCGGTCAGCAGGAACTGACTGGACGACGCCATCAGGACGGTCGAGGTGAGCGCCAGGTCCGGCCGGCTCGGCCAAAGTCGCCTAGCGACGCCGAAGAGCGCGATGACGGATAGGGCCGCCAAGGCGGGGTTCAGCCACGCTGCGGCGCCGACCGCGCCGGCCAGGGCCCGCAGGGCGGCGTGGACCGGTAGGTAGGCCGGTTGCCAGAGCCCTCCGCCAGCTGCGAAGCGAACGAACTCCGGCTCGAGTCCGGCGACATAGGATCGCCACTCGGCCGCCACGGGCGCCCAGGTTTGACCATGGCGAAGGATGGCGGCGCCGAACCCTGCCATGTCCTCGTCTCGGGAGTGACCGAAGCCGCCGAACACCAGGCCGACGCCGAGCCCGGCGACGAGCGCAGTCAGGACGGCCGCGGCGATGGCCGTCCCCAGGGGCGAGGGTCGCCATTTCGCCCACCTCGCGCACCTCCTGGCGAGGGGCCAGACGACGACGGGATATACGGCGAACAGCGCCGTCAGGCCAATCAGAGGCCAGATGTCCTCATCGCGCAGGAATCGATCGGTTTGTTGGGCCAGGGGCGGGCCGATCAGGGTGGGCGCCACCCACAGGCCCAGCGCCACCGCAAAGCCCAGCCAGACGAAGATCACATGTTTCAGCGCCACTGGCCCCTCATCGGGGTGTCATCCCTTGGCGGTGAAGAGCAGCAGGCGGCGCGAGACGAAGTTGAACACGAAGCTGACGCCCGCCGCCCCGATCTTTCCGACGATGGCGCCGAACCCGAAGACTCCCACAAGCACCGCGACGCCCGCCTCGTTGACCGCAAGGCCCGCAACCCCGATCGCGACGAAGCCGACGAACTCAGCCCACCGGCTCTCTAGCCGCCGCTCCTTGAAGACGAAGATGACACTCAGGGCGTAGTTGACCACCAGCCCGACCGACACGCTGACGATATTGGCGATCAGGTAGTGGACCCCCGCCTTCTCGACGAGCGCCCAATAGAGCCCAAGATCGACGGCGAGAGAGGCTGCGCTGACCAGGAAATATTTCCAGGTTTCGTGGAACAGCACCGCGAGCCGGGGACGCAACAGGCCGATCCGAGCGGCGAGGCCCGTGTGGGTCAAACTCATGGGCGGCCGACCGGCTCGCCGACGCGGCGCGGCGTCAGCCGCTCGCTGGCCAGGGCCTCCTTGGCGCCGGAGACGCCCCCCTCATGATATTCAGCGTCTTCGTTGACTTCCCACACGTCGTGGAGCGTCTCGCCGGCCAGGATGTTGAGCGCGGTCAGCATGCCTGTCATCATGGCATGGTCCTGGTTGTTATATTTGTGCATGCCGTTGCGCCCGACGAGATGCAGACCGGGGTAGTTGGCCGCCAGGTCGGTCCGCACGGCGTCAACATTGTCGCGATAGGCGCCGTCATAGACCGGATAGGCCTTGTGCTGACGGACCACGCAGCCATCGACCACATCCTCCGGCCGCATCAGGCCGATAAATCCGATCTCACGCCTTGCCAGCGCTATGAGGTCCTCGTCGCTCGAGTTCCAAAGCCCGTCGCCCTCGAAGCAGAAATACTCGAGACCGAGGCAGGTCGAGGTCGGATCGGGAATCAGCTCCGGCGACCACGAACGGAAGTTCTGCACGCGCCCGACCTTCACTGTGGGATCGTGAATATAGACCCAGTTGTCGGGCAACTGGCGGTCGGACTGGCCGATCAACACCACGGTGAGGAAGTCGCGATAGCTGAGCGACATGGCGCGGTTGTGACTGGCCGGCCGAGGCGTAATCGAATCGATCAACTCGCGCATCGGGGCCGAGGAGACGACGTTGCGGGCACTGAAGGTCAGTGTCTCGCCGTCGCCGCGCACGGCGCTGACGATCCACCGACCGTCCTCAAGGCGGAGGCCGGTCACTCGCGTATTCATGATAACGCGCCCGCCCATGTCTGCGATCTTGGCGGCGCAGGCCTCCCACATCATGCCCGGCCCGCGTCGCGGATAGCGGAACGACTCAATGAGAGTCTTGGGCCCGCCGGCCCCGGCGCCCCGTCCGATCCCCAGCGACCGCTTGACCCCGTCCAGCACAGCCGCCAGCAGGTCGAGGCCCTTGATGCGTTGGGCGGCCCAGTCGACGCTGATCTCGTCGCACGACATGCCCCACACCTTCTCGGTGTAGGTCTTGAAAAAGATGCCGAAGAGGCGCTCGCCGAACTGATTGCGCACCCACTGGTGAAAGGTGACCGCATCCTTGACCGGAGTCGCCTTGGCCCAGCCGAACGAGGCCATGCACAGGGCGCTCTCGAAGGGGCCGAGATTCCGCAGGGCTTCGAACGCGCGCAGCGGATAGGCGTAGAACTTGCCGCCGTAATAGATGCGCGACAGCCGAGGCCGCTCAATGAAGTCGTCGGGCAGGATCTCATTCCACAGGTCGACCACCTCCTTGGATTTGGAGAAGAAGCGGTGGCCGCCGATGTCGAACAGAAAGCCCTTGTAGTGCGCGGTGCGGCTTATGCCGCCGACATAGGTCGGGTCCTGCTCCAGGACCAAGACATCCGCGCCGGCTTTCGCCAACTTATAGGCGGTTGTCAGGCCAGCCGGGCCGGCGCCTATGACAAGGTTGTCGGTGACAATAGTCTCAACCATGCTTGACGCGGCTTTCCATACTTTTGAGTCGAACGGGCTCCTTCGCCCGAATAAGTTCCAAGCGCGCGCCGAGCGCCCCTCTATAGCAATTTCCCGCTTCAGTTAAGAATGCGCCGGGTTGTCGCGCCTAGGCTGAACTCGGCGCCACGGCCATAGACTGCGAGATCCGCGCCGCCGCAGGGAGGCGTCAGGCCAGGCCGCGGCCTCCGCCGTTGAAATCCCCGGTCGCCCGGCTCCACAGATCTCGAAGGGCGGACGGGGCGAAGCACAGAGCTATGGCGAGGGTCGGGACGGTGACGAGGCCCCAATAGCCGTTCTCCGGCCGTCCGATCGCCATAAAGCCCAGGACGTAGCCGACGAGGAGCATGGCCAGACGCAACCCAAGTCCGTCACTGCGCCCGATGGCGCCCGCGGCGGCCAGCGGGACCACGACCGCGGCGGCGGCTCCGCCACCCAATATGACGACGAGTTCCCACTTCACCGTCGCCATCACGAACCGCCAGCCCCCGAACTTCACCCAGCCGGGGGAGTGAAGGTCATGACTCGAAGTCAGCGCGATGACAGCGTGGGCGTGCCAGGCCAGGGCGGCGAGCGCGACACCGAGGGCCACGGCGAAAGCGACGGCCTCCGCCCGCCGCCGCTCCATGAGGGCCGCAAGCGCCATCACCAGCAGGTAAGGCAAGGCGAGCTCGCGGATCAGGGCGGCCATGAGGCCGAGCGCCAGGGCGGCGGCGAACCGCTTCTCGGTGCGGGCGGCGAGGGACAGGGCGATCAAAAGCCCGGCCCAGGCGTCGTGCACCAGACTCATGCCATGGCTGACCATGGGCGCGGCGACGCCGGTGTATACGCAGAACGCAGCGGCCCCGACAGTGAGCGGCGGCCATCCCAGCTGGCGGAATCTGACACCCCAGCCGCAAATCACGGCCACCGACGTCAGCATCATGATCATGTCGCCCCACCGCGGATCGGGCAGCCACGCCAGCATCGTCGCCAGCGCCGGCGGGCGGACGACCAGGAAGGGCCGCAGGGGCCCCTTAACCGCGTGAAGCTGCGCCACCGCGGCCGCCTCATAGGGCTGTCCGTTGCGTACGCGCGCAACCACGGCGCGATAGAAGGCCAGATCGTCGCCGCCCTGGGCGTGCGTCGGAACCTTGGTCGCCGCCGCCGGAAACAGCAGACCCATCGCTATGAACGCGATGAGGCTGGCCAGGACGGCCATGGCCACCGGTCGAGTGACCGCGGCGAATCGTCCGGCGCGGCCTGCGGTCATGTCGCCCTCCGGGCGGCGCGACCGGCGGCCGAGCGCGCCAGGTCCGCGATGGCGGAGGGAGCCAGAGTCAGGCCGACCGCGAACAAGGGTGAGGTCACCAGGCCCCAATAGGCGTTGGAGGGTCGTCCGATCACCATGAATCCCAGGCAGTAGCCAAATAGCAGCGCCGTCAGGCGGCGGCCGAGATCGTCCCGAGGGCCGAGTCCCCCGACGAGCGCCAGCGGGACGATCACCGCCGCCACCCACATCCCTAGGACTGCCGCGGCGCAATTCCATTGGGCGGCGGAAAGTACGAATCGCCAACCGGCCATGGCCACCCAGCCCGGCGAGGCCAGATCTTGCGGCGTGGTCAGCGCCATGACGGCCGAGGCATGCCAGGCCAGCGCGGCCAGCGCGGCCAACAGCGCCAGGGAGAATGCGGCCCCCTCTCTGTGTCTCCGCTCGGCGAACGCGATGAGGGCCATGACCGCGAGGTAGGGCAGGGCCAACTCCCGGACCAGCGCGGCCATGCATCCAACCACGGCGGCCGCCACGAACCGCTTCTCGGTCCTGAGCGCCAGAGACAATGCGATCAGCAGGCCGGCCCACGCTTCGTGGAACAAGCTCATCGGTCCCGCCGCCAACAGCGGCGGGCCAATTCCAGAGAAGAGGGCGACGACAGCCCAGCCCAGCCACGGCGGCCCCGATCCATAGGGCCGCAACCGGAGTGTCCACACGATCAGCGTAGTCGCGGTGAGTGCGATAAGCGCAGCCGCCCTTGAGCCGGTATCGGGCAGCCACGCCAGGGCGGTCGCCAGGGCGGGCGGCCGCACGGTGACGAACGGCTTCAGCGGGCCGCCTTCGGCGCGCAGTTCCTCGACCGCGGCGTTGGTGTAAGGCTGGCCGGCGCGCATCCGTGCGATGATCGCGGCGTAGAAGCGAAAGCCGTTCACCGCATGCGCGGGCGGTGTCACCCGCTGCGGGTGGGCGGCGTAGCCGAAACCGAGCGCGATCAAGGCCGCAAGCGCGATCAGAATTGCAACCGCCGGCGCGCGCGCGAGCCCGGCGAACCGCCTGGCCCGGGTTCGATCATTGGGCGCCGCCGACATTGATGGAATCGACATCTCTCCGATTCGCTCGTGGTCGCGTTTTGCGCGCGGCCGTGCGAGAGAGCTTGAGGCATGATTCGAGGCCCACGTCATTCGACCTAACGCGGTGTCCGCGCGCGTTCGCGCCATCATTTCATATCTCGGGCCGACGCCGGATTGGACCGGTAAGCGGGCGCTGATTCTCCTGACTCTGGTGGTCGGGGGCTTAGCCTGCGTCATTGAGATCTTTACCAACAGCGCCCTGCCCGGCTTCCGCGACACCGACGACGCCATGCGCCTGGAGATGGTCCGCGAACTCCTGGCCGGGCATGGCTGGTATGATCAGCTGATCACCCGGATCTATCCGCCGCATGGCCTGTGGCCGCACTGGTCGCGGCTGCTCGACGGCGGCCTGGCCGCCATGATGGCGTTTCTGCGCCTGTTCATGTCACCGGCGAATGCCGAATACTGGACGCGATTTGTCTGGCCGTTGTTGTGGATTTTTCCCGGCGTGGCGGGGGCCCTGGCTCTGGCGCGCAACCTCGGCGGCCGATCGGCGGTCGTCGTCGCCGTTCTCCTGCTGCTCTGCGACACCGCACTCTATCGCCAGTTCTATCCCGGCCGGATCGACCACCACGACGTCCAGATCGTAATGACCGTCATCGCCCTGGCCTGCGCCACCGCCAGGTCGGAACGCGTTCGATGGGCGTGGGTGGCCGGCGGCGCGGCCGCGTTCGGCCTCGCCGTCGGGCTCGAGGCCTTGCCGATGCAAGCGCTGGTGGGGGCCAGCTATGGCTTCGCCCTGATGCGCGACCGCGACGAGGCCGCACCGGCCGGCGCCTATGGCTGCGCCCTGGCGGGGGGATCGCTGGCGCTCTACCTCATCCAGACGCCGCCGGCGCGCTGGTCGCTGTCGTTCTGCGACGCTCTGGCGCTCAATCTCGTGGCGGCGTTGATCGTGGCGGGCCTCGGGCTGGCGATAGCCGCCACGCTGTCGCGACGCATGCCAGGCGGAGCGCGGGCAGCTCTGATCGCCGGCGTGGGCGCGCTCGCCGCCGTCACCTATCTCGGCCTCGATCCCCAGTGCGTCCATGGCCCCTTCGCGGGCGTAGATCCGGGGGTGAAAGCGTTCTGGCTCGACCACATCCAAGAGGTTCAGCCGATCCCGAAGATGCTTCTCAGAAATCGAGGAGTCGCGATCGGCGCGATCATCCTGAGCGTCCTCGCTCTTGCGTCAGCTGCATGGCTCACGGCCCGTCAATGGCGCGCGCCGGACGCCACGACCCTGCTGGTGCTCCTCAGCGTCGGTCTTGCCGTGGCGGTGGGTTGGTCGGCATGGAGGATGCAGGACTACGTCTGCTGGGTTGGCCTTCCGGTGCTGGCCGCCGCCTATGGCTTGCTCGCGCGTCGCTGGCTGCGCCAGCTTTTGATCCCAACCATCCTCGCCGCCCTCTTGCTCTCACCGCCGGCGATCGGCTGGGCGGTCGTTCCCCTGGTCAATGCGGTGACCGCCCCAGTGGTCAGGCCCGCTAAGACCGCGCCGCGCCGCGTGGCGGCGCCCCGCCCGAACCTCATTCCCCGCCTGAAAACCGCTGGAAGCGCCGGCGCCAAGTCCGCCCCGATCAATCGGGCCCTAGTCGCGGCCATGTCGCGACCCATCGACAGGAGTCCGAGGTGTTTCGCGGCTGCGGCCTACGCCCCACTGGCCGCGTTGCCGCCCGGTGAAGTGCTGTCGATCCAGGATTTCGGCCCGTTCATCCTCGTCTTCACCCCCGACACCACCGTCGCCGCGCCCTACCACAGGCTGTGGCCGGCCATCCTTCAGGTCCACCAGACCCTGGCCAGCCCGCCCGCCGCGGCGGAGGCTTTGGCCCGGCGGTTGGGGGCGGACTATATCGTAGATTGCCCGCCCTATCCTGGCCCCGCCGGACCCGGCAGCCTGGGCGGGGAATTGCGCGCCGGCCGCATTCCATCGTGGCTGAAGCAACTCTCCAAGCCGAATGCGACCTTGAGGATCTACAGGGTCCTGCCCCCGATGGAGACGAAGTGACGCATTGGAACTGGCGCCGTCCTCCGGCATTTTCTCGAGTCGAGAGGGATGGCCGAGCCCGGCTTTGGGCGGACGGCCCTATGGAATATGGAATCTTTTCGGCAAGACCGGGCGCGCGATCTGACCGCCTATCTGAAGGACGAGGCGGGGGCGGCGACTGTCGAATACGCCGTGCTGCTGCTTGTCATCGGTGGATGCGTGGCGATCGTCTTCCACGTGCTTGGCCGGCATATCGACACAGCCTTCAATGTGGCCGGGAGCGCCATGTAGCCTCGCTGGGCGCGGCTCTCAGGCTCTGCGCGTAAGCCTCAGGAACTCCTGCCGCGTCCGCGCATCGTCACGGATGGCTCCGGTCAGGTGGCTGGTGATCATGTGCGAACCCACGGTGTTGACCCCGCGCAGGGTCATGCAGCTGTGTTCGGCCTCGATAACCACGCCGACGCCTTTGGGCTCGAGGATTTCATCGATGGCGTGGGCGATCTCAGCGGTCAACTTTTCCTGGATCTGCAGTCGGCGGGCGAAGCCGCGGACCACCCGCGCCAGCTTGGAGATGCCGACCACGCGGTTGGTGGGCAGGTAGCCCACGTGAGCGTGCCCCAGGATCGGCAGCATGTGATGCTCACAAAAGCTCACCACCGGAATATCCCGCAGGACGACCAGTTCGTCATAGCCGCCCACCTCTTCAAAGGTGCGTTCGAGGTATTCGCGCGGATTGGCCTCATAGCCGGCGAAGAGCTCGGCGTAGGACCGGGCCACCCGCGCGGGCGTCTCGCGCAACCCTTCGCGGCTGGGATCGTCGCCGGCCCATTCGATCAGGGTGCGCACCGCCGCTTCAGCGTCGGCCTGAGTGATCTTTCCTCGCGCCACGTCTCGCCTTCTCTCTCGGGCGCAAGTCTCTTGTGGACAAGGCCGCTCGCGCCATGACTTCCGCGCGTCGAGATTCTAGGGTCGCACCCTCCGCCTTTCAATGAGAGCGACCGCATTTCATGCCTGACGACGCCCCCGCCTTCGACACGCTGACCACTTCGGCTCAGGGAAAGCTTAAGAGCTTGATCGAGCGGATCGAGCGACTCGAGGAAGACCGTAAGGCTGTCGGCGCCGACCTCAAGGAGGTCTATGCCGAGGCCAAGGGTGAGGGCTTCGACACCAAGATCCTGCGCAAGGTCGTTCGCCTGCGCGCGCTGGACAGCGCCAAGCGACAGGAAGAAGAAGCGCTCATTGAGCTCTATGTGGCCGCTATCGGAGGCCTGTGAAGCGAAGCCCTCCCGACCCCAAGGCCCAGGCCAAACGCGCGGCGCTGAACGCTCTACGAAGGGCAAGGCGCGCGGCGCTGAAGGCCGGGGTCGATCTATCGGATTGGGAGGGCGAGTTCCTGGGTTCGGTCGAGCAGCGCGTGGAGACCTTCGGCCGCGCGTTCGCCGATCCTGAGAAAGGCGCGCCCGGTCGCGCCCTCTCTCAACGCCAGACGATCAAACTCAAGGAGATCTCGGCTAAAGCCCAGGGCAAGGCGCTACGCCGGCCGTTGGGTCGCAAGCCGTCTGTCTGAAGTGCTTGGCTGTGGCGAAAGCGCGCGTCGACGTAGGGCCTATCAGACGCTAACCGTGCGCCGAATGCCAGATCGGACGGCCCGATGAGCGCGCACGAGTTCCGCCGATGAGTCCCGACCGTGCGTCTGACGTCGAGCCGGCGTTCGGGCCACGTCGGGGGATTCTATCCGCCATTCCGTTCCTCCTGGTTTTGGCGATGTGGGTCGCCACACGGCCCTATGTTGGCGTCTACCATGACGCCCGCCTTTACTTGGTTCAGGCGCTGCACGCGCTGCAGCCCGGCCGCTACGACCAGGATCTTTTCTTCAGGTACGGCTCCCAGGACGCCTTCACGATTTTCACCGCCGGCTACGCGCCGGTGGTCGCTTGGCTAGGGCCGGCGCCCGCGCATTTCGCGGTGACGATCGCAGGCGAGGCGCTCTGGCTCGCCGGCCTGTTCGCACTCATCTGGACCATCTTTCCCCGGCGGCCAGAGCGTTGGCTGGCCGTCGGCGGGGTCGTCGTTCTTTGGGCCGGATATGGCGGCGGCGGAATTTTCACCTATGCCGAGCCGTTCGCCACCCCCCGTCTCTTCGCCGAAGCGCTGGTGATGGCGGGGCTGGCGCTTGGACTGCGCGGTCGCTCAATCTGGGCCGTCGCGCTGCTCATCCTGGCCGCCGCTATCCACCCCCTCGCCGCGGCCGGCGGAGCGGGCGTTCTATTGGTGCGGGCCGCGCTCGACGACCGCCGAATCTGGGTCGTCATCGGCGTGGTCGCCGCCGCCGCCGCGCTGGCGGTGGCGTTCGGAATGGGTCCGTTCGCGCGCGCCCTCACGCGCTACGACAACGCCTGGTTCCAGGTGGTGGTGCTGCGCTGCCAATTCGTATTCATCACCCGCTGGTTTTGGGCAGACTTTTGCCAGGCGGCCGCGACCCTGGCCGTCGTGGCGCTTTCGGCGACCTTTGCCGAAAAGCGGGAGCGTCGGCTGTTCGCGGCGGTGTTGGCGGTCACGATAGCGGCGTTCGTCACCTCCGTCCTGGGCGCCGACCTCGCCCACGATGTGCTGATCACCAACCTGCAGGTCTGGAGGACCCTGTGGCTGGCGACCGTCCTGGCCAACGCACTCCTGCCGACCCTCGTGTTGCGCGGGCATGTTCAAGGCTGGCCGCGCACACTGATGCTTTCCGGCGCGGTCGCGAGCATGCTTAGCCGCTTCCTTGTCGGCTTGGAGTTGGTCGCTCCGGCCATGATCCTCAGCGCCTGTGTCATCGTCACTCTTGAATCCAGAGTGGGCGAACGCGGGCGTCGCGCGCTCCGCGTTGTGGCGATGGCTGCAACCTGCCTCGGCGCGTGCTTCGAGGCGTTGATCTTTCAGGGCCTGTTCACTATCGACCCGCGCGTGCTCACCGAGGCGGCGCGTGCTTGCGTCGCCACCGCGGCTGGAGCGGGGCTTGTCTGGTCAGTGCGGCGTGGCGCGAGCATTCGCCTGGCGGTGACCGCCAGCCTGCTTCTCCTGACCGCCGCGGCGCTTGCCGACCAGCGCACCTCCTGGAACCGGTACGTGTACGGTCCGGCCGCGAACGACGGCTTGGCTACATTCCTCGCCGGCGCGGGCCACACCTATTGGGAAGGCGACGGCGGCCTTGAACTGTTGTGGTTCCGGCGTGGCGCGCCCAGCTACTACAGCTGCGTGCAGGGTTCGGAATCGCTGTTCTTCCGGGGAATGGCCCTGGACTACGCTCGCCGAGGGGCCGCGCTCAGCCGGCTCGACACCGCCAATTTCGCTCCAACGGAAAGCGCATTCTGCGGACGAAAGATCGATGCCAACGCCTTTGGTCCGACTGGTCCAGGGCAGCTGGCCGCCGCTTGCCGCGCCCTGCCCGATCTCGACACCGTGATCCTGGACCAGCCGGTTCCGGGCGTCACGACTCAAGTCTGGCAAGCGCCGGCTTGGCAGAGTCAACGCGGAAGGATCGGAAGGATATCGACCTTCTTCCGCTATTCCTGCTCGGCCTTCCGCTGAGCGCGGCGCTCCGCTCCCGGTCTGGGCTAACGGCTTTGGCGGCCGGCGAGCGCATCCAGTTCCTGGCGTAGGCGCGCGGCGGCGGCCCCACCCAGCGCGCCCTCTACCTCCCCGTGGCATTTGCGCCAGACCGGAAAGGCCGTGTCGAGGCTGGCGCGCCCCGCTTCGGTCAGCGAGAGCCACCGGCCGCGTCGGTCGGCTGGGTCTACGCCGATCTCGACCAGGCCGCGTCGCGCCAGGGGCTTGAGGGCCGCGGTCAGGGTCGTGCGGTCCACGCAAAGCAGGCGGGCGACATCGGCCATGCTTGGAGCAGTGTCCTGGTTCACCGCGTTCAGCAGCGAGAACTGACCGCTTGTGAGGCCCAGTGGCCTGAGCGCCCGGTCGAAGCGCCGGGCCAAGAACCGCGCCGCCCGCTGCGCGCCTAGGCACAGGCAGGTGTCGCGGACGAAGTGGGTGGAGTCCAGCGACTCAGCGATTGACATGGGTAAGTATGTTGATATCAACACATCGGTGTCAAGTGGTATCGAGCAAGGAGGTGTCCGTGACCACAGCAGCTGAAGGCGTCCCCGGCTACGCCAGGACCAAGGGCGGGGCCACGGTCTATCTGCAGGTCGATGGAGCCGTGAAAGCGGCGGACTTCTACCAGCGCGCGTTCGGCGCTGAGCTCGCCGCCATGCACCCGGTCGATGACAAGGGCCGCACCATGCATGTCCACCTCTACATCAACGACACGACAGTGATGTTGAGCGACTTCTACCCCGAGCACGGGGTTTCGAAGGTGGCGCCGGCCGGGTTCAGCATGACCCTTCACGTGAGCGACATCGACGCCTGGTATAAACGCGCCGTGGACGCCGGTGCGACCGTGGGCCAGCCGGTGACCGAAATGTTCTGGGGCGACCGCTACGGATCGGTGAAGGATCCGTTCGGCGTCACCTGGGCGATGAACCAGGCCAAGACCGCCTGAACCGAAGGGAGAGACGCCATGACGACAACCGGACGATTCACTTGGTACGAACTCATGACCGGCGATACCGCCGCCGCAGCGTCCTTCTATGACAAGGTCGTCGGCTGGACGAGCGCGGTCATGGGCCAATCGGGCGACGGGGCGCCTTATACGGTCTTCAGCACCGCCGAGGGCGGCGTGGCCGGAATGCTCAAGACACCCGCGGAGGCTCAGGGCGCGCCGCCGGCATGGGTGGGCTATGTGTCGGTGGATGACGTCGATGCCTACGCGCAGAAGTTCGGGGCGGCCGGTGGTGCGGTTCATCGTCAACCCGCTGACATTCCCGCGATCGGCCGCTTTTCAGTTGTGGCTGATCCGCAGGGCGCCATGCTGGTGCTTTTCAAGGCCGATCCCCGCCCGGACGGTGCCGCGCCGCCGGCGCTGGATGCGCCCGGCTACCCTTCCTGGCGCGAGCTCATGACCACCGACGGCCCGTCCGCGTTCGAATTCTATGCCGGGATGTTCGGCTGGCAGAAGTCAACGGGCTACGACATGGGTCCGATGGGGGTTTATCAGCTGTTCGCCTACGACGGCGCCGACCGCGGCGGCATGATGACTCGGCCCCCGCAGATGCCGGTGTCGCATTGGGGCTACGTTTTTCGGGTTGACGCCATCGGCGCGGCGACCGAGCGCCTGAAGGCCAGCGGAGGAACGGTGATCAACGGCCCGATGCAGGTGCCGACGGGCGACTGGATCGTGCAGGCGCGGGACCCCCAGGGCGCGACTTTCGCCCTGCAGAGCCCCAACGCCTGAGGCGTTTCGTTGGCCGCCGGCTTGGCGGGATGCTAGCGTCGTCGCGCAAACGGAGACGCCCATGCCCCAGGTCAAGGCCAACGGCCTCAGCTTCGAGTACGACATCACCGGCAAGGACGGGGACGAGCCGATCCTGCTGATCATGGGCCTGGGCGCCCAGATGACCCTGTGGCGCGAGCCCTTTCTCGAAAAGCTCGCGGCGCGGGGCTACCGCGTCATTCGCTTCGACAATCGTGACATCGGTCTATCCGAGAAGTTGGAGGCCCTGGGACCGCCGGACATGGCCGCTGTCCTGGCCGCCTACGTCGAGGGTCGCCTGGCGCCGGCGCCCTATGATCTGTCCAACATGGCGGCCGACGCGGCGGCCATTCTCACCGCCCTCGGAATCGAGCGAGCTCATATCGTCGGCGCCTCCATGGGTGGCATGATCGCCCAGCTGGTGGCCGCCGATCACCCGGATAGCACGCTCTCACTCACCTCGATCATGTCGACGACCGGCAATCGCGCCCTGCCGCCGGCCAAGCCTGAGGCCATGGCCGTCCTCAACACCCCGGCGCCCAATCCCAACGAGGACATGGAGGGCTATCTCGCCAGCTCGCTGGCGGCCGCGCGGGTGATCGGCTCGCCCGGCTACCCGGTCGACGAGGCCGACCAGCGGGCCTTCGCCAAGAGCAATGTCCTGCGCAGCTACTATCCCATGGGCTTCCAGCGCCAGTATGCGGCCGTGCTGGCTTCGCCCGACCGGCGGCCCAAGCTGGCGACCCTCAAGGTTCCGGCCATGGTCATCCATGGCGAGGACGACGCCCTGGTGCCCGTGGAGGGCGGCAAGGACACGGCGGCGAGCATTCCAGGCGCCGAGCTGGTGACCATCCCCGGCATGGGCCATGACCTGCCGCCCGCACTCTACGATACGGTCATCGACGCCATCGTCCGCGTAGCCGAAGGGGCGAAGCAGCCCGCCTAGGCGTGCGGCCTCACTCCGCCGCGCGCAGCTTTGGCTTGAACGGTTCGGGCGTGCGGCCCGCGCCCTGACGCGCGAACATCCACCCGGGATACTCGGAAGGAAGCTCGCTCACCTCATCGAGGCGCGCGACCTCCTCGGCGGTCAGTTCCAGATCGACGGCGGCCAGATTGTCGTCGAGCTGTTCCACCGTCTTAGCGCCGATGATGATGCTCATGACGTGACTTTTGGCGAGCAGCCAGGCCAGGGCCACGCGCGCCACGGAGACGCCATGCGCCTCGCCCACCTTGCGCATCTCCGCCACGCACGCCCAGGCGCGGTCACGGTCAACGGGGGGGAAGTCAAAGCTGGCGCGGCGGGCGTCCTCGGGAGTCGCCACATCCGGACCGAACTTGCCGCTGAGTAGGCCGCCGGCCAGCGGCGACCAGACCATCAGGCCCAGGCGTTCGGCCGAGATCATCGGCACGAGCTCGCGCTCCAGATCGCGTCCGGCGATCGAATAATAGGCCTGAAGGGTCTCGAAGCGCGCCCAGCGGCGTTCGTCGGCCAACGTCACCGCCTTGGCGATCTTCCAGGCCGACCAGTTCGAGACGCCGACATAGCGGACTAGTCCCTGGCGCACGAGATCGTCCAGGGCGCGCAGAGTCTCCTCAATCGGGGTGACCGGATCGTTGCCGTGGATCTGATAGAGGTCGATGTGGTCGAGCTGCAGCCGCTCGAGGCTCGCCTTGACGCTGTCCATGATATGCCCGCGCGAGGCGCCGGCGTCGTTGGGCCGCGGGCCCATGCGGCCGAGGGTCTTGGTGGCGATGACGACCTCGCTGCGCTTGACCCCCAGGTTCTTGAAGGCCGCGCCCAGGCGTCGCTCGCTCTCGCCGAAGGAATAGATGTCCGCGGTGTCGAAGAAATTGACCCCCGCCTTCAGCGACCGGTCGACGATGTCGTCCACCACGGGCTGGTCGAGGGCGCCGATCGCCTTCCACATTCCGGCGTCGGGGTTGCCACCGAAGGTCATGGTTCCCAGGCAGATTTCCGAGACATAGAGGCCCGTGCGGCCAAGTTGATTGTACTTCATGGCGTCGTCTCCCTCGCTAAGCTGGATCGGACTTAGGCGCGGGGAGTGACCGGCGAAAGAGGCTCCGGCGCCAAGCCCGCGCCGCAAAACGCCAGGAAGAGCCCGCCGGCGCCCCTCAGTGAGTCCTGATTGGCGTGTCCAGGTCTTTGATGGCGCCGGACTGGTCGACGTAGGACAGGACAAATTCGAACGAATTTGAATTGGCGTCCTTCGGCAGCGTCATGAACAGGACGTCGCTATCAGTCGACAGTCTGGGCGAATACTTCGCGGCGTTCCACGGCCACATCCCGCGTGAAATCCTCGCGGGCGCAAGGGTTTCACCGTCCGCGACGCGGGCGCCGCGCGCGGCGCTGGACTCTGGACTGACCCAGGCCGCTGAGAGGGAGGGACTGACCGTCAGTACGATGTCCACATCGTTCGGGTCGTATGAACTGATGTCGACGTCGCCATCCGTTGCGAGGACGCAGGTCCCTGCGGAGGTGATCTCTGAAAAATACGGCGGAGTCGTACCGGAGAGCACTGCGCTGACAGTATTGTTTCCGATCGTCGGGCCCTTGGTCTCCTGAACGAGGAGCGGTTGGGCCTTGCCGGCTGGCCCCACCATAACCTTGAAGCTGAGAACAGAAGCCCTGGTCGCCTGGCCCAGGCGGGCGCCGTGTTTGGGCGGCGCATAGAGCGCCTCAAGGGCCTTGTGCTGCGCCTCACAACTCTTGGCAAGCGGCTCCTCCTGGACGGCCGCACCTGGGGCGGCGGCGTGAGCGGCGGCCGGGCGCGGTTTCGCTGAACTGACAGCCGGGAGTCCTGCGATCAGGAGCAGGACGCACGCCGTGGCGGCTGTGTTCATCGCAGGGCCCCTTCCATTGCACTGGTAGTCAGACGCGGAAGTTGTTCCTCAATTATTCACGGCCAGGCGTAAACTTAGCGATAATGCCAAGGCCAAGAGGCGGGTTGTATCAGGCGACAGGGACGGCGATTTCTTGCTCGGTCTCAGCAGCCTCCGAAGGCCGGCGCGAGCGGATCATTAGAAATCTGCCCGACCATAAGCCCTTGATCGACCAGATTCCCTCGATCTCTGTGACGTCGGCGTTGAGCGAGCCATCATAGGTGACCGGCCTGAAGCGGACGGGCTTGGGTTCGTAGGCCTTGGTGAACTGCACCGAACAGCCTGAACGGACGCCCGAGATCATGGCGGTCAGTTCCCGCCCCTCGAAGGGGCCGGAAAGGGAAACCTCATGGACCGAACCGCTCAACGACCCGCCGGTCTCGATCAACACGGCGGTGAACGGGGTGGGCGGACGGTGGCCGGGCCAGTTGTAGACGCCCTCCCAGACGCCAGTCAGGTTGTCATCCTCCGCCACGGGGATCAGGCTCTTGTCAGCTCCAGACCCTCGAACGCGCCGGCCGCGCGCCAATCCTCCAGCACCTTGACGAAGGCGATCGGCCCCGCGCCGTAGAAGCCATTCTGCACCGCCCTGGCGTTGGGCTTGCCCTCATTATTGTAATAGCCGGGCGTGCATTCGGCCTGAAACTTCTCGCGCATGACCGCCAGCTTCTGGATGGTGTCGACCCAATCCTGCTCCGCCTCCGCGCTCACTTCCAGGGCCCGAACCTGCGTCTCCAGGCAGTGGCTGACGATGTGGGCCAGGTGCTTGGACTGTTCGTTCAGCATGTGGGGGAAGTTCACGCTGAAGCCCGACTGAGTCTGGGTGACGATGAAGCAGTTCGGAAAGCCACGCGTATGGAAGCCGTGCAGGGTGCGCACGCCGTCTTGCCAGCGCTCGGTCAGCGAAACCCCGCCCTTGCCGTAGACTTCATAGCCTGAGCGGCGAGTGTATTCGGTGCCGACCTCGAAGCCCGTGGCGTAGATCAGGCAGTCGATCTCATGCGGCCGCCCGTTCGCCCACACGGCGTGCTCGGTGATCTTCTCGACGCCCCGCCCCTCGGTATCCACGAGGGTGACGTTCGGCCGGTTGAAGGCGTCGAGATATTCGTCGTGGAAACAGGGCCGTTTGCAGAACTGGCGGTAGTAGGGTTTGAGCGCCTCGGCTGTGACCGGATCGCTGACGACCTTGTCCACGCGGTCGCGGACCTGGTTCATTTTCTGGAAGTCGGCGATCTCAAGCATCTCGCCAGCTTCCGCCGGCGCCGCATCCCCCGCGCGTTCATTCCGCCGCGCCAGGATCAGCAGGTTGCGGATGATCTCGGTCCAGCCGTCGTTGACCAGGTCCTCATCCTGAAAACCGCCAGAAACGAGGATGTTGAAATTGTCCATGCGCCGCTGTTGCCAGCCCGGCGTGAGGCTCGAAACCCACTGCGGGTCGGTTGGCCGATTGGCCCGCACGTCGATGGATGACGGCGTGCGTTGGAAGACGAACAGCTCCTTCGCGCCGGCGGCCAGGTGCGGCACGCACTGCACCGCGGTGGCGCCTGTGCCGATGACGCCGACGCGCTTGTCCCTCAGCCCGGTGAGGCCGCCATTGGAATCGCCGCCCGTGTAGGCGTAGTCCCAGCGGCTGGTGTGGAACGAGTGGCCCTTGAAGCTCTCCACGCCGGGAATGCCCGGCAGCTTGGGCCGGTGCAGCGGGCCGTTGGCCATGATCACGAACCGCGCGCGCATGGCGTCGCCGCGATTGGTAGAGATGATCCAGCATGAACCGGCCTCGTCCCAGTCCAGGCGCGTGACTTCGGTCTGGAAGCAGGCGTTGTCGTAGAGGCCGAAGTGACGGCCGATGGCGCGGCTGTGGGCCAGGATCTCGGGCGCGCGAGAATACTTCTCGACCGGGATGTAGCCGATCTCTTCGAGAAGCGGCAGATAGACGTAGGACTCAACGTCACAGGCTGCGCCCGGATAGCGGTTCCAATACCAGGTGCCACCGAAGTCGCCGCCCTTCTCGATGACGCGGATGTCCTTAACCCCCGCCTCGCGCAAGCGGGCGCCCGCGAGCAAGCCGCCGAACCCGCCGCCGATGATGGCGACGTCGACTTCATCGGTCAGCGGCGCGCGCGAGAACCCTGGTTCGACATAGGGATCGTCCAGGTAGCGCGCGAACTGGCCGTCGATCTTGACGTACTGTTCGTTGCCGTCAGCCCGCAGCCGTTTGTTGCGCTCGACGCGGTACTTCTCGCGCAACGCGTTGGGATCGAAACCGAGGTCCGCAACCTTCTCAGCCACTTCGCCGTCGTGGGCCATGCCGCCGAGTCTCCCAGGTGATCGCTGCTCACTTGAACAGCTGTTTGAATTCATCACAAGGAAGAGCGGCGCACAAGAGCGGCGCGCCGCCAGAATTCAGCGGTGCGGACGGCCTCCGCCGCCGTGGCCGCCCCCACCGACATGGGCGCCCCCACCGGCGTGGCCACCCCCACCGGCGTGGAATCCGCCGCCGCCGTGGAAGGCGCCTCCTCCAACCCGATAACCGCCGAAGGCGTGGGAGCCGCCATAGCTATGATAGGCGGCGTGGCCGCCGCCACGTCCGCTCGTATACGAATGGCTTGAGCGGGCATAGGTATGGCTAGAGTTGCGAGCGCCATAGGCGTGCGACGCGTGCGTTGCGCCATGTCCGGCCGCGCGCGCAGCTGCGTGAGCAGCGGCGGCGTGCATGGCGACATGCGCTGCGACGGCGCCCGCCGCTCCCGCCGCGGCGACCGTGCCGACCCGGCCTGCGGTGCTCATAACGCCGGCCCGGTGACCTGGGTCCGCCGCTGCCGCCTGGACGTGCCCAGCCTGGACGGCGGTGCCGGTCGATCGCGCGCCGCGGGCGGCGGCGAGCTGCGCTGAGTTGGCCGAGGCGCGTACGCCGCGCGCGCCGCCGTTGTAGCTTGTTAGACCAGCGGCGCGGTTCACTGACGCGGGCCTGTTGTAGGCCGCGTTCACATGCAGGCCGCCGAGATTGTTGACCGCGCGGTTGTAATAGAACGTCCGGCCGCGCCAGTAGCCGCCGTCATAGCCGAAGCCGCCATAGCCGAAGCCGTAGTCGATCCCGCCATAGAAGCCGACCTCCGGACCCCAATAACCTGGAGTCAGGACATAGACCCCGCCGACCCAGCCCCACCAAGGCGGTGTCCACAGCAGGCCGACGGCGGGTGGCAGCACCCATACGCCGGGAACCCAGTAGTAATCGTACTGAACTGGGTTCCAACCCCAGTAGCCGGGTGTCCAGGAATAGCCATAGGCCGGCATCGGCGGCTGGACCTCGCGGACTAGCGGCGGCGGCGCGCCGGCGCGCTGCGCCACCACGGGCGCGCCCGACGGGCAGGGAATGTCGGCCAGCGCCGGCAGCGCGGCGACGCTCAGGCCGGCTCCGGCAATGATCGCCGCCGCGGCGACGCGATTAAGGTGGCGCATGGTCTTTTCCTTGAGGTGAATTCCTGGGCGACGAACGCTTGCGTGGCCCCCCGGACCAGAGGGCGCGCCGTTGATACGCCGCCTATATACAAACGCGGCCGTGGCGCTTCAGTTGCGGCGCTGGCCCCGCGCGCGCATGAAGGTGCTGGAATCCGAGGGGGCCTCAAGGCGCGCCCATGCGCTTCATCGACGCTGAAGAGGTCGGCCAACACCTCACCTACGACCGCTGCATCCCCCTGATGCGTGAGGCGATGATCGCCTTCTCGATCGGCCGCACGCGGCAGCTTCTGCGCGCGATTATTCCACTCGATGGCGACAACCTGTTCGGCGTCATGCCCGGCGCGCTCGGCGTGGGCCAGCCGTTCGGCGCCAAGCTTATCAGCGTGTTCCCTGGGAACTTCGCGATCGGCGGGCCGTCGCATCAGGGCGTCATTCTGCTGTTCGAGGCGGCGAGTGGCGCGCCGGTGTGCGTCGTCGACGCCGGGGAGGTCACGGCCATACGCACGGCCGCCGCCAGCGCCGCGGCCACCGACGCCCTGGCTCGGCCGGACGCAAGCCGCCTCGCAATTCTCGGATATGGCCGGCAGGCGCGCGAGCATATGCGGGCCATCGCCCAGGTACGGGCGATCTCGGCGGTGACAGTCTGGGGCCGGGACGCCCGCCGCGCCGAGGCCTTCGCCTCTGGCATGGCCGCCGAATTCAGCGCGCCGGTGGGGGTCGCGCCCGATGGTCGGTCGGCCGTCATGGGCGCCGACATCATCTGCACAGTCACGCCAGCGGCCGAGCCAATCGTCGAGGGCGCCTGGATCGCGCCCGGCGCGCACGTGAACCTGGTCGGCGCCGGCCACGCCGGCCAGGCCGAGGCGGATGTCGAGCTTGTGGCGCGCTCGCGCTTTATCGCCGACAGCCGAGCGGGCGTCCTCGCCCAAGGCGGAGAGTTTCTGCGCGCTAAGGCGGCCGGATGGGTCGACGACGCTCATATCGCCGCCGAAATCGGCGAGGTTCTCGCAGGGATCGCAACCGGCCGCCGAAACGGGTCGGAGGTCACGGTCTACAAGTCACTGGGGCACATCGTGCAGGATCTCGCCGCTGCCTGGGCGCTATACACAGGAGGCGGCGCTGAGCTACTAAGATCAGAGGTGACGCTTGCTGGCGATTCTGGCGCGGCCGAGGAGGCGTCGCGTCGCGAATGAGAGCCCTCACGGTGGACCAGCGCATCGAGCGGACAGGGCTCAAGTCGCTGGGGGAGTGGCCGGCCACAAGGCCCTCGTTAAACTTGGGGCGTCGCCGTCGTGCTCGTCAGGAGAATACCCATGGGACCGGGAGGTATAGGGCCTGGCGTTCTGGCTGGAGCTGTAGCGTTCACGTGTTTGGTCACGATATTTATTCTAGTGATTACCTACATCGGATATTCATCTGCTGAAATGACGGCGAGCACCAAGCGATTTATTATCACCGTGGTCACCGTCTTTTTCGTCGTATGTGTCGCGGTCGGGGGAATAATATTGTTTCCCGGCGCTCTGAAGAACGTCTATTACTTCGTTAGCCGCCTTGGCCATCGGTGAAGTGTCGCGTCGTGGCCGCTCGCCCTAACCGTGGACCGAGCCGTCGTGCGAAAGATTGCCATTGGAGTGAGCCGCGCTTGCGGATATTCACAAGGGGACGGGCGCCCTGACAAGAATGCGTCAGCGATGAGGGAATGCCTTTGCCGCACGTATTCCTGATCCGCGTCATCCCCCTCATCGCACGCTATGGCTATTGGCTGCTTCTGCCCATCGCTGTGATCGAGGGGCCTACGGTCGCCGCGATCACCGGGGCCCTGGTGGCGCTAGGGCAGTTCGATCCGGTGATCTCCTGCCTTCTATTGGTGGCGGCCGACCTCGTCGGCGACGCCCTCTATTATTGCCTCGGGCGCTACGGTCACGGACCCCTGTCAAGCTGGATCAACAAGCGCCTCAACATCACGGCCGACCGCCTGCGCCCGCTTGAACAGCGCTTCCACGATAACGACTGGAAGCTGATCATGATCGGCAAGACCCAGGCGCTAGGCGGCATTATCCTCTATTTCGCCGGCGCCAGTCGCATGTCCTTTACCCGCTATATGGGCCTTAACCTGCTGGGCACATTCCCGAAGGTGATTGTTTTCGAACTGATCGGCTTCGCTCTGGGATATTTCTTCGGCGCCGGCGTGCTGCACTCCACCCGCTACGTCGACTTCGTCACCGCGAGCCTGTTCACCCTGGCATTTGTGGTGCTCGTCGCCGGCTATTGGCTGGTGCGGCGGCGCCTGTTCAAGGATCTGGTCCACGACATTTCGGCCTGACCCGCGGGCGCGGGTCGGCGACGGATCAGGCTCAGCAGCGCCAGATTCTGGCGCACCACCCCGATGGGTGAGAGCACCTTCAGGGCGTCGAATGTCATCTTCAATTCCTCAGCCATCCCCCGCCAGCGGCCGACCTTGTGGAATTTGCGGATATTGAACACGCCCGGCCAGTCGACCACGGCGATCGACAGCCGGTCCCGCGTGATAAGTTCGTTGAGAAAGGCCTCTCCGCCCCAGCGCGGCAGACGCTGCATCTCGGCGATCGCTTCACGACCCAGTCTGGAGGGGATCACCCGTTCGCCCGAGACAAAATCGAGGCCTATGGCTCGGTAGAGCGCCAGACTATTCGCTCTGAGGCTGATGCTCGCCTGAGCCCAGCCGTTCAATACCGGATCGGCCAGAGCCTGGATGTCCGCTGCGCGTACGCCGGCGAGGTCGGCATCCAGCATCATCAGATACTCGCCTCTGGCGAGCGCTATGCCGCGGCTGAGCGCATAGGTCTTGCCGCGATTGGGCGAATAGGAAATGAGCCTGATCTGCGGATAGCGCGCCAGCAAGGCCGCCGTGGCGTCTGTCGATCCGTCGTTGACGACGATAACCTCCAGAAGCGCCGGGTGCCGATCGACGGCCTCGAGAATGGCGCCGATGCGCTCTTCCTCATTGTAGGCGCAGACGATGCAGGAGATCTGTCCGGCCAGTGTTCGCGGCAGCCCGGATTCGCTGGCGATCGCCAGATTCGGGCGGCCTTGCGCGGCGGCTCTGCGTGGAAACGACTCGCTCACCATGGCCTTGACCAACTTCAACGCCCGATTCGGGCCGAATGCTTCACCATCTGACATTTTTCAGTTCCGTCATATCCCCGCGACAACGCGTCGCCGCGCTCCACCCTTCGGTCCGGTTTCGGCCGCATCCAGGTGATTGATTATCCTCGCTTTCAGCCTTCATTTCCACAAGCGGGCGAGGTGACCGGTGGTTGTGGTTGCGGCCATGATCTCGCCCCTATGAAGCGAGGTTCCGCACGATCTTACCCGCATTATAGACCAATTCGCCCCCGCCCGTCACCCTCGGGCGCCACCTCCGCCCGTCAGGTGACTCGACGGGCCCGCAAAGCTAGTCTCGTCGGCATGGCTGACGGAGATCGCGTCCGCACCCTGGCGATGGCCCTGCCTGGCGTGGTTGAGGCGTCGGAGGGCGACCGGCTCGCCTTCGAGATCGATGGCAAAGGCTTCGCCTGGACCTGGCTCGAGCGCATTGAGCCGAAGAAGCCTCGGCGGCCGCGGCTGGATGTCCTGGCGATCCGCTGCGAGCTTCCGCGCAAGGAGATGCTGATCGCGGCGGCGCCGGACGTCTTCTTTGACGAAGAACACTACCGCGGCTTTCCCGCGGTCCTCGTGCGCCTGTCTCAGATCGATGACACAGAGCTAGCCGGCCTGCTCGACTCAGCCTGGCGGCTTAGGAGATCGCGGAAACGCGTCTGACAGCGGGCACGCAATCCCAGCCGCGACGCCGGCGAGCCGATGTTGGGTCCGTGTGGACCGCACGCTGGGTCGCAGCGAGCGATAGCCCCGGACCATCGCCCCGGACCGTGATCGGTCCGAGGCGATGCAGAGGTGGCTAGTGGTGAGCGGTCTGCATTTCAGCCGCGTGCTGGGCGCGCAGTTCGGCGGCGTGCTTGCGCTTCTCATGCATCTTCAATTCGTGACCGGCGATGCAGCCGACCGCGGCGCCGGCCAGGGCGTGGCCGTGGTGGTTCGGGCCGGTCTTTACGAAGTGGCCGGCGACGCCGCCGGCGACCGCGCCCGAGAGGCAGCCCACGGCGCCCGCCGAACCGGCGATCCCGCCGGTGGCCAGGGCGACGCCGGCCGCGAAAATTACGAAGTTTTTCATCTGGTTATCCTCGAATCGCCCGGTGGGGCAGGTGCACGGTCAGGCCTCGATCCGAAACGACAGTGTCGCATGGGCCGATCAGCTACCCTTTTAGCCAGCCCGCTCGCTGTTGAAAACTGATCTTGGCGGCGCGACCCGGCGGCGCTCGGTCGCGCGGCTCAGCCGGTCGTTGCGCCTGCCATGGAGCGCCCAGCGCCGAGACCGTCGCCTGAACCCGCCGTCACGCCCGCGCCTCCGATCGTCCCGGCCGCCGCTGAGCGACTTCGCCGAGCACGAGGCCAGGTTCGGGATGCGCGACAACGGCCACAAATAGGCCGCCGGCTTTGTGAGGATTGGGGAGGTTGGCGCCGCCTGGGTGACTCGAACACCCGACCTACGCATTACGAATGCGCCGCTCTACCGGCTGAGCTAAGGCGGCCAAAAGCCGGGGCGTGTTTAGCCGTCATGGCGGCGGGGCGCAATCGGCGCGCCTACAGCGCCTTGATGATCTCCTCGACCATCTTCTTGGCGTCGGCGAACAGCATCATGGTGTTGTCGCGGAAGAACAGCTCGTTCTCCACGCCCGCATAGCCCGAGCCCATGCCGCGTTTGACGAACAGCACCGTGCGCGCCTTCTCCACGTCGAGGATTGGCATGCCGAAAATGGGACTCTTGGGGTCGGTCTTGGCCGCCGGGTTGGTCACGTCGTTGGCGCCGATGACGAAGGCGACGTCGGCGGTGGCGAACTCGGAATTGATGTCGTCGAGCTCGAAGACCTCGTCATAGGGCACATTGGCTTCGGCCAGCAGCACGTTCATATGCCCGGGCATCCGCCCCGCGACGGGGTGAATGGCGTATTTGACTTCCACGCCCTGGGCCTTCAGCCGGTCGGCCATTTCGCGCAAAGCGTGCTGCGCCTGAGCGACCGCCATTCCGTAACCGGGGACGATGATGACCTTGGAGGCGTTCTTCAGGATGAAGGCGGCGTCTTCGGCGCTGCCCTGCTTTACCGGGCGGGTCTCGACCTTGCCGCTGGTGGCGGCCGCCGCGTCTTCGCCGCCGAAACCGCCCAGGATCACCGACACGAACGAGCGGTTCATGCCCTTGCACATGATGTAGCTGAGGATGGCGCCGGAGGAGCCCACTAGGGCTCCCGTGATGATGAGGGTGATGTTGCCGAGCGTGAAGCCGAGCGCCGCCGCCGCCCATCCGGAGTAGCTGTTGAGCATGGAGATCACCACCGGCATGTCGGCGCCGCCGATGGGGATGATGAGGGTCACGCCGCCGGTGAGCGCCAGCAGGAAGATCAGCCAGAAGGCCCAAAGGGCGTGGCCGCCGCTGGCCACCAGCACCACGACGAGGATGACGATCGCCACGGCCAGGGCAAGGTTGAGCAGATGCCGCGCCGGCAACAGGATCGGCGCGCCGGACATATTGCCGTTGAGCTTGGCGAAGGCGATCAGCGAGCCGGTGAAGGTGATGGCCCCGATGGCCAGGCCCGCCGAGAGCTCGATCAGGCTTTCCAGCTTCACGCCGGTCGCGCTGTCGATGTGGTAGGCGGCGGGGGTGTGGATCGCAGCCACCGCGACCAAGCAGGCGGAGAGGCCGACCAGAGAGTGGAACGCCGCCACCAGTTGCGGCATGGCCGTCATATGCACGCGCCGAGCGATGACGGCGCCGACGCTGCCGCCGATGGCGACGCCGCCGATGATCAGGGCCAAGGTGGTCACGTCGAGCGCGCCGCCGCCCCAGAGGGTCAGCAGGGTGGTGGCCAGGGCGAGCCCCATCCCGATCATGCCCATCAGGTTACCGCGCCGGCTGGTCACCGGGCTGGACAGCCCGCGCAGCGCCAGGATGAACAGGACGCCGGAAATCAGATAGGCGATGGACGCGAGGTTGGCGTTCACTGCGCCCGGTCCTTCTTGCGATACATGCCCAGCATTCGCTGGGTGACCAGGAACCCGCCGAAGATGTTGACGGCCGCCAGGCCCGCGGCGATGGCGCCCGCGCCTTTCGAGATCCAGACATGGCCCTGGTGGGCGCCAGGGTGGACCTGGGCCGCGGCGGCGAGCAGGGCGCCGACGATGATCACCGAGGAAATGGCGTTGGTGACGCTCATCAGCGGCGTGTGCAGCGCCGGCGTCACGCTCCAGACGACATAGTAGCCAACGAAGATGGCCAGCACGAAGATCGCCAGACGAAAGACGGTCGGATCTACGGCGTCCATGATCTAGCCCTCCTTCAGCGCCGGGTGGACGATCGCTCCGCCGCCGGTGACCAGCGAGGCCTTGAGGATTTCGTCCTCCGGGTTGGCGGAAAGCTTGCCCTCCTTGTCGACCAGCAGGCCGAGGAAGGCGGTCAGGTTGCGCGCATAGAGGGCGGAGGCGTCGGCGGCGATGCTGCCTGGCAGATTGGCGACCCCCAGAATGCGCGCACCGCCGGTCTCGACCGTTTCGCCGGCGCGCGAGCCCTCGACGTTACCCCCATTCTCGATGGCGAGATCGACGATCACCGAGCCCGGACGCATGGAGGCGACCTGGGCGGCGCTCACCAGGCGCGGCGCCGGCCGGCCAGGGATGAGGGCGGTGGTGACGACGATGTCCTGTTTCTTGATGTGGTCGCTAACCAATGCCGCCTGTTTGGCCTGATATTCGGCGCTCATCTCCTTGGCGTAGCCGGCGGCGGTCTCGGCGGCCTTGAACTCCTCGTCCTCGACGGCGACGAACTTGGCGCCCAGCGACTCGACCTGTTCCTTGGCGGCCGGCCGCACGTCGGTGGCGGTGACCACCGCGCCCAGACGTCTTGCGGTAGCGATGGCCTGCAGGCCGGCGACACCCGCGCCCATGACGAACACCTTGGCCGGGGCGATGGTGCCGGCGGCCGTCATCATCATCGGCATGGCCCGGCCGTAGGCGGCCGCGGCTTCGATCACTGCCCGATAGCCGGCGAGATTGGCTTGGCTCGAGAGGGCGTCCATGGCCTGAGCGCGGGTGATGCGCGGCACAAACTCCATGGCGAAGGCGTTGGCGCCCGACCGGGCCAGACCCTCGAGAGAGGCCTTCTCGCGGTGCGGATCCAGAAGCCCGACGACGATCGCGCCCGGCGTGAGCGCGGCGATCTCCTCCGCGGATGGCGCGCGCACCTTGAGCACTATGTTCGCGCCCGAGAGTGTCTGGGCCAGGTCGGCGGCGATTTCAGCGCCCGCGGCGGCGTAGTCGGCGTCGGTCGCGGACGCGCGAACGCCAGCACCGCTCTCGATGGTCACCGTCAGACCCTGGCCGGTCAGCTTCTTGACCGCATCGGGAGTCAGCGCCACGCGGGTCTCGCCCGGGTGACGCTCGCTCGTGACGGCGAGGCGAATCATGACGCTCCTCGCTCGCCGGGACCCGGCGTCAGTGGACCTGGCTGGGCTTGCCGCGCAGCACCGTGACGCCGATAGCCAGGACGACGGCGCCGGTGATGAAGGCGGTGAAGAAGCCGGCCTGTGTGCAGAACCACAGGGTCAGCGTCAGGATCAGGGCGCCTATGAACAGCGAGCCCCATTTGGCGAAGGCGATGAACAGGTGGAAGTCGGCCGCCTGGGTCGCGCTGTTCATCTCGCCGTGGCGGTAATCATCGGTGTGAGCGTCGGCCACGGCGTCCTCTCGGTGGGCGGTTGGGGTCGGTAGGCCGGTGCTACACCACGGCCACGCCAGTCTCAAGTCACCGAGGGCGCCCAGACCGTCAGCAGACTGCGCAGCGTCGCCACCAGGGCCAGGGGCTGGTCGACCATGATGTGATGTTCGCTGTCGGGGATGACGATCCGCCGAACGCTGGCTGGAATTCTGTCGTGGCCGCGCTCGAAGCCCGAATGCCGGCGGATGATCTCGGAGCGATCGCCGATGACGTGAACCAAAGGCGTGATCACGCCGGAGGCGTCGAGGTTTTCCAGACCCGAACGATCCAGCTTGCTCCACATCCCTGGGTCGAACCGCCAGGTCCAGCCTTCGCCTGAACCCTCCTCGCCTTCGGACAGCGGAACGCGTTTGAGAGACCGTCGGGCGATGAAGTCGGCGATGTAGAGGTTGCCCGGAACCTGCGGTGGCATGAAGCGGAACCGAGCCAGGGCCGCTTCCAGGGTCGGATAGACGCGATTGCGGCCGCTGCGCTGAGAGAGACGGGCGCCCCAGTCGGGCAGCACCTCACCGCGCGCCAGGGCCTCGACCCGCATGCGTTCATATTCCTCCGGCGTGGGCGGTCCGCCGAACCCGGTGTCGACCAGGATGCAGGCGCTCATCCGCTCGGGAAATCGCACCGCCGAGGTCAGCGCCTGAGCGCCGCCGAAGGAGTGGCCAATATAGACCGGCCGCACGGGCGCGTCGTAGAGGCCCGCCGCCTTGGCGCAGGCGAAGATTTCATCGGCGAAAAGGTCAAAACTGTAGGCGTCGCGCCAATCCGAAGCGCCCATGCCAGACAGCGACAGAGCCGCGACCCGATGGGTCTTGGCGAAAAACGGCGCGATGAAACTCCACCAGTCGGCGTGAGCGCTGTTGCCATGGATGAAGATCAGGCCGGGCCGACCCCTCTGACCCCAGGCGAGCAACTCGATTCGGGCGCCGGCGACAGCGACGAAGCTGCGCTCGGGCGCCTCGGCGATGGCGTCCTGAAACCATGCCGGCGAGGCGGGCGCGGCGCCGTTGAACGGGGCGAGCGGCGCGGCGATCTCTGGCGGCAGGTCGGGCGTCAGGCGAGCCGGCTCATCCTCCTCCATCCGCCGCAGGCCGCCGTCCAATCGCTCGTCCGCCATTATCCGCCTCCGAAGCGCGACCGAGCGCGCGCCGAAACGACCTGACTAACAAGCGTTTGAAATTTGGCAAGCGCCAGGCGCCTAAGCCGGGCGCACGGAGGGCGGAGCGATCTGGTGGCGGACGACGCTGACGTCGGTCCAGCCGGTGCGGTGAAACTCGCCGTCGTTGTCGATGTAGAACGGGCCGCCGACGATGGCGAACGCCGCCGCGAAACAGACGACCGCGACCACCAGGCTGACCCCGGCCAGGATGAAGAGCGTGCGGATCATACGGTGACCCCCTGAGGTTCGAGTGCGGGCTTGAGCAGGCGCATGTGCAGGCGTCCGTACCAGACCATGGCGTTGACGAAGCCGATGGTGACCAGTGTCGTCACCGCGCCGACGCAGACGCCAGAGGCCATCAGACCCAATCCCGACAGAATGAGCGCGGCGACCGGAGCGCCGATGACCCAGAACGGTCCAGCGACCATGACGAAGGCGCCGACGCAGAAGAGCGCCACCGCGACGCAAATAAAGGCGAACAGCGTGCCGGCGATGGAGAGCAGGATCGGCAGCAGCACCAGCAGATCGATCGCGCCCAGGCCCAGAACCGCGAACACGGCGCCGGCCGCCGCGGAGGGGTTTCGCTCCGCCTCCCAGCGCTTCAGGCCGGCCTCGGCGCGGATCTCGCGGGCGTGACGGTCGGGATCGCCAAGCGCTTCAGCGACCTCGATCTCGCTGCGGCGGGCCGCCTGGGCCTCAGTGAAGTGGCCTTCGTAGTCGGCGGCGATCTCGTCAATTGTCTTCGGCGACAGCCCGGAAAGGCCGTTGCGCAGCCGGTTCATGAATTGTTGGCGGGTCATTGGGCGCCTCCCAGAATATCATTCACGGCCTGGGAGAATTGCGTCCATTCCGTCTTCTGGGCCGCGAAACTCGCCGCGCCCGAAGGGGTCAGTTTGTAGTATTTGCGCGATGGCCCGGCGGAGCTTTCCACCAGATAGGTCTCGACCAGGCTGTCGGATTGCATGCGCCGCATGAGCGGATAGATGGTGCCTTCCCCCATTCCGATTCCCTTAGCCAGGCGGCTGGCGATCTCGTAGCCGTAGGCGTCGCCGCGCGAGAGCAGGGCGAGCACGCAGAGCTCGAGCACTCCCTTCTTCAGCTGGACCTGTACGGCTTCGACCACGACGCCACTCCCTTCGACGCCGCCTGTCTATCGCCAGCTACCTTGTAGCGCAAGGTAGCTGATCATGAATTATAGTTTAGGCGAGACCGACGTCAGCGAGCGCCGCGGCCTGGCGCGCGGCCAGGGCCTCTTCGGAGAAACCTTCCAGGGACTCTTCGAACAGCCGCCGCCAGTTGAGTTCGGCGCCCAGGTGCAGAAAGGCGGCGCCCAGGCCGATGGCGGCCCGGTCCATGAAGACGAACTCGCGAGGGATAGTGACAGGCCCCTTCTCGTCCAGGGCGCGCTTCACCTGAAAGGCCTCGCGCCGGCCGTAGGCGCCGGGGCTGATCCCGTCCGCCACGGTGCGCACGCGGTCGTCCAGAAGCGGCGCGTAGATGAACCGGGCCCAGATTCCCAGGACGTCCATCAGGTCGTTCGACAGATCCTTGAAGCCCCAGGCGCGATAGGCTTCGGCCTCTCCCTCCCGGTCGTCGGTCACCAGCGCGCGAAACAGCTTGGCGACGCCGCCGACGAAAGCCGGCGGAAAGACGCGGATGCAGCCGAAATCGAGCAGGTTGAGCCGCCCGGCGCCGGGGGTGAAGCTGTAGTTGCCGAGATGCGGATCGCCGTGAATGACGCCCAGATGGGTAAGCGGCGTCCACCAGGCCTCGAACAGCAACCGGGCGACGCGATTGCGCGTGTCGAGGTCGGCGTCCTTGAAGGTCGCCAGGCCCTTGCCCTCCATCCAGTCCATGGCCAACAGGCGTCCCGTGGAGAGGGATGCGTCGGGGGCCGGGACGGCGATGTCGTCGCGGTTGGCGAAATAGCTGTGGTAGAGGCGCATGGCCCGCGCCTCGTGGTCATAGTCCAGCTCTTCGCGCAGGCGCTCGCCGATCTCGATCACCACCTCGCGGGTGTCCAGCGCCGCGTTCATCTGTCGCGCCAGGCCCATCAGCACCCGAAGCTGGCCGAGATCGCTCTCTATGGCGCTCTGCATCTCCGGATATTGCAGCTTCACGGCCAGCTCCCGACCGTCGACGGTGCGGGCGCGGTGAACCTGACCCAAGGAGGCCGCGGCGGCCGGCGTCAGGTCGAAGTCGGCGAAGCGGGCGCGCCAGTCGGGACCCAGCTCCGCGGCCATCCGCCGGCGCACGAAGGCGGGACCCATGGCCGGCGCGTTGGACTGCAGCTCGGCGAGTTCGGCCGCGAACTCCGGCGGCAGCAAATCCGGGACGGTGGCGAACATCTGGGCCACCTTCATCAGCGGCCCCTTCAGACGTCCCAGGGCCTCTCTGAGTGCACGAGCATTGCGCGCCTCGGCGTCGCCGGAGGAGAACAGCGCGTTGGCTCCAAAGCTCGCCGCCGCGCCGGACAGTCCCGCGCCCACCTTGGCCAGGCGCACGACCCGCCCCGACAGGCGATCGCGTTCGGGATCGCGGTCGCTCAAACGAGGGACTCGAATTCGTCGACCAGGCGCGTCAGGTGGGCGCAACCGGCGTCCCAGAATGCGCGCTGTCTGGGATCGAGCCCGAATGGCGCCAGGGCCTCGACGCAGGTGCGTGTCCCGCCGGCGGCGAGGAGGTCTTCATAGCGGGGTGCGAAGCCGGTCGGATCGCCACGCCGGGCCTCCATCAAGGCCTCGACCAGCAAATTCCCGAACGCGTAGGCGTAGACGTAGAACGGCGTGTGCACGAAGTGGCTGACATAGGCCCAGTAGTGCTCGTAGCCGCGGTTAAGCCGGATCGCCGGGCCCAGGCTCTCGCCCATCACCTCCAGCCAGATGGCTCCGATAGCCTCGGGCGAAAGCTCGCCGGCCCTCCGCTGGGCGTGGAAGCGCGCCTCGAAGCGGTGGAAGGCGATCTGACGCACGACCGAATTGAGCGCGTCCTCAATGCGCCCGGCCAGCAGGTCGCGGCGTTCGGCCGGCGGGGCCTCGGCCAGCAGGCGCTCGAACACCAACCCCTCGCCGAAGATGGAGGCGGTTTCGGCCAGGGTCAGCGGCGTGTCGGCCAACAGCGTTCCGTGCGGCGAGGCCAGGGTCTGGTGGACGGCGTGGCCGAGCTCGTGAGCCAGGGTCAGCACGTCGCGCCGCTCGCCCATGTAGTTGAGGAACACGTAGGGGTGGCGGTCGGCCGTCACCGGATGGGAATAGGCGCCCGATTGCTTGCCCGGCCGGGGCGCGGCGTCGGTCCACGGCGCGGCCAGGAACGATTGGGCGATATCCGCGAAGCGCGGCGTCAGGCCGCGGAAGCAGGTGAGAACGATGTCCTTGGCTTCGCTCCAGGCATAGTGCCGCGGCGGGGCCTCGGTGAGCGGGGCGTTGCGGTCCCAATAGTCCAGGGTGCGCCGACCCATCGCCCGCGCCTTCAGCCGGTAGTAGCGGTGGCTTAGGGCCGGATAGGCGGCGACGACCGCGCCTTCGAGAGCCACCACAGCCTCGGCGTCGACCTCATTGGCCAGATGGCGCGACGCCGCGGGATCGGCGAATCGACGCCAGCGATCTTCGACCTGCTTTTCCGCGGCCACGGTGTTGTAGGCCAGCGCCAGCGTCTCCTCGCGCTCGGCGAGCGCCTTGGCGAGGCCGGTGGCGGCGGCGCGGCGACGTGCGGGCGCCGGATCGCTCAGTCGGTTCAGCGCCTCCGACAGGGTGAGGCGATCCCGCCTCACGTTCACGATCAGACTCGCCAGGGTGTCGTCGTAGAGTCGGCTCCAATTGGCCACCGCCGGCGCGCGGTCGACAAGCATCCGCTCGAGGTCGGGGCTCAGCTCGTGCGGGCGGGCGAGGCGCACGCGCCGAAGCCATGGCGCCCAGCGGGCGCCGGCCGGATGGGCGGCCAGCGCCGCGGCGATCTCCTCATCCTCGAGCTTGTTGAGTTCAAGCGTGAAGAACAGGGTGAGGGAGTCGCTGCGCGCGCCGCGGGCGCGCACGTCGGCCTCGAAGCGGGCCCAGGCCGGATCGGCGTGGTCGGCCGATCCGGATAGCGAGGCGTAGGCCATCACGCTCCAGATGCGATTGAGCCCAGCCTCGTAGAGGCTGACGCCCCGGTCGATCAGCTCGCCCAGTCGCGCCGGCTCGGCGTGGGCGGTGACGAGCGCGCCTTCGAGTGTGGCCAGCTCGCGCGCCGACGCTTCGCCGGCGGCGAGGTCGGCCTCGATGCGCGGGTCGCCGCGGTTGGAATAGAGATCTTCGAGGCTCCAGCGCGGCGGCGACTCGATGGGGGGCGTGGGGGCGTTCATGACCTTCATTTAGGGTGTTTAGCCGCAAAGGGCATGGCCAACTTCAGGCGGCCGACGTCTTGGTCTCCGGTGGGCCGGCGCCTGCTGGCGCCGCTGCCGGCGAGGTGAATCTGGCGTTTTGACCCCTTTCCACTCATATGAGGGGCGATGATCGACGATCTCTATTCGACGCGGATCCTGACCCTGGCGGCCAATCTGCCCCACGCCGGGCGCCTCGCCGCGCCCGACGCCAGCGCCGAGAAGGTCGCCAAGCTGTGCGGTAGCCGCGTGGTGGCGGATGTGGTCATGGACGGGACGCGGGTGGCTGAATTCGCCCAGGACGTGAAGGCCTGCGCTCTCGGTCAGGCGGCGGCGGCGGTGCTCGGCGCGAAGGTGATCGGGGCCGACGTCCGGGAAATCGAAATGGCGCGGGACGCCTTCCGTGCTATGTTGAAGACGGGCGGGCCACCGCCTGAAGGACGCTTTTCGGACCTTTCAATGCTCGAACCGGTCAAGGACTACCCGGCCCGCCACGCCTCGGCGATGCTCGCCTTCGAGGCGACCGCGGAGGCGTGCGTCCGGGCGACCGCGCGGCGAACTAGCTCCGCCGACGCGGCCTGACGCGGCCACGCCGCCCCCGCGCGTCGGCATGAATCTCTACCACAGCGCCATCCGCCTAAGTCATTGGGCCTATAAGGTGACGCTTTCGCCGTGGATCGGACGCCAGTGCCGCTTTCAGCCGACCTGTTCGGACTATGCGGCCGAGGCGCTGATCCGGCACGGGCCGGTTCGCGGCGGTTGGCTCGCCGCGCGGCGTCTGTGTCGATGCCATCCCTTCGGCGGACAGGGCTACGACCCCGTCCCGCCCCGCGTTGAAAGACGGAACGATGATCGAACTGAAATTTCCCGACGGCCAGGCGCGCTCGTTCGACGATGGCGTGACGGGCGAAGAAGTCGCGGCCCAGATCTCGCCCTCGCTGGCCAAGAAGGCCCTGCTGGTCAAGCTGGACGGCGACCTCATTGATCTCAAGCGCCCTCTGCCCCGCAGCGGGGCGATCGAGATCGTCACGCGCAATGCCCCCGAAGTTCTGGAGGTCATCCGCCATGACACAGCCCACGTGCTGGCCGAGGCGGTGCAGGAGCTCTTTCCCGGCACGCAGGTGACCATCGGCCCCAATGTCGAGGACGGGTTCTATTACGACTTCGCCCGCGACGAGCCGTTCTCGCTGGACGACCTCGGCCGGATCGAGGCGCGCATGCGCGAGATCGTCGACCGCGACGAGCCGATCACGCGCGAGGTGTGGGACCGTGGCGAGGCCATCGCCCACTTCCGCGGCATCGGCGAGGTCTACAAGGCCGAGATCATCGAGAGCATCCCAGCCGGCGAGGCGGTGACCGTCTATCGCCAGGGGTCCTGGAAGGACCTCTGCCGCGGTCCGCACCTGCCCTCCACGCGCCATATCGGCAAGGCGTTCAAGCTGACCAAGCTGGCCGGCGCCTACTGGCAGGGCGACCAGCACAACGCCCAGCTGCAGCGCATCTACGGTACGGCGTGGGCGAGCGACGCCGATCTGGCCGCGCATCTGCAACGCATCGAGGAGGCGGAGAAGCGCGACCACCGCAAAGTCGGGGCGGCCATGGACCTCTTCCACATCCAGGAAGAAGGCCGCGGCATGGTGTTCTGGCACCCCAAGGGCTGGACGCTCTACCGCACGTTGGTCGACTACATGCGCCGGCGGATCGAGAACGCCGGCTATGCCGAGGTGAAGACGCCGCAAATCCTCGACCGGTCGCTGTGGGAGCGCTCGGGCCACTGGGAAAAGTTTCACGCCTCGATGTTCGTCTGCGAGACGGACGAGGGCGAGACCCTGTGCGTCAAGCCGATGAATTGCCCCGGTCACATACAGATCTTCAACCATGGCCAGCGGTCGTACCGTGAACTGCCGATCCGCATGGCCGAGTTCGACGGCCTGCACCGTAACGAAGGCTCTGGGGGCCTGCTGGGCGTGCTGCGCGTGCGCGGGCTGGCCCAGGACGATGGCCACATCTTCTGCACGCCTGAGCAGATCGAACAGGAGACGATCGACTTCGTCCGGCTGCTGAGGAGCGTCTACGACGATCTCGGTGTAGACCTGCATTCGGTGAAGCTCGCCTTGCGTCCGGAGAAACGATTCGGAACCGACGAACAGTGGACGATCGCCGAGGATACGCTGGAGCGCGCCGCCAGGGCCGCCGGCGTCGAGGTCGAGCGACTCCCGGGCGAGGGCGCCTTCTACGGTCCCAAGCTGGAGTTCCATCTGAAAGACGCCATCGGCCGGACCTGGCAGTGCGGCACGCACCAGCTCGACTATGTTCTGCCAGAACGTCTGGATGCGACCTATATTGGCGAAGACGGCGCCAAGCACAGGCCGGTGATGCTGCATCGGGCCATTCTGGGCTCGCTGGAGCGCTTCATCGGCGTCCTGATCGAACACTACGCCGGCGCATTCCCCTTGTGGCTCGCGCCCGTTCAGGTCGTGGTGGCGACCATCACTCAGGATACGGACGAATACGCCGGGCAGGTCGCGGCCAAGCTGCGCACGGCCGGTCTGCGCGTGGAGACTGACCTGAGGAATGAGAAGGTCGGCTACAAGGTGCGCGAGCACTCCCTGGCCAAGGTCCCGGTGATCGCCGTGGTCGGCCGCCGCGAGGCCGAGGAGGGCCAAGTGGCGCTCCGCCGCTTGGGCTCCCAGGCCCAGGAGGTGCTGTCGCTGGGCGAGACGCTCGCGGCGCTGAAGGCCGAAGCGACCCCGCCGGACCTACGCTGAGGTCAATTCTCCTCGGCGGGCTTCACGACGACCACGCAGCCGGCGTCCAGGTTCACCTCTGGGACCGCCGCGCGGGTGAAGGGCGTCCACCAAGCGGGGCCGCCGTCGGCCGGGTCGATCTCGAGAAGGTCGCCGGCGCCGAAGTCGGCCGCTGATTTGACCCTGCCCAGAGTCGCCCCCTCGGGTGAACGGACGGCGAGGCCGATCAGGTCGGCGAGGTAGTATTCCTCTTCCTCGGGCGGCGGCAGGGCGTCGCGCTCGATATAGAGCTTGAGGCCGCGCAGCGCCTCGGCCTCCTCGCGCGTGGCGACCTCGCGGGCGCGGGCGATCAGCGCGCCCTTGGCGACCCGACCGTCGGTGAGGGTCAGAACCGCGCGCCCGGCCTCGTCGCGCAGGGGGCTGTAGGCGACGAGGCTCATCGGGTCGGCGGTGTGCGCGGTGACGCGCACCTCGCCCTTCACCCCGAAGGCGCCCGCCATCTGGCCGACCAGGATCAGGCGGGGGAGGGAAGCGCTCACGGGGGGTATCAGCCTTCGGTGGTTTCCTCGGCGGGAGCTTCCTCCGCCGGGGCTTCTTCGGCGGCGGCTTCCGGTTCGGCGGCGGCCTCAGTCGGGACTTCCTCAGCCGGAGCCTCTTCCGCCGGGATTTCCACGGGGGTGGGTTCGGCGGGAACTTCCTCGGCCGGGGCTTCCTCGGCGACGGCCTCGGTCACGGGTTCTTCCGCGACGGCTTCGACCGGGGCCTCTTCAACGGCGGGCTCTTCCACCACCGGTTCCGGCGCGGGCTGGGCGGCCAGGGCGGCGGCGCGTTCGGCGCGCTGCTCATCGCGTTCCTTGGCGCGGGCGTGCGGCTCGCCCTTCTTGGGGTTGTTGCCGTGCTCCCACTTGGCGAGGCCCTGGGCGGCCAGGAAGCGCGCCACGCGCTCGGTCGGCTGCGCGCCCTTGCCGAGCCATTCGGAGATGCGTTCGGTCTTCAGGGTCACGCGGCGCGGATCGTCGCGCTTGAGCAGGGGGTCGTAGGCGCCGACCTTTTCGATGAAACGACCATCGCGCGGCGCATGGCTGTCGGCCACCACGATCGAATAGTACGGCCGCTTCTTGGCGCCGCCGCGGGCGAGACGAATCTTGAGCATGTTTAGTCCTTCTAGTTCAATGAGTTCAGGGTTTACGGAATGGGTTGAACGGCGAACCGCCGAGGCCCGGCGGCAAGATCGGTTTGGCCGGGCCGCCGAGCCCGGGAAGAATGGTCTCGGGCGGCGCGGCCTTCAGGGCTTCGGCGGCTTCCGGGCCCAGCATCTTGCCGCCCAGGGCCTGCAGCGCATCCATGCCGCCGGGGCCGCCCATGCCCATCATGCCGGCCATGCGGGCGAAGCCCTTGCCGCCGCCGCGGGCCATCATCTTGAAAGCGTCCTGCATCTGGCGGTGCTGTTTGAGCAGGCGGTTTATCTCCGCCACATCGACCCCAGCGCCGGCGGCAATGCGCCGCTTGCGCGAGGCCTGCAGAATCTCGGGCTTCTTGCGCTCCTTGCGCGTCATCGAGCCAATGATCGCCCGCTGGCGGCGGATGGCCTTGTCGGTGACGCCGGACTCGGCGATCTGCTTCTTCACCTTCTGCACGCCGGGCAGCAGGCCCATCAGGCCTTCCATGCCGCCCATGCGCTCCATCTGCTCCAGCTGGCCGGCCAGGTCGTCGAGATCGAACTGACCCTTGGCCAGCTTCTTGGCCATGGTCTCGGCCTTGGCTTGGTCGAAGTCCGCCGCCGCCTTTTCCACCAGGGCCACGACGTCGCCCTGGCCCAGGATGCGGCCGGCCACCCGCCGGGCGTCGAACAGGTCGAGGGCGTCGATCTTCTCGCCCGTGCCCAGAAACTTGATCGGCAGGCCGGTGACCGCGCGCATCGAGAGCGCCGCGCCGCCGCGCGAGTCGCCGTCAGCGCGGGTCAGGGCCAGGCCGGTGAGCGGCAGGCGCTCGTGGAACGCCTTGGCCGTGCGCACGGCGTCCTGGCCGGTCAGGCTGTCGGCCACCAGCAGGGTCTCGGCGGGCGAAGCGATGCGGGCGATCTCGGCCGCCTCGCTCATCATCGCCTCGTCCAGCGTCGTGCGCCCGGCGGTGTCGAGGATCAGCACGTCGAAACCGCCCAGGCGGGCCGCCGAGAGGGCGCGGCGGGCGATGTCGGCCGGAGCCTGGCCGGCGACGATGGGCAAGGTGTCGACCCCCGCCTCCTTGCCGAGAATGGCCAGCTGCTCCATGGCCGCGGGACGGCGCACGTCCAGCGAGGCCATGATCACGCGCTGTCGCTCGACGCGCGAGAGGCGCAGGGCGATCTTGGCCGACATGGTGGTCTTGCCCGAGCCCTGCAGGCCGGCCATCAGGATCACCGTCGGCGGATTGAGCGCCAGGCGCAGCGGCTCGGCCTCGCCCTCGCCGCCCAGCATCTTCACCAGGCCGTCGTAGACGATCTTGACCACCTGATCGGCCGGCTTGACCGAGCGGATCACCGCCTCGCCGGCGGCGGCCACGCGCGCCTTGTCGATGAATTCGCGCACCACCGGCAGGGCGACGTCGGCCTCGAGCAAGGCGACGCGCACCTCGCGCATGGCCTCGTCGACGTCCTTCTCGGTCAGCACGCCGCGCCCGGAGAGCCGGTCGAACACGCCCGAGAGGCGGTCTGTCAGTCCTTCGAACATGCGCCTGAGACGGGCTCCGCGACCGGTTATCCACAACCCCGGCGCCCGCCCAACGGCAAGCGGCCCCGTGCGCGTTCACGCGGACGGGGATCCTCTCCGCCCTCGTCCTCCGGGCGGAAGCCCTCGGGGGTCGTGGCGGCGGAGGCGCTTGAGCGAAAGCTGGCGCCGGAAGGGCTGGACTTATGCCCCCGGAGGGGGTGGAGGGTCAAGGCTGACCGCCCCAGGAAATCGGGGTGCGGCGCGGAACGAAGGCTTTCTGAATGGGTTAATGGGCTGGGTGCGTGTCTAGCGGTCGCGTCCCAACCCCCAACGGCTGGCTTACCGCTACCCAGCCGCCGCGTAAGGAACGGCCCGGCTCCCCGCCGGGCCGTTTCATCTTTGGGGCATGATGCGGGCCCAGCTCACTTTGAATTTGGGGATGGGGCGCCTGTCACCATGGTCTTGTCGGCCCGAGCGCCTCACGCTGTCGGGTCGTCGGCGACCTGGACCAGGGTCTTGCCGAAATTATCCCCGCGCATCATGCCGGCGAAGGCGGCCGGACAGGCTTCGAGGCCGCGGCGGATATCCTCGCGGTACTTAACGGCGCAAGCGGCGACCAGGGGCGTCATATAGGCCAGGAATTCGTCCTGATGGTCGGCCACGAAATCGCCGACGAACAGGTTGCGCACGGCGACGTTGCGCTCGCGGAATATCGCCTCGCCGCGCGCCATCAGGGCGGCGCGGGGATCGCCCGCCTCGCCATAGGTGGCGATCAAGCCGCAGATGGTCATCCGCGCGCCGGCGTTCATCAGTGGCAGGACGGCGTCGAACACTGCCCCGCCGACATTCTCGAAATAGACGTCGATCCCGCCCGGGCAGGCGGCCTTGAGGTCGGCGGGGAAGCCGGGTGCGAGGTGTGAGACGCAGGCGTCGAAGCCCAGTTCCTCCTCGACATAGCGGCATTTGGCCGGCGCCCCGGCTATGCCCACCACCCGCGCACCGGCGATGCGCGCCAGCTGGCCGGCGATCTGGCCCACCCCGCCTGAGGCGGCTGACACCACCACCGTGTCGCCGGCCTTGGGGGCCGCCATCAGGGTCATGCCGGCCCAGGCGGTGAGGCCCAGCATGCCGAGGACGCCCACCGCGAGGGAAATGCGTCCCTGGGCCGGGTCGAGCCGGCGCGGGATCATGTAGGCCGGCCGCGCCACGCCCTCACCCATCAAGGCGTATTCGCTCCAGCCGCCGGTATGGAAGACGAAGTCGCCGGCGGCGAAGCCGTCGATCCGGCTCTCGACGACCTGGGAGACGGTGCGCGCGTGGGCCACCTCGCCCGGCTTCTCCAGGCCGCGCCGGCGATAGCCCCATTGGTAGGGATCGAGCGAGATGTAGAGGGTCCGCGTCAGGGCCTGGCCGGGTCCGGGCTTGGGGATCGGCGCCTCGCGCAGGACGAAATCGCCCACCACCGGCAGGCGGTCGGGCGGCGTGGCGGCGAGAGTCCAATAGCGGTTCATGGCGCCCCCGAGATTTCGCCCCGGCTGGTTCATCGGATGGGTCTAGTCGCCGCCCGCCCGCCTGTCACTCACGGCGGGAGATGGATGACGCGCCACTCCCCGTTGTGCATTTTGGACAAGGCACCCGTCGCCTCACTAGGTGAAGGTGGCGTGAGGCCGGCCATTCGAACGCCGAGATACCCGCAGCTCCATCCCGTTGTCGCGGCATCGAAACGAAAAACGGGCCAGACTCGCCGCCTGGCCCGTCTCTCAGGCCCCCTCGCGGGGGTAAGGACCGAAGTCCAGCGGCCTCAGGGCCGTGACGTCAAAATAGGATATTTGGCCGCCTTTGCAACGCCAGCGAGCGCCACCCTATCCGCGCGGCGGGGAAATCGAGGCTTGGATGATCCTGTCCAGCGCCCGTCGCAGCAGTTTGCCGATCTCATGCATGTCTCTCTCACTCAGCTTGGGGAACGCCTCATTTCCGAACCGGTCGTGCATGGGGCGCAAACGTTCCGAAGCAACGGTGTAGATATGGTTGCATATGGCCCAGGTGATCAAATCCGGCCTCTTGGGGTTCGGATTCTCCGACAGCCTGTACGCGTAGACGTCGCCCTCATGGTTCACACTTGTGATAGGCACGACCATGTGGGGGCCGTTGAGGCTCTGGCCCGAGCGGATGATGACGGCGGGGTGAAGGTCGTCAAATTCGGGCAGCACATTGGAAATTGAGAAATCGCACCAGTAAACTTGCGCATAGCGCGGCACGCTCTTGAGCAAGAGGGGCGGCCTGGGCGGCTTGTATAGCGCCAATCTTGCCTACCCTTCGTTGCATCGAGGCTCTCTAACCGCTCGGCGTGGTTGAGGGCCCTGGCGTCGGACAGTACGCATCACTAGCTGCGGACCCGTAGATGTTCATGTTACGTTCGCGGCGACTCAATGCAAGGCTTTTGGGCCATTCCTCGGCACGCTCGACTCCGACAACCTCCATCGGGCAGGCTCCGTGCAGCTAGATGACGCGTCCCGCCACCGGGTATAAGCTGGGCCGTGGAGCTTAGGGGGAAGGCCGATGCGTATCCTGATCGCGGGCGTTCTGGGTGGGATCGCCATGTTCATCTGGGCGTCGATCGCCCATGTGGCGACGCCGCTGGCCACTGTCGGCCTCAAGCCCCTGCCGAACGGGGCGGCCACGGTCGCGGCGCTGCATCAGCAGCTGGGTGACAAGAACGGGCTCTATTTCTTCCCCTACGCCGGGGGGATGGACTCCAAGTCCATGGCCGCCCAGGAGGCGTTGGTGAAGGTCGGGCCCTCCGGCCTGCTCGCCTATCAAGGCCCTACCCCGCCCGGCACGTTCGGGCGTCAGCTGGCGGTGGAGTTCGCGCTCGAAGTGGTCGAATCGCTGCTGACGGCGGCGGTCCTCGTCTATGCGGCCACGTTCGGCGCCCGCATGGGCCTGGCGCTGGCCATCGGCGTCATTGCGGCCATGGCCACCAACCTTTCCTATTGGAACTGGTACGGCTTCAGCGACGCCTACACCCTCGCCAACGCCTTCACCGAGCTGGTGAAGTTCGTGGTCGCCGGGGCCGTTATCGCCCTGGTGCTGAGAGGCCGCGCCAAGGCCGCCTGAGCAGCCCTTCCGGGCCGCGCGCGTTTACCTCTGGTTAACGAAAAAAATCTGTGACGGGCGGGCGGCGCCCGTTGACGGTCTGTCAACCTTGTGACCCCATATACAGGGGCTAAGTGGTCACGCGCCCACTATATATAGCCGTGAGAGGGGTTTTCTCCGACTCACCGGCGGCGGGCAAAAGCTAGGGGTGGTGGAGGGTCATGGCGGGTCGTTCGGCAGTGAAGAGCGTGGTGGCGGACGGTAAGGTCAAGGCCGTCGCCGGGGCGGCCTCGGCCGCGCGGCCCAGCCTGCAGCTGGTGCGCAAGGTCGAGATCGATCGGACGCGCGACGCGCTCCTGACCGACTTCGGGCGTACGACCCTTGAGGATCGCTATCTGCTGGCTGGCGAATCCTACCAGGACATGTTCGCGCGGGTGGCCACGGCCTTCGCCGACGACGCCGACCACGCCCAGCGTATCTACGACTACATCTCCAAGCTGTGGTTCATGCCGGCGACGCCCGTGCTGTCCAACGGCGGCGCCAACCGCGGCCTGCCGATCTCCTGCTTCCTCAATTCGGTCGGCGATTCGCTGGAAAGCATCGTCGGCACCTGGAACCAGAACGTCTGGCTGGCGGCCAACGGCGGCGGCATCGGCACCTATTGGGGCGGCGTGCGCTCCATCGGCGAGAAGGTGAAGGGCAGCGGCCAGACCAGCGGCATCATCCCCTTCATCCGGGTGATGGACAGCCTCACCCTGGCCATCAGCCAGGGCTCGCTGCGGCGCGGCTCGGCGGCGGTCTATGTCGACATCCACCACCCGGAGATCGAAGAGTTCCTCGAGATTCGCAAACCCTCGGGCGACTTCAACCGCAAGTCGCTGAACCTGCATCACGGCATTTCCATCACCGATGAGTTCATGGAGGCGGTGCGCGATGGCGTGATGTTCTCCCTGCGCTCGCCCAAGACCAGCGAGGCTGTGCGCGAAGTGGACGCGCGCACGCTGTGGCAGAAGGTGCTGGAGCTGCGCCTGCAGACCGGCGAGCCCTATCTGATCTTCTCCGACACGGTGAACCGGGCCATGCCCCGGCACCAGCGCGAGCTGGGCCTCAAGGTGCGCCAATCGAACCTGTGCTCGGAGATCGTGCTGCCGTCGGGCGTCGATCACCTCGGCAACGAACGCACGGCGGTGTGCTGCCTCTCCAGCGTCAACGCCGAGATGTTCCTCGAGTGGCGCGACCATCCGACCTTCGTCGAGGACATCATGCGTTTCCTCGACAATGTGCTGCAGGACTTCATCGACCGCGCTCCGCCCGAAATGGGGCCGGCGGCCTATGCGGCGGCGCGCGAGCGCTCTGTGGGCCTGGGCCTGATGGGTTTCCACTCCTTCCTGCAGGCCCAGAACGTGCCGTTCGAGAGCGCGCTGGCCAAGAGTTGGAACATGCGCCTGTTCAAGCATCTGCGCCGGGCCTGCGACAGCGCCAGCCGGGTGCTGGGCGAAGAGCGCGGCGCCTGCCCCGACGCGGCCGAGCGCGGGGTGATGGAGCGGTTCTCGCACAAGCTGGCCATTGCGCCGACGGCCTCGATCTCGATCATCTGCGGCGGCACCAGCGCCGGCATCGAGCCGATCCCGGCCAACATCTACACTCACAAGACCCTGTCGGGCTCGTTCGCGGTCAAGAACCCCTATCTGGAGCGCGTGCTGGACGAGAAGGGTGAGAATACTTCGGCGGTGTGGGCCTCGATCCTGGAGAACGAAGGGTCGGTGCAACACCTCGATATCCTGAGCGACGACGAGAAGAGCATCTTCAAGACCGCCTTTGAGATCGACCAGCGCTGGATCGTCGACCTGGCGGCCGACCGCACGCCGGAAATCTGCCAGTCGCAGTCGGTGAACGTCTTCCTGCCGGGCGACGTCGACAAATGGGACCTGCATATGCTGCACTGGCAGGCGTGGGAGCGAGGCGTGAAGAGCCTCTACTATCTGCGCTCAAAGTCGGTGCAGAGAGCGGCCTTCGCCGGGGCCGACATGGCTGTGGAAACCGCCGCGGCGGTTTCCGGGGTCCGCACCGACTATGAGGAATGCCTGGCCTGCCAATAGGCGGCCGGACCGCGCGGCGGCCGCTCAGACGAGGTGGCCGCCGGTGCTGATCAGCTTGACGACCACCCAGATGACGCCGCCGAAGATGGCGATGACGAGCGGAACCATGACCCATGGCGAGGCTGACTTCCTCATCCGCCCGCGCGGACCGCCAGGGGTCAGGATGACCTTGATAAGGATCAGGAGGGCGACACCCCCGCCGATGCCGAGCAGAAGCTGAAGAGTGCTAAAGGTGCCTAGATAATTCAACACTCTGCGTTCTCCCCCGTGACGCCCGCCGTCGCGGCGCGGGCGGTGAATGCATCCGCGGCCCATCGGGCCGCGAGTTCGCCGGGCGGGCTGGTTCCGCGCTCGGTAATGAAGCCGGTGATCAGACGGGCGGGCGTGACGTCGAAGGCGTAGTTGGCCGCGGCGCTGCCCGGCGCGGCGATCAGCACCTCCGCAATGGCTCCGTCCGCGGTCCGACCGGTCATGTAGGTCACTTCCCGACTGTCACGCTCTTCTATCGCGATCTCGGCCACGCCGTCACTCAGCTTCCAATCTATTGTCGAGATCGGCGCGGCGACGTGGAACGGGACGCCGTTATCGCGCGCGGCCAGCGCCTTGAGATAGGTGCCGATCTTGTTGGCGGCGTCGCCGACGCGGGTCACACGATCCGCCCCCACCAGGCAGAGGTCGACCATGCCATGCTGCATCAGGTGGCCGCCGACATTGTCGGCGATGATGGTATGGGCGACGCCTTGCTGGCCAAGCTCAAAGGCGGTGAGGGCCGCGCCCTGGTTGCGCGGCCGCGTCTCGTCCACCCAAACGTGGACGTCGATCCCCCGCTCGGCGGCGACATAGATCGGGGCCAGGGCCGTCCCCCAGTCGACGGTCGCCAGCCAGCCGGCGTTGCAGTGGGTGAGGATGTTCACCGGCGCGCCGGACTGCTGGCGCGCGGCCGCAGCGATCAGGGTGGCGCCGTGCTCGCCGATGGCGCGGCAGGCCGCGACGTCCTCTTCGGTTATGGCGATGGCTTCGCTGAAGGCCGCGTCGGCGCGCCCGGACGGGCTGAGCGGGCGCACGGCCTCGGTCACGCGCCGCAGCGCCCAGGCGAGGTTCACCGCCGTGGGCCGGGTGGTGGCGAGGCGCGCGGCCGCGCTGGCCAGGCCCTGGTCGGAGGGATCGGCGCGCAGAGCGAGCGCCAGGCCGAAGGCGGCGGTGACCCCGATCAAAGGCGCGCCGCGCACCTGCATGTCGGCGATGGCGCGTACGAAGTCCTCAAGGGTGGCGAGCGTCACGATCGCCACTTCGTGCGGCAGCCGCGTCTGGTCGATGATCTCCACAGCGCCGTTCGCGACCGGCCGGATGGTGCGCGTGCGTCGTCCGTCGATCAACATCAGGCGGCCTTCAGGGGGAAACGGCGGGCCATTAGTTGGGCGAGCGGCGGATGCGACTCCACTTGCCGCGCCACCTGGCCGATCCTGGGGGCGATTTCCCCGTGCAACCGCGCGCGGGGCGTCCATCGCGACACCACGGTGACATAGAGGTCGAGCACGCTGATGTCGGCGCCCAGAAGCCACGGCGCGGGCGGCGCGATACCCGCCTCCATCACCGCCCAGCAAGCGGAGATGCGGTCGTGGAGTCGGCTCTTCAACTCGGCCTGGGCGGCCGGATCGGCCACGCCGCGCGAGGGATCGTCGCGCAGCCAGTAGAGGGAATAGATAGCGGCCGAAACGAAGCTCATCCAACGCAGGAAGCCTGGGCGACGAGGATCGTCAACCGATGGCGAGAGCCGCGCGGCCGGGTGGGCGTCGGCCAGCCAGATCAGTATGGCGGCGCTCTCGGTCATCAGTTCGCCGCCGGGAAGCCGGAGCGCCGGAACCTGGCCGACCGGATTCCACTCCTCGTCGAGCCGTGCGCGCGGCTCGACGTCGACAACGTGGAACGGGGCGCCGATCAAGGTCAGGGCCGCCTCCACCGCCGCCGAGCCCGCGCCCTTCTGGCCAAACAGGACAAACTCAGACGCCATTCATTTTATCCCCAGGCCATCCACACCATATTGAGAGAATAGTAAGCGATCCTACCAGATGTTGATTGGCGTGACGGTCTGGGACCCTTGCGCGACACTCCCGACTCGGGCGTCCTGCGCACATCGGAGATTTGCATGACCGTTTCCCACCGCACGCCCGGCCTGATGACGCCTTCGGTCGGTTATAAGCCATTCCGTTATCCGTGGGCCTATGACTTCTGGAAGCGCCAGCAGCAGGTCCACTGGATGCCAGAGGAAGTGCCGCTGGGCGAGGACTGCAAGGACTGGGCCGCGCGTCTCAACGACCGCGAGCGCAACCTGCTGACCCAGATCTTCCGCTTCTTCACCCAGTCGGATGTGGAGGTGAACGACAACTACATGGAGCGCTACGCCACGGTTTTCAAACCGACCGAGGTGAAGATGATGCTGGCCTCGTTCTCCAACATGGAGACGATCCACATCGCCGCCTACGCCCTGCTGCTGGAAACCATCGGCATGCCGGAGACGGAGTTCTCGGCCTTCATGGAGCTGGAGGCGCTCAAGGCCAAGCACGACTACATGAAGCAGTTCGGCGTCGGCTCGCACGCCGACATCGCCCGCACCCTGGCCATGTTCGGCGGCTTCACCGAGGGCCTGCAGCTCTTCGCCAGCTTCGCCATGCTGATGAACTTCCCGCGTTTCAACAAGATGAAGGGCATGGGCCAGATCGTCTCCTGGAGCGTGCGCGACGAGAGCCTGCACTGCGAAGGCATCGTCAAACTCTACCACGCCTTCAACGCGGAGACCGGCGCGGTGACCAAGGCGGTGGCCGACGATATCGTCGACTGCTGCAAGACGGTGGTCAGCCTGGAGGACAAGTTCATCGACCTGGCCTTCGACGCCGGCGAGGTGCAGGGCATGACGCCGGACGACATCAAGGCCTACATCCGCTTCATCGCCGACTGGCGCCTGCGGCAGCTGCAGTTGCCGACCGTCTATGGCGTCACGGAAAATCCGCTGCCGTGGCTGCAGAGCCTGCTCTCCGGCGTCGAGCACGCCAACTTCTTCGAGGCGCGGGCGACGGAATATTCCAAGGCCGCCAGCCGCGGCGCCTGGCAAGGCGAAGCCGGCGTCTGGGGCGAGTTCGACCGCCTCATCGCCCGGCGGAAGGAAGATACGCCGGCGCATTGAGCTATGCCCTCCTCTCCGTTGATGGGGATGGGAGGCGCATGCACAGTCCGTCTCGCAATTGTCGCGTGGGGCGGTTAACACGGCCGGCATGACCCGACGCCTTGCCCTGGAAGGGGTTGAGAACTTCCGCGACTTCGGCGGCTATCCGACCGCCTCCGGGCGACGGATGCGCGCAGGGCGGCTCTATCGCTCCGCCTCGCACGGCAAGGCCACCGACGCCGACCTCGAGGCGATTCACGCCCTGGAGATCGCCGTGGTCGTCGACCTTCGCCGCCCGCAGGAGCGCGAGCGCGACCCCTCGCGGCGCCACCAGGCCTTCGCCGGCGAGGTGATCAGCAACGATCTCGGCCATGACCAGGAGGATTCCTGGCTCGCCCACATCACCACCTCCGACCTCACCGCCGCGTCGTTCCACGGCTATATGCGCCGCTACTACCGCGATGCGCCGTACGATCCGCGGATGGTCGATCTCTACCGTCGCTATTTCGAGGCCCTCGAGCGCGCCGACGCGCCGGTCCTGATCCACTGCGCGGCCGGCAAGGATCGCACCGGCATCCTGGCCGCGCTCACCCACCACCTGGCCGGCGTCCACCGCGACGACATGATGGCCGACTACCTGGCCACCAACGATCCGGAACGGGTGGCGCGGCGACTGCCGATCGTGGCCGACACCATCCGCGATCTCACTGGACGCACCCTGCCCGACAGCGCCCTGCGCGTCGCCATGGGAGTCGAGCCGGACTATCTGGACACGGCCTTCGCGGCCATGAGCGAGCGTCACGGCGATGTCGACGGCTATATGGCGGCCGAACTCGGCGTCGACTCAGGGAGGCGTGAGGCGGTTCGCGCCAGACTGCTGGCGTAACGAATAACGCCCGCCGCAAACTCCTCGGAGCAACGACGGGCGCCAAGTTATCCTGAGAAAAGACCTCTCTTTTCCAAGAGTAGTCTGCGCTCCGGCGAAGGGAGCGGCCAATCACCTTGCCGTGACGGGCGGAATCGTCAGTTGGGGAAGTCTGGCGGCGCGATCGGATCGAGGTCTGGTGTGGCCCCCGGCGGCAGCCGCCATTCGCCGTGGAAGGTGAAGTCGAGCTCGCGGCAGCGTTTGACCGGGCCGCCCGACGGATCGTCGCCGATGACGACCACCTGCACGTCCTGGCCGTATTTCACCGGCGTCAGCGCCAACCACGCGCGTTTCGACCCTGGACACAGCGCGGCGGTGAGCGCCGGACCGTCGTCGGTCGGCAGGACTCGGTAGACGCCGCGCCCCGACTCGCCGCGTCCCACCGCGTCCCAAAACCCCTTCAGACCCAGCGCGCTGGCGCGGGCCAGGTCGGCGGTCGCCTTGGCCTCGGTCGAGCGCATCTTGAGCACGCGCGTGCTGAACAAGGTCTGGTTGACCATGAAGGTCACCGGTCCAGCGGCGGCGCGAGTGTCGTCATTGGCCGGATCGTAGGAAAACTGCCGGATCTCGGCCCGGGCCGCGGTCGCGGCCAGGGTGAGGGCGAGCACGGCGGCGGCCCGCGTCTTCATGCCGCCTCCAGGGCGCGTTCGAGGTCGCGGGCGAGATCGCGCGGGCTTTCGAGGCCGACGGAGACGCGCACCCAACCGGGCGTGAGGCCGATTTCCAGGCGTTGATCCTCGGTCATCGACCGATGGGTGGTGGTGGTCGGGTGGGTGGCCATGGATTTGGCGTCGCCGAGGTTGTTGGAAATGTCGACGATCTCCAGTGCGTTGAGGAAGGCGAAGGCGCGCTCGCGGGCGCCGAGATCGAAAGCCAGCACAGTGCCGCCGCCACTCATCTGCCGGGCGGCGACATCGTGCTGCGGATGGTCGGACCGCGTGGGATAGCGGCAGGCCAGGACCTTGGCGTGGGTCGCCAGCCGATCGGCCAGGGCCGCCGCTGTCTCGCTCTGGCGACGGACGCGCAGGTCGAGCGTCTCCAGGCCCTTGAGCAGCAGCCAGGCGTTGAACGGCGACAGCGCCGGGCCGGTGTGGCGCGTGGGGTCCTTGTAGGCCTCTTCGATTAGCGCCGTCGGGCCCAGGATCGCGCCGCCCAGCACCCGGCCCTGGCCGTCGATGTGCTTGGTGGCCGAATAGACGACGATGTCGGCGCCCAGCTTCAGCGGCGACTGGAAGAGCGGCGTGGCGAAGACATTGTCGACCACCACCCTGGCGCCCGCTTCGCGCGCGATGGCGCAGACGGCGGCGATGTCGGTGATTTCGAGCAGGGGATTGGCCGGGCTTTCGAGGAAGACGGCCTTGGTGTTGGGTCGCATGGCGGCGCGCCAGGCGGCGAGGTCCGGACCATCGACCAGAGTGGTCTCGACGCCGAACCGGGGCGCCCAGGTGTTGATGATCCAACGGCAGGAGCCGAACAGGGCCTTGCTGGAGACAATATGGTCGCCGGCCGAGACAAGGCCCATCAGCGCCAGGTGGACGGCGGCCATGCCTGACGCGGTCGCGCGGCAGGTCTCGGCGCCCTCGAGCAGGGCCAGGCGCCGTTCGAACATGGCCACGGTGGGGTTGCCGTAGCGGGCGTAGATGAAACCGGGTTTCTCGCCCGAGAAACGCGCGTCGGCCGCTTCGGCGCTGTCATAGGCGAAGCTCTGGGTGAGATAGAGCGCCTCCGCGATTTCGCCATGCTCCGAGCGCGCCAAACCGCCGCGAACAAGGCGGGTGGCGACATCCCAATCATTCGGGTCTTCGGCCATGAGGTCCCGTGCCGGAAAAAGGGGGCGCATGAAAGGCGCCGCGCCTATTCCGGTCAAGGGTGGGCGCGTGCTCAGGTCGCCAGGAACGCGCCGTCGGTGGACCTGGACAGCGCCTCATCGGCGTGGAGCGCCGCGAGCCGCGCCTCGAACGCCGGCGTGATCATGGACATCGCATCGCCGCCCGCCACGAAGACCTTCGGCGGGGTTTGCCTGCCAGCGAGCTCGACCAACGCCTCGCCGAGCTTCGCGGGGTCGCCCGTCTGCGCGCCGTTGTACGGCGACCACATCGCCTCCGGGCTACCCTCCGCGGCATAGTCGTCGACGGGGTTGCTGGCCCAGCGGACGTTGCTGGGCGCCAACAGATCGGTTCGAAAGAAGCCTGGCTCGACAACGGTGATGTTTATCCCGAATTGTGCGACCTCCTCCGCGACCGCCAGCGACAGCCCTTCGACGGCGAACTTACTGGCTCCGTAGGCGGAGCAGTGCCTCAGGCCGACGGCGCCGGCCACGGAGCTGATGTTGAAGATCTGACCCGAGCGCTGTTTGCGCATGACCGGCAGCGCGGCTCGCATGACGTTCGCCACGCCATAGAAGTTCGTGACGAACTGCCGCTCGAAGTCAGCCGTGGTCATCTCCTCGAAGTTACCGAGGATGCTGTAGCCGGCGTTGTTGACCAAGACGTCGATGCGCCCGAAGCGCTCGACGGCCGCGTGGACCGCCGCCCGCGCTTGGGCCGCGTCGACCACATTCAATTCAACGAAAGCGAGGTTATCGACGCCAACGCCAAAGGCGCGGCGCACCTTCTCGAGGTCCCGACCGGTGGCGACGACGCTATCTCCAGCCCTCAGCGCCGCCTTTGCTATCTCGGCGCCGATGCCGCTGCCGGCGCCCGTTACAAACCAAACCTTGCCCATCGTTCGTTCCTGATCGTGCGCCACCACCGTGGTGGCCTCGCCGACTAAGATAGGCGGATGGATTTATGCGACTACCCCACTATCGTGGCATGATCTTATGAGCAGAGTGCATAAATTGCGGTGAGATGGGCAAAGCTCGCTCGCGTGGCTTCAGGGCGCATCTGACTGTTTTGCGGATGTTTTCCGCGGGCCTCAGTTCTCGGAAACTTCCAGCCGTTCGAGGTCGGCGATCATGCCGGGTCCGATGGGGCGCCATCCGAGCTTTTTCCGCGTTTGCTCGCTTGAGGCCGGGACGTCGTGTCCAGCGAACATGCCCAGCCAGCCGAAATAGGCGAACGCCTCTTCCTGGGGGATGGATTTGACCGGCAGTTTGAGGCGTCGGCCCAGAACCTCCACGATATCCTTGAGCGGCACGCCCTCTTCCGCGACCGCGTGGTACTTCGCGCCTGGCTCGGCCCTTTCGATCGCCAGCCGGTAGAGGCGGGCGGTGTCGAGAACATGCGCCGCCGGCCAGCGGTTATGTCCGTCTCCAACATAGCAGCACACACCCTTCTCGCGTGCGACCTCGATGGCGTAGGTGACGAGGCCCTGCCGGGTCGTGTCGTGAACCTGCGGAAGGCGCACCACCGAGACATTGACCCCCTCCGCGGCGACCGCGGCGGCGGCCTCTTCCGAGGCCGCGCGCGGGATCATGTCGGAGGTGACCGTCGCGTCGTCTTCCGTGGCCGGCTGACCGGGCGCGCCGATCACCATGCCGGTCCCGGAGGTCACGATCAGCGGTCGATCCGAGCCGGCGAGAACCCAGCCGAGCGCCGTGATGACGCGCCGATCGTCCTCACAGTTGGCCACGAATTTCGAGAAATCGTGGTTGAAGGCCAGGTGGATGACGCCGTCCGATCGCGCGGCGCCGTCCTTCAGGCTGTCCAGATCCTCAAGCGATCCGCGATGAACCTCGGCGCCCGCCGCCGCCAGGGCCTGCGCGCCCTCTTCCGAACGGGTCAGGCCGAGCACCTGATGGCCCGCCGCGATCAGGTCCTTGGTGAGCGCCGAGCCGATGAATCCGGTCGCGCCAGTGACAAACACGCGCATATGCAAAGTCTCCTGGTTTCGATGCGGCGGCCCCGGCCGCCGCCGTTGCTACTGAGCAAAATAGGCCGGGTGATCGATGTCTTCGATCAGTCCGGGTTGATCGGGCTTCCAGGCGAGCAGGGACCTGGTTCGCGCGCTGGAGGCTCGGACGTCGATGCCGGCGAACATGGCGAACCAACCGAAGTGCTCCGCCGCCTGTTCGGGCGCCTTGGAGACGACCGGGATATTCAGGCGCCGGCCGATGACCTCGGCGATGTCCCTGAACGGCACGCCCTCCTCGGCCACCGCATGGAACGGGCCGCCGGCGGCGCCGCGCTCCAGGGCCAGCCGATAGACGCGGGCCGCGTCGAGCCGATGGACCGCGGGCCAGTGATTGACGCCCTCGCCGACATAGGCGGAGACGCCCTTCTCCCGGGCGATGGCGATCAGCCTCGGCACGAAGCCATGATCGCCATGACCGTGCACCGAGGGGGACAGCCGGACGGCGGTCGCGCGCACGCCGCGCGCCGCCAGCCGGGCCACAGCCCCTTCCGGATCGCGAGGTATCGGGGCGTCGGCTGGGCGGGTGTCTTCCTCCGTCACCAGCCGCCCCGGCGCCATGAGCGCGACCCCGGAGCTGACGATAAGGGGATGGTCCGTGCCTTCGAGCGCCGCGCCCAGCGCCGCGATGGCGTGGCCTTCGGCGGCGCCGTTTTCGGCGAATTTCGAAAAGTCGTGATTGAAGGCGGTATGAACCACACCATCCGCCTGGGCGGCGCCGCGTTTCAGATTGTCCAGATCCTCGAGCGATCCGTGATGGATTTCGGCGCCCGCCGCCTCCAGGGCCCGCGCCCCTTCTTCCGAGCGGGTCAGGCCGAGCACCTGATGGCCGGCGCCGATCAGGTCTTTGACGACAGCCGAGCCGACCCAACCGGTGGCTCCAGTGACAAACACGCGCATGAACCTTGGTCTCCAGGAGGTGTTGGCGGCCCATATCCACCCTGTTATCATCGTGGTAAAGTAGTGACGATATCCTAGTATAAGGACTAACAGGATGGGCGAGCACGTCAGCAGCCAAAACCTGCTCGGAGCCTGGCTGAAGGATCGTCGCGCGAAGCTCGACCCGGCCGCCTTCGGCTTTCCGCCGGAGCGCCGGCGCACAGCCGGCCTGCGCCGTGAGGAGGTGGCGCAGCGGGCCAATATCAGCCCGACCTGGTACACCTGGCTCGAGCAGGGGCGCGGCGGCGGCCCCTCGGCCGACGTGCTCGATCGCATCTCGCGCGCCCTGATGCTGACGGATGTGGAGCGGGAACATCTGTTCCTGCTCGGTCTTGGCCGCCCGCCCGAGGTGCGCTACCGGCCGGACGAAGGCGTCACGCCGCGGTTGCGGCGGGTGCTCGATGCGCTGGACCCGAGCCCCGCTCTGATCAGGACCGCCATATGGGACGTGGTGGCCTGGAACCGGGCGGCGACGGCGATGCTGGGCGACTATGGCGCGCTGCCGCCGGAGCAACGCAACGTCCTGCGCCTGATGTTCCTCGATCCGCGGGCGCGCGACGCGCAGTATGACTGGGAGAGCGTGGCGCGGTTCGTGGTCAGCGCGTTTCGGGTGGATGCGGCGCGCGCGGGCGCCGCGGCGGAGGTCGAGCCTTTGGTCAATGAACTCTGCCGGCTCAGTCCCGAGTTCAAGGCGATGTGGCGCGACAACGACGTCCGGGGCGTCAGCGAACACGTCAAGCACATCCGACATCCAATCCTAGGCCCGCTGGCCTTCGAATATTCCGCCTTCGCGGTCGATGGCCGGCCGGACCTCAGCCTGGTGATCTACAATCCCGCCACGCCCGCCGACGCGGAGAAGATCAAGTCGCTGATCGAGGCGCCCGAGACCTGAGCCGATGGATGTATCGACGCCACAAGACCTGATCGATTTCTGGACCGGCGCCGGGGCCAAGGCCTGGTTCCGGGTCGATCCGACATTCGACGCGGCGATGCGCGACAGGTTCGAAGCCACCCACCTGGCTGCCTCGCGGGGCGAACTGGACGGTTGGAGCCAGAGCGGCGACGGCGCCCTCGCCCTGGTGCTGCTGTTGGACCAGGCGCCACGCAACATCTACCGCGGCTCCGCCCATGCCTTCGCTACGGACGGGCTAGCGCGGGCGGTCGCCGCAGAAGCGATCGACGCCGGCTTCGACCGCGCCGCCCCCGTCGATCTGCAGATCTTCTTCTACCTGCCGTTCGAGCACGCCGAGGACGCCGCGGCGCAGCAACGGGCGCTGGCGCTGTTCGAGGCTCACGCTACGCGCGCTGGAGACTCTGAATATCTGCGTTACGCGCGCGTCCACGCCGACGTCATCGCCCGCTTCGGCCGTTTCCCGCACCGCAACCTTGTCCTCGGCCGAACCACGACGCCCGAGGAGGCCGCCTTCTTGGCCAAGGGGGGCTTCAGCGGTTGAGCGAGCGGGGCGCCGGCGTGTCCTTGGCGGCGTAGGGCAACGCGTCCTGGACGAGGTGGACCAGCACCCGTCCCGGCTCCTCGGCCCACATCATGTGGGCGGAGTTCTTGAACCAGACCCAGTGTTTGTCGGGCGCCGACAGCCGGTCCCACCAGCGCTTCACCGGCGCGGTGGGGGTGGTGTAGTCGTAGCGGCCGGCGAAGATGATCACCGGGCAGCGCATCCGCGTCAGGCCGTTGAAGTCGGTCTTGGCCAGATCCGGCAGCAGCTTGGGCAGCGAGAATTCGCTGCCGGCGTCGATGGCCTTGTAGTCGGCGTCGGAATAGTCGGGCGAGATCTTCTCGGTGTTCTCCCAATAGTCATAGCTGGCGCGGCCATGGGTCAGGCCGCCGAAACGCACGTTCCATATGCGCTCTAGGCCGATCTTGCTGAGCGGCAGCGACCCGTCGGGTTCGGGATAGGGGGCGATGGACTGGAGTTCGGCGAGGGCCTTGGCGTCGCCGGCCTTGCGCGCCTGGTCGAGGGTCCAGGCGTAGCCGACCGCCTCGCCCTCACGCATGTTGATGATCTGGCCGACGCCGATATAGGCGTAGAGCCACTCCGGCCGCCGCCGGGCCAGTTCGAGGCCCACCGTGGTGCCCCAGGAGTGGGCGATGACGAAGACCTTGGGCTTGGCGTAGGTGGATCGCAGATAGGCGACCAGTTCCTCGGCGTCCTTGACGACCCGCTCCCGGCTCAGGGTCGGCGCCACCGTGGCCGGATCGTTCAGCTCATAGGTCTTGCCGGAGCCGCGCTGGTCCCACTCCACCACGGTGAAATAGTCGGTCCACGGTCCCTCGAAGAGGTAGCGGTCAGGCAGGTCCGGCGCCGCCGGTCCGCCATGGATGACCAGCAGGATCGGATTGCGCCGGTCGCGCCCGCGCACGGTGATCCACTGCTTGATGCCGCCGATCTCCACCGCCTTGGCTTCGTCGATCCCATAGTCGGAGACGATCTTGCCGACCTCGGCGAGGATCGGGCGGGGGTCCGGCGTCGGGGCGGCGTGGGCGTCGATGGCGGCCGTGGCCAGCAGGGCGGCGAGGAGGGCGGGGTTTCGTGACCGTGTCATGATCGCCCCTTACGAAGTGGCGACGGCGATCGTCCAGACCGGAGTTTCGCCGCTCGCCTCTTTCCGAGGTGAACTGCGATCACTAAGATAGAGAGCGAAGGGCCCCCAAGGCGAAACGCCGGGGCGCCGCGACCATCGGTTCTGAGGGAGATGACCATGCGCGAGTACATGAAGTTCTACATCGACGGCCAATGGGTCGATCCGGTCACCCCCAAGAGCCTGGATGTCATCAATCCCGCCACCGAAGGCGTGGCCGGGCGCATCTCCGCCGGCTCCGCCGCCGATGTCGATAAGGCCGTGAAAGCCGCCCAGAAGGCCTTCGAGACCTTTTCCCAGACCACGCGCGAGGAGCGCATCGACCTGCTCGAGCGCATCCAGGCCGAATATCAGAAGCGTTTCGGCGACATCGCCCACGCTATCACCGAAGAGATGGGCGCGCCGGCCAGCCTGGCCCAGCGGGCCCAGGCGCCGATCGGGATCGGCCACATCGCCACCGGCATCGCGGTGCTCAAGAACTTCTCGTTCGAGGAGGATCGCGGCCCCACGCGCATCGTCAAGGAGCCGATCGGCGTCGTCGGCATGATCACGCCATGGAACTGGCCGATCAACCAGATCGCCTGCAAGGTGGTGCCGGCGCTGGCCACCGGCTGCACCATGGTGCTGAAGCCGTCGGAAGAGGCCCCGTTCTCGGCCGTTATCTGGGCCGAGGTCATGCACGCCGCCGGCGTGCCGGCCGGGGTGTTCAACCTGGTCAATGGCACGGGCGCCGAGGTGGGCGCGGCCATATCGTCCCACCCGGGAATCGACATGGTGTCGTTCACCGGCTCAACCCGCGCCGGCATCGAGGTGGCCAAGGCCGCCGCGCCGACCGTCAAGCGCGTCGCCCAGGAGCTGGGCGGCAAGAGCCCGAACATCATCCTGGAGGACGCCGATTTCCCCACCGCCGTCGGCGGCGGCGTGCGCCACGTGATGCAGAACTCAGGCCAGTCCTGCAACGCGCCCACGCGCATGCTGGTGCCGGCCAGGAAGATGGACGAGGCCATCGTCATCGCCAAGGAAGCGGCGGACTCGACCACGGTCGGCGATCCCAACGGCAACGCCCAGATCGGCCCGGTGGTCAACAAGGTCCAGTGGGACAAGATCCAGCGCCTGATCCAGGCCGGCATCTCGGAAGGCGCCACCCTGGTCACCGGCGGTCCGGGCCGTCCGGAGGGCCTCGACAAGGGCTACTACGTAAAGCCCACCGTCTTCGCCAATGTGAAGAACGACATGACCATCGCCAAGGAGGAGATCTTCGGGCCGGTGGTGTCGATCATGGGCTATGACACCGTCGACGAGGCCGTCGATGTGGGTAACGACACCGAGTACGGCCTGGCCGCCTATGTCTCCGGGACCGACATGGCCAAGGTGCGCGCGGTGGCCTCGCGGCTACGCGCCGGCCAGGTGGCGATCAACGGCCAGGGCGGCGACATGACGGCGCCGTTCGGCGGCTACAAGATGAGCGGCAACGGGCGCGAGTGGGGCGACTACGGCTTCCACGAGTTTCTCGAGACCAAGGCCGTGATCGGCTACACGCCCAAGCAGGCGGCGGAATAGGCCGTTAGTCCAACGCCTCCTGGCGAAGGGAGGCCCGGCGGGCGCCGGCGAGGGCCAGCAGGCCGGCGCCGACGGCCACCGAGGCGAGCGAGCCCGCGATCACGCCCAGCCGCGCCTGCGTCTGGGCAAGCGGCTCGCCGAACGCGAGCGCGCCCAGGTAGAGGCTCATGGTGAAGCCGACGCCGGTAAGTTGGGCGACGCCGAACAGCTCCAGCCAGGTCGTGCCGGCCGGCCGACGGCCCAGCTTGAGGATGGCGGCCAGGCCCGCGACGCCGAAGACGCCCAGCGGCTTGCCGATGAAGAGGGCCAGGGCGACGCCGAGGGTCAACGGCGCCAGGACGTCATGGGCGCCGAGCGCGCGGAACTGAAAGCCGGCGGCGGTGAAGGCGAAGAGCGGCAGCACGCCGTAAGCCACCCACGGGTGCAGCGCATCCATGAACAGGGTCAGCATGCTCTCGCCGCCCGGGCGCCGGGCGCCGACCGGCACGGTGAGGGCGCAGGCGACGCCGGCCACCGAGGTGTTGATCCCCGACTTCAGGCAGAAGGCCCAGACGAGGACGAAGCCGACGGCGTAGAGCAGCAAGGGTCCACGCCGGACGCGCGACAGTGACGCCAGCATCGCCAGGACCAGGCCCGCGCCGGCGGCGGCGGCCCAGTGGACCTTCACCGTATAGAGGGCGCCGATCAGGGCCACGGCCCCGAAGTCGTCGGCGATGGCCAGGGTCAGCAGGAACAGCCGCAGCGAGGACGGCAGACGCGGCGCGGCCATGGTCAGGGCGGCGAGAGCGAAGGCGATGTCGGTGGTTGTGCCGACCGGCCAGCCGCGCGGCGCGCCGCCCGGCCCGGCGTTGATGGCCAGGTAGACGAGCGCCGGGACGATCATGCCGCCGACCGCGGCGAATATCGGCGTCGCCAGGCGCCGGAAGCTCGACAGCTCGCCGCGCAGGACCTCGAACTTGATCTCCAGCCCGACGATCAGGAAGAAGGACGCCATCAGGCCGTCCTTGACCCAGCTGGCGACGGAGGCGGTCTGGGCGAAGGATCCGATCTGGATGGGGATCGGTTTGGCCAGGAACCGGAAATAGTCCGGCGCCAGAGGCGAATTGGCGAGGATCAGCGCGAAGGCCGCGGCGGCGACGGGCGCGAGCCCCGCCGACGACTCGGTCTTCAGGAAATCGAGGGTCAGCCGCCCGGCCATGCCCCGCGGTAACATGACCGCGCCGTGCGCTGGAAGCTAAACCGCGCCTGACGAGATTGGGAAAACTGCCTCCCTCCCCTTGATGGGGGGCGATTATCCCGGACTTGACGGATACGTCGAGCCATGGTCAAGCCTCAAATCGACAGGCCGGCGCTACAGATGAGGGATCGTGTGAGGAGCCGCGATCACAGCCCTTCGGGTCTGGGTCATGAGCTTCCCTTTACATCACCAGATCAGGGGGCGCTTTCTCGCGCTTGCGGTAGTTGTAAGCGGGACCTCCTGCCAATTGATTGAACCGGTCGCGGCCCAGTCTAATGTTAAAGCAGAACGCTTTAGTATGAAGGTGCCCGTATATGTCCACATATCTAACATGGCCGAACGCATGGATGGTCATTCCCCCGCTTGCAATGCCATCAACTTCCTCCGCTGTGAAATTCCGGCTAAATGGGAAATATTGCGTTTCGGTTTGACCTCTCGTTCTGACGATTATATCTCCACTATAGAGTGCAGAATAGGTGAAAATAGGACGCTCCGGCAACGGTCCAACAATTATTTCTACCCGGAACCCTTTTATAATTGCCACAGACTGCCCGAAGTTGCCGAATTTAAATCCAATCTCAGGCAAATTGACAGCTGTGGTTGTATACAGTTTATCGGCAAGCGTTTGACCAAAGAGGTGATCAACAACAGGCAACGTCGGCATAATATAAGGCTGGTCCGCAGAGATAGTTGCCTCAACAGAGGCTTCGGTCGCGTTGGCGGCGCGGACGGCGGCTTTAATGGCGTCCTTTCCTTCCCGGACAGTCCTTCTCAGCATCACGGCTTGGTATCCGAACACACCCAATTGCAACACCCCGACAAGGATCAGCGCGAGGTTGAGCTTAAAAGACCGAGTGTCATTGTCTATTTGGCGGTTGGCGTCGCGTTTGTCGGCGGCGGCTTCGTCGCGTGTTTTTGGGGCTGGGCGTGTCTCGACAACAAGAGGCGACTGCTCGGTTCCGCGCTGCTCTTGGGTGGCCTGTGCATCGGGGGGCTTGGCTTTGGAGTCGGGTTTTGGCTCTGACGCCGCAATCAGCATCAGCATCAAAACGCCAAGCCCTAGGCGTTTCAGCATGCGCGGATCGCCGCGCCGAAAATGTCGTCGTTCAGACGGTTGTTATACCGGAACTCGAACTCGGCGACATACAGGGGAAGATACTTGGCGGAGACCTTGTGGAAGGTTCCGACCATGCCGCGCTTCACGAGGGACCAGAAGCCTTCGATGGTGTTCGTGTGGACTGCGCCGACGACGTAGCTGCGGAGGTGGTGGCGCACGGCGGCGTGCGGATAGTCCGCGCCAAGCCGCCGATAACCCGCGTGTTCATCCGTGGCGAGAAGGCTGACATTGGTGGAGACGGCCTCACGCACGAATTGCTCAAAGGTCTCTGTGCGCGTGTTGGCGATCACACGAGCGACGACGTTGCCTTTGCGTTGGACCGCGCCGATCACGATGTCTTTGCCGGAGCCTTCGCCGCCCATGCCCTTCCGCTTCTTGTCCCAATGGCGGTTGACGTTCTCGCCGCCGATATAGGTTTCATCGACTTCGACGATCCCCATGAGCTTCTGGAACTTCTCGTCCGCCAGTCCGGCGCGGACGCGATGGCACATGTAGTGGGCGGTCTTGTAGGAGCCGAAACCCATGACGCGCATGACCTGCAGAGCGGAGACGCCCTTCTTGCTCGTCAGCATCATGTGGATGACCCGGAACCAGTCCCGCAGGGGCTTATTCGTGTTCTCGAAGATCGTCCCGCTGATGTGAGAGAAACGGTAAGCGCCCCCCTGACGGCAATCAGGGCATTCCCACTTAAAGGCCATGGTCGTCAGAGCGTAGATGCGAACCGAGCCGCAGCGCGGGCAGTTGATACCGTCAGGCCAGCGGTGAGAGACCAGGTAGGCGGCGCACGCGTCCTCGTTCGGGAACATCTTCTCGAACTGCGGGATCGTCATTTGATGGATGCGGGCCACGGCCAGAACTCCCAAGCGATGAGAGACCATAGCTATGTCTGATCTATCCGTCAAGTCCGGGATAATCGCCTGATGGGGAGGGTCGAGACGGCGAAGCCGTCCGGGGTGGGGCGGCGGCTCCACCCCCTCCGACCTCGCTGCGCGAGGCCACCTCCCCCATCAAGGGGAACTATCGCCTTGACATACCATGAACCAGATTTAGATTCCAGTCCGCGTGACAGGCCGGCGTTGGAGATTGAGCTAACCGCCCCGATGGTGGCGGCGGGAGAAGCCGTGCTCTATCGGTTCGAGACGCGCTTCACGGGCGAGGATGAGTGGGCCGTCAGAGCCTTTGTGGCGATGGCGAAGGCCGCCGGTCTCTCAGTCAATACCGACCACCTGTCACAGCTTCTGCAATCAGCAGCCCTGAAATCAGCATGACCGCTTGTGTGAACATCTTTCTGTAGTTGGGGGGTCGTTCTCTGGCGTAGGTCGATGACTTTGCGGCCTCAATTAGCTTGATGCGCTGAACAACATTGTTGTCTGTAAACGACGCGATGTTGAGGTTGTGGGCAAAGTCGTTCCTGATCTTCCGGATTAAATCCACATCCTGCTTTTTGGTGTGTTGGCCGAAGATGCCAACCGAATCGGCGAAACGGATTTTCATATCGAACGTGCCGAAGGGAGCGCGGTCTTCGCGAAGCGCTTCGGCCTGTGGCGTGAGCATCGTCAGGCCGAGCTTCGCGCAGATGGCGAAATAGAGCGCATCTTCAACAACCGCTGCGCCGACAATCGCGACCGACCGGTCATCGGCAGTCTCGAACGCCTCAAAGACCTTTAGGGCATTGTATGGGGCCGTGGCCAAGCGTGTTATGCTCCTCCCTATGAGCGACCAGGACGACGACCAGCGCCGTGACGCGCTAGTGCTCACGCTACTGAAAACGCCTCCAATCCCGCGCGCTCAACTCCAAGAGGAATTGAGGCGAGCGCGAGAGGCTAGGCGACAGGAAGCCAAACTCAAGCCCGAGTCAAAGCCGGACAAAGCGCCGCATTTGCAGCGCTAGAGCCGCTGGCCTAGATTTCCGCCGGGACCGCCTCACGCGGTCCTGGGGCGTGGAAACCCCTTACCTAGGCGGCTCGTGTGCGGCCGTGATCAGCACTCCTCGACCATGCGGTCGGGGAGGCGTCAGTGTATGTTCAGGGCGCAAGCCTAAAGACTGGCGCGGCTTCTCCTAGGTGAGGCTTTCCAACTCCCCGGCTCCGGTCGGAGGGGATTGGGAATGCGAATGCTCGGGATAGTTTGTGCCGTTGTTTGGACGCTGGCGGGATCGGCAGTATTTGCCCAAACCTCGGAATTTGACCAGATGCGGGAGGTCTTGAATCGCGCATCCGATATGGCGCTCGATATAAACAAATCGGAAGGCGCCTTGTTAAAACGCAGTCAATCAGACGCGGAGGAGACGCCCCCAACAAGCCAAGTCATTTTAACGTCGTACGAAAATGAGTTGTATTGCACGGAAAAACTGTCGGACTCATCTAGGGATTTATCTGATTTGAGCGTCCAACTAATTGGAATGACGCTTGTCGAACAGGCGGCCGTTCCGGGTAACGACCCAGATTATTATGGCCTGACATCAGATATTAGGACGACATCGGAGCATCTTAAATCCGCGTCATCTGTGGCTAAGCATGTAATCACTATCTGCGGAGAAAGCCCAACCATCCTCAGTGATGCGGAGGAGTTACGAGACTACGCAGAGGGCGCGACGGAAAGACTCGACGCCCTATCCAAAAGGCTACGCCTTGAAGGAAAGTTCATGAAATGAGATACTTTTCCCGACGGGCGGGGCCGTGAACCCCGCCGCCGGCAGTATCGTGAGCGCACCAACGCCTAGACACCAATCTAGGCGAAAGGCGAGCGCTTGTCATGCCATCCGATCAAGAACTGAACAACGACCCTGAATTCCTCAGGTGGGCGGCGGAGAATTTCCCGCTTCGACCTTCCGGAGCCTTTCGAAGAGACCTTGGTTATCCGCCTGCAAACGGCGAATCGCCGAGTCTGTGTTCACAAGCCACTCGTGCAGAAAGTCCAATTTCTGCTCAAGCGTCTGATTCTGCCATGGTGGGTAGTCCGGCATAGCAATCCCCTCCCTAGGTCAGCCTGTCGACGCCTAGGGTAGGACGGGAGAGGATGGGAGTCAGTCCCGGCCCTTCTTGCGCAGCCGCATGATTGCCCGCGCCTTTTGCTTGATGGTCCTAGGCCGTCGCAGGCTGTCGATACATCAGGCGCTTGCCGGCCGTGCCGCGAAGCAGTTCTTCGGCGCGGGTCACATCGTCCACGCCCAGTGCTGAGCGCGTGGACCAACGGAAATCGAACTCGGCTAGATAGCGGTGCAGGTGAGCCTCGCTCACGCTGTGGAATGTCCCGTAAATGCCGCGCTTGAGGATGGCGAAGAACGACTCGGCCGTGCTGCTGTAGGCGTCCCCGCGCGCGTATTCGCCCTTGCCGTGGTTGACTTGCTCGAAGCGGGCGAACTCCTTGCCTACATGGTAATAGGCGCCATCGGTGTCGGTCATCAGGGCGGACTTACGGCTGACGTTCTTGACGATGATCGGCCGTAGAGCATCGCCGCTGACATTGGCGACATGGTGGGAGCGAGCAGGTCCGTCGCGCTCGACCAGCGCATGGACCACTTGCTTGCCCTTGCCGCCGAGGTTGCCTTCGGTGCGCTTCCAAGCGTGCTTGTTCTTTTCCTTGCCCCCAACGTAGGTCGTATCCGCCTCCACGAACTTACCCTCGCCACCTAGCGGCGATGCTCCGTCCGTCAACCGCGCGGCTTCGCGCAGGCGGTGGAACAGAAACCACGCCGTTTCGTAGCTGGTCCCGGTCATCCGTTGCAGTTGCAGCGCGCTCATGCCCTTCTTCGACGACGCCATGTAGTGAGCGGCGAGAAGCCACAGCGTCAGCGGGACGTGCGAGCGCTCCATGACCGTTCCCATGGTCACCGTGAACGGCTTGCGGCATTCCTTGGTCTTGCACTTGTAGAGCCCTGGCCTGGTCGTGGCGCCGTTCATGGCCGTGGCATTGTCGATCACGCCACAGTGGGGGCAAACCGGCCCATGCGGCCACAGCAGCGCCTCTAGCGCGGCGCGAGCGGCGTTTTCGTCATGATAGATCGGATCGCGCAGGTTAGCCTTTCGGCTCGTCTTAGCTTTGGCGTTGCGCTCTTTGATCGTCGATTTCTTGGACGGCATAGGCGGCCTCGTTTCTGAGGCTCATACTAGCGTTAGACCGTGGTATGTCGAGCCGATAGTTCCCCCATCAAGGGGGAGGAGGAATACAGCCCAAGGCCGTTTCGGACGCTTGCAGACCGCTGGGCGGGGTGACCATTTTGCGGGCGATGCCGACCGCACCCACCTATCGACCCGATCCGCGCTTCGCCGCCCTGGGGCCGGAGTTCGCCGACGAGGTGCGTCCGGCCGCCTTTCCCAAGGAGATCTCGCGCTACCGCAACCAGCGCGCGGCGGCGAGCGTGGGCCTGGACAGCCTCGACGACGCCGAATGGCTGGCCCATTTCGCCCGCTTCGAGCCCCTGCCGGACAACCAGGCGCGGCCGCTGGCCATGCGCTACCACGGCCATCAGTTCCGTGTGTACAACCCCGACCTCGGCGATGGCCGGGGCTTCCTGTTCGCCCAACTGCGTGAGGGCGGACCCAGAGGACGCCTGCTGGATCTGGGCACCAAGGGATCGGGCCGCACGCCCTGGTCGCGCGCCGGCGACGGCCGCCTGACGCTGAAAGGCGGCGTGCGTGAGGTGCTGGCCACGGCCATGCTGGAAGCCCTGGGCGTGCCGACCTCGCGCTCGTTCTCGTTGGTGGAGACCGGAGAAGACCTGGTGCGCGGCGACGAGCCCAGCCCGACGCGCTCGGCGGTGCTGACCCGGCTGTCGCACAGCCACATCCGCTTCGGCACCTTCCAGCGCCACGCCGCCCTCGAGCGCGGCGACCTGGTGGGCCAGCTGCTCGGCCATGTGATCGGGACCTACTACCCATATCTCGAAGGGGTGGAGAATCCGGCCGCAGCCCTGCTGGCGGCGGTGGTGCAACGGGCCGCGCATCTGACCGCCGCGTGGATGGCGGCGGGGTTCGTCCACGGCGTGCTCAACACCGACAATATGAACATCACTGGCGAGAGCTTCGACTATGGGCCCTACCGGTTCCTGCCCAGGAACGACCCCAATTTTGTCGCCGCCTATTTCGACCAGACCGGCCTCTACAGTTTCGGGCGCCAGCCGGAAGCGGTGATGTGGAATCTGACCCAGTTGGCCGGCGCTCTGACCCCGCTCAGCGATCCCGAGCCGCTGGTGGCGGCCCTGAACGGATTTTCCGCCGCCTACCGTGTGGAGCTGGCCCAGGCCATGGTGCGGCGTCTGGGCCTGGCGCCGGCCACCCCCGAGGCCGACATCGACCTCGCCAACGCCGCCTTCCGGGCCCTGGCCGAAGGCGGGGAGGCGCTGCGCTGGGAGCCGTTCTTCTTCGACTGGTTTGGCGGCGACGCGGCGCGGGCGATGGCGGGGCCACGCGCCGGTCTTTATGGCGGCGAGCACTTCGGCCGCCTCCGCGCCCTGCTCGAACAACGCGCGCCCGACCGGCCTGAACGCCTCCAGCACGAATATTTTCAACAAACTCAGCCGGAAGAGTTGCTCTATGACGAAATCGAGTCTTTGTGGGGAGCTATCGCAAATCGCGACGATTGGAGCCCATTCGATGCGAAGCTCGCGGCGATAGAGGCTGCGGGTCAAGGCTGGGGGTTTGCAGATGTTTGAGTTCGCCACATGAACCTCACTCGCTTTCCGCGGCGGCGCTACACGCCGGCGCCAACGCCGCTTGAGGCGGCGCCACATCTCTCCAAGGCCCTCGGCGGCCCGGAGATCTGGATCAAACGCGACGACCTGACCGGCCTGGCGGCCGGCGGCAATAAGACGCGCAAGCTGGAATTTCTGGTCGCCGACGCCCTGGCCCAAGGCGCCGACACCCTGGTCACCGTCGGCGCGGTGCAGTCCAACCACTGCCGCCTGACCGCCGCCGCGGCGGTCCGGGAGGGTCTCAAGTGCCGGCTGGTGATCGAGGAGCGGGTCGCCAAGAGCTATGACGTCAAGGCCGGCGGCAACAACTTCCTCTATGACCTCCTGGGCGTCGAGGCGATCAAGGTGGTGGAGGCGGGCGCCGACCTCGCCGCGGCCATGGCGGAGGTGGCGAGCGAACTGAAGAGCCAGGGTCGCAAGCCCTATGTCATTCCCGGCGGCGGCTCCAACGCTCTGGGGGCCCTGGGCTATGCGGCCTGCGTCCAGGAACTGATGAGCCAGATGTTCGACGCGTCTCTGGCCATCGACCACATCGTCTGCGCCAGCGGCAGCGCCGGCACCCACGCCGGGATCCTCGCCGGCCTGGCGGCGCTGAACGCCGGCATTCCGGTGACCGGGATCAATGTCAGCCGCCCGCGCGCCGAACAGGAGGCCATCGTCCGCCTGCTGGCGCGCGACTGTTCGGATCTGCTGGAATCCATCGCGCCCAAGAACCGCGACGTGGTCTGCCTCGATGACTGGGTCGGCCCCGGCTATTCCCTGCCGACGCCCGAGATGGTGGAGGCGGTGCGGATGACCGCCAGCCTCGAGGGCGTGCTACTCGACCCGGTCTACACCGGCAAGGCCATGGCCGGCCTCATCGGCCTGGCGCGCAAGGGCGAATGGAAGAAGAGCGACAAGGTGCTGTTCGTGCACACCGGCGGCTCGCCGGCGCTCTACCACTACCAGGACGCGTTCAAGAAAAAGGCCTGAGGATGCGCACCCTCGGCGTGCTGGGCGGCATGGGCCCGGCGGCGACGATCGACTTCATGGCCAAGGTCTATGCGGCCGACCCGGCGGAGCGCGAACAGGATCGCGTGCGCCTTATCGTCGATTGCGACCCGGCCGTCCTCGACCGCAACGCCGCCGTGCAGGGCCAGGGCGCGTCACCCGGCCCTGACCTCGCCCGCATGGCCCGCGGGCTCGCCGCCGCCGGCGCCGACGGCCTGGTCATCGCCTGCAACACCGCCCACGCCTGGACGGCCGATATCGAAGCCGCGGTCGACCTGCCGGTGCTGTCGATCATCGAGGCGGTCTGCGATGAACTGGCGGCGCTAGGCGTCCGCCGCATCGGCGTCCTCGCCGGCCAGGGGTGCCTCGACGCCGGCCTCTATCAGAACGCCTTCGCCGCCCGCGGCTGGGAGGCGATCCTGCCCGGGCCCGTGGGCCAGGCAGCCTTCATGGCGGCGCTCTACCGAATCAAGTCCGGCGCGCTCGGCGAGGCGGAACGGGCGGCCTTCGTCGCCTGCGCCGACGAAACGATCGCCGCCGGGGCCCAGGCGGTGGTCGCCGGCTGCACCGAGGTGCCGCTGCTGCTGAATACGTCGCATGTCTCGGTTCCGCTGATCGACTCGTCGCAGGCGCTGGCCGAACGCGCGGTGGCGTGGGCAAGGGGCTGAGTCGATCGGAGTCCGTTGGCGATCCGAGAGTTACCCGGATGATGGCGCAAACCCAAAAGGAGAGAACGTCCAGTCGCCCGGTCATGGCATAGCGCCACGTTGTAGTCCGGCGAAGTTCCGGTGACGATGAAGCCCACGGCCGGGGCCCTTAGGTCTTCGGTGTCGGCGGGTAGCGGCGCGTTAGAACGCCCATCACGACGGCGAGGGTCACTGTCGCCCCCAACGCGATCAAGGTCAGCGAATAGGCGTGGAGGTCGCTCGCCGAAACATAACAGTGGGAGCCGCCGCCGCCTCGGCCGCCCCAGACGGTCACATGGTAGGGATGCTGAGCGTCTGGCTCGGTGGGGTTGAGTGGGCAAACCGATGTTGGCCACACATACCAGATCACAAACGCGACAGAAGCCAATCCCACGCTCACAAAGCAGGCGCGGCGGAGCAGACGGCGCATTGACATGGGAGGACCTTACGCCGCGATGTGGGCCGCCAATAGGGATGAAGATCAATCGGGGAGCATTTCCGGCATGGTGGCTACTCGCGGTCATGCGAGCCGTTGGGGCACATACGCTGCACTTGGAATAGTGGCGGTCCTGCTATGTGGGGGCGCCGAAGCCAGTAGCGAACAGGTAAAGAAACGCCACCATTCCGCAGATACCCATAGCCGCAATCAAGCGGCCTCGAATCTTTCGGTCGTCATTCACCTCGACCCAGAGCCCCCACGCCATGACGTTGGCGCCGCCGACGAACAACAACAACAAAAGTACCCAACGCTCGGCGAATTGCTCTTGGTCGGTGTCGGTTTGATTCAAGCCGTCGTCTTGGCTTGGCAAATCAAATATCTCGGACTGGCTGTAAAGCGGTCTCACACGACCGAGAGGGCTTATATTTTTCCCTTCACCAGCAAATGGACGGCGTCGGGAAACTTCGCTTCCTTTAATTTCGCCTTTAAGAACAGCGGGAAAACTCCTGGCATCGTCACGGAGTATTATTATGACTTCCGGGCCGATGATCCGCCCAAAAATGAGGCCCCGAACTACCCAAAAACTAACACCATCGTAAAGACAGATGCTGTCTGCTCTTCCGATCTGCTCTTTCAGGTCGGCGATAACGCAATGACGTCGGTCAATCTGCCCGTATTCTTCGGCTATGTGCTTTATACGGACATGTTCAAGCGCAAACACTCCACACGGTTTTGCACCAGAATGACCCAAGCTGGTGAGTGGAAGGTTGTGGGGGCGGCCAGCTGGAATGAGTATGACTAGCGCCGCCGCCCAAGCGGCAACGCCCTAAGCCCCCTCCCGAGCTTGTGGCGTCTGCGCCATAAGACCGAAAATTACCTCGAATTATGTTGGCCAGCCGCCGTACGGACGACACAAACGCGCGGCGTGAAGTGACCTTGTCCAGAATTCGGAGTCTCGCGCCTTGATCGTCATGATTGCCGCCCTGTCCGCGGGGCTGTCCGGCTTCGGCGCCGACCTTCCCAGCCTGCCGCCCATCCGTCGCGATCCGCAGATCACCTATGTCGACCACGTCGGCGCGGTGATCGGGGTGCGGGGCGGCCGCTATGGCCCGCCGGTGGATGTCGCTCGGCTGCCGGCCTATGTGTCCGGCGCCTTCGTGGCCATCGAGGACCGGCGCTTCTACGAGCACGGCGCGGTCGATCCCATGGGCATGGCCCGCGCCCTGATGGCCGATATCGCCCAGGGGCGCACCGCCCAAGGCGGCTCGACCATCACCCAGCAGCTGGCGCGCAACCTGTTCCTGACTTCAGACCAGACCCTCGAGCGCAAGGGCGAGGAGATGGTCTACGCCACCGAGCTGGAGCAGCGGTACAGCAAGAAGCAGATCCTGGGCATGTACCTCAGCCGCATCTACCTCGGCTCGGGGGCCTATGGGCTGGAGGCCGCCGCCTGGCGCTATTTCAACAAGCCGGCGCGGCTCTTGACGGTGCGCGAGGCGGCCACGCTGGCGGCCATTCCCAAGTCGCCGACGGAATACGATCCGATCAGCCACCCCGATCAGTCGAACGCCCGCACGGCCCTGGTGCTGGACGCCATGGTCGACACCAAGGTCATCACCCCGGCCGAGCGGGCGCGGGCCCTGGCCCATCCGGCCCATGTGTGGAAGAGCGCGCGCACCTCCGGCGCGCAATATTTCGTCGACTGGGTGGACGGGCCGGTACGCAAGGCGGTCGGGCCGCTGCGCGCCGATCTGGTGGTCGACACCACCCTGGATCTGCCGGCGGAGGCGGCGGCCGGCGAGGCCGCCGAGGCCGTGACCGCGCGCTACGCCCACGCAGGCGCCAGCCAGGCGGCGCTGGTGGCCCTGGACGGCTCCGGCCGGGTGCGGGCCTTCATCGGCGGCGTCGACTATGACGCCAGCGCCTACGACCGGGCCGCGAACGCCCACCGCCAGGCCGGATCGTCATGGAAGCCGTTCGTCTATCTGACCGCGCTCGAGGCCGGGCGCACGCCGCAGACCATCGAGGTGGACGAGCCGGTGACCATAGACGGCTGGTCGCCGCACGATTTCGAGCCCGGTTTCCTGGGCCCGATCACCTTGCAGACCGCCCTGGCGCAGTCGATCAACACCGTGGCCGCGCGCCTGGCCGACGAGGTCGGCCGGCCCAATGTCGCCGCCACCGCCCGGCGCCTGGGCATCGAGACCCAGATCAACACCGACCCGGCCATGGCGCTGGGCACCAGCCTGGTCACCCCGATCGAGATGGCCCAGGCCTATGACGCCTTTTCCAACGGCGGCCAGCGCGTCTCGGCCTGGGGCGTTGAGCGCATCCGCACGGCGGCCGGTCAGGTGATCTATCAGCATCCGGCGCCGACGGCGGCGCAGGTGATCCAGAACCCGCCGCTCAGCGAGCTGAACGGCATGCTGCGCACGGTGATCGCCTCCGGCACCGGCGCCAAGGGGGCTATCCCGGGCTATGACCTGGCCGGCAAGACCGGCACCACCAGCGACTACAAGGACGCCTGGTTCTGCGGCTTCACTGGCGGGCTCACCACCGTGGTGTGGATGGGCCGCGACGACAATGCGCCCATGCGCGGGATCACCGGCGGCAGCGCCCCGACCGCGATGTGGCGCGACTTCATGCACGCGGCCCTGCCGCACCTGCCGCATGGCGCCATCCCCGCCGGCCCGCCCGCGCCCCTGCCGCCGCCGGCCCCGATCGTGAACGCGCCCGAGCCGCAGACCGAGCCGCCGCCGGCCGCGGAGCCCGCGCCGCTCACGCCGTCCTGAACCCGCGGTTGACCTTCCGGGGTTCGGCGCCGCATCTGGCCGGACGATGAGCGAGCCCGCGAGACCCGACCAGCCGACGATCGGCGAGGTGCGCGCCAACAACCGCTTCGATCCCGAGCGCCTGCGCGCCTGGCTGGCCCCGCGCCTTGAGGATGTCTCGGGTCCTCTGGAGATCTCGCAGTTCACGCGCGGCGCCTCCAACCCCACCTTCCTGGTCACCGCCGGCGACCGGCGCCTGGTCCTGCGCAAGAAGCCGCCCGGCGAGCTGCTGGCCAGCGCCCATCAGGTCGACCGCGAGTTTCGGGTGATGAAGGCCCTGGGCGAGACGGGCTTTCCCGTGCCGAGAATGCGCGTGCTGTGCGAGGATGAGAGTGTCATCGGCCAGGCCTTCTACGTCATGGACTTCATGGAGGGCCGCATCTTCCGTGACGCGCGCATGCCGGGCGTTTCGAAGGAGGAGCGCGCCGCGCTCTATGACGATCTCAATGCCACGCTGGCCCGTCTGCACCAGGTCGACTGGCAGGCGGCGGGTCTGGCGGACTACGGCCGGCCCGGCAACTATTTCGAACGCCAGATCGGCCGCTGGACACGCCAGTACCGCGGCGCCCAGACTGAAGACATCGAGGACATGGAGCGGCTGATCGAGGATCTTCCGCGCCGCATGCCCGCCGACGATGAAACAACTATTGTTCACGGCGACTATCGGCCGGAGAACGTCATGTTCCACTTAACCGAGCCGCGCGTGGCGGCGGTGCTCGACTGGGAGCTGTCGACGCTGGGTCATCCGCTGGCCGACCTCGCCTACAACTGTATTCTCTACCACTCAGAGTCGGAGAGCTGGGGCACGCTGGTTGACGTGGACTTGGCCGCGTCCGGAATCCCCACCAAGCTTGAGTATATCGACGCCTATTGCGCCAGAACCGGGCGAAACGGGGTCGATGATTTTGATTTTTATCTGGCGTTCTCCCTGTTTCGACTTGCCTCGATTGGCCAGGGCGTGTTCAAACGTAACCTCGACGGTATCGGCAACGCCGACGCCGCGCCCGACAACATCGGCGTCAAGGTTCTCGCGCGCACCGCGCGGCGGGTGCTTGAGCGATAGGTCCGCGGCGATCCGTCGCGCTGTAGCGTTCCCTAGTCGCGTTTAACTGGCGTGCCGCCAATCCGTGCGCTCTGGAGTTCGTTTGCGGTCTTCGCGATGGCACATAGCTGTGAGATGGGCGCCTCTGGCGTGGGTCGCATTGTGCCTGCTCGCCCTTGTCGGTCCGTCTGCCGCCGTGGCCCGGACACCGGTGGTCAAGACCGCGGCCGCCAAACCGATCAGCTTCGGTCCATCGGTGATGGCGCTGAACGGGCCCTGGCGATTTTCCGTCGGCGACGATCCCACCTGGTCCGATCCCGGTTTCAAGGACTCCAAGTGGGAGACGGTCGATCTCACCGCTCCGCCCGGGGCGCATGACGACGATGTCGGGTTCAAGAACTATGCCCCCGGCTGGGGCGCGCGCGGGCACAAGGGCTACTCCGGGGTGGCCTGGTACCGCCTGCGGCTGACGGCCGCCGCCGATCCCAAGATGCCGCTGGCGATCGCCGGGCCGGCGGTCGTGGACGGCGCCTACCAGCTGTTCGTGGATGGCAAGGCGTTGGGCGGATCGGGCGATTTCAGCGCCGGCCGGCCGGCGACCCATTCGAACCAGCCACGACTCTTCCAGCTTGCGCCCGTAGCCAAGCCGGGCAAGCGACGGACGATCAACATCGCCCTGCGCGTGTGGACGCCGCCGGAGTTCGCGGTCGGCGCCGGCGGCGGGGTGCGCGTGGCGCCGGTTCTGGGCCGCCTGGACAGCGCAGGGGAGATCGTTCGGGACCAGCGGCTGCAAATCTTCCAGGGCTATGTCTTCGACGCGGTCCTGGCGCTCGGCCTGGCGGTGCTGGCGGCCATGGTTCTCGGCCTCGTGCTGGCGCGCCCAACCGACCCGGCTTACCGCTGGATGGCGATCGCCCTGGCGCTCACGGCGCTCTTGCGCGCCAATCAATGCCTCTACGCCTGGACCCAGGCGGAAAGCCTCACGGGCTACGGAATCCTACGCTACATCCTGCTCACGCCCCTTGCGCTCGGCGCGTGGGTTCAGGCCTGGCGGTTCTGGCTGGGGGGCAAGAAGGCGCCCGTCGATCTGGCGGTGGCCGCGGTGACCGGGCTGCTCATGGCCGTCGGCCTGAGCAGCCTCGCCGGGTTCGGACCGGATGGCGCCGGGCGCGGCATTTTCCACCTTGCGGCCACGGGATTGCGGATCGCTCTGGCGGTGCTCTACCTGCTGGCCGTCGCGACTGGCGTCTGGCGCGCGCGCAACCTGGCCAGCTACTTCGCGGCCCTGGTCGCCGCGATCGCCGCCGTGGGCCTGTTCGCCGACGAGCTGACCCTGCTGGGCGTGAAGGGGATCTGGTTCCCGGGCGGCGTCGGGGTGTCGCGCACCCAATACGCATTTGCCCTGCTCATCCCGGCCATGTTCGTCCTGATCCTACAGCGGTTCGTGGCCCTGATCGGCGAGGCGCCGGTCGCCGCGCCGAAAGAAGATCTCTGGGGGACGCCGCCGAAGCATGTCCCGGACGCCGCGCCCAAGCGTCGCCGGTGGCGGAAAGCCGGTGAGAATCCGGACGCACGCCCGGACGCGTGAGCCTCGCGCTTCAGCAGTTGTAGACGCCGGCCCGCCGCGCCAAACTGCGCCTGCGGTCGCCAGGAATTCGCCATGCCCACCACGCGCCGGACCCTCGTCAATCTCGCCGCGCTCGGACTTCCGAGCTGGGCCCTGTCGGCGTCCTTGGGATCGGCGGCGGCGAGCGAGGGTAGAAAGTTGCGAATCCTGATCCTGGGCGGCACCGGCTTCATCGGACCCCATCAGGTGCGATACGCCCTGGCGCGTGGCCATCAGGTCACCCTGTTCAACCGCGGGCGACAGAAGGAGGATTGGCCGGGGCCGGTCGAAGAGCTGCTCGGCGACCGCAACACCGGCGATCTCAAGGCCCTCGCGGGCCGCGAATGGGACGTGGCCATCGACAACCCCACCACCCTGCCGTTCTGGGTGCGCGACGCGGGCGCGGCGCTGAAAGGCAAGGTCGGGCAATACATCTTCATCTCGACGATCTCGGTCTACGCCGCCAACGACAAGGCCGCCGATGAGGCGGCCGCGCTCGCGCCCTACGCCGGCAAGGACGCCATGGCCGAGACCGTCACCACGCTGAAGGCGGACGTCGGCGGCCTCTACGGCCCCCTGAAGGCGATCAGCGAGGGCGAGGCGCGCCGACAGTTCGGGGCCGCCACGACCATCGTCCGCCCAGGCCTGATCGTGGGGCCGGGCGATGAGACCGACCGCTTCACCTACTGGCCCGTGCGTCTGGCGCGGGGCGGCAAGGTGCTGGCCCCCGGCGACGGCGCCGATCCGGTGCAGTTCATCGACGCCCGCGATCTGGCCGAATGGACCATCCGCCTGGCCGAGGCGCGCACCTTCGGCGTCTTCAACGCCACCGGGCCGGCCAGGCCGCTTCCCATGAGCGGCTTCCTCGCCGGCGTGGCCCGCGGCGTCCAGGCCCGGCCCGAACTGGTCTGGGTTCCGACCAAGTTCCTGGACGACCAGAAGGTGGATGCCTGGTCGGACATGCCGGTCTGGGTTCCGGGCCAGGGCGACAGCGCCGGCTTCGCCCGACGAAGCATCGCCCGCGCCCGCGCCGCCGGCCTGACGTTCCGGCCGCTGCCCGCGACCGCCGCCGACACCTTGGCGTGGTTCAGAAATCAGCCGGCCGACCGTCAGGCCAAACTAAGGTCCGGCCTGACGCCCGAGCGCGAGGCGGCGGTGCTGGCGGCGTGGACCAAAGCCCGGACCGCCCGGCCGGCGAGTTGAATTGGTGGCGTCCCGTGCAGGACTCGAACCTGCGACCCCCGGTTTAGGAAACCGATGCTCTATCCTGCTGAGCTAACGGGACGGGGCGGGGCCCTCATACGACCTGACGCGCCGCCCGACAACGCCACGGCCGTATGGCGCGAGGCCGCGCTCAGGCTATACCGGACGGCGATGAAGCTTCTGAAGTCGCTCTACTTCCAGGTCATCCTCGGCATCCTGCTGGGGATCGCCGTCGGCGTACTCAAGCCACATTTCGGTGTGGCCCTGAAGCCGCTGGGCGACGGCTTCGTCAAGCTGATCAAGATGCTGATCACGCCCATCATCTTCTGCACCGTGGCCGGCGGCATCGCGCGCATGAGCGATCTGAAGCGCGTGGGCACGGTGGGCGTGCGGGCCATGGTCTATTTCGAGGCCATCTCCACCCTGGCCCTGGTCATCGGCGTCGTCGTGGCCGAGGTCGTCAAGCCGGGGGCGGGGTTCAACGTCAATCCGGCCTCCTTCGATCCTAAGGCCGTCGGCGACTATGTGGCCAAGGCCCACCAGATGGGTGGCGTGCCGGCCTATCTGCTCCACCTGATCCCCGACACCTTCGTCTCGGCCTTCGCCGACGGCGATGTGCTGCAGGTGCTGCTGCTGGCCATCCTCACCGGCTTCGCTATCGCGAGGCTCAGAGACACGGGCGAGATGGCGGCGCACGCGCTTGAGCGGGTCGGGGAGGTAGTGTTCGCCATCATCCGCATCGTGGTCCGCGCCGCGCCGGTGGGCGCGTTCGGGGCCATGGCCTACACCATCGGCCAGTATGGCCCGGCCGCGCTCCTGAAGCTGGCGGCGCTGGTGGGCTGCGTCTACCTGACCTCGGCCCTGTTCGTGGCCGTGGTGCTGGGTGGGGTGGCGCGGGCGGCTGGGTTCTCGCTCTGGCGGTTCCTCATCTACATCCGCGAAGAGCTGTTCATCGTCCTTGGCGCCTCGTCCAGCGAGGCCGCCCTGCCGCAGCTGATGGCCAAGCTGGAGCGCCTGGGCGCGCCGCGGGCGGTGGTCGGGCTGGTGGTCCCGGCCGGCTATTCGTTCAATCTCGACGGCACCAACATCTACATGACCCTGGCGACCCTGTTCCTGGCCCAGGCCACCAACACCCACCTCTCCTTCGGCCAGGAGGCGACGCTTCTGGCCGTGGCCATGCTGACCTCCAAGGGCGCCAGCGGCGTGGCCGGGGCCGGCTTCGTGACCCTGGCCCTGACCCTCAGCGCCGTGGGTGTGATCCCGGTGGCGGCCATGGCCCTGATCCTGGGCGTCGACCGCTTCCTGTCGGAGGGGCGGGCGCTGACCAATGTCATCGGCAACGGCGTGGCCACCCTGGCGGTGGCGCGCTGGGAAGGCACGCTCGACCGCGACCGCCTGGCGGCGGAGCTCGCGCGCGGGCCCGACGCCGCGCCGGTGGCGATTCCGGCTTGACTCATAGGTAAGTAACCACTTACGGTAAGTGTAGGCTAACTTATCGGAGTGTCGCCTTGTCCGCTGTCGCCCACCGCGCGCGAGACGCCTTTGAGGCCCTGGGCGATGGCACCCGGCGCGCGATCTTCGAGCGGCTGGCCGCCGGGCCGATGGCGGTGGTCGAGATCGCCGCCGGGGCCCGCGTGTCGCGGCCGGCGGTGAGCCAACACCTCAAGGTGCTCGAAGAGGCCGGGCTGGTGGCCAAGAGCGCCCAGGGGACGCGGCGCATCTACCGCATCGATCCGCGCGGGATCGGCGCGCTGCGGGACCAACTGGATCAATGGCATGGCGCGGCGCTGACGGCCTTCCAGGCCTTCGCCGACGCCGAACACGACAAGGAGGAGACAGAATGACAATCGCGCCCGTGATCAAGACCGTGGACGTGAAGCAGCCTCCCTCGCGCGCCTTCGAGTTGTTCTGCGCGCGAATGGGCGCGTGGTGGCCGAAGGACCATCACACAGGCGCCTCGCCCTTTGCCGACGTGATCGTGGAGCCGCGCGCCGGCGGGCGCTGGTTTGAGCGCGGCGAGGATGGCGTCGACTCAAGCTGGGGACGGGTGCTCGATTGGGCGCCGCCGCGTCGCCTGCTGCTCGCCTGGCAACTTGATGCGGATTTCAAGTTCGACCCGAACTTCGAGACCCAGCTGGAAATCACCTTCGAGGGCCTGGCGTCGGGAACCCGCGTCCGGCTCGAGCACCGCAACCTCGAACGGTACGGCGAAAGCGCCGGGAAGATCGCCGAACTGCTGCGCGGCGGCTGGCCGACGATCATCGACCGCTTCGGCGCGTTCGCTGAAGGGGTAGGCGATCGGGCGGCCTGAGACCGCCCGACCTTCTTCGTTACGCCGCCTTCTGCAGCGACTTGTGCAGCAGGTTGATGGCCGCGTCGCGGTCGATGCGCTCGATCGCCGCCACTTCGCGCGCCATGCGGTCCAGCGCCGACTCATAGAGCTGACGCTCGGAGTAGGACTGTTCCGGCTGGCTCTCGGAGCGGTGCAGGTCGCGCACCACCTCGGCGATGGAGATGAGGTCGCCCGAATTGATCTTGGCTTCGTATTCCTGGGCCCGGCGGCTCCACATGGTCCGCTTGATGCGGGCGCGGCCCTTGAGGGTGGTCAGGGCCTGGGAGACGACATTGCCCTCGGCCAGAGCCCGCAGGCCGGCGGTGCGCGCCTTCTTGGTCGGCACGCGCAGGGTCATCTTCTCGTGGTCGAAGGTGATGACGTAGACCTCGAGGGCCGTCCCGGCGACGCTCTGGGTTTCTACGCCGATGACGACGCCCACACCGTGAGCGGGATAGACGACATGGTCGCCGATTTTGTAGTCGAGCTCGATCTTCATGGTCACGTGCTTAAGAGTCCTCTTTCCAGCGCCCGGCGAGAAACCGATCCGTCGAGAACAGGCTCCTGTCCGCCAAATGGCGCATCGGCCGTCACGAGGCTCTGGAACGGTTTTTCGAAAGGCGCGCTTCCACGTCCCGACGCCACGCCATGCGCGAACGCCAAATCCGCGGGCGGCCCCAGGCCGCCGCCTCAAGCCTCATATAGCCTAAAATCGAGCCGATTTAAAGCATTGCCCGCCGCGGGCGGTGGTGTGGGCGCGGGTTATGATCCGGCGCCCGGCTTTTCGCTGAAGTATTTCTCGAACTTGCCCGTCTCGCGCTCGAAGTCGTCGGCGTCGGCCGGCGGCGGTCCCTTGACGGTGATGTTGGGCCAGACGCGGGCGAAGTCGGTGTTGATCTTCAGCCACTTGCCGTCCGGATCGTCCTCGGTGTCCGGCTTGATGGCGTCCACCGGACACTCCGGTTCGCAGACCCCGCAGTCGATGCACTCGTCGGGGCTGATGACCAGGAAGTTCTCGCCCTCATAGAAGCAATCCACCGGACACACTTCGACGCAGTCCATGTATTTGCAGCGGATGCAGGCGTCGGTGACGATGTAGGTCATCAAGATCTCGGCGGGCGGAGAGCGGCGTCTTATCTGTGGGCGCCAGCCATTTTGTCAACCGCCGCCGCGTGGGCGCGGCCGCCGCGGCGACCGGTTAAGAGGTATGGTTAACGTCCGCGAACAGGAGCGAAACGAATCATGACCGAATCAGTGATCGCCGCCGATTCCGGGTTTGTTCCATACAACCTATTGTATATTAAGCGGTATTAACCACAATTGGGCGATTCCGCGCGGTGTCGTTGAACTGGGCGCGGCGCGGGCGCATGATCGTGGCTCGAGGCCAGGGAACCGTTTCCCATGAGAAATCTCGCCCTTTCGCTGGCGGCTGTCGCCGCCCTCCCCGCCATCGCCCTTGGCGCGCCCGCCGTGAACGCCAATCTCGCCAAGCCGCAGGAAGCCAACAACATCGACCTCGGCTGTCTGAGGGGCGACCTGCGGGCGACGAAATATCCGTCCACCGCCTACGACGCCGCCAACCACGAGCGCATCATGTACAACATCAGCCGGTGCACCGGCGGCTTCATCATGGGCACTAACACCGACACCTGGAAGAGTTGGCACGCCGACGTGGCGGCCAACGGCTCCATGACCGGCAGGGATTTGGACGGCGACGCGTGGAAATACGACCGCGCATCCAAGCTCTACACCAATCTGACCACTGGCCGGTCCTGCGCCAGCGCCAACCTGCGCCACGTCTGCGCCGAGTGAGTCGCCTGCTGGGCGCCATCCTGGCGACGGCGCTGGCCGCGAGCGGCCTGGCGCACGCGGCCGACACGCCCAAGTGGCTCACCCTGCCCGCGCCGTGCGCCCTGCCCGCCCCTGCGGCCAGCGGCTATGTCCTCCACGACGGCGCGCGCATCTACTATTCGACCTACGGTCGCGGAACGCCGGTGATCCTGCTGCACGGCGGTCTGGCCAACCAGATCTACTGGGGAAACCAGGTCGGCCCGCTCACGGCCGATCATCATCGGGTGATTCTGATCGACAGCCGCGGCCACGGGCGCAGCAGCCGCGACGCCCGTCCCTATACCTATGAGCTGATGGCCTCGGACGTCGTGGCGGTGATGGACACGCTGAAGGTGCGCCGCGCCGCGGTGGTGGGCTGGAGCGATGGAGCGATCGTCGGCCTGGTCATGGCGCTGAAGGATCCCGAGCGCCTGACCCGCGTTTTCGCCTTCGCGGCCAATATGGACCCGAGCGGGGTGAAGCCCGACACCGAGACCAACCCCATCTTCGCGCGCTTCATCGGCGAGGCGGCCAGGAGCTACGCCGAACTGTCGCCCACACCCAAGGGTTACGCCGACTTTACCGCCGCCGTCGAACGGATGTGGGACACCGAGCCCAACTACAAGGCGTCGGACCTGGCCCGCATCGCGACGCCTGTGGCCATCGCCGACGGCGACCACGACGAGGCCATCAAGCGCGCCCACACCGAATATCTGGCCAGATCGATCCCGGGCGCGCGGCTGATCATCCTCAAGGACGTCAGCCACTTCGCCATGCTGCAGGACCCGGCGCAGTTCGACGCAGCGATGCTCGGCTTCCTGGATCGCCGCTGAAACCGGCTAGGGGCGGTCGCGCTTGGGCAGGGCGGCGACCTCGTCCGGGGTGAGCTGGCGGATGGCGGTCACCGGGCAGCGCTGGGTAGCGCCGGTCTGGCGGATGATCACCGTGGCGTCGAGGGGATGGCAGATCCACGGCCCGGTGGGAGAGCCTTGCAGCCCGAAGCCGTTGCGGAAGCTCAAGCCCGCGCAGTCGAACATCAGATCCAGGCGCCAGACGTCCCTCACGCCCACGCGGACATAGACCGTGCGGTCGTTGGGCGCGGTGAAGCCGTTGATGTTGCGGCTGAGGAAACACCGGTCGGTCTGCGGCTTGGCCGCCGGCTGAGCCGCCGCGGCGCCGGCGACGACGATGCCCACGAGCGCCGAGACTACGAATATCCCGAGTTTTTTCATTTTTCGCCTTCCCTCCGCCCCCGCAAGGCGCAGGAAACGCGATCCGGCGGCAAAGGTCCAGCGCGCGCCTACTCCCGCTCGGGAACCGGCACGTTGAAGGCGTTCAAGGTGGTCGAGACCAGGCTGTAGAGGCCAACGAGGTAGAACAGCTCATTGGCGCCGTGCTGGCCGAAGGTGGTGACCGCGAGCCGATAGAGCGGCTCGGGCAGGACGCCGCCGCGCACGAGCGCATAGGCGACGTCGAAGGCGACGCTCTCCTCCGGCGACAGGTCGCCCGGCTTCAGGTCGGCCACCAGCGTCGCCAGCCGCTCGGGCTTCATGCCCTCGTGCTCGGCCACGGCGATGTGGGCGTACATTTCATAGGCCGCCCCAAAGCGCGCGCCGACTACCAGGATGGCGATCTGGCGCACATTGTCCTTCAGGGTGGCGTTGGCGGTCATGGCCAGGGTCAGGTCCCAGATCGCCTTGCCGATCGCCGGCTCGTGCAGCCACGGATTCCATGGCCCCATGAGCGCGCCGTCCTCGCGCTCGACCTTGAAGGCGTTGAAGTTGCTGGCGATGCCTTTGCGCATATCCTCGTAGAGGGGCTTCTGCTCGGGCGTCAGATCGGCGGGCGCGATCAGGGGCAGGCGCATCTTGGACTTCCTTACGGGGACGGGGGTTCACCCTCGCCGATCGGTCCGCCCATCGCCACCTCAAAACGGGTTCGGGCGGCGTTTCGCAGGTCGGTGATCTGAGCCAGGACGGCGATGGCCACCTCCCACGGCGCCTTGCCGCCAATGTCCAGGCCGATCGGCGAGTGGAGGCGGCCGATCGCCGCGGCCGTGAGACCCGCTGCTTGCAACTGGGCCGTGCGTTCCGACGTGCGGCGACGCGCGCCCAGGGCGCCGACGTAGAAGGCGGCCGACGGCAAGGCGGCGGTCAAGGCGGCGCGGTCCAGGTCGGCGTCGTGGCTGGCCACGGCCACCGCCGTCCAGGCGTCCAAGCCGACGGCGGAGAGGGCCTCGGCCGGATCTTCGCGTCGATAGGCGACTCCGGGGATCGGCGGCGGATCGGACGGGCCGCGCGGCCGGACAAGAAACGTCTCCCAGCCGGCCTGGGCGCCCAGCGCAGCCATGGCCAGGGCGGACGGGTCTCCGCCCAGCACCACGAGGCGCGGGCGCGGTTCGTACAGTCTTCGGAAGGCGCCCGGCCAATCCGACGGCGGGTCGTCAAGAGAGCCGCACGCGCGCCGCGACCCATCGGTGAGCCACAACGCCGGCGCGCGCGCGTCGGTGAGGGCGAACAGGCGGTCGGCCGCCGCGTCTCCAGGCGCGATCCGCTCCAGCAGGATCTCGACGCGCGCACCGCACATCAGGCGGATGTCGGGCCAGGGACTACCCTCGCCATACACCAGGCGCACGGGGCGCCCATCCTCGATCACACCCGCGGCGTGGCCGGCGACGTCCGCCTCCAGGCAGCCGCCGGAGAGGAAGCCGGATACGAGCCGGCGCGCGATAACCATCTGGGTTCCGAGCGGTCTCGGACCGCCGCCGCCCAGGGCGACGATGGTGGCCAGGGCGGCGGGGTCGCCGGCCGCCAGCGCCGCGTGCAGGGCTGGCCGCACATCTTCGGCCAAACCGAACAGAGGCCACTGCGGCAGCGGATCGGTCATGGCGGCATCCGAATTGGAGCGGGCGCATGGCGCCCAAACCCAAGCTGGGATTGTTTCATGACTGCCCGCCCGTCGCCCACGAATTATTGGCTACAAAATTTCGAGGTATTGGCGCAAACTCGACGCAAGAAGCTGTCATGGGGCAGATGGTCCGCCCCGAAACAGCCGCAAGCCGGTTGAAGGGAAACGCCGATCAATCCGAAGACGATCACGGTCTTCACAGACCCAAGCCCATCGGGAGAAAGGCGGGCCGCCCTGGCGGGCGCCATGGCCCGGCGCTGGGCCGCTCACCTCGTTGGCGTCTATGTGATGTTCAAGGGCGCGACCCCGCACCCGTCGGTGGCCTATGCGCGCAGCGAGAAGGCGATCGCGGGCGTCATCGCCCACGAGTTGCGGGTGGCGGACGCCTGTGAATGTACGACGGCGGAGGTTGGAGACCATTTCCGAGCGCTCTGCGCGCGACTGAGCATCTCCGGTGAGTTCCGGCCTATTCATCGGGATAAGACGGAAGCCACGGCGATCATCAATTCGCTGCATTCCGACCTGCTGATCATCGGCCATCCAGAGCCGAATGGCCTTCCGGACGACATTTCGGCCGAAAAGATCCTGACCGCCAGCGGCGTGCCCCTACTGATTATTCCGAACGCCTGGAAGGGCGAAACGATCGGCAGCCGGATTATGATCGGCTGGAACGCCAGCCCGGAAGCGCGACGCGCCATCTCGGACGCGATGTGTCTGCTTGTTGCGGCCACTTCCGTGACGGCGCTTGTCGTGGACCCGGCGGGGTGTAAGTGGCTCGGCGCGGAGAGCGGCTGCGACATCGCCCAGCACCTGGGCCGACACGGCGCGCATGTTGTTGTCGAACAGACCGCCTCTCGTGGTCGTCCGATCGCGGAGGTCATACTCGCCCGCGCCACGCAACTCGGCTCCGATTTGCTGGTCGTCGGGGCCCGCAACCCCGCCCACCTCAGGGAAATTCTCTTTGGCAGCGCCGCGCGAACGCTGCTGAAGAAGATGCCGGTGCCGGTTCTGATCTCCCGGTAGCAGATCCCGCGTCGGGATCGCTTTTCGGAGATACTGGCGCAACGACCTGTCCATCGCCATCTAGCATCAGCCGTCGGCGTTTCGCCCGGAACCCTGGTTCCGGAAGAAGCCTGTCGGCGACCTGTCAGGCCAGATCGAAGTTCGGATTCGCCGACACCATCCACGAGGGTCCATGATGCGGCGAGCCCCCACAGCCTTTAAGCCGGAAATGCTCAGCATGAGGCCCATCCTCCTCGTAGCGCTTTGCCTGGCTTGCGACCTGACCTTGGCCGCCTGCGGCAAGAAGCCGCCGCCGGCGCCGCCGCCCCCGTCGGTTGGTTTCGTCGTTCTGCAAACCGCGCCGATTACCTTGACCAGCGAGCTGCCCGGCCGGGTGTCGGCGTTGGAATCCTCAGATGTCCGTCCGCAGATCAACGGCATCATCCGCCGACGCGATTTCGTCGAAGGCTCGGTGGTCCATGCCGGCCAGGTCCTCTACGAGATCGAGGACTCGCCCTATCGCGCCGCGGTGCTCTCGGCCCAGGGGCAATTGGCCCAGGCCGAGGCCAACATCCGCTCGACCGCGCTGCAGGCGGAGCGGTACCGGCAGCTGGTGGCCATCAACGGCGTCAGCAAGCAGGACGCCGACAACGCCGAAGCCGCCGCGGCCCAGGCAAAGGCCGCGGTGGTCTCGGGTCAGGGCGCGTTGAAGGCCGCGGAGGTCAACCTCGCCTTCACCCGCATTCGCGCGCCGATCTCGGGCCGCATCGGCCGCTCGCTTTTCACGCCGGGGGCCCTGGTCCAGACGGGCCAATCGAGCCCGCTCGCGACCATCCAGAAGATGGACCAGGTCTATGTGGACGTCACGCAGTCCGCGTCCGAACTGCTCAACCTGCGCGCGGCGATGAACGGTGGCGACGTCACCTTGCCGCCGCCGGACAGCGCCCGGGTGCAACTGATCCTGCCCAATGGCCAAGCCTATCCCGCCGAGGGCGTCCTGCGTTTCGCTGACGTGACGGTGGACCCCACGACCGGCGCGGTGGTCCTGCGCGCCACCTTCCCAAACAGCGGCGGCGTGCTGCTGCCGGGCCTCTATGTCCGCGCCAGGGTCATCGAAGGCGTGCGCCCGCAAGGCCTGCTGGCCCCGCAAGCGGGCGTCACCCACAACGAGCGCGGCCAGGCGGTCGCGCTCGTGCTCGGCCCCGGCGACGTCGTCGTGCAGCGCACCATCACGACCGATCAGGCCATGGGCGACAAATGGGTGGTCACCTCCGGGCTCCGGGCCGGAGACCGGCTGATCGTCGACGGACTGCTCAACCTCTATCCGGGGACGCGGGTAAGTCCGCGACCCGTGGCGGCCGGAAACTAGGGCGCTCATGTCGCGCTTTTTCATCGACCGCCCGATCTTCGCCTGGGTGATCGCCCTGGCGCTGGCGCTGGCCGGAGTGCTGGCGATCAGCTCCCTGTCGATCGCCCAGTTCCCGCCGCTCGCCCCACCGCAGATCTCTGTCACGGCGGTCTTCCCGGGCGCGGACGCGCAGACGCTGGAGAACACCACGACCCAGGTCATCGAGCAGCAGATGAAGGGCCTCGACCACCTGATCTACTTCTCCTCCACCAGCGAGTCGTCCGGGACCGCGACGGTCACCATGACCTTCGCCCAGGGTACCAACCCCGACACCGCTCAGGTGCAGGTGCAGAACAAGCTGCAGTCCGCGACCGCCCTGCTGCCCGTGGAAGTGCAGCAGCAAGGACTTACGGTGACCAAGTCGGCGAGGAATTTCGCCCTGATCGTCGGCCTGGAATCCACCGACGGCAGCCACAACCAGGACGATCTGGGTGACTACATCGCCTCCAGGATCGCGGATCCGCTGAGCCGTATCACGGGCGTGGGCGACACGCAGTTCTTCGGAACGCAATACGCCATGAGGATCTGGCTCGATCCGATCAAGATGGCGAACCTGCAGATCACCGTCGGCGACATCACATCCGCGGTGACGGCGCAGAACGCCCAGGTCTCGGGCGGCCAGATCGGCGGGCTGCCCACGATCAAGGACCAGCGGCTCAACGCCATCGTCACTCTGCAGTCGCGCCTGCAGACGCCGGAGGAGTTCCGCCAAATCCTGTTGCGGTCCAATCCCGACGGCTCGGTCGTCCACCTCGGCGATGTCGCCCGGGTCGAGCTGGGCGGGGAAACCGAGGCGTATATCTCGCGCTACAACGGCCATCCGGCCACGGGCCTAGCCATCAAGCTGGCGCCCGGCGCCAACGCTCTGGCAACCATCAAGGCGGTCAAGGCGAAGATGGCCGAACTCTCGGCCAGTCTCCCGCCGGATATCAAGGTGATCTACCCGATCGACACCTCGCCGTTCATCAGCCTGTCGATCAAGGACGTGGTGATCACCCTGTTTGAAGCGGTGGTCCTGGTGTTCCTGGTGATGTTGGTGTTCCTGCAGAATTGGCGGGCCACTCTGATCCCAACCATCGCCGTGCCCGTCGTGCTGCTCGGCAGCTTCGCGGTCCTGTATGTCGCCGGCTTTACGATCAACACCCTGACCATGTTCGGCATGGTGCTGGCTATCGGCCTGTTGGTGGATGACGCCATCGTGGTGGTCGAGAATGTCGAGCGCCTGATCCACACGGAAGGGCTGTCGCCCAAAGAGGCGGCGCGCAAGTCAATGGACGAGATCACCGGCGCGCTGGTGGGGATCGGCATGGTGCTGTCGGCCGTGTTCCTGCCGATGGCGTTCTTCGGCGGATCGGCGGGGGTCATCTTTCGACAGTTCTCCATCGCCATCGTCTCGGCCATGGTCATCTCGGTGCTGGTGGCGCTGATCCTGACGCCGGCCCTGTGCGCCACGATTCTCAAGGCCCCTCGGGCTGACGGGGCCCCGGAGAAAGGCTTCGCGGGATGGTTCAACCGCAACTTCGAGCGCGGCGTCTCCCGCTATGGACGGGGAGTCGAGACAGCCAACCGCCGCTGGGGGCGAACCTTCGCCATCTACGGCGTCATCTGCGCCGTCATGGCCCTGCTCATCTTCACCCTGCCCGGCGGCTTCCTGCCCGACGAGGACCAGGGCTTTCTCTTCACGCAGGTGACGATGCCAACCGGCTCGACCGCCGAGCAGACCGAGGCGGTTATGGCCCAGGTCCGCAAGCACTATCTGGTCGACGAGGGGGCCAACGTCGCCGGCGTCTTCACAGCCGCCGGCTTTGGCTTCGTCGGCACCTCACAGAACGCCGGCTTGGCGTTCACGACCCTGAAGGACTGGTCCGAGCGGCCCGGCAAGGACCGGACCGTCCAAGCCGTGGCGCGGCGGGTGTTTCAGCAGCTGACGCCGCGGGTGACGGCGGGCCAGGTGATCGCATTCGCCCCGCCGGCCGCGTTCGAGCTGGGCAACGCCAGCGGGTTCGATCTCGAGCTGGAGGACGTCGGCGCCGTCGGCCACGAGAAGCTGCTCGCCGCCCGCAACCAGCTGCTCGCGATGGCGCGAAAAGACAAAGGGCTGGTGCAGGTGCGCCCCAACGGGCTCGATGACGTGCCGCAGCTCAAGCTCAACGTCGATCACGCCAGGGCCGGCGCGTTCGGCCTCTCCCAGGCCGATATCAACAGCACGGTGAGCACCGCGTTTGGCGGCGCCTTCGTCAATCAGTTCATTGACCGCGGCCGGGTGAAGAAGGTGTTCGTACAGGCGGACGCCCCCTTCCGCGCCAGCCCACAAGACCTGAATAACCTGTATGTTCGCGGCTCGACGGGGACCCTGTCGCCGGTCTCGGCGTTCGCGAATAGCGAGTGGACCTACGGCCCCGTCCGGCTGGAACGCTACAACGGCCAAGCCGCCTTCGAGATTCAGGGCTCGCCGGCGCCGGGCGAAAGCACCGGGACGGCCATGGCTCGGATGGAAGCCCTGATCGCCAAGCTGCCGCCTGGCATCGGCCATGAATGGACCGGACTCTCCTATGAGGAGAAGGCGTCCGGCGGGCAGGCGGGCGGGCTCTACGCGATCTCGCTTCTGGTGGTCTTTCTATCCCTGGCGGCTCTCTACGAGAGCTGGTCGGTGCCGATCGCGGTGCTGCTGGTGGTGCCTCTGGGGGTGATCGGCGCCGTGCTCGCCGCCCATCTGACCCGGCTTGATAACGACATCTATTTCCAGGTCGCGCTGATCACCACGATCGGCGTCTCCGCCAAGAATTCGATTCTGATCGTCGAATTCGCCGAAGAGCGGTTGCGGCGGGGCATGAGCGCCGCCGAGGCGGCCCTGGCGGCCGCCAAGCTGCGTCTGCGGCCCATCCTGATGACGTCGTTCGCCTTCATCTTCGGCGTGCTGCCGTTGGCGATCGCTCACGGCGCTGGTTCGGGCGGGCAGAACGCGATCGGCCGCGGCGTCATCGGCGGCATGCTTTCGGCCACCGTGCTGGCCATCTTCTTCGTGCCGGTGTTCTTCGTTGTCGTGAAGGGCCTGTTCCGACAAGACCGCCCCGCCGCCGAAGGCGCGCCCCTCGCGAGTCCGGCGGAATGAAGCGGCTGGCGCTCATCCTGGCCGGCGCGGCGGCGCTGGGCGGCTGCATCGACCTGGCCCCGAAGTACCAGCGTCCGGCCAACCCGACGCCAGCCAGCTTCCCCACCGGTCCGGCCTATGCCCCGGCGCCGGCCGTGGCCACGGCGCCCACCGGCTGGCGCGAGTTCTTCTCCGACCCCAAGCTGCGCGGGATCATCGAGACGGCGCTTCGCAACAACC